>JAESFG010000172.1_pt1 | contig 193264 bp, 205 predicted proteins | sample 9269371 | NCBI WGS metagenome assembly JAESFG01 (sample SAMN14506227, study PRJNA617093) | algae metagenome | isolation source: Aetokthonos hydrillicola CCALA 1050 (B3-Florida) and co-occurring... | place: USA: South Carolina | collected 2013-01-01 | reverse complement strand
CATAGGCGCGGCGGATCTCGGGATAGGTCAGGACGTAGCGTTCGAAATTGCGCATGTAGTGCATCACGGTCGTGTGATCGCGGCGCCCGAGCATCCGCGCGATGTGCGGCAACGACACCCCGCGATCCCGCATCGCCCGGGCAATCGCCATGCGCGCGCAGACGTTGGGCTTGATGCGCAGCGGCCCGGTGATGGCCGAGGCTGGCACGCCGCAGATCGGCGCGACGATCGCCATCATTTCCTTGAGCCCGATGTAGGTGCCGATGCGGGGCGATTCCGCGGCCTCGCGCACGCTCTCGGAGCACTCGTGATAGAACCGCGCCGCCGTTCCCTCGCTTGTGCCGACGAGGCGGGCAGCCCGCTCGACCGGCACGCTGTTGAGCCAGTGCCGCCGCAGCGCGACCTGCTTGTCGGCCGCCAGGGTGAAGCCGCGCTTCATGCTCCAGTTGTCAGGCCGCTCGAGACCCATCGCAGCGATCTTGGCGCGCACGCTGTAATGGCTGCGCTTGAGCATCGGCGCGATCTCGGAGACGAACAGGCCTTGCTTGGCCCGCATGTATTCGAGGCGCTTTTCCTCGTCAGGCGTCCAGAAGCGCGGCGGGATGGTTGCCGAAGTGTTTAGGGGTTTGGTTAATGTGCCCGAAGGGGACAATGCCGTAGCGGCAACGGACATGTCGCGCGTCTCCTGCTAATTGTTGAAGATATGGAGAAAGGAAAAAAGGTGGGGCTGCGGCTCGGGATCAACCGCAGCCCCAAGGTCCCGCGCGCCGGACAGAGGGGAGGCAAACGCGCGGAGAGAGATCATGCGGCCTGCGACGAGGATGCTTCATCCTCGGCCTCCATTTCGGCCAGCTTGACGAGGGCGCGCTCGTATTTGGCGAGCGTGATGGTTCGCCCGCTTTCAAGCGCATTGAAAATCGCACCGCCGCCGAGCGCTCGCTCGCCGATGGTCGAAGGCGACAAACCGCGTTTCTCGGCGATAGCCTTGATGCGCGCGATGAGCTTCTGAGTTTCGGTCATGGTGACGGTATGTAGAATACTACCCGCCGCGTCAAGTAGTAAGCTACATTCGCCGATCGCTACATGTTTGCGTCATAATGTCTGCATGGATTTAAGGACTCGCATCCAGCAGATCATCGACCGGAACCCCGGCATGACGTATCGCAGCGTCTCGCTTGCGGCGGGGCTTTCGGACTCGATGATGCACAAGTTCATGACCCATCAGACCAAGAGCATCACCGTGGAAAACCTGGAAGCCATTGCCAAGGCGCTGGGCGTTTCGATGCGGCATTTGATGTTCGGCGATCCTGACGATGAGAAGGTCGCCTACATCTGGGATCATATCCCCGAGCGAAGGCGCAAGCAGGCGCTAGAGATATTGCAGACCTTCACCGACGGCGACGGGACGAACGGATGAAGGACACCAATTGGGGGATGGTGGCACTCACCGCAGGCATGATGCTTTGGCCGATCCACCTGGGGACGCGGCACGAGCCGATTAGCACCCTGCTCATTTTTACCGCCATTCAAGGCGTGGTTTTCTGGGCACTGACCCGCAGCGCGGCAGCGCATATACCGATCGGCTACCAGATCGCATTTTCGCAGATGATGGCCGCGACCATTTCGCTTGTAGGATACGGGATCGGCATCGCCATATCGTAGCCGCGTCGCTTTCCTACACATCACCAGCTCGCCAGACATGTAATAATCGATTCGCGCGAGAGCGGCGTAGAAAACTACATTTTGCGCTTGACGTGTAGAAAACTACGCGGCATGGTGACCTTCACAAGGAGGACGCGATGCCCACCACCTACACCTTCCCAACGCGCGAGGAATTCGAAGCCTGCAACCTCGTGCGCAAGGCGCGCTCGCAGCAGGCCCGCCTTCAGGCCGTGATCGACTACGGCATCGGCGATATTCGCCGCGCTTCGAAGATCATCGAAATCCTCACCAGCGTGATCGAGAACGATTTCCGACACGCCGCCTTGCCTGTCATCCACGGCAACCCGTGCGAGCTGGCGATGACGCTCTACGAATGGGCGCCCGCGATCAACAGCACCTGCTGGGAAATCGAGCGCTCGGAGCGCGTGGCATGATCGCGCTCGCCCAACCCGCCGTTCGCGTCGCGCCGCGGGCCCTCGGAGAACTGGCGCGGGCCGTTGCCGCCGCCGCCAAGGCAGAGCGGGCCTATTATGACGGGCCGATCGATCCTGATTGCCTCGACGATCTCGAACTGTTCGCCGCGCGCATCGACGCGGAGCAGAGCCTCACCGCCGCGCTGATCGCTCACGGTGTCGCGCCTGAATATGCGCGGATCATGGCGGAGGCGCTGGCATGACCGCGCTCCCTACCACCCATGACAGCGATGCAGCGTTCCGCAAGTCGGTCGTCGGCGCCTCGCAGGTCGCCGCGCTGTTCGACAAGTCGCCGTGGCTCACGGAGTTTGAGCTTTGGCATCAGCTTAAGGGCACTATCGATACGCCCGAGTTCGCCACCGACGAGCGCCAGCAGGCCGGTGTGCGCATGGAAAGCGCGATCGTCGACTGGGCCTGCGACAAGTGGGGCTACACCAAGATCAAGACGCCGCAGCGCGTGCAGATCGGCCACCTCGGCGGCCACCCTGACCAGCTTGCCCATTGCCCCGAACGCGGCCTCGGCGTGCTCGAGGTCAAGACCGTCGATCGGCTGATGTTCCGCGACTGGGGCGAGGAGCCGCCGCTGCACTACCAGTTGCAGGCCGTGACCTATGCCGGGCTCACCGGCTTGAAGTGGGCCGACCTGATCGTGCTCGTTGGCGGCAACCAGCTTGAGCGTTTTCAGATCGAGGCGCGGCCCGCCCTGTTCGAAACCATCTGCGCCAAGGTCGAAGCATTCTGGCAGTCGATCGAGGAAGGCCGGGCACCGCTGCCCGACTTTGCCCGCGATCGCAGCGCCATCGCCGAAATCTGCCGCGACCTGAGCGTCGAGGAAATCGACCTTACCGCCGACAATCTCGCGCCCGAAGCGTGCCGGGAATACCTCGCCGCGCACGCCGACGAGAAAGCCGCGGCCGCCCGCAAGGAAGCTGCCCAGGCCGAGATCATGTTCAAGCTGTCGCAGGCGGCAGGCGCTGGCGACCCTGTCAAGCGCGTCGTCGCCACCATGCCCGGCTTCCGCGCCACCGCCACGCTGATCGACGCCATCCCCGATCGGGCAGCAACCGAGGGCGAAATCATCAAGGGGCGCAAGGCCTACCGCAGACTTTCCATCAAGGAGACTACCGATGTCGAATAACCCCGTGGCCGTCATCCGGCAGAACCTCGAAGTCATGGCCCCGCAGTTGCAGGCCGCGCTTCCCGAGCACGTGACCGTCGAGAAGTTCACCCGCGTCGCGATGACCGCGATCCAGCAGACGCCCGCGCTCCAGAACGCCGACCGCAACAGCCTGTTCGGTGCCATCGTGCGCCTCGCGCAGGACGGGCTACTCCCCGACGGCCGCGAAGCCGCCATCGTCATGTTCGGGCAGCAAGCCACCGCCATGCCCATGATCGCAGGCGTGCTCAAGAAGGTGCGCCAGTCCGGCGAGGTCGCCAAGATCAGCGCGCAGGTCGTCTATGAGAACGACGAGTTCGTGGTCAGCTACGGCTTCGACGAAGACGTGACCCACATCCCGCCGTCGCTCGACAAGCCGCGCGGAAAGCCGATCGGCGCTTATGCCACCGCGGTGCTCAAAGACGGCTCGAAGCTGCTCGAGGTGATGAGCCACGAGGAAATCGAGAAGGTCCGCGCGGTCAGCCGATCGGGCAAGTCCGGCCCGTGGGTGCAGTGGTGGGGGGAAATGGCGCGCAAGACCGTCATGCGCCGCCTGTCGAAGCGCCTGCCGATGAGCACGGATCTGGAGCACGTTTTCGACCGCGACGAGACGATGGCCGTGACCGTCGATCAGCCGGCGCCCATGGTCGAGCAGCCGCGGCAGATCGCAGCCTCGCGCCTGGACGCGCTCGAGGCCGAGGTGATTGGGACCGAACAGGAGGGCGGCGCAAGCAACGAGGAGGCACAGGAGAACGCGCCGCCTTCCGACTGGATTGAGCGGATCGACGGGTGCCAGTCGCTGTCCGCTCTCGGCAAGATCGAGGCCGAGTGGTTTGCCGTGCGCGACGAGCACGCCGAGCCCGAGGCGATCGACCGCGCGTTCGACATGATGCGCGACGCCTTGAAGCGAAAGGCCGCAGCATGACCGCCCCGACGCAAACGCCGGTGACGGTGACGCAAGAGGACGAGGATTTGGCCGTCAAGCTTTGGCGCGTCCACCCTGACGAGATTGTCGCGCAGGGCATGACAAGGCCTCAATGGTATGCGCGCGAGATCGCCCGCCACCGCATCCAAGCCGAGGCCGCATCGCAGCAGCGAGAGGCGAGGCTGCGGGAGGCGTTGGGGCGGATTGGCGCCGCGCTTGACGAGTATTTCAGAAACACCGCCCTTTCTTACGCCACGGACGATTGCATCGACGCCATCGTGTCCGCGATGCTTCACCCCGATACCCGCGCCGCCCTCGCTCACCGCAGCCATGAAGGGGGTGAGTGATGCGTGACCTCCTCACCTTCTACGCCTGCACCTGGCGCGATGGATGGCCCATGCTGGCCGTGGGGCCGCTGATGTTTCTCTGTGCTTTGATCTTGGAGGCTGGACGATGACCCGTAAGAAGAAAACCGAGACGCCTGAAGCTGTCACCATTGCCGCATTCAAGGGCTTCGACAAAGACCTGAAGTGCCGTGGCTTTCAGTTCGAAGTCGGCAAGACCTACACCGCCACCGGCACGATCATGGCTTGCAAGAACGGCTTCCACGGCTGCGAAAACCCGTGGGATGTGCTTGGCTACTATGCTTTGGGAGAGGGCAATCGCTTTGCCAAGGTGACGCTTTCTGGCGCGACGGATCGCGAAGAGGACAAGATCGCTGCGGAGATCATCACGGTCGAGCAGGAACTCACCTTCGGCGAGATGGTGGGCGCTTTGGTTGCCTATCAGGTCGCGGAAACCAAGGGTAAGGGTGATAATCCGAGCGGCTACTACGCGCGGATCGGGTCGAGCGGCTACTACGCGCGGATCGGGTCGAGCGGCTACGGCGCGCAGATCGGGTCGAGCGGCGACTACGCGCGGATCGGGTCGAGCGGCAACGGCGCGCAGATCGGGTCGAGCGGCGACGACGCGCAGATCGGGGCGAGCGGCTACTACGCGCGGATCGGGTCGAGCGGCTACTACGCGCGGATCGGGTCGAGCGGCTACTACGCGCGGATCGGGTCGAGCGGCGACTGCGCGCAGATCGGGTCGAGCGGCAACGGCGCGCAGATCGGGTCGAGCGGCGACTACGCGCGGATCGGGTCGAGCGGCAACGGCGCGCAGATCGGGTCGAGCGGCGACGGCGCGCGGATCGGGTCGAGCGGCGACGGCGCGCGGATCGGGTCGAGCGGCTACTACGCGCGGATCGGGTCGAGCGGCTACTACGCGCGGATCGGGTCGAGCGGCTACGGCGCGCAGATCGGGTCGAGCGGCGACTACGCGCGGATCGGGTCGAGCGGCGACGACGCGCAGATCGGGGCGAGCGGCGACGGCGCGCAGATCGGGTCGAGCGGCGACTACGCGAAGATCACGCTTGACGGTAGCGAAGCTGTCACTGCCGTCGCAGGCCGCTGCACATGGGTGCGCGCATCGAAGCCTGCTTGGGTGTCCCTCGCCAGCTATGATCGCGATGGGAAGTGCGAGGGCTTCGCCACCGGGCGGCTCGGCGAGGACGGGCTGAAGCTGGACACCTGGTATCGCGCCGAAGGCTGCAAGCTGGTGGAGGTCGAAGCATGACCCTGGACGACGAGATCGAGCAGGCCCGCGCGCACCTTGAGGCGACAATGAGCGCGGGCGAGGTGAAGGTGGCGCTGAGGCCGTGCCCGTTCTGTGGCGGTGACGAAACCAGTCACGGTTACGTAGATTACGGCACCTACTCTTTCGGCAACGTCGAATGCCATTCATGCGAAGCAGTGGTCACGGCGGACACCGAAACTAAGGCCATCGCCGCATGGAACACCCGCGCCGCGCAAGCCGATGCAGATGCGCTCGTGCGGAAGATGCGGGAGGTGATGAGCGCACTACTGTCAGTCACACAAGACACTGGCCCGCGCGCTGATGATCGTGTGCGGCAGTGGGTATATGCGTCACTCACTGCCCGCGCCGCCCTCGCCGAAGCTGACGCATGGTTGGCGGGGAGGGAGGGGTGATGCGTAGTGGTTTGGTTTTTGCGGCGTGGCTTTGCGCCATCGGACATTTCGCTCTGGTCGGCATGATTTTGGACCGGTTGAACGAGGCAAGATACGAGCGTGCCTGCTGGGCGGTGATCGACGACGCCAAGGAGCGTGGCGATGAAAAGAGCGCGACCGAGTGCCGCGAATACTTGCTTCGGCATTTTGACTAACCCCCGCCCTCGGGCGCGGCGATATGGAGATGATGAGATGGCAAATTGGCTCTATCTGCTTGGGAGCGCCTGCTTCGCGCTCGGCACAATCCTGAACATGCTAGGGGCGGGGAAGTGACCACCCACCTCATCCACGCGGATCGCCCGCATCATTCGATCAGCCCCCGCCCGACGCGCGACCGGGCGCGGGCGCGGCACATCTATGGCCCGCTGCAACCAATGCAGCCCGAGCGCGCCGGGTGGCTCGCGCGGTTGATTGGGAGGTAGGTATGGCATTCACACCGTGCCCGACTTGCGGGCAGTATTCGCACAGCATCAGCGACGATTTTGTCGGGGAGGCCCATCGGCATTTCGAAGCGATGTTCTCGCATCGCGGTGACGGCTTGCCGACACAGCACGTTCACAGCGCGGCAACCCGCGACATGGCCCAACGGCTACTGGGCTCGATGGTAGGGCAGCGCGCCCGCATCGCCAGCCTTGAGGCGGAAGTCGCGCGGCTGACGGGGGAGCGGGATGGGGCTTACGAGCGGGCGGCGAAGGTGGCGGATGCGCTTGGCGGGGATCGTGTAGAGCGCGCCCCGGATGGAATGCCACGCGCCCATAACATGGACGACCGAGGATCGCAGACCCTAAACGCAATGCGGGTGCGCGCCAGCACTATCGCCGCCGCCATCCGCCACCTTCGCCGCCCGCAAGAGGAGGCCGACCATGACCGAGATTGATGTGATTGAGCGGATCGGCCCGGCCGCATCAATCGCGTCTCGCCTGCGCAGGGCTCGCCGCAACGGCACAGGCTTGCGCATCGACGCCACCGACTTACAAACCCTCGCGCAGCTCGGGATTTACGAAATCCTCGCCCGGGCAGAGGCGGAGGAAATGTGTCTGGCGAAGGCAAATACCGCGACGGCGATTTCTGGCTCGACAAGCGACGAGACGGACGATCGCCCGACATCTGGCAGATCGCCCACTATTCCCCGAAATCGCGCTCCGTTGTCTATCGCAGCACTCGCTGCCGATCTCTAGATGACGCCAAGCCCGTCCTCCATGCATACGCAGCGGCACAGCGCTCCAAGAGCCGCCACCAGTCGATCGAGGACGCGCAGATCATCCCGCACCTGCTGAACTACATCCGAGAGCATGGAGAGGACGTGATGCGGCTCGACACCATCAAGAGCAGCGCCCGCGCCTGGATAGGCTTTTTCATGCAGGACGAGATCGGCACTGGCGCGACCGTCGCCGACATCGACAAGCTGATGCTCGCCCGATTCCGCCGCTGGCGCATGGGTCCGCATCAGTGGGAGGTGCCATTCGGCGGCAAGGTCTATCGCCACCAGTCGGCCGGCGTCTCGGCCGAAGCCGTGCAGCGCAACCTTGAAGACTTGCGATCGGCCATGCGCCACGCCGAGGCCGCCCAGCGTTTCGTCGCGCCGAAGATTCCGATGCTGCCCGCCACCATGCGCGCGGAACCGCGCTCGATCATTCTTACCATCGACCAGCTAGGGGCCATCTGGGGCTACGCGCGCGCGGACTGGCCCGTCTGGCGCGAGATCACCCTTCAGATCGCCACGGGATGCCGCCCCGGCGCTGCGATGGCCTTCGAACCCGCCCGCCAATGGCGCGACGGCCTGATCGACCTACAGCCGCCCGGCAAGGCGCGCTCGAACAAGCGCAACGCCATCGTGCCCGCGATCGCGCCGCTCGTGCCGATCCTGGAGGGCTGGCGCGCGCTTCCACACAAGCCGGTGAGCAGCCGCAAGACGTGGTGGCGCACCGCGCGCCCGGCGCTCTGCCTGGCTGATGACATCGTGGCCTATACGATCCGCCACACGGTCCTTACCTATCTCGAGAACGAAGGCGTGCCGCGCGGCCAGATCGAAGCGGCGGCCGGGCACGCGCCCAGAGGCACCACGGCCCGGCACTATCTGCATTATGACCCCCGCAACGCGCCGAAACTAACCGCCGCGCTGACCAAGCTTTTCGAAGAGGCGTGGGCGTCGGCGGATCAGTGGTGTGCGGGCCATGCGCGGACCAAGCCAGCGCGCGGCAAGCCAATTTCAGTGCTAAGTGTTTGAAATCGCCGTGGGCGGTGACGGGCTCGAACCGCCGACCCTCTCGGTGTAAACGAGATGCTCTACCAACTGAGCTAACCGCCCCACGGCTTGGGCAGGCGCGGGTCGCGGGTTTAGCCCGCTGGGGGCGGCGGTCAAGTGCGGGGAAGGACGGCGGCGATGATCATCGAGACCCGGCTCAACGATGGCACCCCGGTCACGATCCGCCGGGTGCGGCAGGATGATGCGCAGCGGCTGAAGGAGGGGATCGCGCGGCTTTCCCCGCAATCGCGCTATCTGCGGTTCTTCTCGGGGATGCGCGAGGCCCCGCCGCAGGTGCTGCGCGCGCTGCTCGATGTCGACGGGTATGACCACATCGCCTGGGGCGCGCTTGCGCGCGACCTGCCCGGCAGCCCCGCGCTCGGCGTGGTTCACGCCTTTCGCGACGCCGATGATCCCGACACGGCGGAATATTCGGTCGCGGTGATCGACGACTATCATGGCCGCGGCCTCGCGCGGCTGTTGACCGCGGTGCTGCTGAGCAATTGCGCGATGGAGGGGCTCGAGCAGCTCTCGCTCCACATCCTGCCCGAAAACCGTCCGGCGCTGGCCTTCGCCCGCTCGCTCGGGGCGGAAGGGGTGGGCTACGAGGGCGGGGTCTCGGTGCTCGAGGTCGATATCGCGGCCGCGCTCGATATGCTGCGCGCGCAGACCGGCGTTCCGGGGCTCGCCGACGTGTTCGCGCAGTTCGCCGCTTCCAGCGCGCGGTGAGCGGCGCTAGGGCGGGGGCATGGCAGCACCCCAGCGCATCCTCGTTCTCGGCACCGGCGGCACGATCGCAGGAGCGGGCGCGGGCGGGACGGGCGCGGCCTATCGCCCCGGCGGGCTGCCGCTCGAGGTGCTGGTGGGGCACCTGGCGGCGCTCGGGCTTCCGGCGGAGCTGACCGCGCAGGAGATCGCGCGGATCGGCTCGCAGGACATCGGCTTTGCCGAATGGCAGGCGCTCCACCGGGCCTGCGCGGCGGCGATGGATGATCCCCACATCGCGGGCGTGATCATCACCCACGGGACCGACACCGCCGAGGAAACCGGCTTCCTGCTCGATCTGACGTTGCCCACCGCCAAGCCGGTGGTGCTGGTCGGCGCGATGCGCCCGGCCGACGCGGTCGGGGCCGATGGGCTGCGCAACTTCGCCAACGCGGTGAAGGTGGCGAGCGATCCGGCCGCCAGCGGGCGCGGGGTGATGCTGGTGATGGGCGACGCGGTGCTCGCCGCGCGTGATGCAAGGAAGGCCGCAACTTCCGCCATCGATGCCTTCCGCAGCTATCCGCGGGGCCCGCTTGCGCGGGTCACCCCGGCGAGCCTCGACTGGTTCGGCCCGGCGCACCGGGTGGGCGAGGCAGCGCGCCATGCCTTCCCGCACGAGCTGCCGCGGGTGGCGATCCTCACCGCGGGGGCGGGGATGGATGAACGGCCGGTCGAGGCGCTGCTCGGCATCGGCGCGCGCGGGATCGTGCTCGCCGGGATGGGGCAGGGCAACGCGCCAAAGGTGGTGATCGCAGCGCTTGCCCACGCGGCGGCGCGCGGCGTGCCGGTGGTGCGCGCGAGCAGGGTGGACGAGGGGCTGGTCGATCGCAATGTCGAGGTCGACGACGAGGCAACGGGGCTGGTCGCGGCGCGGGCGCTCGGCCCGGCCAAAGCGCGGGTGCTGCTGATGGTGCTGATCGCTGATGGGGTTACCGGGGCGGGCGCGGTGCAGGCGGCGTTCGACGGGGTGTGACGCGCGGCAGCCGGTCGCGGCGACGGTCAGGCGCGGCGGCGCTGGGCGGGCTCGGGCGGCGGGCCGATCTCGCGCGCGGCGGCGTTGCGCAGGTTGCCCGGGGTATCGTCGAACCACTTGCGGAACGAGCGACCGAAGCTCGAGGTGTCGCTGAAGCCCAGCGCCAGCGCCACCTCGGCAAGCGGCAGCGCGGGATCGGCGATCAGCGCCAGTGCGCGCGTCTTGCGCTCTTCCTCGACCAGCTTGTGGAAGCTCGTGTCCTGCCGTGCCAGCGAGCGCACGATGGTGCGGGTCGACAGGCCGAGATGCGCCGCGGCCTGCTTGAGACGCGGCACGCGGTGCGCTTCGCCGAGCTGCGCGGCGATGTATTCGCGCAGCGGATCGATCGCCGACTCGCCCGCGACCGCGTTTTCGAGCGCGGCGAGCTTGGCCTGCGCCACGTCCCACACCAGCGGATCGAAATAGGGGTTGGGCTGATCGAGCCACGCGCGCGGGAATCGCAGCGCCTCGGCCCGCAGCGCGGGCACGACCGCGCAGCCAAACGCCGCGAGCGCACCTTGCGCGGCGGGCAGGCTGTGCCAGCGGGTCGCCAAGCGCATCCCCTCCAGCCGCGCGCCGCGATAGCTCGCGACCGAGCGGTGGATGAGAGTGAGCGCGCTCAGCGCGAAGGCGCGAAACAGGTCGCCCATCGGCCCGACGGGGCGGATCGCGATCTCGACATCGGGCCCATGCTCGGCGATCTCGACATGCACCCACAGATTGCGCGCCGCCAGCCCGCGCGCGACCGCCTTCACCGCGGCGCCGAGATCGGGGCCGTGCAGCACCGCCAGTTCGCCCGCGAGGCTCAGCGCCGGGCGCGGGCGGGTGAGCATCCCCTCGACCAACGCGAAGAAATCGGCCTTCTCGACGATGTTGGCCATGATGCGGATATCGTCCGCGCGGGTCAGCATGGCAGGGAGCGGGCCACTCTCCTGCGCGATTGAGGTGCCATCGCGCAGCCACGCGGGCCAGCCGAGCCATTCGCCGAGGTGCTGGAGCGTCGCGGTGGGGATCCGGGTCTGCGCCCGCGCGCCCATCAGCTCAATCACGCGCGCGGCGTCGACATGCGCGGATCTTGCGGCGGTTGCGTGCGCCGCTGGCACGGCCTGCAGGCCTGACGTGGTCGCCGATCGCATGATCTTCCCGATCCCCCGTGGAAGAAGCGCTTGAGTATGCACCAAATCGCGCCGGGCGCAAGCACATGGGCTTGTAACGGCGCGCCAAAGTGGCTCGATTTGTCCAGCCCGTGGCGGCGAATGACCATGGAACGCCGGGGGCTTTTGACTCACTATCGGATGGGACGACACCCGCGGGGGCTGCGATGAAGGCGCCTGCGAGCAAGGGGAATGACGATGCACGATGCGATGCGGATGGCCCTCGCGGGGCTTGGGGCGGGGCTTGGGCTGGTGCTGGTGGCCGGCTGCAACGGCGCCGCGCCCGCCGCATCCGGGACGGCTTCGGCCGAGCAGGCGGCCGAATTCGCCTGGCCCGCCAGCCTCACGGTCGTGGGTGACGGCTATCCCGGCCCGGGCGCACCGTGCCGCCGGATCGGCGAATCCGCCGCAACGGCCGACTTCCTCGATGACAGCGCGGATCTCGTCGGTTGCCCCTCGGCGGCCGAGGCTGCCAAGCTCGGCGGCAAGGTGCTGAGCGAAATCGACGGCGTGACGCTGGTCTCGGTGCCCGCGGACCGGGCCGCGATGGCGGGTGAGGGTGACGGGCAGGGCGATGCCAAGGTGCCGGGCACAACCTACAACGCCACCGCCCAGATTCGCTGCTCCGGATACAAGGGCGCGGGTGCGGGCATGTGCGATGCGGGTGTGATCCGCGGCGGTGCCGACGGCATCACGGTCGAGGTCAAGCTTGCCGATGGCACGACCCGCGCGATCTTCTTCAATCCCGATGGCAGCTTCCTGAGCTTCAATACCGCCCAGGCCGATGGCACCGCGGCGATGCCGATCAGCGCCAAGAAGGACGGCGACACCACCATTGCGCGGCTCGGCAAGGAGACCTACGAGATCCCCGACGCCTTCCTGCTCGGCGGCTGAGACCTCGCGGCACCCGTCGATCAGCTGAAGGAGCGATCCGGCCATGGACTTCATGAGGCTCCTGAAGTCGCTCGAGGAGCTGCTCTACGAAGTGATGGTGATGCTGGTGTTCTTCCCGCGCACCTTGTACCTCACGATCTGGCATCCGCAGCGGATGATGGACTATGCCGATACCGAACTCGGCGATGTCCAGTCGGAGCAATACAGCGACACGCTCAGCCCGCCGCTGTTCCTGATGATCTGCCTCGCCATCGGCCATGGGATCGAAGTGGCGATCGGGGCGCCGGCCAGGTCGCAGCTCCCGTCGTTCATGTCCGATGCCCAGAACCTGCTGATGTTCCGGGTGTTCATGTTCAGCCTGCTGCCGCTGGTGCTGTCGCTGCGGCTGCTGAGCCGGCTGCACATCGCGCTCGACCGCGAGACGCTGCGCCCGGTGTTCTACAGCCAGTGCTTCGTGACTGCGCCGCTGACGCTGGCGATCGCTGTGGCGACCAACCTGTGGCAGCTCGGCGACGACACCGGCGTTCTGGTCGGGCACGCGATCTTCTGGGGCAGTCTGACCTGGTATCTGGCCCAGCAGACCCTGTGGTTCCGCGCCAAGCTCGGCATCGGCATGCTGCGCGCAGCGGCCAACGCCATTGGGGCAAGCCTGCTGGCGACGCTCCTGATCATCTTCACCGCACTGATCCTCGGCTTTGTGTTCGCGAAGGAGGCGATGACATGACGACCGCAACAAACAGGCTCATGCTGGCGCTGGCGATCGTAGCGATCTGGGCGACGATCACGCTGGTGGTGCCGACGCTGCTGCTCGACGGCAAGACCACCCTGCAGGAACTGATCACCAGGAACCTTGCCTGGGGCGTGGCCGGGGCGGCGGCCTTTCTGGTGGCGGCGGTGCGGATTGCCGGGTGGCGCGACATGGGCTTTCGCGCGCCGGCGCCCGCAGGGTGGTGGAAGCTGCTGTGGCTGCCGGCGCTCTATCTGTGCGGGCTCGCGGCGGTCGGGCTGGCAACCGGCAAGCTCGTGCCCGCCGCGGTGGCGATGGTCGCCGTCAACACCGCGATGGTCGGTTTCAGCGAGGAGCTCGCCTTTCGCGGCGTGCTGTGGGGCGCGGCGCGCAAGGCGCTGCCGTTCTGGAGCGGCTTCCTGCTGGTCTCGGCGGCTTTCGGCTCGGTGCACGTGTTCAACGCGATCCTCACCGGCGAACTCGCGGGCGCCGGGGTGCAGGCCCTCAATGCCTTCATGAGCGGCGCGGCCTATCTGGCGATCCGCATCCGCACCCACTCGATCATCCCGATCATGGTGATCCACGCCTTGTGGGATTTCGTGGTGTTTCTGGTCGGGAGCGGCGCAAGCGGCACGCCGGACGGACCCGCGCCGCTGCTCGGGCAGCTGATCTTCGGCCTGATCCTCACCGGCCCGCTGTTCCTCTACGGCCTGTGGCTGGTGCGCAACGAAGCTGCGCGCGCAGGCTGGCGCGACGACCGGGCGGAAATCACCGCGCCGACCGCCTGAAAACGGACGGTCTCGTCACCGACTGGCGCGAAACATCCAGCCGGTGGCTCGAAATGTCCAGAGCCAAGCCCGCCCGGATGTGTCAGCTTCGGCACAGGGCAAGGGCTAGAAGGAGGGACATCATGAGAAAGCATGGGAAAGCGTTATGCGCCGCGATCGCGGGCGCGGCGATGGTGGCAGCCCCGGTGGCGGCGCTCGCCAAGACGCCGCCCTCGGTGCGCGATCTGGTCGGCGCGCGCGGATCGAGCGGCGAGGAACAGCTCGAGTTCCGCGGCTTCAGCCGGATCTCGGGCCACACCAGCTACGACAGCAAGATCAACTACTGGTGGAACGGCAACACCAAGGAGTGCGTCAAGGTCGTGACCTATGACGGCAACTTCCAGTCGGTCGATCAAACCACCAACGCCGATTGCAACCAGCGCGGCGGCGATGGCGACAAGGCGGCGGCGATCGCGATCGGCGCCGCGGCGATCCTCGGCATCGCCGCGCTCGCCAGCAAGTCGCACCACCGCGACGGCGTGGATTACGATGAACGCGGCACCGCCGATTTCGAGCGCGGCCACCGCGACGGGCTCTACGGCATGGCCTATCACAACTACACCCGCTCCGACGCCTATTCGCGCGGCTACGACAGCGGCGTGCGCGAGCGTTCGGAACAGACCAGCTATCGCGGCGGATACACCTATGGTGGCGGCTACAGCGCCTATGCCGAGTTCAACGATCTCAACGGGCAGGATCGCAAATACGCGATCAGTCAGCTGGAGAGCCGCGGCTTCGTGATGCGCGACAACAAGATCGTCGGCGACACCCGCTACATGACCTTCTGGCGCGAGGCGTCGCGCCAGTGCGTGGTCACCAATTCGAGCGGCGGGCGGATCTACTCGATCGAGAGCGTCTCGGCCCGCACCTGCCGGGATTGAGTCAGCGAACAGGGGCGGCGTGGGGGGCTCGCAGGGCGCCCCGCCCGCCCCGAACAACCGGGCGTGCGCGGCGCGCGCACCACACGGGCCGGCTGACCGGAGGCGAGGCACAGCTCCGGTCAGCCGGAATCCCGGTGCGCCAGGATCCGCCGGTCACCCCTGACAGGAGGCCTGCGATGCGATTGCTGGTCACGACCGTTTCTGCCGCCGCTGTGCTGCTCGGCGCTGCCGGAACAGCGTTCGGCGAAACCGCCGCGCCCGCGCCGTCGTGGGGGGTCGATATCCGCGGCCTCTCAGCCACGGTCAGGCCGGGCGATGATTTCTACCGCTATGTCAACGAAGGCTGGCTCAAGACCGCCAAGCCGCCCGAGGGCGTGCCCTTCATCGATGCCTCGGTCGAGGTTTATCTCGCCAACGAACAGCGGGTCGCGGGGATCATCGCGATGGCGCGCGAGACCACCGACGCGCCGGGCAGTCCGGAACAGATGATTAGCGATTACCACCGCTCGCACACCGACATGGCGCGCCGCAATGCGCTCGGCATCACGCCGATTGAAGGGATGCTCGCCACCATTTCGAGAACCAAGGACCGGACCGGGTTCGCACGGCTCATGGCCTCACCGTGGCTGGACGGCATGATCGGCGGCGTGGTCGTGCCCGATGTCGACAATCCCGCCCGCTACATCGCGGCGGTGGGCGCGGCCGGTCTGACGATGCCCTCGCGCGATTACTACCTTTCCGATCAGGAACCCTATGTCGGACATCGTCAGGCGCTCAAGGCCTATATCGCCGACAGCTTCCGCCGCGCCGGGATCGACGATCCGGAGGGGCGCGCCGGGGCGGTGCTCGCGCTCGAAATCGCCATCGCCGAGCGGCAATGGACGCTGGCGCAGGTGCGCGACGTGGCGCGGATGAACACGGTGATGTCGCCAGCCGAGCTCAAGACCTATGCCCCCGGGTTCGACTGGGACGCCTTCCTCGCCGAGCAGGGCTTTGCCGGCCAGACCCGGATCAAGGTGCTGGCCGATACCTCGGTGCGCGACACAGCGGCGCTGTTCGCTGCCACGCCCCTTCGCGACCTGCAATCCTTCCTGATGTTCAAGACGCTCGACGCCTGGGCGACCTCTTTGTCGGAACCCTGGGTGCAGGCGCATTTCGATTTTCACGGCAAGCGGCTGCAATCGACGCCGACCCGCCGCCCCGCCGAACTCGAGAGCATTGCCGCGACCAGCGCCGTGCTCGGCGAGGAGATCGGCCGGCTTTACGTCGCCAATTACTTCGGCCCGGCCGACCGGGCCACGGTCACGGAGATGGTCGGCTATCTGCGCGCCGCCTATGCCGAACGGATCGCCGCGCTCGACTGGATGGACGCCGCCACCCGGGCCGAGGCGCTGCGCAAGCTGGAACGGATCACCACCAAGATCGGATTTCCCGAACGCTGGCACGACCGGTCGGGGGTCCGGATCCTCTCCGATGATCTGGTCGGCAACAAGCTGCGCCTCGGGCAATGGGCGCACGCCGACAGCCTCAAGAAGCTCGCCGAAGGCGTGCGCGACTGGGAGTTCGCCTACACCCCGCAGGAGGTCAATGCTGGCTACAGCCCGTCGGCCAATTCGATCACCTTCCCCGCTGGGATTCTTCAGCCGCCGTTCTTCGATCCCAAGGCCGACCCGGCGGTCAATTTCGGCTCGATCGCGGCGGTGATCGGCCACGAGATCGGCCATGCCTTCGACGACCAGGGCAGCCGTCAGGACGGCGAGGGCAAATTGCGCAACTGGTGGACCGATGCCAGCCGTGCCGAGTTCGAGAAGCGCACCGCCGGTCTGGTCGACCAGTTCAACGGCTATGAGGTGCTGCCGGGGCTGCGCGTCAACGGCCGCCAGAACCTTGGCGAGAACATCGGCGACCTGGGCGGGCTCGCCGTCGCCCATGCCGCCTATCGCCGCTATGTCGCCGACAAGCAGGGCGGCAAGGCCCCCGTGATCGACGGTTTCAGCGGGGACCAGCGCTTCTTCCTCGCCTGGGCGCAGCTGTGGCGCAACATCAACAGCGAGGGCGAGATCCGCCGCAAGGTGCTCTCCGACGTGCACTCGCCGGGCGAGTTCCGGGTCAACGGCATCGTGCGCAATGTCGATGCCTGGTACGATGCTTTCGGGGTGAAGCCGGGCGACAAGCTGTACCTGCCGCCCGAGCAGCGGGTGCGCATCTGGTAGGTTCGCAGATCAACATGCCGACGGGGGTGACGGGATGATGGGTTTCCGGTGGAAGCAATGGGGCGCGATGATCGCGGCTGCGGCGATGGCATGTCAGCCGGGGCTGCTGCGTGCGCAGGAGGCCGAGCCTGCGGAGGCAACCCCGCCCTGGCAGATCAGCGATGGCGCAGGTTCGGATCGACTCTATGTGTCGCGCGATGTCGCGGCGGCCTATGCCAAGGATACCCGTAGCCGCGACGGCAATCCGGGGCCGAACTACTGGCAGAACCATTCGCGCCACACGATCCGGGTCGCGCTCGATCCGCCCGCGCGGCGCATCACCGGCGAGCAGGAAATCCTCTACACCAACAACAGCCCCGATCCGCTGCCGGTTCTGATCTTCCGGCTGTACATGAACGCCCACCACCCTGCCGCAATGCGCGAGCAGATGGTGGCGAGCCCGTTCTTCACCGACGGCATCATCGTAGAGGACTTCGGGATCGACGGAGTGGCAAAGGAATGGTCCGATCCGACCAGCCCGTTCGCGGCGATCAACGTGCCCGGCTCGACCGTTCACATCATCCCGCTCGAAACGCCGCTCGCGCCGGGCGCCAGCGTGCGGATCACGATGCGCTGGCACTATGATCTGGTGAAGGATGCCAGCTGGAAAGAGGGTGTCGTCAACGAGAACAGCTTCTTTCTCGCCTATTTCTACCCGCGGCTCACCAGCTATTCCGACTACGGCGCCTGGGATATCCTGCCGTTCACGCTGGGGCGCGAGTTCAACAACGATATCAACGATTACGACGTTTCGGTAACGCTCCCGCGCGACTATGTCGTGTGGGCCACCGGCGAGCTTGTGAACTCCGGCGAGGTGCTGCAGCCGGCGATTGCCGACAAGCTGGCGGCGAGCCGCAGGAGCGATGCGATCGTCACCCTCGCCACCCCGCAGGATATCCGCGAGGGCCGCGTCACCGGCCGGGCCGAACGCCTGACGTGGAAATGGCAGGCACAGGGCGTGTCCGATTTCGCGATCGCTCTCAGCAACACCTATCGTTGGCAGGCGACCAGCGTCGAGGTCGACCCGGCGACCGGCCGCCGCGCCGGCGTGGAGCTGGCCTATGCCGAAAGCGCGACCGACTTCGAAAACCTCGCTGCCTCGGCCCGCCAGACGCTTCGCTGGGCTTCGACCCAGTGGCCGGGGGTGCCATACCCCTATCCCAAGACCACCATCTTCCTCGGCAGCGCCGACGAGGAATACCCGATGATGGTCAACGACGGCTCCAACATCGGTAGCCCGGAAGCGGCCAAGCTCGGCGGCAACGGCTTCACCGAGTTCGTCGCCGCGCACGAGATCCTGCACTCGTGGTTCCCGTTCTACATGGGCATCAACGAGAAGCGCTATCCCTTCATGGACGAGGGCTGGACCACCGCCTTCGAATATCTGCGCAACCGCGAGGTCCTGGGGCCGGCCAAGGCCGATGCGCTGTTCCGCGATTTCCGCATCAACATGGTCAACTGGCCGAAGGCGGATGCAAGTGCCGAGTTGCCGATCATCACCCCCCATGACGCGCTCTACGGCCAGTCGACGGTGTTCGCCTACAACCAGTATGGCAAGGCCGCGCTCGGCTATCTGGCGCTCAAGGACCTGATGGGGGACGCGGCCTTCAAGACCGCGCTGCACACCTTCATGACACGCTGGCACGGCAAGCGTCCGCTGCCGTGGGACATGTTTGCCAGCTTCAATAACGCGGGCGTGGGCAACCATGACTGGTTCTTCGCGCGCTGGTTCTTTGGTTACAACTACATGGATCTGGCGATTGGCGAGGTCGGCGATAGCGGCGTTACGGTGCGCAACCCGGGCGGTCTGCCGCTGCCGTTCGATCTGGCGGTGACCTATGCCGACGGTTCCGCCGAGCGCATTCACCGCACGCCCGCCGCATGGCAGGCCAATCCGCGCGAGACCACCATCGCCCTGCCGGCAGGCAAGCGGCTCGCCAGCGTGACCATCGACACCGGCATTTTTGAAGACTTCCAACCCTCTGACAATGATTGGAAACCCTGAGATGAACGACAATACCTCTCCGGCGCCGCTGTGGCTGCGCATTCTGCAATTCCCGCCGATCCGGCTGGTTCTGCTCGGGGTGCCGCTGTTTTTCTGCATGGGTAACAGCAATGCCTTCATGGAGCAGAACGCGGATTCCCCGATCATGGCGGCAATCGCTGCCGCTGGCATGATCGCGCTCGCCATGTGGGTCTATGTCGGCTTCGCCCGCTATATCGAGCGCCGGGAGCCGAGCGATCTGGCATTCAACCCCGGCCTCAAGGAGCTGGGCATCGGGATGCTGGTGGGCTCGGGGCTCTACACGCTGGGCGTGCTGGTGCTGATGGTGCTCGGCTATGCCCGGATCGAGGGCACGAATTCGGTCGCGATCATGCTCCCCGCGATCTCCATGGCATTGAGCTCGGGCTTTCTGGAGGAACTGCTGTTTCGCGGCGCGCTGTACCGGATCGTCGAGGAGTGGCTCGGCAGCTGGGCCTCGGTGGTGATTTCCTCGGTGGTGTTCGGTTTTGTCCATCTTCTGAACCCCGAAGCGACGCTGACCGGCGCGATCTTCATCAGCATCGAGGCCGGGTTGCTGCTCGCGGCGGCCTATATGCTGACCCGGCGGCTGTGGCTGGGGATCGGGTTCCACATCTCGTGGAACTACTTCCAGTCGGCGGTGTTCGGCGGGGTCGTATCGGGCGGGGTGGCCGAACCGGGCCTGTTCAAGACGGTCATCACCGGCCCCGATCTTGTGACCGGCGGCGGCTTCGGGCTCGAAGCGAGCCTCATTCCCTGCATCATCGCCACCAGCACCGGGGCTTACCTCGCCTACAAGGCGGTGCAGGCGGGCCATGTGGTGCTGCCGTCCTGGAGCCGCGCAAAGCCGGCGGGCGAGCTGCAGCCGGCAAGCGCCTAGGCGATGGCGCCGCGGCCGCCGGGGTGGTGCCTTGCCGCGCTCTGTCTGGGCGCGGCGCAGGTCGCGGGTGCGCAGGTGGCCGCGGTGCCGCCCCCGGCCGAACGGCAGACCGCCGATTGCAGCGCGCCGGTGTACGCCACCGATCAACTGGTGTGCGGCGATCCGGCGCTTCGCGCGCTCGACCGCGAACTCGCCGCGCGGCTCGCGGCCGCACCGCTGCCCGCATCACGCTGGGCCGAGCCGCAATGGCAATGGTTCCAGCGCCGCAGCCGCTGCGCCTTCGATGCCAACCATCGCGCCTGCGCCGAGGCTGCCTATCGCGAGCGGCTGGCCTTGCTGGACGCGCCCCCTCCCGCCGCACAACGAAGCGCGGCGCGATGCGGCAGCCCCGAGGTCGCGGCGATCGCTATGACGCAGGCGCGGGTGGTTCTGTTCGGAAAGGACGGCGCGGTTCTCGGGGTGGCGGCGCGCGATCCGGGCGCGCAGGCGTGGCAGCCCTTCCTCGTTGCCACCGGCAACGCCAAGCAGCTGCGGCTGCGCAGCGCGGACGGCACGACGCTGAATTGCCGCCTCTAGCCGGTCAGGATCACGCTCAGCGCCCTGTCGCGCTGCCGCCGGCCACCTCGGCATAGTCCTCGAGCCCGCGCGCCGTTTCAAATAGCTCGGCGCGGGTCAGTCCGTCGACGGTGACCTGATCGGGTGCGCCGATTTCGCGGAAGGCCTGCTGGAAGTTCGCCTCGCGTGCGGCATAGCGCGCCGCGTCGGGATATTCGGTGATCAGCACAAACTCTGCCTCGCTCTGGTTTTCGGCGGGGGCGAGCAGCAGCTTGTAGGAGGCGATTGCACCGCGCGTCACCAGCAGCGCGCGCGCGGGCAGCCACTTGGCCTCGAAATAGCGCCGGCCCCGCTCGACCATTCCGGGCTTGGCCTTGACGGTGTTGACCGTCCAGATGCTGCGCTGCGGCTCCGCTTCGCGGCTGCTCGCGGCGGCGAGGGGCAAGGCAAGCAGCAGGGCGGCAGCGGCGAGTGTGCGAAGCGGCGTCATGGGGTCTCCTTGCAGGCTTGTGGTGGACGGGCGGTGACTTACCCCCAGGGCGTAACCAGATACTTCTCGCCGGTCTTCATCTGGCGGTAATCGGTCAGCGCGTCCTTCTCCAGCATCCCCTCGAGCGTCACCTCGGCCTTGTAAGCGCTCGCGAAGGTGGTGGTGAGGTTCGCCTGCACGCGGCTGCGCATCCGCATCACGGTCTCCATCCCGGCGCGCTGGAGGAACGGCGTCAGCAGCCAGCCGGCGATGCTCCACTGGAGGCCATAGGAGGGGGTCAGGATCGTCGGAGAAAGGTCGAGCCGCCCGTAGATGTACATCTTCTTCTGCTGGTTCGAGCCATAGCGCGAGAATTCGCCCATCTGGCTCGCGGCGACCTGCTCCATCGCCTTGAGCACGCCGTCCGAGGCCTGCCCGCCGCCGATCGGGTCGAAGCCGAGGAACGCGCCGGTCGCCTCGATCGCGGCGCGCAGGTCCGCCATGTAGGTGGGGGCCGAGGAGTTCACGACATATTCGGCGCCCTGCGACTTCAGCAGCGCGACATGGGCTTCGTTGCGCACGATGTTCACGAGGCTCATCCCGTCCTCGATGCAGATGCGGTTGAGCATCTGGCCGAGGTTCGAGGCAGCGGCGAGGTGGACGATGGCGGTGTGCCCCTCGGCCCTTGCGGTCTCGACGAAGCCCAGCGCGGTCATCGGATTGACGAAGCTGGAGGCACCCGTCTTCGCGGTGTGATCGCCCAGCGGCAGGCACATCATCGCCTCGGCGATGGCATATTGGGCAAAGGCGCTTCCGGGCACGCAGGCGACGCGCTGCCCCATCAGCGCCTTGGCCATCTCGCCCTCGCCGGTCGCGATCACCGTGCCCGCGCCCTCGTTCCCGGCCGGGAGCCGCTGGCCGTGGCGACCCTTCTGGCCCGAGAGGAAGGGTTCGGGCATCTGCGCCACCACCTTGCCGGGGGTGTACTGCGCGTTCTCGAAATCGGCGGCGCTGGTGAGGATCGCGAGGTCCGAGGGATTGATCGGCGCCGCCTCCATCTTGACCAGCACCTGGTTCCCGGTGGGGACGGGGAAGGTGCTCTGCGCCACCTCCAGCGTCAGCGCGCCATCGGCGGTGAGGGTGGTGAAAAGCTGCTTGCCGGTGATGGTCATTCGGTGTCCTCTCTCGGGTCCGGGTAGGTGGCTGCGACGAAGTAGAGCCCGTGGGGCGGCGCGTTCAAGCCCAAAGCGTTGCGGTCCCTTGCGGCGAGCGCCTCGGCGATGCGGGCTTCGGGCCAGGTGCCCGCGCCGACCAGCTTGAGGCAGCCCACCATGCTGCGCACCTGATGGTGCAGGAAGGAGCGTGCGGCGGCGTGAATGTGGATCTCCTCGCCCACCCGTTCCACATCCAGCCGATCAAGCGACTTCACCGGATCGGCCGCCTGGCAATGGACCGAGCGGAAGGTGGTGAAATCGTGCCGCCCCACCAGCGCCTGCGCGGCGCGGTGCATGGCCTCTGCATCGAGCGGGGTAGCGACATGCCACGCGCGGCCGCGATCGAGCGTCAGGGGCGCGCGGCGGCAGGCGATCCGGTAGAGATAGCGCCGCCCGGTGCAGGAAAAGCGCGCATGCCAATCGTCGGGCACCACCGCGCAATGGATGACCGCGATCGGGGCAGGGCGCAGGTGGGCGTTCAGCGCCTCCATCAGCCGGAACGCGTCGATATCCTTTGCCAGATCGACATGGCTGCGCATCGCCAGCGCGTGCACCCCGGCATCGGTGCGGCCCGCCGAGTGCAGGACCGCGGCCTCCCCGGTGATCCGCTCGACCGCCTCCTCCACCGCCTGCTGCACGCTCGGGCCGTGGGCCTGGCGTTGCAGGCCGAAGAAGGGCGTTCCGTCGAATTCGAGGGTGAGCGCAAAGCGGGTCAAGCCAGCACCGTTCCCGGCGCCACCGGGCGCCCGCGCAGGAACGCGGCGCGGTCGAGCACCGGCTTGCCCGCACGCTGGAGCTTGAGCGGCTTCAGCGCCCCCGTGCCGCAGGCGATGGTGAAGCTGTCGTCCCGCACCGTGCCCGGAGCACCGGCGCCCTCGGCCACCTCGGCGAGCAGCAGCTTCACCCGCTCCTCACCGAGTGCGAACCAGGCGCCCGGAAACGGCGCGAGGCCGCGCACCTTGCGCTCGATCACCTCGGCGCTTTCGGCCCAGTCGATCTTCGCCTCGGCCTTGTCGATCTTGGGCGCATAGACGGCCAGCGCATCGTCCTGCCCCTGCGGCGGGAAGGCGGGGAGATCGGCGAGCACCGCGACCATCGCCGCCGCGCCCACCGCGCCCAGCTCCTCGAACAGCTCGCCGGTGGTCTTGCGCCCAACCGGCACGCTGACCTTGTGGAGCATCGGCCCGGTATCGAGCCCCGCTTCCATCTGCATGATCGTCACGCCCGTCTCGGCATCGCCCGCCATCACCGCGCGGTGGATCGGCGCCGCGCCGCGCCAGCGCGGCAGCAGCGAGGCATGGATGTTGAGGCAGCCGTGGGTCGGCGCATCGAGCACCGGTTGCGGCAGGATCAAGCCATAGGCCGCGACCACCGCGACATCCGCGGCCAAAGCGGCGAACGCGGCCTGCGTCTCGGCGTTTCGCAGCGACACCGGCGCGCGGACCGGGACTCCCAGCCGCTCGGCCTCGGCCTGCACCGGGGAGGGCATCAGTTTCTTCCCCCGCCCCGCCGGACGCGGCGGCTGGGTGTAGACGCAGGCGATCTCGTGCCCCGCCGCGTGGAGCGCACGCAGCGCCGGAACCGCGAAATCCGGCGTTCCCATGAAGATGATGCGCATAAGCTTTGCGGCCAGCCTTTGTGAAGCGGAGCGCAGCCCCTATCTCTGACCCCATGGCATCGCAAGAGATCGAAGCCCTCAGCGCCGCGCTTGCCCGCCTGCCCGGGCTCGGTCCGCGTTCGGCGCGGCGCGCGGTTCTGTGGTTGGTCAAGCACCGCGAATCCGCGCTGCCGGCGCTGCTCGAAGCGCTCGCCGGCGTCGCCGAGACGCTGGTCGAGTGCCACACCTGCGGCAATGTCGACACCCGCGACCCCTGCGGCATCTGCGCCGATCCGCGCCGCGACGGGCGCGCGCTCTGCGTGGTGGAGGAGGTTTCCGATGTCTGGGCGCTCGATCGCGCACGGCTGTTCCCGGGGCGCTATCACGTGCTCGGCGGCAGGCTCTCGGCGCTCGACGGGGTGGGGCCCGACGATCTCGGCATCGCCAGCCTGCTTGCGCGGGTCGAGGCGGGGGGGATCGACGAAGTGGTGCTCGCGATGAACGCCACCCTCGAAGGCCAGACCACCGCGCACTACCTCGCCGAGCGGCTCGAGGCCTTCCCGCTGCGCGTCACCCAGCTCGCCCACGGGTTGCCGGTCGGCGGCGAACTCGACTATCTCGACGAGGGCACGCTGGCGCAGGCCTTGCGGGCAAGGCGGCCGGTGGGGTAGTCTGCCGTCGCGACGGGGGACGGCGAATATGGCGGCACAGGCAGCACACAAGGTCCACCCAGCGTGGTATCTGTTCTGGGGCGCGTTCGTGATCGCCAGCCTCTATTTCATGGCGATTTCGATTGCCAAGCTGCCCGCACCCGAGATGCAACCGGGCTCGACCCTGTGGAACCGCACGATTTGGTATGTCGCCCATGCCGTCATGGCCCTGCCGATTCTCGTGATCGCGCCGTTCCAGTTCATGCCGGGGCTGCGGCAGAACCGCCCGCAGGTGCACCGCTGGATGGGCCGGGTGTTCCTTGGCAATTGCATGGTTGCGGCCCTGCTCGGCATCTACCTTGGCAGCACCATCATGTGGCCCGGCTCGCGCATTCCGCTGTCGAGCCTTGGGGTCCTGTGGTTCCTGTTTGCCGCGATTGCCTGGCAGGCCGCGCGGCGGCGTGATTTTGCCAACCACCGCCGCTTCGCGATTCGTGCCTTCGCGCTCGGGAGCACCTTCGTGCTGGTGCGGCTGATCGGCGAGATCAGCGACAATCTGCTTGGCTTCATCCCGATCGAAGACACACGCGAGACGACCACCGAGTGGCTGACCCTGTTCCTGCCGATCGTCGTCACCGAGATGTGGTTGACCTGGGGCCCGGCGGCACGCAAGCTGTTTGCCCGCAAGCCGTGAATGGCAGGCTGATTTCCGCGCGTTGAATAAATCGCGCGCCTCGCCTACATGGCGCGCATGGCTATCCGCGAAATCCTCGAAGTGCCGGACCCCCGGCTCAAGACCGTCTCGACCCCGGTCGAACCCCACGAATTCGGCCCCGAGCTCAACAGCCTCGTCGAAGACATGTTCGAGACGATGTACGATGCCCCCGGCATCGGCCTCGCCGCGATCCAGGTCGGCGTGCCCAAGCGGGTGCTGGTGATCGATCTCCAGCCCGACGATCCCGATGCCGAGCCGGTCGAATGCGGGCATGATCATGGGCACGGTCATGGTCACAAGCACACCCACCAGCCGACCAAGCGGGAACCGCGGGTGTTCATCAACCCGGTGATCCTCGACCCGGCGGCGGAGTTTTCGACCTATCAGGAAGGCTGCCTCTCGGTCCCGGAGATATACGCTGACGTCGACCGTCCGGCGACCTGCACCGTCCGCTATCAGGACCTTGAGGGCAACACCCACGAGGAACATCTCGAAGGCCTGCTCGCGACCTGCCTGCAGCACGAGATGGATCACCTCGAAGGCATCCTGTTCATCGACCATCTCAGCCGGTTGAAGCGGGCCATGGTGCTGAAGAGACTCGAGAAAATCCGGCGGGCTGCGTGATCAGTTGCGTGCCCGCCTTCGCGGGCACGTCCTCGCTAGACGTCCTCCGCTTCGCTCCGGACCCGCTGCGGCTCGCGCGCGTGCGCTCGCGGCCCCTCGGGCCGGTGATTGCGCCAGACATTTCCCCGATCGTCTCCCCGGACTTGATCCGGGGCCCAGCTTTCCTGTTGGAAAGCGCGTCGCAGCCCTAGCGTTCCCCATTCGTTCCGTGTAGGCTTGCCGCATGGACCCTGCGATTCTCTCCATCATTGCCCTCCTTGCCGGCGCCGCGCTCGGCTGGTTTATCGCCTCGCGCCCGCTGGCGGATTTGCGCGCGCGGCTGGCTGCGGCCGAGGCCGCGAGCGCCGAAGGCGAAGCGAAATTCACCCGCGCCATCGCCGAGTTGGGCGAGGCGCGGATCGAGGTCGCCGGGCTCAAGGAGCGCGCGGCGCAGGCCGATGGCTTGCTCGCGCGGCTCGATAGCGTGCAGGCCGACCGCGCGGCGCTGGCCGAGCGGCTGGCGGCACTGGAAAGCGCTGCCGCCGAGCGCGAGAAGGCGTTTGCCGAACAGAAGGCCGCGCTGCTCGCCGCGCAGGAAAGCCTGAAGACGGAGTTCGAGAACGCCGGCAGCAAGGTGCTCGAAGCGGCGCAGAAGGCGTTTCTCGAACGCGCCGAGGCGCGCTTCCGCCAGTCGGAAGAGGCGGGCGAGGCCAAGATCAAGGCGTTGCTCTCGCCGGTGGGCGAGAAGCTGGCAAACTACGAGAAGCAGGTCGCCGATCTCGAGGCCAAGCGCACCGATGCCTTCGGGCAACTCGCGGGCCTCATCCAGTCGATGAGGGAGGGTCAGGAACAGGTCCGGCGCGAGGCGCAGCGGCTCGGCAATTCGCTCACCAACGCACCCAAGGCGCGCGGGCGCTGGGGCGAGCGGGCGCTGCAGAACGTGCTCGAACAATGCGGGCTCGCCGAACACACCGATTTCCACCTGGAACAATCGATGGAGACCGCCGAGGGTCGGCTCCGGCCCGATGCGATCGTCAATGTGCCCGGGCAGAAGAAGCTGGTGATCGACGCCAAGGTGTCCTTGAACGCCTATCAGGCCGCCTTCGAGGCCGACGACGAGGGCGAGCGCAAGCGGCACCTTGATCTTCACGCCAAGTCGATGCGCAACCACGTGCAGACGCTGGGCTCCAAAAGCTACCAGAGCCAGTTCGACGACGCGCCCGATTACGTGGTGATGTTCGTGCCGGGCGAGCATTTCGTCGCCGCGGCGCTCGAACACGATCCCGAGCTGTGGGACTTTGCTTTCCGCAACAAGGTGCTGTTGGCGACGCCGACCAACCTGGTCGCGATCGCGCGCACGGTCGCGCAGGTGTGGCGGCAGGACAAGATGGCCAATGAAGCGGCCGAGATCGGGCGGATGGGTGCCGAACTCTATGACCGCCTCGCCGCAGCGGCCGAGCACCTCAAGCGCGTCGGCGGCGGGCTCGAAAGTGCGGTCAACAATTACAACAGGTTCGTGGGCAGCTTCGAGCGCAACGTGCTCTCGTCCGGTCGGCGCCTCGCGGAGAAGGGCATTGCGATCGGCAAGCGCGAGATCGACGCGGTCCCGCTGGTCGAAGCGGCGCCGCGCTACAACGCGGCTGACGGCGATGCGGTGGAGGCGGACTATCCGGCGCTCGAAGACCGCAAGGACGCCGCAGAGTGAGCGGGCGAGGGCTTACGCGTCCACCGCCGCCAGCACCTCGTAAGCCAGCACCGCCCCCGCCACCGCGGCGTTGAGCGAATCCGCGCGGCCCTTCATCGGCATGGTCACACGAAGATCGCAGGCCAGCTCGTAGCTCTCCGGCAGCCCCTGCGATTCGTTGCCCACGAGGATGAAGCATGGCGCCGCATAAGCCGCGCCGCGATAGGGCACCGCATCGCGCAGGGACGCGGCGACCAGCTGGCCGTCACCTGCCCGCAGCCACGCCAGAAAATCGTCCCACCGCGCTTGCGCCAGCCCCACGGTGAACACTGCCCCCATGCTCGCGCGCACCGCCTCGGCACTGAACGGGTCGGCGCAGTCGTCGATCAGGATCAGCCCGCCCGCGCCAACCGCATCGCAGGTGCGCAGCATCGTGCCGAGATTGCCCGGATCTCGCAGCGCCTGGGCTACCAGCCAGATCGGCGCGGCGCTGCGGTCGAGCGTCTTGAGCGAGGTGTCCCACTCCTCGAACACCCCCGCCACGCTCTGGGCGTTTTCCTTGCCGGTGATCTTGGAGAGGATCTCGGGGCTGGTCGCGATCACTTCGCCGCCTGCCGCCATGACGTCGGCCTCGAGCCGTGCGAGCAGCGGGTGATCGGCGCGCTCCTCGGCCATCACCAGCAGCTGCGGCACCCGCCCCGAGGCGCGCGCATCCTCGAGCAGCCGCAACCCCTCGACCAGAAACTGCCCCGCGCGGCGGCGATGCTTCTTGTCGCGCAGCGCGCGCAGATATTTGACCGTCGGGTTGGAAAAGCCGGTGATGTGCCTGCGCATGGCCGTGAGCGGTGACGGCTTGCGCTCGCCGCGTCAATCCCGCGGCGGGCTCACTCCTCGCCGAAGCCGTCGGCGATCAGCGCGATCAGATCGGCCAGCACCGCCTCGGCCCCGTCGCCCTCGACCGCGACCTCGACCACGTCGCCCTTGGCCGCACCGAGCATCATCAGCCCGAGGATCGAGCCGCCGGCGGCGCTGTGCGGGGGCTTGGCGACGGTCACCGTGACGCCATCGGGCAGCGCCGCGACCGCGCCCACGAACTTCGCGCTCGCCCGGGCGTGGAGGCCCCGGCGGTTGACGATGGTGACGCTCTGGCGTGCTTCCCCCAAGCGCGCAGGCTCCCTCAGGCCTTGGCCCGAGCGGGCGCGGGTTCCTGGCCGAGCAGCTCGCTGGCGATGGTGATGTAGCTGCGCCCGGCGGTCTGCGCGGCAAGGACCGCGGCGGTCACGTCCATCGCCTTGCGGGCGCCCGCCAGCCGGATCAGCATCGGCAGGTTGATCCCCGCGATCACCTCGACATGCCCCGCATCGAGCAGCGAGATCGCGAGGTTGGAGGGCGTGCCGCCGAACAGGTCGGTGAGGATGATGACGCCGCTGCCGGTATCGACCGCGGCGATCGCCTCGGCGATGTCGGTGCGGCGCTGTTCCATGTCGTCATTGGGGCCGATGCACACCGTGACGATCCCGTCCTGCGGGCCGACGACGTGCTCCATCGCCTCGACGAATTGGTCCGCGAGGCGGCCGTGAGTAACCAGGATCAAGCCGATCATGCGTGAAAATGGGTCCATCTGCTGCCCGCCGCGGGGGGCCTTACGCGTTTCTACCTTGCTGGACAATGCACAGGGTGCACGATGTCACCGAATTCACCCGAACTGCGGCTAACGGCGCTCCCGTTCGATGGAGTCGGCCGCCCGCGAGCCCAGATTGCGGTGCCGGACAGTGGGGGAAAATCCCGCGGTGCGCAAGGCCCCGGCCATCCGCTCGGCGGTGAAGACCGAGCGGTGTCTCCCCCCGGTACAGCCGAAAGCGACGTGGACATAGGGCTTGCCCTGCGCGGCGTAGCGCGGGAGCAGCGCCAGCAGCAGATCGCGGATCCGGGCGAAGGCATCGGCGAAAGCGGGGTCGCGCTCGATATGCTCGCCCACCGCCGGATCCTGCCCGGTCTGCTCGCGCAGCTCCGGCACCCAGTGCGGATTGTCGAGGAAGCGCATGTCGAACACGAGGTCGGCGAGCGGCGGCATCCCGCGGGCAAAGCCGAAGCTCGACAGCGTCAGCGTGAGCGCCGCGCCGGCGGCCTCGGGCGCGAACAGCTGGCGGATATGGGCCTGCAGATCGTTGCTCGTCATCGCCGAGGTATCGATCATGATCTCCGCCCAGCGGCGCAGCGGTTCGAGCAGCTCGCGCTCGGCGGCGATGCCCTCCATCACCGGGCGCCCGTCGGCCATCGGGTGGCGGCGGCGGGTCTCGTTGAAGCGGCGTTCGAGCTCGCCCCCGGCGCAGTCGAGGAACAGGAAGGTCAGCGCGATGTCGGGGCGCTGGCTCAGGTCCTTGACCAGATTGATGATCTCGGCGGGGACGAAGCCGCGCGTGCGCGAATCGAAGCCGATCGCGAGCGGTCCGCGCGCCTCGTCGGGCATGGTGACGAGGCGTTTGAGCAGGCGCACGGGGAAGTTGTCGATAGTCTCCCAGCCGAGGTCCTCCAGCACCGCCAGCGCCGTCGACTTGCCGGCGCCCGCGAGCCCGGTGACGAGCAGCAGCTGGCGCTGTTCGGGTGGCGGTGCGTCGAGGGCGGCGGGCGCGGTCATGGCCCGCTCTGTGGCAATTCGGTGCAGGGATGGGAAGCCCGGTCGAACACCAGCCCGTGCACCTGCAGGGCCCATTCGGCGCGCTGGGCAGGGGCGATGGGGCCGGGATCGAAACCGAGCACCGGCACCGCCACCCCGTCGATCGTTCGGGTCGGAAGCGTCTCGGGCAGCCGCGGTGCGGGCGGGCCGCCCAGCGCGAGGATCAGCGCGACCGGGGCGGGCGCGGCGAGCGGCAGGCGGACGAGGCCGATCCCGCGCAGCTCCAGCAATCCGGCGATATGGGGCGGGGGGGCCGCGATCAGGCGCTCGCCCCCGTCGTCCCCGGCGCGTTCCAGCGTCACGGCATCATCGCCGATCAGCCCCCCGCCGCGATCGATCAGCGCCAGCGCGAGGCTCGACTTGCCGCTCCCCGGCGGGCCTTCGATCAGAAGCGCGCGCCCCCCGATCGCCACCGCGCTCGCCTGAATCACGATTCCGCTCATTGCCCGCTCATGGCCCGCTCATGGCGCAGCCGGGAGGCGCAGCCGCAGGCAGGCGCCGGGCGCGCCATCGGGGCGATCCTCGGCGCTCAGCGAGCCGTCATGCGCCTCGGCGATGGCGCGGCCGATCGCAAGGCCGAGGCCCGAGTGGTTGCCGAAGCTCTCGCTCTCGGGCCGGTCCGAGTGGAACCGCCGGAACACGTCCTCGCGGCGCTCGGGCGCGATCCCGGGCCCTTCGTCGCAGACTTCGGTGACGACCTCGCGGCCCGCCTCGCGGATGCGCACGCTGACCACGCCTTCGGGGGGCGAGAAGGACACCGCGTTGTCGAGCAGGTTTTCCGCGACCCGTTCGAGCTGGGTCGGCACGCCCATCACGATCCGGCGGCCCCCGGTGCACTCGAGCGCAATGCGGCGGCCCTCGTTCAAGGCGCGGTCCTCGCGGCTGCGGATCAGGTTGGTGAACAGCTCGCCCAGATCGACCCGCTCGAGCGTCGCGCGGCTGACCTCGGCATCGACCCGGCTGGCGGCGGAGATTTCGGTGACGAGCCGGTCGATGCGGCGCACGTCATGGGCGGCGATCTCGATCAGCTGGGCGCGCAGGTCCGCGTCCTCGACCAGCGGGAGCGTGTCGACCGCGCTGCGCAAGCTGGCCAGCGGGTTCTTGATCTCGTGCGCGACATCGGCGGCGAAGCTGCCGACCGCGTCGATGCGCTGGCGCAGCGCCCCGGTCATGTCCGAAACCGCGCGCGCGAGCAGCCCGATCTCGTCGCTGCGCTGGGGCAGGCGCGGCACTTCGACCTCGCGCTCGCGCCCCTGCCGCACCCGCACCGCCGCGCGGGCGAGCTGGCGCAGCGGGGTGACGATGGTGCGCGCAAGGAACAGCGAGAGCGCGGCCGAGGCGGCCATCACCAGCAGCATCGCGACGAACAAGGTGGTGCGCGCGGCGCGCACGCTTTCGGTGATGTCGACCGCATTGCGCACCGTCAGCAGGGTCGCGCCCTGCAGGCCCACGGGGACCGCGGCGGTGATCACCGGGGTGCCGTCGCTCCAGTCATAGAGGCGCACCTGCGACAGGCCGAGCTCGCGCGCGCGGGCAAGTTCGGGCCAGGCATTGGCCTCCTCGCCCTCGGGTTCGACATAGTCCTGCACCGGCTCGGCGCTGACGATGGTATCGACCGTGCGGTCGAGCCAGCGGGCGAATTGCTGTTCCCAGTCGTCGTCGGAAATGTCGTTGAACCGGAACGCGGGTTCGGCGAGCGCGAAGCTGTCGGCGGTAAGCTTGCCCTTGGCATCGAAGGTGCGCAGCCGCATCCGCTGCTCCTTGCCGATCTGCACCAGCAGCGCCTCCTGCCGCTCGCGGCTCGCACCGGCAAGCGCCTCGGCGGTGATCTGCGCCTCGATCCGCGCGAGCTTGAAGCGTTCATTGATCAGCTGCGTGCGGTAACTGTCGAGATAGAACAGCCCCCCGCCCAGGATCAGCAGCGGCAGGATGTTGACCGCGAGAATCCGGCCGGTCAGCGCGAAGCGTCCGGTGGCGCTGAGCTGTTCGCCTGCGCTCCTTCCGGTGCTGCCTGCGGCCCGCGGGGTGTCAGCCATCGGTGAAGCTGTAGCCCGCGCCGTAGAGCGTATCGATGGCATCGAAGGCGGGATCGACCAGCCGGAACTTGCGCCGCATTCGCTTGATGTGGCTGTCGACGGTGCGGTCATCGACGAAGACGTCGTCGGGGTAGGCTGCGTCCATCAGCTGATTGCGGCTCTTGATCACCCCGGGGCGCACCGCGAGCGCTTCGAGGATCAGGAACTCGGTGACGGTGAGGCTGACCGGCTGGTCCGCCCAGGTCACCTGATGGCGTGCCGGATCCATGAACAGCCGCCCGCGGGTGAGGCTTGCCTGCGCCGGTTCGGGCGGGCTCGCCGGGGCGGCATCGGCGTTGAGCGGTTCGGCGCGGCGCAGGATCGCGCGGATGCGGGCGATCAGCAGGCGCAGGCTGAAGGGTTTGGCGATGTAATCATCCGCGCCCAGTTCCAGCCCGCGCTCCTCGTCGCTCTCGTCGTCCTTGCTGGTGAGGAAGATTACGGGGAGCGGCGAGTGGTCGCGCAGCCGGCGCAGTAGCTCCATCCCGTCCATCTTGGGCATCTTGATGTCGAACACGGCGAGATCGGGCGGATTGTCGAGCAACGCCTTGAGCGCCGTCTCGCCATCGGAATAGAGCCGGGTTGCGAAGCCTTCGGCCTGCAGCGCGATCGAGACCGTGGTGAGGATGTTGCGATCATCGTCGACCAGCGCGATCTGGAGCTTGCGCGTTTCGCCTGCGGCCGGATCGGCGGAGGTCGCCGCCGGATCGGTGGTGCTGTCGGACATGGTGCCTATCCTCTCTTGCCTCACGCAACCTTGGCCTCTGGCAAGGCGCTTGGGTAGCGCCATCGCGCCCCCATCGCAATCATCGCCGCGCCGGACCGAAGCCGGTTTGACAACCGCCTGACAGGCAAACTAAGGCGCCGGGGCGAGGGATCACACGGCTCGGCGCGGGCATTTTCGGCCCGAGGTTGCATACGTATGCGCAAGTGCTACGGCAAAGCAATCGAGGGACACCGGGGATTCGCCGGCGCTGGCCGCACGCCCCCCTTGCAAACCCCTTCCTGCCGCCTCTTTCGAGGAGACATACGTTGACTGCGCTCGCAACCCCGCTGGCCGCCCAGGGCATCGCCACTGGCGCCACCATCCACGCCAACCTCGCCACCCCGCAGCTGATCGAGGCGGCCGTGTCGCGCGGTGAGGGCGCGCTCTCGAAGCACGGCGCGCTGGTGGTCGAGACCGGCGCGCACACCGGGCGCAGCGCCAAGGACAAGTTCATCGTGCGCGATGCCGAGACCGAGGAGACGGTGTGGTGGGGCAAGGTCAACGTGCCGATGAGCCCGGCGCATTTCGCCGCGCTCAAGGCCGATTTTCTCGCCGCCCTCGCGGACAAGGAGACGCTTTACGTCGCCGACCTGTTCGGCGGCTCGCAGCCCGAGCACCGCGTCAATGTGCGCGTGATCAACGAGCTTGCCTGGCACAACCTGTTCATCCGCACCCTGCTGGTGCGTCCCACCGTCGATGAACTGGCCGGCTTCGCCCCGGAATACACCATCATCGATCTGCCGAGCTTCCGCGCCGATCCCGAACGGCACGGCTGCCGCAGCGAGACGGTGATCGCGGTCAATTTCTCGGAGAAGCTGATCCTCATCGGCGGCACCAAATATGCCGGCGAGATGAAGAAGAGCGTGTTCGGCATCCTCAACTACCTGCTCCCTGCGCGCGGCGTGATGCCGATGCACTGTTCGGCCAATATCGGCGCCGATGGCAAGACCGCGGTGTTCTTCGGCCTGTCGGGCACCGGCAAGACCACGCTCTCGGCCGATGCCAGCCGCACGCTGATCGGCGATGACGAGCACGGCTGGTCGGACACCGCCGTGTTCAACTTCGAAGGCGGCTGCTACGCTAAGATGATCCGCCTTTCCGAAGAGGCCGAGCCCGAGATCTACGCCACCACCCGCCGCTTCGGCACGGTGCTCGAGAACGTCGTGATGGATCCGGTCACCCGCGAACTCGATTTCGACGACAACCGCCTCGCCGAGAACACCCGCGGCGCCTACCCCATCGACTTCATCCCCAACACCTCGGAGAAGAATCTCGGGCCGGTGCCCGCCAACGTGGTGATGCTCACCGCCGATGCCTTCGGCGTGCTCCCCCCGATCGCGCGGCTTACCCCCGATCAGGCGATGTATCACTTCCTCTCGGGCTACACCGCCAAGGTCGCGGGGACCGAGATCGGCGTGACCGAGCCCGAAGCGACCTTCAGCACCTGCTTCGGCGCGCCCTTCATGCCGCGCCATCCGAGCGTCTATGGCAATCTCCTCAAGGAGCGCATCGCCAAGGGCCAGGTGCAGTGCTGGCTGCTCAACACCGGCTGGACCGGGGGCAAGTACGGCGTGGGCAAGCGGATGCCGATCAAGGCCACCCGCGCCCTGCTCAACGCGGCGCTCGGCGGCGATCTCGACGGCGTCGAATATCGCCGCGATGCCAATTTCGGTTTCGACGTGCCGGTGTTCGTGCCGGTGCTGGCCGCGGCCGGGATCGATCAGGCGATCCTCGACCCGCGCGGCACCTGGGCCGACGGCGCGGAATATGACGCCGCGGCGCGCAAGCTGGTGCAGCTGTTCATCGACAACTTCGCGCAATTCGCCGAGCATGTCGACGAAGGCGTGCGCCAGGCCGCTCCGGGCCTCGTCGCCGCCTGACGGCGGTTCCGGGCTCGCCCGGCACGCCATGATGGCGTAACCTTGGCGATGGAGTATGGTGCTCCATCACCAAGGGAGACACGCGCATGAGCATCCTCGACGGCATCCTCAAGAACATCGGCGGCGCGCCCGACGATGTGGTCAACCTCGCAACCAAGGTCGGGCTTGATCCGGCGATGGTCGAACAGGCGATCGCCGTGCTCGGCAAGACCCATCAGATGGACGGCGACACCGTCGGCCTCGCGGCAGAAAAGACCGGGCTCAGCACCGATGCGCTGAACCAGATCGTCGCCGCGATCGGCGGCGAGGGCTCGCTCACGCACTTCGCCTCGATCCTCGACATGGACAAGGACGGCAACCCCATCGACGACATCATGGGCATGGCCGGCAAGCTGTTCGGCGGCCAGAGCTGACCTGACGCTCGGCCCGCTCAGGCGTCGACCAGAACCTGCGCGGGCCGGGTGTCCTCGAGATATTGCCAGATCCGGCTCACCACGACCGAGCCTTCGCCGACCGCGCTTGCCACCCGCTTGACCGATCCCGCGCGCACGTCGCCGACCGCGAAGATCCCCGGCGCGGTGGTGGCGTAATCGTCCTCCTTGCGGGCGGCCGTGCCGGTGAGCACGAAGCCCTTGGAATCGGTGGCCGCCAGCCCTGACAGCCAGTCGGTGTTGGGCGCGGCGCCGATCATGATGAACAGCGCGCGGGTGTCGATCCGGCGTTCGCTTGCGCCGGTCTTGAGCGTGATCGCTTCGAGCCAGCTTTCGCCATGCAGTGCGGTCACCTCGGAATGGTAATGGATCGTCACCCGCGGATCGGCCTCAAGCCGCTGCGAGAGGTAGCTCGACATCGAGGCGGCAAGGCTGCCCGAGCGCACCACCAGATGCACATGGCTGGCCGCGCGGCTGAGATACATCGCTGCTTGCCCTGCCGAGTTGCCCCCGCCGATCACCACCGCTTCGGTCTTGGCGCAGAAGCGCGCTTCCATCTCGGTCGCCGAATAGAAGATGCCCGCGCCCTCGAGTTCTTCGAGATTCGCGATCGGCAGGCGGCGGTACTGCACCCCGGTCGCCACCAGCACGGCGCGGGCGCACAGCTCGTCGCCGTCGTCGAGCGTGAGGCAATAGGCCCCGTCCTCGCGCCGGTTCATCGCCTCGACCCGGCGCGGCATGACGAAGCGGGTGCCGAATTTCATCGCCTGCACCTGCCCGCGCCAGGTCAGGTCGGTGCCGCTGATCCCGGTGGGGAAGCCCATGTAGTTCTCGATCCGGCTCGATGTGCCGGCCTGCCCGCCCACGGCCGTATCCTCGACCACCAGCGCCTCGATCCCTTCCGAGCCCGCATAGACCGCCGCTGCGACACCGGCCGGTCCGCCGCCGACGATCACGAGATCGTAGGTCCGGCGCGAACAGATATCGAGATCGAGCCCGAGATATTGCGCGACCTTGCGCGGGGTCGGGTCCGGCAGGGGTGTGCCGTCGCCGAGCAGCACGGCCGGGGTGTGGCCGATCAGGCTGCAGACCTCGACGGTCTGTTCGTCCTTGGCATCGAGATCGAAGCTCCTGAAGGGGATGCGATTGCGCGACAGGAACCGTTCGACCGCCTGCACCGCGGGATCACGGTCCGCACCGACCACCTTGACCGCCGCATTGCCGAGCTCGAACTGCTTGCGGCGCCGCGCGGAAAAGACCGTGATGAGGTGGTCGGACAGCTCGGGCACGCGGCTCATCAGATCGAGCATCGGCTCGCGCGGGGCCTCGATCACCTTTGTGTCGACGGCGGCGCGCATGCGCAGGTAATTGGTTCCGCGGTTGAGAAAGGCGATTTCGCCCATGAACTGGGTCGGCCCGAGCGCGGCCTTGAGCAGGCGATCCCCGGTGTAGGGGTTCACGACCTCGATTTCGCCCTCGAGGATGTAGACGAAGCGGTCCATCGGCTCGCCGATGTCCATGACGATTGCGCCGGCGGGGTAGAACTTCTCCCCGCCGATGGCGCAGATCGCGTCCACGTGCTCGGGCGCGAGCGGCACCCGGCGCATGGTCTCAAGGTCTTGTCCCAACGTTTCCATGCTGCCCTCCTGCGTGTCGCAGAGTGCAACATGGGGTCACCCCCGGGCACCTGCAATATGCCGGCTCACCGTGTTCGCCATCACGCTCAGCGGCGCATTGCCGCCGAGCACCAGCGCGGTGTTGAACGCCTTGAGATCGTAGCGACGCCCCAGCTCCTTCTTGGCCCGGTCGCGCTGGCGCAGGATTTCGGAGTGGCCGATCTTGTAGCCGCAGGCCTGCCCCGGCCAGCTGCAATAGCGATCGACCTCGCTCGCCACTTCCTCGATCTTGGAGCCGTTGCGCTCGACGAAGAACTGGCGCCCCTGTTCGCGGGTCCACTGCTTGGCGTGGAGGCCCGTGTCGACCACCAGCCGGCAGGCGCGGAAGGCGAGCGACTGGAGGTAACCGAGCCGTCCGACCTCGAAACCATCGTAAGCCCCCAACTCGTCGGCGAGCTGTTCGCCGTAGAGCGCCCAGCCTTCGGAAAAGGCGTTGAAGGCGAGCACCGAGCGGATCAGCGGCAAGCGGTTCGAGTATTCGCCCTCCCACACGTGGCCGGGGATGCCCTCGTGGAAGGTGAGGTCGGCCAGATCGTACTTGCGATGGAGATCGGTGGTGCGCAGGTTGATCAGGATCCGGCCCGGGATCGATCCGTCCTTGCTTCCCGCGCCGCCATAGGCGCCCGGCGCGCCCGGTTCTTCGGAGAGCGGCAGGCGCACCACCTCCAGGCGGGGGTCGACCAGCTTGCTGAAGGCGCGCGGCATCTGCGCCCTGATCCACTTGAGGCGATCCTCGATGAAGGCGAAGATCTCCTTGCGGCCCGCGTCCCCTTCCGCGAACTGGTAGCGCGGATCGGCCGAAAGCGCACGCATCCGCTCCCCGACGGTGCCCTTGGTATAGCCGATCTTCTTCAGGATCGGGTCCATCCGTGCGTGCAGCGCCTCCAGCTCGGCGAGGCCCTGACGGTGGATCTCCTCGGGCGAAAGGCTGGTGGTGGTCGAGGCGCTCAGCGCCCAGGCGTAGAATTCCTCGCCGCGCGGCTGCGCCCACACTCCGGCAGTGTCCTTGGCGGCGGCACGCTGGATCTGCAATTCGGTGAGCTGGCGGACCAGCGCGGGGACGATGCCGTGGTTGGCGATCCGCTCGGCGTGTGCGGCCGCAGCGGGGCCTTCGGCAAAGCTGGCGGCGGCGAGGGGGCCGGCATAGCTTTCGCGCGCGGCGGCGATGCTCGATTCCATCTGCGCGATCGCCTTGTCGAGCAGGAAGGCGGGCGGCACCACGCCCATGGCGCGCGCGGCCCGGATGCGCTCGCGCTCGCCATCGAGGATGGCGGGCACCTCCACCAACCGGTCGAGATAGGGACCGACATCATCGGCATCCGCCAAGGGCTGGGTCGAGCCGAAGAAGCGCGGCAGATCGATATAGCCGCCGACGTTCTGGATCACCAGGTAGGGCGTGTTGCGCCAGCTCCCCACGGCGACATCGCCATAGGGCAGCGCCATCCCTTCGAGCGCCTTTGTGAAGGCGGTCTCGACCACCTCGAAGCCGATTTCCTGATCGTCGGTCAGCCCATCGCGCGGATAGGCGCGCACCTCGGCGACCATCTCCTTGAGCGCGGCGGCATAGTCGGCGCGGCCCGCTTCGCCAGGCGTGCCGAAGGTCGATCGCCACGCGGCGTATTCACCCGTGTCGACCCCGGCGGCGGTGGCGCGGCCGGGCTCGTGCGCGAGCATCCGGTAGGCGATCGCATCGAGCGCGGCGTCCGGGGCGAGCCCCGCGATGGGCTTGCCCGCAGGCACCGCCGGAGCGGGCGCGGCGGCGGCCTGCGCAAGGCCGGGCAGAAGCGCAAGCGCGGAAACGCCGCCGACCCCCGCGCCCATGGTGGCGAGGGTCTGGCGGCGGGTGATCGGGGTCTGGATCTCTCTCATCGGGCAAGGCTTACCGCCCGGCAAGGGCCTGTCAATCGCCGCTGAGGCGCGGAAAGCTCAGTCCTTGAGGATGCCGCCGACCTTGCCGCCTTCGAGCGCGAGCAGGTTCATCACCGCGTGATGCAGCGCGATGTTCTGTTCGGCGGTGCCCTCGTAATCGGTGATGCCGAGTTCGACCGCGAGTTCCTTGCGGTTCTCGAAGCTCGGATCGATCCCGACCAGCTTCATCAGATCGACGATCGAGGTCTTCCAGTTGAATGCGTCGGCATTGGGCAGCGCGGCGATGCGCGCTTCCATTTCGACTTCGCTGATCGGCTCGGGCGCGGCCGGAGCGGCGGGAGCAGCCGGAGTGGCAGGAGCAGCCGGAGCCGCGGGCGCAGCCGGTGCGGCGGGCTTGGCCTCTTCCTTGCTCGAGCCCCAGATCGCGTTCTTGATCGAAGAGAAAATACCCATCATAGCCTCCCACGTCCCGGACATCCGGATGAATACCGAGAATAGGGCGGGGATGTTCCGCTGCGGTGACGACAATGCTTCAATCCATTGACATCAAGGGCAGGACCTCGAGGCCATGACCGACACCGTGCTCGCGATCGTGATGCTGGCGGCCTTCGCGCTCGTCGCCGGGGCCTTCGTGCTGTGGCGGCGCACCGGCGAAGTCCGGAATCCCGCGCTGATGGTGCTGCTGGCGGCGGTCGCGGTGGTCAACGTGCTGATCTGGACGCTGCCTTCTGCCGACGGGCCCGCGCCGATCGAAGCGATCAAGACCGCCGGGGAAGGCTAGGGCACCTCCCCCGGCGCGCCGGATCACCTCACGGGATCTGCCAGGTGATCGTGCCGGTGTAGCTGCCCGCGACCGCCCGGCCGCTGGAATCGCGCGCGGCTTCGAAGCGCGCGCGCTTGCTCACCAGCGCGCAGGTCGCCGTGTCGAGCGCCGGGTGGCCGGTCGAGCGGGTGATGCTGCACCCGGCGATCCGTCCCTCCGCGTCGATGGTGAGGCGGAAGCTTGCCTGGCCTGCCAGCCCCTCACGCACCCAGCGCGGACTGTAGTCGCGGTCGGTCACCCAGCGCGCGGGGTTGTTGCGTGGGCTGGCGCCAACCGGCTTGAACGGCGAGGCGGTGGCAGACGGGGTCGGCTGGGGGAAGGTGATCTCGCCTGTGCCGGTGCCGAGCGTGTCGCCGAGGCCGGGCAGGACGGTGACGGGCTCGCTCTTGCCGAGATCGACCGGCAGCATGTCGGTGCGCGGCGGCAGATCGGTCACCTTGGAGGCGGTCGCGGTCCTGGGGTTGGCCGGCTGGGGCTCGGCCGGTTCGGGCGGGGGCGGGGGCGGGGGTATGGGGATGGGCTTGACCGTGAAGCCCTTGAGCCGGGGCTCGGGCTCGGTGGTCACGACCGAAACCGCGAGGCCGACGACAAGCAAGGCGCCCACGGCACCGGGAATGCCGAGCGCGCCCAGCAGGGCCGCGGAGTTGGGACGGCGATTGGCAGAAGCGTAAGTCATGCAGGGGCTCCTCTCTCCATCATCGTGGGAGCGGTGGCCGGAGCACCTGGCGAGGGGCGTGGCACTCCGGCCCCGCTCGCCTGAGACGGTACTATGACTTTTGCTAGGGGCGAAGCAATTTCGCGTTTCTTTTCAGTACCGTGTTTTTCCCAAGCAAATCAGTTGAGAAGCGCGTTCCTCGGATGCGGAAACCCGTCGGGCGCGCAGGCGCGCTCGGGCCCCATCCATCGACGGGCCGAGTCTCGCTCCAATCAGGAGCCGATCATCACTTGATCGGGCAGTCCGGGCTCAGGCGGAAGTCGAGGTAGTTGTCGACCGCGCGCATCAGCTCGTCGAGTTCGTTCTCGAAGAAGTGGTTGGCGCGCGGGATTTCCTCGTGGTGGATGGTGATGTGCTTCTGGGTGCGCAGCTTGTCGACGAGCTTCTGCACCGCGCCCGGCTGCACCACCGTGTCCGCTGCGCCCTGCAGGAAGATGCCCGAGGCCGGGCAGGGGGCGAGGAAGCTGAAATCATACATGTTGGCGGGCGGCGCCACCGAGATGAAGCCGCGCACTTCGGGGCGGCGCATCAGGAGCTGCATCCCGATCAGCGCGCCGAAGGAATAGCCCGCGATCCAGGTGCTCTGCGCCTCGGGGTGGATCGACTGCACCCAGTCGAGCGCGCTCGCGGCGTCCGAAAGCTCGCCGATGCCGGAATCGAAGCTCCCCTGCGAGCGCCCCACGCCGCGGAAGTTGAAGCGTAGCGTCGCGAAGCCGCGGTCCGCAAAGGTCTTGTACATCCGCTGCACGATCCGGTCGTTCATCGTGCCCCCGCCTTCGGGGTGCGGGTGGAGGATCATCGCCACCGGGGCGCGCGGGCGCGGCGGGGGCGAGAAACGGCCTTCGAGGCGGCCTTCCGGGCCGGGAAAGATGACGGAGGGCATCGGATGAACCTTAGACAAGTGTGCGCCCAGCGCCGGGTGGCGCCGAAAATTGTGCGGCCTATATAGGGCGGCACGCGCAAATCGCAATTTCTTACACGGACCGCCCCTTGCCGCCCCGCATCTATCTCGACCACGCCGCCACCTCGCCGCTGCGCCCCGAAGCGCGCGCGGCGATGGCGGAAGGTTTTGCGATCTGGGCGAACCCGTCGAGCCCCCACGCCGAGGGCCGCAAGGCGCGCGCGGCGCTGGAGGATGCGCGCGAGCGGATCAAGCGGGCGCTGGGGTTGGGCCAAGGAGGCAAGAACTACGAGCTGATCTTCACCAGCGGGGCGAGTGAGGCTTTGTGGATTGCACTCAACCGGGCGAAGGTGGAGCGGCGCATCGTCAGCGCGGTGGAGCACGACGCGGTTTTCCGCGCGGCGCCGGATGCGGCGCTTCTTCCCATAGCTGACGGCGAACTCGATTCCGATACGCTGCCAGACTGCGCAGGGGCGCTGGTGGCAGTTCAGCATATCAATTCGGAAACTGGCACGAATCTCATGCCTTACGTGCAGAGCACGCTGGCAGAGGCCGTTCGCGATGGCCGCGGGCAACTGCTGGTCGATTGCTCGCAAAGTGCAGGGAAGATTGCCCTTCCCGATGCCGACATGATCGTCATCAGCGCCCACAAGTTTGGCGGGCCGATCGGGATCGGTGCCCTGCTGGTACGCGACTTCAACCTGCTCGAACCCGTCGGTGGGCATGAGCGGGGTTACCGTCAGGGCACCGAAAACCTTCTTGGCGCACTCGGCATGGCGGCGGCCCTCGAAGCCGGAGGGCTGGATAGCTGGGCAACCACGGCCGAACAGCATTTTGACTTCAAGAACGCGCTGTTCCGCCACGGGGAGGTGATTGCGCCGGGCTTTCAATGCGCGCACATCATCGCCGTCGCCCACCCCACCATGAGCGCGCAGGCCCTGCTGATCCGCCTCGACGCGATGGGCTTCGCCGTCTCGGCAGGGAGCGCCTGTTCCTCGGGCACGCTCAGGAAAAGCCGGGTGCTCGATGCCTTCGGGGTGCCCGACGACGTCGCCGCGCGCACCATCCGGGTGAGTCTGGGGTGGAACACCACGCCCGAGGAACTGGAGCGGTTCAGCGCGGCTTGGGCTTCGCTAGCATAAAGCGCCCTCGTCACCCTGAACTTGTTAAAGGGTCCATTCTTCCGCATGGAGCGTAAGGCTCGAAGTTTACGGATGGATGCTGACACACATTCAGCATGACGAGTGTCGGAAAGCTGGTCTTAAACCCATGATCTACCTCGACTATCAGGCCACTACCCCGCTCGCGCCCGAAGCCCGCGAGGCGATGTTGCGCTGGCTCGGCGGGCCGGACAGCGACACCTTCGGCAACCCCCATGCCGCGCACCGCATGGGCCGCATGGCGGCCGCTGCGGTCGAGACCGCGCGCGAACGGGTGGCGGCCTTGCTGCCCGCTGGCGGCCGGCTCGTGTTCAGCAGCGGGGCGACCGAGGCGATCAACACCGTGATCCTCGGCACCCCTGGCGATGTGATCACCTTTGCGACCGAGCACGCCGCGGTGCTCGATTGCGCGCGCGCGGTCGAAGCGCAGGGGCGGCGCTTCACGGTGCTCCCCGTCCACCCCGATGGCCGCGCCGATGTCGAAGCGTTGGCGGGTCATGTCACGTCTTCGACAGGTCTTGTCGCGGTCATGGCGGTCAACAACGAGATCGGCGTGCGCAATCCGCTCGGCGCCGTGGTCGAGATCGCGCGGAAGGTGGGCGCCAGGGTGCTGGTCGATGCGGTGCAGGCCTATGGCCGTGTGCCGGTCGAGGTGGCGGCGGATTACATCGCGATCTCGGCGCACAAGGTGCACGGCCCCAAGGGGGTCGGCGCGCTGTGGATCGGGCCGGATGCACCGTCGCCTGCGCCGCTGATTTATGGCGGCGGGCAGGAGGCGGGCTTGCGTTCCGGCACGCTTTCGCCTGCGCTGTGCGCCGGGTTCGGCGCGGCGGCCGAGGTAGTGGCCGAGGGGCTGGAGGCGCAAATGTTTCACGTGGAACATTTGTGGAACATGGCCCGCGCGGCCTTCGCCGACTGGGAGCTGAACGGCAGCGCCATGGATCGCTGGCACGGCAATCTCAACATCCGCAAGGAGGGGCTGGATGTCGCGCGGCTGATGAGCGACTGCCGCAGCGTGATGTTCTCCGCCGGGAGCGCCTGCGCCAGCGGATCGGGCCGGCCGAGCCACGTGCTGCGCGCGATCGGTCTCAGCGATGCCGAAGCGCGATCCTCTATCCGTCTGGGATTCGGGCGCTATACGCGGGCAGAAGACATCGAAACCGCGGCCGATCTCATCACCGCCGCCGCGAGGAGCCAGGGCCTGTGAGCAGCATCACCGTCACCTTCGTCGATCCACACGGGAAGCCCGTCATCGCCAGCGCGGCCAGCGGCGACAGCCTGTTGCGCGTGGGTCAGGCGGCAGGGCTTCCGCTCGAGGGCACCTGCGAGGGGCAGATGGCGTGCTCGACCTGCCACGTGATCGTTGCCGCCGAGTGGTTCGACCGCCTCCCCCCCGCAAGCGAGGAGGAGGAGGACATGCTCGATTTCGCCGCGGGCGCGCGCCGGACCTCGCGGCTTTCGTGCCAGATCGAGCTGACGGCGGCGATGGACGGCCTCACCGTCCACGTGCCCGCCGACAGCAGCGACGCGCGGCGCATGTAGCGCTCAGTCGGCAGGGGCGCTTTCCATGTTGAGCGCCGCCATCAGCGCTTGCGCGAAGGCGGGGATGTCGTCGGGCTTGCGGCTGGTGATGAGGTTGCCCTCGACCACCACTTCCTCATCCACCACCGCCGCGCCGGCATTGGCGAGATCGGTGCGGATCGAGGGCCAGCCGGTGACCGACTTGCCCTCGATGATTCCGGCCTCGGCGAGCAGCCACGGCGCGTGGCAGATCGCCGCGATGGGCTTCCTTGCGCGGTCGAAGTCGCGGATCAGTTCGATGACCTTGCGCTCGGTGCGCAGGATATCGGGGTTCATCTGCCCGCCGGGGAGCAGCAGCGCGTCGTAATCGTCGACGGCGACGTCATCGATCGTCAGGTCGACGGGGACGCTCTCGCCCCAGTCCTTCTGGTCCCAGCCGCGGATTGCGCCGTCTTTCAGGCTGGCGATGGTAACCTCGGCGCCCGCGTCCCGGAGCAGGTCGCGCGGTTCGATCAGTTCGGACTGCTCGAAGCCGTCGGTGGCGATGATGAGGATGCGTTGCATGGCTCTGTCTCCTGTCTTGCGAAGGTCGGGACAGGCAAAGGCGCCCGCGCGCGCTGCGGTTCCGCCGCATGGGGCAGGCCGCAAGGCGCGCGGGGTGGGACGAGCGCAGGGCTACGGCGCGACCGGCCCCGAGGCGGCAAAGCGACGACGCAGCCGGCGTGCCCCCCACCACGCGCCGCACACGGGCAGTGCCACGCCGCCCACGAGGATCGCGAGCGCGACGAGGTAGCCGAAGATCGTGCCGAGCGATCCGAGTGCCGCCGTCACCGGGCCGAGGAAGTCGCTGCTCGCCGGGGTGCCGGTTTCGTAATGCACCGTGATCCGGCTGTAGGCAACGCGCCCGCGCGTCTCCTTGAGCCAGCTCTTCGCCTGATCGATCTCCTCGTTGACCGCCGCGACCGAGCGTTCGGCCTCGCCCAGCTCCTCGACCTTGCCCTTGCGGGTGCGCAGCACCTCGAGCAGGCGGTCGCGCAATTCGGTGCGCGCGGCGACGCGCGCCTCGGTGTCGACAATCGCCTTGGAAAGCTCCTCCGAGGCGATCTCGGCCGAGACCTGTTCGGCGCCCGCGTCCTCGGCCTCGTCCTCGAGCAGCGCGCCGAAGGCCCGCGCCTGGCGCGAGGCGACCGCCATCTGCAGTTCGCCGGTGACCTCGCCCGCTTCCTCGCCCGACTTGGTCATGCCGAGGATCTGGCAGGTGGCCGGGCCCTGCTGCTCGCACAGCGAGGCATGGCGACGCTGGAGCCCGGCGATGTCGGCGGCCGGCAGCCGCCAGCGGTAGTCGTAGAGATAGGCGAGCTGCGGAAGGCTGGTGGGCAGCTTGTCGAGTTCGGGCAGAAGCTTGCCCGCGCCGCGATCAGCCGTGGCGGCTTCGCGCGCGGTGGTCGCCTGCGCGGGGGCGGGCGCTTCATTTACGGCGATGTCGGCAGCTTCCATCGCAGCGTCGCCGCTATCGTTGGGCTTGCTGCAGGCGGCGAAGGCAAGGGTGGCAGTGGCGACAAGAATCAGGGGCTTACGCATGTTCTCTCTCCTCGTGAAACCGGACGGCGGACGAGCGACTCGCCCGTCCTGCCCCAGTTTCGCCGCAATCATGCCGTAATTTCGCCATAATCCAACCGCAATTTCGCCGCATTCAGGTAAGCGCGCGGTTGTCTCCACCCCGGGAGCGAAATTCGCCAACCCTGTGGAAACCCCTCTCCCTGCGGTGCTGCCGGATTGCTAAGGCCGGGAGGATGTCTGCGCCGCCCCCCACCACCGATGAGCCCGATGGCTTCGACGCCATCGTCGATGCGCCCTTCGATGCCGCGCTGTCCGAGCGCTATCTGGTCTATGCGCTCTCGACGATCACCGCGCGCTCGCTCCCAGATCTGCGCGACGGGCTGAAGCCGGTTCACCGCCGCCTCTTGTGGGGGATGCGCCAGCTGCGCGTCACCCCCGATGCGCCGTTCAAGAAGTGCGCGCGCGTGGTTGGCGACGTGATGGGCAAGTTCCACCCTCACGGCAACCTCGCGCTCTACGATGCGCTGGTGCGGCTCGCGCAGCCGTTTGCGCTGCGCTACCCGCTGATCGAGGGGCAGGGCAATTTCGGCAATATCGACGGCGATAACGCCGCCGCCGATCGCTACACCGAGTGCCGCCTCACCCGCACCGCGATGCAGCTGATGGCAGGGCTCGACGAAGGCACGGTCGATTTCCTTCCCACCTACAACAACGAGGAGGAAGAGCCGGTCATCTTCCCCGGCCTGTTCCCCAATCTTCTCGCCAACGGGGCGAGCGGGATCGCGGTGGGCATGGCGACCTCGATCCCCAGCCACAACGTCGCCGAGGTGATCGATGCGACGCTGGCGCTGATCGACAATCCCGGCATCGCGCATGACGAGCTGATGACGCATTTCCACGGCCCCGATTTCGCCACCGGCGGCCAGGTGGTCGACAGCCCTGCGATGATCAGCGAGGCCTATCGCACCGGGCGCGGCAGCTTCCGCCTGCGCGGGCTGTTCAGGGCGCCCGAGGCCAGAGAAGCCGAGGACGTCGCGGAGGGCATCGAACGGCTCGGCGGGGGGCAATGGCAGCTGGTGATCTCGGAGATCCCCTACCAGGTGCCCAAGGGCAAGCTGATCGAGCAGATCGCGCAGCTGATCGCCGACCGCAAGCTCCCCATTCTCGAGGATGTGCGCGACGAAAGCGACGAGTCGATCCGCATCGTGATCGTGCCCAAGAGCCGCAATGTCGATCCCGCGCTGCTCAAGGAGAGCCTGTTCAAGCTCACCGATCTCGAGACCCGCTTCAGCCTCAACTTGAACGTGCTCGACGAGCGTCCCGGCTTCGGGCGCACTCCGATGGTGATGGGGCTCAAGGAGCTGCTCGAAAGCTGGACCTTCGCGCAGATCGACATCCTCCAGCGCCGTGCGCGCCACCGGCTCGACCAGATCGCGCGGCGGCTGGAGCTGGTGCGCGGCTACATCATCGCCTTTCTCAATCTCGACCGGGTGATCGAAATCATCCGCAGCGAGGACGAGCCCAAGCCGCTGATGATGGCCGAGTTCGAGCTGACCGATCGGCAGGCCGAGGCAATCCTCAACATGCGGTTGCGCAGCCTGCGCAAGCTCGAGGAGATGGAACTGCGCAAGGAGCAGGACGATCTGCTCGCCGAGGAGGCCGAGTTGCAGGCGCTGCTCGAAAGCCCCGCGAAACAGCGCACCCGGCTGAAGCGCGATCTGCGCGCCTTGCGCAAGGACTACGCCGAGGACACCGCGCTGGGCGCGCGGCGCACGCTGATCGCGGAAAGCGCGGCCACCGTCGCCTTCAGCATGGACGCGATGATCGAGAAGGCGCCGGTCACCGTGATCCTCTCGCAGAAGGGCTGGATCAGGGCGGCGAGCGGCCACGTGCCGCTCGATCAGGAGTTCAAGTACAAGGAGGGCGACGGCCTCGCCTTCATCCTCCATGCCCAGACCACCGACAAGCTGCTGCTGGCCGCTTCCGATGGCCGCTTCTACACGCTCGGCTGCGACAAGCTCCCCGGCGCGCGCGGCTTCGGCGAGCCGGTGCGCTCGATGATCGACCTCGAAAGCGAGGCGAGCGTGTGCGCGCTGATGGTTCACAAGCCGGGCGGGCGGCTGCTGCTCGCCTCGAGCCTCGGCAAGGGCTTCGTCGCGGCGATGGACGAATTGCTCGCGGAGACCCGCAAGGGACGGCAGGTGGTGAATCTGAAGGACGGCGCGAGGCTCACGGTGATCCGCCAGATTCCGGCGGCGCACGATCATGTCGCGGTGGTGGGCGACAACCGCAAGCTCGTGGTCTTCAACCTCGAGGAACTGCCGGTGATGACGCGCGGGCAGGGCGTGCAGCTGCAGCGCTACCGCGACGGGGGCCTCTCCGACGCGACCACCTTCGTGCTGGCCGACGGCCTCAGCTGGCAGATGGGCGGATCGGGCGAGCGCACCCGCACCGAGACCGAAATCCGGATGTGGAAGGTTGCCCGCGGGGCGGCCGGGCGGATGCCGCCGCAGGGCTTCCCCAAGTCGAACCGGTTCGACTAATCGAACCGGAAGGCGCTTGTCCCCAGTTCCTCGGCGAGCATCTGGTGCACCCGGTCGCTGCCGGGAAAGCCCTCGGCCACCCAGCGCGCCTCGATGATCTGGAGCAGGCGCGCGACCTCCGGCCCGGCGGTGACCCCGCGCGCGACGATCGCGCCGCCCTTCAGGGGGAAGAGCGGCACGCTCCAGCCCTCCAGCGCGCGCGCATCGACCCCGAGCAGCAGCAGGCGATCGATCGCGAAGGGCGGTGAGAGGCGGTAGGCGAGCGCGCGGGGATCACCCGCGTCGCCCGCGCCGCGCTCCGCCGCGCTGACGAGACGGCTGCGCTGCGCCTTGGACAGCCGCAGCCGCGCCGCAACGGTTTCGGCGATCTCGGCGGAGGGCGGGAGCAGCGCGGCGAGCCGGCGGACAGGATCGGGGGCAAAGCCCTGCGCGGCCTCGGCGGCGATCAGCCGGGCGAGCGCGGCAAGCTGCGCCGCGCAGGCCTCGGGCAGGATCACCGGCAGCACGCCGTGCGCGCGCATCCGCACCAGCGTGGGATGCGGATCGGGTAGCGCCAGCAGCGCCAGCAGTTCGGCCGCGATGCGCTCGCGGCTGAGACCTTTCAGGGTGTGCGCCAGTTCGGCGCAGGCGGCCTCGGCCTCCTGATCGAGCGCCGCGCCGAAGCGGGTCTGGAAGCGGTAGTAGCGCAGGATCCGCAGGTGATCCTCGGCGATCCGTTGGCGGGCCTCACCGATGAAGCGCACCCGGCCCGCGACCAGATCGGCAAGCCCGCCGAAATAATCCGCGATCGCGAGCGTTTCGGGATGGGCGTAGAGCGCGTTGATGGTGAAGTCGCGCCGCGCCGCATCTTCGCGCCAGTCCTGTGCGAAGGCGATCGTGGCGCGCCGGCCATCGGTCGCGACATCGCGCCGCAAGGTGGTGACTTCGACCGGCCCGTCCTTGAGGATCGCGGTGACGGTGCCGTGTGCGATTCCGGTCGGCGCGGTGCGGATGCCCGCCTCGCGGCAGGCGGCGATCACCTCCTCGGGGAGCAGCAGGGTCGCGCAGTCGACATCGTGCACTGCCTGCCCGAGCAGCCCGTCGCGCACCGCGCCGCCGACCCAGCGGATGTTGTCCGCGCCGAGCGCCGCCGTGAGCGTGGCGAGCCCGGCACGGCGCGTCCATTCGGCCTCGCCCAGGTCACGCAGCATCGCGCAAGGCCTCCAGCGAAATCCGCTGCGCGAGGTTGGCGATGATCGCGGCGGTCACCCCCCAGATGCGGAAGCCCTGCCATTCGAGCTCGAGATAACGCCGGTTGGCGCCGCGCCAGAACACCTCGTTGTGCCGCCAGCTGGCGGGATCGAGCAGGAGCGCGAGCGGCGCCTCGAACCAGGCCTCGACCTCGTCGGGGTTGGGGACCAGCGGCAGGCCGGGCGGCACCACGCCCACCACCGGCGTCACGAGGAAGCCGGTGCCGGTGTGGTAGACATCGCTGGTGCCGATCACCCGCACCGCCTCGCGCGGCAGGGCAAGCTCCTCTTCGGCCTCGCGCAGGGCGGCGGTGATGGCGTCCTCGCCCGGATCGATCTTGCCCCCGGGGAAGGCGACCTGCCCCGGATGATCGCGCATCGCGCGGGGGCGCTGGGTGAGGATCACCTGCGGCGCGGCGGGCACATCGGTGATCGCGACCAGCACCGCGGCCGGGGTGGCACGGCCGCCTTGCGCGAACTGCGCATCGCTGAGCAGACCGCTAATCTCGCGCGCGTGCCCTTCCGCAAAGGCGCGGGCGAGCGGATCGTGGATGCTGGCGGGCGGCGGCGTCATGGCGTCAGGCGGAAGTGCGCCCCCTGGCTGGCGACCTGCCACCCGTTCGCCTCCGCCCCTTCGGCGATGGCGATCTCGGCCAGTTGCGCCCAGGTCGAACGGTTGAGCCGTGCCTCGCAGCCGCGCCGCACCGCAAGATAGAGCGCGGGCTCGTCGGGCGTCCCGGCGGCGCGCAGCGGGTGGTCGGGGCCGGCGATCACCAGCTCGTCGGTGTTGAGCCGGAAGGCGAGGGCATCGCCTTTGCGCACGCAGTCGGTAGCGATGAAGGCGGCATCCTCGACGGCGATGGCCAGCTTCTCGAACGGCGTCACCAGCCAGTGCCGGCCCTCGGCGTCGCGGGTGAGCAGGCCGGCAAAGGCGCGCACCATTGCCTCGCGGCGGATCGGCTCGCCCTCGTGCAGCCAGGTGCCATCGGCGAGGATGCGCATCGCGCTGTCGCCTGCCTTGGCGGGCGTCCAATCCTCGACCGGCGGCAGCTTGCGCGACGCGACGAGCCCGGCGATGGCGTCGAGCGTCAGGCCGGCAAGATGCGGGGGCGGTTCATAGGGCATGGCGGTGCCGGGATGGCAGATGGCGCGCGCAAGGTGAAGGGGTTACCGCGCCTTATCCCTCCCAGGGCCCCAGCATCCCCTCCGCCGGCATGGCCGCGAGCGCGGGGCCCCGCGCGAGCAGGCGGTGCGGTTCGTAGGGGCCGGGGCAGCGCCACCCGCCGGTGAGCGCGGCGGAAAAGCCCCAGCGGCCGTAATACTCGACATCCCCGATCAGCACCTGCGGAAGCGAGGCTCCGGTGTGGCCGGCAAGCCGCGCATCCTCGGCGATCATCGCGGTGATGAGGCCGACGCCGAAGCCTTCGCCCTGCCGCTCGGGCACCACCGCGACGGGGCCGACCATCACCAGTGGCACCTGCCCCGCCTTGGTCTGGAGGCCTACCGGCCAGCACTGGATGGTGGCGACCAGCATGTCCTCCGCGTCGAGCGCGGCGAGGCTGAGGCCGGGGAGCCACTCCATCCCCGCGCGGATGCGGTAGGCGGTGCGCGCGTGGCGATCCGGGCCGAAGGCGCGGTCGAGCACTTCCTCGACCATCGCGGGATCGACCGCCTCGAGCGGGATGATCGTCGCGCTCGCCGCAGCGCGGGGCGCGGCAGTCATGGCGCGGTAAGCTTGAACAGCCGCGCGCCCTTGCCGTCCTCGGCGATCCACACTGCGCCGTCCGGCCCCTGCGCGATCGCGCGCAGGCGCTTGTCGAATTCGTGGCGAGCGATCTCGCGCGCGGTCTCGCCCTCGATCGCGACATCGACCAGCGCCTGGGTGGCGAGCCCGGTGATCAGCGCATGGCCCCGCCACCCTTTGAACATCGCGCCATCATAGATCACCATGCCGCCCGGCGCGATCACCGGGTTCCAGCTCAACGCGGGCTGGGCGAAGCCGTCGGACGGTTCGTGATCGGGGATCGGATCGCCGTTGTAATGGTCACCATTGGAGCGCAGCGGCCAGCCGTAATTGGCCGCGGCGGTGACGAGATTCAGTTCGTCGCCGCCCGCAGGGCCGTGTTCGACCTCCCACAGCCGGCCCGAAGCGTCCCAATCGATCCCGAGGATGTTGCGGTGGCCCCACGACCAGATCTGCGCGCTCACGCCGCCCTTGGCCGCGAGCGGGTTGCCCGCCGCCGGGGTGCCGTCGAGATTGAGCCGCACGATCTTGCCCAGCGTGGTGCCGGTATCCTGCGCGGGCTGCATCTTCTGCCGCTCGCCGCTGGCGATGAAGAGATATTTGCCATCGGGCGAGACGGTGATGCGGTGCGAATAGTGCCCGCGCCCCGTCACCTTGGGGGTCTGCCGCCAGATCACCTGAAGGCCTTCGATCGCGCAGGTCGTGGGCGCGGTGCAGGCGAGCGTGCCCTTGCCGACCACCGCGCCGCGGGTGTCCGCATCGCCCGCTTCGGCCCAGCTCAGGTAGATCGTGCGGCGGCCGAGCGTCGTGGCGGCCTCGGCGGGCAGGAAGGCGACATCGCCGAGCCCGCCCTGACCGCCGTAATCCACCTTGGGCGCGCCTGCGACCGTGGCGGTCTGGCCGGTGGCCGTGTCGATCAGTTTGAGCGTGCCCGATTTCTCGGTGACGAACAGCGTGGCGGTGCCGGGGGCGAAGGCAATCGCCCAGGGCTCCTCGAAGGTCGCAACTTCGCTCGCCTTGTAGGGCGCGCCTGCTCCTGCCGCGGGAGCGCTTTCCCCGGTTTCGGCCTGGGCACAGCTTGCCAGCATCAGCGCGGGCGAGGAAAGAGCGGCGAGCAACTGGACGGAACGGATCATGCTGGGGGTCACTCCGGATTTCACGCTTGAGGGCGCACCGCTCGTCATCGGGGTTGACGAGGCGGGCCGCGGGCCGCTCGCCGGGCCGGTGGTGGCAGCGGCGGTGGTGCTGGGCCGGGCGATACCGCCGGGGCTTGACGATTCCAAGCGCCTTTCGCCGCAGCGCCGCGCGGTGCTCGACGAAGCGATCCGGGCGACCTGCTGCTGGGCGGTGGCAGTGGTCGATCCGCAGGAGATCGACCGAATCAACATCTTCATGGCGACGATGCAGGCGATGACCCGCGCGGTGGCGAACCTGTGCGCGGCGCTGGCGGCGGGCCCGCACGAGGTGCTGATCGACGGCAACCTGACGCCGCACGGCCGCTGCGCCGAATGGTGCTGGCCGGCGCGCGCGATCGTTGGCGGGGACGGGATCGAGCCCTGCATTTCCGCGGCCTCGATCATTGCCAAGCAATGGCGCGACCGGATGATGTGCGACTTGGCCGCCGCCCATCCGCATTACGGGTGGGAACGCAACAAGGGCTATGGCACCGCCGAACATCTCGAGGCGCTGCGCTGCCACGGCCCGAGCCCGCTGCACCGCCGCAGCTTCGCACCGGTGGCCCAATTGCAGCTGATCTGATTGCGCCGGCTTGGGCGCAACGAAGATTTTAGCATTTCCGCTTAGGCGGTTGCTGAAAGGGTTGCTCGCATGACGATTCACCGCCCCGTGTTCGGGCGCAAGCAAACGGGTTCCAGCGTGCCTGCCAATGACGCGGCCGCCAAGCGCATTCTGCCCGCCGACGTGTGGGACGGCCCCGCCGGCGAAACGTTGCGCACGATGGGCATGGAGCCGGATTCGCCCGCCAACCAGCGCATGACGCAGGAACGCGCCGACGCGCTGCAGGACGAACAGATCGCGCTCCAGCGCCAGTTCCTCGACCGGGTGAACGGGCAGATGCCGGCCGGCACCCGGGTGTGCGCCTATGCCATGCTGCCGTGGGCGCTGTGGAACGGGCCGTTCGGGCACATGCTCGCAGTGACCTGCGGGTTGTGGCCGCAGCAGCCGTGGAACACCCTGCTGCTCGCCGACGACCAGCGCGCGAGCGCGGTGCTTGGTCTGCCCGAGCATCCCGGCGGGTATCCGTCCGATCTGATCCCGCAGCTCGAACGGATGCTCGGCGAACTGCGCGAGGGGATGGACGCCGAGATGGCGCGCGCCAAGGCGGCGCCCGAGCTCGATTGGAACGCGATCGAGAGTTGGGACAAGGCGCGCGCCGCGATGATCCCGCAGATCATCGCCCTGGCGCATTATGTCGGCCAGATGTGCATCGGCGAAGCGGCCTACGAACGTCACAAGGAGATGTTCGCCACAACGCTCGGCTGGCCGACCGAGAGCTGAGTCTTTCGCGCCACACCCCTGCATTTGGAGTCCGCCTGCCCGCGCGGGACTCTACATCTTGTGGCGGGCTCGTTTCGTTCCGCGCGCCCGCGGCCTTTGTCGCACAAGCGCCATAAAATTAGAGGCTTGACGCGGACTCTTCAAAGACTCATGCCTGTGGATAAGTTTCCCGGACACAAGCAGGCGAGGGCCCCGTGGCAGGCGTGACAGAAAAGGTGAAGTCGCGTGCAAAGAGCGTTGAAAAAACGCTCGAAACCGCGCGTCCGCTGGACCTGCCGCTCGGCCGGATCCTGCCCGGCGACTGCATCGCGGCGATGCGCGCGCTGCCCGCCGCCAGCGTCGACCTCGTGTTCGCCGATCCGCCCTACAACCTGCAGCTCGGCGGCGATCTCGCGCGGCCTGACGGCAGCCATGTCGATGCGGTGACCGACCATTGGGACCGGTTCGATTCCATGGGGGCCTATGACGCCTTCACCCGCGCCTGGCTCGCAGAAGCACGCCGCGTGCTCAAGCCCGATGGCGCCTTGTGGGTGATCGGCAGCTACCACAACATCTTCCGCGTCGGCGCGATCCTCCAGGACCTCGGCTTCTGGATCCTCAACGACATCGTCTGGCGCAAGACCAACCCGATGCCCAACTTCAAGGGCACCCGCTTCACCAATGCGCACGAGACGCTGATCTGGGCAAGCATGGGGGAAAAGGCGCGCTACCACTTCAACTATCGCGCGATGAAGACCCTCAATGACGAGCTCCAGATGCGCAGCGACTGGGTGCTGCCGATCTGTTCGGGCGGGGAGCGGCTGAAAGAGAACGGCAGGAAGGCGCACCCGACGCAAAAGCCCGAAGCGCTGCTCTACCGCGTGCTGCTCGCGACCACCGAGAAGGGCGACGTGGTGCTCGATCCCTTCTTCGGCACCGGCACCACCGGCGCGGTCGCCAAGCGGCTGGGGCGCGAATGGATCGGCTGCGAGCGCGAGGATTTCTACCGCGGCGTCGCGGAAAAGCGCATCGCCAAGGAACTGCCGCTCGACGAAAGCGCGCTCACCACCATGCAGAGCCCGCGCACCGCGCCCAAGGTGGCGTTCGGCGCGGTGGTCGAGAGCGGGCTGATCCCGCCCGGCGCGCAGGTGTTCGACAAGAAGCGCCGCTGGATCGCCACCGTGCGTGCCGACGGCTCGCTGGAGTGCGACGGCAGGACGGGTTCGATCCACGGCCTCGGCAAGGACCTGCAGGGCGCGCCCTCGTGCAACGGCTGGGCCTTCTGGCACTACGAGGTCGGCGGCCCCGAGGGCGCAAACGTTCAGCCGATCGACGCCGCGCGCCAGCTCTACCTGCTGGCGGCCGAGGACTAGGGCGGGTAAGCCCGCCCGCATGACCGCCTCCGTCTACCTCCATCCGCTGACGCTTTCCCCATCGCCGCAGGCCTTCGAGGGCGCGGCGGTCCGGCTGGGCGGGTCGATGGCCTATGCCCGCGAATTCGCGCTGGTGCTGCGCGAGGGCGGCGGAGTGGCCGAGCGGATCGTCGGCACCCCCCGCGAGATCGATGCCGCAATCGCGCGTCTCCCTGCCGACGCGGCCGCCGAGGCGGAGCGGCAATGGGCCAACCTCGCCCGCATCCACCCGCCGCTGCAACTCGGCAGCCGCACCGTCCGGCTCGATCAGCCGCAGGTCGTCGGCATTCTCAACGTCACCCCAGACAGCTTCTCCGACGGTGGGCAGCATGCAGACCCTGACGCCGCGCGCGCCCATGCCGCCGCGATGCTCGAGGCCGGCGCGGCGATCATCGACATCGGCGGGGAGAGCACCCGCCCCGGCGCTGCCGCCACGTTCGAGGACGAGGAAATCCGCCGCGTCGTGCCCGCGGTCGAGGCCTGCGCCAGCATGGGCGCGGGCATAAGCGTCGACACCCGCCGCGCCGGCGTGCTCGCGGCGGCGCTTGCGGCGGGCGCACATATGGCGAATGATGTCTCGGCGCTGCGCTACGATCCGCGATCCAGCGAGGTGGTGGCCGAACGCGCCTGCCCGGTGGTGCTGATGCACGCACCTGGCGGCGGCGAGGACCTGCACAAGGGGCCGGGCTACGGCGATGTCGTCAGCGAGGTGTTCGACTTCCTCAAGGAGCGCCGCGCCGCCGCCATCGCGGCGGGAATTGCCGAGGATCGCATCATCCTCGATCCCGGCATCGGCTTCGGCAAGTCGCTCGCCGAAAACCTTGCGCTCCTCAATGCCTTGCCGTTGTTCCACGCGCTCGGCAGCCCGCTCATGCTGGGGGCAAGTCGCAAGCGGATGATCGGCGCGCTTTCGGCCGAGGAGGGGGCAGAGGCGCGGCTCGCCGGCTCGCTCGCGCTCGCGCTCAAGGGGATGGAGGCGGGTGTCCACCTGCTGCGGGTCCACGATGTCGCCGAAACGGTGCAGGCGAGGAATGTGTGGCGCGGCCTCAAGGATGCGGCGCTGACCGATTTCAGCCAGCTGCCCGCACTCTGATCTCTGCCACAGCCGTGTCATCCAGGGCCGCCACAAGCCCGCCGACCATCGCAAACCGACGAAGGAGCCTTCCGATGCGCCTCATCCTGCTCGCCGCCGCCCTGCTTGCCAGCGCGGCGCCCGTCCTCGCGCATGACGAAGCCGCGCCGCGGACCGGCACGCCGCTTGCGGTCAGCGTCACACCCGACCAGCTTCTCGCGCCCTATTACGAGAGCCTGCGCCAGCAGGTCGACCTGCCGGTCGCCGGGCCGACCCCGGCGCTGAGCTCCGCGGCGCCGCTCACCCGTATCGCCTTCGGCAGCTGCAACCACCAGTCGGCCTCGCAGCACATGTGGGCCCAGATCGCGGCGCAAAACCCGCAGCTGTTCCTGATGATCGGCGACAATGTCTATGGCGACAACGGCTGGGATGGCGACGCGGGCCTCGAATCGCTGCGGGCGTCCTATGCGCTGCAGGCCTCGCATCCCGAATTCACCGGCTTCCGGGCGAAGGTGCCGATGATGGCGGTGTGGGACGACCACGATTTCGGCCTCAACGACAGCGGCGCGAGCTTCCCCTTCCGCCGCTGGTCGGAAACACTGTTCGAAACCTTCTGGGGCTCTTCGGACGCGGTGCGCGCCCGCCCGGGGGTCTATGAAAGCACCATCACCGGGCCGGAGGGCAAGCGGGTGCAGGTGATCCTGCTCGACACCCGCTTCTTCCGCTCGGACCTCAAGCGGGCGCCGTGGTCGAAGGAGCGCCCCCCGCTCGGCGGCTATCTGCCCGAGGAAAGCCTCGATGCGACCGTGCTGGGCGAAGCGCAATGGGCGTGGCTCGAGCAGGAACTGGCCAAGCCCGCCGACGTGCGGATCGTGGTCTCCTCCACCCAGGTGATCACCACCGCGCACCAGTTCGAAGGCTGGACCAACTTCCCGGTCGAGCGCACCCGGCTGTTCGAGGCGCTGCGGCGGCGCGAGGCGAGCGGGCTGGTGCTGCTGTCGGGCGATCGCCACGCCGCGGGCGTCTACAAGACCGAGTACAAGGGCGAGACGCTGTGGGAGCTGACCAGCTCCTCGCTCAACCTCGCCTTCGGCGATGACATCGAGCGCAGCACCGCGCGCGAGCCCGACCCTTCGCGGGTCAGCAAGTTCTTCCCGATCGAGAATTACGGGCTGGTCGATATCGACTGGAAGGCGAAGACCTTGACGATGACGCTCAAGGACAATGCCAGCGGCACCCTCGCCAGCCAGAGCTTCGGATGGTGATGTTCTACAAATGTTTCACGTGAAACATTTTGCGGGCGGTTGGATTATTGTCGCAAACCCGCATCAAATCAAAGGGTAAAGCCGCCGTCCGACACCAGCACATGCCCGGTGATGTTGGAAGCGGCATCGCTGAGCAGATAGCAGATGCTGTCCGCCATCTCCTCCGAGCTGGCGAAGCGGCCGAGCGGTGTGGTCTTGGCCATCGCCTGCAAGGTCGCCTCGCGGCCGATGGCGGCGACCGAGGCCTGGAACTCTGCGCCCGATTCCCAGATCGCAGTGTCGACTCCGCCGGGGGCTATCGCGTTGACGCGGATGCCTTTCTTCGCGTTCTGGGCCGCCGCGATGCGCGCCATGTGCGCGACGGCGGCCTTGGAGACCCCGTAGGGGCCGATGCCCGGCACCGGCTTCAACCCCGTGGTCGAGGCGACCACCACCGCGCTACCGCCCGTGTGTTCCATCGCGCGCAGCGCCGTCGCCAGCGTCAGGAAGGCGCCGTCGAGGTTGACCGCCATCACGCGGCGCCATTCGGCGAGCGTCAGGCTCGCGATCGGCCCGCCCGCGCCGATCCCGGCGTTGACAATGGCGTGATCGAGCCCGGCAAGGCGCGGCTCGAGATCCTGCCACAGCCCCTCGTCGGCAACGCTGCCGGTGATGCAATGGATCTCGCCCGGAAGATCGAGCGCAGCGAGCCCCGCGCCGTCGACATCGACCAGAAACAGCTTGGCCGCTCCCCGGCCCGCCAGCGCCTTGGCACAGGCCGCGCCGATCCCCGAAGCCGCCCCGGTGACGAGCGCCGTGCGCCCCTGAAAATCGTGATGTGTGGTCATGTGCCCCGGCTAGGCCGAGCCTGCGCCGTGATCAAGCCGCCCGATCACGCAGCATTGTCGATCCCGAGATCGCTGAGCTTGCGATAGAGTGTCGAGCGCCCGATGCCGAGCCGCCGCGCCACTTCGGTCATGCGGCCGCGATAGTGGCCGATGGCAAGGCGGATCACGTCGGCCTCGATCTCCTCAAGCGGGCGCAGGTTGCCGTCGGGGGTGTAAAGCATGATGCCCACGCCCTCGTGGCTGCTGGCCGCGGTGACGCTGCCCTGCTCGCCGAGCATTTCGGACAATTGCGGGAAGCTGTCGGCGGTGAGCGAATTGCCCTCGCAATAGACCGCGGCGCGGAACAGCACCGATTGCAGCTGGCGGACATTGCCCGGCCAGTCATAGGCCGCCAGCAGCGCCAGCGCGCTGTCCGAAACGGACAGGTGGTTGAGCCCCGGCTGTTCACCGATCCGGGCAAGGAAATGGCGGGTGAGGGCGGGAATGTCGCCGGTGCGCTCGCGCAGGGGCGGCAGCACGATGCGGGTCGCAGCCAGGCGCGCGGCGAGCGCTGCGTCGAACTGGCCCGCCGCGACCATCCGGTCGAGCCCGACATTGCTCGTCACCAAGAGGCGCACATCGACCCGGAAGCCGTAGCTGGCGCCGACCGGGCGGATGATCCCGGTATCGAGCGCCTCGGAGAGGCGGTGCTGGAGGACGGGGGTGAGCCGGTCGATCTCGTCGAGGATCAGCGTGCCCCCGTCGCAATGCTGGAATGCGCCGATCTGCCGGTCGAAGGCACCGGGGAAGGAGCCGGGCTCGTGCCCGAACAGCACCGAATCGATCGAACCCGGCGGAACCGAAGCGAGGTTGACGATGCGCAGCGGGTCCTTGGCGCGCGGCGAGGCGCCGTGCATCGCGCGCATCAGCATTTCCTTGCCCGTGCCGCTCTCGCCTTCGATCAGCACATGGCCGTGCCCGCGTGCCGCCTTGGCGGCCTGCGCCAGCGCGGCGCGGAAGCTCGGCGCGGTGCCGATCATCGCATCGAAATCGAGGCTGGCCGACATCTTCTCGGTGAGCGGGGCAAGCTCGTCGCGCGGAGAGACACGGGTGGTGACCTGGCGCAACGCCTCCATCAGCCGATCGGGCGAGACGGGTTTCACCAGATAGTCCGAAGCGCCCGCGCGCATCGCCTCGACCGCGAGCAGCGGCGAGGAGCTGGTGGTGAGCATCAGGATCGGGAGGGCCGGCCGGCGCGACTTCAATTCGGCGATGAGCTGGCAGGCATCATCGCCCGGCACCCACTGGTCGAGCAGGATCGCGGAGAGCTGCATCCCCTCGCGCGTGCCGAGCATGGCGATCGCGGTTTCGGCATCCGGGGCAACGAGGGTGCGCCAGCCATCGCGCGCGGCGATCGCGGTGATGAGGCGCGACTGGGCGGGCTCGTCATCGATCAGCATCACGATGCGTGCGTCTTCCGCCGCCTGGGCCTGGCAATCAATGTCCGCCATCCGTCCTGCCGCTCGCCTTCCTCGTCGGCGGAACGCTTGTCCCGCGATGACGCTGTCCATAGGCGGCGGAAGTAAAAACGGGATTAAGACTGTGCCGCAGCGGGACTCGCGGGGCACCGCCGGCGCGGCGCGCAGTTCCCCCGGGCTCTCACTAAAGGTGACTTGAGATGGGCGGGCGGCTTCGATACGGGGAGCCAGTGTTGCGGTGCGCGCGAGCCTTGCACAAGGCGGATTGTTTTTTGCGCAACCAATCGCGCGCCCGTGTGTTGTAACCGCCAAGGGGAAACGAGGATCATGACTGTTCACGACATGGAAAAAGCCGAAGCCACCTATGGCGGGTTCATGGCGACGCTCAAATGGGCGGTGCCGGTGATCGCCGTGATCGTGTTCATCGTCGTCTCGCTGATCGCCAGTTGATCCGGCCCCACACGTGAAGATCGCCATCCTGAAAGAGCGCGCCTCGGGCGAGACGCGCGTCGCCGCCACGCCTGAAACGGCCAAGAAGTTCGCCGCGCTCGGCCTTGCGGTCGCAGTCGAGGCAGGTGCGGGGACAAACGCCTCGGTCACCGACGAAGCCTATGCCGAGGCTGGCGCGACCGTCGGCGATGCGGCGGCGACGGTGAAGGATGCCGATATCGTGCTCGGCATCCAGGCGCCCGATGTGGCGCTGCTTTCGGGTGCCAGGCCCGGCGCTTGGGTGGCCGCCCTGTTCGATCCCTTCACCAAGCGCGATGTCGTGGATGCCTATGCCGCCGCGGGCCTCGAAGCGCTCAGCATGGAATTCATGCCGCGCATCACCCGCGCGCAATCGATGGACGTGCTGTCCTCGCAGTCGAACCTGGCGGGTTACAAGGCGGTTCTGGCGGCGGCTGACGCCTATGGCCGCGCCTTCCCGATGATGATGACCGCGGCCGGCACGGTGCAGGCCGCGCGCGTCTTCATCATGGGCGTGGGTGTGGCGGGTCTTCAGGCGATCGCGACCGCGCGGCGTCTGGGCGCGCAGGTCTCGGCGACCGACGTGCGCTCGGCCACCAAGGAGCAGATCCAGTCGCTGGGCGCCAAGCCGATCTTCGTCGAGAATGTTGCGGGGATCGAGGGCGAGGGCTCGGGCGGCTATGCGACCGAGATGAGCGAGGAATACCAGAAGGCGCAGGCCGAACTGGTGAGCGGGCACATCGCCAAGCAGGACATCGTGATCACCACCGCGCTGATCCCGGGCCGCGCCGCCCCGCGCCTCATCACCGATGCGCAGATCGCGACGATGAAGCCGGGCAGCGTGATCTTCGACCTCGCGGTGGCGCAGGGCGGGAATGTCGAAGGCTCGGTCGCCGACGAGGTGGTCGAGAAGCACGGCGTCAAGATCATCGGCTACGCCAACACCCCCGCCGCACTCCCCGCCGACGCCTCGGCGCTGTTCGCGCGCAATCACTACAACTTCCTCAGCGCCTTCTGGGACAAGGAGGCGGGCAAGCCCGTGCTCGACGAGGAAATCGGCAATGCGATCCGGCTGACGCAGGGCGGCAAGATCGTCAATGAACGGCTGCTCGGTTAAGGCGATGGGCTTCCTCAACGCCACCGTATGGGACGCCGAGGATGCGGCCAGCGACCTCGCCTACGCGCTGGCGCATGGCGAGAAGGTGCGCTTCGCGTTCAAGATGATCCGCGACTCGATCCTCTTCACCGACCGCCGGATCATGATGACCGACATCCAGGGGCTGACCGGGTCGAAGCGTCGGTATCTCTCGATCCCCTACCGCGCGATCACCACCTTCGCGCTGGAGAGCGCGGGGCACTTCGATCTCGATACCGAACTCACCATCACCGTATCGGGCAGCGAGCCGATTGCGCTCAATCTCAGCCGCGGGGCCGACGTGCCGGGGCTGGTGACGCTGCTCACCGAATATCTCGCGCCCGGGAAATAAGCCGGCACATAGGGGCAAACATGGACTTCATTTCGATCCTCTCGATCTTCGTCTTGGCCTGCTTCGTGGGCTATTACGTCGTCTGGTCGGTGACCCCGGCGCTGCACACCCCGCTGATGGCGGTGACCAACGCGATCTCCTCGGTGATCATCGTCGGCGCGCTGATCGCCTCGGCCGAGGCGGCGAGCCCGATCGCCAAATATCTCGGCCTGTTCGGGGTGGTGCTCGCCAGCATCAACATCTTCGGCGGCTTTGCCGTGACCGAGCGCATGCTCGCGATGTACAAGAAGAAGGAGAAGTAAGAGATGAGCTTCTCCCTGCTTTCGGCTGCAGCCCACGGCGGCGGCCAGCCCGCTTGGGCGATGCTCGCCTATCTTGTCGCGGGCGTGTTCTTCATCCTCGCGCTGCGCGGGCTTTCGAGCCCCGCGACCTCGCGGACCGGCAACCGCAACGGCATGATCGGCATGGCGCTGGCGGTGGGGACGACGCTGGTCACCCATGACATCGCCAATATCGTCGAGATCCTGATCGCGGTCGGCATCGGCGGCGCGATCGGCGTGGTCGTCGCCCGCCGCATCGCCATGACCGCGATGCCCGAACTGGTCGCGGGCTTCCACAGCCTCGTCGGTCTGGCGGCGGTCGTAGTAGGCTTCGGCGCGTGGCTCGATCCGCAGTCCTTCGGGATTGTGGACGCTGCGGGGCAGATCCTCGCGGTCAGCCGCATCGAACTCGGGCTCGGCATCGCCATCGGGGCGATCACCTTTTCCGGGTCGGTCATCGCCTTCCTCAAGCTTTCGGGCCGGATGAGCGGCTCGCCGATCCTGCTGCCTGCGCGGCACATCATCAACCTCGGCACGCTCGCGGCAATCATCGTGCTCATCGGGCTCTACACCGTCTCGCCCGAAGGCGCAGCGGGCGAGGGGTGGATGGTGATCGCGGTCGCGTTGCTCGCCTTCATCATCGGCTTCCTGCTGATCATCCCGATCGGCGGCGCGGACATGCCGGTGGTCGTCTCGATGCTGAATTCCTATTCGGGCTGGGCGGCGGCGGCGATGGGCTTCACCCTCGGCAACACCGCGATGATCATCACCGGGGCGCTGGTGGGCTCCTCGGGGGCGATCCTCAGCTACATCATGTGCCGCGCGATGAACCGCAGCTTCATCAGCGTGATCGCAGGCGGCTTCGGCGCCGATGCGAGCGCGGGCGGGGCCGGCGGCGCGCGCGAGCAGCGGCCCTACAAGCAGGGCTCGGCGGAAGATGCCGCCTACATGCTCGAACAGGCCGAGAAGGTCATCATCATCCCCGGCTACGGCATGGCGGTCGCGCAGGCGCAGCACGCGCTGCGCGAGATGGGCGACAAGCTCAAGGAAAAGGGTGTGGAGGTGAAATACGCCATCCACCCCGTCGCGGGCCGCATGCCCGGGCACATGAACGTGCTGCTCGCCGAAGCCTCGGTGCCCTATGACGAGGTGTTCGAGCTGGAGGACATCAACTCCGATTTCGCCCAGGCCGACGTCGCCTTCATCATCGGCGCCAACGACGTGGTCAACCCCGCGGCCAAGACCGACAAGTCCTCGCCGATCTACGGGATGCCGGTGTTCGATGTCGACAAGGCCAAGCAGGTGTTCTTCATCAAGCGCTCGATGGGCGGCGTCGGCTATGCCGGGGTCGACAATGACGTGTTCTACATGAACCAGACCGTCATGCTGCTGGCCGATGCCAAGAAGATGGTCGAGGAAATCGTCAAGTCCTTGGACTGAGGCGACCGGTTCCATGCTGCGCAAGGTGATCATCGGCGTGCTGGCGATCCTGCTGCTGGCGGGCGGCGCGGTCTATACCGGGCTCGCCGACCCGCTGGTGCGCTGGCAGGTCAAGGGCGCGCTGGTCGAGGCCGGGATCGGCGAGAAGCGCGCCGCCTGCATGGCCGAGCGGATGGTCGACCGGCTCTCGATTCACCAGCTGTGGAAGCTGCGGCAGGGCATGGCCCCGCAGGCGGGCGAGCCCGAGGGCGGCTACGGCCTCGGCGAGCTGGTCAAGCGTCTGCGCCGGGTCGAGGATGGCGAGGCGGTGGCGGTGCTGACCACCTCTGCCGGGCTGTGCGCGATCGGAATCGGCTGAGGTTTTTGTCCGCCTATCGCTACGCTGCTTGAGGCGCTTGTTCGTCCTCCTATCGCTACGCTCCTTGAGGCGCTCGTTCGTCCGCCTATCGCTACGCTACTTGAGGCGCTTGCATTTCCCGCCCCCCATGCGCCACACTGCGCCGCGGAGAGGGAGAACTTCATGAACCGACTGGCCTTTATCGCCGCGCTGCTCGCCGCCGCCGCCGCGCCGCCGCTCGCCGCCGAAACACACCGGGTCGAGCCGGGTGCGGGCGGGGCGGAGCGCTTGCAGGAGGCGCTGATCCTTGCGCAGCCCGGCGATGTGATCGAGCTCGGGCCAGGGCGCTTCACGCTCACCGACGGGCTCAGCCTCGATGTCGACGGGGTGACTGTCCGCGGGGCCGGATTGGACAGCGATGGCGGCACCATCCTCGACTTCACCAATCAGGAAGGGTCGGGCGAGGGTCTGCTCGTCACCAGCGACAACGTCACCCTGCGCGACTTCGCGGTCGAGAACCCCAAGGGTGACGGGATCAAGTCCAAGGGCGCGGACAACATCATCTATGCCGGCATCCGGGTCGAATGGACTGGAGGCCCCAAGGAGACCAACGGCGCCTACGGCATCTACCCGGTCGAAAGTACCGGCGTGCTGATTACGGGCTCGATGGTTTTCGGTGCTTCCGACGCGGGAATCTATGTCGGGCAGAGCCGCGACATCACGGTTCGCGGGAACACCGTGCGGTTCAACGTAGCCGGGATCGAGATCGAGAACAGCCGCAACGCACTGGTGACACAAAATATCGCGAGCAAGAACAGTGGCGGGCTGTTGGTCTTCGACCTTCCCGGCCTGCCGGTGATGGGCGGGGGCAACGTCATCCTGCGCGAGAACGTTGTGGCTGAAAACGACACCGCGAACTTCGCTCCCAAGGGCAACATTGTCGCCTCTGTCCGCCGCGGGACGGGCGTGCTCGTGATGGCGAACGACGGCGTGCTGGTCGAGAAGAACGCTTTCGCGGACAATCCCACCGCGCATGTCATGGTGATCGCATACCCTCAGCCCTATAACGATGCGCGCTATAACCCTTATCCGAGGAATGTGATCGTCGGCCCCAACGCCTTCGGCCGCGGCGGCGACGATCCCCAGATCGAGGGCAAGGAGATGCTGCTCGCGGCCTTCGGCGGGGCGTTGCCGCCGGTGCTGTGGGACGGCATCGAACAGGACGACAAGGGCCTGCGCATCGCCGAAGGCGTGACCGGCTGGACGCTTGGCCTGACGCGGCCGGGCCAGAGTATCGCCGAGGCCAAGCCCGGGCCGCTGACACTCACCCCGGTCAAGGATTGGACCTTCCCCGAGGTTGGCGCCCCGGCAGCGCTGGAGGCGCGGCTGAAGTGAAGGCGGGCGCAGTCCTGCTTGCTGCGGCGGTGCTTGTGCTCGGCGGAGCGATGGCCGAAGCGCGACTGGTCCCGCCCAAGGTGTCGGATGCCGCGATCATTGCGGATGGTTTCCCGCCAAAGCTCTCCGATTTCGGTTTCTTCATCGACCCGCGGGCGCAGGTGCCCACCATGGGTGTGGCAGCCTATGCGCTCAACACGCCCCTGTGGTCCGACGGGGCGGAGAAGCTCCGCTTCATCTATCTGCCTCCCGGCACGCAACTCGCCGCCGATGGGGCCGAAGACGGAGGTGGGCTGCTGCGGTTCCCGGTCGGCGCCGCGATCATCAAGACTTTCGCCTTCGGCGAGGGTGCGGGTCGCCGCCTGATCGAGACCCGCGTGCTGCTCCACCGTGCCGAGGGCTGGGTTGCGCTGCCCTATCGCTGGAACGCCGAACAGACCGAAGCGACGCTTGCGCTCGCCGGTGGCCGGGTCGATCTCAAAACCCCCGCGGGCGAGGCGATCTCCTACGCCATTCCCAACAAGAACCAGTGCAAGACCTGCCACTCGAAGGACGGTCAGGTGATCCCGATCGGGCCGAAGGCGCGCAACCTCTCGCGCGAATGGCTGGCCGGCATGGTCGCGGCGGGTGCGCTCGACCGGGTGCCCCAAGGCGCGGGGACGCTGCCCGTGTGGGCCGCGCGCAAACCGGATGATCCCGCCGCGCCGCTCGCGCGCGCTTATCTGGATGCCAATTGCGCGCATTGTCACCAACCCGGCGGGGGCGCGTCCAATTCGGGCCTCGATCTGAGGTGGGAGCAGCGCGATCCCCACGCCTACGGGGTGATGAAACGCCCCGTCGCCGCCGGGCGGGGGGCGGGGGCGTTCGAATTCTCCATCCTGCCCGGGCATCCCGACCAGTCGATCCTCGTGTACCGCATGGACAGCGCCGAGCCCGGCATCGCCATGCCCGAACTCGGCAAGGCAAGCGTCGATCACGCCGGGGTCGCGGTGGTGCGGCGCTGGATTGCAGAAGGGGCGCAATGATGAAGTGGGTCTGGCGCGGATTGCTCGCGCTTGTCGCGGTGCTGGTGCTCGCCTTGCTGGTGTTGCGCACGCCCGATACCGATCCGGCCGCAATGCGCGCCAAGTATGGCGGGCCGCCCTCGCAATTCGTGGCCATCGGCGGCGGGGTCACCGTCCATCTGCGCGACGAGGGCCCGCGCGATGCGCCCGCGATCATCCTGCTCCACGGTTCGAACGCCGATCTCCACACCTGGGACGCATGGAGCGCCGCGCTCAAGGCGAAATACCGCGTGATCCGCTTCGATCAGGTCGGCCACGGGCTCACCGGCCCCGACCCGGCGGAGGATTACAGCACCGCCAACTATGTCGCCGATATCGGTGAGGTCGCCGACAGGCTGGGCCTCACAACCTTCATCCTCGGGGGCAATTCGATGGGCGCCAAGCACGCGCTCGCCTATGCCATCGCCCACCCTGCGCGGGTCAGCGCGCTGGTGCTGGTCGATGGCAGCGGCGGGCCGATGCTCAAGCTGAACGCCAAGGATGAAGACGAGGACAGCGGCAATATCGGCTTCACCATCGCCCGGATGCCCGGGGTCAATCGCCTCGCCGAACAGATCACCCCGCGCTCGCTGATCGCGCAGAGCCTGACCGAGACCGTCGCGGTCAAGTCGATCGTGACCGAAGCGATGATCGACCGCTACTGGGAGCTGCTGCGCTATCCCGGCAACCGCCGTGCGACGCTGACGCGCTTCACGCAGCCCTATGACCCGCTGCCCGAAGCCGCGATCGCCCGCGTGACCATTCCGACGCTGATCCTGTGGGGGCAGGAGGACCGGATCATACCGGTCGAGGCGGGGCACTGGCTGGCCAAGACGCTGCCCAATAACACCCTCGTCACCTATCCCGGCATCGGCCACCTGCCGCACGAGGAGGCCGCTGCAGCGACGCTGGCGAGCCTCGACGCGTGGCTCGGACAGCACGGCTCGTCGCCAAACAGTCGTTAGTCGCCGCCGCAGCCATCTGCGCGCTGGACGCGCCGAAGGTGAGCGCCTTACACCTGTTCGCACCTGCACACGGAATCAGCGAAGGGACGGCCCGCTTTGCGCAAACTCGGGATCATCGGCGGCATGAGCTGGGTGTCAACCGCGACCTATTATGATCGGATCAACCGCATCGTCCAGAAGCGCGCCGCCCCGCTGGCGAGCGCGCCGCTCCTGATCGAGAGCCTCGATTTCTGCCAGCTCTACGCCCTGGTCGAGGAACGCGACTGGCAGCGCGCGGCGAGTGTGCTGGTCGACAGCGCCCGGCGGCTCGAGGGCGCGGGCGCGCAGGGGCTGATCATCGGTGCCAATTCGATGCACCGTCTGCACGACGATGTCGCCGCGAGCGTCAACATCCCGATCCTCCATATCGCCGAATATGTCGGCCTGGCGATGAAGCGCGCCGGCAAGACCAGCGCCGCGCTGCTCGGCACCCGCAACGTCATGACCGAAAGCTTCTACCGCAAGCGGCTGGTGGCGCACGGCATCGATCTGCTGCCGCCCAACATGGCCTATGTCGAGATGCTCGACCGGATCATCTATGACGAGCTGATGGTCGGCAAGGTCACCCGCGAGGCCGAACGCCAGATGAAGACGATCATCACCAACACCGCGCAGGAAGGCGCCGCTGCGGTGGTGCTCGCCTGCACCGAACTCGACCTCGTGGTCGATGTCGATGCCAACGTCCTGCCGATCTTCGACAGCACGCGCATCCATTGCGAGGCGGCCGCCGACTGGATTCTCGAACAGGAACTGGTGAATTAATCCTCGGCTCGTCGGCCCTCAGGGGCGGCTTGTCGATACGCGGCGTTGCACGGGGTGCAACCTTGCGGCCCCTCGCCTATCTGCGCCCCCGGATTATTGTCACGGAAACGTAATAGGCATGATCCGGGTCTTCGGGTCGCACCGACAGGCCCTTGGGGCCGCTCTCTTCCCCCCCAATCACCGGAGGGCGGCCCCATATCTTTTTTCCTCGCCGCAAACCGCTGAAGCGCGACACTTTGTCGCATGTTCGCGTCCTGTTCCGGTTGAGGTAAGCAGGCACCTGACCTAATCGCTCCTCCGTGACCACCCGTGCTCCCTATGCTGCCGATCCCGACGCTGCGATCCTGCGCGAGTGGGGCGGGCCCGCGGGCGGCGAACGGCGCGGACCGCGCAGCCCGTTCCAGCGCGACCGCGACCGGATCATCCATTCGATCAGCTTCCGGCGGCTGAAATCGAAGACTCAGGTGTTCATCGCGCCCGACGGCGATCACTATCGCACCCGGCTCACCCACAGCCTCGAAGTGGCGCAGATCGGCCGCGTGATCGCCCGCGCGCTCGGGCTCGACGAGGATCTCACCGAGGCGCTGTGCCTCGCGCATGATCTCGGCCATCCGCCGTTCGGCCATGCCGGCGAAGCGGCGCTCGGCGAGGCGATGGCGCGGCACGGCGGCTTCTGCCACAACGCGCAAGCGCTGCGCACGGTGATGCGGATCGAGTGCCCCTATCCGCAGCACGACGGGCTCAACCTCACCTGGGACCTGCTCGAAGGCCTTGCCAAGCACAACGGCCCGGTCAGCGCTCCGAACTGGGCCCTCGCCGAGCTCGACGCCGATTTCCCGCTCCGCCTCGAAAGCTGGCCTTCGCTCGAGGCGCAGGTCGCCGCGGTCGCGGACGACATCGCCTATGACAACCACGATATCGACGACGGCCTGCGCGCCGGGTTCCTGCAGCTCGATGACTTGCTGACGCTCGATTTCCTCGCCGACCAGTGGCGCGCGGTCGAGCGGCGCTTCCCGCACGCCCCGCGCGACCGGTTGCTGCGCGAGCTGGTGCGCGACCAGATCGGGTTGATGGTCAATGATGTGCTGGACCACACGGCGGCCCAGGTGAAGGACTTGGGATCGGTGGCCGAAGTGCGCGGCGCCGGTCGCCAACTGGCGGGCTTCTCTCCGGCGATGGCGGCGCAGGAGCGGCGCCTCAAGGCCTTCATGTACGATCGGCTCTATTACCACCCCGAACAGATCGCCGCCGCGGAGCGCGCGCGCGACATCGTCGCCCGGCTGTTCGCCGCCTATGCGCAGGACGCGACCCTGATGCCCGACGACTGGCAGGCGCGCCTCGCGCGCAACGATCCACAGCGCGCGCGGGTGATCACCGATTTCATCGCCGGCATGAGCGATCGCTTCGCCATTCAGGCGGTGGCCGGGATCTACGGCACGGCCCCGGCCGGGTTGGTCAATGTCTGAGGCGCGCGGCGGATCGGGGCCGGCGCGGATCGCGCTGGTGGGGGCGACCGGTCTGGTCGGTCGCCATGCGATCGCCATCGCCAGCGCCGGAGACGATGTGCGGATCGTCGGCATCGCCCGGCGCGAGACCCCGCTGCCGCCGGGCGCGCGGATGGAGATGTTCGTCGCCGAACCCGCCAAGTGGGGCGATGTGCTCGAAGCGGTGCGCCCGCGCGCGCTGATCTGCGCGCTCGGGACCACCTGGAAGAAGGCGGGCCGCGATGCCGAAGCCTTCCGTGCCGTGGATCACGACCTGGTGCTCGCCACGGCCGAGGCGGCGCGGCGCGCGGGCGTGCCCAACATGGTGCTGGTGAGCGCCGCGGGGGCGAGCGCGCGATCGAAGAACCTCTACATGCGCACCAAGGGCGAGACCGAGGAGGCGTTGTCGCGCGCCGGCTTCAAGCGGCTCGACATCCTGCGCCCCGGGCTGCTGCGCGGCGAGCGGGTCGATGACCTCCGCATCGCCGAGCGCGCCGCACTGGTCGCCGCGCCGCTGATCGACCCGCTGCTGTCGGGATCGTGGGAGCGGTTCCGTTCGGTCGATGCCGCGCTGGTGGCCGAGGCTGCGCTGGGCCTCGCGCTGCGCCGGGCGGGCGGGCGCTTCACCCACGAAAACGAAGCGATGCGCCGTGCCGCGCGCGAGTGGCGGCGGCACTACGAACCGGCGGAGGAGGCATGATGGGCTGGGCGACGCTGTTCAACGCGGTGAACCTCCTCGCGATGCTGGCATGGGCGGCGCTGATCCTGCTGCCGCGCTGGCCCGCGCTGCTTTCGGCGGTCCTTTACCTCGGCGTCGGCCTGCTCTGCCTGATCTACGCCACCGGCCTGATCGGGCTGCTCACCGGCTTCCTTCCCAATCCGGGCGGGAGCGGCGGGGCCGATTTTTCGACGATCGCCGGGGTGCGCGCGATCTTTGCAACAGACGCCGGGGTGGCGATCGGCTGGACCCATTACCTTGCCTTCGACCTTTTCGTCGGCGTGTGGATCGCGCGCGACGGCGATGCCAAGCGCATTGCGCGGCTGGTGCAGGCGCCGATATTGCTCGCCACCTTCATCGCCGGGCCATTGGGGCTTGGGCTGTGGCTGCTGCTGCGCGAGCCCGCGGCACGGCGGCAGGGGCGGTTCCGCTAAAACGTCGCTGGACGGCGCGTGCGGGGGGGCTATCTTCGGCGGCAAAGAGCCATCGGGGAGAGACGCAGCATGGCCGAGCGCGCGCAGCACCAGCTTGAGACCTTTGACGAAATCCTCGCCCGCTGGGCGGCATTGCAGCCCGATGCGCCCGCGCTCGAAGGCGCCGGATCGACCGTGACCTATGGCGAACTCGACACGCTCTCGCGCCAGATCGTCGGTGTGCTCGCCGCGCGCGGTATCGAAGCGGGCGACCGGGTGGCGTTCCTCGGCAAGAATGCGGTGAGCTTCGGCCTGCTCTTTTGCGCCTGCGCGCGCGCCGGCGTGGTGATCGCCCCAATCGGTTGGCGGCTCGCCCCGCGCGAGGTCGCCTACATTCTCGGCGATACCGGCGCGAAGCTGCTGGTCGTGGCACCCGACTTCGCGGAACTTGCGGACAAGGCGATGTCCGAGCTTGCCGACCCGCCCGAACTGCTCGGCGATGCCGCGCTGCTGGATGCGGCGCGCGCCGGCGCCCCGGGCGATTATGCGCCGAGCCTTGCAGAGGATCCGATCCTCCAGCTCTACACCAGCGGGACCACCGGCCATCCCAAGGGCGTCCGCCTCTCCAACGCCAACTTCACCCGGCTGCGGATCGCCGGGCTCGCCGCGGGTCTGAGCTACTACACCGATTATCGCCCGGGCGATTGCATGATGGTGGCGATGCCGATCGCGCATATCGGCGGCACGGGCACCTTTGCGCTCGCCATCATCGCAGGGATCCGGTGCCGTTTCGAAGCCGAGTTTTCCCCGCCCGGCGTGCTCGCCGCGATCGAGGCCGGGACCACCCACATGTTCCTGGTGCCCGCCGCCTTGCAGATGGTGATCCAGCACCCGCAGGCAGCCGCGACCGATTTTTCCAACCTGCGCTATCTCATCTACGGGGCCGCGCCGATGCCGCTCGAGCTGCTCAAGCAGGCCGTCACGACCATGCCCGGCACGCAGTTCATTCAGGCCTATGGCATGACCGAGACCACCGGCACGGTCTCGATCCTGCCGCCCGAGGATCACAGCCTCGAAGGCAACCAGCGGATGCGCTCGGCCGGAAAGGCGCTCCCCGGGGTCGAGATCGAAGTGCGCGGGACGGACAACCGCGAGGTTTCGCGCGGCGCCATCGGCGAGGTCTGCATCCGTTCGCCCTCGAACACCGCCGGCTACTGGAAACTTCCCGAGGCGACCGCACGCACCATCGATCCCGATGGCTGGCTCCACACCGGCGATGCCGGCGTGATGGACGAGGATGGCTATGTCTACATCCAGGATCGCATCAAGGACATGATCATCTCGGGCGGAGAGAACGTCTATCCCGCCGAAGTGGAGAGCGCGATCTACGGCCACCCCGCGATCGCCGAGGTCGCGGTGATCGGCGTCCCGAGCGCCAAGTGGGGCGAGGAAGTCAAGGCCTGCGTCGTCGTCAAGCCCGGCATGACCCTTGACGAAGCCGACGTCATCGCCTCGCGCGAACGGATCGCGGCGTTCAAGGCGCCCAAGAGCGTCGACGTCATTGCGGTGATGCCGCGCAATGCCAGCGGCAAGATTCTGCGCCGCGAACTGCGCGCGCCCTACTGGGAAGGGCGGGACCGCCAAGTATCTTGATGGTCAAGCAATCTGCCCCCGCCGCGCTGCGCAACCGCGGGCCGATCGCGGCGGTTCTGGCGCAGGAATTGCCCGCCAAGGGCACGGTATTGGAGGTCGCCAGCGGCTCGGGCGAGCATGCCGTGTTCTTCGCTAAGCGCTTTGCGGGCCTGAATTGGCTGCCCAGCGATCCATCAGCCGACGCGCTCGCCTCGATCGCGGCCTACCGCGCGGACTACCCCGGCACGAACTTGTCCGCACCTCTGCTGCTGGATGCGGCAGCGCCGGAGCGCTGGCCGGTCACAGCGGCTGATGCAATCTTGTGCATCAACATGGTCCACATCAGCCCTTGGGAGGCCACCCAAGGGCTTTTCCGGGGTGCTGCCCGATTATTGGGCAGGCTCGGCGGGCCGTTGCTGTTCTATGGCCCCTTTATCGAGCAGGATGTGATCACCACGCCCAGCAATCTCGCCTTCGACGAAAGCCTCAGGGCACGCGATCCGCGTTGGGGTCTGCGCGATGCCGCAGAAATGGACAGGCTCGCCGCGCACCACGGGCTTGTCCGCAGCGCGAGGCACGCCATGCCGGCCAACAACCTCGTATTGGTGTATCGCCCTGCCTAAAGCGCAGGCATTCAATCGATCGCGCGCTTGCCCGCCCGGCCGACCGATTTGATGTCCTCGCCCACGCCTTCAACAGTGTTGCAGGCGGCCGTGAGCGTGACGGCGGCGAGGGCAACGGCAACAAGCATCTGACGGATCATGCGGTTTCGTCCTTTCGCGGTGATCGAAGTGTGGCGATCAATGCTCAAGGATGGCCGAATTTTCCTGACAATGCGATGAAGCGCGCGCCCTCGGCGCCTGTACGTTCAGATTTCCTTCTTCACCTCGCGCGAGGCGGACTTGAGATCATCGCCGGCGCCGTCGACCGTGTTGCAGGCGGTGACGGTAAGGGCGGCGGCGGTCAGCGCGATGGCGCTCAGCAGGTTACGGGTGGTCATGACAGGGTGCTCCTTTGATCGTGTCCCTGCACAGCCCAACCGGCGCAACACCGCGAAAGTTCAAACTATTCGGCGGAATGCACCCGGGACAGGGCCAATTGCCGCTCGCGCCAGGCAATCAGCAGTCCCGCGCCGATGATCAACGGCGCGCCGAGCCACAGGCTGGCGGGCGCGGCGCGATCGAACACGGTGTAGCCATAGACGCTCGCCCACAGCAGCGCGGTGTAATCCATCAGCAGGATCACCGCCGCCGAGCCGAAGCGCAGCGACGTCGTCAGCAGCATCTGCGCCGCCGCGCCGACCAGCCCCATGCCGAGGATCAGCGCCCAGGTCAGCGGATCATGCGCCGCGAACACGAACGGCAGCGCGAGCGCGGCAACCGGGGTCGAAAGTGCGGCGAACCAGAACACGATGCTCCATGGGTTCTCGGTGGTGTTGAGTTCCTGCAGCTGGAAACTGATCACCGCCACCATGAAGGGCGCCACCAGTCCCACCGCGATCCCGGCGAGCGTCACGCCTTCATGCAGGCCGGTGAAGGGCTGCATCACCACGATCACCCCGGCAAAGCCCATCACCACTGCGCCCCAGCGGTAGGGGCCGATGCGCTCGCCGAACAGCGCGATGGCGATCAGCACGGCGAACACCGGCGCGGTGAAGCCGAGCGTGGTCGCCTCGGCGAGCGGCAGCAACAGCACCGCGCCGTAGGTGAAGACCATGCCGATCAGCCCGCTCGCCGCGCGCCGCGCGTGCGCGCCGATGCGCTGCGTGCGCAGCAGCGCGAGCCTGCCGGTGATGGCCAGCCCCGCGCCGAGCAGCACAGTGGTGAGGAGCTGACGCCAGAAGATCAGCTCGCCCAGATGCGCGCCGCGTGTCCCGGCCAGCTTCACCAGCATGCCCATGGTGGCGAGCGCGAAGGCGGCAAGCAGGCGGACACCAAGCGCGAGCAGCGGGCGGGGGCGGGCGATCGAGCCATCCATCACGCGCAGGCTTGGCCGAGCGGCGGGGATTGCGCAAGCCGCTCGCACGCCTACATGCGCGCGGCATGGACCTGATTGCGCAATTCGAACTGCTCAGCGATGCCGCGCAACTCGCGCTCACCGGCGGCGCGCTGTGGCTGCTCGCGGGGTTTGCCGCGGTGATGGAACGGCGGCGCGCCAAGTCGCGGAGCCTCGCGCGGCTCGAAGCGGTCGGGTGGGTGCCGTGGACCGGCCTGTTCATGCTCGCCGCGCTGCTCGGCGGCGGGATGCTGGCGATGGGCCTGCCGGCGGTGTTGCGGGGGCTCTAGCCCTGATCTGCGTCCCGCGGGGGCGCCCCGTCCTTAAAGGCAGGCCTCCAGATAGGCCTGATCGAAGCCGAACTGGCGCGCCTTTTCGAGCGTGTAGGGACGCAGGCCCGACGAGCGGAACTCGCCGAGGATCTTCCCGTCGTCGGTCTCGTCGAGATATTCGAACTTGAACAGCTCCTGCGTCACGATCACGTCGCCCTCCATCCCGATCACCTCGGTGATGTTGGTGGTGCGGCGCGAGCCATCGCGCAGACGCTTCACCTGCACGATCAGGTCGACCGATTCGGCGATCTGGCGGCTGATGGCTTCCTTGGGAATCTTGATGTCGCCCATCAGGATCATGTTCTCCATACGGCCAAGGCATTCGCGCGGGCTGTTGGCGTGGAGCGTACACATCGATCCGTCGTGACCGGTGTTCATCGCGGCGAGCAGGTCGAAACACTCCGCGCCGCGGATTTCCCCCAGGATGATCCGGTCCGGGCGCATACGCAGCGCGTTCTTCACGAGGTCGCCGATGGTGATTGCGCCCTGGCCTTCGAGGTTCGGCGGGCGGGTTTCGAGCGGCAGCCAATGCGGCTGCTGCAGGCGCAGTTCCGCCGCGTCTTCGATCGTCAGCACGCGCTCGCCCGGGTCGATCATCTTCGAGAGGGCGTTGAGCATTGTCGTCTTACCCGAACCGGTACCGCCCGAGATCACGATGTTCATGCGGCACGCGCCCGCGATCTTGAGCGCGGTGCACATCTTGTCCGACATCGAGCCGAAGTCGCGCAGCATGTCGAGCGTGATCGGCTTTTCGGAAAACTTACGAATCGAGATCGCGGTGCCGCGCAGCGAAAGCGGCGGGACGATCACGTTCACACGCGAGCCGTCCTTCAAGCGAGCGTCGGCGAGCGGGGTGGTCTGGTCGACGCGGCGGCCGACCTGGTTCACGATGCGCTGCGCGATCTGGAACAGGTGCTGTTCGTCGCGGAAGCGGATCGGGGCGAGCTGGAGCTTGCCCTTCTTTTCGATGTAGGTCTGATCCGGCCCGTTGACCATGATATCGGAGACGTCCGGGTCGTTCAGCAGCTCTTCGAGCGGGCCGAAGCCGAGCAGCTCGTCGATCAGCACCTTCTCCAGCGCGAATTGCTCGCGCCGGTTGAGCGTGACCTTGAGTTCGGCCAGCACCTCCATGATGATCGGGCGGAATTCCTCGGAGAGTTCCTCCTTGGAGAGCGTGGCGGCCGCTTCGGGGTCGACGCGCTCGAGCAGGCGGGGGAGCACCTGCTCCTTGATCTTGTGGACGCTTGCCTCGAACCCGCCGACTTCGGACTGGGAATCGTTGGTCGCCTGCATCCGCTCGTTGAGGCGGTCGATCGCTTCCGCGGTCGAGGTGGGCTTGGCAAGCGAGGGGGCAGGCGCCGCCGAGGGGCGGGGTGCCGGGGCTTCACCGGGAATCGGCGGGAACTGCTCACCACCGCGCGGGGCGGGGCCGACCGTCTTCATGGGGCGGGCCACACCGAAAGCGGGACGCGCGCCCGGCTTCAGTCCGCCCGCATTGCCCTTTTTGCCGAATGCGCTCATTCCCAGCCCCTAGGCTACCCAATCACCCGCGCACCTCGCCTTAGGACAGCGAAAGGTACGTCTCGAAAAATGGTGAATAGGAGGGAATGGTTGTTTTTTTCCTAAGCCTTTTCACGGCCTGCGGTGGTGCGAAAGATGAGGGCTTGCGGCGGCGATACGGCGGGCTAGAGCGGCCGGACAGATACCAAGCGAAAGAACCAGGCCAATGTGCGGCATCATCGGGATCGTAGGGCATTCGGCCGTTGCCGACCGGCTGGTCGATGCATTGAAGCGCATGGAATATCGTGGCTATGACAGCGCCGGGCTGTGCACGCTCCACGAAGGCGCGATGGTGCGGCGCCGTGCGGAAGGCCGGCTGATCAATCTGGTCGGCGTGCTTGCCCGCGATCCCGCGCCGGGCACCGTCGGGATCGCGCACACCCGCTGGGCGACCCACGGCGCGCCGACCGCGACCAACGCCCACCCCCATGCCACCGGCGAGGTCGCGCTGGTCCACAACGGGATCATCGAGAACTTCAAGGAGTTGCGCACCGAACTCGCCGCCAAGGGCAGGGTGTTCGAGAGCGAGACCGACAGCGAAGTGGTTGCGCATCTGATCTCGGCCGAGGTCGAGGCCGGCGTCGATCCGGTGACCGCGGTGGGCAAGGTGCTGCCCCGGCTGCGCGGCGCCTTCGCGCTGGCGATCGCCTTTCGCCAGCATCCCGAACTTCTGATCGGCGCGCGCCTCGGCTCTCCACTGGTGCTCGGCTACGGGCCCGAAGGCGAGGGTGCGGAGATGTATCTCGGCTCCGACGCGCTCGCGCTCGCCCCGCTGACTCAGCGCATCGCCTATCTCGAAGAGGGCGACTGGGTGGTGATCCACCGCGACAGCGCGCAGATATACGATGCGGCAAACCAGCCCGTGACCCGCGAGATCCGGGCCTCGGGCGCCTCGGCGGCAGCGGTCGAGAAGGGCAATTACCGCCACTTCATGCAGAAGGAGATCTACGAGCAGCCCACCGTGGTGGCGCAGACGCTCGGCTCCTATCTCAGGCGCTCGGACAATGCCGTGGCGCTGCCGCAGATCGATTTCGATCTTTCCGCGATCCGCCGCCTCACCATCGTCGCCTGCGGCACCTCGTTCTACGCCGGGATGGTGGCGAAATACTGGTTCGAGCAGTTCGCCCGCGTCCCGGTCGACATCGATGTCGCTTCCGAATTCCGTTACCGCAACCCGGTGCTCGAAGAGGGGGGGCTGGCGCTGTTCATCTCGCAGAGCGGCGAGACCGCGGACACGCTCGCTGCCCTGCGGCATTGCAAGGCCCACGGCCAGACCATCGGCGTGGTCGTCAACGTGCCCACCAGCACGATGGCGCGCGAGGCCGATCTGCTGCTGCCGACCCATGCCGGGCCGGAAATCGGCGTTGCTTCGACCAAGGCGTTCACCTGCCAGCTCGCCGTGCTCGCCGCGCTCGCCGCGCACATGGCAGTGAAGAAAGGCCGTCTGACCCGCGACGAAGAGGCCGAGATCGTGCGCCACCTGCTCGAAGCCCCGGCCGCGCTCAATGCGGCCCTGGCGCACGACGAGGATATCGCAGCGATGGCGCACCTCGTCGCCCCGGCGCGCGACGTGCTCTATCTGGGGCGCGGACAGGATTATCCGCTGGCGCTCGAAGGGGCGCTGAAGCTCAAGGAGATCAGCTACATCCACGCCGAGGGCTATGCTGCGGGCGAGATGAAGCACGGGCCGATCGCGCTGATCGACGATGCGGTGCCGGTGGTGGTGATCGCGCCATCGGGCCCGCTGTTCGAAAAAACCGTCTCCAATATGGAGGAGGTTCGCGCGCGCGGGGGGCAGGTGGTGCTGATTTCCGATGCCGCCGGGATCGCGCAAGCGGGCGAGGGCTGCATCGCCACGATCGAGATGCCGGTGGTGCATCCGCTGATCGTACCGCTGGTCTACGCCGTGCCCGTGCAGCTGCTCGCCTATCACGTCGCGGTGGTGAAGGGCACCGATGTCGATCAGCCCCGCAATCTCGCCAAATCGGTGACAGTCGAATAGCCGCGTCCCGCACTCGGCCTCGGCGCGGCGAAATTAACTATCGGCTCGTGCTTCGCCCTCGGGGACTTTACCGCGCCCTAACGATTATTCGTTAAGCCCCCGCCGTGGTCAAGCAAACCGCCTCCCCTCTGCCGGCGCTGCCTCCCGAGCTGCCGATCGCCGATGTGCTCGGCCTGTCGCGCAACCCTGCGTTCGATCCGACACGCCTGCGCGGCGAGGAATATGCCGAGCTCGCCCAGGCGAGCCGCCACCGGATGCTCGCCAATGCGCTGGTGGCCGCCTTCGTCGCCAACGTCTTCGCACCGCTGATCGGTTTGCCGATTGTCGCGGGCTGGGCGGGCCTGCTGGCCGTTGTGCTCTACCGTTCGCGCAAGACCGACCTGATGCTCGTCGATCCGGCGTTGCGGGCGGGCCCTGCCACGCTCGAGCGCTGGCAGAACCTCAACGCGCTGGCCGGGGCGATGTGCTGGGTCGCGGCCCTGCTCGGCTTTCCGATGCTCAGCGGAGGGGCGGAGCACACGACCCTGCTGATGATCGTGCTTGTGCTGATGATGTCCTCGACCTTCGTGTTCTCGACCTCGCCGCTGAGCGTGCTGATCTACAACACCGTCCTCGGCCTCGGCGCGGCGCTCAGCCTCGCGCTGGCGGGCGAACTGCACGCGATGGGCGGGGTGATCCTGTTCACCATCGCCAGCGTGGTGGCGACGATCCAGATGCGCATGACCTTCCTCAAGGCGAGGCTTGCCGAAGCGGCGGTGACCGAGAAGGAGTCGGTGGTCTCGCTGCTGCTGCGCGAGTTCGAGGAGAACGAGGCGGACTGGCTGTGGGAGGTCGATCCGGCGCGGCGGCTGCGCGCGGTGTCGCCGCGCTTCGCCTTTGCGCTCGGCCGCGCGCAGGCGGATATCGAAGGCAAGCCGCTGCTCGAGATGATAGCGGGGCGCGGCTGGGCGAATGGCCAGTTCCCGCCGAGCCTCCACGACTTGGCCGAACGGCTCAAGAACCGCGAGAACTTCTCGAACATGCTGGTGCAGGTTTCGATTCTCGGCGAGGAGCGCTGGTGGGAGCTGTCGGGCACTCCGATGCGCGACGAACAGGGCCGGTTCACCGGCTTTCGCGGGGTCGGCTCGGACGTGACCGAGCAGCGCAAGTCCTCGGAAAAGATTGCCTATCTTGCGCGTTACGATACGCTCACCCAGCTGCCCAACCGGCTCCAGCTGACCGAAGCGCTGGGAGAGGCGCTGCGTTATGCCGTGCAGTGGCGCACCCGCTGCGCGCTGCTGATGGTCGATCTCGACCGCTTCAAGTCGGTCAATGATTCGCTAGGCCACATGACCGGGGACAAATTGCTGGCGCAGGTTTCGGCACGGCTCCAGTCGCTGATGGGCGAGAACCAGCTGTGCGGGCGTCTGGGGGGCGACGAGTTCGCGATCGTCATCCGCGATGCGAGCGCGCCCGGGGTGATCGGCGACCTTGCCAAGCGCGTGATCGAACGCTTGTCCGAACCCTATCAGGTCGATCACCACACGCTCTATGTCGGCGCCAGCGTCGGCTCGGCCGAAGGCCCGCGCGACGGGGCGAGCGTCGAGGAGATGATGCGCAACGCCGACCTCGCGCTCTACCGCGCCAAGGACGGCGGCGGGGGCGAACATTGTCGCTTCGAGCCCGAGCTCCACGCGTCGGCCGAGGAGCGCCGTCAGCTCGAGGTGGCCTTGCGCAAGGCCCTCGGGCGCGACGAAATGGTGCTCCACTATCAGCCGGTGGTCGATGCCCGCAGCGAGAATGTGGTCAGCTTCGAGGCGCTGGTGCGCTGGAACAGCGCCGAGCACGGCTTTGTCAGCCCCGGCAAGTTCATCCCGCTTGCCGAGGATACCCGGCTGATCGTGCCGATCGGCCAATGGGTCATGCGCAAGGCCTGCGAGGAAGCGCGCAACTGGCCGGAACACGTCAAGGTCAATGTCAACGTCTCGCCCGAACAGCTGCTCGAACCGGGCTTCCACGAAGAGGTGGTGCAGGCGCTCGCCGCAACGGGGCTGCGGCCGGAACGGCTCGAGGTCGAGGTCACGGAAAGCATCTTCCTGCGCGATGCAAGCGTGGCGAGAAACGCGCTCGAACAGGTGATGGCGCTCGGCTGCTCGGTCGCGCTCGACGATTTCGGGACGGGCTATTCCTCGCTGGGCTATCTGCGCAAGCTGCGCTTCTCGACCATCAAGGTCGATCGCACCTTCGTGCAGGGCGCTGCGCAGGGGAGCGCGGAGAGCCTTGCGATCATCAACGCGGTGGTGGCGATGGCCAAGAGCCTGCAGATGACCACCACGGCCGAGGGCGTCGAAACCGCCGAGGAAGCCGAACTGATCCGCAACCTCGGCTGCGACAAGATCCAGGGCTTCTATTTTGGCCGCCCGATGACGGCCAGCGATGCCGCCGCGCTGTTCGATCTGATGCGCGAGCGCCGCGCCTAGGCGCTGGCGAGGGTCCCGAGGATGCTCTCGAACAGGCGCCGCCCGTCGGCTCCGCCCATCGCAGGGAGCGCGGCCGGCGCGATCGCGCGTTCGGGGTGCGGCATCATCCCCAGCACCCGGCCATTCGCGCTCAGCACCCCGGCGATATCGCGCGCCGAGCCGTTGACGGGTTCGGCATAGCGGAACGCGATCTGTCCTTCGCCCTCGAGCCGGTCGAGCGTCGCGGTATCGGCGAAGTAATTGCCGTCATGGTGCGCAACAGGCACACGGATCGTCTCGCTTGCGGCGAAGCCCGACGTGAACAGCGAGGCGGTGTTTTCGACCGTGAGACCGACCGTGCGGCACACGAAGCGCTGGCCGGCGTTGCGCAGCAGCGCGCCGGGCAGCAGGCGTGCTTCGGTGAGCACCTGGAAGCCGTTGCACACGCCGAGCACCGGCACCCCGCGCTCCGTCGCCGCAGCGACCGCGCGCATGATCGGGCTGGTCGCGGCCATGGCGCCCGAACGCAGGTAGTCGCCATAGGAAAAGCCGCCCGGCAGCGCGATCAGATCGAGCCGTTCGGGCAGGTCGGCGTCGCCGTGCCACACCCTCACGGCAGGTTGGCCCGACACCGCCTCCAGCGCCACCGCCATGTCGCGGTCGCAATTCGAGCCGGGGAAGGTGATGACAGCCGCGCGGAACGCCATCGCGTCAGTCCCTTTCGGTCTCGCCGGGGGTTTCGATGGTGAAGCTTTCGATCACGGTGTTGGCGAGCAGCGTCTCGCACATCGCGGTGATCGCGGCATGATCGGTGCCCTCGGCGACCTCGAGTTCGATCAGCCGCCCGATCCGCACGTCCTCGACCCCGGCAAAGCCGAGCCCTTCAAGCGCGCGGTGCACCGCGCGGCCCTGCGGATCGAGCACGCCGGGCTTCGGTCGGACAAGGACGCGCACTTGCATGGATGTCTGCTCCGTAGCTCTGGGGCGGGACAGCGCCTCGGCCCCTCGGCGGCCGCTATAGCGTCCCGCGCTTCAGGTGCAATCGCGCTGAACCGAATTCTGCACTGCCGCCTGGCCTGCAAGCGCGTCACAAAACGGTCGCAGTTGATCCATGATTGTAACTTTGATGCAACATCTGACCAAAGATCGCCGCTGATCCGCCGCTTTCTCGCAACAAAGAGCGCGCGCAATCTCGTGCGAATCACGCAAAACTGCCACCGCGCGCTCGCACCCTCACCTTGCATTCCAACTCACCAGTCAAAAGGGGCCGTTCGATGTCTCACCGTTTCACTGCCATCCGTGCCGCATGGGCCGGTTCGACCGTGCTTGCCGCCGCCATCGGCCTTGCCGCACCTGCCGCCGCGCAGGACAAGGACACCGCCGAGGCCGCCGACGGCCAGCTCGCAACCATCATCGTCACCGCCAACCGGCGTGAGGAAAATCTTCAGGACGTGCCGGTTTCTGCCGATATCCTCGATCAGGAGCGCGTCGGCGCCGTGTTCAGCGGCGCGGCCGACATCACCGCGCTGGCCGGCACCGCCCCCGGCCTCAACGTCGAAAGCTCGAACGGCCGGGTCGCCCCGCGCTTCTATATCCGCGGGCTTGGCAACACCGATTTCGATCTCGCCGCCTCGCAGCCGGTTTCGGTCATTCTCGATGACGTCGTGCTCGAGAACGTGACTCTCAAGGCCTTCCCGATCTTCGACATCGAGCGGGTCGAAGTGCTGCGCGGGCCGCAGGGCACGCTGTTCGGCCGCAACACCCCGGCCGGCATCGTCAAGATCAGCTCGGTCAAGCCGAGCCACGACAGCAGCGCGTCGGCCGCGCTGACCTTCGGGAGCCTCGACACCTTCAACCTCAACGGCGCTGTCGGAGGCTCGATCGTCAAGGACGTGCTGGCGTTCCGTGCTTCGGCGCAGCTCCAGACCCGCGGCGACTGGGTCAGCAACGGCTTCACGAACGAGGAAAACTCGCTCGGCGGCTTCACCGACTTCGCGGTGCGCGGCCAGCTGCTGTTCACCCCGAGCGAGCGGGCCACCATCCTCGCATCGGTCAACTATCGCGACCTGCAGGGTTCGGCGACCTTCTTCCGCGCCAACGCGATCGGGCCGGGCAACAACAACCTCAACGCCAATTATGACCGCGACCGCGTGTTCTACGATGGCGGCGCGGGCAACAAGGCACCGTACAACCAGTTCGGTGCGACCCTCAACGCTGCCTACGAGTTCGACGGTGCGACACTGACCTCGATCACCAGCTACTGGACCAGCGATGGTTCGAGCCGCGGCGATATTGACGGCGGCTTCATCCGGCGCAACGCCGCGGGCGTGGTCACCGGCACCGGTCCGGGTTTCATCCCGTTCTCCTCGGACACGCAGGATTCGATCGAGCTCAGGCAGACCACTCAGGAACTGCGCCTTGCCTCGAACGGCGAAGGCCCCTTCACCTGGCAGATCGGCGGCTTCTACTTCGACAGCGATTTCGACGTCACCACCGTCGGCTTCAACTTCCCGCCGCCGGTCACCGTCAACCACACCAACGAGGCATGGGCGGTGTTCGGTCAGGTCTCGTATCAGCTGACCGAGCGTCTGCGCGCCACCGGCGGCCTGCGCTACACCGACGACCAGAAGGACTTCTTCGTGCGTTCGGGCGCGCCGCGCCAGGCGCGCAGCGTCGGCGACGACCAGATCGATTGGGACGTCAGCCTGTTCGCCGACCTGTCGGACGATGCGAGCATCTATGCCAAGGCGGCCAACTCGTTCCGCGGGCCGACCATCCAGGGCCGCGACATCGCCTTCTTCGGCGCGCCCTCGATCGCGCAGTCTGAAAACATCACCTCCTACGAAGCCGGCTTCAAGAGCGAGCTGGCCGATCGCCGGGTGCGCCTCAACGGCGCGGTCTACTACTACACCGTGGAAGACCCGCAGTTCAGCGCGGTCGGCGGGGCGGGCAACCTGATCCAGCTGATCAACGCCAACAAGGGCGAGGGCTACGGCTTCGAACTCGACACCGCGTTCCAGATCACGCCGGAGTTCCTCGTCACCATCGGGGCGGCCTACAACCACACCGAGATCCAGGACGCAAACCTCGCGGTCGGCGTCTGCGCGCAGTGCACCGTCACCGATCCGACCCGCGTGATCGGCGGCAGCCGCCGTGCGCTGATCGACGGCAACCCCTTCCCCAACGCGCCCGAGTGGAGCGGGGATTTCACCGCGCGCTACGGCATCCCGGTGGGCAATTCGGGCGAGTTGTTCATCTACACCGACTGGGTATTCCTCGGCGAGACCAACTTCTTCCTCTACGAAAGCCGCGAATTCAACGCCGGCAGCCGGATCGAGGGCGGTCTCAAGATCGGCTATACGGGCAGCGACGGGCAGTGGGAAATCGCCGCCTTCGCGCGCAACATCACCGATGAGGACAATGTGCTCGGCGGGATCGACTTCAACAACAACACCGTGTTCGTGAATGACCCGCGCATCATCGGCGCGACCTTCAGCGTGAAGTACTGACGAGAGCGCGCGTCCCCTCCGCCGAGGGGCGAACCGCTTGCGCAAGGAGGGACCGGCAGGGGGCGACCTGCCGGTCCCTTTTTCTATGGCTGAGCGGCTTCGGCCGCTTGCTTGGCCTCAGGCAGCACGGTGAAGGCGACCGCGGCTTCGGGCGCGAGGTAGCGCAACGCGGCCTGGTGGATGTCCTCGGGGGTGATCGCGTTCATGGTGTCGGGCACGGCGAGGAAGCGGTCGATCCGCTCCGGCTCGCTCTGCGCCCGTGCGGCGAGGCCGAGCCAGCCGCCGAGGTCCTTGAGCGCATTGTTGTATTCTTCAAGATAGGGCTTGCGCGCGCGCTCGATCACGTCGGCGTCCAGCGGCGCGGCGCGAAGATCGGCAATGAGACCGAGCAGCGCCGCACGGGTCGGCTCGACCTGATCGGCGGCCACCGAGGCGCTGATCGCGAAGGTGCCGAAGCCGGGGTAATAGTGGCTGGGGCTCGAACCGGCGGAGGGCGAATAAGCCTGCCCCAGCTTTTCGCGCAGCCGATCGGTCAGTTCGAGCCGCACGATCCGCGCGAGCAGGTCGAGGCGCAGCGTTTCGCCGAGGTCGCTGTCGTCGGTGGTCGGCCACACCCATTGCACCAGCGCCTGATCGGGCTCGCCCTTGTGGGTCAGAACCCGTGCGCCGCGGCTGGCGGTGAAGCTGCGGGTGCGGTTGTCGGTGCGCGGATTGAACGCCGCTTCGCGCGGCGGCAGCGCGCCCAGCGTCGCGGCGACCGCGGCGATGGCGACATCCTCGTCGAGATCGCCGACCAGCGCGAGTTCGATCGCGCCCTTGGCCAGCCGCTCGCCGATCACCCCGCGCAGCTGTTCGTAATCGAGCGCGAGGAAGGCCTCGCGCGGCTGCAAGCTGAAGCGCGGATCATTGTCGGAAATGATCCTCCCGCTCGCCGATCCGAGCGCGCGGCCCGGCGTGGAATCGAGCGTGTTGAAAAAGTTCTCGATCCCCTTGCGGAAGCGCTCGACCCCCTCGGGCCGGTAGCCGGGATCGGTGAGCGTGGCGGCGAGCACCTGCAGTTGCAGATCCAGATCGCGCGGGGTGGTGGTGGCGGAGGCGGTGAAGGCATCCGCCCCGCTGTCGAGCCCGAAGGCGACGCTGCGCCCGGCGAGCACGCTCGCCAATTCGTCCTGGCTGTGCTTGCCGAGCCCGCCCGATTCAAGCGCTCCGGCAAGATAGACCGCGAGCGGGGCCTCGCGCGTGTTCATCAGGTCCCCGCCATCGACCGCGAAGGTGAAGGCGATCCTGTCTTTGCGCACGTCGGTTTTCTTGATGTTCAGCCGCACGCCGTTGGCGAACACCACCTCCCGGAACCCGAGGCGCGCCTCGCGGGTGTCCGAGACAACGGCACCGGGCGTGCCGAAGTCGCCATAGGCAAAAGCGAGCGGACCGGTGTCCACCGGCGGTGCGATGGCAAGTGCCATGCCTTCCGCAAACGCGCCGCGCAGGCTCGCCTCGCCGCCTTCGGGAGCGGTGCGCCCGACAAAGCGGATCAGCGGTTCCTCGAACGGAGCGGCGTCGGCGCGCACCGCGTCCCACACCGCCTGCGGGGTGATCCGCGGGGCGAGCGTCTCGAAGGCTGCGAGCGTCCATTCCGGCGTGGTCGGCACCTGCTCGTCGCTCACCAGCGCGAGCGCTGCACCGACTAACACGGCATTGCTGCGCGTATCGGCCGACTTGACCGCGTTCTCGAGGCTGGTGCGGATATTGGCGAGCTGCTCGTCCACCTCGGCTTGGGTGAACCCATAGGTGAGCGCCTGGTTGACCTCGCGGGTGGCGGCGAGCACGCCCTTCTTCCACGCCCCGTCGGCGCTGCTGACGGCAAGGCTGGTGATCCGCGCGTCCTCGAAAATGTCGCCCGAGCTGAATCCCGCGCTGCGAAAGGGTGCATCCGCGCCGCGCGCGAGCCGGGCAAGACGGCGGTTGATGATGGCATAGCCGATCCCCCGCAAGCTCGCGGCTTCGCGGTTGGCCAGCGTGTCGGGCTCGTCGCGCCACGGGGCGAGGCGGCTGATGGTGACGCTTTCGTCGAGCGCGGGGTCGAGGTGGATGTCGGTGAGGCCCTTGATCGCAACATCGATCGGCCCCGCCTCGGGCTCCGCAGGGGCCGGGGCAGGGGCCCAATCGGCAAAGCGGGCGCGGATCGCGGCCTCGACCACCTCGACCGGAAAGTCGCCGACCACCACCAGCACGGTGTTGGCCGGGGTGTAGGTGCGCCGATAGAGCGCGCGGATGCGTTCGGCATTGGCGGCCTCGAGCGTCTCGAGCGTGCCGATCGGGAGGCGCTGGGTGTAGCGCGCGCCAGGGGCGAGGAAAGCGGCGTTGTCCTCATAGTTGCGCAAGGCGAAGCCGGCCCGGTCGCGCCGCTCGGCGAGGATCACGCCCCTTTCGCGCGCGACGGCATCTTCGGAGATGGTAAGCTCGCTCGCGGTCTCGCGCATCAGCTTGAGCGCGGTGCCGAGCAATGCCTCGTCATTGCGCGGTAGGTTGAGCATGTAGGTGATGTTCTCGAACCCGGTCGAGGCATTGGTGTCCGCCCCGAAGGCCAGCCCCTCGCGTTCGAGCAGCTTGATCATCTCGCCTTCCGGGATGCCCTTCGATCCGTTGAAGGCCATGTGCTCGAGATAATGCGACAACCCGCGCTCCGTGTCGGCCTCCTCGAGCCCGCCGGAATCGATCCGCATCCGCACCAGCGCGGTGCCCGCCGGGGTGGCGTTGCGGCGGATGACGTAGCGCATCCCGTTGTCGAGCCGCCCGAAGGTGAAACCGGGATCGACGGGGACATCGCTCGCCTCGAACGGCCAGACAGGCGCGGGCGCGGGCGCCCGGGGAGGGGCTTCGGCAGCCGGCGCATCCTGCGCGGCGAGCGCGGTGGTGAAGGCGAGCGGGGATAGCGCCAGCATCAGGCTGGCAACAAAAGGCAAATTCCGCATGGATTTCAGATACGTCCCCAGAAGATTGCGACCGGGGAAGAGACTAGCGCCTGAAAGGCCGCTGTGAAGGGCTTACTTCTTGGAGGGCGAAGGGCCGCGCAGCCGCGAACGGTGGTGCGACAGGTCGAACACCTCGCCCGGGCCGGTATCCTCGCCGTTCAGCAGGCCGAGCCGGCGCGCGACTTCGCGATAGGCTTCTTCCTCCCCGCCGAGGTCGCGGCGGAAGCGATCCTTGTCGAGCTTCTCGCCGGTCGCCATGTCCCACAGCCGGCAGCCATCGGGGCTGATCTCGTCGGCGAGGATGACGCGGCTGTAATCGCCATCATAGAGCCGCCCGAACTCGAGCTTGAAGTCGATCAGGCGGATGTCGATCGCAGCGAACATGCCGCTGAGGAAGTCGTTGATGCGGATCGCCATCGAGGAGATGTCGTGCATTTCCTCGTTGCTGGCCCAGTTGAAGCAGGCGATGTGCTCTTCGGCCACCAGCGGATCGCCGAGCGCGTCGTCCTTGTAGTAGTATTCGATCAGCGTGTGCGGCAGCGGCTCGCCTTCCTCGATCCCGAGGCGCTTGCTGATCGAGCCGGCGGCGACGTTGCGGACCACCACTTCGAGCGGGATGATGTCGACCTGGCGGATCAGCTGCTCGCGCATGTTGAGGCGGCGAATGAAGTGCGTGGGGATCCCGATATGCGCCAGCCGGGTGAAGACGTGCTCGGAAATCCGGTTGTTGATCACGCCCTTGCCGTTGATCGTCCCCTTCTTCTCGGCGTTGAAGGCGGTGGCGTCATCCTTGAAGTACTGGATCAGCGTGCCCGGTTCGGGGCCCTCGTAGAGGATCTTGGCCTTGCCTTCGTAGATCTTGGTGCGGCGGGACATTCCGGCAGTTCCCCTTCAGCAGCGAATGGTGCCCGAGGGCGGATTTGAACCACCGACACGCGGATTTTCAATCCGCTGCTCTACCCCTGAGCTACTCGGGCATTCGCTGCGAGCGACGGGTTGAAAGACCCGGCGAGCAAATGAGAGCGGCCCTATGGCGAAGGCGGGAGGGGTTGGCAAGAGACTTTGTGCCCCGATCCGCGAGCATCGCTCAGTCCTGTTCGCGCCAGCCTTCGCGGGCGAGTTCCTCGGGATCGGCGGGCGGGCCGGGGACGGCGTAGGAATCCGAGAACCAGCGCGCGAGGTCACGGTCGCGGCAGCGTTCGGAACAGAACGGCAGGTGATCGGGATGGCGCGGCTTGCGGCAGATCGGGCACGGCTTGGGCTTGGTGGTCATGCCGCGACGATTTGGGCACTGGGGGCTTCGAGCGCAAGGCCGGGATCGCTTTCGACCCGCACCGCGCGGCCTGTCCGGCGGGCGAGTTCCTCGCACCATTGCGGCCTCAGCTTGGCTGTGAGCGCAGGATGCACGCGCAGGAGAGTTACGCCTGCGCCCTCGACCCTCTCGGCCAACCGCAAGGCGTAGCGCGCGCACATCCCTGTGCGCGATGCCGCAAAGCGGTGGAGCAGCGAGGGCCCTTCGAGCCGCGCGACCAGCTGGACGAAACCGAAGCCGTTCATCGCGGTGCGTTCATGCGGCCAATCGCCGAGTGCTGCGGCCAGCGCTGCGTCGACCGCGCGGCGATCCGCCTTGGCCGCCAGCGTGGGGTAGTCGATGCCGATATTGCCGCCAAGGTCGAACCACGCCAGCGCGCGCGCGATGGCGGGGGCGGCGGCGAGCGCCACGTCGCGCGGGGCACCGGCACCGTCGATGTCGATGACCGTCATGGCGGGCGTGACGCTGATCAGGATTTCGCCGCCGGGAAAGGCAAGGCGGGCGGCCGCGGCGGTTTCCCAGATGTCTTCCCACAGCCCGGCGGGAAAGCGGCGCACCACCCGGCCGGCGGGCATCGGGGAAGGGGAGGGTGCCGCCTCGCCGCCCGCCACGCGCGCCTGCGCACGCTTCAATCGCCCGCGCTCGGCCATCGCGGCACGGGTGATCACAAGGTTGAGCCGCTGCCCTTCGGTGGCATGGGCGGGCAGATGGTCGACCAGCGCCTCCGTGCCGTCTTCGAGCAGCGCCACCCCCCGGCGCGTGCCGGCGAGCTTTGCGGCGAGCTGGCCCGCGACCCGCATTCCCGCGGTGATCTCGCCGGGCCAGTGCAATCTTGCGGCGAGCACGCGCTCGCCCTCGACCAGCAAGGCCCGGGTCTCGCCGATGCCGTGCTCGATCAGCCACTCAGCCAATCGCAAATCCCGCCGACTTGAGCAGCGCGCGGGCGTGGTACAGCGGCAGGCCCATCACCCCCGAATGGCTGCCCCTGATCCACGCCACCAGCCCTTCGGCCGCGCCCTGGATGGCGTAGCCGCCCGCCTTCCCCTGCCACTCGCCGCCCGCGAGATAGGCGGCGATCTCCTGCTCCGAAAGCCGCTTGAAGCACACCACGGTCTCGTCGAGCCGCTCGCGCAGCGAGCCGTCGGGTGCGCGCAGCACCACGCTGGAAAGCACCTGATGGCGGCGGCCGCTGATCAGTTCGAGGCAGGCGCGCGCTTCGGCCTCGGTTTCGGTCTTGGGCAGGATCCGCCGCCCGACCGCGACCACCGTATCGCCCGCCAGCACGAAGCCGGAGGCAGCGACCGCGAGCGCCTTCTCGCGCCCCATGCGCAGCGCATAGCCGCGCGGCAATTCGCCGGCGAGCGGGGTCTCGTCGATATCGGCCGGGACAATTGCATCGGGCGCGATACCGAGCCGCGCGAGCAATTCGCGCCGCCGGGGCGAGGCTGACGCCAGTGTCAGATGCAGCGCGCTCATCGGCGCGAGGCGTTACTGCGGGCCGGGGCCGCCGCGACCCGGCATGAAGCGGTAAGTGATGCGCGCCTTGGTGAGATCGTAAGGCGTGAGTTCGCACAGCACCTCGTCCCCCACCAGCACGCGGATGCGGTTCTTGCGCATCTTGCCCGCCGTGTGGCCGAGCACTTCATGGCCGTTTTCAAGCTCCACCCGGAACATCGCATTGGGCAGCAGTTCCACCACGCGCCCGCGCATTTCGAGGAGTTCTTCCTTGGCCATGTAATTCCTTATGTCTGTTGCGGCGCACAATACGCCCGTCGATACGCGGCTGCGCTTTAGCGATGCGGGAACCAAAAGGGAAGGCTCGTGCGTTAGGGCCCCGACGCGCATGGTGCGCCGCTCCGTTCAGCCCGGAGACTGCGCACCAGTGCCAAGTGCGGGCCGTAATGAAGCTGCCGATGAGCCGCGATAAATGCCTGCGCATTCAGACGTGTTGTAACCAAAGGGACCCCATGAACCTCTCCCCGTTCTCTCGCGCGAGCCTTCGCGCCGGCACCTGCGCCCTGTCTCTGGTCCTGACGATGCCGCTTGCTGCCAATGATGCCGTGGCGGCGGCCGCAGCCGCGCAGCCCGCGCCGCCGTCGTCCGAGGACGAGAATGAGCCCGATGCCGCTGGCAGCGCACCCACCATCACCAAGGACGAGATCGTGGTCCGCGCCGGGCGGCTCAAGGGCCAGCTGGTGGTCGATCAGCCCCCGCTTGTCGAGTTGAACGAGGAAGCGATCGCGGCCGAAGGCGTGACCTCGATCACCGATCTCATCGCCCAGATCAGCGCGCGCACGGGCTCGGCGCGGGGGCGGGGCGGCGGTGGGCAGCCGGTGATCCTCGTCAACGGCATCCGCATCGGCTCCTTCCGTGAATTCGCCAACTACCCGCCCGAGGCGCTTGCGCGGGTCGAGGTGTTCCCGGAAGAAGTCGCCCAGCGTTTCGGCTTTCCGCCTGATCGCCGGGTGATCAACCTGATCCTCAAGGACAATTACTCCAACCGCCAGGTCGATCTCGAATTCGAGGCGCCCTCGCGCGGGGGCTATTCGCGCAACGAGCAGCAGCTCGGTCTGCTCAAGATCGCCAACGGCGGCCGCATCAACGCCAATATCCAGGTGCAGGATACGAACCTGCTGACCGAGGCCGAGCGGAACATCCCGCAGACCGCCGGATCGGTCTCGACTGTCCCCGGCGATCCCGATCAGGCTGAATTCCGCAGCCTGCTGGCGGATTCCCTCGATCTCGAAACCAACCTGTCGTGGGCCAAGGCGCTGATCGACAGCGGCACCTCGCTTTCGGCCAACCTCAACTACGCGCGCAGCGAGAACCGCAGCCTCGACGGGCTCAACACCGTGGTGCTGCGCCGCAACGCCGCCGATGCCGGCACATTGCGCACCTTCGGCGCCGACACCCCGCTCGAGCGCCGGGTCTCGAGCGACACGCTCTCGGCCGCCGGGTCGCTGACCAAGCCGGTCAACGCCTTCCGGCTCACCAGCACCTTCGATGGATCGTTCAGCGAGACCGAGACCGAGATCGACCGGCGCCTCTCTGCGGCGCAACTCGCGGTGTTCCAGAACGCCGCGCTTGCGGGCACGCTCGCTGTCACCGGCCCGCTGCCCACGGATGCCGCCAACGGCTTCGACGTCGCGAACCGCCGCACCATCACCACCGAGTTCCAGAACACATTCAACGGCCCGCTAGCGATGCTGCCCGGGGGCGAGCTGCTTGCGACCTTCGATCTCGGGCTCGACTGGCGAAGGATCGAGAGCAACGACACGCGCACGACGCAGCAGGCGCAGCTGACCCGGCGGCGGCTTTCGACCGGCACCAATCTCGTGGTGCCCCTGACCAGTCGGCGCGAGGGCTTTGCCGATGCGCTCGGCGACTTCACGCTCAATCTTCAGGCCGGGCTCGAGGATCTCAGCGATTTCGGCGTGCTGGGCGACTGGAACGCGGGCCTGACCTGGGCGCCGTTCGACGGGCTCGACCTGTCGGCGACCTATATCTGGCGGGAGGTCGCGCCTTCGCTCTCGGCGCTGGGCGATCCGCAGATCACCAATTTCAACGTTCCCGTGTTCGATTTCAGCCGCGGCGAGACGGTGCTGGCCGAGGTCACCACCGGGGGCAATCCCAATCTCCCGCCCGAAACCCAGCGCGACTGGAAGTTTTCGGCGAGCTGGGAGCTGCCCTTCTGGGACGATACCCGGCTGACGGTCGAATACATCCGCAACAAATCCGATAACGTCGTCAGCGCCTTCCCGCAAATCACCCCCGAGATCGAGGCGGCCTTTCCCGGCCGGGTGCGGCGCGATGCCACCGGACGGTTGATCGCGGTCGATCGGCGGCAAGTGAGCTTTGCCGAGACCCGGGCAAACCGGCTGCAGTTCACTTTCTCGACCAATGGCAGCATCGGTGCGCCTGCGGGTGGGCCGGGGGGCTTTGGCGGTCCCGGCGGCGGCGGCGGTCGCTTCGGCGGCGGCGGCGGCGGCGGTGCCCCGGCCGCAGCCCAGCCTGCGCCTCCGACCACTGGCCCCGCGGCCGCCCCGACAACGCCTCCGGCAGCGTCTCCCGCTCAGGGCGCACCGCGCGCTCCCAGCGGCGCGCCCTTCGGCGGCGGCGCGGCGCCCACGCCCGAGCAGCGCGAGCAGTTCATGGCCTTCCGCGCGCGGCTGTGCGCCGATGATGGCCTCGCCTTCCTCCAGAAGCTTGCCGCCGCGATCGACAGCGGCGCGGACATCTCGGCCGAATACCCCGGCATCGACGCGTCACGGCTTGCCCCGCTGCTGGCGCGCGCGCGGGGGGCGGACGGCAAGGTCGATCCCGAGCGGTTGGCGCAATTCCGCACCCGGATTTGCAGCTTCGATCCGGCGATGATGGGCGGCGGGGCTCCTGCGGGCGCGCCCGGCGCCCCGGCGGCACCGGGCGCTCCGGGTCAGAGTGCACCCGGCGCCAATCCGCAATTCGCCGCTTTCCGCGAACGCGCATGCGGGCCCGACGGGAACGCCGCGATCGCCGAACTGGTCGGCAAGATCGACCGCGGCGAGAATGTCTCGGCCGAGCTTCCCGGGGTCGATCCCGCCTTCATCAAGATGGCGCTCGACCGGTCGCGCGATGCCAATGGCAATATCCCGCCCGAAGCCATCGCCCAGTTCCAGCAGCGGTTTTGCGCGGCCGCTCCTGCGGGGGCAGGCGGGGCGCCGGGCGCGCCCGCACAAGGCGGCGCTCCGGCCGGCGGCCCGGCGTTCAACCCGCTCGCAGGCGGACGGCAGTTCCAGGGCTGGCGTTACTTCTTCAACCTCACCCACACGATCGAGCTCGACAACGAGATCCTGATCGCCCCCGGCCTCACCCCGCTCGATCAGCTCGACGGCGAAGCGACCGGCGCCTTCGGCTTCCCGCGCAATTCGAGCCGGCTCGAGGCGGGGCTGTTCGGCAAGGGCGTGGGTTTCCGCCTTTCGGGGATCTACACCGGAGCGACCCGCCTCGACGGGTCGGGGCTGCCGGGGAGCACCGATCTCACCTTCGACGACATTGTCACCTTCAACCTGCGCATCTTCGCCAACCTCGGCGAAGTGACCGGGAAGAACGAGGGCGCGCTCAAGGATCTCCGGGTCTCGCTGGTGGCGGACAACCTGCTCGACGCACAGCGCCAGGTGCGCGATTCGAACGGCGATACCCCGATCAATTACCAGCCCTTCGTGATCGACCCGCTGGGGCTCTACCTCGGGATCGACCTCAGGAAGCTGTTCTAGGACCGCGACTGGGCGAGCGCCTCGGCGCAGGCGTGCGCGCTCGCCCAAGCCCATTGGAAGTTGTAGCCGCCGAGCCAGCCGGTGACGTCGACCGCCTCGCCGATCGCGTAGAGGCCGGGCACCTTGATTGCCTCCATCGTGCGGCTCGAAAGTTCCGCCGTTGCGATGCCGCCGGCGGTGACTTCGGCCTTGGCATAGCCTTCGGTGCCATTGGGGGCGAAACGCCAGTCGGCAAGGCGGCTTTGTGCGGCGCGCAGGTCCTTGTCGCCGCAATTGCCGAGCTCGCGCTCGAGCTCCAACCGGTCGGCGAGCGCATCGGCAAGGCGATCGGGCAGGCGCTCGCGCAGCAGCGTGCGCAGCGTCGCGCGCGGGCGGTCGCGCTTGGCGGCGATCAGCCAGTCGCTCGCCGCCTCCGGTAGGAAGGTGATGCCGATCTCCGTGCCGTGCAGCCAGTAACTCGACACCTGCAGGATCGCGGGGCCGGACAGCCCCTTGTGCGTGAACAGCGCCGCCTCGGCGAATTCGGCACCCCCGGCGCGGGCGCGCACCGGTGCAGCGACGCCCGAGAGCTCGCGGAACAACACGTCCTCGCCCCCGAGCGTCAGCGGGACGAGCGCGGGGCGCGGCGCGACCACCCTCATGTCGAATTGCCGGGCCAGACGGTAGGCGAAGTCGCTCGCGCCCATCTTGGGGATCGAGGGGCCTCCCGTGGCAATCACCAGCGCGGGTGCCTGCCAGCACCGGCCATCGGCGGCGGTGACGGTGAAGCTTCCGCCTTGCGCGCGGGTGACGCTGGCAAGCTCTATCCCGCACGTCAGGGCCACGCGGTCGGCCGGGCATTCCTCGCGCAGCATCGCCACGATCTGCTTGGCCGAACCGTCGCAGAACAGCTGCCCCAGCGTCTTTTCGTGCCACGCAATGCCATGCTTCTCGACCAGCGCGACGAAATCGGCGGGCGTGTAGCGGGCAAGCGCGCTCTTGGCGAAATGCGGGTTGGCGGAGAGATAGTTGCCCGGCCCCGCGCCGAGATTGGTGAAGTTGCACCGCCCGCCGCCGGATATGAGGATCTTCTTCCCCGGCACCTCGGCCTTTTCAAGCACCGCCACCCGCAGCCCGCGCTGTCCGGCCTGTCCGGCGCAGAACAGCCCGGCTGCACCTGTGCCGAGGATGATGACGTCGCTCGCTTCCACCCGGGTGCGGATAGGCGCAGCCACCGCGATTGCCAATCGGCCCTTGCAATCCCTATCTGACCCCCATGGCCCGAACCCCCGCAGGCACCCCTCACGATCCGCGCGGCGCCGCACGCTTCAACGAGGAGCGCGCGGCCTATACGGTCGCGAACGCGCAGCCCGATCTCGAAGCCGGGGTGGCCGCGATCCGCGCGACGGTGAAGCTGCTGAAGCCGGTCCCCGGGGTCTATCGCATGGTCGATGCGCGCGGCGAGGTGCTCTATGTCGGCAAGGCGCGCAGCCTCAAGGCGCGGGTCGCGAACTACACCCAGATCGCGCAGCTTTCGGGGCGGCTCCAGCGCATGGTCAGCCAGACCCGCAGCATGGAGATCGTCACCACCAATTCCGAGGCCGAGGCGCTGCTGCTCGAAGCGCAGCTGATCAAGCGCTTCCGCCCGCCCTTCAACGTGCTGCTGCGCGACGACAAGAGCTTCCCCTTCATCCTGCTGCGCGCCGATCACGCCTTCCCGCGCATCCAGAAGCACCGCGGCGCACGGCGGGCCAAGGGCAATTACTACGGGCCCTTCGCCAGCGCGGGGAGCGTCAACACCACGCTGAACGCGCTGCAGAAGCTGTTTCTGCTGCGCAGCTGCACCGACAGCTTCTTCAACAACCGCGACCGGCCCTGCCTGCTCTATCAGATCAAGCGTTGCTCGGCGCCCTGCGTGGGACGCATCGGGGAGACGGACTACGACACGCTGGTGCGGCAGGCGAAGGATTTCCTCGCCGGGCGATCGGGTGCAGTGCAGGCCGATCTCGAGCGGCAGATGGCGGACGCTGCGGCGAATCTCGATTTCGAGACCGCGGCAATGCTGCGCGACCGGTTGCGCGCGGCGACCTTCATCCAGGGCAGCCAGGCGATCAATGCGCAAGGGCTGGGCGACGCGGATGTTTTCGCCCTTGCGGCCAAGGGCGGACAGATGAGCGTCCAGGCCTTCTTCGTGCGCGGCGGGCAGAACTGGGGCCACCGCGCCTTCTTCCCGCGCCACACCGCCGAGGTCGAGGAAACACAGGTGCTCGGTCAGGTGATGCTGCAGTTCTATGAGGAATTGCCCCCGCCGCCGACCATTCTCGTCGACCGCGACCTGCCCGAACGCGCGCTGATCGAGGCGGCGCTGTCCGAACTGGCGGGGCGCAAGGTGCGCGTCTCGGTGCCCGAGCGCGGCGACCGGCGCAAGCTGATGGCGCAGGCGCAGAGAAACGCCGTCGAAGCGCTCGAGCGGCGGCTCGCCGAGAGCGGCACCAAGGCCCGCCTCAACCGCGAGCTGGCGGAGTTTCTCGAGCTCGACGCCCCGCCGCAGCGCATCGAGGTCTACGACAACAGTCACATCCAAGGCACCAAGGCGGTCGGCGCGATGGTGGTGGCGGGCCCGGATGGCTTCGAGAAAAACCAGTATCGCAAGTTCAACATCCGCGAAGCGCAGTCGAACGACGATTTCGCCATGATGCGCGAGGTGATGGCGCGGCGGTTTCGCAGCTTTGCCGAGGGCGAGGACGCGGCCGAGGCGAGGCCGGGCGGCCACGAGGCGGTGCTCCCCGATCTCATTCTCATCGATGGCGGCAAGGGCCAGCTTTCGAGCGTGATGCGCGTGCTCGAGGACATCGGCATCGCCGAGGATGTCGCGGTGATCGGTATCGCCAAGGGGCCGCAGCACGGGCGCGAGGGCCGCGAGGTGTTCCATTTCCCGGACGGGCGCGAGAAGATGCTGCCCGTCAATTCGCCGCTCCTGTTCCATCTGCAAAACCTGCGCGATGAGGTGCACCGCTATGTCATCGGCGCGCACCGGGCGAAGCGGTCGAAGGCGATCACGGCCAGCCCGCTCGACGAGATCCCCGGCATCGGCCCGGCGAGGAAGCGTGCGCTGCTGCTGCATTTCGGCACTGCCAGCAAGGTGCGCGCGGCGGCGCTCGAGGATCTCCAGCGGGCGCCGGGGGTGAGCGCGACGGTGGCGCGCAAGGTCTATGACTTCTATCACGCGAGCAGGTGAAGGATTGCTCGATTGTCGAGCAGCTTGATCGCCATGTATCTTGTCCGCGCTGGGCAAAGCGTGGCAGGAGATCGCCATGACCGGCCCAGCCGCCCCTCTCGACGATGCCGGGCTCCTTGCCGCAATGCGTCAGCTGCACGATGCGCTGAGCCGCATGGATGAGCGCGCGGCCGCGCGGCTGGGCCTCGCGCGCAACGATCTGCGCTGCCTTGTGATGCTGGCAGAGGTGCTGCCGCTTGCTCCGCGCACGATCGGGGCCGGGCTCGATCTCACCAGCGGCAGTGTGACCGCGCTGCTCGACCGGCTCGAGCGGCAGGGCCTCGTCAGGCGCAAGCCCGATCCGGCCGACCGGCGAGGCGTGCTGGTGGCGGCGACCCCGAAGGCGGCAGCGCGTCTTGCCGAGACCTATGCGCCGCTCGCCGAGGCGTTGGGCAAGCTCGCCGGGCGGTATGGCCCGGAGCGCGCCGGGGCAGCAGCCAAGCACCTGTCCGACCTTGCGCGCATCACCGATTGGGTGACCGCCCGGCTGGCGGGCGGGGCGGGCTGACCGCGCCCCGCCGCCTTACTGCTGCTCGTCGAGCGCCTTGCTCACCAGCACGTTGACCGAAACGCGGCGGTTCTGCGCGCGGCCGGCAGGGGTGGTGTTGTCGGCGGCCGGGTCCGAGGTTGCCATGCCGGTGGGGGTCAGCATCCGGTACGGCTTCCACTTGCACACCTGCTGGAGGTGGTTGACCACCGCCGCGGCGCGCTTTTCGCTGAGGGCCTGGTTGACCTCCTGCGAGCCGGTGGAATCGGTGTAGCCGAGCACCAGCATCAGCGAATTCTCGTTCAACGACGCCTGCTGCGCCGCGGCGCACAGCTCGTTGCGCGCTGCGGGCGAGAGCACCGCCTTGCCGGTGTCGAAATAGACATTGGTGGTGCTCTTGAGGTTGTACTTGTCGATATCGCCGAGGCGGCCGCGCAGCGCTTCGGTGGCGGCAGCGTTCTGGCGGATCGCCTCGCCCTGTTCGCCGAACTGCTGCTGGGTGCCGCCGCGGATCATCGCCGCGATCTGGCGGTCGTCGCTGGTGAAACGCACCTCGCTCGCGACCAGCCCGCCGCCGTATTGCGTGGTCTTGACCGTCACCGGCAGGCCGTTGATCAGCGCGCTCTGATCGAAGGTCTTGTTGCCGATCCCGAGGAAGCCGCCACGGGTGCGGATCTCGGTTTCCGGATGCAGGCTCACCGCAGTGACGGTGCCGTCATCGGCGGTGATCTGGAGTTGCTGGCCGCGGCGTGCGGAGATGATGCCGGTGACCTTGGGGCCTGCTTCCATCTCGGTCAGCGGGGGGAGCGAGCCGTAGACGGTGGTCAGCACGTCCCCGTCTTGCCCCGCGGCGGGCGGCATCTGGGACTGAGCGGCAAGCCCGGTGGTGGCGGCAGCGCCGAGCAGCGCGGCGAGCGCGAGTTTGCGCGAGACTTCGAACATGGTGGTCACAGCAATGGTGCTCCTGTGGTGCGAACCGACGATCCCGAGGTCGGCCCTTCATTGGCGCTTGTGCGCGGCGCCCGAGTGTTCAGCAACACCTTGCTTGCAGATGAACGTCAAGCCTCCGGCTGCCACAGGAGCGGGCAGCCGGACGCATGTTGCGACGAGTTGACGCGCCGCGGCCGCCGTCAGCGCGCCGCTTGCGCCGCGATCCAGCGGTCGATCTTGGCCTCGAGCACCGCCAGCGGCAGGCCGCCGGTATCGAGCACCTGCGCGTGGAAGGCCTTGATGTCGAACCGTTTGCCCAACCGGGTTTCGGCGCGCTTGCGCAGTTCCTGGATCTTGAGCGCGCCGATCTTGTAGGCGAGCGCCTGCCCCGGGATGGCGATGTAACGATCGACCTCGGCGACGACGTCGGTGCGGGTCATGCCCGAATTGGCGAGCATGTAGTCGATCGCCTGATCGCGGCTCCAGCCCTTGGCGTGAATGCCGGTATCGACCACCAACCGCATCGCCCGCAGCATCTCGTCCTGCAGCGTGCCGTAGCGGTTCCACGGGTCCTTGTAGAACCCCATCTCGTAGCCGAGCGTTTCGGCATAGAGCGCCCAGCCTTCGACATAGGCGGTGGTGCCGCCATAGCGCATGAAGGCGGGCAGCGCCTCGTTCTCCTGCGCAAGGCTGATCTGGAAGTGGTGCCCCGGCGCGCCCTCGTGGAGGTAGAGGGTGACGTTGCCCGGGGTCAGCCGGCTCGGCAGGTCATAGGCGTTGAAGTAGAACACGCCCGGCCGGTCGCCATCGGGCGAACCCGACTCGTAGGAGCCGCCGGCCTCGAACTTTTCGGTCGAAGGGTCATAGGGCCGGATTTCCAGCTTTGACTTGGGGAGGTGCGAAAACAGTGTGCCGATCTTCGCGTCGACCGCCTTGCCGATATCGTAGAAGTTCTGCGTCAGCCCTTCGCGGGTCTTGGGCTGAAACCTGCGATCGGTGCGGACATAGTCGAAGAACTGGGTCTGGGTGCCCTTGAACTTGACCTCGCGCTGGAGTTTCTCGAGCTCGCCCTTGATCCGCGCGACTTCGCTGAGACCGAGCTGGTGGATGGTTTCGGGATCGAGCGGCAGCGTGGTCGAGTCCTCGACCATTTTGGCATAGAGCGCCGCGCCGCCCTTCATCTGCGAAAGACCGATGCTGTCGCGTGCGGCGGGAAGATATTCATCGCGCAGGAAGTCGCGCAGACGGGTGTTGGCGGCGTAGATCTCGCGGGTCTTGGCCTCATAGGCGGCAGTGAGGCGCGCCCGGTCGGCCTCGGAGATATCGCTGGGGAAGGTCTTGACCGGGCCCATATACTGCGATTCCGCGATCGGCGTGCCAAGCTGTGTATCGAGCTGGCTGACCATGATCCCGACCGTCAGCTTGGTTTCGAGCACCCCGCTCTTCATCCCCTGCCGGAACTTGCCGATCGCCCGGTCGATGAAGGCGATGTAGTCGTTGTGACGCGAAAGATTGTCCTCGTAATTGGCGAGGGTCTTGAACTGTGCCACGCCGGTGCCGCTGGCGAAGGTCGGGTAATAGGTGTGCAGCCCGAAGAAGTGGTTGAGCGGACGCACCTCGGTGAGCGCGCGCGTCTCGTCGCTGAACCCTTCGAGCGACCGCTTCTGCGTGTATTCGAACACGTCAAAGGCGAGCTGGTCCGTTTCGTCGAGCTTGCTGCGGTCGATCTGGGCGAGCAGCGCGAGGTTGAGCTTGATGTCGGTGCGCCCGGCAAGGAAGCTCGCGTCGGTGAGGAGGTCGCCGAGCCTGTCGGCGTTCTCGTCGTTGCCGCGGAACAGGCGGCTCAGGGGATTGAGCGCCAGTTCGCGCGCGTCGGCATCCTCGAACAGCGCGAACAGCTTGTCGTGCTCGGACTGCGGGGAGGCGGCAACGGGGGCGGAGGTCGGCGCAGCGGCGGTTTCGGCAAGGGCAGGCGCGTGGGCGAGCAGCAGCAGCGCGCTCGACGCGGCAAGGGCATGGCGGAAGGTCATCGGGAAAGTCCCTGATCAGTCGGTGCAATCGGGCAGGGCTAGGGTGCACGCTGTGGCGGGCGCAATCGCCGCCGCGACGAGCGTCACCGAGCCTTCGACCGGCGTCATGACGTCGCAGCGAAGGCCCTGGCATGAAACGCGGCATCGGCGCGCAGCTGATCGTGCTCGACCCACACCGAATGGGTACCCGAACAGATCTTGTGCGGCAGCGCGAGGCGGCAGATCGGGCCCTTGGCGATATCGGCGGCGTCGAGGATCGCGCATTCGGAGGTGCCGGCGTTCTCGTCGATCAGGAAGGTGACGAGGTAACCATCGTCCTCCGAGAGTCTTTGTGCGCTTACCGCTCCGCTACTTGAGGCCGGGGCGCCCTTGCGCGGGATCATCGGGCTTTCGCTGGCATAGACCCCCTCGGGCAGGCGGTAGACCTGTTCCTCGCCGGTCGCGGTATCGTGGCGGACATAGCCGTTGAACAGGAACCAGCCGGGCCGGGTGGTGGTCGACCAGACATAGCGGCTCTTGCGCATCGCATGGGCCGGGTTGATCATCCCGAACTCGACGATGCGGTCGGTCAGGCGCTCCTCGCGGGTCTCGCCGGTCTTGAGATTGAATCGCCAGCGGTGCAGGCGGCTCTGGAAGGAATGCTCGTCGACATAGGCCATCATGTGGCTGTAGCGGCCCATGTCCTCGAGCGGATCGGGCATGGGCTTGGATTGATGATAGCCTTCGAGGATGACCTCGTCGCCCTCTTCCCACGCGTTGGTCCAGTGGAGCACATAGGTCGGCGCGGCCTCGAACCAGCGGATCTCCTCGGGCCGGCCGTACCGCGGGATCAGGGCGAAACGGGTCGGCACACCGTCGTGCAGCCGCGCGGCATGGATATTCCGCTCGAGCAGCTCCGCGTCCCAGAACAGGGGCATATCGTTGAGAATAGACCAATTTTTCGTGATCGCCATGTCATGCGGCAGGCGCGGGCCGGGCAGGGGCACGGGGACATAATGCACCAGTCTGCCGGCGCGGTCGACCACCCCGTAATGCATAAAGGGAGCATATTTCGCATAGTTGAAGAACATCATCTCGCCGGTCGCCTCGTCGACCTTGGGATGGGCCGAGATGCCGTCGAGCGGCACCCACGGCGCCTTGCCGCGGCTGGCCAGCGTGACGGGATCGAGCATCCACGCCTCGCCGCACTGATAGAGCGTGGCATAGGCGGTGCCGGCGTGGACGATGATGTCGGTGGAGCCGGTATCCTTGAGCCCGCCATGCGCGCCGAAGCCGGGGCGCTTCGATGTGCCCCATGGGTCCATCAGCCCGCCCCACAGCGACTGCCCAGCGATCTGCTCCGCCTCGAAGCAATGGGTGCGCACGAAGCGGTTGCGGTAGCTCGCCTTGCCGCCCGAGATATTGACCTGATGGATCATCGCATCGCCATCGAAGGGATGGTGGCGGCCGAGCGGCTGATGCACCTGGTTCTCGGTATTGCGCAGGTAGATGCCGTCGATATCGCCGGGAATGGCGCCTTCGATCACCGGCAGTTCCGCGACGTCGACCTCTTCGTGGAGAGGCGTCCACGGGCCGTTCAGATAGGGGTGGTTCGACGGCGCGAGGCTGGTCCTCACCGGCGGATGGCGCGTGATCTGCATGGCTCTCTCCCTCGCCCCGCAGAATGCGCGCGCGCCTTATCGCTGGCAAGCTGCTATGCGCACCCGGCGCGGCCCGCAGGATTGATCCGGGTCAAGGCATAGCGCGTTCTTCGGGGTGATCATCCTCCACACCAATGGGAGGCGCATCATGAAATCGATTTTGCTCCACATCGACCACGATCCGGCGATGCAGGCCCGCCTGCAGGTCGCCCTCGATCTCGCGCGGGCCATCAATGGCCACATCACCTGCCTTCAGGCCATCAGCTATGACGTGTTCACGCCGGGGGACATCTACGGCGCGGCGATCGCCGCGGCGTTGCCGGTGATCCGCGAGAATGCCGATGCGCTGCGGGCGCGGGTCGAAGAGCAACTCGCGCATGAAGGCGTGCCTTGGGATTGGCGCTTTGTCTACGGGGTGCCGGCCGAGCGGCTGCTCGAAGCCTCGCCGCTGGCCGACCTGATCGTGGCCGGACCGGCCGATCGCGGGGAGGGCGGGCGCGGCCCCTCGGCGCTGGCGGGGGAACTCGCGATCCGTGCGCGCACCCCGGTGCTGGTGGTGCCGGACGGCGAGACCCACTTCGATTCGAGCGCGCCGATGCTGGTCGCGTGGAACGGCTCCGCCGAGAGCGCCCATGCGCTGCGCGCCGCGGTGCCGCTGCTGGCGTGCTCGTGCGGCGTGGTGCTGGCGAGCGTGACCGAGGACCGCGGTCAAGGCGCGCCCGACTGGCCGGCGAGTGCCGGGGCGAGCTATCTCAGCCGCCACGGCATCAAGTGCGAGCTGGTCGAGATCCCACGCGGCGAAGCAGGGATCGCCGACACATTGTTTTCGGCGGCGCAGCTGCGCCAATCCTCGCTGATGGTGATGGGCGCCTATGGCCACGCGCGCCTCGCCGAATGGATCCTCGGCGGGGTGACACGCGACATGCTGCGCGATCCGCAGCTGCCGGTGCTGATCGCGCATTAGCGCGCTGCGCCCTCAAGCGCGCGCCTGGCGACGGTCCGACGGACTTGGCCTAGCGCGTCATCCTCCTGCGCATCATCCCCTCCTGCGCGACGCTCGCGACCAACTCGCCCGCGAGGTTGAAGATCCGCCCGCGGTTGAACCCGCGCCCGCCGCCCGACCACGGCGCGTCGGTGGCGTAGAGCAGCCACTCGTCGGCGCGCGCCTCGCGGTGGAACCAGATCGCGTGATCGAGGCTTGCTCCCACCAGCTCGCCGCGCATCCAGCTGAGGCCGTGCGGCAGCGCACTGGTGCCGAGCAGGGTGTAGTCGCTGGCATAGGTGATGAGCGCGCGGTGCATCGCGGGGGTGTCGTCGGCTCCGGTGAGCGGTCCGCACAACCGGAACCAGGTATGCGCGCGCGGCTCGCGCGGCTCGCTCGACATCCAGTGCAGCCGGTCGACCGTGCGGGTCTCGATCGGGCGCGGGCGGAGCATCATGCGTCGCTGCTCGGCGCTCATCCGCTCGCCCCATTGCTCGGAGACCTCGCGGCGCAAATCCATGTCGGGGCGCAGGTCGTCGGGACGGGCGATGTCGGGCATCGGCGAATCGCAATGTTCGAGGCCGTCCTCGGGCAGCTGGAAGCTGGCGGTGAGATTGAGGATCACCACCGGCGTCCCGTCCTCGGCCTCCTGCGAGGCGACCACCCGACGATTGGCGAAGCTCTTGCCGTCGAAATCGCGCGCGATGCGGTACTCGATCGGTGCGCCCTCACGCCCGCCGCGCAGGAAGTAGGCGTGGAGCGAATGGGCGTTTTTTCCCGCGTCAACCGTCGCCTGCGCGGCCTGCAAGGCCTGCGCGAGCACCTGTCCGCCGAACACCCGCCCGATCCCGTCGGTCTGCGGCGGGCCGGCATAGATGTCCGCGGCGCGCTTCTCGACGGTGAGCAGGCGGACAAGGCCTGCGACCAGGTCTTCGTTTGCCGGGTTCTGTTCGGGGGGCGTATCGGTCATGGCCGGCGCCATGCCCCGCGCTTTACCTGCCCGTCAATCCCAGCTTGCGCAGCGCCCGATAGGCATAGGCCTTCGCATAATTCTGCTGTGGCCAGCGGCCGGGCGCGGCGGGCCTGAAACCACGCGCGCGCAGCAGGGCATTGAAGATGCGCGCGTCGCTTTCGCGATAGCTCCATTCCGAGCGCCAGGTGATCGAGAGCGACACCGACGGGTGCGGCCCGTTGCGCACGAAATGCGGCGCCATCACCGGCACGAACAACGCCTCGCCGGGCATCAGCGGGAATTCGCTGCCGTGGGCGAGGAAGGCGTCATCCCACTTGAGCTCGCGCGGGCCGCCCGAATGGTAGGTCTCGTGGGCTTCATCCGGCACGAAGCGGGTGTCGCCTGCCGGAAACTGGGTCATCACCTTGTGCCCTGCGATCTGGAGCAGGATGTTGTGTTCGGGATCGAAGTGGTAGGGCGTCACCGCGCCGGGGCTGGAGACGAAGACGAAGCCCTGCGGGGTCAGCATCGCGCCGGTCGCCGCTTCGATCTCGGCGCGGATTTCCTCGAGCAAGCCGAGCAGCAGGTCGCGGTAGGCGGGCACCTGCTCGATATTCTTGAGCACCGCCCAGCTCTCCGCCTCGGCGACGCGCCGGATGGTTTCGGCGATGGTGAGGCCATTGCTGCCCGGCTTGCCCTCGACCCCGATCGGCAGGTCGCCGCGGTTGTATTCGACCGAGGCGATCGGGAGCTTCTCCGCAAGCTGCGCCAGCGCCGCGATCTCGAGCAGGGGGTGGCCGGTGAGGCTGTGGGTGAGGATGTGCGGCCGCTCGGGATAGTTCGCGGCGAAGCGCGCGCGCGAGGCGGCGGCGAACACGGGGGCGGGGGGTGTCGCGGTCGGGGCAAAACGGGCCGGGGCGTTCATGCGGGGCTCCTGTGGCGGGTCTCGTAGGCCTTGAGCAGGCGGAACGCCGCGCGCCGCGCCGGGCCGCCGATGGCAATGTTGCAGCTGACCATGCAGCGCTTGTCGCGCCACAGGCGTTCGATCATCGGGTGGCCCTCGGCCGCGCAGCTGTCGGCCCAGCGGATATCGGGCCGCTCGATCAATGCGAGGTTCTCCAGCTGCAGCAGCATGCCCGGCGAAAAGCGGGCGTAGGCTTCGTCGAAGGCGGTCTTGAAGCTGTAGGCGCCCGGCGGCGTGAGGAAGCTCGCAAGCATCGCGATGGCGCGCCCGTCGAGCCGCAGCGCGAGCCGTTCGAGCCGTCCCGCCGCCGCCGCGCCTGCCAGCGCCTGCCTGAACAGCGCGCTCGTCTCGGGCGCGCTGGCGAGGGCTGAGCCGCCCGCGCCCTTCCACCCCGCCGCCTCGAGCGCAAGGAACTCGGCGATCCATTGGTCGAGCCCTTCGTGCCCCTCGCAGCGTTCGACGGCGAGCGCGCCCTGCTCGGCAAGGCGGGCGTGCTGGCGGCGCAGCTCCTTGCGCTTCTTGGCGCTCATCGCGGCGGCGAGATAGGCGGCTGCGGTGGTTTCGCCAGAAAGCAGCGCGCGGTGTTCCTTGGCGACGGCATAGTGGCCGCGCGCACGCTCGGCCAACACCGCCTGGAGCGCTTCATAGGCGGGGCCGGCGGCCGGGAGCAGCGGCAGATGCAGCAGCAGCGCGCCTGCCGGGTGCCGGTCGTGATGGGCGAGGAGCGCGCGCCAGAAGGCGCTCTCCTGCCCGGCAGCGATCAGCGGTGCGCCGCAGAAAGCGTTGGGGTGGAGCCAGCCGCGCGCATGGGGCACGCGGTGGCCGTAATAGTTGTCGCTGCGCTGGACCGGGAGCAGCCCCGCGAGCCGCCCCTCGTCGAACCACGCGGCGACGCGCACGCGCTCGGCCGCGCCCCATTGCGTCATCGCGGGGAGCAGGAACCACGGCTCGAAGAAGGGGTTGGGCTCGGCAGCGCGCGCGACGAGGCGCTCCCATGACGCGCAAAAGGCGGGCTCGGCGAGGTCGGGCAGGGCGAGCAGGCGCAGCCCAGCGCCATCCGCGCGGGCTGTGCGGGTGCGAAAGGCGTCGACCCGGCCCATCTCCATCGTGCGTTAACCCCGTTTGCCCGCGGACCTGCGGGAATCTCCGGGGTGGGATGGCACAACCCGCTTAACAAAGCCTCAGCGGGTTCGGGGCCTGTCCGGTCGGGGGACAGGGGTGCAGGCAAAGATAAACCCCGCCGGGATCAGGCCCGGCGGGGTTTGACGTTTCGCTCGGTGCGGCGGATCAGGCCGCCGCGTGGGCGAGCGCCGCGAGCAGCAGCAGCGCGACGATATTGGTGATTTTGATCATCGGGTTGACCGCCGGACCGGCGGTGTCCTTGTAGGGATCGCCGACGGTGTCGCCGGTCACCGCAGCCTTGTGGGCTTCGGAGCCCTTGCCGCCGTGGTGGCCGTCCTCGATGTACTTCTTGGCGTTGTCCCACGCCCCGCCGCCCGCGGTCATCGAGAGCGCGACGAACAGCCCGCCCACGATCACGCCGAGCAGCAGCGCGCCGAGCGCCGCAAAGCCGTTGTCCTGCCCGGCAATCGCGGTGATCACGAAATACACCACCACCGGCGCCAGCACCGGCAGCAGCGAGGGGATGATCATCTCCTTGATCGCCGCCTTGGTGACGAGGTCGACGGTGCGGGCGTAGTCGGGCTTGGAGGTGCCCGCCATGATCCCCGGATTCTCGCGGAACTGGTTGCGCACGTCGAGCACCACGTCGCCCGCCGCGCGGCCCACCGCGGTCATCCCCATCGCCCCGAACAGGTAAGGGAGCAACGCGCCGAGCAACAGGCCCACGATCACGAAGGGGTTCTCGAGGCTGAAGTCCACGTCCGCATTCGGGAAGAAGGTCCGGAGGTCGGTGGTGTAGGCGGCGAACAGCACCAGCGCGCCGAGGCCCGCCGAACCGATCGCATACCCCTTGGTCACCGCCTTGGTGGTGTTGCCGACGGCATCGAGCAGGTCGGTTTTTTCCCGCACGCTATCGTCCAGACCCGCCATCTCGGCGATGCCGCCGGCATTGTCGGTGACGGGGCCATAGGCGTCGAGCGCCACCACCATGCCGGCGAGCGCCAGCATCGCCGTCGCCGCATAGGCGATGCCCATCAGGCCGGCGAGGCCATAGGCGATGATGATGCCCGCGACGATCACCAGCGTCGGCAGCGCGGTCGCTTCAAGGCTGATCGCGAGGCCCTGGATCACGTTGGTGCCGTGGCCGGTTTCCGAGGCCTTGGCGATCGAGCGCACCGGGCGGTACTTGGTGCCGGTGTAATACTCGGTGATCCAGATGATCAGCCCGGTGATGACGAGACCGAGCAGCGCGCACAGGAACAGGCTCATTCCCGAGAAGCCGAGCGTGACGGTGGTCTGGGTGATGCTTTCACCGGTAACCGGATCGATGACCTGCGCCGTCTCCTCCGAGCCCCCGCCGATCACCTGCCGCATGTCGCCCAAGGCATAGGTCATGACGCCGTAGATCGCCGGGATCGAGGTGACCGCGGTGACGATGAAGCCCTTGTACATCGCTCCCATCACGTTGGTGCCGCCACCCAGACGCACGAAATAGGTGCCGAGGATCGAGGTCACGATGCACACGCCGCCGATCAGCAGCGGCAGCGCCATCATCGGCAGCAGCAGATCGCCCAGATCGGTCAGCAGCAGCGCGGTCAGCACCATGGTGGCGCCGACGGTCACGACATAGGTCTCGAACAGGTCGGCCGCCATCCCGGCGCAGTCGCCGACATTGTCGCCCACGTTGTCCGCGATCACCGCGGGGTTCCTCGGATCATCCTCGGGGATGCCCGCCTCGACCTTGCCGACGAGGTCCGCGCCGACGTCGGCCGCCTTGGTGAAGATTCCGCCGCCAAGCCGCGCGAAGATCGAGATCAGCGAGGCGCCGAAGGCGAGGCCGACGAGGCCGTCGATCACGGTGCGGCTCGACGGGGTCAGGCCCATCGGCCCGACCATCACGTAGAAGAACACCGCGATCGCCAGCAGCGCGAGGCCGGCCACCAGCATGCCCGTGATCGCGCCCGCGCGGAACGCCAGCGTCAGGCCGGCCTGAAGCCCGTGCGAGGCGGCCTCGGCGGTGCGCACGTTCGCGCGCACCGAGATGTTCATGCCGATGTAGCCCGCCACGCCCGAAAGAACCGCCCCGGTGACGAAGCCGATTGCCGCGGTGGTGCCGAGCGCGAAGGCGACGATCGCGGCGACCACAACGCCGACGATGGCGATGGTGGTGTATTGGCGGTTGAGGTAAGCCTGCGCGCCTTCCTGGATCGCTGCGGCGATCTCCTGCATGCGCGCGTTGCCCGGGCTGGCGCCCAGCACCTGCGAGCTGGTGAAGATGCCATAGACGATGGCAAGCACCCCCAGCCCGATCGAAATCAGTATCAGATTCACGAGCAATCCCCTCTCGTTATGATGTTTGGCACCCGGCTCCGGGCGCGCGCGCCTTCCAGTGATCCCTCCGGCGCGAGGGCGACAGTCATAGGCACTCGCGGCAGGCTGGCAAGCCTCCTGCCCGGCGGCCCCCGGATTTCGCGGGGATTTGCGCAGAAATGACAGGAGGCGCGCGGCGCGGGGCGGCTCAGCCGTGGCGATAGCCGAGCGTGGCGGGATCGCCGAGCGGCTCGGCGCCCAGCACCAAGGGCACAGCGCCGGGCGCGTGCACCGTGCCGATGCGGATCGCCGCCACCGGCAGCAGGGTGGTGACAGGCGCGGTGAAGAGCAGTTCGTAATCGTCGCCCCAGCGCATGCACTCGCCCGCGCGGAACGGATCGGCCACCGGAATGGCTTCGCGATCGAGCGCGAAGGTCACCCCGCTCACTTCGGCCATCCGCCAGCAATCGAGCAGCAACCCGTCCGAGACGTCCATCATCGCGCTGACATGGGGGGCGAGCGCGATCCCCTCGGCCATGCGCGGTATCGGTCGGTTGAAGGCGGCGCGGTGGGCCGCATGCCCTTCGAAGCCGAGCATGGCGCGCCCGACCGCGCCGGTCACATAGATGGCGTCTCCGGCCCGTGCGCCGGTGCGCGAAGGCACGGGATGATGCGTCGCGCGCCCGATCGCGGTCATCGCGAAGGTGCTCGCGCCGGTGCCCGCGACCGTATCGCCCCCCAGCAACGCGGCGCCGAAGGCGGTGAGCGCATCGCGCAGGCCCTGCACGAAGCGCGCATCCTCGCGTCCCAGCGAATGGCCAAGCAGCACGCCGATGGGCTGCGCGCCCTTGGCGGCAAGATCGGAACAGTTGCTGGCGACCAACTTCCACGCCACGTCCGCCATGTCGGCATCGGGGAGGAAATGGGTGTCCTCGGTCATCATCTCGTGATTGATGACGAGCGTTTCTCCGCCGATTGCGAGGATCGCGCAATCATCGTCGAGATTGCGCGCTCCGATGTGGAGCGGCAGGCTGCGCAGCGCGGCGACGAAATCGGTTTCGTTCATTCGGCAGGCTTAGCCCGCGCGCGCGTCCTTCGCCACCGCATCGAGGATCCCGTTGACGAACTTGGCCTCGCGATCGTCGAAGAAGGCCTTGGCGACCTCGACATATTCGTTGATCACGGCAGCGGCGGGCACGTCGGCGCGGGCAATCAGCTCGTAGGTGCCGGCGCGCAGCACCTGAAGCATCGCCTTGTCGAGCCGCGCGAGGCTCCACCCGCCGGCGAGCTTGCCGGCGACCAGCGCATCGATCTCGTCGCGCCGCGCTTCGACCCCGCGCACCACGTCGTCGAAGAAGGGCACCTCGGCCTGAGCATATTCGGCGTCGCCGAAGGCATCCTCGTCGATGCCGCGTCCGAGGCGGTGCTGGTGGAATTCGTCGAGCAGGCGCGCGAGCGCGGTGCCTTCCATGTGCTGCTGATACAGCGCCTGCACGGCGGCGAGGCGCGCGGCGGAGCGGGCTTTGGAGCGGGGGGGCGTGTTCATCGGATGCGCAGCTCCACCGATTTGGCATGGGCCGGCAGCCCCTCGGCATGGGCGAGCGTGGCGGCCGCCGGGCCAATCGCAGCGAAGGCGGCCTCATCGAGCCCGAGGAAGCTGGTGCGCTTCATGAAATCGAGCACCGACAGCCCGCTTGAAAAGCGCGCGCGTCGGCCGGTCGGGAGCACGTGGTTGGGTCCGGCGACATAATCGCCGACCGCTTCGGGCGTCATCCGGCCAAGGAAGATGCTTCCGGCATGGCGGATCGCGCGCAGATAGGGCTCGGGATCGTCGACCGCGATCTCGACATGCTCGGCGGCGAGGCGGTTGGCGAGCGCGGGCGCCTCGGCGAGCAGATCGTTGACCACGATCATCACGCCGTGCGCGTCCCAGCTCGCGCGCGCGGTCCGGGCGGTGGGGAGCGTGCTGAGCTGGAGGTCGATGCAGTCCTCGACCTGCCGCGCGAAGCCCGCATCATCGGTGATGAGGATCGATTGCGCGGTCGGATCGTGCTCGGCCTGGCTGAGGAGATCGGCGGCGATCCAGTCGGGATCGTTGCTGCCGTCGGCGATCACGAGGATTTCCGAGGGGCCGGCGACCATGTCGATTCCGACCACGCCGAACAGCTGGCGCTTGGCCTCGGCGACCCAGGCATTGCCGGGGCCGGTGATCACGTCGACCGGGCGGATCCGCTGCGTGCCATAGGCAAGCGCGCCGACCGCCTGGGCGCCGCCGATGCGCCAGATCTCGTCGATCCCGGCGATGTGCGCCGCGGCGAGCACCAGCGGGTTGGCCTCGCCCTTGGGCGTGGGGGTGACGATTGCCAGCCGCTCGACCCCGGCGACCCGCGCGGGGATCGCGTTCATCAGCAGCGAGGAGGGATAGGCGGCGCGGCCCCCGGGGACGTAAAGCCCGGCGGCGTCCACTGCGCGCCAGATCGCGCCGAGGCGGACGCCGGCGGCATCGACATAGTCGCGGTCGGCCGGGAGTTGCGCCTCGTGATAGGCGCGGATGCGCGCGGCCGCGAGATCGAGCGCCTCGCGAAGGTCGGGGGCGAGATCGTGGTAGGCCGCCTCGCAGGCCTCGCGCGGGATCGTCCAGTCGGCATCGCCCGCGAGCGTGTAGCCGTCATAGCGCTGGGTGTATTCGGCGAGCGCCGCATCGCCGCGCAGTTTCACCGTCTGGAGGATGTCGGCGACCTGTCCTGCGACCTCGGTGTCGGCCTCGCGCCGCGCGTCGACGATGCGATCGAACTTGATCGCGAAATCGGGCTGGAGGGTGGAAAGCATCCGGATCATGCAGCGCGCACCCCGCTGCGCGCTTCGGCATCGCGGCGGAAGGCATCGACCAGCGCGGCCACGCGCGGGTCGGTCTTCAGGGCGGTGCGGTTGACGATCAGGCGGGCCGAAATCTCGAGGATCACCGCGGTCTCGACCAGCCCGTTCTCGCGCAGGGTGGTGCCGGTCGAAACGAGGTCGACGATCTGGCGGGCCAGACCGAGCGAGGGGGCAAGCTCCATCGCGCCGTTGAGCTTGACGCATTCGGCCTGCACACCGGCCGCCTCGAAATGGCGACGGGTAAGGTTGGGGTATTTGGTGGCGACCCGGAGGTGGCTTGCGCCGGTGGGCTGCTCGGCATCTTCGGCAAGGCGCGCGACCGAGAGGCGGCACAGCCCGATCCCGAGATCGACCGGCGCATAGAGATCGGCGTAGTCGAACTCCTCGATCACGTCCGAGCCGACGATCCCCGCCTGCGCCGCGCCGTGGGCGACGAAGGTCGCGACATCGAAGGCGCGTACCCGGATCATCCGCATGTCGTTGCGGGTGCATTCGAACGCCAGCGCGCGGCTCTTGGGATCGTGGAAGGTCGCTTCCGGCTCCACCCCGGCGCGCGCCATCACCGGCAGCGCCTCGTCGAGCAGGCGGCCCTTGGGGACAGCGAAGGTGAGCTGTCCGGGTCGGAAGAAGCTGTTGTCGGGGATGGCATCGCGGTTCATGATCGGCCGCGCACTTAAGGGCGCTGGCGGGAAAGGGCAATGGTGATGCAGGGATCGGCGGAGCGCCCGGCGTATGAGTTGATCGACATGAACACGCGCGGGAAGGGCGCGGTGGCGACCGCCTTTGCCAATCAGGTCGCCTATTGTCGGGCAGGCGGGGCGCCGCTGACCGCGCGGATAGTCGCCGGGGTGGCGGCGCTGCTGGAGAGCGACGCGGGCGGGGCGCTGCTCGAGCGGATCCGCGACTGGCAGGGTGCGCCGCTGGCGGACGCGCTCCCGCTGCGGATCGCGGGCGGATTGCACGCGCTCCACCTTGCGGGAACCGCGCCCGAGCTCAGCGCGATCTACCGGGCCGAGCCGGCCGATGACGCCGCGATCATCGCCGCAGTGTTGGCGGCGCACGAAGCCGCGCTGCTTCCGTGGCTCGATGGGCCGCCGCAAACCAACGAGGCGGGGCGCTCGGCCAATTTCATCGCCGCGATGCTGTGGCTCGCCGAGCAGGGCCTGCCGCCGCGCTTCGAATGCCTCGAGATCGGATCGAGCGCGGGGATCAACCTGATGCTGGATCGCTACGGCTACGACCTCGGCGGAGTGGCGGTCGGCCCGGCGGACCCGGTGATGCGTTTCGCCCCCGAATGGCGCGGCGCGCCGCCGCCCGACCGGGCGTTTGCGATTGTTGCGACCAAAGGCTGCGACGTCGCCCCCGTCGATCTCACCGATCCCGTCGCGGCGCTGCGGCTCAAGGCCTATATCTGGCCCGAGCACGCCGTGCGCTTCGAGCGGATGGACGCCGCGATCCGCGCCGCGCGCGCGCGCAAGCCCGATCTGGTTCAGGCCGATGCCGCCAGTTTCGTGGAAGCCGAACTCGCAAGGCCGCAGGAGCCCGGCACCACCCGGGTGCTGATGCACTCGATCGTGTGGCAATATGTGCCCGCCGACCAGCAGGCGCGCGTTACCGCCGCGATGGAGGCCGCAGGAGCGCAGGCCACACCCGAGCGCCCGCTTGCCTGGGTGATGGTCGAGGCCGACCGCACCGTCCACCGCCATGCGCTGACGGTGCGCCACTGGCCGGACGGGGGCGAGGCGGTACAACTCGCCTGGGCCCATCCCCACGGCGCGGACATCGATTGGCTGGCGGGCTAACCCGCGAGAAATGCGTCCATCGCCGCGTTGACGGCTGCGGGCGCCTCCCACGGAACGAAATGCCCGCAGTCCGGCACCTTCACGATGGTGAGCGGGTCGATGATCTCCTCCAGCCCCACGAGGTTTTCTGGCGGCAGTGCAAGATCGTCGAGCGCCCAGATTACCAGCGTCGGGATCGTCAGCTTGGGGAGCGCGGGCGGCGTCCAGCCTGCGGGGACCTCGAAGGGCGCGTCCATGTCGGGCACGTCGATCGGGCTCGCGCGGTAATAGTTGAGCATCCCGAAGGCCGCGTCGCGGTTCTGCCAGTCGAGCAGGAGCGCTGCGCGTTCCTCGGGCTCCATCGCGCTGGGGCGATCCCACTTCACTTCCTTGAGCAAGAGGCCGGTGAGGCCGTGCTCCTTCACCAGCGCGTCATTCGCGGGATCGCGGAAGCCGCGGATATACTGGCTCGCCGCGCGCTGGCCGGGATGGAGATAGAGCAGCTTCTGGAAGATCACCGGATGCGGCGCGTTGGCGATCACCGCGCGGGTCACCCGGCTGTGCTGTCCGCCCAGCGCCACCCCCCACGCCAGCGCGCCGCCCCAGTCGTGCCCGACGATGGTGAACTGCGCGATCCCCAGCGCATCGGCGAGATGGAACACGTCGCCGATCAGCTTGTCGGGGGTGTAGGCAGCGACGTCCTGCGGTTTCGAGGACCCACGATAACCGCGCAGATCGGGCGCGATGCAGCGGAAGCGATCCCTGAAATGCGCGATCTGGTGGCGCCAGGTGCGGTGGCTTTCGGGAAAGCCGTGAAGGAAGATCAGCACCGGGGCATCGACCGGGCCTTCGTCGACGATGTCGAGGTGGATGCCCGTGGCAAGGTGCACCCGCTTGAGGTCGAACGCCATCACTCGTGCTCCAGCTTGTCCATGTAACCGGCCGCGACCATCGCCGCGACCTGATCGAACAGCGCGTCGGGCGTGCGGCGCAGCTCGCCCATGCCCGCCTCCATGCCTTGCGCGACGATGATCTCGCGCTCGCCCCGGGCGATGCCGTCGAGCATCGTCGCAGCCGCATCATCTGCCGGGATGCCGTTGTCGATCGCCTTGTCGCTGCGCCCGCGCGCCGCGCCTGCGCCGGTCAGGGCGTTGCGCGAGACATTGGTGGCGACCGAACCGGGGTAGATGGTGTGGACAGTGACGCCGCTCTGCGACAGTTCGGCGCGCAGCGCGTCGGCATAGCCCGCCAGCCCGAATTTGGCCGCGCAATAGGCGGTGCGCAGCGGCACGCCGACCTTGCCGGCGATCGAGGAGATGAACCCCAGCGCCCCCGATCCGCGCGCGCTCATGTGGCCGATCAAGCCCTGCGTGAAGGCGATCTGGGCGATGAGGTCGACCGCGATGATGTCGCGGTAGACCTGCATGTCGGTATTCAGCGCGCGGCTGCGCTGCGAGATGCCGGCGTTGGCGAAGGCGATGTCGACATGGCCCTTCCACGCGATCGCCTGCGCGGTCGCCTCGGCGAGCGCGGCGTCATTACGGACGTCGAAGGGCAGCACCAGCGCCTCGGCGCAGTCCGCTGCAACTTCGGCGAGCCGGGCCTCGTCGCGGCCGGAAAGCACCACGTGCGCGCCCCGTGCCGCCAGGCCCCGCGCGAGCGCCGCCCCGATGCCCGATGACGCCCCGGTGATCCAGGCGACCTTGCCAGTGTAATCCATGCTCTCTCTCCCGTTTCTCGGAGAGGTAGCGGGCAGGCTGGCGCGGCGCAATCAGGTTGCGATTGCAGACCGGATCATGCCGGCGAGGTCCGCCGGAAAAAGCGCTTCGTGCCAGCTTTCGAGCTCGTCGAGGGTGAACCAGCGGTGCCCGGTCATCACCCGTTGTTCGAGCTCGGTATGGCCTGCGGTGCTGACCGCGGTGTCGGTCACCCTGACGAGGAAGAACCGTTCGTCGGCCTGCACCCGCTCGCCTTCGACAGTGATGAACTCGGGCGTCATGCGGGCGATCTGTTCGCCGGGATCGGCGATGATGCCGGTTTCCTCCAGCAGTTCGCGCCGGGCCGCATCCTCGAAAGTCTCGTCCAGCTCGCACTCGCCGCCCGCGGTCACCCAGAAAGGCGGGCGGCCCGGCACGTCATAGCGGAACATCAGCGCGCGGGTCTCGGCGTCGAGCACGATGATCCGCGCCGCGCGGCGCAGGCGCAAGGCGGGGTTGAGAGTGGTCATTCGCCCGGCACACTCGCCTTGATCGCGACCGCGTGGACCCGCTGGCCGACGATGTCGCGCAACGCCGCGATCACCGCGCGCTGGCGGGCGAGGCGGTTCATCGTCGCGAAGGCCGCCGCCTCGATCTCGATGGTGAAGTGCGATTCGCCCGAACCGTCGTCGCCCATGTGGCCCGAGTGCTTGGCGCTGTCGTTGATGATCGCGAGGCGGGTGGGCGCGAAGGCCTCGTTCAGCAGTTCACGCATTTCCTCGGCGACACTCATCACGGGCGTTCCTTTTCGCGGGTCGAAAGGCGCAGATCGGACTTGGAAGTTGGCCGTCCGATCGCCATTCTTGCTTGCCCATGCCTTCACCACGATTTCACGGCCGCGTCGAGAGCTCCGGGCGCCCCTGCGAGGCGCCGGGCTGCCGTGAGGCGGGCGAATTCCGCGCGCCCGGCGAGCGCCCCCACGGCTTTGACGGGCCGGGCGAGTGGCGCTGGTTCTGCCTCCCGCACGTGCGCGAATTCAATGCGGGCTACGACTGGTTCGAGGGGATGACCGCCGAAGAGATCCTGCGCGCACAGTCGCCGATTGCCGGGTGGGAGAGCGACGTGCGCGCCTTCCGCCCGACCGCCGGGATCGACGATGGTCCGCGCTGGGCGGATTATGCCGATCCGCTCGATGCGATTGCGGCGCGCGCGCGTGGGATTCGCAGCCGCGCCGAGCGCGAGGCGAAGGCGGCGATGTCCGGACGGTTCTCGCGCGAGGAGTCGGCAGCACTCGAGGTGATGGGCCTTGGCTCCGACACCGACCGCTCCCGGCTGCGGCGGCGCTATTCCGAGCTGGTGCGGCGCTTCCACCCCGACCGCAACGGCGGCGACCGCGCGCACGAGGCGCAGTTGACTGCGGTGGTCGAAGCCTACCAGCTGCTCCGCAGGAGCAACGCGCTCGCCTGAGGCTTCAGTCCTGTTCGCACAGCGCGGCAAGCTGTGCCGCAGCAGCGTCCCAGCCTTGCGTGAAGCCCATCGCCTCGTGCTGGTCGCGGGTTTCCTGCGACCAGTGCCGCGCGCGGGCGGTGTAGCGGGTGCCTTCGCCTTCGGGTTCGACTTCCCAGATGCCGATCATGAACGGGCCTGACGGCTGGAGATCGCTGGTGATCGCATCTGTCACGGCGAAGCGACGACCTTCTTCCCAGGCGAGAAAGATGCCCTCCTGAGGCATTTCTTCGCCATCGGGACCACGCATGACCATCGCGCTGCGGCCACCGGCCACGCGGTTCTGTTCGACGACCTCGGCGCGCCACGGTTCGGGGCACCACCATTCGTTCATGCGATTGACCATTACGTCCCAAACCTTGGCGGGCGGCGCAGCGATGAAACGCGTGACCGAAAGCTCGCTCATTGTCCCGTCCCCTGCGCGGCGGCGATGATCTTGGCGTCGATGGCGTTCGCCTCGGCATAGGCGGGGCGCTGGGTGATGCGATCGACATAGGCGCGGAAACTCGGCCGCTCGGGGATCGAGCCGAAGCGCAGGCCCCAGACGAACTGGCTGCCGACATAGGTATCGGCCATGGTGAAGCGGCTGCCCGCTACATAATCGTTCGCCGACAACCAGCTATCGAGCGCATCGAGGGTCAGCTCGAAGCTGCCGAAGCCCGCCATGCCGCTCTTGCCCTCGGGGACCTGCCAGCCCATCGCCTGCGCCACCACCGCCTGTTCGAGCGGGCCCGAAGCAAAGAACAGCCAGCGGAAATAGGCAGCCTTCTCGTGCGCGTCGGGGAGCAGGCCTTTGGCAGGGTGGGTTTCGGCGAGGTAGTGGTTGATCGCGGCGCACTCGGTGACGACGTGATCGTGCCCGCCATGATGGTGCACCAGCGCGGGCACCTTGTTCATCGGGTTGATGGTCGAGAAGGTCTCCGGCCGCGTCGCCCAGTCGAACACCACATGCTCGTAATCCGCGCCCGCCTCGTGCAGCGCCCAGCGCGAGATCTGCCCACGGCTCATCGCGACGGTGTAGAACGTGAATTCGGCCATCGGTTGTCTCTCCCTTTTTGCCCTATCAACTCTGCCGGAAGGCCCAGCGCAAGGTTCGCCCCATGCCCCAGGTGGCGGCCCGTGCCGGAAGCGCGGTCAGCACCGGGCGTTGCAGCCGCAGCATGGTTCGCGCCCAATCGGGCAGCATGGCGACCGCATCGGCGGTGATCATCGTCTGAACGCTGCGCGGTGTGCCCGGCGGGCGCTGGCTCAACACCAGCTGCGCGACCTCGCGGGCTTCGGCCGATGTCGCGAGGTCGTGACGCAGCTCGCGGATGATCCGGTCGGCCTCCGCGCGCGTCTCGGGCACCGGGTCGGCGCCGAGCATTCGGGCGACCACCGCGAATTGGCGATAATAATCGTCCTGCTCCGCCCCCGGCATCCCCGGGCGAACGTGGCGCAGATAGCCGGCAAGGAAGCTCTGCGCCTCGGTGACGTGCACCCAGGCAAGCGTGCGCGGGTTGGTCGCCCGATAGGGCGTGCCGTCGGGCAGGGTCCCGCCCACGCGTGCGTGGATGCGGTTGACCCGGTCGATCGCCGCCATGGCCGCATCGCGGTGCCCGAACGTGGTGACCGCGATGAAACGCGCAGTGCGCCGCAGGCGGCCGTGCATGTCCTCGCGGAAGTTGGAATGATCGAGCACGCCCTGCAAGGCGTGCGGGTGGAGCATCTGCAGCAGCAGCGCGCGCACGCCCCCCGTCATCATCCCCACGATATCGGCGTGCACCAAGCGGATCGGCGTATCGCGCTCGAACAGTGCCTGGTCGCAGGGCGGGGTGGGCTGCTGGCCCTGGCTCGCATCATGGAACACCCCGCGGACCTGTCCGACCAGTTTGAGGCGCAGCGATTCGACCGGATCGGGCATGATCAAGGATATAGGAGCCGTTCGCCGCACCTCCAACCGCGCTCGCCAAAATGCGAGGCTTTTGCGGCAAAGCACCGCTTGCAGGCGCGGCACATGCGTTCTAACCGTCCGCCCACGATGAACTCTCCCTCCAAGCCCCAAGCCGCCGGCGCCGCCGCCATGCCGTTCGAACCCGACACCACGCTCGACGTCCGCGAGACCTTCGGCATCGATGTCGACTGGCAGGTCCCCGCCTTCGCGCATCGCGACGAGCATGTGCCCGAGCGCGACGATGCCTATGTGTTCGATCCGGACACGACGCTCGCGATCCTCGCCGGCTTCGCGCATAACCGCCGGGTGATGGTGCAGGGCTATCACGGCACTGGCAAGTCGACCCATATCGAGCAGGTTGCCGCGCGCCTCAATTGGCCGAGCGTTCGGGTCAATCTCGATGCTCACATCAGCCGTATCGATCTCGTCGGACGCGATGCGATCGTGCTGAAGGACGGGCTGCAGGTGACCGAGTTCAAGGAAGGCATCCTCCCCTGGGCGCTGCAGCACCCGGTGGCACTGACCTTCGACGAATATGACGCGGGGCGGCCCGACGTGATGTTCGTGATCCAGCGCGTGCTCGAATTCGACGGTCGCTTGACCTTGCTCGATCAGAACCGGGTGATCACGCCGAACCCGTGGTTCCGCCTCTTCGCCACCACGAACACCGTTGGTCTCGGCGACACCTCGGGGCTCTATCACGGCACGCAGGCGATCAACCAGGCGCAGATGGACCGCTGGAACATCGTTGTCGCGCTCAACTATCTCGCGCCTGCGGTCGAGCAGCAGATCGTCAAGTCGAAGACGCCGCAGAGCGACGACAAGCTGATCGCCGACATGGTCAAGGTCGCCGAATTGACCCGCCAGGGTTTCATGAACGGCGACATCTCGACCGTGATGAGCCCGCGCACCGTGATCACCTGGGCGCAAAACGCGGCGATCTTCGGCTCGGTGGGCTTCGCCTTCCGCCTCTCCTTCCTCAACAAGTGCGACGAGGCCGAGCGCACGCTGGTGGCCGAATACTATCAGCGCGTCTTCGGCGAAGACCTGCCCGAGGGCGCGGCGAAGAAGCGTTAACCAAGGCGCTTGCGGCGCAGTGTCCTAGGCTGATAATACAGCCTTTCGATGGCTCTGTTCGACCGATTCTGGAAAGGCTCGCGCGCCGGTGCACCGGACGGCGCAGGCGCGCCCGAGGGATTCTTCCCGCTCTATGAATCGTCGCGGCCCAAAGACGACAATGACGATGACGATTTGCCGCGCCCGCGCGTTTCGGCACATCCTGCCTTCGATCAATGGGACGCCAAGCTCGGCCTGGTCGACGAAGCGCTGGCGGCGACCGAGAAGAAACGCCTCAGGTGGTGGCAGCGCGATTACTGGCGCTCGCGCTCGAAATTGTGGTGGACGGGGCGCGGCATCCTTGCGAGCCTCGCGCTGTTCACAGCACTGATCGGCTGGCTGGCGGTCACCGCACCGCTGTCCAAGAGCCTTGAGCCGATTGCTCCGCCGCAAGTGACGCTGCTCGCCAGCGACGGCACGCCGATCGCGCGGCAGGGAGCGATCGTCGAAGCGCCGGTCAGGCTGGCCGAACTGCCCCCGCATGTCGCGCAGGCCTTCATCGCGATCGAGGACCGGCGGTTCTACAGCCATTGGGGCGTCGACCCGCGCGGCATCGCCCGGGCAGTGTGGACCGGCTATGGCGGCGGATCGACCATCACCCAGCAACTCGCCAAGTTCACCTTTCTCACGCCCGAACAGTCCATCAGCCGCAAGGCCCGCGAGGCGCTGATCGCGTTCTGGCTGGAAGCGTGGCTGACCAAGGACGAGATCCTCGAACGCTATCTCTCCAACGCGTATTTCGGCGACAACCAGTACGGGCTGCGCGCCGCCAGCCTGCACTACTTCTACCGCCAGCCCGAAAAGCTGCGGCCCGAGCAGGCGGCGATGCTGGCGGGGCTGCTGCAGGCGCCCTCGCGCTATGCCCCGACCAAGCATTACGACAAGGCCAAGGCGCGCATGGAGCTGGTGATCCAGTCGATGGTCGAGGAAGGCTATCTGACCGCCGCCGAGGCCGAAGCGCTGCCCGATCCGCGGATCGACGTGCGCACCAAGGACGACAACCTTCCGACCGGAACCTATTTCGCCGACTGGGCGCTGCCGCTGGCGCGCGAGGGAATGGAGGCGGGCTATTCGCAGTCGGTGCTCACCACCACGCTCGATGCGCGGCTGCAGGCGCTGGCAAGCCGGGTGGTGGCGCGCGCGCCGCTCGGCGGCGCGCAGGTCGCACTGGTGGCGATGCGCCGCAACGGCGAGGTGGTGGCGATGGTCGGTGGACGCGATTACGCCGCCTCACCGTTCAACCGGGTCACCCAGGCGCGCCGTCAGCCGGGATCGACCTTCAAGACCTTCGTCTATCTCACCGCACTGCAGGAGGGGTGGAATCCTCGGGACACCATCCCCAACACCCCCATCGAAGAGGGCAGCTACCGGCCCAAGAATGCGCGCGAGGCCTATTCGGATCAGATCACGCTCGAGGACGCTTTCGCGCAATCGAGCAATGTCGCAGCGGTGCGCCTGTTTCGGGCGGTGGGAAGCGACAAGGTGATCCGCACCGCACGCGCCTTCGGCATCACCGCGCCGATGGTCGAGGGCGATCCGAGCCTTGCGCTCGGCACTTCGGCAATGACGCTGATGGAGCTGACCGCGGCTTATGCCGGGATCGCCGCGAATGAGTACCCGGTCGAGCCCCACGCCTTCGCGCGCGGCGAGCCGGGGTGGTGGGAATGGCTCACCACCCGCCGCCGCAGCCTGCCCTCCGGAATCCACTCGGACCTCGAAGCGATGCTGCGCGCGGCGATCAACCGCGGCACCGGACGCGGCGCGGTGTTGCCGATCGCCAATTTCGGCAAGACCGGCACGACTCAGGATTACCGCGACGCGCTGTTCGTAGGTTACGCCGGAGATCTGGTGGTGGGCGTGTGGGTCGGCAATGACGACAACTCGCCGCTGAACGGGGTCACCGGCGGCAGCACCCCGGCGCGAATCTGGCGCGATTTCATGCGCGGCGCGCTCCGGATCGAGGCCGCGCCAGCACCGAAGGCGTCCGACACGCCCGATCCCGAAGGCCCGGTCCAACCGCTCGATATCGGCGAGGGCGGGGAAATCCCGCTCGGCCAGGACGGCACCAGCCTGCGGATCGACGGCAATGGGGTGACGCTCTCGCAAGAGGGCGTGCCGGTCGAGGTGCGGGTCGATGGCGCCGGGGTGGTGGTGCAGCCCGCGCCGTCGCCCAGTCCGCCGCCCTAGACCGCCCGCGCGTTAGACCATCAGGATGTTCATCACGGCGGTCGCGATCGGGCGGGAGCGGCCCTCCTGCCACGCCTCCACCGCGACATTGGCGTTGCGCCGCCCGAGCCGGGTGATCCGCCCGACGGCATGGCTTGCCTGCGACTTGCCCGCCGCAAGGTATTGGACGGTGATGTTGATCGGCTTCAACTGCGGATCGCGCCCCGCCGCCAGCAGCGCGGTCCGTAGCGCCGCATAGCCCGCGGTCTCGAGCAGCCCGGCGGTTGCGCCGCCGTGAAAATGCTGCGGGCGGCCTTCGACCATCGGCCCGAAATCCACCGTCAGCACCGGCATCCCCGCTTCGTCCGTGCCGGAGACCATGATGCCGAGCGAGCGGGCATAGGCGGGCAGTTCAAGCGGCTCAGGCATCACCGCCCCCTGCGAGCGCCGGATTGCCCTGGCGCGGATCGGTGCCGATGGTCATGAACACGCCTGCGACATGGGCGACCGGATCGGCGAGGTCGCCGTCATGCGCGATCCCGCGCACGAAGGCGGCCGAGCGGGTGATGCGGTAGCATTCGACCCGGCCCTTGACGCTCGCCCGCTCGCGCGCGGGGCGCTGGTAATCGACCCTGAGATCGAGCGTCGCCACCGGTTGGAAGGTGCCGCGCGTCTGCCAGATCGCCATCCCGCTCGCCATGTCCATCAGGCTGATGATCGGGCCCGAGGCGAGCGCCGGGCGGCTGCGATCCCCCAGCAGATCCTCGCGCCAGGGCAATTCGAGCTCGACCCAGTTGTCGCCCTGGTCGGTGAACGTGAGGCCCAGCCAGCCGGTATGGCCGTGCCGGAAGAACCACTTGGAGGCTTCGCGCGCGTCGAAGCGGGCGGGGGGCGGGGTCGTCATGGCGGGCTGCATAGGAGCGCGCCGGGGCTGGTTACAATGATTTAATTTCGCCGGCGCACTGGCCTCGGTCACCCTCCATCGCGGCGCCCTGCGTGGGGCGGGGCGCGGCAACAAGGGAAACGCAGCATGACCATTCCGATGATTTCACTCGACCTGATCCCGGCGCTCGACGGCGCGGCGGCGCTGTTCGGCACGCTGGCGCAGACGCCGGGCAGCAATGACGATCGCATCGTCGAGATCATGGTCCTTCTCTACGAGACCTTCCCGCCCGCAGCGCTGGTCTAAGGCTGACGGGCGGAGCGCCGCAGTGCGGATCCATCCCGACATCGCGCGGCTGCGGGAGGGGGCGCTCCCCCCGCAGCCGCGTACCGATCGCGCGCTGGCCGGCTGGCGCGCGCGCACCGAGGTGGCGGCGGCGCTCGCCGAACTGCCGCGCTTTGCCGAGGGCGGGGCGCTCGCAAGGCTCCCTGCACTTGCCCGCCTGCTGCAGGATGGTGCGGTCGCCTCGGCTTTCACCGCCGCGCTGACGGGGCCGCTGATGGCGGCGCTCGCCGCCGAGCCCTTGGCACAGCTGCAGCTTGGCCATTCGGGGCGGCCGGGCCTTGCGCGGTTGCGGCTGGCAGGCCACGGGCGCGCGGCGCTGACGCTCACCGCCTTCGCCCTGCGCGCAAGGGCCATGCCGCAGGCAGCGGTGTTCGAGGACGGCACCGCACACGAGATTGTCGTCGCCGGGGAGGGCGCGGCGCTCGTCCACCAGTTGGCCGGCACACGACCCATCAGCTGCGAGGTGACGCTTGCGCCTGGCACTCGGCTGAAGCGCGAGGGGGCCGATGAAGCCCGGCAGATCATCGCCGTGACCCGCCCGCTGCTGGTGCTGCAACTCACCCGCGAGCCCGCCGCGCCTGCGCCGTCGCGCGAGATTGCGCTCGCCGATGGACGGGTGATCCAGACGATCTGCGGCTGCAAGGCGACCAGTCAGGCGATGATGGCGCTGGGCGTGCTCGGAGCGCTGCGGCACCCGGGTGCCGTGCCCGCAATGGCAGCGCTGGCGCGCGAAACCGCTGCGGCGCGCGACCTGCGCTGGGAGGCACTGCGGCAATGCCTCGCGTTGGATGCGCGCGCTGGACTCGCGCTGCTCGCCGAACTGGCCAGCGATCCGGACGACGCTCTGGCGGCCCCCGCCGCTGCGTTGCAGGCCAGGCTTTGCGCCGACCGACCCGAACTTGCCGGCCTGATCGCGGAACCCGCGTGATGCCCTGCGTGATCGACAGCCCCGGCCAAGCGGCGAGCACCCTTGCCGAATGCATCGAAGCGCTCGCCGACCTCGGCTTTGACGCCGATGACCCCGCCAGCACCGCGGCCGCAGCGGGCTGGCTGCGGCGCCTCGCCAACAACCGCGACTTCCTTGGCGATCTGCTGGTCGACCGGCTTGCCGGGCGCGGCGGTGATGAGATCGCGAGCGGCTATGGGCCCCAGGCGATCATCCTCAGCCGCCCGCGCGCAGACCGCGCCAACGCCGCCTTCCTGCGCGCTGCGATCTGGCCCTCGCCTGCCGATCATGTGTTCCAGACGAGCGGTGCAGCGAGCTTCGTCTATGGCGCGCCGCATGACCACAATTTCGATTTCCTCACAGTGGGTTATTGCGGGCCGGGATATGCCAGCGACTACTTCGAATATGATTACGAGGCGGTCGCGGGCTATCCGGGCGAGGCGGCGGGGTTGCGGTTCACCGGGCGCAGCGTGCTCGCGCCGGGCAAGCTGATGCTCTACCGCCGCCATGTCGACGTTCACAGCCAGCTGCCGCCCGAAAGCCTGTCGGTCTCGATCAACGTGATGCGGGTCGATCCGGCGCAGGGGTGGTTCGATCAGTACGGCTTCGACCTCGCCAGCGGCACGGTGGCGCGCTGGCTCAACGCCAATGCCGCCGAAGCCTTCCTGCGCGTCGCGGTGGCGAGCGGGGCGGCAAGCGCCTTGGACTTTGCCGAATGGGTCGGCCGCGCGCATCCGAGCGAGCGGCTGCGGCTTGTCAGCTTCGAGGCGCGGGCAGAGCAATGCGTCGATGCCGCAGAGGCGGACGCGCTGTGGCGGGCGGGCGAGCTGTCGGGGAGCCGGATGGTGGCAGGGGCGGCGCGGACGCGGCGGGCGGCAATCGGATCGGCAGGCTTATGAGCTCACCGCGATGACGATGCCCGCGATCACCGTCACCACAAGCAGGATAAAGAGCAACCTCCAGCAGCCCCTCCGCCTTCGCCGCGATGCCATGGCGTCGGCAGCGGCATCGGCCCCGAGGTCGCCCAGCATATCGGCAGCGACTTCGACCACGCCTCCGATCACCTCGCCAACAGCTTCTGCAACCATCTATAGCACGCCCCCCGCGAGCCGGTCGATCGCGCCCTGCAGGATCACCGCTGCGGCATGAGCGTCGATCGCTGCCGCGCGTTTCGCGCGGCTCATGTCCTGCCCGATCATCGCCGCCTCTGCCGCCTGGGTCGACCAGCGTTCGTCCCACAGGAGGATCGGGAGCGCGAAGGCTTCGGCGCAATTGCGGGCATAGGCGCGGCTCGCCTGCGCGCGCGGACCTTCGGTGCCGTCCATGTTGCGCGGCAGGCCGAGCACGATACCCCTGATCGCCCGCGCGGAAATGAGCTGGCTCAGCGTCTCGCGATCGCGGCCCCACTTGCCGCGCTGGATCACCGTGCCGTTGGTGGCGAAGCGCCAGCCCGCATCGCAGGTCGCGGTGCCGATGGTCTTGGTGCCAAGATCGAGCCCGAGCAGCACGCCGCCTGCTTCGCCCACCGCCGCGCGGAAGCCGCGCGCGTCCTCGAAGATCAGCGGGCCGGTTTCCACGCGCGCACCCGGCGGATCACGTCTGCCTGGGTGTTGGCCCAGAACAGCGGGATATCGTAGACGTGGTAGTTGTTTCCCGGCAGCACGTAGGAGCCCATGGCGGGGGGCGGGCCGATCAGCAGCAGGCCGCGCGCGTCGCAGCGTGCCGGGACCAGGGCGGGGACGAGCGTGCCCTTGTCCATGCTGTCCTCGGGCACCAGCGTGCCGAGGTTTGCGCTGGCCGGGGCGCTGCCGCCGGTCTGGCCGGTGAGCGGATTGCTGCACAGGATCGGGCTGTCGCCCGCAAGCTGTCCGTCGAGGCCTCTTGAGGCGGCGTAATAGCCGAGCACGCTCGACGGATCGGCCGGCTCGGCAAAGCTCGACCAGCTCATGACGCAAGCCGCCTGATCGGGCGCCGAACAGGCCGGGAGGCCCATCACCGGCAGGTCATGCGCGACCGAGACCGGCCAGCCGACGACATAGGCCGCCGCCACCCGCGCCGCGACCGGCGTGCCCTTGATCTCTTCGGCGAGCAGGCGCTTCAGGTGCAGCCCGCCCTGCGAGTGACCGGCGAGCACGATCGGCGTGTCGGGATCGACCGAGGAGAGGAAATAGCGCCACGCCTCCAGCACATCGGCATAGGCCGCATCGATCGCCTGTCCCGCCTCGGGCGCATCGGTGAGGAAAGCGCCCATCGTTGCCTGGCGATAGCGCGGAGCCCAAATCTCGCTGGCGGGATTGAAGGCGCTCGCCATGCCGCGAAGGTAGATGCGGGCGATGCGTTCGGCATCCGGATCGCCGCCGTTCTCGAGCGGGGCGTTCCAGCTGGTGCGTTTCAGATAGCTGGTGGGATGGATGAAGAACACCGCGAAGGCGGGGGGCTTGGCGGCCTCGGCGGCAGGCGCGGCGGCGCCCGGTGCATAGGGCGGCTGCCAGCGCGCCGGATCGCTGGTGCCGATCCCGGGGCGCGAATACCACAGCTTGGGGTCTTCATAGGCATTGGCAGCAAGCGGCTTGACCGGCGTGAAGGCCGCCGAGGGCACGGTCGCAAGCCGGGTCAGCTGATCGGGGAAGAGCGCCAGCACGATCCCGCCCGCGATCACAGCGACGATGCAGAAGGCGACGAAATAGAGGAACTTGCGGGCCATCTTTGGTGCGTCGCCTGTGCCGGTTACTGCTGTGCGGGTGCCTTCTGCGCGAGCGCCGGGCGCAGCGTCGTCCACGCCCGGTCGCCGCGCAGGCTGGAGAACCAGGTCGCCGGATTCCACGTGGTGGAGCCATCGAGCGAGAAGGTGATGAACTCCGCCCGCCCACCGATATTGGCCATCGGCACCGCATCGCCAAGCCCGTTGGCGGCAGCCGGAGCCCGGCTGTCGGCGCTCTGATCGCGGTTGTCGCCCATCACGAACACCGAGTCCTCGGGCACCTTGTAGGGGCCGTAGTTGTCGAGCGGCTGATCGATGTAGTCGATGGTGACATAGGTCGCGCCATTGGGCAGCGTCTCGCGCCACATCGGCGGATCGAAATAGTCGCGCCCGTCAGGGCCGGTCTTGCGGTAATCCTCGAAGGCGGTGAGGCAGGGGCCGTCCTTGCACATCAGCTCGGGCTCGAACGGGATGTGCAGCCCCGGCACCACTTCGCGCTTGATCGGGGTGCCGTTGAGGATGATCTGCCCGCCGCGCACCTCGATGGTGTCTCCCGGCAATGCCACCACGCGCTTGATGTAATCCTCGTCGCGGGTCGGATGAACCGGGATGACGATGTCGCCGTATTCGGGGGTCGCCGGCAGCACCCGCCAGCTGCCGCGCGGCAGCAGGTGGAAGCTCGCCGAGGCCCACGACCAGCCATAGGGATACTTGCTCACCACCAGCCGGTCACCCACCCACAGGGTCGGCATCATCGAGGTCGAGGGGATGTAGAAGGGCTTGGCAACAAGGCTGTGAAAGGCGAGCACCGCCAGCAGCATCAGCGCAAGCCCCCGGATTTCGGCGAGCCAGTTGACCTTTTCGGGGGCGGCGCTGTCGGTCACGGGGGGGCTTTCGGTGGATGCCATGGGGAGGGGGAGGCCTGTCAAAGGGGGATGGCTTCGATGATCACGAAGGCCTGTGCCCAGGGGTGATCGTCGGTGAGGGTCAGATGGATGCGCGCCTCATGGCCTTTCGGCGTCATTTCTTCAAGCCGCAAAGCCGCCCCGCCGGTGAGCGCGAGTGTGGGCGCGCCCGAGGGGGCGTTGACGACACCGATGTCCTTCATGAAGACCCCGCGCTTGAACCCGGTGCCAACCGCCTTGCTGAAGGCCTCCTTGGCGGCGAAGCGCTTGGCGTAGGTGCCCGCGATGGTGAAGGGGCGCCTTCTGGCCTTTGCGATCTCGACCTCGGTGAACACGCGGTTCTCGAACCGCTCGCCATAGCGGGCGAGCGAATTGGCGATCCGCTCGATGTTGCAGAGGTCGGAGCCCATGCCGATGATCATTTGAACGCCCTGATGAACACCGCCACCAGCAGTCCGAGTGCCACAACGTGCAGCATCACCTGCGCCTTGCACAGCGGGTGCGCGAAGTCGCCTTTGGCGACGCGGATCGCGCCGACGAAGCCGAAGATCATCAGCGCCACCCAGCCGACCGCGAAGACCTGCATCACCCCGGCGTTGAACGAAAAGCCGAGAAAGCCGATCGCGATCAGGAACAGCGCGGCCGCGCCGAAGGCCCAGCGCTTCTGCTCGCCGGTGAGGGCGGGGAGATCGGGCTCAGCCAACTTAGCGCGCCTCGTCCATCAGCTCGCGCATCCGGCGGATCGCGGTCTCGAGGCCAACGAACACCGCCTCGCCGATGAGGTAATGGCCGATGTTGAGTTCGGCGATCTGGGGGATGGCGGCAATCGGCTGGACGTTGTCGAAGGTGAGGCCGTGGCCGGCGTGGGGCTCGATCCCGTTCTTGGCAGCGAGCGCGGCCATGTCGGCGATGCGGCGCAGTTCGCGGGTCACCCGCTCGGCGTCGTTATCGAGGAAAGCGTGGGCATATTCGCCGGTGTGGAACTCGACCACCGGCGCGCCGAGGCGCAGCGCTGCGTCGAGCTGGCGCTCGTCCGCCTCGATGAAAAGCGACACCCGGATGCCCGCAGCCCGCAGCGCCTCGACGATCGGCACCAGCGTGTTGTGCATCCCCGCCGCATCAAGCCCGCCTTCGGTGGTGCGTTCCTCGCGCTTTTCGGGGACGATGCAGGCGGCGTGCGGCTTGTGGCGCAGCGCGATGGCAAGCATCTCGGGCGTGGCCGCCATCTCGAGGTTGAGTGGCAGGTCGGTTGCCGCCTGAATGCGCGCAAGATCCTCGTCGCGGATATGGCGGCGGTCTTCGCGCAGGTGCGCGGTGATCCCGTCACCCCCGACCGCTGCAACGATTTCCGCCGCACGCACCGGATCGGGATGATCCCCGCCGCGCGCGTTGCGGATGGTGGCGACGTGATCGATGTTCACGCCGAGCCGGAGATGAGAGGGGGAGGCGCTCAGGGTCATTCCTTCCGGCTGCCGGGCTTCGTCACTTCTACGGCTGCCAGCGCCGCGGGGATGTCGTTTTCGTCATAGGTCGGAAAATCGATGGCGAGCAGCGGGTAGAACGGCACGCCGAGATCGACCGACCCGCAGGAACGGTCGATGATCGCGCATTCGGCGATCACCTCGCCGCCCTCGCGCGCCACCGCGGCGATGGCTTCGCGGCTGGAGAGCCCGGTGGTGACCACGTCCTCGACCATCAGCACCCTCGCGCCGGGTGCGAGCGCGAAGCCGCGGCGCAGGTGGAAGGTGCCCTCGGGCCGCTCGAGAAACAGCGCGTCCTTGCCGAGCGCACGGCCGATCTCGTGGCCGATGATGATCCCGCCCATCGCTGGGGAAACCACCACGTCGACCGCGTCGCGCACGCTCGCGGGCAGGCCCGCCACCACGGCCTCGGCGAGCCTCGCGGCGCGAGCGGGATTCATCAGCACCCGCGCGCATTGCAGGTAATGGCCGCTATGCCGCCCGGAGGAGAGCTTGAAATGGCCTTCGAGCAACGCGCCCGAGGCGCGGAATTCGGCCAGCACCTGCGCTTCATCCATTACCCAACTCCCTGGAAAACATGAGGGAAAGCACCTGATTGCGCATGGAACATGGTGCCTTGCATAATTTTCTCCCTAGAAGCGCTTGAGGCCCTCGGCAAGCATCGCTAAGGGCGAGGATGAGGCAGGCCCCATGGGCGTGCCAAACGCCGCCTGCGGCAGGTCTCGAGGGGGCCGGGCGCCGGGCGGTATGGGATCAGATACGAACCACTTGGGCACATGATGATGGGTCAGAGGCACACCCGTATGAAGAAGGCTATTCTGGCGGCGCTGGCTGCCGGGCTCGCGGCGTTTGCGCCGACCCCCGTGCTGGCGCAGGCCGCCGCGGCTCCGGCCGCGACCGAGGCGCAGGCCGATGCCGGTGTCGTCGAAGGCGCGCAGACCGCGCCGGGCCCCGAAGCCGGCGCGGGCAACCTCGCCCCGGCCGAGACCACCGCTCCGGCCGCCAAGGGCAGCTACACCCCGATGGCGCCGACCGAGGGCAAGGGGATGCCGACCTCCTACGAAGACAACCCGCTCAAGAGCATCACCTTCCAGGACCAGTATTCGCCCGACGGCGAATATGCCCTGTGGATGCACAACGACATCCTGATGCCGGTGATCACGATCATCAGCATGCTGGTGCTCGGCCTGCTCCTCTACGTGGTGGCGCGCTTCAACCGCCGCGCCAACCCGGTCGCCTCGCGCACCACGCACAACACCATGATCGAGGTGGTTTGGACGATCCTGCCGGTGATCATTTTGGTGATCATCGCCGTTCCTTCGATCACGTTGCTGGCGCGCCAGTATGAAGTGCCGCCGGCCAACGCGGTGACGATCAAGGCGACCGGTTATCAGTGGTACTGGGGCTACACCTATCCCGATCACGGCGGGATCGAGGTGGTCTCGAACATGCTTGACCCGGCTGAAGCCAAGAAGCGCGGCGAGCCCGCGCAGCTGGCCGCCGACAACCGCATGGTGGTCCCCGCAGGCGTTCCCCTCCGCATCCAGACCACCGCTTCGGACGTGATCCATGCCTTCGCGGTGCCCTCGCTGTGGTTCAAGATGGACGCGGTGCCCGGGCGCCTCAACGAGAAGGTGCTGACCATCAAGGAGCCGGGCGTCTATTACGGCCAGTGCTCCGAACTGTGCGGCGCGCGCCATGCCTACATGCCGATCGTGGTCGAGGCGCTTCCGCCCGCCCAGTTCGCCGAGTGGGTGCGTGCGCAGGGCGGCACGATGCCGGGCGAGAGCGCCGAGGCCGCGCCGGCTGCCGCTCCCGCCGCTGAAGCTCCCGCCGCCGCACCGAGCCCCGCTCCCGCCGCCTGATCACCCGAACACCCGCACAAAGAGTAGCGCATCATGGCAACCACCGCAGAAGGCTTCGACATCCACGGGGATCACGCGCACGACGCGCATGACCACGCCGATCACAAGCCGGGCTTCTTCGCCCGCTGGTTCATGTCGACCAACCACAAGGACATCGGCACGATGTACCTGATCTTCGCGATCGTCGCGGGGATCGTGGGCGGGGCGATCTCGGGCATCATGCGCGTCGAGCTGGCCGAGCCCGGCATCCAATATCTCCAGTGGTGGGCCCAGTTCATGGGCGGCGGCAATGATCTCAACACCGCGCTCCACATGTGGAACGTGTTCATCACCGCGCACGGCCTCATCATGGTGTTCTTCATGGTGATGCCCGCGATGATCGGCGGCTTCGGCAACTGGTTCGTGCCGCTGATGATCGGCGCGCCCGACATGGCCTTTCCGCGAATGAACAACGTTTCGTTCTGGCTGACCGTGGCGGGCTTCTTCAGCCTGCTGTTCTCGCTGTTCGTGCCGGGCGGTTCGGGTCCGGGTGCGGGCACCGGCTGGACGGTCTACGCGCCGCTTTCGACCAGCGGATCGGTCGGTCCGGCGGTGGACTTCGCGATCTTCTCGCTGCACCTTGCGGGCGCAGGCTCGATCCTGGGCGCCACCAACTTCATCACCACCATCTTCAACATGCGCGCGCCGGGCATGACCCTGCACAAGATGCCGCTGTTCGTGTGGTCGGTGCTGGTCACCGCCTTCCTGCTGCTGCTGGCGCTGCCGGTGCTCGCGGCGGCGATCACCATGCTGCTGACCGATCGCAATTTCGGCACCACCTTCTTCGATGCGGCCGGCGGCGGTGATCCGGTGCTCTACCAGCACCTGTTCTGGTTCTTCGGCCACCCGGAAGTGTACATCATGATCCTGCCGGGCTTCGGCATGATCAGCCAGATCGTCGCGACTTTCAGCCGCAAGCCGGTGTTCGGTTACCTCGGGATGGCCTATGCGATGGTCGCGATCGGCGTGGTCGGCTTCATCGTCTGGGCGCACCACATGTACACCGTGGGCCTCGACGTGAACACCAAGATGTACTTCACTGCGGCGACCATGGTGATCGCGGTGCCGACCGGCGTGAAGATCTTCTCGTGGATCGCGACGATGTGGGGCGGCAGCCTCGAGTTCAAGTCGCCGATGGTGTGGTCGCTGGGCTTCATCTTCCTGTTCACCGTCGGCGGGGTGACCGGCGTGGTGCTCGCCAACGGCGGGATCGACGTGAACCTCCACGACACCTATTACGTGGTGGCCCATTTCCACTACGTGCTCTCGATGGGTGCGGTGTTCTCGATGTTCGCCGGTTTCTACTACTGGTTCCCGAAGATGAGCGGGCGGATGCATTCCGAGCTGCTCAGCCACCTGCACTTCTGGGTGTTCTTCATCGGCGTGAACGTGATCTTCTTCCCGCAGCACTTCCTCGGGATGCAGGGCATGCCGCGTCGCTACCCGGATTACCCCGAGGCGTTCCAGTTCTGGCACGAGATCAGCACCTACGGCTATTACATCATGGCCGGCTCGATGGTCTTCTTCTTCGTCAACATCCTCTACACGCTGACCGCGGGCAAGAAGGCTCCGGCCAACCCGTGGGGCGAAGGCGCGACGACGCTCGAATGGACCCTGCCGAGCCCGCCGCCCTATCACCAGTTCGAAACCCTGCCTGTCATCACCGACGGGATGGACTATCACGATCACCGTCCGGCGACCGCCTGAGGTCGAGAGGGGTGATCGCCCGCAGGGCGGCGCGGGGCTGATCCTCGTGCCTCTCCGGCGGCAAGGCACCAAGGGGCAAGGGCGCGGGCCGGACGGTCACGCGCTCTTCGCTCATAGAACGTGAAGGCAATGGCAACCACCGCAACCCAGCCGCGAGCCGAGGCGCTGCCGACCGAATGGCGTGACTTCTTCACGCTGACCAAGCCGCGCGTCATGACGCTGGTGATCTTCACCGCGATCTGCGGCGTGCTCGCCGCGCCGGGCAGCATCCACCCGGTGCTCGCCTTCACCGCGATCCTCGCGATCGCGATGGGGGCAGGGGGCTCGGCGGCGCTCAACCACTGGTGGGAAGCCGATCTCGACAAGGGCATGAAGCGCACCATGAACCGGCCGCTCCCCGCCGGGCGGATGCGGCGCGAGGATGCGCGCGATTTCGGCATCTTTCTCTCCGCGGTCGCGGTCGGGCTGATGGGTGTGGCGATCGGCTGGCTCGCCGCCGCGCTGCTGCTGGCTGCCGTGATCTATTACGCGGTCATCTACACGATGTGGCTGAAGCCGCGCACGCCGCAGAACATCGTCATCGGTGGCGGCGCGGGCGCGTTCCCGCCGTTGATCGGCTGGGTCGCGGTCACCGGCGAGGTGACGGCGATGCCGCTCCTGCTGTTCGCGATCATCTTCGTGTGGACCCCGCCGCATTTCTGGTCGCTGGCGCTGTTCGTCCAGTCCGATTACGCCAAGGTCGGCATCCCGATGCTGCCGGTGGTGGCGGGAGAGCGGGTGACGCGGCACCAGATCCTGATCTACACGCTGCTGCTCGCCCCGCTGGCGATCGCGCCCTGGCTGATCGGCGGCACGAGCTGGATCTATGGGTCGGTTGCGGTGGTGCTCTCCGCGCTGTTCGTGCTGCTGGCGCTTCCTGTCGGCACCCGCACCCGGGCGGCCGAAGGCGACTCCATGACGCCCGAAAAGACTCTGTTCAAATATTCGATCGTCTATCTCTTCGTGCTGTTTGCCGCGCTGGTGGCGGACCGGGTCGCGGCATACCAAGGCCTGATCGCATGACGCCCGAGGAAGAGGCCGAGTTCCGCCGTCGGCAGAAGAGCCGCAACCTCGTGGTGGCGGGCACGCTGCTGTTCTTTGTGGTGCTATTCTACGCGATCACGATCGTACGGATGGGGGCGCAGTGATGGCGAGCCTGCCGCACGCCCCTGCTGCGGATCGGCGCAACCTGCGCACCGGGGCGCTGGCCTTTGCGGGCGCGCTCGCCATGCTCGGGCTCGGCTATGCGGCGGTGCCGCTCTATCAGATGTTCTGTCAGGTCACCGGCTTCGGCGGCACCACCATGAAGGCGACCGAGAGCGACGCCGCCCGCGCGGCCGCCCGCGCCACCGGCCAGACCATCTCGATCCGCTTCGATGCCTCGACCCCGGCCGATCTGCCGTGGACCTTCCGCCCATCCAAGCCGACCGAGACGGTCACCATCGGCGAGCGCGACATCGCCACCTATGTCGCGCGCAACAACAGCCTCCAGACCGTCACCGGCATGGCGACCTTCAATGTCGCCCCCGAACAGGCGGGCAAGTATTTCAACAAGATCCAGTGCTTCTGCTTCACCGAGCAGACCCTCGCACCGGGGCAGGAAGTGACCATGCCGGTGCTGTTCTTTGTCGATCCGGCGATGCTCGACGACCCCGACATGAAGGGTGTCGAACAGATCACGCTGAGCTATACTTTCCACCGCACGAAGACGCCGGGCCCGCCCGCGTCCGAGAGCATCAATTGATCCGCTGAACCAAGGGACGGGAACATCCACATGGCTGGCAAGGCAAACCACGATTACCACATCCTCGAACCCGATATCTGGCCGCTGATCGGCTCGATCGCGGCGCTGACCTTCACCAGCGGCATGGTGCTGAGCTTCCACCCCGACGTGTTCGGGCCGGCCGGCCGCTTCGTGCTCGCGGCGGGGCTCGCTGGGCTGATCGCGACCTTCTTCTTCTGGTTCCGCAACATCGTGATCGAAGCCCAGCGCGGCGATCACACCCCGGTGGTGCAGCTGCACCTGCGTTACGGGATGATCCTGTTCATCGCGTCGGAAGTGATGTTCTTCGTTGGCTGGTTCTGGAGCTTCTTCGATTTCGCGCTGTTCCCGGCCGCGCTCGAATATGATCACGTGACCGGCGCCACTACCAGCCTGTTCGGTCAGGAAGGCGCGGTTGCGCAGTTCGTGCCGGAAGGCATGGAGGTGCTTGATCCCTTCGCGCTGCCTTTGCTCAACACGCTGATCCTGCTGTGCTCGGGCACGACGGTGACCTGGGCGCACCATTCGCTGATCCACGGCGACCGGCAGGGCCTCAAGCAGGGTCTGTGGGCGACCATCGCGCTGGGCCTGCTGTTCAGCTCGATCCAGGCCTATGAATATTCGGTCGCGCCGTTCGGCTTCGGCGGCAACACCTATTCGAGCGCTTTCTACATGGCGACCGGCTTCCACGGCTTCCACGTGATCATCGGGACGATCTTCCTGTCGGTGTGCCTCTACCGCGCCTACATCGGCCACTTCACCCCGCGCCAGCACTTCGGCTTCGAAGCGGCCGCGTGGTACTGGCACTTCGTCGACGTGGTGTGGCTGTTCCTGTTCGTCGCCGTCTATGTCTGGGGCGGCTGGGGCGCCGAATACCACTGATGGTGCCGGACGAAAGTCCGACGGAAACGGAGGGGCAGCCGGGGATCGTCTCGGCTGCCCTTTCCGGTTTGTGCCCCCGCTGCGGCGGGCGCACGCTGTTCGAGGGCCCCGCGCAGCTTGCGGATCAATGCACGGCATGCGGGCTCGACATTCTGGCGCTCGAACGGGGCGGGCGCTTCGTCGGAGTGGTCACGATGCTGCTGGCGCTGGTGCTGATCTTCGCCGCGCTGGGCATCGACGAATGGCTGCGGCCGCCGCTGTGGGCCTCGCTCGCCATCTGGGCGCCGGTGACGATCGCGAGCGTGATCGGCGCGCTGAGGTTCTACAAGGCCATGTGGGTGTATCACAGCTTCGAGGAGCGCCAGGCATGAGCCGGCGCGTGCCGATCATCCCGACGATCTTCGTGCTCGCGGCGGTCGCGACGATGATCGGTCTGGGCGTGTGGCAGCTCGGTCGCAAGGCCGAGAAGGAGGAGCTGCTTGCGCGTTACGAAGCGGCGATGCGGATGAACGGCGATGTCGCCTTTCCGGTCGGCGAAACGGGCAGCGATCGGCTCTTCCGTCGCAGCCGTATCGAATGCGACCGTGTCGTCGGCATCGGCCCCGTCTCGGGCACCTCGGCCAGCGGACAAAAGGGATGGGTGCAGCGCGCGACCTGCTTGATGAGCGGGGGTGGGCAGGTCGAGGTCGACCTCGGCTACAGCCGCGATATCGCTGCGCCCGTCTACGCCGGGGGGACGATCCTCGGCTTGATCGCCCCGGGGCCCCGGCTCGTCGCCTCGCCGCCCGTCGCGGGGCTTCAGCCGATGGCGCTACCGAGCCCCGGCGACCTCCCCAACAACCACCTCGCCTATGCCGGGCAATGGTTCTTCTTCGCCGCGACCGCGCTTGTCATCTACGTGCTGGCATTGCGCCGCCGCCGCCGCTAGGCGGTCATCCCCATGCAATATGTCTCGACACGCGGGAGCGCCCCGGCGCTCGATTTCGAAGGGGTGACGCTCGCGGGGCTTGCCAGCGACGGAGGACTCTATGTCCCCGCCGAATGGCCGCGCTTCACCGCTGACGAGATCCGGGCAATGCGCGGGCTGGCCTATCCCGATCTCGCCGCGCGGGTGATGGCGCCATTTGTCGCGGGCAGCCTTGCCGAGGACGAGCTGCTGGCGATTTGCCACGCGGTCTATGGCGATTTCGGCCACGCTGCGGTGGCGCCGCTGGTGCAGCTCGACGCGCAGCACTGGCTGCTCGAGCTGTTCCACGGACCGACGCTGGCCTTCAAGGATGTCGCGCTGCAACTGCTCGGCCGGCTGTTCGAGACGTTCCTCGCGCGCCGCGACGAGCGTCTCACCATTGTCGGCGCGACCAGCGGGGACACCGGTTCGGCGGCGATCCGGGCGGTGGCTGGGCTCGACCGGGTCGAGATCTTCATGCTCCACCCCAAGGGCCGGGTCAGCGACGTGCAGCGCCGCCAGATGACCACGGTGCGCGCGCCCAACGTCCACAACCTCGCGATCGAGGGCAGCTTCGATGACGCGCAGGCGCACGTGAAGCGGATGTTCACCGACCCCGCAGTGGCGGGCGTGCTCAACCTCGGCGCGGTCAATTCGATCAATTGGGCGCGGCTGATGGCGCAGGTGGTCTATTACTTCACCAGCGCCCTGCAGCTCGGCGCGCCCGAGCGCCGGGTGGCCTACGCGGTGCCGACCGGCAATTTCGGCGATGTCTTCGCGGGATATGTTGCCGCGCGGATGGGGCTGCCGATCGCGCGCCTGATCGTCGCCACCAACATCAACGATATCCTGCACCGGGCGCTCACCAGCGGCGACTATTCGGCCGGCGGGGTGACGCCGACCGCGACGCCCTCGATGGACATCCAGGTCTCCTCCAATTTCGAGCGGCTGCTGTTCGACGCGGGAGGGCGCGACGGGGCGGCGCTGGCGGAGCAGATGCGCGCTTTCGAAGCCACCAGAGCGATGCAGCTCACCAACGCGCAGGCAGAGGGTGCTGCCGCGCTGTTCACCAGCACCCGCGCCGATCAGGCCGAAACCGCGCGCGCGGTGCAATGGGCCTATCGCGCGGCAGGGCAGGTGATCGATCCGCACACCGCCGTTGGTCTTCACGGCGCGCGGGTGGTGGCGAAAGGCGGCAGCGTTCCCGCCGATGTCCCGCTCGTCACGCTTGCCACCGCGCACCCCGCCAAGTTCCCCGACGCGGTCGAGCGGGCCATCGGCGTGCGGCCGGCGCTCCCGGCGCGGGTCGGCGACCTGTTCGGGCGCGAGGAGCGGATGGTCGAGATCGCCGGCGATTATGCCGCCGCGCGCGACTTCGTGCTGGGTCACGCCGCGGGCGCTCCGGCGTAATGGCGATCCTCGTCCAGCAGCCGCTGGTGATGGAATGCGCCGGATGGGACTCCTATCGCCTGCTCGACAGCGGGGCAGGGCGCAAGTGGGAGAGCTTCGGCCCCTACAGCTTCATCCGCCCCGAGCCGCAGGCGCTGTGGCAGCCGCGCCGCCCGGATTGGGCCGCGGCGGGCGAGTTCATTCCCGGCTCCGACGAGGACGGCGGCGGCCGCTGGCAGCTCGCCGAGCGCTTGCCCGAGGAAGCCTGGCAGCTTTGCTGGAACGAGGTGCACTTTACCGCGCGCCCCACGCCCTTCCGGCACTTGCAATTCTTCCCCGACATGGCCCCGGTGTGGGAGTGGATGCGCGCCCGGCTCGGCGAAATGACCGAAGCCGAGACAATGAACCTGTTCGGCTACACCGGCCTCGGCACGCTCGCGCTCTCGCGTCACGGGCGGGTGACCCATGTCGATGCCTCGAAGAAGTCGGTCGCGCAGGCGCGCGAGAACGCCGCGCTTTCGGGGATGGAGGATCGCCCGATCCGTTGGCTGACCGACGATGCCGCCAAGTTCGCCGCGCGCGAGGTCCGACGCGGGCGGCGTTATGACGGCATCATCCTCGATCCCCCCAAGTTCGGCCGCGGGCCCGAAGGCGAGGTGTGGCGTCTGGAAGAGCACTTGCCCGGCCTCATCGCCGACTGCGCGCGTTTGCTCGACGCCGACAGCCGCTTCCTGTTTCTCACCGTCTATGCCGTGCGGATGAGCAGCCTTGCCATTGCCGGGCTGCTCGCGGAAGCTCTCGGGCACTTGCCGGGGATCATCGAACATGGCGATCTTGCGGTCCGTGAGGAGGGCGAGGGCGCAAGGCTCTTGCCCACCGCGATTTTCGCCAGATGGAGTCAGGCATGACAACGACGCGTCTCGAAGCCTTCAGTGACGGTGTTCTCGCGATCATCATCACCATCATGGTGCTCGAACTGAAGGTGCCGCACGAGACCAGCCCGGCAGCGCTGGGGGCGCTGTGGCCGGTGTTTCTCAGCTACGTGCTCAGCTTCATCTATGTCGGCATCTACTGGAACAACCACCACCACATGATGGCGGCGACCAGGCAGGCCAGCGGCGATATCCTGTGGGCCAACCTCCATCTGCTGTTCTGGCTCTCGCTGCTGCCCTTCACCACCGGCTGGATGGGCGAGAACCACTTCGCGCGGCTCCCGTCGGTCCTGTATGGTGCCAACCTGCTGGCAAGCGCGGTTGCCTATTACGTGCTGCAACGCCGGATCATCCGCCGTGAAGGGCCCGATTGCCTGCTGGCCCAAGCGATCGGGCGGGATTGGAAGGGCAAGCTGTCACCGGTTCTCTATCTCCTCGGCATGGCCAGTGCGTGGCTGCTGGTCCCGTGGTCGGGCGTGATCATCTTCGGTGTGGTGGCGGCGATCTGGGTCATTCCCGACCGGCGCATCGAACGGGTTCTGGGCGGCACCGGCGATCCGGACTAAGGCCCCGAGCCACCATGACCGATTCGCTCACCCTTGAAGTCGACGATCTCGTCGTTGACGTCCTCACCGGCATCTATTCCGAGGAGACCGGCAAGCCGCAGCCGCTGCGCATCAGTATCGCCGCGCGTTACCGTGTGGCGATGCGCTACGATCCCGACACGCCGCTCGAGGCGAGCAAGAACTACATGGACCTGAAGTTCGCCGCGTCCGAAGGCTTGCCCAAGGGGGTGCACTTCAAGCTGATCGAGGCGGTCGCCGATCACATCTGCCACACGCTGTTCGTCCAGGACGCGCGGGTCGAGGCGGTGACGGTCAAGATCGTCAAGCTGGCGATCGCGGAAGCGGGCGAAGCGATCGGCATCACCCTCCACCGCGAGCGGCCTGCGTCCTTCGCGGTGTGAGGCGGTGATGCGCCAGATCGAGGTCGGATCGCTCCCCGAGGGCGCGCTCGATGCGGCTGCGGCGTTCATGGCCGTCCACCTTCCGGCCGCCCGCGCGCTGCTCGACGATCCGGCCTGCACCGCGCTCGCCGTCATCCTGCCGCCCGCGCCCTACGATCACCGCGACTGGCGCCGCGCGCTTGCCCGCGACCTCGCGCGCACGGCGGCGCCCAAGCGGGTGAATGTCGTCGCGGGCCTGCCGGGCGCGGCGCGCGAGGCGACGCTCCACTTTTTGGCAGATGCGCCGGGGGTGACAGGGCAGTATCTGGTGTGCCATGAATGACAACGTGCCCGCGCCAGCCCCCCGCAAACCCGATCTGATCGTGCTGCGCGCGCCGGGGGAGAGCGCGCCGCCGCTGGTCGATGCGTTCCAGCGCCGGATCACCTATCTGCGCCTCTCGGTCACCGACCGCTGCGATCTGCGCTGCTCCTACTGCATGCCCGAACGCATGACCTTCCTCCCCAAGAAGGAGGTGCTCAGCCTCGAGGAGCTCTACGAGCTGGCCACCGGCTTCATCGCGCGCGGGGTGACCAAGATCCGCATTACCGGGGGCGAACCCCTGGTGCGGCGCGACATCGTCGATCTGTTCGAGGCGCTCGGCCGCCGGCTCGGGCATGACCTCGCCGAACTGACGCTGACCACCAATGGCACCCAGCTGGCGCAGCATGCCGATGCGCTGGCGCGGGCCGGAGTGCGGCGCATCAACGTCTCGCTCGACACGCTCGACCGTGAGCGGTTCGCGGCGCTGACCCGGCGCGACGCGCTGCCGCAGGTGCTCGAGGGGATCGCCGCGGCCAAGGCAGCCGGGATCGGGGTCAAGCTCAACGTGGTGGCGCTGAAGGGCGTCAACGAGGCGGAACTGCCCGGTCTCATCGCCTGGGGCCACTCCAAGGGACATGACGTGACCCTCATCGAGGTCATGCCCCTGGGCGACGTCGAGGAGGAGCGGCTCGACCAGTATCTCCCGCTCGATCAGGTGCGCGCGCAGCTGGCGCGGCGCTGGACGCTCCGCGAGAGCGCCTACAGGACCGGCGGCCCCTCGCGCTATGTCGAGGTTGCCGAAACCGGCGGCAGGCTCGGCTTCATCACGCCGCACACCGGCAATTTCTGCGAAGGGTGCAACCGCCTGCGGGTGACGGCGACCGGCCAGCTCTATCCCTGCCTTGGCGGGGGCGAGCGGGTCGATCTGCGCGCGGCGCTGCGCTCGGACGATCCGGTCGCGAACCTCGCTGCGGCGCTCGAAGAGGCGCTCAGGATCAAGCCGGAAAAGCACCATTTCCGCATGGATGCGCGCGGCGCGGCCCCGGCGCTGGCACGGCACATGTCGCTGACGGGGGGCTGAGCCGTGGCGACGCTGGTGTTCCTCGGCAAGCTCGCCGATCTCGCCGGGGCGCCGTCGCAGGCGCTGCCTTTGCCGCTCTGCGAAGCGCTCGACTGGGCGGGGCTCAAGGCCGCGCTGCCGCCTGCCCTGGTCGAGGCCGTGGAGGACCCGCGGGTGCGGGTTGCCGTCAACGGCGCGCTGCTGGCCAACAAGGCCAAGCTGCAGGCCGGTGCGGGCGACGAGATCGCACTGCTGCCACCTGTCTCGGGCGGCTGAACCCCGGTGCCCCCGAGTCCGCCGATGCGCGACATCCGCCTGCTCGGCACGCCGTTCCATCCCGGCGCGCTGATCGGGCCCTTCACCAACGCCAATCCCGGCCTCGGCGGGGTCTGCACCTTCGTGGGCGAGGTGCGCGCGGAGGGCGATGTCGAAGCGCTCGAACTCACCCATTACGAACCGCTCACCCTGCCGGGGATGCACGACCTCGCCGACCGGGCCTTCGCGCGCTTCGATCTGATGGGTCTCCTGATGGTCCACCGCGTCGGGCTCATGCACCCGGGCGAGCCGATCGTCTGCGTCTCCGCCGCTGCGCGCCACCGGCGCGACGCGATCGACGCGGTCGATTTCGCGATGGACCACCTCAAGAGCGCCGCGTGGTTCTGGAAGCGCGAGAAGCGCGGCGGCAGCTGGCAGTGGATCGAACCGCGCGCCGAGGACGCCCGCGATCTCGCGCGCTGGCAGGCTCCTGTTGGAGACACATGAGACACTGTCCAGAGAAGAGAATCAGGGCGCGTGCGCTGGCGGGGGCAATGCGCCATGAAAGGGACGATGCAAGGCGGGCTGGTGCGTCACCCGAACGGTCTGGCAGATACGGCCTCGGTAGGAAAGCGGAGCGCGCGCGGCTGATTTGATCGCGGTCAAAGCCATGTCGGGCCGCGCGGGATAGATCTCCCTGCACAAGGAGGATCACCCATGAGCCACATCGTACACGATATCATCGCCCGCGGCGAAGCCCGCATCGTCGAGCCGCCCCAAGCTGCTCCGGCGCGCGAGCCGCAGGTGGTCGACCGCAATTTCGGCCTTCCGGCGGCGCTCTACGGCGCCACGGTTGCCTGCTATCTCGGCTTCCTCGCGATCACCGGCACCGCCTTCGCCAACCCGGAGCTTGCGATCCCGATGGTGATCTTCGCGCTGTTCATCATCGCCGGCTTCGGGGTGCCGACGATCTGGACCCGGCTTGCCGGGAACACCACCGCGCCCCAGACCCTCGGCGAATTCGCGGCCCGCGGGATCATGACCCACACCGGGCGGCTTGCCCCGCGCGATGCCACCATCCAGATGCTGATCCTGCCGGTGCTGCTGGTGTGCTGGGGCCTCGCCGTGGCGGTGATCGCCGCGGTGGTGCGCTGAGCTTGCGCTTCGGAGCGGCGGCTTTTCTCCCGCGCCGCCGCTCCGGATCCCCCCTTACCGGCCGGAGATCGCGTGCAGCATTTCCGGATCGCGCAGCGCGATGCCGCGCTTGCCCTCGCGCCGGATCGCGCCCGCCTCTTCCAGCTCGCCGAGTTTGCGGCTGACGGTCTCGATGGTCAGGCCCAGCATGTTGCCGATCTCGCCGCGGGTCAGCGGCAGCTCGAAATGCGGCGCAAGATGGCACGAGCTTTGGCTCGCGGCAGCGGCAAAATCGTGGAGCAGCGCGGCAAGCCGCGCTTCGGCGCTCGCGTGGCCGGTCAATTCGAGCAGACCGCGGGTCGCCAGCAGATCGGCCTGGCTGCGGCGCAGCAGCGCGCGGGCCAGCGCCGGGTAATCCTCGATCGCCCGTTCGATATCGGCCTTGGCAAAGGTGCACAGGCGGCTTTCGGTGAGCGCCACCACGTCGTAGTGCGCGAAAGGCGCGAACAGCTCGCCGATGAAGCCCGCCGGGTGGACCAGCGCGAGGATCTGCTCGTTGCCGTTGACATCAACTGCCGAGACCTTAAGCGCGCCCGAGAGCAGGGTGGCGCAGGCCGCGTCGGCGTCGCCCGCGGCGAACAGCATCTCGCCGCGATTCAGCGTGCGGGTGCGTCCGGCGGCGGCCATCGCGTCACGTTCCTCGGGCGTGAGCACCGCGCAGGCGGCGGTCTCGCGCACCGGGCAGGAGCTGCACGCGAGGTTCACGACCCCAGCGCCGCGGAAACCCGCGCGATCCCGGCATCCTCGCGCGCGAGCAGCGCGGCGACTTCGGACTGCGCGGCGCTGAGCGCGGGCTCATCGGCGAGGGCCGCGCCCGCGGCGGCGGCGAGGGTATCGAGCCGGGCGAGGGTGCCCGCGGTCGCCGCGCGGCGGGTGTCGAGCTCGGCCAGCGCCAACAGCGCTGCGCTGCGTGCGCCGCTTTCGGCCGCAGCGCCGCGGGCCGCGCGCGCCAGGCGCTCGGCATCGGGCTCGCGTGCGAGGAAGGCCGCGTGGCTGGTGCCGGCAGCGGCCCGCAGATCGGCGATCTCGGCCGGGCTGGTGGCGGGGCGAATCGGTGCGGGCGAGGCAGCCGGCGCGGGACCGGCAGGCACCGCGCCACTCTCGAACGGGCGCATCGCGAGCGAGGGATAGTCGCCGCTCCCCGACGCGCATCCGGTCAGCACTGCGGCGAGCAGCGCGAGGCTTGTGAAAATGGTCGAATGATTGCGCATGACGATCCCGTGTCCTGTTATCATGACAGCCGATGCAGGCAAAGCGGCCTCACAGTGCGCGGGCGTGCACTTTTTGGTCCTGCACCGTCCCGTCGGGCGTTGACTTGGCGGCGCCTTTCCCCTAACGACACCCATCTTTCCGGGGGCTGCACCGTCGCAGTCTCCCGCATTGCCGTTCGGTTATGCTGCGCGAGCCATCCAGGCCCAAGCCGTTTCGCCGGACACCGCATCAGTTTTGAGAGTATAGAGCCATGTTCGCTGTAGTGCGCACGGGCGGCAAGCAATATCGGGTTGCCGCCGGAGACAAGATTGCCGTTGAAAAGCTCGCGGGCGAAGCCGGCGACACGATCACGCTGGGCGATGTCCTGCTGGCCGGCGAAGGCGAAACCCTCGCCGATGCCGGTTCGGTGACCGTCTCGGCCGAGATCATCGCCCAGGCCAAGAGCGAGAAGGTGATCGTCTTCAAGAAGCGCCGCCGGCACAACTACCGTCGCAAGAACGGGCACCGCCAGCAGATGACCCTGCTGCGCATCACCGCCGTCGGCGCCGCTGCCGCTGAAAAGCCGGCCAAGAAGGCCGCCGCCAAGAAGACCAAGACCGAAGCCCCGGCTGCCGAAGCCGCCGGCTCGGCCGAATAAGGAGGCCCGGGAACCATGGCACACAAGAAGGCAGGCGGTTCGTCGCGCAACGGCCGTGATTCGGCCGGTCGTCGTCTCGGCGTCAAGAAGTTCGGCGGTCAGGAAGTGATCGGCGGCAACATCATCATTCGCCAGCGCGGCACCCGCGTCTATCCCGGCGTCAATGTCGGCATGGGCAAGGATCACACCCTCTATGCGCTCGATGCGGGCGTGGTGCGATTCCACTCGGGCAAGCTGGGACGCAAATACGTCTCGGTCGACGCGGTGGCCGAAGCCGCAGAATAAGCGGACGATTTCTTGAAAGGGGTCGTCCGCGTCAGGACGGTCCCGGTCGGTGCAAGACCGACCATGCGAGGGAGACGGGACCGTCCTCATCAGAGGGGGTCCGTCTCCCTTTTCGCACTCTCCCTCGCAGCGGGCTTGTCCGCAAAAAGTCGTGGAATAATAAAGTTTCGCGGCCACGAAATTGTCATGCGTTCGCACTAGTGGCGACGCGGGGCGAGGAAGGGAGAACTCGTGTTCCACCGCAGTCAGAGATTGCTGCTTCGGCCGATCTGGCCGGACGATTGGCAGGCGCTGTTCGCCGCGATCGCCGATGAAGGCGTGATCCGCAATCTGGCGCGCGCCCCGTGGCCTTACCGCGAGAGCGACGCACGCGATTTCGCCGCCTTGCCCGCCGATCCGCTCGCGCCCCGCTTCGTGATCACCCGCGCGGCCGATGCCGAGGTGGTGGGCTGCATCGGCGTGACGCCGGTGCGCGAGACCGAGCGCGCCGGTGACGATGGCGCCAACGACAACCGGGGCAGCGAGCTCGAGCTCGGTTACTGGATCGCGCGCGCGCATTGGGGGCAGGGCTATGCCACCGAAGCGGGCGCAGCGGTCATCGCGATCGCCGCGGCGCTGGGCCACCGCGAACTCGTTGCCTCGCACTTCCTCGACAACCCGGCCTCGGGCAAGGTGCTGCGCAAGCTCGGGTTCGAACCGACCGGACGCGTGGTGCAGCGCTATTCCTGCGGGCGCGGCTGCGAGGCGCCGACGATGCTCTATCGCCGCGTGCTGTCCGGCGCCGCCCCCGACCATCAGCGCGCGGCCTGAGCGCGGGCGGCTTGTCCGCCGCCGGCAAAGCGGTTACCGCAAGCCGCCTATGGTTCAGAGGAAACGGTTAACTCCCGAGGAATCGCGCGGCTCCGCGCTCGAGGCGGCGCGCGCGCTGCTGATCGAGGCCGGGCCGCAATCGGTGACGCTCAAGGCGGTCTCGGCGCGGATCGGGCGCACCCATGCCAATCTGCTGCACCATTTCGGCTCGGCCTCGGGGCTGCAGAAGGCGCTCGCCGAGCATCTCGCACGCACGGTGTGCGAAACGATCCGCCAGGCGGTTCACGCCAGCCGCGCCGGGCTCGGCTCGGCGCGCGAGGTGGTCGATCTCGCTTTCGACGCCTTCGACCGCGAGGGCGCGGGGGCACTCACCAGCTGGATGCTGCTCACGGGCAACGAGGATGCGCTCGACCCGATCATCGCGATCATCCACGAATTGCTCGACGAGATCGCCCCGGACGAGCCGCCGCAGCACCTCGCCGAGCGGCGCCTGCAGCGTGACACGTTGTCGCTGGTGCTGATGGCGCTGGGCGACGCGCTGATCGGCGATGCGCTGGCGAGATCCCTCGGCCTGCCGCGCGACGCGGCGCGCGAGCGGGCGTCAGCGATGCTCGAAGCGAGCCTTGCCGAGCATCAGCCGGTCTAGCCTCCGATGCCGATCACGCCGGCGCGTTGCCAAGTGGGCAGGTTGGCGGCATCAAGTATCTCGACCTTCAAGTGATCCACTGCGAGGGCGAGGTCGGGATAGGCCACGATCCGCCGCGCTTCGTCCGATTCGGCGAGCGGCACCACCACCAGCCGGCGGTTCACTTTCTGCCGCCAGTTCATCCGCGCGGTGTTCTCCTGCCCGACATAACAGCCTTTGGTGAAGCTGACGCCGTTCAGTTCCACGGCATTGGTTTCGAGCCACAGGATGTCGCCCATCTCCGTCCGTCCCTCGGGCACGCCAAGCGCCAGGCGGTGGGCGATCCACGCCGCGTCCGCGCTCTCGCCTTCGGGGGCACCGAGCCAGCGGTGGCCGAGTTCCGGCAGGCGCGGATCGGGGACGCTGCCTTCGCCCGGCGCGCGGCTCCAGTGCACGCCGAGCGATGCGTCGCGAGCGATCGCGATCTTGCGGCGCAGGCGATACATCGAGAGGCGCTTGACGAGGTCTTCGGCCCAGCCCGCTTCGCAATCGAGCAGCAGATCGGCCCCGTCGCGCCACACCAGAAAGTCGAACAGGTGCTTGCCCTGCGCGCTGAGCAGAGCGGCGTAGCACGGCAGCGGGCCGGCAACGTCATTGGTGACAAGCCCTTGCAGGAAGCCGCCGACGTCCTCGTCCGGCTCCTGCGGCGACAGGCGGATCACGGCGCGGGCGGCGAGCAGGGTTGCAACCATGGGTGACAGATAGGATCGCGGGTGGCTAAGGGGAAGGCATGACCGACCGCCTCACCATCCGCCGCCCCGACGATTGGCACCTCCATTTCCGCGATGGCGCGGTGATGGCCGAGGTGGTGCCCTATACCGCGCGCCAGTTCGCCCGCGCGATCGTGATGCCCAACCTCACCCCGCCGGTGACCACCACCGCGCGCGCTGCGGCCTATCGCGACCGGATCATGGCCGCCGTGCCCGCCGGGGTGCGCTTCACGCCGCTGATGACCTGCTACCTCACCGACAGCACCGATCCCGACGATCTTGCCCGGGGCGCGGCCGAGGGCGTGTTCACCGCGGCCAAGATGTACCCGGCCAACGCGACCACCAACTCGGCCGCGGGGGTGACCGATGTCGAGCGGATCTACCCGGTGCTCGCGCGGATGGAGGCCGAGGACATCGTGCTGTGCATCCACGGCGAGGTGACCGACCATGCGGTCGACGTGTTCGACCGCGAGAGGGCGTTCATCGAGCGGCACTTGCGCGGGATCGTTGCGAGCTTCCCCCGGCTGCGGGTGGTGTTCGAGCATATCACCACCAGTGACGCGGTCGATTTCGTGCTGGCGGCCGGGCCGCAGGTCGCCGCGACGATCACTCCGCAGCACCTCCATATCAATCGCAACGCGATGCTGGTGGGCGGCATCCAGCCGCACAATTACTGCCTGCCGGTCGCCAAGCGCGAGAGCCACCGCCTTGCGCTGCGCCGCGCGGCCACCGGCGGGAGCGCCAAGTTCTTCCTCGGCACCGACAGTGCGCCGCACCTGCGCAGCGCCAAGGAAGCGGCATGCGGCTGCGCGGGGATCTTCGGCGCGCCCTATGCGCTCGAAAGTTATCTCACCGTGTTCGACGAAGAGGGCGCGCTCGACCGGTTCGAGGGCTTCGCCTCGCTCCACGGCCCGGCGTTCTACAAGTTGCCGGTCAACGAGGAGAGCGTGACGCTCGAACGCGCCGAGGTGGCCGTTCCGCCCTATCTCCACGTGACGGGCGAGGAGATCGTGCCCTTCCACGCGGGCACGACGCTCGGCTGGCGCCTGCTAGGCTAGCGCTGCGCGCCGCTTCGCCCACAGGTCCGAAGCGAACACCGCCACCGCGATCCAGATCAGCACGAAGCTCGCCAGCTTGGCGGGCGCGAGCGGTTGGTGGAACACGGTGAGGCCGAGGATGAACACGATCGTCGGCGCGAGATACTGGATGAACCCGAGCGTCGAATAATCCATCCGCCGCGCCGCAATCGCGAACAGCAGCAGCGGCACCGCGGTGACCACGCCCGAAAAGACGATGAGGCCGCTCATCCAGATGTCATGCCCGAAGGAAGAGCCCGCAGGGCTTGCCGCATACCATCCGGCGATACCGGCGGCGGGAAGCAGCAGGATCGCGCTCTCGATGGTGAGGCCGGGCAGCGATCCGACCGCGACCTGTTTGCGCACCAGGCCGTAGAGCCCGAAACTGAGGCCGAGCGTCAGGCTGATCCACAGGCTCGTGACCGCGCCCGCCGCCAGCAGCGCCACCGCCGCCGCAGCGATCCCCACCGCCAGCCACTGCCGCCGTGAGAGTTTCTCGCCGAGGAAAACCGTGCCCAGCAGCACGTTGATCAAGGGGTTGAGGTAATAGCCGATGCTGGTCGCATAGACCTCGCCCGCCAGAATCGCCCAGATATAGACGAACCAGTTGGCCCCGATCAGCAGCGCGCTCGCAAGCAGCGCGAGCAGGCTGCGCGGCGAGGCGAGCGCGGCGCGCAGCTCCGGGAACTGGCGGCGCAGCGCGACGATCGCGAGGCACAGCGGCAGCGTCCAGATGATCCGCCAGGCGACGAATTCGAAGGCGGGGACGCTCTTCACCAGCAGCAGGTAGAGCGGAAGGAAGCCCCAGATGGTGTAGGCCGCCAGCGCCGGGGCAAGGCCGGAAGGGCGCGGGGTGTCGGGAGCGGGATCGGGGGCTTTCATGCCGGGCCGCGTTAGGACCGGGGGCGCAGCCGCGCAAGCGGCCTGAGGTTTGGGCGCATGAACTTCGGCTTACAGCGCTGATCTAGTTGCGTTCAGCCAAGCGCCTCTATGGCTGAACACAGCCAGCTTGCGGCCCTTCCCACCAAAGGGTTCGCGACTGGGCGCCCCCGGTGCCTTCGGACGCCGGGGGCGTTTGACGCACGGGCATTGAGCGGGAAATTAACCATCCGCATGGCATCATCGCCGCCATGCCGCGCGCGTTCCTCCCTTTGCTTTGCCTGCTCGCCGCTGCCTGTTCGCAGGACGGCAAGGACCCGGCGGCCGATGCGGCGGTGATTGCGCAGGACCCGGTGCTCGCCCGCGCGCTCCACGATCCGTTGATGAGCGACCCCGATCTTGCCAGCCGCAACGAGGCCAATGCCGCGATCGGATTTGCGGATTCCTCCGCGCTCCCGGTGATCGCCGCCACCACCGAACGCACCGAAGCCGCGCGCGAGGCGGCGCGGCTCGAACTGCTCGAAGGCGGCGCGATCCCCGATCTGCCCGCGCCCCGCAAGGACGCGCGGGGCAAGCCGCTCGGTCCGATGGCGGGCCGGGACGATCTCCTCGCCGCGATCGGCGCTCCGGCCGGGTGTGCAGGTCGCTTGCGCGAAGACTACGCCCTCGCCGCCGCGCTGCCAGCGCCCGCCGTGCTGCCTCCCTTGGCGATGGTGGTGCAAGCGGGCGGAAGCGATGCGCCGGGCTGCCGCATCCGCATCATCCGCTACCACACCGCCGCAGCACCGCAGGACGTGCTGCAATATCACTATGTCACAGCGACCCGCGCCGGCTTCACCGCTACCCGTTACGCCGCGCCCGAAGACATTCTCGCGGCGCGCGACACGGGCGGGCAGGTGCTGTTGATCCACGTCCGCCCGGGGCCGCACGGGCTTTCGGCGGCCACCCTGCTGTGGCGAGCGCCCTAGGGCCGCAGGCCGACGTTGAGCGTCGCGCGCGGCTGCTCCATCTCGGTGCTGGCGACCGGATAGGCGCAGTAATCGGCGGCGTAATAGGCGGCCGGGCGATGGTTGCCCGACAGGCCGATCCCCCCGAACGGGGCCTTCGAGGATGCGCCGTTGGTCGGCCCGTTCCAGTTGATGATCCCGGCGCGGATATTGGCCCAGAACCGCCCGTAATCATCGGGCGTGCCGCCGATCAGCGAGGCCGAGAGGCCGAAGCGGGTGTTGTTCGCCTCGCTGATCCCGGCATCGAGATCGGGAACGCGGATCACCTGCAGGATCGGGCCGAACAGCTCGATATCGGGACGCTCGGGCAGGTCGGTGACGTCGATGATGCCGGGGGTGAGGAAAGGGAGGTCGAGCACGGTGCGGCGCATGTGCAGCAGCGGGCGGCCACCTGCGGTCATCAGCGCGAGAAAGCTTTCGGCGAGCCGGTCGGCGGTGTCGTTGTCGATCACCGGGCCCATGAAGGGCTGCGGCTCGCCCAGCGGATCGCCGACCATCAGCTTGCGGGTGAGCGGCACCAGTTCGGCCATCAGGTCGTCATAGATGCTCTGCTTGACGATCAGCCGCCGCGCCGCGGTGCAGCGCTGCCCGGCGGTGGCGAAGGCGCTCTGGATGATGACCGCGGCGGCATCGGCCAGCTTGGGGGTGTCGATCACCACGATCGGATTGTTGCCGCCCATCTCGAGCGCGACGAGCTTGCCCGGATTGGCTGCGAGCTTGCGGTTGATCGCGATCCCCGCCTGCGCCGAACCGGTGAACAGCACGCCGTCGACGCCGGGGTGCGCGACCAGTGCCTTGCCTTCCTCGGGCCCGCCGATGACGAGCTGGATCACATCTTCGGGCACGCCCGACCGGTGAAAGGCGGCGACCAGCGCCTCGCCGACAGCGGGGGTCTTTTCGGACGGCTTGAACAGCACTGCGTTGCCCGCGATCAGCGCCGGCACGATGTGGCCATTGGGCAGGTGGGCCGGAAAGTTGTAGGGGCCGAGCACCGCCATCACGCCGTGCGGCTTGTGGCGCAGTGCCGCACTCGCGCCGATCCCGGCGTCGAACTTCTTCTTGCCGGTGCGCTCGGCATAGGCCTGCACCGAGATGTCGACCTTGGCCGCAACCGCATCGACTTCGCTGCGGGCCTCCCACAAGGGCTTGCCCGCCTCGCGCGCGATCAGCTCGGCGAGCATCTCCCCGTCGCGCCGCACGGTGTTGGAGAAGGCGCGCAGCACTTCGATGCGGGTGGTAAGCGCCTGCGCGGCCCAGCCCGCCCAGGCGCGCCGTGCGGTCGAGACCGCCGCCTCGACATCGCTGAGAGGGCCGCGCCACAGCTCCTCGCCGCTCGCCGGCTCGTGGGAAATGAGGATGTTACCGGTCATTTCAGCCGATTTGCCTGCCTTCGCGTTCCGTCGCCGGTCTGGCGCGGCCCCTTATCGCGGATTGAACTGTAAAGATAGCATTGCCCGATAGCTAGGCATGACCGGCAGGGGCCGGCGCGGGACCGTGCGCCTCGCCCATGCGACGAAGCGCCGTGACCTTGGCTTCGAGCGGCCCCCAATCGTCGGCACGGTCGATTGCGGCCCAGATTGCCTCGACCTCCTCGATGAGCAGCGACTGCGGGGCGGGATCGGCCCAGTAGGCGTGATCGGAGGCAAGCGGGGTGCAGTCGGCGAGGACATCGGCGAGGGTTCCGCCCTCCGCACCGCGCCCGCCACGATGCGCGAAGAAGAAGGCGTCGGGCTGTGCCTTTGATTCCCGCATCGCCTGTTCGCAGGCGGCGACGAGCTGCGTATCGGCTTCGACGCCCCGGGGCTCGACCCCCAGCCGCCAGCACCAGCGCCGCGCGACATTGGCCATGTAGAGCGGCCCGAAGCGTTCGAGCGCGGCGACCAGCGGCGCCGTGTCGGCATGGAGCCGCAGCGCCACCGCCAATTGCCCGCAGTTCCAGTGCAGCGCCTCGGGCTGGCGGCCGAAGGCGTAGAGCCCGGCGTGATCGAAATAGGCAGCGGTGAAGCCCGGCTCCCACGCCGGGAGCCAGCGCCAAGGGCCGTAATCGAAGCTCTCGCCGGTGATGTTCATGTTGTCGGTGTTGAGCACCCCGTGGACGAAGCCTGCGACCATGTAGCTCGCGGCGAGATCGGCGAGGCGCTCGACCACGAGGTGCATCAGCCGGATCGCGGGCTCGTCGCGGCCCGGGGCATCCTCGGGCGGGGGCGGGCCGGGGAAGTGCGCGAGGCAATAGTCGATGAGCGCCGCCATCTCGTCCGCCTGTTCCAGCGCGAGCAGCCGCTGGAACGTGCCGATGCGGATGTGCGAGTGGCTGAGGCGCACCAGCACGGCCGAGCGGGTCGGCGAGGGCTCGTCGCCGCGATACAGCGCCTCGCCGGTCTCGATCACGCTGAAGCTGCGCGAGGTGTTGACGCCGAGCGCCTCGAGCATCTCGGTGGCGAGGATTTCGCGCACCGCGCCCTTCAGGGTCAGCCGCCCGTCGCCCGAGCGGCTCCACGGGGTCTGGCCCGAACCCTTGGTGCCGAGGTCCATCAGGCGCCCGGCGCGGTCGCGCAGCTGTGCGTACAGGAACCCGCGCCCGTCGCCGATCTCGGGATTGTACACCCGGAACTGGTGACCGTGATAGCGCAGCGCGAGTGGCTCGGGCAGGTTGCCGGGAAGCGGTGCGAAGCGTCCGAAATGCGCCGCCCATGCGGCATCGTCCAACCCCGCCAGCCCGACCTCGGCCGCGGCGCGATCATTGCGGAACCGCACGCGGGTCTCGGGGAAATCGGCCGGCGCGACCGGATCGCCGAGCCACGCGGCCAGCGCGAGGATTGCGGGATCGGGCCGGTAGGCTCCCGATGCATCGGGGTGTTGCATGGCCAAGCTCATCCCGCGATAGTGGTCGTGCGCGCCGGGAGACGCAAGCCGCAGGGGATGCGGCCCGTCCCGGTGCCGCGCCAGTTGAGGGGATGATCGCGCGTCAATGGCTGCCACATACGAAGATCGCTACTGGACCAGCAGCGACGGCCTCACCCTGCATTACCGCAACTATCCCGCCGCCGAGGGAGCGACGAAGCTGCCGGTGTTGTGCCTCCATGGCCTCACCCGCAACGCGCGCGATTTCGCAGCGCTTGCCGAGAGTATCGCGCCGCAGCGCCGGGTGATCGTGCCCGAGATGCGCGGGCGCGGGATGAGCGACTATGCGCCGGATTCGGACACCTATTCGCCCATCACCTATGTCGCCGATGTGGAAAAGCTGCTCGCCGAGCAGGAAATCACGCGCTTCGTGGTGATCGGCACCTCGATGGGCGGGCTGATGACGATGCTGATGGCCGCCGCCCGGCCGGGTCGGATGGCGGGCGTGGTGATGAACGACATCGGCCCCGAGGTCGATACCGCGGGGGTGGCGCGCATTTCGGGCTATGTCGGGCAGGGGCGGTCCTATTCGACCTGGGTGCACGCCGCGCGCGGGCTGGCGGAAGCGCATGGCGCGGCCTTTCCCGACTTCACTCTCGATCAATGGCTCGAAATGGCCAAGCGCACCATGGTCGTGACCCAGAACGGGCGCATCGGCTTCGACTATGACATGGCGATCGCCGAGCCTTTCGCCAAACCCGGCAATGCCGCGCCGCCCAACCTGTGGCTCGCCTTCGAGGCGCTGAGCAATGTGCCGATGCTGCTGGTGCGCGGCGAACTGTCCGATCTCATCAACGCCGACACGGTGAAGCGCATGGGGGTGCGCAATCCCAAGATGCGCACCATCACCGTGCCGCGGGTGGGCCATGCCCCGACGCTCGACGAACCCGCGGTGCGTGAAGCGATCCATGCCCTGCTGGACGAGGTCGAGTGAGCCAGCCGCAGGGGCGCGTGCCCCGTGTTTTGCATTGCCATTCGACCTTCTCGCCCGGCGGCAAGGAGGTGCGCTGTGCGCGGCTGATGAACGCGTGGGGAGCGCGGCTGGACCACGCCATCGTTTCGGCCGAGCCGCAAGCGATGGGCGCGGCCGCGCTGGTCGATGCAGCGGTGCCGGTGGCCTATCCGCACGCTTTCCCCTCGCTCAAGGGCGCACCCACGCCGTGGCGGCTGGCAGGGCTCGCGCAGGCGCTCAAGGGCTACGACCTCGTCTGCACCTATAACTGGGGCGCGATGGACGTGGTGATGGCGCACCGGCTCTATGCGGGCATCATGGGCCTGCCCCCGCTGATCCATCACGAGGACGGGTTCAACGAGGACGAGGCGCAGGGTCTCGATCCCCGGCGCAACCTGTTCCGGCGGGCGGCCCTCGGCACGGCGGAGCGGCTGGTGGTGCCCTCGTTCCTGCTCGAGGACATTGCCCGCGTCGCCTGGCGCCAGCCATCGGACCGCATCGCGCGCATCCCCAACGGGATCGACACCGCCGCCTTCGCCGGGCCGCCCGATCCTGCCGCCTTGCCGATCACGAAAAGCGAAGGCTCGTTCTGGGTCGGCACGCTGGCAGGCCTGCGTCCGGTGAAGCAGCTCCCCCGGCTCGTCGAGGCCTTCGCCGGCCTGCCGCCCGAATGGCACCTCGTGATCTGCGGCGAGGGGACCGAACGGGGCGCGATCCTCGTCGCCGCCGAGCGGCTGGGCATTTCGCGGCGGGTCCACCTCCCGGGCAATGTCGATCCCGCCAGGGTGGTCGGCCTGTTCGACATCTTCGCGCTCTCCTCGGCCTCGGAGCAGTTCCCGCTTTCGGTGGTCGAGGCGATGGCGGCGGGGCGGCCCGTCGCCGCGCCCGATGTGGGGGATATCGCCATGATCCTGTCGGAGCCGAACCGCGCCTTCGTGAGCGATCCGTGCAGTGTGACGATGCTCGCTGCCAACCTGGCCGGTCTCGCCCGCGATCCCGCGCTGCGCGCCCGGATCGGCGCCGCCAACGCCGCGCGCGCGCGCACCGAATTCGATTTCGCCGCCATGCTCGCGCAGTACGAGGCGATCTATGCCCGCGCGATCGGGCGCCCGTTCTGATCCGTGTGCGCTTCATCTGCCGTTCAAGCGCAGCGCGCCATTCCGGCACCGCCACGCGCCCGCCATTGCGCCGGGCGCATCACCTGCCTAAAGAGCGCGCTTCGTCAGCCATGCGCGGCTGACCCGGCTTGAAAGAGGACCCCGAGGCCCCCCATGGCGCGCACGCCCATCACCACCCCTTCGCCCGCTGCTCCCTCTGCCGAGGACGAGGTCCTGATCCGCGAGATCGACGAGGCCGTGCGCGAGGATGCCGCGCTCGAGTTCCTGCAGAAGCACGGGATCAAGCTGCTTGCAGTGATCGGCCTCGCGGTGACGGCGCTCGGCGGCTACCTGCTGTGGGATCACTATCGCCAGAAGGATCTCGAAACCCAGTCGGAAACGCTGATCTCCGCGCTCGATTCTGCCGACCAGAGCGATTTCAAGACCGCCTCGGAAAAGGTCGCGCCGCTGATCACCGGCAATGCCTCGCCCGGGGCGCGCGCGGCAGCGCGCTTCGTCCAGGCCGGCGCCGCGCTCGAGCAGGGGGACACCGCCAAGGCGACCGGCATCTACAAGGAGATCGTCGCCGATCCCGAAACCCCGCCGGTGCTCAAGGATCTGGCGCGGTTGCGCGAGGTCACGGTCAATTATGACCGGATGAAGCCCGCCGACGTGATCGCGCAGCTTTCGCCCATGGCCAAGCCGGGCAGCCCGCTGTTCGGCAGCGCGGGCGAGCTCGTGGCAATGGCGCATCTCGAAAACGGCAACCGCGCCGAGGCAGGCAAGCTGTTCGCCGCGATCGCCAAGGACGAGAACCTGCCCGAAACGCTGCGCAGCCGCGCGCGGCAGATGGCGGGGCTGATGGGGGTCGATGCGGTGGTCGATGTCGCCAAGCTGCTCAAGGATCAGGGTGCGGGCGAAGACGAAGATCATGGCGCAGACGCCCCTGCCGCGGCCGAGTGAGGCTGCAAATTTGGAACGGACGGGTATGACAGTACAGAAATTCGCGCGCGCTTCGCTGGTTGCAGGGCTGATGCTGGCCGGGCTGGCCGGCTGCAAGGGTGGGCTGTTCGGTGGCGGCGACGACAAGGCGACGCCGACGATCGGCAACCGCGTGCCGATCCTGTCGCGGATCGAGAGCGGGGCAGAGGTCGATCCCGCGCTCGCAAGCGTCAGCGTGGTGCTGCCGCCGCAGCGCTCCAACCCCGAATGGGGGCAAGCGGGCGGCACGGCGAGCAAGTCCTACGGCCATCTCGCGCTGTCCGAGACCCCGGCTAAGGTGTGGACCGCGCAGATTGCCGGATCGAGCAACCGCGAACGCCTCGCCGCCGCGCCCGTGGTCGGCGGGGGCAAGCTGTTCGCCACCGGCACCGACGGGGTGATCTATGCCTTCGACAAGGCCACCGGCGCGCGGCTCTGGACCCTCCAGAACGATGACAGCATGACCAAGGACATGCGCCCCTCGGCCTTCGGCGGCGGGGTCAGCTATGACAATGGCAAGCTCTACGCCACCAACGGCGTGGGCGAGGTCAAGGCGATCAACGCCGAAACCGGCGCGATGCTGTGGAAGGTCAAGCCTGCAGGGCCGCTGCGCGGTTCGCCCACCATCGCCTTCGGCCAGCTGTTCGTGATGACCCAGGACAACCAGCTGATCGCGCTCAAGATGGATGATGGCTCGCTGGTCTGGGACGAGAGCGGATCGAACACCCAGTCGGGCGTGTTCGGGGTCGCGGCACCTGCGGCCGGGCAGGGCACGGTGATCGCCGGCTATTCGAGCGGCGAGCTTTCCGCCTATCGTTACGAGAACGGCCGCACGCTGTGGTCGGATGCGCTGGCGCGCACCAGCATTTCCACCTCGGTGGGCTCGATCACCGATATCGATGCCGATCCGATCATCGATTCGGGCCGGGTCTACGCGCTCGGGCAGGGCGGGCGCATGGCGGCCTATGAACTGGTCACCGGCCAGCGCATCTGGGAATTGAACCTCGCCGGCATCTCGACCCCGGCGATCGCGGGCGAGTGGATCTTCACCCTGACCGATGACGCGCGTCTGCTTGCGATCGCGCGCTCCTCGGGCCGGGTGCGCTGGATTGCGCAGCTCCAGCGCTTCAAGGACGAGGAAGACAAGAAAGGCCCGATCTTCTGGACCGGCCCGGTGCTCGCCGGCGGCCAGCTGTGGGCGGCAAGCTCGCGCGGGGAGGTGTGGCGGGTGAGCGCGGCCGAAGGATCGGCCTCGCTGTTCGCCGATCTCGGCCAGCCGGTGAGCCTGCCGCCGGTCGTCGCGGACGGCTATCTCTACATCCTCGACGACGGCGGCACGATCCACGCCTGGAAATAGCCGGGGGCGCCCTGGCTCAGGCCAAGGCGTTAACCCTTTTGCGGTAGGCAAGGGCGGTCATGACCGCGCCGCGCCTACCCGATCCTGCCGTGCCTCCGGTTGCACCGGCGCGCCGCCCGGTGAGCGACGTCTCGACCGGCGTGGGTCTTGCAGGACTTGCCGGGCTGTTTGCGTGGATCGCTGTCTGTCGCTCCTATCCCGAGATCGCCGCGGCGCTCGGCCTTACCGGGCCGTTGTCCGGCGAACGCGGGGTGCTTTCGGGGCCCTATGCCGCGCTCGCCGCGATGCTCTTCACCGCGCTGCCGATGGCGGCGTGGTCGGTGCTGGTCGACAAGGTGCATCGGCGGCCCTCCACCGGCATCGACTGGACCCTCAAACGCCCGCTCGACGAGGTGCTGCCCGTGGCGGTGGTAAAACTGTGCGGGTTGTGGGCGACATGGGCGCTGATCGCCGCCTTTTACGCCCTTGCCCGCTGGTATTGGAGCGGGCCCTATCTGTTCGCGATGGAGGTGCTTGCGGTCGCGGCGCTGCCGCTGGTGATGCTGTCGATCCCCTACGTGATCTGGCTCGACCGCCACTTGATCGAGCCGCGCGATGCGACCTTCCAGTTCGGCGCCTGCGTGCTCGGCGGCGGGGTGGCGGGGCGCGGCACCACTTGGGAGAGCGGCGCGATCGCGAAGCACTGGCGGGCGTGGGCGATCAAGGGCTTCTTCGGCGCCTTCATGATCTCGATCCTGCCGCCGGGCTTCGCGCAAGTGGTTGCGGCCGATCCGGGCCAGCTGCTGGCCAATCCGGCCGATTTCATCATGACGCTGGTCACGCTCTTGTTCGTGATCGACGTGCAGGTCGGCACGGTCGGCTATCTCTTCACGCTGCGCCCGCTCGATTCGCACATCCGCTCGGGCAATCCCCTGCTCGCCGGCTGGCTCGCGGCGCTGCTGTGCTATCCGCCCTTCGTGTGGGGGATCATCGGCCCGAGCAATCAGGTGCTCAGCTACGAGTTCGCGACCCCCGGCTGGGCGCATTGGATGGCCGGCAACACCCCGCTGTTGTGGGGCTGGGGCGGACTGCTGGTGCTGCTCACCGGCATCTATGCCTGGGCAACGGTCGCGTTCGGCATCCGCTTTTCCAACCTCACCTATCGCGGCGTGCTGACCCACGGGCCTTACCGTTTCACGCGGCACCCGGCCTATCTTTCCAAGAACCTGTTCTGGTGGGTCTCGGTGCTGCCCTTCCTCGTTACCGGGCCGCCGATCGAGGGGCTGCGCAACTGCGTTTTCCTGCTCGTCGTCAACGCCATCTATTATTGGCGCGCGCGGACCGAGGAGGCGCACCTGCTTGCCGACGATGCCAAGTACCGCGAATATCACGCGTGGATGGAGCAGCATGGCCTCATCACCGCACCGCTGGCGCGGGTGATGCGGATGCTTGCCGGCGGGAGGCCGCCGCTGCGCGAGGGCGCGCAGGCCTTCCCGGCCGAATAGGGCTCACATCACCGGCGACCCGTCGTCGGTCGGAAACTTCAGCGCCTCTATGATCTGCACGTCGAGCCCGGCGATCGCCGCGCCGAAGGCCGCCATGTGCGGGGTGGCGAAGTGCACCCGCAGCGCCTCCTCGTCGCGCCACTTCTCGACGATGTGGAGGATCGAGGGATCGCCGAGGTCCTGCGTGAAGGCGTAGGCGATGCAGCCTTCCTCGGCATTGGAGGCGGCGACCATGTCGGCAATCGCGGCCTTGGCGGCATCGAGCGCGCCGTCTCCCACCTTGGCCTTGGCCAGAACGATCAGCATAGTGCTCTCCTTGCGATAGTGCGCCTCAGCGCGGGGTTCCGAACAGTGTGAAGGGCGCCCAGAGCGCCGGATCGGGATATTTCTTGCGGGTCTCGAGCATCGCGATGCGCAGCGCCTCCGCCGGAACACTCGTCATGGCCTCGAGCTGGAAGCGGCCCATCAGGAAGAGCGTCGCCTCGTCGCTCACGCTCCACAGGCTCATCACCACCCGCGGCGCTCCGGCTTTCTGGAAGGCACGCGCAAGACCGATCACGCCGCCTTCGTGGTTGAGGCCGAGCCCGCTCTGGCAGGCGCTGAGCACGACAAGGTCGGCATCCAGCCGCATCTGCTGCACCTCGCCTGCGGTCAGAAAGGCGTCGGCCGGGCTGGATCCTGCGAGCATGAGGAACCCGCCGGACAGGGGATTGCGCGGGTCCGACACGCCGTGCGCCGCGAAATAGAGCATCCGCGCCGAACCCATCCGGGCGACGACCGCGGTCTTTGTCGCCGCGTCCCCGATCAGCGCGTCGGCGGAAATGCGATCGGCAAGCAGGTTCGCTTCGCTGGCAGCGCCGGGCAGGCGCGGCACCTTCCATTCGCGCGACGGCGGCACCGCCGGATCGCCCACCACCAACGGGTTCACATATTCCTCGCGCCCGCCCCACGGCCGGATCATCTGGTCGAGATCGAACAGCCCCGCCGATACCGTGATGCTCATCCGGTCGATCAGCTGTTCCTTGCCTGCCAAGGGGAAGGCGGCGAAGGGATTGGTCGCGATCACCCCGTTGGCGACGATCACGAGATGGCGCACGCCCGCCAGCCCGTTGCGAATCGTCGGCGGCAGCAGGATGTCGGCGATCGGCGTGTAGCGGCCGGCCTTGCTGCGCGAGACCACCGGGGCGAGCGGCGATGCGGCCGCGCCGCTCCCGGTGAAGATCGGGGCGCGGCTGCGCGCGATCCCGTCGACATCGAGGTCGATGCGGTAATTGACCGCCGAGAGCCGCAGTTCCTCATGGCTGATCTGCGCCTCGTGATAGGCGAGGATGCCGGTGCGGCCGATCAGGTAGATCGCCAGCCGATCGCCCTTGTGCGAATAGAACAGCACCGCCGTGCCCTCGGGGTAGCCCGGGGTCTTGTCGTCGCGCTGGGTTGCGAGGAAGGTTTTCACATCCTCGAGCGTCGCCGAATTCATCTGCGGCGGCTTGACCCCGCGCACCATGTAGAGATCGCGCACGTCGCGGACATGGTCCGAGGCATCTTCGGCAAAGCGGGTGGCGAGCGGATCGGCAGGTGCGATCGGCTGCGCCGAGAGCGGCGACAGACTCCCCAGCAGCAGCGCCAGCATGGCCAGCCATCGCATCATCATTCCGCCCCCCTCAGAATGCCGCGTCAGAACGACTGTTCGTATACCCGCGTGATATCCCCGTTCCACTCGCCAGTATAGGCGTCGAGCAGGCGCTGTGCGGGCACCTTGCCGCTGGCGACAATCTCGTCGAGCGTGTCGAGATAGCCGGTCTCGTTGTCGCCCGCGGCGTTGTGCCGTCCGCGCGCGGCGAGGCCGGCATGGGCGATGGCGAGCGCCTCGCGCGCGATGTCGCGCAGCGTGCCGCCGCCGGGAACGGGCGCGTCGAGCGCCAGCCGGGGTGCATCATTGCGCAGGGCCTCGCGCTGCTCCATCGTCCAGTCCTTGACCAGATCCCACGCGGCATCGAGCGCCGATTGATCGTAAAGCAGCCCGACCCAGAACGCAGGCAGCGCGCAGATCCGGCTCCACGGGCCGCCATCGGCGCCGCGCATCTCGAGGAAGCTCTTGAGGCGCACCTCGGGAAAGGCGGTCGAGAGGTGATCCCACCAGTCGCTCTGCGTCGGGCGCTCGCCGGGGAGGACCGATAGCTTGCCGTCCAGAAAGTCGCGGAAGCTGAGGCCCGCCGCATCGATATACTTGCCGTCGCGGAACACGAAATACATCGGCACGTCGAGCATGTAGCGCGCCCAGCGTTCATAGCCGAAGCCGTCCTCGAACACGAAGGGCAGCATGCCCGTGCGCGCGGGATCGGTGTCCGACCAGATATGCGAGCGGTAGGACAGGAAGCCGTTGGGCCGCCCTTCCGTGAACGGCGAATTGGCGAACAGCGCGGTCGCGAGCGGTTGCAGCGCAAGGCCGACGCGGAACTTCTGCACCATGTCGGCTTCGGACCGGTAATCGAGATTGACCTGGATGGTGCAGGTGCGCAGCATCATGTCGAGGCCCATCGATCCGACCCGCGGCATGTGCCGCAGCATGATGTCGTAGCGGCCCTTGGGCATGATCGGCAGCTCGGCGCGGGCCTTGTCGGGCCACATCCCGAGACCGAGATATCCCAGCCCCAGCTCCTCGCCCACGGCCTTGACCTGTTCGAGGTGTCGTCCGGTCTCGGCGCAGGTCTGGTGGAGGTTCTCGAGCGGGGCGCCCGACAATTCGAGCTGGCCGGCGGGCTCGAGACTGACCGCCCCGTCGGCGCCCTTGAGCGCGATGACATTGCCGCCTTCCTCGACCGGCGTCCACCCGAAGGGTTCGAGGCCCTTGAGCAGATCGCGGATGCCGCAGGGTTCGTCATAGGAGGGGGCGCGGTGGTCGCTGGTCTTGAACACCAGCTTCTCGTGCTCGGTGCCGATACGCCAGCGCTCGGGCGGCTTCTCGCCGCGGATCATCGGCGCGAGCAGCTCCTCGAAGCTTTCGATCACCGGGTCGTCGGCAGTTGATGCTTCGCGTGTGCTCATTGCTTCGGGGGCCCTCTCTGGCCGGTTGCTCTAGAAAACCGAACTCGCGGTGGGAAGGCAATTTCGCATGTGCGCGCGGGAAGATGATTTGTCTTGCAGGATTGCTGCTTACCAGTCGCCCGCGCTCGCCATCCACACGCCGAGCGCGGCGATCGCGGCAGTCTCGCCGCGCAGGATGCGCGGGCCGAGCGTGATCGGGCGCGCCTGCGGCAGCGCGCGGATGGCGGCGCGCTCCGCTTCGTCGAAGCCGCCTTCGGGGCCGGTCAGGATCGCGGCAGGGCCGGCATGCGCCGCAAAGCTGGCGGCAGCAGCCTCGCCCCCGTTCTCGTCAGCGAAGAACAGCGCGCGTTCGGCAGGCCACGCGCCGAGCAGCGCATCGAGCTTCACCGGCTCGGCCAATTCCGGCAAGGCGGTGCGGGCGCATTGCTCGGCCGCCTCGATGGTGATGGCGCGGGCGCGCTCGATGTTGAGCTTGTCGGCAACGCAGCGGCGGGTGACGAGCGGCTGGATGCGCGCGGCGCCCAGTTCGGTCGCTTTCTCCAGCACAAGTTCGAAACGGTCCTTCTTGAGCAGCGCCGGGCACAGCCACAGATCGGGCACCGCCTCGCGCGCGCGCAGGCGCTCGGTCACGGTCACCGCGACCCGGTGCCGGCCGACCTCCTCGACCCGCGCCGTCCATTCGCCGGTGGCATCGTCGCACAGGATCACGATATCGCCTTCGCGCATCCGCATCACCTTGCCGAGATAATGCGCCTGCGGGCCATCCAGTGCGACCATCCGGCCCGCGCACAAGGCGTCCGTCACGAACAGGCGCGGCGCGCTTTTGGGGGGCCAGGCAGGGGTGCGGGGGAGGTGGGCTTCGGGCATGACCAGGAGGGATTGCTGTAGGTGGGCAGGGACCGCCCGTCTATACTCGGCCAAGCGACGACTCGTCGCCGTCGAAAGGGAGGGTATCGACAATGAACAGCAAATTCCTGATGCCGCTGGCCTGTCTGGCGCTTGTCGGCGGCGTGGTCGCCACGCCGGTCGTGGCGCAGGCCGTATCGCGGATCACCTTTGCCAAGGGCAACGATAACGCCTCGGTCAAGGGCACGATCAAGGGCAAGGCCTATCGCGATTACAAGCTTGGGGTGGGCAATGGCCAGAACCTCGGCGTCTCGCTGACGGGCAGCAGCTCGGTCAACTTCAACATCCTCCCGCCCGGCAGCACGGGAGAGGCCGTGTACAACAGCTCGGTGAGCGGGAACGACGCGACGGGCATCCGGACGGTGAAGGGCGATTACACCATCCGCGTCTACTTGATGGGGGCCGCCGAAACCTCGGGCAAGGCCTACCCGTACCAGCTGAGCGTCTCGGTGGTGAATTTCTGACAGACTTGCGCTAGCGGGGGCGGGTGAGCGAACACATCGTCCCCGACAGCGAGCACAAGGGCCTTGTCGCGCGGTTGCCGCAGGGCCTGCGCGATCTGGCCTTGCTCGCCCGCTTCGACCGGCCGATCGGCTGGTGGCTGCTGTTCTGGCCCTGCGTTTTCGCAGTGTGGCTGGCGGGGGCGGGGTGGCAGTTCGGCTTGCTCGGCTGGTTGCTGCTCGGCAGCATCGCGATGCGCGGGGCAGGCTGCGTCTACAACGATATCGTCGATGCCGATCTCGACGCCAGGGTCGCCCGCACCGCCGCGCGCCCGGTGGCGAGCGGGCGGGTGTCGAAGAAGCTGGCGTGGGGCTGGCTCCTCGTGCTTTGCCTCGTCGGCCTCGTCGTGCTGCTGCAACTGCGGTGGCAGGCGCAGCTGGTGGCGCTCGGCAGCCTTGCGCTGGTCGCGGCCTATCCCTTCATGAAGCGTATCACCTGGTGGCCGCAGGCGTGGCTCGGGATGGTGTTCAACTGGGGGCTGCTCGTCGGCTGGACGCAGCTTCGCTGGGACAACTGGGACGCGCTCGCGGCGCTTTATGCCGGGTGCATCGCCTGGGTGATCGGCTACGACACCATCTATGCGCTGCAGGACCGCGAGGACGACGCGATGGTCGGCATCCGCTCCTCGGCGCTGGCGATGGGCGCGCGGGTGCAGGCTGGGATCGCCGCCTTCTATGCGCTTGCGGTGGGGCTGTGGGGGCTCGCCTTCTGGCTCTACCGCGCCGATCCACTGGCGCTTCTCGCGCTGTTGCCGGTCGCGGGGCACCTGGCCTGGCAGGTGGCGAGCCTCGATCCTGCCGATCCCGCCAACCCGCTCGCCCGCTTCCGCGCCAACCGCTGGGCCGGCGCGCTGATGGCGGCGGCGTGTTTCGTGGTCGGGAACGCCTGAGATGTGCAACCTCTACCGCATGACCAAGAACGCCGTCGAGGTCGCCGCGTGGTTCAACGCGGTCGAAGGCGCAGGCGGCGCGAATTTCGCAGCCGAGGTCTATCCCGGCTACACCGGGCTGGTGGTCGCCGAGGGGGCGGTGAGGGCGATGACCTGGGGTTTCCCGCTGGTGCTCACAGGGGCGAGGGGCCAGCCGCTCAAGCCCAAACCGGTCAACAATGCGCGCACCGACAAGCTCGGCACCGCCTTCTGGCGCAGCGCCTTCGTCGCGCGGCGCTGCCTGATTCCGCTAACCGCCTGGGCCGAGGCCGAGGGGCCGAAAGGGCGGATGACCCGCACGTGGCTCGACGTCCCCGGCGCCGATCTGTTCGCCGCTGCCGGGGTGTGGCGGCCTTCGGGCGATTGGGGCGATTGCTACGCCATGGTGATGACCGACACCGACGGCTGCGACGCATCGGCAGTGCACGAGCGGATGCCGGTCCTGCTCGCGCCCGCCGATCACGCCCGCTGGCTCGCCGCTCCGCCCGAAGAGGCGCTGGCGCTGTGCCGTCCCTGGACCGGGGCGCTCGCCATCACGCGCACTTGCGAACCGTGGGCCAAGAGCGCGGCCGCCGCGGTTCAGCCCGGGCTGTTCTAGGCGTAGCTCACCAGCTCGAACTCGATCCCGTCCCAGTCGAAGAAATAGAAACGCCGCCCGGGCGCGTAGTCGGCATGGTTGAAGGGTTCGAGCCCGGCGGCGCGCACCACCTCCTCGGCCGCATCGAGATCGGGCACGACGATCCCGACATGGTTGAGCGGCACGCCCTTGGCGAAACCTCCGGGCACGGGCGCACCGCGGGTGTAGAGCGCGATGTAATCCTCGGTCCCGCCGATGTGGATCGTCTCCCCGCCCATCTGCGAGGGGCCGCGCCAGCGCTCCTCCCAGCCGAGCAGCGCGGCGAGCAGCCTTGCGGAGCGTTCGATGTCGCTGACGGTGATGTTGACGTGTTCGAGATAGGCGTTGCGCATGGGGGCAATCTCCGGGGGAAGGGGTGGATGCGAATCGTCGCCTTGCCGCTTGTGCAACCTCAAGCTAAGGTGAGGTCAAGTTATTTTCGGAAGCCGCCATGTCCCCGCCGCCTCGCCTTCGTGCATCGGACCTCCTTCCCATCGGCGAGATCGCCCGGCGCACCGGGCTGTCGGTGTCGGCGATCCGGTTCTACGAGGAGCAGGGTCTGATCGCGCCGGTGCGGTCGGGCGGCAACCAGCGGCGTTTCCTGCGTTCGGACATCCGCCGGCTGAGCTTCATCCTGATCGCGCAGAGGCTCGGGCTCGGGCTCGGCGAGATCGCCGCCGAGTTCGCGCAGCTGCCGCAGGGCCGAACCCCGACCGCGCGCGACTGGGAGGCGATCAGCCGCGCCATCCGCGCGCGGCTCGACGCGCGCATCGCCGAACTCGAGCGCACCCGCGAGCGGCTCGATGGGTGCATCGGCTGCGGCTGCCTCAGCCTTGAACATTGCGCGATCTGGAACCCCGGCGACCGGCTTGGCGAAGAGGGGCCCGGCCCGCGCAAGCTGATTGTCTGAGCGCGCGCGGGCCCACGACCCGCCAACCGCCATCGACGAACGGCAGGCGGTTCGACCAACCGCAGCCACAAGTCCACGATCACGGCTTTCCCGGATGACCCCGCCCGCTAGGATGATCGGCGAACCGTGCGCCGTCTGCGCCGAAAACAGGGGTCACACATGCTCGAACTCAGCGGCGTCAGCCACGTCTATCCCAACGGCACCCACGCGCTGGACAACGTCCGCCTCTCGATCCCCAAGGGCATGTTCGGCCTGCTCGGCCCCAACGGCGCGGGCAAATCGACCCTGATGCGCACTATCGCCACGCTGCAGGCGCCCACCGCCGGAAGCATCCGCTTCGGCGATATCGACGTGCTCGCCGAGCCCGACCGGTTGCGCCGCACATTGGGCTATCTGCCGCAGGATTTCGGCGTCTATCCGCGCATTTCGGCATATCGGATGCTCGATCACATGGCGGTGCTCAAAGGCATTGCCGATGCCAAGGAACGGCGCGGCGTGGTCGAGAACCTGCTCGAGCAGACCAACCTCTGGGCGGTGCGCGGCAAGGCGATCGCAGGCTTTTCGGGCGGGATGCGTCAGCGCTTCGGCATCGCGCAGGCGCTGATCGGCGATCCGGAGCTGATCATCGTCGACGAACCGACCGCCGGGCTCGATCCGGAGGAGCGCAACCGCTTCCTCAACCTCCTCGCCGGGATCGGCGAGAACGTGGTGGTTATTCTCTCGACCCACATCGTCGACGATGTCGCGGACCTGTGCCCGCGCATGGCGGTGCTGGCGGGCGGCAAGCTGCGGCTCGAAGGCGCGCCGCAGGAGCTGATCCGGCAGACCCAGGGCCGCGTGTGGCAGCGCACCATCCCGCACACCGCGCTTGCGGAAATGCAGGCCGCGCACGAGGTCATTTCGCATCGCTTCTTTGCCGGCAACATCGTGGTGCACGTGCTCGCCGACAGCCAGCCCGAAGGCTTCGCGCCGGTCAGCGGGGGCCTCGAGGACGTCTACTTCGCGACGCTCGCCGAAACCCGCCGCCCCGCTGCCGCCGCTGCGCAAGCCGCCTAAGGGAAGGCCCACCAGATGCTCACCGCCAGTCTCGCCGCGTTCGAAATCCGCTATCAGCTCAGGAACCCGGTGTTCTGGGCCTCGGTCGCGATCTTCTTCCTGATCGGGTTCGGGGTCGCTGCGAGCGACAATATCGGCCTCGGCACGCCCGGGTCGGTGCACGAGAACGCCCCTTACGCGATCACCGTCGCACTGACGCAGCTTACGCTGTTCTACCTGTTCGTGATCACCTCCTTCGTCGCCAATGCCGTGGTGCGCGACGATGTGACCGGATTCGGCCCGATGATCCGCGCCACCGCGGTCGGCCGGACGAGCTTTCTTGCCGGCCGCTTCATCGGCGGGCTGGTGATCGCGATCCTCGGCTACATCGCAATTCCGGCGGGCATTGCGCTAGGTGCGGCGATGCCTTGGGTCGATCCCGAAACGGTCGGTGCGGCGGGCCTTGGCACCTATGCCTGGCCCTTCCTCGTCATCGCCATGCCCAACCTTATCCTTGCCTCGGCGCTGCTGTTCAGCCTTGCCACCGTGACCCGCTCGATGCTGGCAAGCTATATCGGCGTGCTGGTGCTGGTGATGGGCTATCTCGTGATCCTCACGGTGGTTAGCTCCGACCCCGCCAATCTTGAGATTGTGGCGCTGATCGAGCCGCTCGGCATTGGCGCCGTGGCCGAGGTTTCGCGCTATTGGACGGGGGCGGAGCTCAACACCCGCGCGATCCCGCTCGACGGCGTGCTGCTTACCAACCGCCTGTTGACGCTCGGCTGGGCGGCGCTGTTCCTCGCCTTTGCCTGGGTGCGCTTCAGCATGACCGAGCGCGCGCCCTCGCGCTGGCGGCTGCGGCGGCTTGCCAAGCAGGCCGCGCGCACCGGCAAGGCCACGGCGGTCGAGCCGCAGGCGCTGGCCGGGCCCGCTCGCCGCAGCTTCGGATCGGGCTATGCGCTGGCAAGCTTCTGGCTGCGCCTCAGGGCCGAGACCGCGCTGGTGCTCAAGAGCCCCGGCCTGATCGTCCTGCTGCTGCTCGGGCTGACGCTGGCGGTGATCAACCTCGTCTTCGCGCAGACCGCCTATGGCACCCCGTCCTATCCGCTTACCGCCGGTGTCATCACCACGGTGACGGGCAGCATGACCCTGTTCACGCTGATCGTCGCGGTGTTCTATGGCGGCGAGCTGGTGTGGCGCGAACGCGACGTGAAGATCGCCGAGATCATCGATGTTACCCCTGCGCCTGCCTGGACGATGTTCGTGCCGAAGATCCTCGCGATCTTCGCGGTGCTGCTGACGATGGCGCTGACTGCGATGCTGGCAGGTATCGTCTTTCAGCTGATCAAGGGCGCGCCGAGCATCGATGTCGGTCTTTATCTGGGCGCCTATGTACTGCCGCTGAGCATCGATATGCTGCTGGTCGCGGTGCTGGCAGTGTTCTTGCAAATCCTGAGCCCCAACAAATATGTCGGCTGGGGGCTGATGCTGGTGTGGTTCCTCAGCCGCATCTTCCTGTCAAACCTCGGCTATTCGAACATGCTTTACCTGTTCGGCGGCGGCCCGGGCGAGCCCTTGTCCGACATGAACGGCACGGGCGGCTTCTGGGTCGGCGGGATGATCTCGCGCGCCTATTGGGGCTGTTTCGCGGTCATCCTGCTGGTGCTCGCCCACTGGGCCTGGCCGCGCGGCACGGTGGTGGCCGTGGTGCCGCGGCTCAAGGGCGTGCCGCAGCGCGCCACGCTCGCCTCGGGCGGGATAGCGCTCGCGGCGCTTGCGGGGATGGTTGGCACCGGGCTCGTCATCAACCACAACATCAAGGAATTGAACCGCTTCGAAACCTCGGACGACGCCGAGGCCCGGCTCGCCGCGCTCGAGCGCAAATATCTCAAATATGCGAGCCTGCCGCGCCCCGTTGTGACCGATGTCGAATTCGCGATCGACATCGATCCTTCCGCCAAGCGCTTGAAGGCGACCGGCCATTACCTCCTGCGCAACGACAGCGGGGTGCCCATTACCGAGCTGCACATCCGCCAGGGCGACGAGGGCGCCAAGTTCACCCGCCTCGACATCGCCGGGGCCAAGCTCGCCAGCTTCGACCAGACGTACCTCTACCGCATCTACCGGTTCGCCACGCCGCTGGCGCCGGGGGCTTCGACCCGGCTCGATTTCGCCACGGATATCTGGCGGCGCGGCTTTGCCAATAGCGCGGCAGCGACCGATATCGTCGACAACGGCACTTTCGTGAACAATTACGTCTTCGCGCCCATCGTCGGGATGGACCAGAGGGGCCTTTTGCAGGACCGCACCGCGCGCCGGCGACAGGGCTTGCCGGCCGAGCTCAGGATGGCGAAGCTCGAGGATACCTCGGCGCAGGTGCGCAACTATATCGGCGCCGACTGGGTCAATTCGAAGATCACCATTTCGACCGCCGCTGACCAGACACCGATCGCGCCGGGCAACAAGATTTCGGACGTGGTGAAGGATGGCCGCCGCACGGCGGTGTTCCAGTCGCCGGCGCCGATCCTCAACTTCTTCTCGGTGCAATCGGCGCGCTATGCCGTGGCCGAACAGCAGGACGGCCCCGTCCTCCTCAGCGTCTACTACGATCCCAAGCATGCCTGGAACGTGCCGGCGATGCAGAAGGCCCTGAAGACCGCGCTGGGCTACTATCAGCGCAATTTCGGCCCCTACCAGTTCGGCTATGCGCGGATTGTCGAGTTCCCCGGCTATGAGACCTTCGCGCAGGCCTTCGCCGGGACGATGCCCTATTCCGAAAGCATCGGCTTTGCCGCCGATGTGCGCGATCCCGAGACGATCGATTACGTTTCCTATGTCACCGCGCACGAGCTGGGGCACCAATACTGGGCGCATCAAGTGATCGGCGCCGACATGCAGGGCCAGACACTGCTGTCGGAGACGCTGGCGCAGTATTCGGCACTGATGGTGATGAAAGAGCTTTACGGCGAGGACAAAATCCGCCGCTTCCTCAAGTTCGAGCTCGATCGCTATCTCGAAGGGCGCAAGGCCGATGCTCTCGACGAACAGCCGCTGATCCGGGTCGAGAACCAGCAGCACATCCATTACCGCAAGGGCAGCCTCGTGATGTATCTCCTCCAGCACCGGCTCGGCGAGGATGCGGTCAACCGCGCGCTGGCGCGGCTGGTGGCGAAGTACCGCTTCAAGGGTGCGCCCTATCCCCGCAGCCTCGACCTCATCGCGGAACTGCGCAAGGAGGCCAAAACCCCCGAGGATCAGGCGCTGATCACCGATCTGTTCGAGCGGATCACGATCTATGATCTGAAGGCCAAGACTGCGACCAGCACCAAACGCGCCGATGGCAAGTGGGTGACCCGCATCACCATCGAGGCGGGCAAGTTCACCGCCGACGGCAAGGGCAAGGAAACCGCCGCACCGCTGGCCGAGCGTATCGAGGTCGGCCTGTTTACCGCGCGCCCCGGGACCGGCGCCTTCGCCAAGGCCAACGTGCTGGCGATGGCCCGCTATCCGGTGCGCGGCGGCGCGCAGGTGGTCGAGGTGGTAAGCGCGGCGAAGCCGAGCTTCGCGGGGATCGATCCCTACAACCTCTATATCGACCGCAACTCGGACGATAACCTGGTGGACGTGAACTAGGCTTCCGGCCCCAGCGCCGGGTCGAGATCGCGGGGCCGCGCGAAATGGACAAGCTTGGCGCAATAGCGCTTAAGCTCGCTCCAGTGGTCGATCTCGCATTCTAGCACCGCGTAGGCGGCGGTCGGAAACTTGGCGACAGCCTCGCGGAACAGGTCGTTTTCCTTGCCCGGCGCGACCAGTTCGAGCAGCACGTCCTGCAGCCCCGGATTGTGCCCCGACACGAGGATCGCGCCCGCTTCATCCGCGCCGCTGCCCGCATGGGCCTCGATCGTCTCGACGATGCTGTCGAAGCTGGCGAGGTAGAGCCGCTGGTCCCAGATCACCGGGAGCTCGGGCAGCGCGCCTTCGAGCGTCAGCTTGACCCGCACCGCGGGCGAGGCGAGCAGGCGGTCCCATTTGATCCCGTGATCGCGGATATGCGCGCCGATCAGCCCGGCGCCCTTGCGTCCGCGCGCATTGAGGCCCCGGTCGAAATCGCGCTGGCTGGTATCGTCCCAGTCGGACTTGGCGTGGCGCAGGAGACCAAGGATCTTCATCGCGGCAGGGCTCCTTGCGGGTGAGCGGTGCCCGGCTGACCAACACCAGCGGCGCAGCGTTGTAAAGCCTCATCGAGCGTCACCCGCAGCACCGGGGTGCCTTTCGGAAAGGCGCTGAGCAGGCGCGAGGGGAAGGCGGGGGACAGGACGATGAAGTGCCCGGCATCGTCCTTGCTGCGGATCAGCCGCCCGAAAGCCTGCGCCAGCCGCGCGCGGATGATGCGGTCGTCATAGGCAGAGCCGCCGCCCCCCTCTTTACTGGCGGCGAGCCGCCGCGCCTTGTGGAGGATGTCGGGGCGCGGCCAGGGAACCTGCTCCATCACCACGCACCTCAGGCTGTGACCCGGCACATCGACGCCGTCGCGCAGGGCATCGGTGCCGAGCAGGCTGGCGCGCGGATCGTCGCGGAAAATGTCGACCAGCGTGCCGGTGTCGATCGGGTCGACATGCTGGGCATAGACCGGCAGGCCGCCGCGCGCGAGCCGATCGGCGATGCGGCCATGCACCGCGCGCAGCCGCCGGATCGCGGTGAACAACCCGAGCACGCCGCCGCCGCTCGCTTCGATGATCCGCGCATAGGCGCCGGCGAGCGCGGGGAGATCGCCGCGCGCGATATCGGTGACGATCAGCACCTCGGCGCGGCTGGCGTAGTCGAACGGGCTTTCGGCGGCGGATAGCAAGGGTGCGACCTCGACATGGGCCGCGCCCGAGCGCGCGATGGCGCCGGCCCAGCGGTCGTCATCTTCCGTGCGGTCGGTGAGGGTGGCGCTGGTCAGCATCACGCCGTGTGCAGGCTCGAGCACCATGCGCGCGAAAGGCTTCATCGGGTCGAGCCAGCGGCGATGGATGGCCACGTCGAACTCGCGCGCATCGGACCGGTCGACCGCGAGCCAATCGACGAATTCGGGATCGGCCGGGCCGCCGAGCCGGGCGAGCAGCGCCTCCCAGGCGGCGAGCAATTCGATCCGCCAGCCCAGCGCGAAGCGCGCGCCCTCGATCCGTGCGCGCCCCTGGGCGTCGAGCCAGTCGGGCGGGTCGGCGAGGATCGCTTCGAGCCGCCCGCCGAGCCGGATCAGCGGCACCCGGATGCCGGCCAGCGCCTCGGCGGCGGCATCGGCGGCCTCGATCACCTCGCCCGGGAGACCCGCCGCCTCGGTCTCGATGCCATAGCCCGCGTCGATCCCCCCGCTTTCGTCGCGCGCATAGGTGGCGGCGCGCACCGCGGCAAGCAACGCCTCGACCGGGCCGAAGGGCGCGTTCTCGGCGAGGCGCTGGAGCCAGCCGTCGGAGGGAAGCAGCTGTCCCGCGCGGGCCGCGGCCGCGATCGCCTCGCCGCCTGCATCGTCATAGCTGGCAACATCCGCGAGCCGCGCAGCGAGGCCCCGGCGGCGCCCGCGCGCCTCGCGCTCGGGCCCGATGATCCAGCGCCTGAGTTCGATCGCCTCCTGCCCGGAGAGCGTCGCGGCAAAGGTGCTGTCGGCCGCGTCGAAAACGTGGTGGCCCTCGTCGAAGATCAGCCGCGTCGGGCGCTGGTTGGGGTCGCGCGCCCGCGCCGCGTTGACCATCACCAGGGCATGGTTGGCGATGACCAGATCGGCCTGCGCCGAATCGCGCGCGGCACGCTCGATGAAGCACTTCCGGTAATGCGGGCAGCCCGCATAGATGCATTCACCGCGCTGGTCGGTGAGCGCGGCGATCCCGCGCTTGCGGAACAGCGTGCCGAGCCAGCCGGGCAGATCGCCTCCGATCATGTCGCCATCGCGGGTATAGGCCCCCCAGCGCGCCACCAGCTGCGCCAGCACCGCGGCGCGCCCGGCAAAGCCGCCTTGCAGTGCGTCTTCGAGATTGAGGAGGCAGAGGTAGTTCTCGCGCCCCTTGCGCACCACCACCGGCGGGGTGCCGTCCGGGCGGCGCACCGGCCAGGCGCGGCGGCTTTCCGCGCGCAATTGGCGTTGCAGGTTCTTGGTGAAGGTCGAAACCCAGACGGTGCCCCCGCTGGCCGCTGCCCACAGCGAGGCGGGCGCGAGGTAGCCCAGCGTCTTGCCGATGCCCGTTCCGGCCTGCGCCAGCGCGAGGTGCGGGCGACCGGGCGCCGAGCGGGGTGCGAAGATGCGTGCCGCCTCCTGCGCATAGGCACGCTGGCCCTCGCGGCGTTCGGCGCCCTCTCCGGTCAGCCGCGCGAGCTGCGCCGCAATCGCTTCGGGCGCGAGTTCCACCTGCCGCGGCGCGGGGCGTTCGCCCGTTTCGTCCCATTCGGGCAGGCGCGCGAACAGCCAGCGCTCGGCAGTCGTCGGCTTGGCGATGTGCGGGCGCAGCACCTGCGCCCAGGGCCACCGCAAGCGCTCCAGCGATTGCACCGCGCTCCACGCGCCCTCGCGCTCGAACCATTCCGGGTCGCGCGTCGCAGCGATCAGCGCGCCCGCCGCGCGTTGCAGGAAGGCGGGCACCTCGGCATCGCCCTCCGGCGCGCCGATCCCGAGCGCCTCGGCGAGCCCGCGCGGCGTTGGCACGCAGAAGCGCGCGGGGTGGATGAAGGCGAAGGCTTCGAGCAGGTCGAGCCCCGAGAGGTCGGGATAGCCCAGCCGGCTCGCCACCAGCGGGGCGTTGATCAGCAGCACCGGCGTATCGGCGGCGGCCATGATCGCGTCGCCCTTCGACACCGCCTGCGTGGCGCCGTCGCCCGCGCGCAGCCAGTGCCCGCCGTGGCTGGCATGGAGCGCGGGCAGGGGAAGAGGGTCGGGGAGACTCACGCGGGCGAAGATGGGCGGGGCGGCGCGCGATGTAAACGCACGCTTGCAAGCCGCCTTCGCTTGTCCAATAGCCGCCCCGCCATGACGATAACCCGAGATGCCCTCATCGCCGCCGCTTCCCACTCCAAGGCCTGGCCGTTTCAGGAGGCGCAGCGGCTCGCCAAGCGGCTGCCGCAGGGAAAGCCCGGCGGCGTGCTGTTCGAGACCGGTTACGGCCCCTCGGGCCTGCCGCATATCGGCACCTTCCAGGAGGTGCTGCGTACAACGCTGGTGCGCCGCGCCTACGAGACGCTGACGGGCGCCGAGACCCGGCTGGTGGCCTTTTCGGACGATCTCGACGGCCTCAGGAAGGTGCCCGACAACGTCCCCAATCAAGCGATGCTGAAGGAGCACCTCGGCAAGCCGCTGTCGCGCATCCCCGATCCCTTCGAAAAGTTCGAAAGCTTCGCCGCGCACAACAATGCGATGCTGCGCGATTTTCTGGATCGCTTCGGGTTCGAGTATGAATTCGTCAGTTCCTCGGACTGCTACAATGGCGGGCAATTCGACGAGGCCCTGCGCGGGGTGCTGGCGAACTTCGGCGCGATCATGGACATCATGCTGCCGACGCTGGGCGAGGAGCGGCGGAAGACCTATTCCCCCGTCATGCCGATCAGTCCCACCACCGGCGCGGTGTTGCAGGTGCCGATCGAAGTCGTGGACGCCGCCGCCGGGATCATCCGCTTCACCGACGAGGACGGCAGCGTCATCGAGCAATCCGCACTGGGCGGCATGGCCAAGTGCCAGTGGAAGGTCGACTGGGCGATGCGCTGGGTCGCGCTCGGGGTCGATTACGAGATGTACGGCAAGGACTTGACCGACAGCGGCATCCAGTCGGGCAAGATCGCGCGCGTGCTCGGCGGCCACAAGCCCGAGGGGCTGATCTACGAGCTGTTCCTCGATGCGCGCGGAGAGAAGATCTCGAAGTCCAAGGGCAATGGTCTTTCGATCGAGGAATGGCTGCAATACGGCAGCGAAGAGAGCCTCGGTTTCTACATCTTCGCCAATCCCAAGAGCGCCAAGCAGTTGCACGCCGGGGTGATCCCCAAGGCGGTCGACGATTACTGGCAGTTCCGCAGCAGCATTCCGGGCCAGGACATCGACAAGCGGCTCGGCAATCCGGTGTGGCATCTGCTGCGCGCGAACGCGCGACATGACGGCGCCGACGCGCCGGGGCAGGGCGACACGCTGCCAGTGCCCTTCAGCCTGCTGTTGAACCTCGTCGGCGTGCTCGGAGCGGGTGCGACGCGTGAGGCGGTGTGGTCCTACCTCGGCAATTATGTCGCGGACGCCGACCCTGCCAAGCACCCCGCGCTCGATGCGCTGGTGGACCGCGCGCTGGCCTACAACCGCAATTTCGTCGCGCCCACGCTGGAGAAGCGTGTGCCAGTCGGCGGCGAGGTTGCGGCGCTCGCGGCACTGGACGCTGCGCTCGACGCCGCCGACCCGGCGACCAGCGCCGAGGACTTGCAGACCATCGTCTACGAGATCGGCAAGGTCGAGGCCTTCGGGTTCGAGAATCTGCGCGACTGGTTCAAGGCGCTCTACGAAACCCTGCTGGGCTCCGAACAGGGCCCGCGCATGGGCAGCTTCATCGCGCTCTACGGCATTGCGCCCACGCGCGCGCTGATTGCCGAGGCGCTGGCAAGGGCCTAGGCTGGTGCCATGACCCGCCACGACGCCGATCCCCGCAAGCTCGCCCGCGACCTGCTTGGCCGCGATTACGACGACCTGGAGGCGGACGAGCAGCGGGTCCTGAAGCACGTCGCCGCGGGCAGCTTCACCGGGCGAGATGCCGACGAATTGGCGCAGGCCCACGCCACCTGGGGCGACCGTCTGGCGGACCGGGTCGCGGCGGTCGGGGGAAGCTGGGGGTTCATCATCGGTTTCGGCGTGGTGCTGGTGGTGTGGGCGGCGCTCAACAGCGGACTCCTGCAGGCGATGGGACTGCCGGCCTTCGACGCCTATCCCTTCATCTTCCTCAATCTGATGCTCTCGATGCTGGCGGCGGTGCAGGCCCCGGTGATCCTGATGAGCCAGAACCGCCAGGCGATGAAAGACCGCATCACCGCTCGCCACGATTACGAGGTGAATCTTCGCACCCAGCTCGAAATCCTGCGCCTCGCGCGCCGGGTCGAGAAGTTTGCGGAGGAAGTGCGGGCGATTGCGCGCAAGGAGTCCCAGCCGGGCGAAGGTGCATAGCCGCCCGGCGCCGGCTTATTGCCACCGTCTTGTGCGGTACCACTTGGTGATGATGTATTTCGACCCCGCCTCCACGGGGGCTCCGGCGTGGAGCGCCGCCTCGTTGGGGCGACCATCGGGCAGGGCATTGTTCCACACCAGCAGCACGCCGGGTTGCGGCTCGATCCGGATGCCGAGCGCGGTGAAAACGGTCGCGCCGCCCGCTTCGACCGCATTGAGATAGGCCATCGTGGTCCAGCTGCGCTGCCCGCCGCGCGCCTCTTCCTGCGGCCAGTAGCTTTCGGTGACGTAGAACCAGTCATTATGCGGCTTGAACTGCTGGCCGGGACGATAGCGCTGGCCCTGCACCGGCTCGCCGACCTCGCCCGGCACGCCGAGCAGCGCGTCGATCCGCTGCGAGATGCCCGCAACCAAGGGGTCATGCGGATCGAGATCGCCCGAATAGGAGGTGCGGAACCCGCTCGCATAATCGAGCTCGTGGAGCGCGGAGGGGCGCGCGACCGTGTCGATCATCGTGCACAGCCGGGCGCATTCGGACACGTTGAGAAACCCGCCCACCGCGAACAGTTCGATCCGCGTATCGGGCAGGCGGTAGATCGCGGGATCGGCTTTCAGCCGGGTGCGCACCGCATCGCCCATGCGGGCGAGCGCGTCCTGATCGGGCACCGTGTCGGGCGCAGTCATGCGGGCGATTTTAGCAGGCCGGGCCCCGCACGCAAAGCCGCGAGGCCGCTGCCTTGCGCCCGCTTGCAAGGGTGGTAGTCTGGACGGACGGAACAAGGAGACACGCCCGATGACCCTCGATGCCAAGCCCCGCTACAGCGGCGTCGCGATGGCGTTCCACTGGCTGATCGCGGTGCTGGTGATCGTCAGCTGGCAGGCCACGGTCGCCGCCGAGGCGACCAGCGACCGCGCCGCGCGCGAGACGATCATGGGCAACCACTTCGCCTTCGGCGTGGTGATCTTCACGCTGGTGGCGCTGCGCCTGATCTGGCGGCAGGTGAGCCCGCCGCCCAAGCAGAACCCCGCCCACGCCGGTCGGGAGCGCACTGCGGCGCGGGTGATCCACTTCGCTTTCTATGCGCTGCTGCTGGGGATGCCGATCGCCGGATGGGTCGCGCTGTCGAGCTTCGGCGCGCCGATCAGCGTGTTCGGCCTGTTCGAGCTTCCGGCGCTGCCGGTCGGCATCGACAAGGCGCGGGGGGAGGCGATCTTCGAAGTGCATGGTGCAGCCGGAATCACCCTGCTGGTGCTGATCGCGCTCCACGCGCTCGCTGCGCTCAAGCACACCCTGATCGACAGGGACGGCAACCTGTTCCGGATGCTGCCCTTCGGCACGCCCAAGGGCTAGTCCGCGCGGGCAAGCGAAACCCCGCCGGATCGCTCCGGCGGGGCAGGCATCTTCCGGCGAGGACTTACCAGAAGAAGTCGGGAATAACGTCGATCACCTGGCCGGTGTAGATATCGACCAGCACGACATCGTTGTAATAGCGCACCCACTGATAGGGGCCGTAGACCGGAGGCAAGCGATACTGCCACGGATCGTTGATGAAGAAACGCGGCTGGAAGAACAGGCTGTCGAGATAGAAGCCGATGCTCAGCCGGCTATAGCGGTGCGAGCGGTAGGGCGCGTAATACGGGCCGGGGCGGTAAAGGAACTGGTTGCCACGCCGGTAATCGAACCAGTCGTAGCTGCGGTTGCTGCGCCAGCGCTGGTCCCAGCGGCGGAAATCGTTGCGATCCCAGCCCGGACGGCCGTTCCAGCTCCAGCGCCAGTCGTCGCGCCGCCAGCTGCTGCGGTCGCGGCGCGACTGGTCGCGGCGCCAATCGTCGCGCCGGTCATCGCGGCCACCACCGCGCCACTGTTCCCCGCGCCCGTCGCGCCAGTCGTCACGCCGCCCGTCGCGCCATTGGTCGCCGCGTTCGGCCTGTCTGACGCGCAGGTCGCCGCGGCGCTCGACCTGATCGGCGCGGATGTCGCCGCGGCGCTCGATCACCTCGGCGCGCTGTTCGCTCCGCCGGTCGACCCGGTCTGCTGCGGCATCGCGTCCGCGCCAATCGAGCCGGTCCGAGCGCACATAGCCGCGCTGCTCGATCTGGCCGGCGCGTTGTTCGCTGCGGCGGTCGATTTGATCGGCACGTTGTTCGCCGCGACGGTCGATGCGGTCGGCACGCTGTTCGGCCGGGCGGTCGATCGGCCCGGGTCCGCGGCCGCGTCCGTCGCCTTGGCCGAAGCCCTCACCGCCTGCGCCGCGCCCGCCGCGCCGGTCGGACTGAAGCTCGGCAACGGGCTGCGCGGCAGGCGGCGGCGACGCGGGGGCAAACACCGGCGGCTCCGGACGCTCCACACGTTCGGGCCGGTCGGGACGCTCCGCGCGCGCCGGACGCTCCGGTCGGAACCGCGCCGGCTCGACCGGATCATCGACGAGTGCCGGGGGTCGTTCGAAACGGTCGCGCGCCGGGAGCGGAGTCGGCTCGCTCCGCTCGATCCGCATCGGACGACGCTCCATCGGCGGCTGGCCGCCGACATCCGCGCCCGGCTCGGGGGCGTCCTGCGCGGCGGCGGGAGCGGCGGGAAGGGCGAATGCGAGTGCGGCGGCCAGCGCTGCGAGCGAACCGCCCCGGACAGTGAGGGTCTTCATGGGTTGTGCCTCCAATGTCGCCCGCCCACCACAAGCGGCTGTTGCAATGGCTTCAGCTAACGCCGTCAGACTGTCGCGGACATGAACCGGCTCGCCGATGTTCAGAAAAAAAGCATCGGAACTGAACAAGACGGTCGTGGCTTGACGCAACGCACAGCGCCGCCAATGGGGTGCGCCATGTTCGACACCCTCGACGAAGTTCTCGCCGACTGCCGCAACCGCCTGATTCGCGCCGCGCGGGATCGCAAATCGCCGATGCACACGCCGGTGATCGTGACGGGCGATGTCGATGCCCGGGTGATGGTGCTGCGCGGCTTCGATGCGGCGGCGTGGACACTGCGGCTCCACACCGATGCGCGCGCGCCCAAGGCCAAGGTGATCGCCGCCGATCCGCGGCTGGCGGTGCTGGCGTACGACAAGGCGGCCAAGATCCAGATTCGTGCGCGTGGGTGGGGCGAGGTTCTCACCCAAGGCCCCGTGGTCGACGAGGCCTGGGCCGCAAGCACCGCCTTCGCCCGGCGCTGCTATCTGGGCGAGGGGCCGGGGGCAGCTTCGGACACCCCCACTTCGGGGCTCCCCGCGGCCTTCGAAGGGGTCGAGCCCGACGAGGCGCAGCTCGTGCCCGCGCGGGAGAATTTCGCGGTGCTGCGGATCGCGCTGACATCGCTTGACTGGCTCTATCTTGCCCATACCGGGCATGTGCGCGCGCAGTTCGCCCGCAGGCGCGGCGATGCGGCGGAGGCGTGGTCGGGGGGCTGGGTTTCGCCCTGAGCGGGCGGCGCACGGTCAGGCGGCGGAGGCCGAAGGCGAGGGGCTCGGCGCGGGGAGCAGCATAATCTCCTCGATCTCGCTCGCCGGGACGACATGGTCCTCGCCATGGGCCACCGCCTGTTCAAGGGCACGGCGCGCGCGCTGCACGATGCCTTCGCCGGTCTCGCCGAAACGGTCGGCAGCGACCCCGAAGCTGGCCGTGATCCGCGCCTCGGTACCAAGCTGGGGCAGGCGCAGCTGCGCTAGGCTGCGGCGCATGCGGTCGGCGATCCGAACCGCGGCGCGCTCGTCGGCACCCGGCACGAGAATGGTAAAGCCGTCGCCCTCGGCGAGCGTGATGCGGTCATCGCGGCGCAGGCCGGCGCGCATCACCGCGGCGACATGCTCGCTCACCTCTTGGCGGGTCTGGGCATTCCAGATGGTGCGCAATGCCGCGAGCTGATCGATCCGGCCGCGCAGCACCGCGTGCGAGCCGTCGCGCATGGCATCGCGGCGCGCGGCGAGATTGATCGCCTCGGCCAGCGCCTCGCGCTTCATCAGGTCGCGCAGAGGATCAGCGGCGGGTTCGCGCAGCGGTTCGACCGGGAGCGCGACCCGCCGCCTGGCGCGCGTCTGCCCCAGCCATGCCCCCACCGCCGCGCAGAGCGCGCACAGCAGCGCCGCCAGTTCCAGCGGCATCTCGATTCCCGTGATCACGCCCGTCTGTCCTCATGCGGCCCTGTGCCCGCTAGGCAGAATTACGTAGGTCCGGTTAAGGCGGCGTAAAGCAGAATGCGCGGCTTCTGTCACAATTCAGCAATATTTCGACAGCGCCGCGCGCACAGCCTCCGATCAGCGCGTCAGCTTCTTGTAGGCGAGCCGCGTGGGCCGGTCGGCGGCGTCGCCGAGGCGGCGGCGCTTGTCCTCCTCGTAGGCTTCGAAATTGCCTTCGAACCATTCGACATGGCTGTTGCCTTCGAAGGCGAGGATGTGGGTGGCGAGGCGATCGAGGAAGAAGCGGTCGTGGCTGATGACCACCGCGCAGCCCGCGAAGTTCTCGATCGCGTCTTCCAGCGCGGCCAGCGTTTCGACGTCGAGATCGTTGGTCGGCTCGTCGAGCAGCAGCACGTTGCCGCCCTGCTTGAGCATCTTGGCCATGTGCACGCGGTTGCGCTCGCCGCCCGAGAGCTTGCCGACGTTCTTCTGCTGGTCCGCGCCCTTGAAGTTGAACGCGCCCACATAGGCGCGGGTCGACATGTCCTGCCCGTTGACCTTCATGTAATCGAGACCGTCGGAAATTTCCTCCCAGACGTTCTTCTTGGGGTCGAGATGGTCGCGGCTCTGGTCGACATAGCCGAGCCGCACGGTCGAGCCGATCTCCACCGTCCCACTGTCGGGCTGTTCCTTGCCGGTGAGGATCTTGAACAGCGTCGATTTGCCCGCACCGTTGGGGCCGATCACACCGACGATCCCGCCCGGCGGGAGCATGAAGGAAAGGTTCTCGAACAGGAGCTTGTCGCCATAGGCCTTGGTGATGCCCTTGGCCTCGATCACCTTGCCGCCGAGACGCTCGGGCACCTGGATGACGATCTGCGCCTTGCCGACCTGGCGGCTGTCCTGGCTGTTCTGGAGTTCCTCGAACTTGCGGATGCGCGCCTTGGACTTGGTCTGGCGCGCGGCCGGGGTCTGGCGGATCCACTCCAGTTCGCGCTGAAGCGCCTTCTGCTTGCCGCTTTCCTCGCGGCTTTCCTGCTCGAGCCGCTTGGCCTTCTTCTCGAGATAGGTCGAATAGTTGCCCTCATAGGGGTAATAGGAGCCCCGATCCAGTTCGAGGATCCATTCGACCACGTTGTCGAGGAAGTAGCGGTCGTGGGTGATCATCAGCACCGCACCGGCATATTCCTTGAGGTGGTTTTCCAGCCACTGCACCGACTCCGCGTCGAGGTGGTTGGTCGGCTCGTCGAGCAGCAGGATCGAGGGCTTCTGGATGAGCAGGCGGGTGAGCGCCACGCGGCGTTTCTCGCCGCCCGAAAGGTCCTTGACCGGCCAGTCGCCCGGCGGGCAGCGCAGCGCTTCCATCGCGACCTCGAGCTGGTTGTCGAGCGTCCAGCCATCGACCGCGTCGATCTTGTCCTGCAGTTCGCCCATCTCCGCGCCGAGCGCGTCGAAATCGGCATCGGGCTCGCACATCAGCGCCGAGACCTCGTTGAAGCGCGCAACCAGATCGGCGGTTTCCTTCGCGCCCTCGCGCACGTTTTCGAGCACGGTCTTGGTGGGATCGAGCTCGGGCTCCTGCTCGAGATAGCCGACCGTGATGTTCTCGCCCGGCCATGCCTCGCCGGTGAAGTCCTTGTCGATCCCGGCCATGATCTTGATCAGGGTCGACTTGCCCGCGCCATTGGGGCCGACGATGCCGATCTTCGCGCCCTGATAGAACTGGAGCGAGATATTGTTGAGCACCGGCTTGGGGGCGCCGGGGAAGGTCTTGGTCATGCCCTTCATGACAAAGGCGTATTGCGCGGCCATCGGATGGGTCCTTTGCGGCGGGATCGGGAGATTGCGAGCGCAGATAGGGAAGGCCCACGGCAAGGGCAAGCCGCTAGACTTGCGCGAGGTGCCGGGATAGCACGCTGGTCATGAACCGCACCCTTGCCGCGCTGCTTGCGCTCTCGCTCAGCCTTCCCCTTCAAGCCAAGGCACCTCCGGCACCCGCCCTGCCGCCGCCGCCGATCCCGAGCCTTGAGCAGGTGGCGGACAATGCACTCAAGGGCGACGTCAATGCCTGGGACTTCGTCGAGGGGATCACCACCGAGGTCGGCCAGCGGCAGGCGGGCACCGAGGCCGAGGCGCGCGGGCGCGCCTGGGCAGTGGAGTGGCTGAAACGCTTCGGCTTCAAGAACGTCGCTGACGAGCCCTACATGATGACCACCTGGGTCCCGGGCGAACCGGGTCGGGCCGAGATCGTCAGCCCCTTCCCGCAGCGCCTCGCGGTCGCCCCGCTCGGCGACAGCGGCTCGACCGGGCCGGAGGGGATCACCGCCGAGGTGGTGATGTTCACAAGCGTCGCCGAACTCCAGGCCGCGCCCGACGGCAGCCTCGCGGGCAAGATCGCCTATGTCAGCAACGCCATGACCCGCACGCAGGACGGCAGCCAGTACAGCTTCGCCGGGCCGACGCGCTGGGTCGCCGCGGGGATCGCGGCCCAGAAGGGTGCGCTCGCCACGGTGATCAAGTCGGTCGGCACCGATCTCCACCGCAACCCGCACACCGGCGGAACCACCTTCCCCAAGGGCGTGACCGTAACCCCGGCAGGCGCGCTCAGCAATCCCGATGCGGCGAACCTCGAGCGGATGTTCCAGCGTGCGGGCGGCAAGCCCATCACCATGAAGCTGGTACTGACCCCGCAAAGCCTCGGCGAAACGCAGAGCGGCAACGTGGTGGGCGAGATCGTCGGGCGCAATCCGTCGCTCCCGCCGGTGCTGCTGGCCTGCCACCTGGACAGCTGGTGGCAGGGGACGGGCGCGATCGACGACGGGGCAGGCTGCGCGATCATCGCGGCTGCGGCGCTGAATGTCGCCAAGGCGGGCCAACCGCTGCGCACCATCCGCGTGCTGTTTGCGGGTGCCGAGGAAACCGGGCTGTGGGGCAGCAAGGCCTACAGCGCCGCCCATCTGGACGAACCGATCGCGGTCGGGCTCGAGAGCGATTTCGGGGCCGACCGGGTGTGGCGCCTCGACACCAACTTCCGGGAAACTAACGCAGCCTTGCACAAACGTCTTGCCGCAGCGGTTGCCCGGTTCGGCGTATCCGCGGGCAGCGATGTCGCGGGCGGCGGCGCCGATCTCAATGTCGTGCGGGATCAGAAAGGGGCGCTGGTCGATCTTCAGCAGGACGGGACCCGCTATTTCGACCTGCATCACACCCCTGACGATACGCTCGACAAGATAGACATTGCGCAATTGCGCCAGAATGTTGCGGTTTGGACCATCGTGGTCGGCATCCTCGCGGGCGAGAGCAATGCTATCCTCACCGGCACACCGATGCCTTCGGCGCCGGCGATCATGCAGGACAAGTGACGGCGCTTTTTGCGGCTTGCTGCCAAAATGCGGTCAGGAAATCGCAACAGTTCTGACGCTGAAATGTCGCGGGTTAGCCATCATTCGCGCGCTAAGGCGCGATGATACACCCGCGCACTCCTGCCGGCGCTGCCTGAGGCGCCGGTAGCCCTCTGCGGCGCGCGTGCACTCCGAACGCGAAAGCCGTGCGCATGTCGAAACCTCTGCTGATCTGCGATCTCACGCAAAGCTGGTCCCCGACCGGCGGTGGTGGGATTTCGACCTACCTGAAGGAAAAGAAGAAGTTCTTTCAGGAGAACAGCGAGCATCGCCTGCTCCAGATCGTCCCCGGGCCGGAAGACCGCATCACGGTGGAAGGCCGCACGATCTTCGCCGAAGTCGGCGCGCCGCTGGTGTGGGGGAGCCCCAATTATCGCTGGATCAACCGCAATGATGCGGTGTTCGCCCTGCTCAAGGAATACCAGCCCGACATCATCGAGAGCCTGTGCCCCTGGGTGCTGCCCTGGATCGCGATCCGCCACCGGCGGCGCTATCCGCACACGGCGTTGGTGGCGGGGTACCGCACCGACTTCCCCAATGCGCAGGTTTACCGGGTGATGAAGGACCTTTCGGGGCACTATCCTGCGAGCTTCTTCCGCTCGCTCGCCTATTTCTACGCGTGGATGACCTACCACCGCTTCGACCGCGTCTACACCCTCAACCAGGAGGCGCGGCGGATGCTGGGCGGTCTGGGCTATCACAACACCGGGGTGCTCGGGCTCGGGGTCGATATCGACCTGTTCTCGCCCGATCACCGCGATCCCGGCTTCCGCCGCGAGCTGGGCCTGCCCGAGACCGATGGCCCGCTGCTGATCTATGCCGGGCGGCTCGACAATGAGAAACGCGCCTATGTGCTGGTCGAGATGTTCAAGCAGCTCCCGCGCGAGATGAACGCCGCGATGGTGCTGATGGGCGACGGCAAGCTGCGCGACGTGCTGATCGATGAGGCGAAGGGCCTGCCGATCGCCTTCCCCGGTTACGAGACCGATCGTGCCGCGCTCGCCCGGGCGCTCGCATCCTCGGACATCTATGTCAGCGGCATGGCTGACGAAACCTTCGGCATTTCGGTGCTCGAGGCGCAGGCCTCGGGTCTGCCGGTGGTCGGGGTCGCCAGCGGTGCCATGCCCGAACGCGTGCCCGATGGTACCGGGGTGCTCGGCCCGGTGGATGACCCGCTCGCGATGGCGCGGGGCGTGACCCAGGTGTGGCGCGACGACTATGCGGGTCGCCGCGCGCGCAGCATTGCGCTTGCCGCTGCGCACAACCGCTGGAAGCAGACCTTCGAGCAACTGATCAACGTCGAATATGCCGAGGCGCTCAAGGCCCGCGATGCGCGGCTTCAGGGCCGGCGGATGGGCGCGATGCAGCGGGCGCTGGACGTCTCTTGACCCTTCACACCCCTTCCGAGCCGCCGCCTACGCCGTGGCACCGCCTGCCGCGGCGAACGATCACGATCGCGCTGTCGGTGCTGCCGATGGTGGCGCTGGCCAATGTCGCAGTGCTGGTCTGGTCGCTGAGCGGGGTGGATATTGCCGGACGCCTGGTGGCGCCGGGCCTGCTGGTGCTGGCTGCGGCGATCGCATTCGTCCCGATGGTGGCGAATTCGCTGCGGTTTGCCCTGTGGAGCCGTTTCCTCGGGGTCGGGTTGGGGCTAAGCGGCGGGCTCAAGGTGGTGAGCGGCACGATGGTCGCCAATTCGATCACGCCCTCGGCGGCCGGAGGCGTGCCGATCAAGGTGCTGTTCCTGATCGGCGAAGGGGTGAGCCCGCGCCGCGCCGCGACGATGATCTCGCTCCAGACCGCCGAGGATGTCGCGGTGATGAGCGCGATGGTGGCGGCCTGCGTTGCGCTGAGCGGTTTCCAGTTGTTCGATTTCGTCGCCCGCCAGCCGGGCCTGTTGGCGCGGATCGAGGCGGACCTGGCGCTTGCGGGCTGGATCAGCCTGGCGCTGGTGGTTGTGCTCGCAGCGCTCGCTGCGGCGCTGGGCCAAGGGCTGCTCGGCGACGGCCTGCGCGCGCGGGCGGTGCGGATGGGCGGGCAGGTCGGCAGCTTCATGGGCCACGTGGTGAGCGACTGGCTTGGCGTCCTGCGCCGCGGCAAGGGCTATGCGCTGGTCAGCCTCGTGCTTTCGATCTCGCAGTGGACCGCGCGCTTCTCGATGGCCGGGATCGTGCTGGCCGCCTTCGGCCAGCCGTGGCGGCCGGCGCTTTACTGGCTGCTGCAATATCTGGTGCAGTCGATCAGTTCGGTGGTGCCGACCCCGGGCGGTGCGGGCGGGGCCGAGGCCGGGTTCCTGCTGCTGTTCGCGCCCTTCGTGGCCGCCGGCGTGCTGGTGGCCGCGATGAGCGCGTGGCGCCTGATTTTCTTCTACCTGCCGCTGACGGGCGCCGCGCTGGTGTTCTTCCTGCTCCACCGTTCGGGCCGTCGCCGCAGCCGCGCCATGGCCGCGCTTGCCGCCCAGCCGCAGCCGGAACCGCAGCCCGCCGAATAGCGTCTCACGCCGCGCGGGCAAACGCCTGCGATGCGGGGGCGGGCGACTCGTCATACTGGAAGCGCGAAACCTGCGCATTGAGCTCCTCGGCGCTGCGCAGCAGTTCGAGCGAGGCCGCGCTGGTTTCTTCCGCCATCGCGGTGTTCTGCTGCATGGTCTGGTCGAGCAGGCCCATCGCGCTGTTGATCTGGCGGATCGCGCCGACCGCGCCGTCCGATCCGGCAGCGATGGTATCGACCTGACCGGCAATGTCCGAAAAACGCCCGACCAGCGAAGCCAGCAGGCTGACGAGCTGCTGAACGCGGGCAACGCCGAGCGCGACTTCCTCCTTCGACGTGCCGATCAGTTCCTTGATCGCGCTCGCCGACTGGGCTGAACGCTGCGCCAGCTCGCGCACTTCGTTGGCGACGACGGCAAAGCCCTTGCCCGCCTCGCCTGCGCGCGCCGCCTCGACCCCGGCGTTCAAGGCCAGCAGGTTGGTCTGGAAGGCGATGGTGTCGATGAAGGCGATCATGTCGCCGATCTGGGCGGAAGACGCCTCGATCCGGGTCATGGCCTCCGCCGCGCCGGCAATTTCCTCGGCCCCGCGGTCGGCATCGGCCTTGGCTTCGAGCGCAGTGGCGCGGGTTTCGCTCCACTGCCGGGCCTGCGCCTCGGTCTCGCGCAGCAGATCGCCCGCGGTGCGTGCGACGGTCTCGATCGCGGCGGTCTGTTGCTCGCTCTTGCTGGCGAGCGTGCCCGAAGCCTCGCGCAGTTCGTGTGCGCCGTTCGCCACCCTGTCGGCGGTGGTCGCGACGAGGCGCACCAGCGTGACCAGTTCGGCGCAGGAGCGGTTGAGCATGATCCGCGCGGTGTCGTATTCGCCGGGGAAGGGCGTATCGAGCCGCCGCGCGAGGTCGCCGGTCGAGAGCGCCTCGAGCCGGTCGCTGAGGCTGGTAAGCACCAGCTGCTGTTCGCGTGCAACCGCCTCGCGCTCGGCATGGCGCTCGGCATCGAGCGCGGCCTGCGCGGCGCGGGCCTCGGTGAGCCCGGCGATGAGCGCCTCGAAGCGCAGGCACAGCACCATCAGCACCGCCGCCTCGATCAGCACGATGACGGCGTGGAGCACCACCCGCAGAAGGTCGGCCCCGTCGGGAAAGACATAGGCCGGCGCCGCGAAGTTGAGCAGCAGGTGATGGATGGCGGTGGTGAGCGTGCCCGCCAGGATCACGCGCCAGTCGGCCATGATTGCGAGCACGGCCAGCACCGCGAAGAACAGCATGTGCATGTCGAGCAGCCAGCCGCTGCCGCTCGCCAGCGCGAGCATCAGGCCCGAGAGCAACGGGAAGGTGACGCCGATCATGATCCGCACCACGGCATCGCCCCGGCGCCGGATCGCGAACCACACGGGCGGCGCGACCAGCACCGCCGCAGCCAGTGCAATGGCGGGGGAACCGGTGGCGAGGCTCCACACCACCATCAGCGCGCCGACCAGGCCCGCGAGCCCCCCTAACAGGCGCACCCCGTTGGTGCGCAGCTGGTTCAACTCTTCCATGCCGACAGGCTCCTTTGCGAGTGCGGCCCGCAGCCGGGGTCGCGAACGGCGATCGGCAGCAGGCCTTGGCCGAGGGCGGCGAGCAGGCTGTGGCTGGACGGGATCCGGGCGACCGCACGGCCACGGCCGGTATCGAGTGCGAGCAGCGGCGCGTTCTCGTGCTCGGCCCAGTGCAGCACCGCAGTTGCGTTGCCCCCAGCGAGCGGCACCATCAAGGCCGCTTGCCCCGTGCGCGGCCAGACGAGCGCGGCGGCAAGCGCCAGCAGCACGCCGGCGCCATGCATGCCGATCAAGGCATGGTCAGCGCGCAACCGCCGCTTCCAGCGCGCTGCGCAGATCCCCCAGACGGATATCCGCAACGGCGGCCTGCGGATCGGTCGCGGACAGCACCCGCGCCACTTCGCGCAGCGATTGGGAAAGCTTGTCGATCTGCTGCAACTGCACCAGAAACGTGCCCGCAACCGCCGGGTCGCTGCACAGCGCCACCCCGAAATCCTCGGCCTCGATGGCAAGCGCGGAGAGCTGCGCCGCGATCCCGTCGAGCAGGGCCAGCGGATGCGGCGCCGCCGTGCGGATATCGGCAACCGGGATCGGCAGGCTCATCGTCAGGCTGCCAGTTCGATCGGTTCGTCGGCCATCAGCTTCGAAAGGTCGAGCACCATCACCATTTCCTCGCCGAGCGGAGCAATGCCTTCGAGGAAGTGGGTGATGGTCTCGTGCCCCATCGCGTCGGGGTGCTGGAGCGTGCCGGCCTCGATCGAGACGATATCGGCGACATCGTGGACGATCAGGCCGCGCATCTGGCCATCATGTTCGATGACGATGATCGGGTTGCGCGGTGTGGCATCGGTCGGCTCCCAGCCGAGCCGCGCAGCAAGATCGATCACCGGCAGCACCGCGCCGCGCAGGTTGACCACGCCCGCGACATAGTCCGGCACGCGCGGCAGGCGCGTGACCGGCGACCAGGCGCGGATCTCGCGCACGGTCATGATGTCGATCCCGAAGCGCTGGTTGGCGATGCCGAAGGTGATGAGCTCGTGACGCATGGCGCTGGTCCTCGCGGAAGAGATGATCAGTGGATGACGCGGCGCAGCGCGGCGGTGAGCTTGTCAGCGTCGAACGGCTTGACGATCCAGCCGGTCGCCCCGGCATTGCGCGCGCGTTGCTTCTTCTCGTCGGAGCTTTCGGTGGTCAGAACCAGAATCGGCCGCTCGGCGTGGAGCGCGGTGGAGCGCAGCTTCTCGATCAGTCCGAATCCGTCGAGCCGGGGCATGTTGATGTCGGTGATGATCACGTCGACCTCGTTGGAGGCGAGCCATTCGAGCGCCTCCTGCCCGTCCTCGCATTGCTCGACCGCGAACCCGCGCGAAGTGAGTGCGCCGAGCAGCAGCGCCCGCATGGAGGCGCTGTCGTCGACCGTGAGGACACGGATGGGGGCAGAGTTGCTCGCTTGCTGCATGATGTGCTCCGTTTGGCGTCAGAATAGCTCGACCGTCCCAAGCGCCGATTGCGGCCGCCCCAGTGGTTTCTGCGTAGGGGCGGTCTCGGCCGGGACCAGGCGCGCGCGCACTTGGCCGCTGGCGGGGCGGAACTGGATGCGCCGGGCCTGAGTGCCCTCGAGGTCCTCGAACACCTTCGGAATGCTCTCGCGTTCGAGGAACTGGCGCGCGAAGGCGGCATTGGCGGTGCCGATCGGAGAGAGATCGGGATTGAGATTGGCCCCGCCATAGAGCCGCGCGCGCATCCGGTTCTTGCGCGCGCCCAGGCTCAGCATCTCGTTGATCAGCAGCTCCATCAGAAACAGGCCGTAGTCGCTGTCGAATGCCTGGCTGCGCGCATGGGCGGGTGGCTCGGCGAGGAGGAAGTGGTTCATTCCCCCGACCCGCGCGACCGGATCGAACAGGCAGGTGGCGACGCAGCTGCCGAGGATGGTGCTCATCTCGACCCGCGGGTCGGTGCTGGCCTTGGCTTCGCCCTGCACGATGGTGAGGCGGATCATCTCGGCAGGGGTGCCGAATTCCGGGGGATGCGGCGGCAAGGCACTCATGTCATTGCTCCCGTGGCGGGCGCGAAGATCGCGCCGGCAATGCGGTTCAGCGGCAACACCTCGCGTGCGGCGCCCAGCTCGATCGCGGCGCGCGGCATGCCGAACACGACGCAGCTCGCCTGATCCTGCGCGATGGTGCGCACCCCGACGCTGGCAAGCGCGACCATGCCCTGCGCCCCGTCCTGGCCCATGCCGGTGAGCAGGATGCCGAGGCCGGTGCTGCCCCGCGCCGCGCCCAGTGTCGAGGCGAGCGAGGCGAACAGGCGGTCGACGCTGGGACGGTGCCCGGAGACCGGATCGCCTTCGCGCAGAACGCAGCGCATCCCGCGCGAGCCGGCGGCGGCGACCTGGAGATGGCGGTCGCTCCCCGGCGCGAGCAGCACCGTGCCCGGCACCAGCGGCATGTCGCTTTCGGCCAGCATCACCCGCGGGCGCACCGCACGGTCGAAGGACTGCGCAATGGCGCCGGCGAAGTGGCCGTTGATGTGCTGGACGATGAGGGTCGGCGGGCAATCTTCCGGAAACCCGGCGAGCACGGTGTGGAGCGCCTCGACCCCGCCGGTCGACGCGCCGATCACGATCACCTCGGGCCGCGCGGCTGCGCCGGTCGCAGCCGGGACGCCGCCCGGCACCCGGCTCGGTGCGCTGCGTGCGGGGCCGGGCCCGAACCGCGCCTTGGCCGCCTCGCGCACCATCGCGACCAGCGCGCCGTCGTCGCCTTCCGCCGAATTCATCTTGAGCTGCGACTTGGCGATGCAGCCGATCGCGCCGAGCTGCAGCCCGCGCGCGGTCGCGCTCGCGCCGGCCTCGGTCGCGCCGGAGACGAGGATCACCGGGGTCGGGCGCAGCTGCATGATCTTTTCGAGGAAGGAGAGCCCGTCCATCCCCGGCATCTCGATGTCGAGCGTGACCACGTCCGGGTCGAGCGCCTTGATCAACTGGCGCGCCTGCGCCGCATCGGCCGCGGTGCCGACGATCGTGATGTCGCTCTCGCGCTCGAGCCGGTGCTGGAGCAGCGCGCGCATCAGGGCGGAATCATCGACGATGAGAACCCTGATACTCATGCCGCTCTCCGCCGGTAGATGGTCGGCCCGACCGATTCGAGCAGTGCATTGGCCGGCCCGCTGACCCGCTCGGAGTGACCGATGTAGAGATAGCCGCCGACCGCGAGCTGGCGGGCGAAGCGCTCGACCAGCCGCTCCTTGGTCGGGGTGTCGAAATAGATCATCACGTTGCGGCAGAAGATCACGTCGAACGTGCGGCTGAGCGGCCAGTCGCCGAGCAGGTTGAGCGTGCGGATACGCACCATCGCTTGCACCGCCGGATCGATCTGGAGGTGCGGTTCGCCGTCCTTGGTGACCGCGTGACACCAGACGCGGCGCAAGGCTTCAGGAAGCGCATCGAGCGCGCCGCGGGGATAGCTGGCCGCGCGCGCTCCCGCGAGCGCGGTGGTCGAGATGTCGCTCGCCAGCGCCACCAGCCCGCTGCGCGCGATCCGCATTCCCGCGTCGCGGTCCGCGCCCAGCAGCACCATCAGCAGCGTCCAGATCTCCTCGCCGCTCGAACAGCCCGCCGACCAGATCCGCACCGCCTCGCCCGACAGCGCGCGCGCCACCAGCGGCGGCTTCACCACCTTCTCGAAATGGTCGAAATGATGCGGCTCCCGGTGGAAATAGGTGTGGTTGGTGGTGAGCGCGGTGACCACCTCGGTAAGGGTTGCCGGATCGTCGGCGAGCGTATCGAGAAAGGCGCCGAAGCTGGTCAACCCGCTGCGCCGCACCAGCGGGGCGAGCCGCGAATAGGCCAGCATCCGCTTGCGCTCGCTCAGCACGATCCCGGTCTGGGCATGGATCAGCGCGGCGATGCGCCGGAAATCGGCCTCACTGTAGATCGCCGGGCTGACCCCGGGCACAAGCGTGTCCGGCACCGCGCCGGTGGGGGAGGGCGGCATGATCAGGCGGCGTGCGCGAGCGTGGGGGCATGCGGCGGCGTGCCCAAGCGCGCGGCGCTGCTGGCGATAAAGTCCACATCGACGATCAGCGCGACCTTGCCGTTGCCGAGGATCGTGGCCCCGGCGACGCTGTCGATCTGGCGGTAATGCGCATCGAGTGCCTTGATCACGAACTGGCGCTGATCGGTGATCGCATCGACCAGCAGCGCGGCGCGGCCATGGCCTTCGGTCTCGACCAGCACCAGCACGCCTTCGCAGGGGTTGGTGACCGCTGCGGCAGCCCCGGTGAGCTCGCCGAGCGGCACGATCGGGACAAAGGTGCCGCGCGCGTTGAGCACTTCGGCCTGGGTGCCCATCCCCTTGACGTCGTTCGGGGTGGGCCGCAGGCTCTCGATCACGTGGGTGAGCGGGATCACCAGCGACTGGTCGCCGACCTGGACGATCATCCCGTCCGAAATCGCCAGCGTCAGCGGCAGGGCGAGGCTGAAGGTGGTGCCCTTGCCGGGCGTGCTCTCGATAGTGATGCGCCCGCCCAGCTCCTTCACGTTCTGCTTGACCACGTCCATCCCCACGCCGCGGCCCGAAATGCTCGAGACCTGCGCGGCGGTGGAGAAGCCGGGGGCGAAGATCAGCTGGTGGATCTCCTCGTCGGAAAGCTGCGCCTCGGGCGCGACGAGGCCGTTGGCGATGGCCTTCGCCAGCACCCGCTCACGGTCGATCCCGCGCCCGTCGTCGGCGATGCGGATGATGATCCGTCCGGCCTTCTGCTCGGCCGAGAGGGTGAGGGTGCCTTCGGGATCCTTGCCCGCGGCGCGGCGCTCCTCGGGCGGTTCGATCCCGTGGTCGACGGCGTTGCGGATGAGGTGGGTCATCGGCTCGGAAAGCCGCTCGATCACGGTCTTGTCGAGTTCGGTGGTCTCGCCCGCGACCTCCAGCTTGACGTGCTTGCCGGTGGTGGTGCCGAGCTCGCGCAGCAGCCGCGGCACGCGCCCGAACACCGAGCTGATCGGCTGGGCGCGAAACGCCATGGCGTGTTCCTGGATGTCGCGCACCAGCGTCTCGATCAGTGCCAGTTCCTCGATATGGGCGAGGTTCTCGTTGGTGAGGCGCTGGGCGAGCATGGCCTGCGCGATCACCAGCTCGCCCACGCCGTCGATCAGCATGTCGAGCTTCTTGAGGTCGATCCGCACCGATTGGGTCGCAGGCGCGGCGGCGGCCGCAGCGGCTGCGGCGGTTGCGGCGGCAGGGGCCGGCGCGGCCGGCGCGGGCGCGCCCGGGGCGCTTTCGGCGCGCGGCTGCGGCGGCGCGGCGGGTTCGGCGCGGCTCACCTCGGCCGTGCTCGCGGCGGCAGCGATGCGCGGGGGCGGCATGGTGCCCTCGGGCCCGTAGGCAAGCGCGACCTCGTCGCCGATGAAATCGAAGATTTCCGCGACCGCCTCGCGCGCCACGTGGCCGGGCATCCGGAAGGTCCAGCCGAGATAGCCTTCCTCGACCAGCAGCCGGTCGAAGGTGGGCAGCGCGCCAAGATCGCACACTTCGCAGGTGCCGCCGAGATCGCTCAGCTCGCGCAGCCACAGCAGCGGCTCGCTGCCCTTGGTCATCGCCCCTGCATGGGGGCGGATGTGGACCAGCCAGCTTTCGGGCTCGGCAGGAGCGGGCGCAGGCGCGGCGGGCGCCGGCGCAGGCGCTGCCAGCGAATCGAGCAGGGCGTCGAGATCGTCGAACGCCGCAGCGGGCGGCGGGGGAGGCGCGGCCGGAGCAGGAGCCGGAGCCGGAGCAGCGGCCGGGGCGGGGGCCACGCCCGCACCGCCCGCGCGCGCCGCCTCGAGCCGGGCAAGCAGCTCGGCGTCTTCGGGCGGAGTGCCGCTGCCCCGCGCGGCCTCGACATGATCGCGCAGGCAATCGAGCGCCAGCAGCAGGAGGTCGACCAGCGCCGGATCGAGCGGCACGAGCCCTTCGCGAATCTCGCCCAGCAGGTTTTCAAAGCCGTGGGTATAGGCGGCGAGCGCGGTGTGCCCGAAGGCCCCCGCGCCGCCCTTGATCGAATGCACCGCGCGAAAGATCGCGTTGATGGTCTCGGCGTCGTGGGTGCCTTCGCGGCAGGCGGCAAGGCCGCTCTCCGCTGCCTCGAGCGCCTCTTCGCATTCGACGAAGAAGATCTGCTTGATGTCGTCTTCGGTCATGCCGCGATGCCTTCCACGATGACATGATCAAGCCCGGTCAGCTTGAGCGCCGCGGTGAACGGCGCGCTCGGCTGATGGATCAGGATGCCGCCCTCGCTGCGCGCCGCCGAAGCGAGCAGCTGCAGCATCGCCTGGCCGATCCGCTCGACCTTGCCCGCATCGACCGCCAGCGGTGCCGGCCCGAGACTTTCGGCAAGCTCGGGATAGAGCGCCGAGGCAGCGCTGCGGTCGCAGATCGGGGGCAGGGTGATCATTGCGGTGGCACCTTTGCGGGCAGGGCTCAGAACTCGCTCCAGTCGTCCTCGTCGGGGAGGGTGCTGGGGGCGGGGAGGGGGGCTGGGGCGGGTTTGCGGGCGAGATTGCCTTCGGTGGCGTAGGGGGTTTGGGGGGCAGGGGCGGGGGCGGGTGCCGGGGCGGGGCGTGGGGCGGGGGCGGGGACGCGCGCCGGGGCCTTGATCGCTGCGGGGCGCGCAGCGGCCGGGGCGTAGCCCATGGCCTGGCCGCCTGCGCTGACCCGGAACTGCGCGACCAGCTCGCCGAGGCGCTGCGCTTCGGACGAGAGGCTGCGGGTCGCCGCGGTGCTCTGCTCGACCATCGCGGCGTTCTGCTGGGTCATGCGGTCG
>JAESFG010000171.1_pt1 | contig 195755 bp, 155 predicted proteins | sample 9269371 | NCBI WGS metagenome assembly JAESFG01 (sample SAMN14506227, study PRJNA617093) | algae metagenome | isolation source: Aetokthonos hydrillicola CCALA 1050 (B3-Florida) and co-occurring... | place: USA: South Carolina | collected 2013-01-01 | reverse complement strand
GGCTCAAGGAGCACCGCCACCTCACCACCCGCTTCGACAAGCTCGCCGACAACTTCCTGGGCTTCGTCACCCTCGCCTTCATCCGACGATACCTGAAGATGCTCCATCCGTCAGACACGCCCTAGTGCGTGCTGAGCCATTCCTCTCGCTGCCACCGCTGACTACCCACCCCTCTTCTTCTTTCCACTGCCGCCGCCTGCTCCCGGTGAATCGCTCCTGTCCTTCGCAACATGAAATTCGCCGAATGGATTGAGAGAAAGGTCGACCCCGCCGATCAAGCCCCCCATCTCAAATGGGAGCGTTACACCGGGCTCGTCTTCGCTCCGTTCATCGTCGGACAACCCTGCGCCGTGCCACCGGGGCTTTGGGGCTTTGGCCAAAGGCCCGGTGCTTCTTCGCGGAAGCCTCCGCCGAGTGTACTCGCTCGCCTCCTGCGCCCGACACGCCGCACATCTGAACGTTCGCGGCGTCGATCCAACCCCCCGCCGTCTATCGCCGTCGCCTACCGGCGGATGGCCCCAACCGCACCTGGGGTGCCCGTCACCGGCTGCTTTGAGACGGTGGCGGCGGTCAGCCCCTGACCGCCTTCCTTCCAGAGCCCGCCGCCCGCGACCGTCCCAAGGCGGCCGGTCACGGGCATCCACGTTCCGTCCCTCGGCGACGCCGACCTCCGTCCCAGACTGAGTCTGCGTGCCGTATGTTCCCAGACGCACCCCCCCGGCCGAATCCACCCCCGCCGAACGTCGAAATACCTTCCCGAGCACCCGCCCATGGCACGCCCCGAGTTCACCATCCTGATCGACGGCGACTGCCCGCTGTGCCGGCGCGAGGCCGATCTCATGCGTCGGCTCGACCGCGGGCGCGGGCGGCTGGCGCTCGTCGACATCGCCGCCCCCGGCTTCGACCCCGCCGCCTACGGCACGACCATGGACGCCGTCATGGGCACGATCCACGGGGTCGTCGGCTCGGGCGACCGCCCCGGCGGGCTCGTCACGGGCATGGAGGTCTTCCGGCGTGCCTACCGGGCCGTCGGCTGGGGCTGGGTCCTCGCCCCCACGGGCTGGCCCCTGCTGCGACCGGTGTTTGACCGGGTCTACCGCTGGTTCGCCCGCAACCGCCTGCGGCTCACGGGGCGTCCCGCGGCGTGCACCCCCGGCCAGCCCGGCCAGGCCCCGCGCTGTCGCGTGTAACCGCCAACCGCCACGCGGCAAAAACAGACGAGCCCGGGCGGTGAAACCCGGGCTCGTGCAGCCGAAGTGGAGGCGACGAGACTCGAACTCGTGACCTCATCCATGCCATGGATGCGCTCTACCAAAACTGAGCTACGCCCCCGGCTGGCATGACTGGGCGGCACGGGCCCGCCCGGCAAGTTGTGGACGGGATCGTACATCGGCCCCGCCGCTGGTCAACCTGATCCGGTTAGACGGTTGCCGATCCCACGCCCCGGCCGGCGCCCGCACGGGCGGCTAGAAGCAGGTCCGCGGCCGCGGCAACGTCCCGGAACTCGATCTTCTCGATCCGGCACCGCTCGGTATGGTCGTCGGCGGTCAGGTCCTCGGGCAGGGTCGGGTCGGCGAGCAGGAACAGTTCCCGCTGGACCGTCGTAGGCGCCGGCCCCGCGGCCAAGGGCGTCTCGCCCGGCAGGTACAGCCGCGCGTCGGGCAGCGTTGTCCAGCGATGGTCCGTGGGGCCAAAGAGCGTTACGCACGGGGTTCCCACGGCCGCGGCAACGTGACGCGGCCCGGTGTCGTTGGTCACTATCAGCCGCGCCGCTCCGACCACGCCCTTGAGCGTGCCGAGCGTGAGGCCCAGGGCCGGCAGGGCGACCACGGCCTCTTCGGGGACGCCGCGTTCGTGCGCGAGCACGCAGATCGTCGAGATCAATTCCGACTCCGCCGGCGAGCCGTTGATGGCGACGGCGAGTCCGTGCATTCGCCACAGTTGGGTCGCGAGCGCCCCGAAGCGCTCCGCGGGCCAACGTTTGAGCGGGTTGTTGCCGCCGGGGTTGAGCAGGGCGAAGGGGCGGTCCGCCAGCCTGGCCCGCGCCAGCAGCTCCGCGACCCGCGCGCGCTGCTCGGGGGTGCTCCCCAGGCGCAGGCCGGGGTCCGGCGCGGTCGGCGCGTCGGGCACGAGCCAGCGTGCGGCGTGCAGGTAGTACGCCACTGCGGGCACGGGCTTGAACGATCGCAGCGCCTGCGGCACCCAGCTCGGGCCGCCCACGCGCTCGGCGGCGATCCGGTCGGTCAGCAGCAGCCCGCGCGCGTCGCGGTCGTAGCCGACGCGGCGCGGGATGAACGCCAGGCGGGTGACCAGGGCGGTGCTGAACGAGTTGGTGAGCAGCAGGGCCGCGTCGTACCGCATCGGGCGCACGCGGGCCGCGACGTGCTTGGGGCCCATGACGCCGCCGGCACGCTCGACGTGCCAGTGGTCGACCAGCGTCGCGCCGCCGGGCATGGCCGTGCCGGCGAGCAGGTCGTCGATGCCGGGGCGCACCAGGGCCCCGATGAACGCCCCCGGCATGGCTCCACGCAGCACCTGCAGCGCCGGCGTGGCCATGACGGCGTCGCCGACCCAGGAGGGAAGGACGACGAGCAATCGGCTCGGCAGGGGCACGGCGGGGTGCGCAGTCACGTGGAGACAAGGGTATTCGAGTCTCGACCCGGCTTGGACGCGCCGAAATCGGCCCGAAGGCCGCGACGCAGGGGCAGCGTTCAACCGAAAAATCTTCCTTGCATCGGGCCGGGGAGTGGGTTACAAATTACGGACACGAAATGGGCCGGTCGGACGGCGGCCGCCGCTGCGACCGGATTTCGAGTGTCCGCCCCTGCTCCTTTCGCACGAGACGCCGCGTGAACATCGCCTTGGATTGCAGCGCCGGACGTCCGCGGAGCAGCCCCGCGTGCCCACGCCCATGACCGGCGTGGCCCCGACCATTCAGCCGATCGACACGGGACCCGGCGGCGTTCGCCGGGTCCGCACGGTCGTCCCCCCGATCGGGGATGACGCCCGGCACGAGTTCCGCCCAGGAGACCTGTCCCATTAGCCGCTTTTCCCGAGACAACACCGCCCCCCGCCGCACCCGCATCAACCACATGATCCGCATCACGCCGATCCGGCTGATCGGACCGGACAACTCGCAGATCGGCGTGGTGGACACGGCCGAGGCGATGCGCATGGCCGACCAGGCCGGGCTTGACCTGGTCGAGATCCAGCCCGACGCGCGCCCGCCGGTGTGCAAGATCCTGGACTACGGCAAGTACAAGTACGAACTCTCCAAGCAGGAGAAGACCTCCCGGGCCGGGTCGAAGGCGGCGGAAATGAAGGAGGTCCGGCTCGGACGCTCCGTCAAGATCGATCCGCACGACGTGCAGATCCGCAATGACCAGTCGCGCCGCTTCCTCATGGCCGGCCACAAGGTCATGGTGACGCAGAAGTTCCGCGGACGCGAGATCGCCCACAAGGACATCGGCCTGGCCCGGCTCAAGCAGTTCGCCGACGCCCTGGTCGACATCGCCAAGGTCGAGCAGACCCCGCGCTGGTTCGGCAAGCAAGCCAGCATCATCCTCGCCCCGGATCGCGCCAAGATCGACGCCATCAAGCGCAAGCTCGCCAAGGAAAAGGCCGAGCGCGAGGGCATCAGCGAGGAAGCGGCGGCCAAGGCCCACGAGGAAGAAGCCAAGGCGGCCCTGGCCAAGCTCGAACAGGCGGGCGAGGCCGACGAGGACGAGGACGACGACGAGGAGTAGGCCGCTCCCCGGTGTACGCTTGGGCATGATCGTCGACACCATCAAAGAGAAGCTCGCTGAGCATCCCTTTGAGCCCTTTGTCATCCGCGCCAGCAGCGGGCAGGGATACAAGGTCGCCGATCCTTCCCTCGTCGTGCTCATGAAGAGCAAGGTCTTCGTGGCCGAGCCCCGCTCGGACCGCTCGGCGACCGTTGCGTACCTGCACATCGCCGGCGTGGAAGACCTGGGCGGCAACGGGCACGGCCATCGCGGCGCGCCCGGACGCAAACGTCGGTAAGCTTCGCTCGCGCACGCATGCGCGAGGCCGCCGCCCATCAGCAGGTCGGCAGGTCGAACGCCGTCACGCTCACCGCGCGCCGGTGCACAGTGTCCAGCGTCACCACCACGCCCTGGGCCCGCGCGTCGTCGCTCGCGACGTCCAGGGCCGCGGCCGTCTGGTTCACCATCGCCTCGAGCGTCGCCTCGATCGAACGTCCGATCACGGACCGGTGCGGCCCGGTCATCCCCAGGTCCGTGATCGCCGCGAGCTGCCGCTCCACGATCCGCGCGTCGGCCGTCTGCACGTGCGTGTGCGACCCCACCACCGCCACCACCCGCGGCGACGTCGGCGGGGGCGGGGCCGTCTCGCCCGGGCGCGTCGCCCCCGAGTGCCGCCACGCGCAGTGCCAGGTCAGCGCCGCCTTCTCGCTGGTCGCCTCGGCGTGGACCTCGACGATCACCATCGCCCCCGGCTCGCTGATCGCCGCGATCTCGCGCTCGACCGCATCGAAGGGGCTGTCCGCCGGGATCGGCATGAAGATCCGCCCCAGCACCGTCACGAGGTACACGGGCTCGCCGCCCGGCAGCGTCAGCCGCACAGTCCGCTTGCCGGGGGCCCGGGCCGACAGGTTCGCCGGGCGCGCGATCGGCTCGCCCGCGTCCTCGAGCACCGGCCCGATCGCCCGGTCGCGGAACCAGTGGTCCCCCAGCGTCATCGCGTCGATCCCCGCCCGGCGCAGCTCGCGGTAGTTGTCCGGGCTCAACCCCGAGCCGTGCTTGGCGTTCTCCGCGTTCGCGATCACGAGCGCCGCCTTGTGCCGCTCACGCAGCACCGGCGCCGCCCACGCCGCGGCCGAGCGCCCGGGCGAACCGACGATGTCTCCAAGAATCGCGACGGGAACATGAGCCATGGGGGCGAATTGAAGCCCGCCCGCACGCGCGCATCCCCTCGCCGTCACGATTCTGCGAGCCGCCCCGCCTCAGTGCGTGCGGAACCACTCCAGCAGCCTCGCCTCGACCTTCGTCCGGATCGCCGCGGCGTCCACCGCCACCCCGCCCCCGGGCGCATCGGTTACCAGCGGCGTCACTTCCGCGCGGAGCACCGCCGGCAACCCGCGGTTGAGACCCAGGTCCGGATCGACGAGCATGGCCTGGTCCACACCCGCCTCGACCGCCGCGTCGATCACGGCGCCGCGGTCCCCCGTCGCCTCGCTCGCCGCAGCGCTCACCGCCTCGGCGAGCGACGACGCGACTTCCTGCGGCGACCACCCCGTGCGGTTGCCCTCGTTGCCGCCCAAGCCCGGGTCGGCCGGGCCGCTCGGGGCCGCGGTCCCCGGTGTGCTGGGCGTTGCGCACCCCGCGAGCGCCAGCGCCGCCGCGCCCAGCACGCCCCCGACCAGCCGGCTCCACCTGCGCATGCTCGGCCTCCTGTGCACGGTCGGCTCAGCGCATGTGCACGACGTTGACGTGCATCGCCTTGAGCAGGCCGGGGATGAACGGGGTGATCAGCCGCGGGTCGTGCGGGATCACCCGCACCGCCATGGTCGGGCTCGCCCGCAGCTTCGCGCTCGTGCTCGGCAGCGTGCCGCTGTAGCGGTGCCGGCCCGAGCCCAGGTCACGCTCGTAGGTGAGCGTGAAGGCGCCGCCCGCCGGCTCGTCGTCCGGCCCGCTGATCGCGTCGGGCGAGAGCTGCACGCTCACCTCGTGGGGCTTGAGCCCGTTGAGGAACACCTCGGCCCAGCACCGCACCACGCGGTCGGGGGCCGTCGTCGGCGCCAGCGCCGCCTCCGCCCCCGCGTGCTCGATGTGTACGCTGCGGTACGCCGACCTGTACACGCCGATGCGGTCCGCCACCGCCGCCGCCGCCTTGAACCCGTCGGCCGTGAGCGTCGCCGCGGCCCGGTGGGCCGGCAGGTAGAACTCCTGGGCGTACTCCCCCACCATCCGGTGCGTGTTGAAGCGCGGCGCCATCTCGCGGATGCACGCCCGCACCATCTCCAGCCAGCCGTGCGGCAGGCCCGCGCCCGTGCGCGTATAGAACGCCGGCACCAGCCCGTTGGCGATGATGTCGTAGGCGTAGTCGGCCTCCCGCGCGTCGCGCTGCTCCACCGTCTCGCCCTGCGGGGCCCAGCGCCCCCCGATCGCGAAGCCCCACTGCGGGTCGTACCCCTCGTCCCACCACCCGTCCAGGATCGACGCGTTCAGGGTGCCGTTGATCGCGGCCTTCATGCCGCTGGTCCCCGACGCCTCGAGCGGGCGCACCGGGTTGTTGAACCACACGTCGCACCCCTGCACCATCGCCCGGGCCACGTCGATCCCGTAGTCCTCGAGGAAGACGACCCGGTGCCACACGCCCTCGCGCCGCGCGAACTCGATGATGTTCTGGATGAACTGCCGCCCCGCCGCGTCCCCCGGGTGCGCCTTGCCCGACAGGACGAGCTGGATCGGCCTGTCCGAGAGCAGCAGCGACCGCAGCCGCTTGGCGTCGCGGAACAGCAGCGTCGCCCGCTTGTACCCCGCGAACCGGCGCGCAAAGCCGATCGTCAGGACCTTCTCGTCCAGCACCGTCCCCAGCCGCTCCAGGTCCTCGCCCGACACGCCGTTGGCCCGCGCCGAACTCTGCAGCCGCTCACGAGCACACGCCACCAGCCGGGCCCGCGCCGAGTTGCGCGCCGCCCACAGGTCCGCGTCCGCGATCGCGTTCACGCCCGTCCACGCGTTCGGGTCGTCCGGGTGCGTGCGGTACCGACCCGCCGGACCGCTCAGGTGCCGGTCGAACAGCACCCGCATCTCCGGCCCCACCCACGAGTCCACGTGCACGCCGTTGGTCACATGCCCGATCGGCACGTCGTTCACCGGCGTCCCCGGCCACATCCGCGCCCACATCTGGCGCGACACGTGCCCGTGCAGGCGCGACACCCCGTTGGCCCACTTGCTCGCCCGCAGCGCCAGGCACGCCATGCTGAACAGCTCGTTCTTGTCCTCGACGATCTCGCGCCCCAGCGCCAGCAGACCCTCGCGGTCCAGCCCGATCCCCGGCAGCATCCACGACAGGTACTCGTTCACCAGGTCCGGCTGGAACCGGTCGATCCCCGCCGGCACCGGCGTGTGCGTCGTGAAGCAGTGGGCCGCGGCCGCCCCCTCCCGGGCCTGGTCGAAGCTCAGCGCCGGGTGCGCCGCCCGGATCTGCCGGATCCGCTCCAGCGTGAGGAACCCCGAGTGCCCCTCGTTGAGATGGAACACCGTCGGGTGCTCCCCCACCGCCTGCAGCGCCCGGATGCCGCCTACGCCCAGCACCAGTTCCTGCTCGATCCGCCGGCGCGAGTCGCCCAGGTACAGGTTGCTCGTGATCTCGCGGTCCTCCGGCGAGTTCTCGTCCAGGTTCGTGTCGAGCAGGTACAGCGGCACCGACCCCACATCCACCCGCCACACCCCCACCGCGAGCGTCCGCCCCGGGAACTCCACGTGCACCCGCAGCCACGAGCCGTCCACCCCCAGCACCCGGCGCATCGGCAGCCGGTCAAACCCCAGGTCGTTCATCACCTCGTGCTGCAGGCCCGCGGCGTCGATGTGCTGCGTGAAGTACCCCCGCCGATACGCCAGCCCCACCGCCACCAGCGGCAGATTCAGCTGCGACGCCGACTTGAGGTGATCCCCCGCCAGAAGCCCCAGCCCGCCGCAGTAGATCCCGAAGCACTCGTTCAGACCGAACTCCGCGCAGAAGTACGCCACGCGGAACCCCGCCGGCGCCGCCTCGGCCCCGCCCGCGCCCTGGTGCAAGCGTGTCGTCGACGCGATGTCGGCTCGCATCCGCGCGTGCACCGCGCCGATCTCCGCGACCAGCCGCTGGTCCTTTCCCGCGGCCTCGAGCCGGGCTCCGTCCGCCTCCATGAGCGTCCGCACCGGGTTGTGCCGCGTCCGGGCCCACCCCTGCGGATCCACCCGCTCGAACAGCCCGAACGCATCCGCGTTCCAGGACCACCAGAAGTTCATCGCGAGGTCGCGAAGCGGATGGAGCGCCGCGGGCACCGCGGCGGCGAAGAGCGCATGGTTCTCGAGTTTCACGTCGGGCATGGGCCAAGCGTACCCGCCCGGACGCGTCCACCCCGCGCGGTATGCTGGCACGAACATCCGCCGGTTGCGGGGGGGCCGGCGGGCAAACGGAGCGTGCCCATGACCATTCCCCAGGACACCGCCGACCTGCGCCAAGCCTTCGACACGCTCCAGGCGGCTCCGGTCGCGTTCGAGTATGGACCTTTGCGTGCATACCGCGACGGCGAAATCATCCAGCGGCTCTGGCGGGAGCACATCGACCCGCACATCAGCGCCATGAGCGCCACCCAGCGGCGCACCGCCCAGGGCGTGTACGAGGTCGACGCGCCGTCCGTCTGGCACGCGTACTTCTACCTGCGGGCCCACCACCAATACGTCTACCGCTCCGGCCGACCCCTGTTCAGCGTGCCCGACCCCGCCGACCCCGGCTTCGGTCCCGAGCACATGTTCTTCCGCGGGCAGCAGTCCTCGGCCTGGTCGTTCGTCTCGAGCCTGCAGCGCTTCCCTGACCGGCGCCCCCAGGAACAGCGGGCCGCGACCGCCCTCGCGCGCTACTTCTACCTCATGTTCGCGAAGGACGACGACCTGAGCACCCTCGTCGGCCGCTGCTTCGCGCAGCACTACGGCATCCGCACCGACCTCACCGACGTCACCGGCGACCTCGACGTCGCGGTGTGGTTCGCCTCGCGCCCGCTGGCCTTCGACCCGAAGGACGACGGGCGTGCGGTCGTCCGCGCCTTCACCTGGGCCGGCCAGGAGGGCCACACCCCGACGTCCTTCCTCTTGGCCCCGCCCTTCGTGCGGAACCTCTACCAGCAGCGCGGCCTGTTCATCGACACCACCTCCACCGACGGCGTCGTCACCAGCGGCCTCACCCTCGACGTCCGCTTCCCGCGATCCGATGACGCCGCCCAGTTCCGCGTCGTGCGCGGGCGGGCCGCGCTCGACATCTGGCCCCCCAACGACGAGCACGAGCAGGCCCTGGTCGACTGGGCCCGCGCGGTCGCCGCCGCGTGCGACAGCGACGACCACGTCCGCGCCCGCGTCGACCAGGACCGCGACAACGGCACGCTCCCGGACTTCTGGCTCCATCACGAGCTGTGGGACCGCGAGAAGCAGTTCGGCGCCTGGCTGGAGATGCTCGACTGGGTCCTGCCCGCCACCTGCGTCACGTCTTCGCCGGTCGTCCTGGAAGGCACGATCCGCGGCCGGTTCGCGATCAACCCGCTCAAGGTCGCCGCGCTCGCCCGCTCGAACCGCCCGTACTTCATCGCGATGATCGACGCCACCCGCGGCGCGGACTTCAGCACTCACCCCGTCCTCGGGCAGGTGCTCGCTGTCGCCGAGCAGGCTCTTGCCGACTGACGCGGCTCTTACGCCATCGCCGACGCCATCGACCCCCCGCGGGCCCGCGTCTTGACCATGTACGCCTGCAGGTTCCGCCCCGGGCACGCCGTCGGGTTGATCTCCTGGTGCGTGTAGATCCGGCTCACCGGAACCCCGTACTGCCGCGCGCTCTGGGCGACGAACCGGTCCAGGGTCGCCAGCGCCTGCGGCGTCGGCCGCTGCTCGTCGAAGTTGCCCATCACCATCACGCCCAGGTTGTTCTCGTTGTTGTCCTTCACGTGCGCGCCCTGGAACCGCACGTCCCGGGCCGCCCACACCCGCCCCGCCGGGTCGATCACGTAGTGGTAGCCGATGTCGGCCCACCCGCGCCCGCTCACGTGGCTCTGGCGCACCGACTCCAGCCGGCTCTTGGCCGCGCCCTCGCTCGTCCCCACCGCCCCGCTGATCCCGTCGTGGTGCACCGTGATCCGCCGGATCCCGTTCATCGGGTTGATCTCGTTCGGCCGGGCCACCCCGGCACGCGTCCACTGGCTGCGCGGAATCACCCCCGTCGGGATCGACGCCGTGTCCCGCGCCGGCGCGCTCGGGCCCGGCACGCTCGGCCGCGGCGGCGTCGGGCCCTCGCCCGAGTCCGGCCACACCGGCCCCGGCAGCGCCCCCACCGACCCGCCCGACCCCTGGCACCCCGCCAGCGCCAGCACCGCCAGCCCGCCCATCGCCCCCAGCAGCCCGCGCCGGCTCAGCCGGACGAACTCCTCGCTGCCCGGCTCAACGCCCAGCCGGCGCAGCGCTGCATCGATGACCCCGGGATCCGGCGCACCGGCGTTCAGCATGGCATCGACGTCCTGGCTCACCCGCGGTCTCCTGGGTTCTCTTCGAGCCGCCCGGCACGTCGCGATCCTGCGCGCACCGAGGGCCAAATCGTAATCATCGCTCCGATCGGTCCGGCAAGTTCAATCATTGCACCCCGCCGGCGTCCGCCCCCTCGCCGGCCACTCATTCCGCCCGGCGCAGCCACTCGTCTTCGAGTTCCTGCCGCTTCTTCTCCGCCGCGGCGCGTTCGGCCAGCGTGCGGTCAAACCGGGCCCGGTCGCGATACACCTTCTCATCCGCCAAGTCGGCGTCCAGCTTCGACACCAGTTTCGCCGCCGCCTCCACCTCCACCTCCAACTTGTCCATCCCCATCCACGAGTACGGCCGCTTGGCCTTGTCTCCCGACGACTTGCCGCCTCCCGTGCTCTTGGGAGCCGGGGCCGGCGCCTTCTCCGCCGCCTTCGCCGGTTGACGCTCCGTCCGCTCAGCCGCCCTTGATGCCGACTTCGCGACCACCTTCGGAGCCGCGGCCGCCGCCTTGGCCGCCGCCGCGGCCGCCTTCTCCGCCTCGTGCCACTGCGAGTAATTCCCGTGGAAGATCTTCACCCCGCCGTGCCCGTCGAGCACCACCAGGTGCTCGCACACCGCGTCGATCAACGCCCGGTCGTGGCTGATGAGGATCACCGTCCCCGAAAACAGGGGCTCCCCCAGCGGCTTGCCGTCCTCGCCCTTCTCCGCGCTCGCGAGCGCCTCCTCGAGCCGCTCGGCGCTGGGGATGTCCAGGTGGTTTGTCGGCTCGTCGAGCACCAGCAGGTTCTTCGCCGACGCCAGCAGCGCCGCCAGCCGGGCCCGCCCGCGCTCGCCCCCCGACAGCCCCGCGATCGGCTTGTCCTGGTCCTCCCCGCTGAACAGGAACGCCCCCGCCAGGTCGCGGGCCTGCTGCTCGCTCATGAGCGAGTCGGGGTTCTCCCGCCTGATCGCCCGCTGCAAGTACTCCCACACCGTCGTGGTGCGGTCCACCGCGTCGGCCATCTGGCTGAAATACCCCACCACCACGTTCGACCCCAGCTTCGCCGACCCCTCGCTCAACTCAAGCTTCCCCAGCAGCGCGTTCACCAGCGTCGTCTTGCCCGCCCCGTTGGGCCCGATGATCCCCCACCGGTCCCCGCGCGACACCGTCACCGTCAGGTGATCGAACAGCGTCCTGTCCCCATACCGCTTCGCGGCGTCCCGCACCACCGCCACCAGGTCCCCGCTCCGGGGCGGCTCGGGCAGCTCCAGCGCCATCACCGTCATCTCCGGCGGCCGCTCGAGCGTCGACTGCTCCTTCTCCCGCTCGAGCTTCGTCTGCCGCCCGCGGGCCTGCTTGGCCCTCTGCCCCGCCTTGTACCGCCGGATGTACGCCTCCTGCTGGCGGAACTTGGTCTGCTGGTTCTCAAACGCCCGCAGCTGGCTCAGCCTCCGCTGGGCACGGATCTCCGCGTAATCCGCGTAGTTGCCGGGATAGTTCACCAGCCGCCCGCGCTCGACCTCCTCGATCGCGTGCACCACGTTGTCGAGCATGTAGCGGTCGTGGCTCACCATCACCACCGCGCCCTTGAAGTCGTTCACCAGGAACGACTCGAGCCACTCGCGCCCCGCGATGTCCAGGTGGTTCGTCGGCTCGTCCAAGAGCAGAAGGTCCGGCTCCTCCAGCAGCAGCTTCGCCAGCGCCAGCCGGCCCTTCTGCCCGCCGCTCAGCCCGTCCACCAGCTGCGCGAACTGCGCCGTCTCGAACCCCAGCCCGTGCAGGATCTCCTCGACCTTGTGATCGACCGCGTACCCGCCCGCGGCCTCCAGCTGCCGCTCGAGCTCCGACTGCCGCTTCATCAGCCGCTCGAGCAGCACCGCGTCGTCCGCCGCGGTCGCCTGCTCCATCTGGTGGAACACCTTGTCGAGTTCCCCGTGCAGGCGCGTGAGTTCAGCGAAGCCGCTTTCGGCCTCCTGCATCACCGTCCGCCCCGGCGTCACCATCACGTCCTGCGTCAAATACCCCACCCGGGCCCCGCGCGACAGGATCACCTCGCCCGAGTCCTGCTTGAGCTGCCCCGCCAGGATCCGCAGCAGCGTCGTCTTGCCCCCGCCGTTGCGCCCCACGATCCCCACCCGCTCCCCCGGCTCCACCGAGATCGACACCCCGTCGAGAATGACGCGGTCGCCGATGGAAAACTTGATATTGGTCGCGGCGACGAGCGGCATAGGGCCGAGATGGTATGGAGATCCCCCTCCGCCCCGGCGGAGGGGGAAATGCTTGAGCGGCGTTCAGCCGCTCAAGCGAGAGGGAGGCGCCGTGTAGCCAGTCGACCGCAGGCGGTGAATAGTGAACGCCCGCATGCCCACCCCCATGCCCGCCCGCACCATCGACATCGCCGTCATCGGCGCCGGCGCCGCCGGCCTCATGGCCGGCATCTCCGCCGCCCGCGCCGCCCCGGGCGCCAAGGTCGTCATCCTCGACGGCGCCCGCACCCTGGGCGCCAAGATCCTCGTCGCCGGCGGCGGGCGCTGCAACGTCACCCATCACGCCGTCGACGAGTCCGCCTACGCCGGCTCCTCCCGCAACGCCATCAAGAACGTCCTGCGCGCCTTCCCCGTCGAGCGCACGATCGCCTTCTTCGCCGACCTGGGCGTCGAACTCAAGCGCGAGCCCACCGGCAAGCTCTTCCCCACCACCGACTCGGCCCGCACCGTCCTGGACGCCCTGCTCGCCGCGGCACGCGACGCGGGTGGGAGCGGCGCCGACGTCATCCACCCCTGGCGCGTCGACACCATCACCCGCGAGCCCGACGGCACCTTCCTCATCACTCGCGCCCCCGACGTCGCCTCCGACCCCCAGTCCCCAATGCCCGGGCCCCAGTGCCTCTCCTCCCGCCGCGTCATCCTCGCTACCGGCGGCCTGAGCCTCCCCAAGTCCGGCTCCGACGGCCACGGCCACGCCCTCGCCCGCCGCCTCGGTCACTCCATCACCCCGCGCGTCTTCCCCGCTCTCGTCCCGCTCACGCTCCCCAAGTCCCACTGGGTCTGCGCCTTCAGCGGCCTCACCGTCCCCGCGACGCTCGAACTTCGCGCCCCCACCGGCAAGCGCCTCGTCAGTTTCACCAACTCCACCCTCTGCACCCACTTCGGCCTCTCCGGCCCCAGCGTGCTCGACATCTCCCGCTACGTCACCGACGCCCTGCGCACCGACCCCGCCCACCACCTCGTCATCAACTGGCTCGCCGGCATCACCCCCGAGGCCCTCGACGCCGCCCTGCTCGGGGTCGGCGGCGGCCGCGGGCCGTCCATTGCCCGCTGGCTCAGCGAATCCGCCCCGCACGGCGCGAGCGTCGTCGACCACGCCGACACCGGGATGCCCGACCGCCTCGCCCGCGCCCTGTGCGACTCATGCTCACCGCTGCTCGACCCCGCCACGCCCGTGCACGCGCTCACGAAACTCCAGCGCCGCGCCATTGTCGCCGCGGCCACCGCCACGCCGCTGCCCGTCTCCGGCGACCGCGGCTACCTCTTCGCCGAGGTCACCGCCGGCGGCGTCCCGCTCAGCGAACTGCACCTGGCCACCATGGAATCGCGCGTCTGCCCGGGTCTGCACCTCTGCGGGGAGCTCTGCGACGTCGACGGGCGCATCGGCGGGTTCAACTTTCAGTGGGCATGGGCCAGCGGCCACGCCGCGGGGAAAGGAGCTGCGACAGCGCCTGCGTCGCAGTATTGAAATGGCGGACGCGGGATCTTCGCGCGAAGGTCGCCCGCTCGAACGAGTGGTTCGGGCGACCTCCGCACGCTGCAGCGCCTTTATCCACAGTGTGTGCGCGCGGGGCGATCGTGATCGGGTTCGAGTACACTCGGCACATCGTTGGTAGGTTGCGTGCGCGAGCGGCAGGTTGCGTGCACGAGTTCGTGCATGGCGCTTGCGAATTCGTGCTTCGCCGGGTCGCTCCCGGCGTGCGACGACATCCGTATCTCGGAGCTCACCGATGACCATGTCCATGCGCGAAGTTCTTCCCCGTCGTTTCGCGGCCGCGGTCCTGTTGATGCTGAGCGCCGCCGCTTCGCCCAGCGCGGCCCAGTGCCCGTTGACCTTCTCGATCTCCGCGGTCCCCGCCGGGGACGGGCCCACCTCCGTCGCCCTCGCCGACCTGGACGCCGACGCCGATCTGGACATGGTCGTGGCAAACCAGTGGGGCGGCTACGTGAGCGTGCTGCTCAACAACGGGAACGGCACATTTGCCGGCCCGGTGAACTACACCGCCGGTAGCAGGCCTCGCCGGGTCGCGCTGGGTGACCTCGACGCCGACGGAGACATGGACATGGCTGTGACGAACATGGACAGCGACAACGTGAGCGTGCTGCTGAACAACGGGAACGGGACGTTCGCGCCCCGGGTGGACTACTTCGTCGGTGACCAACCCCGATCGGTCGCCCTGGGCGACCTCGACGCCGACGGTGACGTGGACATGGCCGTGGCGAACCAGTTGGGCGGTAACGCAAGTGTCTTGCTCAACAGCGGGAGCGCGACGTTTGGCGCCCCGGCGAGCTACGCCGTCGGCCCCGGGCCGGAGGAACTCGCCCTTGGCGACCTGGACGGGGACGGCGACCTTGACATGGTCGTGGCGAACGCCGGGAGCAGCAACGCGAGTGTGCTTCTCAACATCGGGGACGGAACCTTCGCGCCCCGAGTGGATTACCCGGGAGGGGCCGCGGCGGATGGCGTTGCCCTGGGCGACCTCGACGGGGACGGCGACCTTGACATGGCGTTGGCGAACTTCTATGGCAACAGCACGAGCGTGCTGCTGAACACCGGGAAGGGGAGCTTCGCGCCCCGGGTGGACTACGCGGCAGGCGCCAATCCCTGGTCGGTCGCGATCGGCGACATGGACCTGGACGGCGACCTCGACCTGGTCGTCGCGAACTACGGCAGCGACAACGTGAGCGTGCTGCTGAACAGCGGTACCTGGATGTTCGCCTCACCGGTCAACTTCCCCATCGGAGATACGCCAACGGTGGTCGCTGTGGGTGACCTCGACGCCGACGCCGACCTCGATATCGCCGCGGCGAACTTCGAGAGCGACATCGCGAGCGTGCTGTTCAACACCAGCGACCTGCGTCCCCGTATCACCACCCAGCCCGCTACCCAAGCGGTCTGCCCCGGCGATCCGGCGACCTTCAGCGTCGCCGCCACGGGCACCGAGCCGCTCACCTACCAGTGGCGCCGCAACTCCCACCCTATCCCGGGGGCGACCGGCCAGTCCTACGCCGTCCCCGGCGCGAGCCTCCAGAGCGTTGGATCCTACGACGTGGTCGTCACGGACTCCTGCGGCAGCATCACCAGCACCGCGGCCTGGCTCGTCGTCGGCGGCGACAACTGCTGCCTCTCCGACTGGAACGCCGACGGCGTCTCCAACTCCACCGACGTCTCCGACTTCATCAGCAGCTGGTTCAGCGATCAGGTCACCGGCTGCGGCCAGTAAGCGGGTGCCCGGGATCGGGCGCTTCGTCAGATCCCGGCTTGGGTCAACCGGCGGTGGTTGGCGGGCTGGACACAACCCGGCATCTGCCCAGAGCGGCCGATTCCGGGCACCCGAGCACGCGGGACAATCAACCAGAATCCGTATGACACCCACCTAAACATGTGGCCAATCCATTGTCGGCCGCGTCGAATGTCAACATTGCGTTCACGCGAGGGCGCGGTGCCGCGCTAAGTGTGGTATTCGGTATGCTGTGACGGGAGCCGTCCGGCGCGGCCGCGTTGGTCGTGCGGACAAGTCCCGTGCGTGCCGAGGAACTCGATCGATGTCCACATCCGTGCGATCAATCGTGCCAACGCTGGCGAGGTGGGTGGTTGGCGTTGTGCTGGCGGTGATGGGGATGGCGCCCGCGTCAACAGCCGCACAGTGCCCGGGAGATCTGGTCTTCGCCGACTCACTTTTGTCGGTCGGAGACCGGCCTCAAACGGTCGCATTCGGAGATCTTGACCACGATGGCGACCTCGACATCGCCGTTGCGAACCCGCTAAGCGACGACGCCAGCGTGCTGCTCAACAACGGAAACGGTACCTTCGCGTTGGCCGTGAACTACGCGGCAGGCGATCAGCCGTACTCGGTCGCGCTGGGTGACCTTGACGGGGATGGGGACCTAGATATGGCCCTGGGAAACTTTGCAAACTTAGACGTAAGCGTGCTGCTCAATAACGGAAACGGGACGTTCGCAGCTCCGCTGAACTACGATGTCGGTGCCGGGCCATTCTCGGTCTCTCTCGGAGATCTCGACGGGGACGGCGACCTCGACATGGCTGTCGTCAACTTGTTCAGCGCAACGGTGAGCGTGCTGCGGAACAACGGGAAAGCCGAGTTCGAGGAACGCATCGATTATGACACGGGCAATTATCCCCGCTCCGTCCCGCTCGGGGACCTTGACGGGGATGGAGACCTCGACTTGGCTGTAGCAAACTACAGGAGCAACAACGTCGGCGTGCTGCTCAACATCGGGAGCGGGACGTTCCTTCCGCAGGTCACCTACACGGTGGAAGACTCGCCGTACTCGATCGCGCTCGCAGATCTCGACAGCGACGGGGACTTGGACATGGCCGTGGGGAACGAAGGCAGTGATAGCGCGAGCGTCCTGCTCAACAGCGGGAGCGGCTCGTTCCCCTCGCGAGTGGATTACGACGTTGGTGATGCACCGGGCGTGCTCGCCTTGGGAGACCTTGACGGTGACGGGGACGTTGACATGGCGGTGGCGAACTACTGGGGTGACAGCACGAGCGTGCTGCTCAACACCGGACCCGGGACGTTCCTGGGTCGAGTGGACTACCCAACCGGCGACGCGCCCAGCGGGATCTATATGGGAGACCTCGATGGGGACGGGGACTTAGATATGGCCGTTGTTAACGCAGACGACGACAACGTGACCGTGCTGAACAATAACGGCCTCTACATCTCCCCCGCCGACTGGAACCAAGACGGCGTCGTCAACTCGACCGACGTCTCCGAGTTCATCAGCGGCTGGTTTGTAGACCAGTTTCTGGGCACCCTCAAGACCGACTTCGACGGCAACGGCGTCGTGAATTCGACCGACGTCTCCCAGTTCATCAACATCTGGTTCGAGGAGATCGCCGAGGGCTGCTGAGACCCCGCTACGCTCCGTCCGTGCCCGCCCGCACGCCCGACAACCCTCCCTCCCACAACCCCGACGACGTCACCAGCGCCGTTCCCTCCCCTTCCCCCCACGCCGACGTCACCGCGCCCACCGCCGCCTTCCACACACCGCTCGGCCCGCACGCACACCCCGCCCCTCCCGCCAGCCCCGCCCTCCCGCTCTCCACCGCGCCCGGCTACGCCACCATCTTCAACCCCGGCGACACCCTCCTCAACCGCTACCGCATCGTCGCCCGCCTCGGCAAGGGCGGCATGGGCGAGGTCTACCGCGCCGATGACCTCGCGCTCGGCGCCCCCGTCGCCCTCAAGTTCCTCCCCCCCCACTACGCCGCCGACCCCGTCTGGACCGAGCGCTTCCGTTCCGAGGTCCGCCTCACCCGCCAGATCTCCCACCCCAACGTCTGCCGCGTCTACGACATCGCCGAACTCCCTGCGTCGCCGGCCGGTGCGCCGGCGAGTGGGTCCATGCCCCCCCGCCTCTTCCTCGCGATGGAGTACATCCACGGCGAGGACCTCGCGTCCCTCCTCCGTCGCATCGGCCGGCTCCCCCATGATAAGGCCGTCCAGATCGCACGCCAGATCTGCTTCGGCCTCGCCGCCGCCCACGAGCAGGGCGTCGTCCACCGCGACCTCAAGCCGGCGAACATCATGCTCGACGGGCGCGGGAACGCCAGGATCACCGACTTCGGCGTCGCCGGCCTCGTCGAGCAGTTCGCCCCCCGGCCGGGATCGCCCGGCGTCGACATCATCGCCGGCACCCCCGCCTACATGGCCCCCGAGCAATTGGCCGGGCGCGAGGTCTCCAAGCGCTCCGACATCTACGCCCTGGGCCTGGTTCTCTACGAACTCTTCACCGGCAAGCGCGCCATCACCGGCGCCACCCTTGACGAGCTCCGCATCGCATCCCAGTCCGGCACCCGACCTACCCGCCCCAGCGAGCTCATCGCCGACCTCGACCCCGCCGTCGAACGCGTCATCCTCCGCTGCCTCGAGTTCGACCCCGCCCAGCGCCCCCCCAGCGCCATCGCCGTCGCCGCGGCCCTCCCCGGCGGCGACCCCCTCGCCGCCGCCCTCGCCGCGGGCGAAACTCCATCACCCGAGCTCGTCGCCCGCTCAGGCGAGCTCGGCGCGCTCTCCGCCCGCACCGCACTGGTCAGCCTCGCCGGCGTCATCCTTCTCCTGATCTCGTGCGTCGTGGTCTGCAGCCGCAGCATGCTGCTCACCTCCGCGCCGCCGCCACTGGCCCCCGACGCCCTCGCCGCGAAGGCCCGCGAGCTCTCCGTCGCCCTGGGCAACAAGTCCCCGCCCGCCGCCGAGGCCTTCGGCTTCATGAACGAATCGGGCATCGGCCAGTGGCTCGGCACCCTTCACAAACCCCAGCGCGACGCGGCACTGGCCGCCGCGTCACCGGCGCCGATCTCCTTCTGGCTCCGCCAGAGCCCCGCCGACCTCCAGCCCTCGACCTGGTGGCGCCGCGGCGTCACCATCGCCGACCCCACGTGGCGCGACCCCGGCCACGTGGTCATCGTCCTGGGCCCAACCGGCCGCCTCCTCCGCTACTGCGTCGTCCCCTACGAAGCCGGATTCTCCCCCGTGACGCAGGATCTCACCTCCATCGAGCCCCCGGCCGCCGTCACGCCGCCCCCACCCTCACCCCCACCCCCACCCGCGCTCGACGCGGCCTTCCGCGCCGCCGGCCTCGACCCCGCCGCGTTCTCCCCCGTCGCGCCACTCCGCACACCCCCCGTCGGCTGCGATCGGCGATACGCCTTCATCGGCCCGGCACCCACCGCCCCGCCCGAGCTCGGGCAGATCAGCGTTCGCGTCGAGGCCGCGGCCCTCGCCGACCATCTCGTCGCCTTCACCCTGATGGGGCCCTGGGACCGCCTCGCCTTCGGCCAGCCCGGCAGCTCGCTGGCCAACCGCGCTGTCGAAACTCTCGGCGGGCTGTTGGTCGCCAGCGGCATCGTCACCGCCGTCATCCTTACCCGCGTCAATCTCCGCAAGCGACGCTCCGACACCCGCGGCGCCCTGGCGCTCGGGGTCACCATGGCCGCCGCCGAGTTCGGCGCCGTCGTGCTGCCCCGCAACACCATCGGCGATCTCATCAACTTCGGCATCCTGGGCCGCCCAGTCGCCCGCGCCCTGTGGCTCGGGGTCCTCGTCGTCCTGGTGTACCTCGCGCTCGAGCCCATCGTTCGCAAGCGCAACCCCACCACCATCATCTCCTGGGCCCGCCTCGTCACCGGAGACTGGCGCAACCCCCGCATCGGACGCGACCTGCTCCTGGGCCTGGGCCTGGGCGCCGCCATGAGCCTGCTCATCCTCCTCACGTTCGCCTTCGCCGGCGTCCTGGGCGACGCCCCGCGCTCGCTCTACCGCCCCGACCTCACCAGCCTCTCCGGGTCGCTGTTCATCGCCAGCGCCCTGCTCGCCCCGATGAGCGGCGCCGTCGCCATCGGCCTCTCGATCACGCTCCTGCTCGTCGGCGTCGAGGCCCTGGTTCGCCGGCGCGCAATCGTCTACCCGCTCATGACCGGCCTCATCTACGTCATCCTCTTCGCCGCGGGCGCCGAAACACCCCTGGGCGTCGTCGTCGGCCTCGCCGGCTCGATCGCGCTGCTGGTCACCCTCGTGCGCGTCGGCATCCTCGGCACCGTGGCCTACCTCTACGCCCTCACGCTCCTGGCCAACACCCCTCTGGTCGCTTCGCTCTCGCGCTGGGACGCCGCCCCGGCCATCGGCGTCGTCGCCACCCTTGCCGCCCTCGCCACCTGGGCCGCCTACCGCGCCTCGCTGGGATTCCACGCGACGCCGGCCACACCAGCAAGCCCCGCCTGAAACAAGGTGTCGAGGTGTCGAGGTGTCAAGGGTTCGGATTCTGACCCTCGACACCTCTCCCCTCCCCCTTCCCTACCATGCCCCCGCATGCCGTCGCACCCCCGCACATTCATCCGTAACTTCTCCATCATCGCCCATATCGACCACGGCAAGTCCACCCTCGCCGACCGCCTCCTCCAGGCCACCAACGCCGTCTCCGCCCGCGAAGCCAAGGAGCAGATCCTCGACTCCATGGACATCGAGCGCGAACGCGGCATCACCATCAAGGCCTCCGCCGTCACCGTCATGCACCGCCACAAGCCCGGTGCCAAGGCCGACGCACTCGAAACCGACTACGAGGCCCCCACCGACGAGGCCGGCACCCACCGCACCGTCAAGGGCTCCGCCGAAGAGCACGGCGAGCTCTTCATGATGAACTTCATCGACACCCCCGGCCACGTCGACTTCAACTACGAAGTCTCCCGCGCCCTCAAGGCCTGCGAAGGCGCACTCCTCGTCGTCGACTCCACCCAGGGCGTCCAGGCCCAGACCGTCGTCAACGCCTACCTCGCCATCAACGAAAACCTCGAACTCATCCCCGTCGTCAACAAGATCGACCTCCCCTCCGCCCGCCCCGACGACATCGCCATGGAGATTGAACAGGTCCTCGGCCTCCCCGCCGAGGACTGCATCTTCGTCTCCGCCAAGAGCGGCAAGGGCATCCCCGAGCTCCTCGCCGCCATCTGCGACCGCTTCCCCCCGCCCCGCGATCCCATCGTCCCCCAGACCCGCGGCCTCATCTTCGACGCCGTCTACGACGACTACCGCGGCGTCATCGTCTACGTCCGCCTCATGGACGGCACCCTCGCCGTCGGCGACAAGATCCGCATGATGGGCACCGGCCGAACCTTCCAGATCTCCGAGCTCGGCAAGTACACCCCCAAGCCCGTCCGCTGCCAGCAGATCTCCGCCGGCGAAACCGGCTACGTCGTCGCGGCCATCCGCACCCTCGCCGACGTCCGCGTCGGCGACACCGTCACCCTCGACAAGGACCCCGCCACCGAGCCCCTCCCCGGCTACAAGCCCCCGGTCCAGATGGTCTTCTGCGACTTCTACCCCGCCACCACCGAGGACCAGAAGGGCAACGACTTCGAAGAACTCCGCGAGGCCATGCAGAAGCTCAGCCTCAACGACTCCTCCTTCACCTTCCAGCCCGTCCACTCCGACGCCCTGGGCTTCGGCTTCCGCTGCGGCTTCCTCGGCCTGCTCCACATGGACATCGTCCAGGAGCGCCTCGAGCGCGAGGGCGGCGTCGAGATCGTCCAGACCGCCCCCACCGTCTCCTACCGCGTCCTCATGCGCGGCACCAACCACAAGGCCCTCGCCAACCGCGACATCACCGTCCTGCCGCAGGAGGGCGAGAACGCCCTCATCGAGGTCCACAACCCCGCCGACCTCCCCGACCCCGGCACCATCCTCGAGATCCGCGAGCCCATCTGCAAGGTCGACATCATCCTCCCGAAGGAATACATCGGCGACGTGATGAAGCTCTGCCTCGACCGCCGCGCCGTCTACAAGGCCCAGTCCTTCGTCAGCGAGACCCGCGACATGGTCTCCTTCGAAATCCCCCTCGCCGAGATCATCTACGACTTCTACGACAAACTCAAAGGCATCACCTCCGGCTACGGCACCATGGACTACGAGCTCATCCACGAGGGCGGCGGCTACCGCCCCGACAACCTCGTCAAGCTCGACATCCTCGTCAACGGCGACCCCGTCGAGGCCCTCAGCATCATCGTCCACCGCGACAAGGCCGAGTACCGCGGCCGCCTCCTCGTCTCCAAGCTCCGCGAGCAGATCCCCCGCCACCAGTTCGAAATCCCCGTCCAGGCCGCCATCGGCTCCAAGGTCATCGCCCGCGAAACCATCAAGGCCTTCCGCAAGAACGTCACCGCCAAGTGCTACGGCGGCGACGTCTCCCGCAAACGCAAACTCCTCGAAAAACAGAAGGAAGGCAAGAAGCGGATGAAGTCGATCGGCTCGGTCGAGATCCCGCAGGGGGCGTTCATGGCGGTGTTGGAGCAGAGTGAGTAGTCAATGTAGTTTGTTCGGAGTTTCGAATTGACCACGACACTGCAGCCCGAACGGGTAGTTGCTTTCTGCGGCGCCGGTTTGTCTGTGGGGGCCAACTACCCCTCAATGCTCAGCTTCGGCGACTATTTACGCAAGTCAGGATTCTTGTCAGACGTTGAACTCGCGGATCTACGTCTTATTCAATCCTACTGCAATGACGTCGCCGCCATGACGGGCAACTCCGCTCGCAACATAGAGCAACTCAGTTCCATCCTTGCTCTAATGAAGCTCTCTCGACCGGATCACGAGTTTTCGGGCTGCAAGCTGCATCGCTCGCCTGCCGCGGCCCTTGATTTTATCACAGCAACCATATCTCGAGTGTACTTCCCGAAGGACTTTCACTCACAGCACAATGCCGCTTCTTTGCTATACGTCGGTCGAGACAGACACTTGACTGTTATTACAACGAACTACGATTTGAACATTGAAGCCGCGGCGGCTTGGCACTCAGTCGGACTCAAGGTAACTGACGGAGTACAGTCCAGTTGCACCAGTCTCGGCCGGGGACAGACGGCCGCACGATCGATGTACAACTCTTGTCGATCCACTCGCGGCTACGGTGTAGGCATTAGCGCCGAGTTGATCAAGCTCCACGGATCGGTGAATTGGTACAAGTACCAAGACCGATTGATTGTTGAGGACATGGTCGACTTGGGCGACTTCGTGCCGGCCCAACATGAGTATGCAACGATCACGATCAAGTATCGGCACCACTCACAACCCTGGTGCGGACCAGAGTTGGCACAGATTGTTCCGCCAACAGTAATAAAGCCACATCACTTTTCACAGCTTGCGGAGCAGTGGCGAGAGGCCGCTTGTGCACTGTCACGCGCAACTGTTGTCCTGTTCATCGGTTACAGCTTCCCCGACTCAGACACCTACATGCGGCTCTTTCTTGCGACTTCTCTTCACGGAAACGTTGGCCTTCGAAGCATCTACGTCATTGACCCGGCCGCGGCATCAATAGTCCAACGAATTCGACCTTTACTTCAACATCCTCAGCACGAGGGATGCTGGAAGGCGATTCCCTTACCTTGGGAAGAAGTTCCCTTGAACAAGCTCCTGGACGGTTCTTGGAATCTGTCTCCGGCTCACGTGCACCGAATAAAGGCCGAGGCTGAAGCATCTCGTGTCATGCGGGGGGATTGACAGCGCCTGCTCGAATCCGGGGCGCGTGGTACCGAATTACTCGGCGGGTGGCCGCCAGTCGAGAGCTTCAACGGCCCCTTGCAGCAGATCAATCGCCATGTATACTGCGGCGATGCCCACCACTAGCCTGTTGCGCATTGCTTGTAGTTTTGCTTGGATTCTGTTCTTGGCAGGACCCGCGACTGACTGCCGCGGCGTCGAAATCCCCGGTCAGCCGCAAGGTACGGCCAAGACCACAGTTCCTACTCCGACTCTCGATTCGCTCGATGGCCGTTCGAGGATGAAGGTGCGGGAGCGGGCAAAGCACATTTACAGACTTCCATCAGGGCTTGTCGTGGACGCGTCGAACTATGTCAAGGCTCTTGACCAAGTTCAGCGCAGCGTCACGACGGTCGACCAATATCGAAAGTCATACCCCGGCTCGATGTCCCGCAAGGTGAAGGTTGGAGAGCGCGTTGATGAGAAGCCCTTCTCCGAAAGAGTACCCGGCGCGCTCTTTCAGGTATTCGGCAGTACAGACCTCTTGACGTTCGGTGGCAAACCGGCATTGGAGCACCCGTTCGATTTTGATCGGCACTGGCCGCAGGTCGAGCAGGCCAATCGACTGCTCCGGACTACCCGCAATGCCGCTAACGGTGATGAGGTGGTAGGTTGGGCATCATGGTATGCAAAGTACTTTCTGCTTGATTCGCCGAGTTCGTACTACTTCGATACCAAGTTGATCGTTACGCCAACCGCGGCCAAAGACCAATACGTCGTTTCAGTCGCGAGTACGAGACCGGGAAAGAAGGAGTCGATCGTCCCTATCGAAGGCGTGACGATCGACTCCTCGCTCTTCAAGCGGGGTGGTGGAACAGAACTTCCACAAAGTCGGGAATATGTCCTTGTCCCGACCTATTCGCCCCAAGATCCCATCATCACCAACGGTCCAGGAGCAAACGCAACAATTTCGGACAACAACGGCAAGCGAATTGTCTCGGTCAATCCGCCGAAGCAGACGGGTTGGACATTGGTTGATGCTGCAACGCTTCGCATGCCGGAGGAAGAGGTTGCCTCGCTGATCCTGAATGGCCAACTCCCACTTATTGAGTGGAAGTGGAACGACAAAGGAAAGGCGTGGGAGACAGCGCTCGTTGAGTTGTATGTACAGAAGCCCAAGAAGTAGTGGGCGGGTGGCCGCCACCCCACGACGGGGTGCCCGTCACCGGCTGCTCGGAGACGGTGGCGGCAGTCCTCCCCTGACGACCCTACTCCAACAACCCCCACCCGCCTGAGAGAACGACAGCAACAGGAGCTGGCCATGACGCTCCGAGGCACCATGCGAACTGGCAGAATTGAACGACTGGTGTGGGCGCGCTGTGAGGAAACCGTGATTCGGATGGGACTACGCCTTCGGCCGGACATGCTCCGTAGGTGCATGCGTGTGATGTTCTGGCTGATCGCCGGGAGTGTCGCCGCCGCCCAGCCCGTGGATTCATCCACGCACCCGATCTTTGCCGCGCTCCAAGCTCGTGATTATGCGGCGCTGGAGCGTGCGATCGGCCCCGCCGACGATCTCAACGCACTGGTCAATCGGCGCCGCGAGTCTCCACTGCTTCTCGCGTGCACGATGCGGGATGCTGATGCGGTGAAACTCCTGCTGAGCAAGGGCGCCTCGCCGAACCCGACCGGACTTCAACCGGGTGTCAGGAATCCCCTCTCGGCGGCGCTGCTGGAAAGGGACCCGCAGGTCACGCGTTTGCTTCTGGCCGCTGGGGCCGAGCTGGCGTCGCGGAACGCCGTGGGAACTCCATTCGATATCGTGTTTCATACCGGTGACAACGCCACGGCCCAGTTGGTCTATGACGCCATGATGGTGGATCGCCGTGCCGATGCGCAGGTCAAGGGCGACACAATTCGTCTGCTCGATCAGGCCTTGTGCGCGGCCGCACGCCGCGGCCGTCTCGACTGGATCCGGAGATTGCTCGATGACGGGGCGAGCGTGAACGCGATCGAGATGCAGATGTACACGCCGCTGATGTGCGCCGTGATCAGTCGGGACCAGGAGTCCGTTGAACTGATCCTTCAACGCGGCGGCTATCCACACATTGCACTCGGGCAGAGCCGAACGACGGCCCTTCACTATGCGGTCGCAGGCAAGGCCGGTCCAGCGATTGTGCGTCGCCTTCTGGAAACGTACGCGCCTCATGCGCCGGAGTTGAACGACGCCACCTCGCTGAATGAGTCCATTCTGTACAAAGCGGTGCTGGCCGGCGATGTGCCGGTGCTGCAACTGCTGATTGATCACGGAGCCAACCCGCACGCGGTGGCGGGAACATCCGACCTGCTCACCACCGCAATTGTCCAAGGAAACCTCGGGATGGTCGAGGCGCTGCTGCGGGCCGGAGTTCTGGTTGGCCACATCGCCCGGGGAGAAGCCTCTTCACCGACGCATCTGGACGTGGCTCGCGACCATGCCAAGCAGCAACCCTCCCCCGAGCGCCAGCAGATCCTCGAACTCGTGGAACGGTCAATGGCGACGCGTGGGCCGTAGTGGCCGTGTAAACTCCGCACTCGGGGCGGGTGACACCGAAGCCGTCCCACCAAGGTCTGGGCGGGTGGCCGCCGCCCCTCGGCGGGTGCCCCTCACCGGCTGCTTGGAGACGGTGGCGGCGGGGTGTGGCACCGAATCGCCGTGAACCCGCGCCACCGAGTGCGGCAGCTTTGGGCCGCTCTCGATGCTCCCTCACGGCCTCCCGTGATCACAAGGAATGTGGGCCGTCGGGGGAAGGGGATCGGCACCCAAACCCCCGCTACCGCCCCGCGATCCATCAGGTCGCGTCATAAACCCGAGTGCCGGTTCGGTAGGTAGCATCGGTCCCAGACCGCTGTGGTCTTGGTGGCGCAGGCGTCCGCCTGAAGCAGGGAGGAACCGCAGTCATGCCACGACGCTTCTGCTCGTTCGTAGCCGCTCTCGTGCTGACATGCAGCGCCGCCGCACAGCCAACAGACTTCACTCTCCCTGCTGCGAGGCCTGCCGAGTTCGAAGCGGCGAAGGCCTCGGAGGACAAGCCGCTCATCGTTGTCATAACACACGCCTTGGGCCTGCCCGGGGCACGCGAGGCCAAAGACATTTGGACGAGCGCTCCGATTCGAACGCGGGTGGAAGGCAGATACGTGTGTATGCAGTATGGGCGCGGGACAGAGGGGAACGAGCTCATCGATGAACTCAACTGGCGTCCCCCCGGTGTACTGGTGTACAGAAACGGCTCCGTTGTGGACGAGGAGATTCCGTTTACGGATCAATCGCAGCTTCTCGAGTGGCTTGACGTTCATGATGGCGGCAAGCTGACCGCGGAGTTTGCATACCGCCGAGCCGCCGCGGCCGCGGACGGCTGGAAAATCTCGGCGCGGCTCGTGCTCGCGGATCGTCTGCAACGAATAGGTCTCGCGGACGAAGCTGACATTGAGTTCGCGATCGCATTGTCCGAATGGGCGAGTTCCACGTTTAATTCCGGGGTCGACAGCCCGCATACGCCAAGCGCTCTTGAGCACCTCCGCCTCTACGACTACGCCCTGATGCACCCACAATGGCCGGTGCGAGCTCGCGCCGCCGCTCTGCGTTCGCCGGAGGTCCTCGATCGCCTCATCGCTGCCCGCGACAAACTCTTTACACATGTCGAACAGGACTCCGCAGCAGCGCTGCGCGACCGCGGCTTCTTTCGCCTGATAGAAGTCTTGTCGGCCGTGCCGGATGTGGATCGCCTCGACGCATTTCTTCGGAAGCTCGCCCAGGATGAACAGACGCGACGCGCCGTGGATGGACTCAGGCAGAACGCTTTCTTCGCCTTCGCCAAGCGCGAGCTATGGGAAGCAGCGGGGCGGATCGTCGATCGACCGCTCGGCTGGCTCGGGCGTGCCTACGGCTCCATTGCAATGATGGAGGCGATGAGCGACGCGCCGAATCCGCGACAAGGACCCGCGAAAAAGCTCTTTCACGAGCGAGAGGGCATGCTCATCGAGCTCGGCTCAACGCTGTACGCGTCACTCCTTGCGGCGCAGCGAGATCGGGACGCGATGCTTGTCTCCGAGACGTTGTTGAGTTTCGTGGATTCCGCGCAGACGCGCCGCGAGCTCGTTCGTACCGCGCTTCGTGCGGGTCAGCCGCGATCTGAGCAGGTGAAGTGGGCCGACGAAGCCGATTCCATGGAGCCGGGTTCCGAGAAGCTGCGCCCGATACTCGATGAGGCCCTCCGCGCACGGGATCATCAAACTGTGGAGAAGTAGACCTTCGTAGGCGGGTGGCCGCCCCCCTCGGGGTGGGGTGCCCGTCACCGGCTGCTTGGAGACGGTGGCGGCGGACCTCCCCTGACACCCGGGAGCGTGGCCCCGACTTGCCCCTGAGTTCTCGAACAACCCAACTCCGTGCCTCCAAGCTCTCGCGGCTTCGACCGAAACCCCGTTGCTCCGCGCGGGCCGCGTCCGTGCCCACAAGGGCGGGGTTGGGGGCCGTCGGGGGAAGGGGTCGGCTCGGCAACCCCTTTCCCCGACACCGCAGCCCACCCCCCTCCCCCTCCCCCACGCCACCCCCACCCCACCCGCGCGCACAAAGTGGCGCACATGCGCGAAAAACAGCCGCGCACCGCCGCGTTTGCGCGCAAGTTCGCGCCATTCCATCACCACCCCTGTTCCATCGCCACGCCGCGGCGAGGCGACGCTCGGGGCGGTAGACGCGGGAAGCAACTCCGCGAAATCGAAGCGTTGAGCGCGCACAATCGGGCGCCGCGGCGATCAAACGCCACGGCGCCCGGCTGAACTGCCCCGCTTGCCTCTACGGGTTGATGCTGTCGTGTTATCCGTTCGTGTGACGCCGGCCGGTGACGCGCTCCCAGGCGTCCTTGGTGGCGTCCTTGGCCTTCTCCCAGGTCAGGCTTGAGCCCGAGCGGGAGCGGTCCCAGTTCCGCCGCAGGGTGGGCTCGACGTCGTCGAAGCTCTTGCCCTCGTACGTGCTCACGCTTTCCCAGCCGTAGCGATACGCCGGGGCGTAGTCGCGCGTGAAGTCGAGGCTGTCGTCGGCGTAGGGGCGGGAGGTGTAGTTCTCGCGCCAGTATTCCTCTTCGACGGTGGGGTCGACGGCCTCCGCGGCCGCCTTGCCGCCCAGGCCGCCGGCGACGGCGCCGATCGCGGCCCCGGCGACTGCGCCGACCGGTCCGCCCAGGGCGCCGATGGCGGCGCCGGCCGCACCGCCGGCGGCGGCGCCCACGCCGGTGCCGACGGGGTGAGCGCCGGGGGCGCCGGTGATGGGGTCGCGGTTGGCGGGGTCGCTGTCGTTGGGCTTGGCGCCGGCGGCGCGGTTCTTGTCGTTGTTCATGTGAATCTTCCTTTCGAGTTCAAGGTGGGCAAAGGGGGGACACTCGAACAATGCCGTGCGGCCATGAACCGCAAGGGGAGCCGGCCGTGAATTCATGCTCACCGGTTCACGAGGGTTGGAGCGGGCGGTGCAACGTGGAGAGCAGAGCCCGGTTCACGGAACAAGGAAGGACGTAGCCATGCCCACAACGATGCCGACGGACGCGGGGGCGGGCGGTGGCGCGCGGAACTTCAGCGGGGTCCGGTGGGCGGGGCCGCTGCTGGGCGCGGCGGTGCTGGCGCCGGGTGCGATCGGGTTGGTGGTGCTGTTCCGGCGGCTGGCGGCGATGGACAACTCGCCGGAGATGTTTCAGCAGCACGCGGCGACGCTGAGCCGGGCGTCGATGGTGTGCGGGGTCGTGGCGGCGGGCGTGTGCCTGGCGCTGCGGAACGGTCGTGACGACGCGGTGACGCGGGCGATGCGGATCGCGGGGCGGACGGGGCTGGTGATGCTGGTGGTGGGGATCGTGCTGTGGTGGCTGCCGATTCCGTTCGGCCCGACGCGGTACGTGACGCTGCTGCTGCTGGCGTTTGCGGGGGCGCGGCTGGGGATCGCGTCGATGCGCCCGCGGGCGCCGGGGAGCGCGGCGCCGGCGCTGTGGCCGAGCGGCGCGGCGGCCGTGGGCGCGGTGGCGATGGCGGCGCTGGTGCCGCTGCTGGGGAAGCTGAACGGGCTGGCGTGGGCGTTTGCGATTGACTGATGCGAGCGGGGGTCAGGCGGGGGCGGCGGTAGCGGGTGTTGCCTCACCCCGTTCGAAGCGGGTGGGACGATCGCGGCGCGGCGGGTGCACGCCGGGGAACGGACGCATGAACGCATGTTCACGACCTGTTCACCCCGCGATCAGGTGCACGGGCGAGGATGGTGGTGCACGCGTGTGGCGTGCGCGTCAATGCGGACGAATCACCTTGCTTGAAGGAGATGAATCATGGGTCTTGTGCGTGGAGGCATCGCGGCCGCGGCCGCCTGGAAGTGGGGCGGCGGCATCATCGGGACGATTCTTGTGTTTCTTCTGGTCTACTGGCTTCTGGGCGTGGTGTTCTGACGCGGGAGTGCGTTGAGCCGCAAGAAGGTTCACGCTCCCACGTCGATGAAGACATCGAGGAGCTGGCCGGGGTAAAGCCGGACCGGGCGCGTCGGCTCGGACCCGGCCGGGGCGGCGGGTGCGGACGGATCGACGCGGAAGATGACCTCGATCACGCGGGTGTCGACGCGCTCGGTGTTGTCGCCGGTAAGGTCGCGCTTGGCGATGGCGAGCGGCTCGATGCGGAGCATGGTGAGGGGGATCTCGGCCTCGGCGGCGCCGCGCTGGCGGGCCTTGGCGGCGGCGCCGAGGGTGAGCTTGGCGACGTCCTCCTCGTCGACACGGGCGCGGACGTGCAGGGTGGCGAGGTCGCCGACGACGACGGTGCCGGCCTGGACGCCGGTGCTGGCGGCGAGGTTCGAGGGGGCGTGCTGGCCGGGCTCGACGTTGCGCTTGAGAACCGAGCCGGCCACGGGGCTGCGGGCGATGAGGCGGTCGAGGCGGAGCTTGATGGCCTCGATGTCGGCGGCCGCGGCGGCGACCTGGACGCGGGCGACTTCAACCTCGGGGCTCCACGAGCCGGCTTCCCAGAGGGCGTAGCGGGCTTCGGTCTCGGCGAGCTCGGCGCGGGCGGTGTCCATGGCGAAGCGGCGGCGGCTGATCTCGTTCTTCGAGGCGGCGTTGTCGCGCGCGGCGTCCATGGTGGACTGGTACCAGTCCTCGGCGTCGGCGAGGCGGGCGCGGGCGGCGTCGCGGGCCGCGGCGATCGGTGGGCCTTCTTCCTTGCGCGGGCGGGCCTCGAGCTGGGCGAGCTGGGCCTCGGCGACCTGACGCACGGCCTCAGCGCGGACGAGCTCGGCCCGCAGCGCGCGGTCGTCGAGGCGGAACAGGGGCTGGCCGGCCTCGACGGTGTCGCCGACCTGGACGAGGACCTCGGCGACCAGGCCGCTCTCGGCGGCGGAGACGGCGATGTTGCGGGTGCTGGCCTCGACGACGCCGCTGGCGGCGATGCCGCGGCCGAAGGGGTTGACGCTGGCGGTGCCGGCCAGGGGCGGGACCGGCGGGTCGTGCTTGGTCTGGACGATGGCGACGCCGCCGAGAACGAGGCCGGCGACGGCGAGGAGCATGGTGAGGTACTTGGTCATTCAGCGTTCCTTCGGCAGGCGGAAGACGGTACGCGCAGGGCGCGGAGGTGTGCGGAGTGACGCGTCGAGTGTGAGGTTCGGGTCTATCCGGGCTCGCTGTTCTGCGGCGGACGTGCGGCCGCGGGCGCCGCGTCGGCGTCGTTGTCGTAGTGCGGGACCCACTTGGCTTCCTGCATCACGAATTCGCTGGGGTGGTCCTTGAGGCGGCCGTCTTCCATTTCTTCGATGCGGTCGGCGTAGTGGAAGATGCGGGGGTCGTGGGTGACGACGATCACGGTGCGGCGGAACTCGCGGCCGTTGTTGTCGGTCTGCACTTCGCGGGTGGCGTTGCGGACGATTTCCATGACCTGCTGGCCGGTCTTGGCGTCGAGGTTGGCGGTGGGCTCGTCGCAGACGAGCAGGCGCGGACGGCCGGCCAGTGCGCGGGCGATGGCGACGCGCTGCTGCTGGCCGCCGGAGAGTTGGGCGGGCATCGAACCGGCGCGGTCGCCGAGGCCGACGGAGGCCAGCGCCTCCTGGCCGTGTTTGAGGGCTTTGGGGAGGCTCATGCCCTGGATGACGAGGGGCACCGCGGCGTTTTCGGCGGCGGTGAGCGTCGGGATGAGGTTGAACTGCTGGAAGACAAAGCCGACGAGTTCAGCGCGGAGCTTGGTCTTCTTGTCGGTGGAGAGCTTGACCCAGGGCTGGCCGAAGATGTCGACTTCGCCGGCGTCGGCGTCGAGTACGCCGGAGATGATGGAGAGCAGGGTGGTCTTGCCGCAGCCGCTGGGGCCGACGAGCATGATGAGCTGACCCTGGGGGATGGTCATGTTGACGCCGCGGAGGGCGGCGACGGCGGCGTCGCCCTTGCCGAAGGTCTTGGTGACGCCCTTGACGCGCACGGCGGGGACGGCGGAGTTCACGTTGTCATGGGTGCGGTTGGTTACCACGCTTCACCATTCACTGATCACCGTTCACCATTCACGCTTACTTGAACACCACCGCGGGCTCGAGACGCAGGACCTTGACGAGGCTGAGGAGGCTGCCGAGGCTGACGCACGCGAGCACGGCCGCGAGCGAGACGAAGCCGAGCTGCCACGGGAAGATGAACGCGATGTTGTCCGAGCCTTTGGTAAGGATGCCGAAGGCGCCGGCGAGGCCGACGCCGATGCCGTAGCCGATGAGGCCGACGGTGACGGATTGGAGGAGGATCATGGCGATGAGCGTGCGGGTGCGGGTGCCCATGGCCTTGAGGACGCCGTAGTTGCGGAGGTTGTCGAGGGTGAACTGGTAGAAGATGGCCGCGGACACGACGAGGCCGACGATGAAGCCGAGGAAGACGGTGATGCCGAAGTTGATGCCGATGCCGGTTTCCTTGAGGATGAAGCCGACGGTGCGCTCGCGCATCTGGGCCTGGGTGAACGCGGCGAGGTTGGGGAGTTCGCCGATGCGGCGCTGGACGTCGAGGATGCTCACGCCGTCCTGCACCTTCACGAGCACGAACGTCATCTGCTTGCGGGCCGGGGGGACGAAGCGCAGGGCGTTGTCGTAGGTCGTGTAGATCACGGCGTTGGACTCGAAGCCGAGCTTGATCTTGCAAAAGCCGACGACGACGGCCCGCTGGTCGTTGAGCTTGATGACATCGCCGATGTCGATGTTGCCCAGGCGTGCGCGGCTGGACTCGTCGACGAAGACGGCGTCGGGGATGCGCAGGTCCTCGAGCCGGCCGCGGGTGACCTCGGGGGGGCGGCCGACCATGGTGGTGCGGGCGACGCCGATGAGCTGGGCGGTCTTGAAGCCGGCGGAGGACTTGCCGGGCTCGCCGAGTTCAACCAGGGCGCGGGCGGCGAAGAAGGGCTCGGCCCAGGCAACACCCTCGACGGAGCGGACACGGTTGAGGTCGGAGTCCTGCAGGCCGCGGACGTCGCCGATGTACTCGGTCTGGGGGTCGGTGACCCACAGGTCGGGCTGGGTGACGTTCTGCAAGGGGCCGGTGGCGCGGGTGAGCAGGCCGACGAAGATGGCGCCCTGCTGGGTGATGAGCAGGACGGCGAAGGAGAGGCCGAAGACGAGCGAGAGGTACTTCGCCCGGTTGCCGAAGAGCATTCGCAGCGCGATCCGCCACATGTGCCGGCTGAGCCCCTTTCGCGTGCCGCGTCCCGAGAGCGGAGGACGAGCGGGAGCGGCCCCGCGCCGCCGTGCTGGGCGGCTGTCCCCCGGTCAACTCCCCCCCTGCTCCCCCACGGTCGAGCGGGGCGAACACACCCCGGAACGGACGGGGGAGTGTTGGCGCGCCGGGATGGTGGCGGCGGCGGGTGGCGGTCGAACGGCGGCGGGTTCGTTGGGCAGCGCCGGATCGATGCGGCGCGGGGGGCACGCCTTGCGCGCCCGGAGGGGGAATCAGCTCTTGGCCATGGCGTCGACGCGGGCGCCGACCTGGCGGAGGATCTTGGCGAGGGTGACGCGGTCCTCGTGGCCGATGTCCTTCATGAGGTCGGCGATGCGGCGGAAGTAGTCGGGGAGCATGGCGTCGACGTGCTGACGGCCCTTGTCCGTGAGGGTTACTACTAACATGCGCCGGTCACCGGAATGGGGCTCGCGCTTGATGAGCTCGTCGCGCTCGAGGCCGTCAAGAAGGCCGGTCATGGTGGCGCGGGTGACGCCGGAACGTTCAGCGAGGTCCGAAGGCGAGAGGCCGCGTTCGGGGTCGCGATTCAGGAGCATCAGGACGGTAAAGCGGCCCTGGGAGAGGCCTTGGCGGGCCATCCACGACTCGCCGGCGGCGAGCACGTCGCTGGCGACGCGAAGCAGCACGAGGAACGCTTCGCAGGCGTCGGGCTCGACGTGCGGGTAGCGGCGCGAATGGGCGAGGAGCACTTCGTACTTGGGAAGGTCACGAAGAAGAAACATCAGGTCGGTTCCGTGGGTGGTGTGCTGCCGGTGGTGTGGGTCGCTGGTAGGAGCGGGTACGGCAGCGGATCACTTGATCCGACTGTACGGAAGCACAACGCCCCGGGACAAGGAACCCGGGGCGCGTCGTAAGTCGTTGCTGCGGCGACGTTGGTACCGGTTGGTCGGGCGACCATCGTGCGAAATGATACCCAGTTGCGACGACTTGGGGAGGCCGAGGTCGGAAATTCGTTTACCGTTGCCCACCCTAATCATTCGCACGCCGGCGTGGGCGGGGTGCAGTCCGCGCGGAGGAAAGAGCCACCTGAGGGATTTGAACCCTCGACCTATGCTTTACGAAAGCATCGCTCTACCGCTGAGCTAAGGTGGCGTCGACCGACGCTTGGCACGGGAGTATCGGGGGCCAGTCGGCGAATTTCCACCGACACGAGATGCGGGCTGGGGCCGGGCGGCCGATGCGGCGTGAGGGGTAGTTCTAATCGACCGCGGCGACGACGGCGACCTCGAGCCGACGGGCCGCGGCGCGGACCTCGTCGAGCTGGCGGCGTCCGATGCGGACGCGCAGGCGCACGAGACGTTCGGCGTCGTCGTAGGTGCGCTCGAGCACTTCGGCGCGGCCTTCGATCTTGAGGATGATCTTGCCGTCGTCCATGGGGACGGCGAGGGTGGCCTCGACGAGGCCGCCCTGGGCGAGTTCGCGGACGCGGGTGCGCAGGGCCTGGAAGCCGGGGCTGACGGGGCCGGCGGGATCGACGGCGCTGAGGGCGACGGCGTCGGGGTGCTTGGCCTGCCACACGAGCAAGGCGCGGTTGTCGGCGAGGCGGTCGACCTTGTTGAGCACGACGAGGCGGCGTGGTGGGGTCCACGTCGAGCGGCCGGCCCAGGCGTCGGCGGGCTCGTCGCTCCAGCCGCGGGCGCGCTTGACGGAGCGGGACTCGATCTCGGCCTGTTCGGCCATGAGGCCGTCGAGGGTGTCGGAGACGGTCTGGAACTGGGCCTCGGCGCTGGGGTCGGCGACGTCGAGGACGATGAGCAAGAGGTCGGCGTGGACGGCTTCCTCGAGCGTGGCGCGGAAGCTAGCGACAAGGTTGTGCGGCAGGTCGCGCACGAAGCCGACGGTGTCGGAGAGCATGACGGCGAGGCGCGGAGCGTGGGTCGGCGCGGGCGACGCGGGGGCGGCGGCGGCGACGTCGGGCTGGGGGACCTCGGGGTTCGGCGTGGCGGGGCCGCCGACGTTCCACTCGCGGGTTCGGGTGACGAGGGTGGCGAAGACGCGGTCGTCGGCGTAGGCGCCGCCGCCGCGGCCTTCGCCCCAGGAGAGGCCGGTGAGGGCGTTGAAGAGGGTGCTTTTGCCGGCGTTGGTGTAGCCGACGAGGCAGACGGTGAAGTGCTCCTCGCGGCGCTGGCGGACCATGCGGGACTTGCGGGCGTGGATCTGGTCGAGTTCGGCCTTGAGGTCGAGCTTGCGGCGCTGGACGAGGCGGCGGTCGATTTCGAGCTGCTGCTCGCCGGGGCCGCGGGTGCCGATGCCGGTGAGGCCGCCGCCGCCGACGATGCGTTCGAGGTGGTCCCACATGGCGCGCAGGCGGGGGTAGGTGTACTCGAGCTGGGCGAGCTCGACCTGGAGCTTGGCCTCGTGGGTGGTGGCGCGGGAGGCGAAGATGTCGAGGATGAGCTCGGAGCGGTCAACGATCTTGCGGCCGACGACTTTCTCGATGTTGCCGATCTGGCTGGGGGAGAGGTCGTGGTCGAAGACGACGAGGGTGGCGTCGAGCTGCTCGCAGAGGCGCTTGAGCTCGTCGACCTTGCCGCTGCCCATGAAGGTGGCGGAGACGGGCCTGGGGAGGCGCTGCTCGAGTTCGCCGACGACGACGGCGCCGGCCTGCTCGACCAGTGCGCGGAGTTCGCCGAAGGGGTCGGCGGGGTCGTGCTTGGAATCGGGGAGGCGCAGGGCCGCGAGGACCGTGCGCTCGGAACGAACCTTGATGCCTTCACGGGTTTGGTCGAAACTGCCCAAATCGGCTCCTTGCGCCCCCACGCCGATTGTAAGGGTGGTCGCGTGAGGTGAAGTTCACCACGCAGGGCACGGAGATCACGGAGCGAAGCGGCGGAGAGTTCACCGCGGAGAACGCGGAGGGCGCGGAGAGCGGAGTGGATTGGCGCGCTCGGTGTGTGCGGACGGTGGGTGCGCGTGGAACCCCCTTGCTTACGGTCAGGGCTCGTGGTGTCCGGCCAGATGGGTGGCGACCTGGGCGGCGATGCGCCGGCGACGGTGTTCGTCGGCAACAAGCAGGTACGCGTCGCCGGGCGTGCCCTCGGTAATGAGCAGGGCGAGCTGGCCGGGCTCGATGGACGCCGCGGAGCCGGGGTAGGCGAGGGTCTGCTCGATCGCGGCGGGTGTGGGGAACATGCCAACCTGGGCGCCCGACCACGCGCCGAACCACGCGGCGGTCGGGGCGGATGTCGCGGCGTGCACGAGGGCCGTCACCTGGTCGTCGCGTCGGCGCGGCGGAAGCGGGAGCGCGACGTGTGGCTTGAGCATGCACGGGATGTCGTGGCAGAAATCCTCGAAGAGTTCGCGGGGCCTGAGGAGCTTGCGCTCGGCGTAGCGGGGGAGGAGAAACGCGCGGCAGAAGGCCTGGTAGTGGGCGAGGAGGGGGCCGTCGAGGTACGGACCGTTGCGTCGGGCCAAGAGAACCTCTGCGCGCGCATCTCGCGTGGCGATGGTTGTCCCTGAGCTCGCGCTCAGGGCTCGTTCACGGCGGTGTTACTGGCCCTGGGCGAGGGAATAGCCCTTGACGCCGTCGAAGACGCGGAGCAGTTCGTAGGAGCAGACGATGAACTTCTCGGCGACCTTGTCCATGAGGGCGACGCAGCGGCTCTGGCCGAAGTCGCCGGGTCGGAAGCCCTCGCGGAGTTCGAAGCGGACGCGGTAGTAGTCGACGCACTCGGTGTAGACGCTGCCGGTGGGCCAGACCTGGGTGCCGCGGTTGGAGATGAGGGTGAGACGGAAGGGCGTGTCCTGGCAGATGCGCTGCATCTCCTCGGCGACGCTGGCGGGGCTGAGGGGGGTGTCGAGGTAGATGTCGCAGCCGGTGACGTGGGTGACGACGTTGGCGAAGGTGCGGATGACGGTGGGGCCCTGGGGCTTGGGCGGGCGCGTGAGGGACGCGGCGGCGGAGGGTTCGGCCGGGGCGGGGACGGCGCCGGTGGAGGGCTTGGAGCCGAGGCGGTCGGCGATGGCCTTGACGAAGTCCTTGGTGGAGAGGGCGGGCTTGCCGGTGGCAGCCCCCCCACCGCCGAAGTCGCCGGTGCGGACGCCCCGTTCGAGGGCGGCGAGCAGGGCGTTTTCGATGGCCGCGGCGTGCGAGAGCAGGCCGACGTGGCGGAGCATGGAGAGGCCGGAGAGGATGAGGGCGGCGGGGTTGGCGATGCCCTTGCCGGCGATGTCGGGGGCGGTGCCGTGGACGGCCTCGAAGATGCTGATGTGCTTGCCGATGTTGGCGCTGGGTGCGAAGCCCAGGCCGCCGACGAGGCCGGCGGCGAGGTCGGAGACGATGTCGCCCTGGAGGTTGGGCAGGACGATCATCTGGTACTGCTGGGGCTTGAGCACGAGGTTCATGCACAGGGCGTCGACGATGACGTCGAGGGGCTCGATCTCGGGGAAGTCCTTGGCGACGGCCTTGAAGCGGTCGAGGAAGATGCCGTCGGACATCTTCATGATGTTGGCCTTGTGGCCGCAGTGGACCTTGGTGAGGCCCATTTTGCGGGCGGTCTGGAAGGCGAAGCGGCAGACTTCCTCGCTCCCGGGGGCGGAGATGAGGCGTTTGCACTGGATCATGTCGTTGGAGAGGCGGTGCTCGACGCCGCCGTAGGTGTCCTCGATGTTCTCGCGGACGATGGTGAGGTTGATATTGACGCCGGCCCTGGAGAAGACGGTGTCGACGCCGGGGAGGGAGCGGAAGGTGCGGAGGTTGGCGAAGGCGGACCAGAGCTTGCGGGCGGTGACGTTGATGCTCTTGCCGCCGCCGCCCTTGGGGGTCTCCATGGGGCCTTTGAAGAGGACGCCGCAGTCTTCGACGGTCTGGACGGCGTCGTCGGAGAGGCCGCGGGTGTTGCCGCGGTCGAACTCGGCCTTGCCCATGGCGACGGGGACGAAGTCGAGGAGTTTGGTGACGCCGGCGGCGGCGAAGAGGTCGAGGGTGGCGGCCATGATCTCGGGGCCGATGCCGTCGCCGGGGGCGAGCGCGATACGCAGGGACGAAGCCATGGTCGTGGAATTCCTTCGGGGAACGGGGAGCGGGCAAGAGCCGTCGGTGGACGGGGCGGCAAGGATAGGGCGAAGGGGGTTTGGACGACCGATTGACGCGCTTGCAAGGAGAGCGTGATGCCCACGGACACCCGGACGCTGCTCATCGACACGATCCAATTCGTTCAGAAGATCACGCGGGACCTCGTGGAGGGGTTCCCGGCGGAGCACGTGCTTGTGCGCCCGTGCCCGACCGATAACCCGGTGATCTGGAACGTGGGGCACCTGGCGAGCGTGAACGACTGGTTCGCGTCGCTGATCGACGGGCGGGCGGCGGAGTTTCCGCGGGCGTGGCAGGGCGTGGTGGGGTACATGAGTACGCCCGGGGCGAGCGCGGAGGGGTATCCGTCGTACGAGGACTTGTTGGCGTCGCTGTGGCGGGGGCACGCGCGGCTGCTGGAGGCGGTGAAGCGCCAGAGCGCCGAGGAACTGGGGCTGCCGACGCAGGCCGATTCGCACGGGCTGGCGCCGACGCGCGCGGACGCCGCGGCCCGGGCGGCGTGGCACGAGGGGTGGCACGGGGGTCAGATCGCGGGGATCCGCAAGTCGCTGGGGCTCAAGAACGTGATGTGAGCGGTGAGCGGTGTGTCCGCGGCGGCGTTGGGTGGAACCGTTGACGGCGGGCGGCGCTATCCTGCGGTATGGATCGAGCCCTTGTTGCCGGCGCGGTTGTTCCTCTTGCGCTGCTCGGTGCGTGCGCCGGGCCGCTGAACCATGAGTCGTCGATCGGCGAGCCGGGGGATCCGCAGCGCGGCGTTGAGCTGGGGTCGATCAATCCTGAGGCGCAGCGCGAGTCGACGCAGGGCGGGCTGTACGACGGCTCGCCGTGGCGGCACGACGGGTCGGGGTCGCTCAAGGGGATCGACCGCGACAACTGGACGGAGCAGGCGTTCCTGGTCCCGACGGACGGGACGAGTCACCAGCCGACGTACAGCGTGCACCCGGATTACTCGAACGGGCTGGCGCGGGAGCGCGGGCTGTATCCGGACCAGACGACGTGCCTGGACCTGCGGTCGGACACCAGCCACCGGGACCAGGCGCTCGAGGCGGTGGCGGCGCCGTTCTATTCGGGGCTGGACATCGTGATGTGGCTGCCGCGGGCGGCCATGACGCCGCCGTGGGCGACGGTGCAGAGCCCGGGCACGGCGTACGAGCGGTCGCCGCGCCTTGGAGAGACGTGGGTGACGCAGACGTGGATGACCGGCCCGCTCCCGGGCACGCGGGATGAGGACCTGCCGCCCACGCCCGCGGCCCCCGCGCCGGGCATGCAGCCGGAGCCGTCGCCCGCCACGCCGATCCCCGCCCCCCCCACCACCACCCCCTCCCCCACCCCGCCCGCGAAGCCGTAACGCCATGTGCGCCGCCCAACAGCCGTCGCCTACGCCTGTGCCGGCGCTCGATGAGCGCGGGTTGCCGGTGGGGTATCCGTTTCAGCCGGACTGGGAAGTGACGCCGCGGGACGTGAAGCGGGCGATGGACGCGGGGGAGCTGAAGGGCCCCGACGGGGTGCTGGTGGTGGACTGCCGGCGGCCGGACGAGTTCGCGGTGGCGAAGGTGGCGGGGATGGTGCTGGTGCCGATGGAGGAGATCGGGGGTCGGCTGGGGGAACTGGAAGGGGACACGCTGGGGCGGGACCGGCCGATCATCGTGATGTGCCACCACGGGCGGCGGTCGCTGCGGGTGACCGAGGCGCTGCGGGGGGCGGGGTTCACCGACGTGAAGTCGATGGCGGGGGGGATCGATCTGTGGTCGATCGACGTGGACCCGGGCGTGCCGCGGTACTAGGCGCGGGCGCGGCGGCGGGGCCGCGTCGAGGGCGGGGACCGGCCGGGCGGACGGTCGGGCGGGCTGGTCGTCGATACACTCCGCCTGCATGTCTGCCACTGCCACGAACCACGCGAAGTCTGACGTCCAGAAGCTTGTGATCATCGGGTCCGGCCCCGCGGGGTGGACGGCGGCGATCTACGCCGCACGGGCCCAGCTCAATCCGGTGGTGTACATCGGGGTGCCGAAGGCGGACCCGGGGCCGATCCTGCCGGGCGGGCAGCTCATGCTGACGACGGAGGTTGAGAACTACCCGGGGTTCGAGCACGGGATCCAGGGGCCGGCGATGATGTCGGTGTTCCAGAAGCAGGCGGAGCGGTTCGGGACGCGGGTGGTGGGTGAGGACATCGTGTCGGTGGACTTCAGCAAGCGGCCGTTCACGCTGACGACCAGCGAGGGGCACAGCGTCAAGGCGCACTCGGTGATCGTGGCGACGGGGGCGACGGCGAACTGGCTGGGACTGGAGAACGAAATGCGGCTGGCCCGCTCGGGGGGCGGGGTGTCGGCGTGCGCGGTGTGCGACGGGGCGCTGCCGGCGTTCCGGAACCAGCCGCTGGCGGTGATCGGCGGGGGCGACACGGCGATGGAGGAGGCGACGTACCTGACGAAGTTCGCGTCGACGGTGTACGTCATCCACCGGCGCGACAGCCTGCGGGCGAGCAAGATCATGCAGGAGCGGTTCCTGAGCCGGCACAACGCCAAGGTGCTGTGGAACAAGGTCGTCGTGGACGTGATCGGCGAGAGCACGATCGAGGCGGTGCTGCTGCAGGACACGGTGACGGGGGAGAAGTCGCGCCTCGACGTGAAGGGGCTGTTCGTGGCGATCGGGCACACGCCGACGACGAAGTTCCTCAAGGGCTCGGGGCTGGAGTTCGACGAGAGCGGGTACATCGCGCTCAAGGGTCGCAACAGTTACACGAACATTCCGGGCGTGTTCGCCGCGGGGGACGTGGCGGACGGCCAGTACCGCCAGGCGGTGACGGCGGCGGGGATGGGGTGCCAGGCGGCGCTGGACGCGGAGCGGTGGCTGGGGGCGCAGGGCGTGCACTGAGGCGGGCGGGGGCGGGCGGGGGCGGGCGGGGGCGGGCGTGAACGGCGATCGGAGAGGAGCCGGCCCCTTACGGCCATGCGTTTACGCGCGCGTAGGCGCTTCCGCCGCGGCGCTGTCCTTCATCATGGTGGTCACGAGTTGCTGGAACTCGTCGTGGAGGATCTTCATGGCGGGGCTGTGCATCATCTTCTTGAACGAGTCCTCGGTCTGGATGACGCGCATGCGGGTGACCCAGGACTGGTAATAGTCGTCGGGGAGCTGGCCGAGCTTGTGGCTGTACCAGGCGATCTCGAAGAGCGACAGCTGCATGAGGTTGAAGAAGTACTGACGGACGTCCTCGGGGGACGTGAGGCCCTGCATGTCGTGGGTGTAGACGGCGGCGAGGGTGGGGTCGTCGACGCGCATCTTGCGCAGCTCCATCTGCATCTCGACGAGCTTGGTGAAGTTGGCGACGTGGGCGGCCCTTTTGGCCTCGCGGAACTGGATCGCGGCGTAGAGGAAGCCGCCGGCGATCGAGAGGGCGGTGATGATCTGGAAGACGAGCTGGACGTGGGCGACGGTGATGTGCTCGGGCATACGGGGGGATCGTTGCGATGATCCGAGCCGCCCGCGCGAGCGGGCGGGGTGCGTGTGCGGACGCCCAAGGCCGCCCGCTTGCGCGGGCGGCTCGGACGGAAAACGCGAACCGGGTCCTCGCCGTGGGGGCGCGGACCCGGGTTCGGTGGATGGAGGGTTCGTGAGCCCGCGTCGGCGGTGAAGCGCGAGTGGAGGCGGTTCAGCCGGCGGCGCGGGTGGGGTGATCGTCGATGGCGCCGACGGAGCGGCCCGGGGCGGGCTGGTGGTCGTCGGCGTGATCGTGAGGATCTGGAAGGTCGTTGTGGTCGAGGTCGCCGGGCCGGCCGAGGTTGGCGTCGAGGCCGGCGTGGGGAACGCCGTCGAGGGTCGTGAGGCCGGTGTCGGCGCCGGGGGTGCGGCGGCGGCGGCGGCGGGAATGGGCGTCGGTCGCGGCCGAGGACGAGGACTCGCGGGCCGTTCCGAAGAAGCGGCTGGGGCGGTCGTCGTTGACCTGGGCGTTGAGCTTGCGCAGGGCCTCGTCGGCGATCTGGCGGACGCGCTCGCGGGAGATGCCGATCTCGACGGCGATCTGCTTGAGGGTGAGGGGCTCCTGGCCGTCGAGGCCGAAGCGCAGGCGGAGGATGCGGGCCTCGCGCTCGTCGATGGCGTCGAGCAGGCGGCGGATGGTGCGGAGCTCGTCGTCGCGGAGCGAGAGGTCATCGGGGGAGGCCGCCCGCTCGTCGGCGATGAGCTCGCCGAGGTTCATCTGCTTGCCGTCCTCGTCGAGCGGGGCCTGGGACGGGGCGCGGAAGGCCTTGACGGCCCGCTTGACGATGCGGAGCTTCTTGAGGGGGAGCTGGGTCTCTTCGGCGAGTTCCTGGAGGCTGGGGGGCCGGCCGAGTTCGTTCTCGAGCTTCTGGCTGGCCTGCTTCCAGCGGGCGATGAGCTCGACCATGTAGGCCGGGACGTGGATGGGCTGCACGGCGTTGATGAGGGCGCGCTTGATAGCCTGCTTGATCCACCAGCTGGCGTAGGTGCTGAAGCGCGCACCCTGAGCGGGGTCGAAGCCTTCGACCGCTCGCATCAGCCCTACATTGCCTTCCTCGATCAGATCTTGCAGGGCGAGGCCGCGATTGACGTAATTTTTGGCGATCGAAACGACCAGGCGCAGGTTCGCCCGGATCATCCGTTCGCGGGCGAGGGCGCAGTTGTCGTTAATAATCGCCCAGCCGAGCGTCTTCTCCTCCTCCGCGGTGAGCAGAGGTGTTTCGTTGATTTGGCGGAGATACAGCTGCAGACCAGTCTGCAACTCCGCCCGGGCCGGGGTTCGCGAGGGTTTCACTGACCGCACTGTTCAGCCCACCTGCGTTGGCGAGAACCGCCGAGAAACGTGCGCCGGTCAGACAGAACCAGCGACTTAACACCGTTCGCGGCTACCTTGCCGGCGGTTGCATCGTCGGGCCCACCGGACCCCTTGAGCCGGGGTGGGATCCCGTGGCGTCCCGACCGCCAACGATCGGTCGGGACCGTTACAACCCGCCACTGTCCTGCCGATAACCCCGTGGAAAGCCCGGGCGTTACCGCGCGTGCCCCGAGAACGCGCCCGGGCGCGATCGGGAGGCACGCTTGATTCGTATAGTCTTCACGGACCGGGCCCTGATGCCCGGCGTGGAGTCCGATGCCGTGAGCAGCAGCGACCTCACCAAGTTCCTGAACGAATGGCCCTACGAGCCGGGCCAGATCTCCGTCCGCCTCATCCAAGGCGACGACGGCGAACCGCGCGTGCAGCTGCGGGTCGACCTGGGCGTCCTGCAAATGGTCCTCGACGGGCGTCCCGACGGGCAGCGCCCCAGCGGGCGTGAGAGCCTGCTGGAGCACCACGAATCGCGCCTGGACGAGCACGAGGCCCGTGAGGGCTCGGACGAGACGTTCGTGCTGACGCCCGAAGAGTGCCGCGACCTGCGCGAGGAGGCGGTGCAGTATTACCACCGCTACGTGTGCCTGACGGTGCTGGAGGACTTCGACCGCGTGGTGCGGGACACGACGCGGAACCTGCGGGTGCTGGACCTGTGCGCCAAGTTCGCGGAGAACCCGGACGACAAGCGCGTGCTCGAGCAGTTCCGGCCGTACATCACGATGATGCGCACGCGGGCCCTGGCGAGCCAGGCCGTGCGCGACAACGAACCGAAGGCGGCGGTGTTCGCGATCGACCAGGGGCTCGAGGCTCTCAAGGCCCACTTCACGCGCCTGCACAGCGGGGACGTCGGCGAGACCGGCGAGTCCCAGGGCGGACCCGAGACCGGCGAGGACGACGCGGCCCTGCTCACCGAGGCGTTCGAGGCGAGCCCCGAGGTGCAGGCGCTGCGGTCGATGCGCGACGCGTTGTCCCCCAAGCTGCCCGTCAGCCAGACCACCGAACTGAAGCGCCGCCTGGCGGACGCGATCGCCAAGGAAAACTACGAGCTCGCGGCCATCCTGCGCGACGAACTCAAGATGCTCAAGGATCAGTGAGGCAGCCCGGGCCTGTGATGCACTCGGCCGGCCCGTCACGGGCCGCGAGCCGAGCGGCGCGCCCGGCCTGCGCAGGGACGACGCCGACAGGAGTCGGCGTCGTCGCCCGCGAAGTGATGTCGATGCGGTTGAGGGCATGCGTTTCGAGTGGGAGATGCGTCGGCGCGAGCGCCGCGGATTGCTGCGGCCTCTTCTGAGCGCGGTCGTTACGGGGACGTGGTGGTGACCCGACGGTCGACGTACGGGCCCGACTGCAAGTACGCCCCGGCCACGGACGCGCCGATGCCCGCGAGCAGGCCCACGACCGACCACCAGGAGGCGGTCCGGGCGGCCCGGCGGGCACGCTCGGCGTCCTCGAGCGTGATGCGCGGGGCGTCCGGGGAACCGGCGGCGCCGGGGGCCCGGTCGGCGGGCGTCGCCAGCGGGCTGCCCGGGCCGGTGAGCCCGAGCGAAGACGTCGTGGACTGGGCCGAGTACGCGAGCGGGTAAGCCACGGCGTTGCTCGCCATGCCTGCGCCGCTCCACAGCACCACGAAGCCGAAGACCGCCACGACGGCCCACATGGTCAGGCCGTGAAGGCACGCCTCGCCGGACTTTGGCAGCCCGGCGAGGCGGCCCGTGATGAGCCCTCCCAGCAGGAGTGACAGGGTGCCGGTGACCAGCCACCAAGCGGCCGCGGCGATGCTGATGCTGTCGCGGGCCGAGCCGTCCACGTTGCGGACGGTGTCGGCGGCGTCCATCGCGGTGACGCCGATGGCGATGCCCAGGACGGTCATCAGCAACTGGACGCCGACGGCCGCGACGGCCCCGCACAGCACGGCGTCCCAACGGATATCGTGCCACACGCGGCGAACACCGGGCTCGGCGTAGACCGGACGATCGAACGACCCGACCGCAACTTGCGACATGGCTCATACTCCCAAATGGCCGAAGTGTGCCCGCACGCAGGGCAACTTGGACGGGGGGAGTATCGATGGGCGGGATGAATCCTCCGGGGTCGTGCGCGTGAAAAACGGCACGCATTTTGGCAAGCGGGCCGGACGCGGGCGTGCGGGCGGTTTCCGCCCGGGCGGAGGATCGGCTAAACTCCGACTGCACGGACCGTTGCGCGGTCCGGCGCCATCGCTGTGCCGACCGTTTCCGCCCGGAGCTCCCACCATGCGGCGATTCTTCTCGGTTTCTTCGTACCGGCTTGCGGGCGCGGCGCTCGCGCTCGTGCTGGCCTCGGCCGCGGCCCCGCTCGTGCGGGCGGACGAGTTTGTCGACCGGGCCAACGCCTTGCTGGGGACGGTGCCCGAAGCGCGCCGCAGCGACCTGGTGGTGCTGCCGGTGTTCGCCAAGATGGACCCGGCCCCGGCGGCGTTCAAGGGCAACGAGAACGCGGTGCTGTACGATGCGACTTCGCCGGGGTGGTCTTCGTACCTGGAATGGGCGAACAAGCCGGCCCAGCGCGCGGCCCTGGAGGCCATCGCGAAGGTGACGGAGAAGACGGCGTACCAGACGCGGATGATCTTCGGCCTGCCGTTCGGCGCCGAACTGGCCCCGCCCGAACTGGTCATGAACGGGATGTACATCGAGCTGGGCGACCCGCCGACGCTCGCGGCGGCGAAGTTCGAGTACATGGACCGGGTCGGGGACGCGATGGACCTGGTGAAGGTTGAGGCGAACCGGCTGCTGGCCGAGGGCAAGCCGGCCGACGCGATCAAGGTGCTCACCAACGGACTGTTCTTCGCCCGCCAGCTGGCGGACCGGCCGTCGCAGGTCGAGAAGCGTTTCGGCATGCAGCAGATGGCGGTGATGCTGGAGATGATTCGCGACGTGACCTGGCGCGACTCGCGGAGCTCGTCGCCGAAGCTGACGCCCGACGTCCTGCGGGACACGATCAAGGCGATCGGCGAGCGGGACCTGCTCTCGATCGAGCGGATCGCGTTCCCGGAGTTCGAGCGGATCTCGGGCGAACAGCTCGCGTCCAAGGTGTTCCTGGCCAACGGCAAGATCAACCCGCAGACGTTCGCGTCGACGATGTCGCGCGTGGCGGCCGGGACGCGGCCCTTGCGGCTGTTCTCCGAGGCGGGGTACTGGGAGCGGGTGGCGTCCAAGCACAAGGGCGCAGGTGACACCAAGAAGACGATCGAGAACGTCGCCAGCGACCTGGTGAAGCGGTGGAACCTCGACACGTTCGACCCCTACCTGAGCCGGCCGACGGACCTGTCGCGCACGGTCGCGGGGCAGATGGGCTTCAGCTCGGTGGGGCCGATCATGGCGCCGCTGCCGTCGCTGTTCGACCTGCGCCAGCGGCTGCGGGCCGAGGCGGCGGGGACGCGGATGTCGCTGGGCGTGCAGGCCTACGTGCTGCGGAACAAGTCGCTGCCGCCGGACTTCAGCGCTATCCGCCCGGCGTTCGTGGCGGACATCGAGCCCGACCCGTACCTGCCGCTGAAGAAGCGGCTGAGCTTCTTCGTGCCGATCCGCGACGAGACCGGGCCGGGCTCGACGGGCGAGCCGCACGAGGTGCGGGTGTTCCAGGTGCCGGAGTACCCGAACTTCTCGTCGAAGCTCGGTTCGGACCAGTTCGTGGTGTACTCCGCCGGGCAGGACCAGACCGCCGAGTGGGCCAAGGACGCGACGCAGGGCAACCCGGAGTACAAGGCGGGCGACATGCTGCTGTGGCCCCCGCGGTTCTCGCTGCTGCGTCAGTACCTGACCGAGCAGGGCCTGCTCAAGTAACGCCGCGACGGAGGGCGAGGGGCCGGGGGCGCCCGGCGTCGATCGCCCGGTTTCGAGTACACTGCCGCCCGTGCTTACGCTGACCGGTGTCCGCAAGGCCTTCGGCTCGACCGTTGCGGTCGACGGCCTGTCGCTCGCCGTGCACCCGGGCGAGGTGTTCGGTTTTCTGGGCCCCAACGGCGCGGGCAAGACGACGACGATCTCGATCGCGGTGGGGCTGCTTTCCCCCGACGCGGGGACCGTGGACCTGGGCGGGCTGGGCTCGCCCTTGCACCCGCACGTGCGGGCCCGCATCGGCGTGGCGCCGCAGGCGCTGGCGCTGTACGACGGCCTCAGCGCGCGGGAGAACCTGGAGTTCTTCGGGCGGATCCACGGCGTGGCCCGCGCGGACCGGCGGCGCCGGACCGATGAGCTGCTGGACCTCGTGGGCCTGAGCGAGCGGGCCGACGACCGGGTGGGCGGGTACTCGGGCGGCATGAAGCGCCGGGTGAACCTGGCCGCGGCCCTCATGCACGACCCCCCGCTGGTGCTGCTGGACGAGCCGACGGCGGGCGTGGACCCGCAGAGCCGCAACGCGATCCTCGACATCGTGCGGGCCCTGCGCGAGCGCGGGCGGACGATCGTGTACACCACGCACTACATGGAAGAGGCCCAGCGGCTGTGCGACCGCGTGGCGGTGATCGACCACGGACGACTGCTGGCCCTGGGCGGCGTGGACGAGCTCATCGGGGCCCACGGCGGGCACTCGACGGTGACGGTGCAGTACGCCCAGGTCCCGGGCGCGACCGAGCCGGCGGAAGAACGGATCCACACCGTGGACCCGATCGCCGAGTTGTCAGGGCGGCTGGCGTCGCGCCACGTGATCGGCGTCCGCATCGACCGGCCGAGCCTGGAGTCGGTCTTCCTCACCCTCACGGGCCGGAGCCTGCGCGACTGATGGACGCGATCCTCGCCATGGCGCTCAAGGACCTCCGCCTGCTCGTGCGCGACAAGCTGGGGTTCTTCTTCTCGTTCATCTTCCCGCTGCTGATCGCGATCTTCTTCGGCGGCGTCATGTCCAGCGGCGGGGGCGGGGGCGGGCCCAGCGGCATCGGCGTCGTGGTCGTGGACGAGGACGGAACCGACCTCTCGCAGGCGTTTCTCAACGACCTGCAGGGGGCGGACGAACTCGACGTGTCGACGGTCGAGTCGCGCGACGCCGCGGCCACGCTCGTGCGCACCGGCAACCGCACCGCCGCGATCGTGCTGCCCAAGGGGTTCGGGGCGCGGCGCGACAACCCGTTCGGAGGCGAGCCGGCGACGATCGAGCTGGGGGTCGACCCGTCGCGCACCGCCGAGGCGGGGATGCTGCAGGGCCTGCTCACCAAGTACGCGTTCGCGGGGTTCACCAAGTCGTTCACCGACCCGGCGACGGTGAAGCGGCAGACGGGGCTGGCGCTCGAGTCAATCCGGTCGTCCAAGAACGTGTCGGCCGCGGACCGCGCGGTGTTCGAGGTGTTCTTCGCGAGCCTGCAGACGTTCGTGGACCGCATGCCCAGGGACGCGGGCGCGAGCACCGAACCCAGTGCGGGCTCGGGTGCGGGCTCGGGCACGCCGGCCGCCGCGTCGCCGGCGGCCGAGTTCTCGCCCGTGCGGATCGAGGAGTTCCCGGTCACACGCCAGCGTCGCGGGCCGGCGAACGCGTTCGCCATCACGTTCCCTCAGGGGATCGTCTGGGGCGTCATGGGGTGCGCGTACGGGTTCGCGGTGAGCCTCAGTCTCGAGCGCACCCGCGGCACGCTGCTGCGCCTGCGGGCGGCGCCGCTGCCGCGCTGGGGCATCGTCGGCGGCAAGGCGGTCGCGTGCTTCCTGGCGGTGTGCTCGGTGTGCACGGTGCTGCTGCTGATCGCGGCGCTGGGGTTCGGCGTGCGGCCGGAAGCCCCCCTGCTGCTGGCGCCGGCGGTGATGTCGACGGCCGTGTGCTTCGTGGGCGTGATGATGGGTCTGGCGGTGCTGGGCGGGCGGAGCGAGTCGTCGGGGAACCTGGGGTGGGCGGTGCTGCTGGTGCTGTCGATGATCGGGGGAGGGATGATCCCGCTGCTGTTTTTGCCGCCTTGGATGCAGACGATGAGCGTGGTGAGCCCGGTGCGCTGGAGCATCCTGGCGCTGGAAGGGGCGCTGTGGCGGGGGTTTACGCCGGCGCAGATGCTGCTGCCGTGCGCGGTGCTGTGCGGGATGGGCGTGGCGTGCTTCGCGCTGGGGGCGCGGCTGTTCCGCTGGACGCAGGAGGGCTAGGGGGTTGAGCATCGGGCGGCCCGGCCGAAACCCGGCCCGGTTCGCTCCGATATACGCTCCGTCCGCACCGCCACCGGAGTCCGCACCGTGGATGGGGTCATCGTCGTCCTGGTAATCGTCGTCGTCGTCGCCCTGATCGCGACGGGCGCCTACTTCTCGAGCAAGGCGAGGGCCGAGCGCCGGGCGGCGCTCGCCGCCCTGGCGACCGAACTGGGCATGAGCTTCGACCCTGGCGAACGGCGCGACTTCGACGCGCAGTACCGCCACTTCGAGCTCTTCCGGCGCGGGCACACACGCCGGGCGTACAACACGCTGTCCGGCACGTTCAACATCGGCGGGCGGCCGTTCCCGGGGTTCCTGGGCGATTACCGCTACTCGGTCACGACGTCCGACGGCAAGAGCACGACGACCACGACCTACCACGTGTCGTACATCATCATGCACACGCCGTTTGCCGACCTGCCGACGCTGCTGGTGCGCCCCGAGGGGCTCTTCGACAAGATCGCCGGGGCGGTCGGGTTCGACGACATCGACTTCGAGTCCGAGCAGTTCAGCCGCGCGTTCTACGTGAAGTCGAGCGACAAGCGGTTCGCGTACGACGTGATCACGGCCCGGATGATGGAGTTCCTGCTCGAGCGGCGCGGGCCGGCGATCGACCTGGCGAGCGGGGCGGTGTGCGTGATCGACGGGACGCGCCGCTGGAGCCCCGAGGAGTTCCGGGACCGGCTGGCGTTCGTGCAGCGGTTCTTCGAGTTGTGGCCGGAGCACCTGCTCAGCGGGCTCGACGCCCGGCGGGCCGAAACCGGGAGGTCGTAAGCGTCATGGAACCCGCGGCAATCGTGCTCGTCATCATCGGTGGCATCGTCCTGGTAGCGCTCGTGTGGCTCGTCGCGACGTTCAACCGGTTCGTCCGCCTGCGCCAGCACATCAAGGAGAGCTGGTCCGACATCGACGCCGAGCTCAAGCGCCGCCACGACCTGGTGCCCAACCTCGTCGAGACCGTCAAGGGCTACGCGGCCCACGAGCGCGACACGCTCGAGCAGGTGGCGCGGATGCGGAACCAGGCGGCGGCCCCGCACGCCAGCGCCAGCCTGCAGGCCGCGGACGAATCGCACCTGCAGATGGCCCTGGGACGGCTGTTCGCGCTCGCCGAGAGTTACCCGCAGCTGCGGGCCGACGGGCAGTTCCTGGCCCTGCAGAAGGAGCTGGCGAACACGGAGGACCGCATCGCCGCGGCACGCCGGTTCTACAACGCGAACGTGCGCGAGCTCAACCAGCTGCGTGCGACGTTCCCGACGAACCTGGTGGGGTCGGCGTTCGGCGTGCAGGAGGCGAGCTTCTTCGAGCTTGCGAGCGAGGCGGAGCGGGTGGCGCCGCGGGTATGACGGGCGGGGTGAAGCGCGGGTCGCAGCGGGGCAGGGAATCCGGAGTCACTCGCCATTCGCTTGCGCTCCCGGCTCTTACTGGCCGAGCATGCGCAGGACCACGGTGGCGTAGGCGCCGCTGGGCAATTCGAAGCGGGCGGTGCGCTTGCCGCGACGGGCCGCGGGCGAGCGGGTGCACAGCTCGTCGGGCTCGGCGCCGGTGAGTTCGAACGCGCGGGCCTCGATGACGACGTCGCGCCACGACTCGCCGAACGAGGGGCGGCGCAGGCCGGGGATCTTGAGCCGGTCGACGCTCAGCCCCTCGGCGTCGAGCACGCGCCGCATGACGTGGCCCCACGGCTCGGCCAGCGCCGTCCTCGGTCCCGGTATCGGCACGCGCAGCCCTGCGAGGCCCGCTCCCGCCCGGGCGGTGCCGGGGAACACCATGGCGCCGAAGTCGTCCTCGCGCTCGATCACGTCGACGCTCCTGCTGCCCTTGGCGGTGCAGCGCTCGCGCACGAGCTCTCGCACGCACGCGTTCCACAGGTGCGACTGGTACGCGTCCACGCACAGGTCCTGGAGAAAGTGCGGGAGCCGCGCGAAGGCCTCGGCCCCGCTCGCGCCGGCCGCGAGGGCCTCGATCGCCGCCCGCTCCGGCCGGGCCGGGAGCTGCTTGGCGAGCTTCTTCCAACTCCCCCACAGCCCCGCGGCCGTGCGCGTGAACTCGCGCCACGCGCCCGTGTCCTTGCGGTGCGGCGAGGCGAGCAGCAACTCCAACGCCCCCTCGAAGTCGCCGTCGACGAGCCGACGGGCGGCGAACCCCTCGCCGTGGCGCGCCGAGCCGAAGCGCTGGTCACCGAAGTAGTTCACCACGCCGAGCGCGACCCGGTCGACGCCGCCGCCGGGCGCGCTGAGCCACATGGCGCGGGCCGCCCGCTCCATCTCGTCGCTCGCGGCCCGCGTGAGGTCGCGGACGACGATCTCGAAGCGGTTGGCCCGGATCCACGCCGGGCTCGCGGGCTCGTTCGACCACCCGACGCGTTCGAAACGCCACGAGTCGAGCTCGCCCCGTTCGGGCAGGGCGTCCGCGGCGGCCGGGTCGTCCACGGCGACGCTCACGTGCTGGCTGGTCTGGGCGTGCTTGTCCTTGAGCCCCGCGTGCACCACCGCCGAGGGCTTGACCTTGAGCGCCCCGGCCAGCCGCGACGTGGCCTCGGGCGTGGTGAGCGAGCGCTTGTGCAGGCGGTACACGGCGTAGCGCGGCCCGTCGGGACCGGGCTCGTTCGTCCACGCCGACGAAACCGCTGGATCAATCATCTCTTCGACGATGAAGTCGCTGGGTTGGCGACGGATGGTCATGGGCAACTTCCCCGGGCGTCGTGAGGCAACCGCGCCATCACCACGCCGCACGCTCCTCGCCCCCGGGGCTCACCCACACCGGCACCCACGCGAGCACAACCGCCGTGACGCTCACGTTCGTCTTCTTGACGCGCACGCCGGTGCGTTCGAGCTCGGCCGCGCCCGGGTCGGCGCCGCCGGTGGAGTCGAGCACCTCGCGCTTGAACTGCTCGTCGAGGGCCTCGATCTGGGCCCGGACGGTGTCGACGTTCTCACGGGCCCGCTCGATGTCGCCGGCCTCGCGGGTGGTGCGCGACACGCCGCGGGCTGCGCTCGCCGCCCGCGAGACGTTCCCGGTGCTGAGCGTCTTGCGCCCCAGCAGGGCCCCGAGGATGGCCGAGCCGAACGACACGGCGGTCGACACCCCGGCGTCCCGTGCCTGGGCCTTCTGGGTCTCCACGGCCTGCTCGGCCTTGCGCAGCCGCTCCTGCAGGGCCGCGAGCTTGGGGGCGTACTTCACCCGGGCCTTGGCGATCGCCTCGTCGCGCCGTTCGCGGGCCGTCTGCGCGAGTCGGGCGCGGAACGCACGCTCGTCTTCGCCCGGGCGCGAGGTCTCGTCGGACTCGGGCTCGTGCAGCAGTTCGAGCGTGCCGGTGCGGAAGAGCATGTCGGCGTAGGCCTTCTTCCACGCCTCGTACGAGCGGGGCTTGCCCGCCTCGGCGGGGAGCGGGGCGAACGCGGCCGAGCCGGCGCGGTCGCCGCCGTCGGGCTCGCGTGCGAGGTCGCCGGGCCCCAGCGCGACCTCGTCGGCGTGGTCCCAGTCGACGGGCGCGGCCCCGTCGGTGACCTCGGCGAGGTGCGCGAGCGTGGTGGTGTGGCTGACGCCGAGCTTCTTGTCGTCGAAGTAGAGCTTGGCGGTGCCGAGCAGACGCGGGCGGTACTCGAGGCTCGCTTCGGGCGGGCGCACGCCGCGGACGGGGACGAAGAACTGCGGGACGTCGGGCCCGAGCACCGGGCGCTGGCCGCCGGAGCCGACGGGTGGGGATGCGACTTTCGTGCTGCGCGCCGGGCTCGCGAACTTGGCGGGCCGAGCGGGGCCGGACCTCGGCGGCGCGGGCTCGGACGGTTCCGGCCCATCCGACTCGGAGCCGGCGGCGGCCGCCTCACTCGCGCCCGAGCCCGCCGCAGGAACCGCGGCAGCACCCGCCCCGCTCGCCTTGAGCATCCGCAACTGCCCGCGCGTGAGCGGGCCGCGCAGGTAGCTCATGCACCAGCGCGTTTCGAACACGACCGGCGCGTCCTCGTGCACGTTGTTCATGAGGAACACGCGCGTGTCGAGCCCGCTGATGAGCCGGTCCATCTCGGCGCGATCAAACGCCCCAGCCGCCCCACCACCGCCCGCCGCCGCCCCTTCGAGCCCGTCGAGCACGCGGGCCTTGTCGCGCTCGGTCTGCAGGCGGCCGATGAACCACGTGCCCGCGTTCGACAGGCCTTTGTAATCCAGGTCGACCGGGTTCTGGGTCGCGAGCACCACGCCCACCCCGAACGCCCGGGCCTGCTTCATGAGCGTCAGCAGCGGCCCCTTGCTCGCCGGGTTGCGGCTGGGCGGGAAATACCCCGCGATCTCGTCCATGTACACGATCGCCCGCAGGCTCGTCGTGCCGCTCTGCTGGCGCACCCAGCCCAGCACCTGGTTCAGCAGCAACGCCACGAAGAACATCCGCTCGGCGTCGGACAGGTGCGCGATCGAGAAGATCGCCACCCGCGGCCGCCCCCCGCGCGCGTGCAGCAGCGCCTCGATGTCCAGGTCCACGCCCTCCATCCACTGCGCAAAGCCGGGGGCCGCGAGCAGGTTGTTCAGCCCCATCGCCAGTTCGAACCGCTCCCTGGCCGGGAAAAAGCCTTCGAGCTCGAGCACGCCGACGCGCTGCACGCCCGGGTTCTGGATCCGCCGGATGAGTTCGCCCAGGTCGAGGTTCTCGCCGCCGGACCACGCCCGGTGCAGGATCGTCGAGATCAGGATGTGCTCGCGGCTCTTGATCGGGTCGGCCTCGATCCCCAGCAGCCCCAGCAGGCTCGTCGCGGTCGTCGCGATTCGTTCCTTGAGCAGCTCCGCGTCGTCGAGCACCGCCTCCGGCGGGCACGCGAAACTCTTGAGGATCGACACCGGCGTGCCCGCGCTCGAGCCCGGCGTGTACACCTCGAACTCCGCGGCGTCCCGCAGCCGCGCGATCCGCGCGCCGTCCTGGCCCCACTCCGCCAGGCCCTTGGTCCACAGGGCCGCCTGCGCGGCCGCGAACTCGTCGGGGCTCAGCCCCTTGCGGGCGGCGTCCTGCTCGTTGATCCACGGGCGGAAGTCGCCCGGGCGCAGATCCGGGAACGTGAGCAGCAGGTTCGACAGGTCGCCCTTGGGGTCGATGACGATCGCCGGCACGCCGTCGATCGCGGCCTCCTCGAGCAGGCCGACGCACAGGCCGGTCTTGCCCGAGCCTGTCATGCCGACGCACACGGCGTGCGTGACCAGGTCGCGCGAGTCGTACAGCACGACGTCGTCGAGCCGGGCGCGGGCCCGCGGGTCGTAGCGCTTGCCGAGGTAGAACGCGCCGAGCTTCTCGAAATCCTGACGCATGGGCGGACAGTCTAGTGGGCGCGTCCCCGCCCGCCGCTGCCGGCGTGCCCCGATCCCGCGAGGTTTGTCCCGTCCCGGGGCCGCTCCCGGCCCCGCTGCATCACCCGCGGCAGCTCTCGTCGGCCGCGAAGTACGCGTTGATGTAGTCGCTCACGTCCGTCGAGTTCACGACGCTGTCGCGGTTGAAGTCCGAGATGAAGGACCCGAGCTCCAGGTCGCGGAACCAGGCCGCGATGAAGGCGTTCAGGTCGTCCTCGGTGACGACGCCGTTGCCGGTGAAGTCGGCGGCGCAGCGCGGGCCGGACTTGCTCAGCAGCACCGTGACCTGGCCGCCGTCGATGCCGCGGGGCCCGAGCGGGTTGATCGCCAGGAGGTCGTTGCGGGCGTCGCCGTTGAGGTCGGCCGAGAGCACGATCGAGGGCTGCGGGCCGGCCTGCACGTCGACGACCGGGGCGAAGACCAGGTCGCCGGGACTCTGGGTGTCGTTGCGGATGACCTGCAGGGCGCGTCCCGCCGAGGTGTCCGCGACGATCGCGATGTCCAGGTCGTTGTCGCCGTCGAGGTCGCTCACGACGATCGAGCGCGGCTGGCCGCCCACCGGCAGGGCGAACGCCTGGGCGAAGGCGCCGGCGCCGTCGTTGACCAGCACCGAGAGCGTGTTGGACGCCAGGTCGACCGTCACCATTTCGGGGAAGCCGTCGCCGTCCAGGTCGCCGGTGGCGATGTCGACCGGCCCGTCGCCGACCTGGGTCAGGGCCGCGTCACCCAGCGTGCCCGTGCCGTCGTTGATCGTCACGAACGCCGACCCGCTCACCGCCCGGCTCGACGAGCCGCCCGCGCCGCCCACGTCCGAGTCCTTGTCCGCGTCCGGGTCGAACGGGTTGACCGCGCCCACGGACAGGCCGATGAACTTGGGAGGCCGCGGCACCAGGTCGAACGTCCGCAGCTGGTTCATGAGCTCCACCACCGACTCGATGTCCGGCAGGGCGCACACCACGTCCGGGCGCCCGTCCTGGTTCAGGTCGCCGGTGGCCACGTCCACGGCGCCGCTGGTGAGCCCCACCTGCGGGCGGACCGAGTATCCGGCCGTGCCACGGTTCTCGATGACCTGCACGGCCCGCGAGGTGTACCCGGCGACAATGAGGTCGGTGTCCCCGTCAAGGTCGAAGTCGGCGACGTCGATCGCGCGCGGGTCGGCGATGACCGTGAGCAGGATCTGCTGGTCGAAGCCGAGCCACCCGGTCTCGTCCACGCCGCGGTTGAGCAGGATCGCGACCGAGCCCGGGGCCGTGGTCGGCTCGTCGGGGTCCGCGAAGGCGATCGCGACGTCCGGCCGGCCGTCGCCGTTGAAGTCGCCCATGACCGCCGCGGTCGGGCCGGAGGGGATCGTGATCCCGTCCTGGGGGTCGTCAAAGTCGAGGATCTGGTCGAGGTCGTCCACGCCGAGCACGACCGACAGCGCCCCCGAGGAGCGCGGGGGGTAGTCGATCGTGAGGAACCGTCCGCCCGTGAGGCCCGGCAGGTAGGACACGGTCCACCGCCCGGTAAGCGGGCCCTGGGTCGTCAGCAGCGGGAAGCTCGAACCCAGCGCCGGGTCAAACCCCGGCGCGAATGAGAGCACGAGCGTGCCGGCCAGCTCGACGCGCCCCGGAATCACGCCGAACGGCGACTCGCCGGCGAACGCGCTGAGCGTCAATGTTGCCCCGGGCCGCTGGATCAGGGCATCGCCGATCGCGAACTGGGCGCTCGAATTCACGTCAAACATGCCGACCACGCCCAGGGCGGGGGTGCCGCCGCGAAGCGCCGGGTCGAGCACGAGCGCCCGCGTGGAAACCGTCGCCAGCGGGCCCATGACCAGTTCGCCCACCGTCGCGGTGCTGAACTCGGTGATCGTCAGTGACGCGGGGAAGTTGAGGCCCACGGCGTCGACGCCGAGCGTCAGCCGCCCGTCGACGTCGAGCAGGCCGCCGTTGGACACCGTGAGCTCGCCGCGGGCCACGCGGGCGTCGCCCGCGAGCCGACCGGCCCGCACCTGCACCTCGCCGTCGACCACGGCCTGGCCGGCGACGGTACCGCCGAGGAGCAACTCGTCGCAGAAGAGCCGGGCGTAGCCAGCCTCGCCCGACTCCACCCGGAGCCGACCGGGCGCGAGCACCGACACCCACACCGTCCCCGCCTGCACGTCGCCACGCTGAAGCGCGAGCGTCGCGAGCCCGGTCGCTCCTCCCTGGCCCACGATCAGCGATGGCACGTTCAGCGCGGTCGTGCGCAGCACGCCCTCCGCGAGATCGAAGCGGTACTCGGCCGTTCCGCCCCCCGTCTGCGGGGCGACGGTCAGCATGCGCACGGTCGTCTCGCCGGTCTCGGGCAACAGGACCAGCCGCTCACCCCCGCCGAGGCCGAACCGCACCCGGTCGACCGGCGTGGGCACGCCCCACGGCGTCCAGTTCTCCGGCTGGGCCCACAGCACGCTCTGGCTCGACGTGAACGAGCGGGTCACCTGGGCCGATGCGCCGTGGGCGAGCCCCAGGGCCGCCCCGGTCCCGGCCAGCAGGGCCAGCAGGCGCGCACTGCCGGCGCGGCGCACGGTACGAAGTCGGCGATCGCGCACGGTCTCTCTCTGGTGGGTCATGGGAACAGCATATCTGTGGGGCTTCGAAACGACACCCATCCATGTAGAAGTTTTACTTTCGAGCAATCTACCCACATTCTCGCGTTTGATAAGCCGCCTAACCAGTTATCGCGGCGTGACCAGTTCAGGCGTTATACTTCTCGGATCCTGGCCAGGGCAGCCGTCGAAAGGTCGCAGCCACCCACGCTGCCGTTCGAGAGAGGGCCCCAATGAGCGAAGACATCACCGTGGCCAAGGCGTCTTGGGCGTCCGCCGACCCCACCGACGCCCCGACATCGGCGATGGCGTCCAACGCCGCCCCCGCCTCCGCCCAGCCCGGCACCGGCGCGCGCCGGAGCGACGACCGACCCGGCGTCCCCGAGCGGGTCGGCCGCTACCGCGTGCTCAAAGAGCTCGGACGCGGCGGCATGGGCTCGGTCTACCTCGCCACGCGCGACGACGACCAGTTCCGCAAGAAGGTCGCGCTCAAGGTCATCAAGCGCGGCATGGACACCGACGAGATCGTCCGACGCTTCCGGCTCGAAAAGGAAGTCCTCGCCGCCCTCAACCACCCGAACATCGCGCGCATCCTCGACGCCGGGGCCACCGACGACGGCCGCCCCTTCCTCGTCATGGAGTTCATCGAGGGCACCCCCGTCAGCGACTACGCCGACGAGAACAACCTCTCCGTGCACGACCGGCTGGCGATGTTCCTCAAGATTTGCGCCGCCGTCCACCACGCCCACCAGAACCTCATCATCCACCGCGACATCAAGCCCAGCAACATCATCGTCGGCGCCGACGGCGAGCCCAAGCTGCTGGACTTCGGCATCGCCAAGCTCCTCGACCCGGCGATGACCAGCCAGAGCCTCGTCACCACCGCGGAAATGCGGCTGATGACGCCCGAGTACGCCAGCCCCGAGCAGGTCCAGGGCGCCAGCCTCTCCACCGCCAGCGACGTGTATTCCCTGGGCGTGCTGCTGTACGAACTGCTCACCGGCCACCGGCCCTACCAGTTCCGCACCCGCATGCAGGACGAGATCGTCCGCGTCGTGTGCCAGGTCGAGCCCGACCGCCCCTCCACCGCCGTCAGCAAGGCCACCGAACTCACCAGCGGCGACGGCACCACCCGGCGGCTCAACGCCGACGAAGTCGCCAAGGTCCGAGGCGGCCCGCCGCAGCGGCTCAAGCGCCGCCTCTCGGGCGACCTCGACAACATCATGCTCAAGGCCCTGCGCAAGGACGCCAAGCGGCGCTACTCCACCGCGCAGCAGCTCGCCGAGGACATCGAACGCCACCTCAACGGCCACCCCGTCCAGGCCCGCCCCGACACCTGGGGCTACCGCACCACCAAGTTCGTGCACCGCAACCGCTGGCAGGTGACCGCGGCCGGCGTCTTCGTCGGCCTGCTCGCCGGCGGTGTCATCACCACGACCTTCCAGGCCCAGCGGGCCATGGCCGCGGAGGCCGAGGTCGTGCAGCAGAACGTCGAGCTCAAGGACGTCGTCTCGACCTTCCTCAAGGAATCGCGGGCCGAGATCCGCAAGCTCGAAGGCGCCCGGCCGGCCCTCAACACCCTCGCCCGCACCTCCACCTCCGTCCTCGAGAAGCTCGTCGACCCCGCCAACCCCGACCCCGAGCTGCGCGACCTGCTCGCCGAGGGCTACAAGCAGGTCGGCGACATCCAGCTGGGCGCCCGCGAAGGCGGCGACCAGGACGCGGCCGCGGCCCTCGCCAGTTTCCGCAAGTCCGTCGAGATCCGCCGCCAGCTCGCCGACGCCGACCCGCAGAACCCGCTCAGGAAGATCAACCTCGCCGCGAGCGTCATCCGCCTTGGCGACGCCCTCGCCAAGAAGGCCGAGACCGAGGCCGCCGAGAAGGAGTACGCCGCGGCCATCGCCATGCTCGGCGCTGTCAAGGCCGACGGCGAACTCGAGCGCGATCGCAAGCGCCTCACCGCCCACGCCCTGCAGACCCAGGGCGACATGCTCGCGCGCCGCAACGACGCCGCGGCCGCGGGCGCGTACCAGCAGTCGCTCGCCATCCGCCAGGAACTCGCCAACGCCGAGCCCAAGAACGTCGAATTGCGGCGCGACCTGTCCAACGGCTACAACCGCGCGGCCAAGAGCCTCGAGACCGCCGGCGACCTCGACGGCGCCCTGGCGAACTACCGCCAGAGCCTCGACATCCGGGCCCAGGCCCTGACCGCCGAGCCCAGCGGACGCACCAAGCGCGACGTCATGAACGCCAAGGAGGACATCGCCCGCGTGCTGCTGGCGATGGGCCGGGCCCCCGAGGCCCAGGCCACCAGCGAGGACGCCTTCACCATGGCCCGCGCCCTGCGCGACGCCGACCCCGCCAACGGGCGGGCCACCGTCGACATCGTCCGCAACGGCGTGCTGCTCGCGACCGTGCAGCTGGCCCGAGGCGAGTCGATGCAGGCCGCGGCCCAGGCACGCGACATGGTCACCATCGGCCAGCAGCTCACGAACCAGGACCCCGCGTCCGCCGAGTTCGCGTACTACACAGCGATCGCGCAGATCCGCCTCGGCGAGGCCCTGCTCGGCACCGGCGATGCCCAGCAGGCCGCCGATGCGTTCGCCGCGGCCGCCCGCGGCCTCACCAAGCTGATCGAGCACGACCCGCGCACCGGCGCGTTCAGCGAGATGGCCGCGGCCGCTCGCCTCGGCGCCGGCGATGCCCTGTGGATTCAGAACGTGCCGGACCGTGCGGGCGCGGAGTACGCCGCGGCCGCCAGCACACTGGAGGAACTCGCCAAGAGCTCCCCGCTCACCGGCAGCGCCAAGCAGCTGCTCGCCGACGCCTACGCCCGCACCGCGGTGCTGGGCGTCGCTCGCGGGGCGCCGGCCCCAACGATCGCCGAGGCGGCGAGCAAGGCGGCGGCGCAGCAGGGCAAGGACCAGACGTGGACGCTGCGGGCCCAGGCCGCCGCGGCCGCGGGCACCGACAAGGCCAAGGCGATCGCGGCCCTCGACCAGGCGATCACCGCCCTGGGCGGCAAGCCGCAGCGCAGCGCCGCTGAGGACCGCCTGCTCAAGGACCTGCAGGCCGAGCGGACCAAGCTGGGGCAGTGACACGCGGAGTATTCAACGTGAGAGAGGCGGATCGCGCAGATCCGCCTTTCTTTCTTTTGACCTCCCGCACATCCGGGTTCATTCGTTGATGCGCCAAGCAACAGCGCGCGTGCACGTGTCGAACGGTGCGAGCGAGAACGCTCGCACCGCGAGCTGAGCGTGTTCGCACGCGGCGGCGACGCGATCGCGACAGGTCTGGCGGAGCGGCGTCGCTCTGACATCAAGCCACATAGATACCAAACACGTGTTACGCTCTGTCAACGGAGTATCAACACGCTTTCCACAATCGGAGCGGAATCATCCAAACACCACCCAATCTTTCTGCGAATTGAAATGAACTTTGGCACTATGTGTTGCATTGTGTGGCAGGGTGGGTGATAATCCCATCCAGTCACGGAGCGACGCCTTGTGCTCTTTACCGGCAGTTCCAACCTCACGATCGACGCCAAGAGCCGCCTGGCCATCCCGGCCAAGTACCGCGGCCAGTGGGATCCCGTCCGCGACGGCGCCGCGTGGTACTGCCTGCCCTGGCCGACGGGCCACCTCCGCCTCTACACCGAAGGCCGCTTCCACGCCATGGCCCAGCGCGGCAACGACTCGCTCACGCTCAACGAAGACGAGGCCCGGCTCGAGTCGGACCTCTTCGGCTTCGCGGAACGCATCGAGCCGGACAGCGCCGGACGCATTCTGCTCCCCAAGCAGCTCATGGACTTCGTCAAGCTCGCCCCGGAGCGCGACGTCACGATCGTCGGCGCTCGCTCACGCCTCGAAGTGCACGACCGAGGCGCCTGGGAGGCGAGCGCGGCCGCTCGCTTCGCGGCCCTGCCCGACCTCATCGCTCGGCTCGACAAGTCTCGACCTCAGAACCTCAACCCCGGCACGGACGCCGGGTCGTCACGCTGACGCTACCGCCCGCTCCCGCTTCTCCGATCACGCCTGCGGCGCTCACGGACGAGCCCGCGGCACCCCGACGACGGTCGCCACGGACGGCGACTGACACTCGTGCCCGGATCGCGACGGAAACGACGCGGCGTCCGGGATTGCAAGGACGCACGGGCCTGTGTTCGCGGCCCGGACCGAATTATCGGAGCGCTCGACCCGGCGCATGGATGCGCCGGGATCAACGCTCCGGCCTGACAACCAAAGACGCGCACACCTTGGACTCAACCGCACGCGCTGCGGGCACCACGTGCTCGCGGCCGTGCTCAGGACCTCGCCCTGCGTTGCGACGCCGACAAGCCGGCGATGCGACCACGGGCACCAGGCTCGAAGGAGCCTTCTTCCTCCTCACGCCCGCCCCGGCCTCCCTCGGGACGGGCGTATTCCAGGTGACGGGGCAATAACCACCACCACCACCACCACGCCCCGTTGCTGACGACCGCCGCCTGCCCCGATGGCGTACACCCGCCTCCGGGGCAGGCGGCGTTTTTGGAGCGCGTCAACGCCCCCGGAAAGCCCCGGCGATCACGCACGGTGACTCGCGCTCTCGCGCGGGCCCGTGCGTTCGTGTGAGCCATCGCCACAGGCCGCGGGCACGGCACGGATTCGGTCTAGGGCATGGTCCGCACGCCGCACCTTGTGGCGGAACTCGTGCGGCCAACAGCAGCGACAGACGCGGTCGCCCAGGTGGCGGGCGCGAACGGGAAGCTCCAAGGACCAGGTCGCTGAATCCGGGGAAAGCAGAAAAAAACAGCCTCCGCCCAAGTAGGCGGAGGCTGCGGGAGTAAGCGTTAAGAGCGCTCTGCAGGACCGACCGGGCCGCGATCAGCGGCGGCGGCGGGTCGCGACGAGGCCGCCGAGCCCGAGCAGCGCCATGGCGCCGGGGGTCGGGAGGAGCTCGCCGCTGAACTGCGTGGAGACATCGCGGAAGGTCTGATCCCACCAGCCGCCGATGGGGTTGGTGAAGAGGACCGTGTTCGCGCCCTCGAGGACGCCGACGGCGGCGACATCGACCGAGCCGCCGGCGGGACCGTCAAACGTGCCGTCATCAGAGGTGATGACGACGTTCGTGAGGTTGCCGTTGAAGTAGACGCCACCGGAGAGCAGGAACCAGAAGCCGTCGATGCCACCGGAGATGGTGTCACCGTCGACGTCCGTGATCGTGAACTGGCCCAGGCCCTCAGCCTCGGGGATGGAGCCACCGGTGACGTTGAACACGCTGATGGACAGGACGACGTCGGCGGGGTCAAGGCCGCTGACGAAGCCGTCGTCGTACACAGCGGTGCCGAACGGGGCGATGAGACGGGACACGTCGCCGGCCGAACGGAGCAGGGCGTTGTCGACAGCGCGGGCGCTGAACTCGCCGCCGCTGGGGCCGTCGCCACGGATGAATTGACCGGAGAGGTCAGTAAACCCGAAGGTGAACGCCGCGTCGGCGGAGGCCGTCGAAGCGAGACCGCCCACGGTACCCGCCGCGATCACCGCAACAATCTTCATCTGGTTCTTCGTAAACACGCTCTTCCTCCCGAAGATGATGGTCTTTGCTCTGACACCCACCCCGAAACACATGAACAACTCAGGCCGTCAGCATGCCTGGACAGAGCCAGGCTTGCCGTGGCCATTACCGCCGACGGCGACCCGCGACCAAACCACCCAGACCGAGCAGGGCGATGGCGCCGGGGGTCGGAACGATTTCGCCGGAGAACTGGGACGAGACCGGCCCGAAGTCCTGGCGAAGGAAGTTCACGCCCGCAGGACGGAAGAACAGGCCGATGACGGAACCGACGTAGTCCTGGAAGCCGGCGGTGTTGAAGCTGCCGCCGTCGGGACCGTCGAAGAAGTTCTCGTCGCTGTTGACGTCGACGTTGGAGAGCACACCGTTAAAGAAGGTGCGCTGACCGGCGCCGCGGACCCAGATACCGGAGGTGATGTCACCGGTGATGGTGTCACCGTCAACGTCCGTGATGCGGAAAGAGCCGGAGCCCTCGGCCCGCGTCGCGGTGATGTTGAAGACGTTGATGGTGATTTCGAAGTTGGACGGATCGGGTTCCGAGACGAAGCCGTCCAGGAACACCGCCGTGCCGATGGGGTTGCGGATGCGCGACACGTCGCCCGCGGTCTTGAGCAGCGGCTCATTGACCGCCACGCCGCGGAACACACCCGTGTCCGTACCGGCATCGTAATCGTACGTGCCGGAGACGTCGGTAAAACCAAACGTCATGATCACGTCAGCGTTCGCCGCGGCGGCCAGGCCCGCCACCGCGATCACCGCCGCGCCGATGCTCTTCTGGGTCTTGTTGAACACAGTCTTCCTCCCGTTTACGGATTCGTCCGTTGTCTCTGCTCGACGGCCAAGCCGACGGAGAGTCTCTCTTTAGGACTCCCTCTACCTACTCCAAGGTCGCTCAATCATACACGACTATCCTCACCATGCAACCGCCGCCAGCAGATTTTTCACGGGGGGAATGTGATAAAAAAACGCTGTATTTGCCGTGAAAAGACGTTCACTGGCCCCTCCAGATCGCCCCTCTTACCACGGGCTTCGCGCACCCTTCAACACCTTACAATCCACGATCATACCCCGGCACGGGGTGCAAAGGGTGCTTGGTAATTTGGGAGTGCTTCGAGCGCGTCGCGGGCCGGGAGCCCGTGGATGCCTGGATCGCTCCGCCGTAGTTCGGCGAATGTCCGGCATACATATCCCTTGCTGTGGCCGAGGGCAGCTGCGAGCATCTTCCTGATACCTCGCAGCGCCGGCGAGAGTCCGTCCGGCCGCCGGCGGCCCCCGGCCCGCGATCGCTCAAATCGTTCTTGTCAGGTCCCGAATCAGCTGCACCCCGCGGACTGGCCGCAGTTCAGGCACTTGTAGCACGTGCCGCTTCGAACCGTGATCGCCCCGCACCCATCGCACGCCGGGGCATCCCCCATCGCGCTTGCCATCGCCGCCGACAGCGTCTGGGTGCTCCCGACCGTTCCCCCAACGCCGGTCACGGCCGTCACGATCTCGACCGAGGCGATCATCGTGGGCTTGGGGCCGGCGGGATGGACGGCGTCCGTCTGGATAAACCCGCGCTGCTCGACCACCCCCGACCCGTGGTGCCCGGCGCGCCCGATGGCATCACCCGCGGGAGAAGGCGTCTCGAGCACGTCGCGGGTGGTGTTCACGGCCTGGACGTGGCGGCGGTGCAGCTCGGCGTGGGCGTCGCGATGGGCCCCGTCCTGGGCGTGGGCGTGGTGATCGACCTCGCCGCCGCGCTTGGGGGCGTTCTCCTCTCTATACCCGGGGATGAACTCCATGCCGAGCCAGCGGAAGATGTAGTCGACGAGGCTCTTGGCGAAGGGGATATCGGCGTTGCCGGTCATGCCGGCGGGCTCGAAGCGCTGGTGGGTGAACTTGGTGACCAGGGACTGGATGGGGACTCCGTACTGCAGGGCGACGCTGGTCGCGGTGCCGAGGCTGTCCATGAGGCCGCCGATGGTGGAGCCTTCCTTGGCCATGGTGATGAAGAGCTCGCCGGGCATCCCATCCTCATAGAGGCCGACGGTGAGGTAGCCCTCGTGGTTGGCCACCTTGAACTTGTGGGTAATGCTCGCGCGGGTGTCGGGCAGGCGGCGCCGACGCGGAGCCGTCCGGGACGAGGCGTGCGGAGCGACCAGGCTGGCGTGGGCGACCAGGGGCTCAAGAGCCGGGGTCGTCGGGGGGCTCGACGCCGGCGGCGTCGCCGCCGCAGGTTGCGCAGCCACCGGGACCGAGGCCGCAGGCTTTTTTACCTGCGACTCCGGGGTGTCGGCCGCGGCCGGGGCGGTCTCGTCCTTGGACGAGGCGTCGTCGGCGGTGGAGCTGAGGGGCTGGCTCAGCTTGCAGCCGTCGCGGTACAGGGCGTTGGCCTTGAGCCCCAATTCCCAGCTCAGGCGGTAGCACTCGGTGATCTCCGGCACCGTCGCCTCGTTGGGAAGGTTGATGGTCTTGGAGATGGCGCCGGAGATGAACGGCTGGGCCGCGGCCATCATGCGGATGTGACCGTGGGGATGGATGAACCGCTTGCCCTTCTTCCCGCACTTGTTGGCGCAGTCGAAGACGGGGACGTGCTCGGGCTTGAGGTGCGGGGCGCCCTCGATGGTCTGGGTGCCGCAGATCAGTTCGTTGAGCTCGGCGATCTGGGCCTTGGAGAGGCCCAAGGTCCGCAGCAGGTTGAAGGCGGGGTCGGCCTTGGCGCCGTCGGGGTCGATGCCCAGGCGCTTCATGGCGTCGTCGCCCAGGGTCCAGGCGTTAAAGGCGAACGTCACCTCGAAGACGCCGGGCAGGGCGTCGTTGACGATCTTCAGGTCGGCGTCGGTGAGGCCCTTGCTCTTGAGCCACTGGGCGAAGGTCGTGCCGGGGATGCCGGGCATGGCGACGTCGGTGCTCAGGGCGCCCAGCAGGTACACGAGGATGTCGCGGATCTGCGTGGGGGAATAGCCCAGGGCCTCGAGCGCGGGCTTGACCGAGGCGTTGGCGATCTTGAAGTAGCCGCCGCCGGCGAGCTTCTTGAACTTCACCAGGGCGAAGTCGGGCTCGATGCCGGTGGTGTCGCAGTCCATGAGCAGACCGATCGTGCCGGTGGGCGCGATGACCGTGGACTGGGCGTTGCGGTAGCCGTGCTTCTCGCCCAGCGCGAGCGCCTCGTCCCACGCGAGCGTCGCGCGGGCCGCCAGGTCGCGGGCGTTGGTGAGGTGGGTGCTCGTTCCGGCCACGGCGGCGTGATCGATCGGCACGGGCAGAATGCTCAGGTTCTCGTAGTCGCCGACCGGGGCGGCCTTGGGATCGGCCTTGGCGCCGGACTTGGCCGGGCCCTTGATGCCGTGGGCCGCGCGCCGGTGGTTGCGGATGACCCGCAGCATGTTCTCGCGCTCGGGGGCGAAGCCGGGGAAGGGCCCGTGCTCGCTGGCGAGCACGGCGCTCTGGCGGTAACTGCGCCCGGTGAGGATGGCGCTGAGGCACGCGCACACGGCCCGGGCCTCGTGCGAGTCGTACGAGATCCCCGCCTGCATGAGCATCGCGCCCAGGTTCGCGTAGCCCAGGCCGAGCGTGCGGTACTTCCACGAGAGCTGCGCGACCTCCTTGCTGGGGTACGCGGCCATGAGCACGCTGATCTCGAGCACCACGGTCCACAGGTCGATCGCGTGCTCGAACCCGGCCCAGTCAAACTCGCGGGACACGGGGTTGTAGAACTTCAGCACGTTGATCGACGCGAGGTTGCACGCCGTGTTGTCCAGGAACATGTACTCGCTGCACGGGTTGCTCGCGTTGATCCGCCCCGCGCCCGGGCAGGTGTGCCACGCGTTGATCGTGGTGTCGAACTGCACGCCGGGGTCGGCGCAGCGCCACGCGGCGTAGCCGATCTGGTCCCACAATTCGCGGGCCTTGTACGTGTGCGCGACCTTGCGCTGGCCGTCCTTGCCGGGGATGCGCCAATAGGTCTTCCACTCGGCGTCCTGGTCCAGGGCCTTGAAGAAGTCGTCGCCGATGCGGACGGAGTTGTTGGAGTTCTGACCGGAGACGGTCAGGTAGGCCTCGCCGTTGAAGTCGTAGTCGAGCTTGAGGCCGAGCTTCCTGGCCGTTTCGCCGATGGTGAGGGTGTCGCCGGGGCCGGACTTCTTGTCGGCGATCACCTTCAGGCCCTCGACCATGGCCTGGACCTTGATCTCCTCACGGACCTTCCAGTTCACGAAGTCCTCAATGTCGGGGTGGTCCATGTCGAGGCAGACCATCTTGGCCGCGCGCCGGGTGGTGCCGCCGCTCTTGATGGCGCTGGCGGCGCGGTCGCCGATCTTGAGCCAGGACATGAGGCCGGAACTCTTGCCGCCGCCGGAGAGCTTCTCGCCCTCGCCGCGAAGGTTGGAGAAGTTCGTGCCGGTGCCCGAGCCGTACTTGAAGAGCCGGGCCTCGCGGACCCACAGGTCCATGATGCCGCCCTCGTTCACCAGGTCGTCGGAGATGCTCTGGATGAAGCAGGCGTGCGGCTGGGGGTGGGTGTACGCGTCCGCGGCCAGCGCCACCTCGCCGGTGGCCGGATCGGGCACGAAGTGCCCCTGGGCCGGGCCGGTCAGGCCGTAGGCCCAGTTCAGCCCGGTGTTGAACCACTGCGGGCTGTTGGGCGCCGCCATCTGGTGCACCATCATGTAGACCAGTTCGTCGTAGAACGCCTGGGCGTCGGCGGCGGAGGCGAAGTAGCCGTGCTCCTCACCCCAGTGACGCCAGCAGCCGGCGAGGCGGTGGATGACCTGGGCGGCGGACTTTTCGGGGCCGACGTCCGATGTCTTTGACGAGCCCGACGCGCCAGCGAGGGTTGCGCCAGCGCCCGCCCCACTGCCACCACCCGCCTCCGCGGACCCTCGCTTGCGCGTCGGGCTCGTGACCGCAGAGGATGAGAAGTCCGTCTGATCCGACGCGATCCCGTTCGGCCCGCCGTCCTGCGGCACGCCGGCCTTGCGGAAGTACTTGCTCACCATGATGTCGGTGGCGAGCTGGCTCCACGACTCGGGGACGAGGGCGTCGTCCATCTGGAAGACCACCGACCCGTCGGGGTTGGTGATCTTGCTGGAGCGGGTGACCCAGGCCGTGGAGGCGAAGGGGGAGGAATTGGCGGTGGTAAAGCGGCGTGCAATGTTCATGGAAGGCATCCAGGCATCAAGGCATCAAGGCATCGAGTGAAGTCAGCGCTTGTCCAAGCTCCGAATCAGGCCGGCGAGAACCCGTTCGCACTCATCGAGGTCCGCCTTCGTCGTCTCGTACTGCTCGTTCGTGATGTACTTCAGTTCGACGGCGAACAGAAGCTGTGTGTCAATCTCGTACAGCGCCCCGCGGGCCACTTTCAGAAACCGTGTGTAATCCGACGTGCTCCCCCGTCCGTACCCCTCGGCGATGTTGCTCGCCACCGAAACCCCGCCGCGCCGCAATTGGATGGTCAGCCCGAATCGCTCTCGCTCCGGAAAGGCATTCGTCAACCCGTACAGGCGAACTCCGAGTCTGAAGGCTTTTTGCCAGGCAATCAGGTCTCGATAGCTCTTGACTGCGTTCCCCACATGATGCCTCGATGCCTGGATGCCTTGATGCCTTCTCCTTAATCCACCCGCGGCAGCGTCAACCCTTCCTGATCCTGGTACTTCCCACCCTTGTCCGCGTAACTGACCTCACACACCCGGTCGGCCTTGAGGAACACCAGTTGGGCGATGCCCTCGTTGGCGTAGACCTTGGCCGGCAGCGGCGTGGTGTTGGAGATTTCGAGGGTGATCTTGCCGCGCCACTCGGGCTCGAGGGGCGTGACGTTGACGATGAGGCCGCAGCGGGCGTAGGTGCTCTTGCCGACGCAGATGGCGAGCACGTCGCGCGGGACCTCGACGACCTCGACGGTCTCGCACAGGGCGAAGGAGTTGGGCGGGATGATGACGTGCGGGGCGTCGATGCCGTCGCCCCAGCCGTGGCGCGGGGCGCGGTCGTCGGTGTCGACCTCGACGAACAGGTCGTCGTGGAACGCCTTGGGGTCCACGATCGCGATCCCGCCGGAGCGGGGCGTCGGGGTGAAGATCTTGAACTTCGTCCCGACCCGGATGTCGTACCCGTACGAAGACACACCGAACGATATCCGACCCGGACGCTTCGCGGCGGTCGCGAACGGCTCGATGCGGATCAGTTCACGAATTTGAACATCACTGAGCACTGGCATGCGGCGGCACCCCGGGACGACTCGTGAAGGTCGGCAACCCTCAGCGGACGACAACGGCACACGGACCTGAACGTGGCGGAACGAACGCAACCCCCGCCCGACCACGACCACAACAAACCCCTGAACCCGTCCTTCACCGAACGCGACCGTCGCGTCGGCGGAAAGGGATCGTACCACAATCGGTCGTGGGTGCAATACTCGTGAAGCCCAAAATCCGGTATGTCGGGGTGCAGAACTTGTCGGAAAGCAGAACACGGCTTTTTTCCCGGAGAAACCGCACTGTGAAAAATGTGCTTTGGTGCCGAATCGTCCAGATCGTGTGGAAAACGGCCGTTCCGGTCGGACGAACTACTGCCGGTTGTGGGTAGACGAACGACGGGAATCGACAGGCGCCGACACGTGCGACCGACGTGGGCGGGAAAAGAACGGGCCGTGCCCGCGGCGTCGGCAACCGCATCGCTTCGTCAGTCCCAATAGACTGTGGCGACACGGCTTGTGAGCAGCGGCGCGGGCAATCTGGGCATGGGGCGCGACGAAGGGACCTGACGGCATGATGTGGACCAAGGCGGGGCGGGTTGGGGGCCTGGTGTTGACGCTGGCGGCCGCGGGCGCGCTGACGCTGCTGGGGGCGTGCGCGGACAAGGACAAGCCGCGGATGCCGGAGAAGCCGCCGCCGGTGCTGCGGGATGTGCCGGCGCCGCTGCGCGGGACGGTGGGGTCGGAAGCCAGCCTGCGCGGCGCGGACCCGGTGCTGGTGTCGGGGTTCGGGCTGGTCGTCGGCCTGGGCGGCACGGGCGGGGGCGACCTGCCGGGGCCGATCCAGGTGGCGATGGAGCGGGAACTCGCCAAGGGCGGGATCGGTCGCGGCGGCGTGCTCGACAGCGGGCCGCTGGCGGGCAAGACGCCTCGGGAGGTGCTGCGGGATCCGAACGTGGCGGTGGTGATCGTGGAGGGCGCGGTGCCGCCGGGCGCGCCGGAGGGGTCGACGTTCGACGTGGCGGTGCGGACGCTGCCGGGGTCGACGGTGACGAGCCTGCAGGGCGGGACGCTGTGGACGACGGAATTGCGGCTGGGGCCGGCGACGACGTATGGGCAGACGCGGACGCGCCGGCTGGCGGACGCGCGCGGGCCGGTGATGGTGAACCCGTTCGCGGGCGACGAGTCGCACCGCGATGCGCCGTCGCGAACGATCGGGCGCGTGCTGGGGGGCGGCGTCGTCACCGAGGGGCTCCAGATGGAGCTGGTGCTGGACAACGAGAGCTGGTCGCGGGCCACGGCGATCCAGAGCGCGATCAACAACCGCTTCCCGCAGGGCGCGGGCGATCGCGGGCAGACGGCTCGGGGACGCAACGCGTCGAGCCTCGCGATCTCGGTGCCCAAGGCATACTCGAAGAAGACGGTCGAGTTCACGCAGCTGCTGATGGCGGTGCGGATCGATCCCGCGGCCCCGCAGGAGGCCGCGAAGTACTACGTCGAGGAGCTCAAGCGCAGCCCGGCGCTGGCGGGGGATATCTCGCTGTGCCTGGAAGCGCTGGGGAAGGTGGCGGTGCCGTTCCTGGCGCCGATGTACGAGTATCCCGAGCCGGCGCCGCGGATGGCGGCGTTGCGGGCCGGGGCGAAGCTGGGCGATGCGCGGACGCTGCAGTACCTGCGCGACATGGCGATGAGCGGCCCGCCGGGGCTGCGGGCCGAGGCGATCGAGCTCATGGGCGACCTGCCGACCAACCCGCGCGTGAACCTGGCGCTGTGGGAGCTCGTCGACACGCGCGAGCTGGACGTGCGGGTCGCGGCGTACGAGGCGCTCGCGGCCCGGGGCGACCCGCTGGTCGACCGCGTCGAGATCCCCGGCAAGGCGACGGTGGACATGCTCGCCAGCCGCGACCCGCTCATCTACGTGATGCAGCAGGTCGAGCCGCGGATCGTGATCTTCGGCGACGGGCTCAAGCTGCGGCGCAACGCGCTGGTGAGCGTGTGGGGCGACCGGCTCATGCTCACGAGCGACTCGGAGAACGACCCGGTGCGGCTGATGTACGACGACCCGCGCACGGACCGCGCGCTGCAGGGCAAGCCCCCGGAGGAACTGGCGAAGTTCGTGGAGTTCCTGGGGCACAAGAGCACGCCGCAGGACCCGGCGCCGGGCCTGAACATGAGCTATTCGGAGATGGTGGGCGCGCTCTACGAACTGCAGAAGCAGGGCGGGGTGCGCGCCGCGTTCGCGACGCAGCGCGACCGGCTGCTGGCGCAGCTGTACAAGGCGTCGCAGACGACGCAGATCCAGGATCGCCCGGACACGACCGGCGCGCCGGTCGACGACGTCATGGTCTTCAACCCGCAGGCGCCGACCGGCGCCGAGCCCGAAGAGGCCACCAAGCCCACCGAGCCCCGGCGCAGCATGGTCGTGCCGCTGGGCGGACCGGTGGAGCCGGTGAAGAAGGGCGGCGGCTCGGGCGGAGGCGGGAGCGGGGAGTGATGGGTGAGACGGTGAGGAGTGAGGGGGGAAAAGCGGGTGCCACCACCCGCCACGGCGCTTCGCCGCGGCGCGTGGTGGCGCGGGGTCGTTACGCGGATAGGCACAACCGAACCGTGTGCCGAGTTCGCTGGTCGCGGTACTCTCTGGGACCGTGAGCGGGGCGGACGACCATCTGCGCGGTGAGAGTGCCGGCGCCGAACCCCAGCGGCGGCGAAAGAAGCTCCGGCGGTATGAGCACCCGCATCACCTGCGGTTCCTGACGTTCTCGACCTATCAACGGCTCCCCTTGCTTGGAACCGGAGCCGTGCGCTCGAAGTTCTGCGAATGCTTGGCGAAGGGCAAGGCACAGTTTGGGTTCCACCTGTACGCATGGGTGGTCATGCCCGAACACGTTCACCTGCTGCTGTGGCCGCGGACCGGGACACACCCGGTTGATGTCGTCCTTCGCGAGATCAAGCGCTCGGCGGCGAGGGCCATTCTGGGCCGGTGGCGAGAGTTGCGGGCGCCGGTGCTGCCCCGGATCACGCTCGCCGACGGATCAACTCGCCTCTGGCAGCGGGGCGGCGGGTATGACCGGAACATCTTCTCCGACGGTGAGGTCGCGGAGAAGATCGCGTACATCCACAACAACCCGGTCGAGCGGGAACTGGCTCGCCGACCGAGGAGTGGGAATGGTCGTCGGCCGCGTGGTATGTGGAACGACGGCCGATTCTCGTGCCGGTGGATCCGTTGCCGGCTCGGAAGCCGACCGAGTAACCGGGCACGTGCGGCAAGCGACGCCCAGCCACCACGCGCCGCGGCGAAGCGCCGGGGCGGGTGGTGGCACCCTTGAGGAGGCTCCCTCCCGCTCTTATCGCAGCACCACCCCCACGAGCAGCCCGTCGTAGCCCTTGCTGCCGACGGTCTGCATGACCGTGGCGCTGACGCGCGGTTCGTTGGCGACGGCGGTGACCAGGCGGCGGACGCCCAGGACGCCCTCGTCGGTGCTGGCCTGGTCGGCGACCGCGCCGTTGCGGACCACGTTGTCGACGATGATGAGGCCGCCGGGGCGCATCATGCGCAGGGCGAGGGCGAAGTAGTCGGCGTTGGAGGGCTTGTCGGCGTCGATGAAGGCCAGGTCGAACGGCTCGGCGTGCTGCTGCACGAGCGCGGCGAGCGAATCGAGCGCGCGGCCGACCATGATCTCGACGTGCTGCGCGAGGCCGGCGCGGACAAGGTTCTCGCGCGCGACGCGGGCGTGGTGCGGCTCGAGTTCGAGCGTGATGAGCCGGCCGTCCTCGGGCAACGCCCGGGCGAGCCACGCGGCGCTGTAGCCGCCGAGCGTGCCGACCTCGAGGATGCGCCTGGCGCCGATCGACCGGGCGAGGATGTGCAGCAGCTTGCCCTGGGCGGGCGAGACGGCGATCGCGGGCAGGCCGCCGGCGGCGCTGGACTTGAGGATGAACTCGAGCGCGTCGGCGTCGGGCATGATGGCCGCGGCGAAGTACGAGTCGACGCCGGTCCAGGGGTCGTTGTGCATGCGCGAGCGTATGGCGTGGGCGGGGGGCGGCCGAGGATGAAAGGGGCACCGACCCCGTCGCCGTGGGTCGGCGACGGGGTCGGTGGTGAGCGGCGCTCGCGTGGAGTGTGTCTGGCCGTGGATGCCCTGTCGAATCAGCGAAGAGTTCAGGCGGTGCGGCGGCGGCGGACGGCGAGGACGCCGCCCAGGCCCAGCAGGGCCACGGAACCGGGGGTCGGGGTGACGACCTGGATCACCGCGCCTTCGACGACGGAGCTGACGGCGGCGGCGGAGGTCATCCACAGGGTGCCGTTGCGCCAGACCATGGTGTCGGCGGCGGTGCCGGGGAAGGCGGTGGTGCCCTTGGCCTGGTAGTCGAAGGTGATGGTGCGGGCGGTGAGGTCGGTGACGGTGTAGGTCATGAAGAAGACGGCGTCCCAGCGGGCGGCGTCGGGCTCGGGGGCGCCTTCGAGGAAGGTGTCGTGCAGGCCGACGGAGATGGTGTCGTCGACCTGGGTGCCCTGGCCGCGGCCGACGGTGCCGAAGGTGAGGTCGGAGCCCTGCAGGCTGGCGAAGCCGGCCATGCCGTTGGCGCCGACGAACTCACCGGACCCGTTGGGGGCGCCGCCGTTGCCGGTGGCGTCGTTGTTGTTGACGCCGCCGTTGAACAGGTCGCGGTGCGGGTCGGCCATGCCGCGGCGGTTGCCGTTGCCGGCGCCGGTGCCCTGGAAGGGAGCGGAGAGCAGTGAGCGCTCGAGCACGCCGGAGGCGAGGGCCTCGTTGCTGGAGATGCGGCCCTGGAAGGCGCCGAGGGTGGAAGCGTTGGGATTGGTGCCGTCGTAGCGGACCTGGAGGATCATGTTGATCGTCCGGTCGCTGGGGTCGCTCACGTCGATGACGGTGTTGTCCGCGATGACGCGGAACTTGATGTCGCCGGGGTTGAGCGTGAACTGGGCGTTCGCGGCGGCGGTGAGGCCGGCGGCAACGGTCAGAGCGACAATGGCAGCGTTCTTGGTCATGTCCTGTCTCCGTGTGTATCTGGTGTGCCCCGCGGTCGGGGCACGGCCTCCGTGCGACCTCACTGTGCTATGCGACCGCGGGGTCAGCCAGCACGCGACGCTCGCACGGGCACGCCGCGCGCTCGGTTGTGCCGGACATGTCGAAGGGGGAATTGGCAGATTCACACGCGAGCGCGGATAACCGCCCGAACTGCGGGATTTCGAAGGCGGCGGAGAACCCGGTAACCCGCGCCGCACCTGATCGGGGCTGGCGCGGTGCTTGTGCGGCTGCGCGGAGCCGCGGTGCTTTCGCGGGGCCCGAGGGACGCGGCGGTGCGTGCCTGCCCGGGCAGTTGCGACAGCGGCGGCGGAAGATCACACGACGCCTGGGCCCGACGGCACGGCCGCCAGGATCACAAGCTCGAGAGCGATGAGCCGGGTGGTCGCGTGCGTTGTGCGGCGGGGTACCGACTCTGCGCTTGAGCGTGCGTGCACCGATGCGGAGGCGTGAAGAGGCGAGGCGTGGTTGAGGAAAAGAAAAAGGACCCCGGCGAGGAGCCGGGGTCCTTGAGACTCACCGAGTGTCGAGCGGAAGTCACTCCGCCGAACAGATGCTCACTCCCGTCGAACGCCTCCCAGCGACCCGAGCGGGGTGAGTGTGTCGATCAGGCCTTAGGCCCGACGACGACGGCCGGCGACGAGACCGCCGAGGCCGAGGAGGGCGACAGCGCCAGGAGCGGGAACGACCTGAATGTTGTCGGAGAGGTCGTCGCGGAACGTGCCGGCGGCGGCGTTGGAGCCGCGGAAGTTGCCGAGGGCGGCGTCCCACCACTGCACGGTGTCCTCAGTGACGCCGGGGTTGGCGGCGGAGCCGAGGTTCTGGTAATCGAAGCTGATGGTGCGGCCAGCGAAGTTGGTGACGGTGTAGGTGAAGAGGAAGATGGTGTCCCAGCGAGCCTGGTCGCCGACGAGACCGGCGGTCGGCTCGATGCCGGAGCCATCGCCGTCGGTGCCGTTGTTGTTGTCGATGAGGCCGACGGAGATCAGGAGGCCGTCGCCGGAGCCGTCAGGACGGCCAACGCCGGTGGTGGCGTTGTCGAAGGCGAGGATGTTGCCGAAGCCGGCGAGGCCGGGGGCGAAGCGGAATTCGCCGCCGCCGTTGTTGGGGTTGCCGGCGGTGGAGGAGGCGGGGTTGCCGCCGTTCTGGTCAGCGTTGTTGTTGGAGGAGCCGCCGGCGAAGAGCTCGCGGTGACCCTCGGTCACGCCCTGGCGGGCGAGAACGCCGAAGTCGTTGTTGCCGTACGGAGCCTGACGGACGCTGGCGCGGGCGAGGACGCCAGCGGAGTCGGCCTCGTTGGAGGCGATGCGGCCGCGGGTCGCGCCGAGCGAAGCGACGCGGACGTCGCCACCGGTGTAACGGACCTGGAGGGCGAGCTGGACGACGTTGTCGCCGGGGGCCGTGGTGACGAGGGTGTTGTCCGCGACGATGCGGTACTGCAGCTGACCAGCGCCAAGAGTGAACGTCTGGGCGGAGGCAGCGGCGGCGAGGCCGGCAACGGCAGCGATACCAATAACAGCATTCTTCACGATGAGTCTCCTTCCTTTCTCAGTGGAGGCAATGGAGTGTGGAGAGAACTCCACAACGACTCGCGAAAGATACCTCAAGTCCGGGGTGCTGTCAAGGCAGATTGGCACATGGGATTTCATGCTGGGAAGACCCTGCAGGACGGGCCGCGTTGACCGATCTTGCTCACAAGCGTCTGATCTATAAAGGTTTACAGATCCTGCCCTGTTCGGGGTTCCTGTACGGGCGAGGGCGGCGAGCCGGTCGTGTCCAGCATCAAGATTTGCACACTTGGTATGGTCGACCCCGCGCTCGGACCCAGAAGCACAACGAGACCGGGACGCGATGTTAAACGGGGCAAAAACGCAACGTCCGATATCTTGATTCGGTCAGGTCGTCCGGCCGCGATCGCCTCGGATGGACGGAAGTGCAGCCCGGCCCGCGATGTCACCAGCCAGCCATTTCCTGGGTATGTTCGGGTTCGGGCCGCGGCGATCGTACCCGCGTCGAGGACCGTCGCCTTGGGATCGAGCGCCGAGGTCATGGCCCGGGCGGCAGGATCGAAGATCGCGGTCTCGGTCGATTCCGTGTCGGTGACGAGCGGGGGCTGATGAGCCGCGAGCACCTGGTAGGCGAGCCCGGGGCTTACGCCCGCGGGGGCGATCGTGCGCCGCAGTTGTACAGCGCCCAAATCGTCGGGGCCGAGCGAGAACCCGACGAGGTCCAGGCCGCTTGCGGTAACGAGGACGGCGGCGATCCGGTCGCCTTCGAGCCACGCGGCGAACGCGACCGCGCCGTCGGGGGGCGTGATGCGCGTGGGCGGGGCGCCGGGCGTGTCGAGCGTGTGCACGACGATGTCGGTGTGGAAGTCGTCGACGGGGCGCTGCGTGCACACCAGGCGGCGGCCGGGGGCGAGCACGGCGTGCGTGTTCACGCGCGTGCCCTGCACGAGCCAGGTGAGCGTGCCGTCGGCCCAGGCGACTTTACCGATCCAGCGGGCGCCGTCGGGCTGCGGGGCTTCGACGAGGAAGCCCTCGTCGTCGGCGTTGCGGCCCAGCACGAGCGGCTTGGGGAGCGACGCGGACCAGGGGAGTTCGGTGACGGCGAGGGGCCTCAGGCTGTAGACGCGCAGCCGGCTGCGCTGGTCGGGCTGCGCGCCCGGCTCGGCGAGGACGAGCGGCCAGGGCACGGGCGCGCCCTGCGGCACGGCGAGGTATTCACCCGACGGGCTGGAGACCGGGAGCATGGGCCCGGCGAACGGCACGACCCCCAGGGGCTCCATGCGGAAGACGGCGCGGGTGACCGAAGCGTGCTCGACCTCGGCCGGGCGCGGGGCGGGGGCGCCGTCGAGGCCGGGGCCGGGGCGCGAGCCGCAACCCGCGAGCGCGGCGGCGAGGGCGCTTGCGAGCGCACCGAGCGATCGGGCCGGGATGCCGGGGGCGACGCAACCGCGGTCGCGACGGGCGCGGGCCCGGGTCATCCCGGGGACCCGGTTTCGACGGGCTCGGGGCGGCGCGGCGTGTCGGGGGTGCGCGGGGCGACGGGGGTACGCGGGGCCGCGGCGGCGCCGGGCTTGGGATCGAGGCGCTGGTCGGTCGAGGCGGGCGGGAGGATGGGCTCGGCGACGCCGGGGGCGAGCTGGTTGCGCATTTCCTGGAGGCGCTTGCGGAACTGCTCGTTGACCGAGTCGGCCTCGTCGGGGTTCTCGACGACGATGGGGGTGATGAAGGCGACGAGCTCGGTGTTGGTCTTGACCTTCTCGGTGGACTGGAAGGCGAGGCCCAGGACGGGGATGTCGCCCAGGATGGGGACCTTGCGCTTCACGTCGGAGTCTTCGCTGCGCATGATGCCCGAGAGCACGACGGTCTGGCCGTCGCGGACGATGAGCTGGGTGGTGGACTCGCGCCGGTCGACGATGAAGCCGCCGAAGAGGGTCTGCTGGGGCTGGATGCTCGAGAGCTCGAGGTTGATCTTGAGGTCGACGTCGCGCTTGGGGGTGATGCGGGGGCGGACGCGCAGGGAGATGCCGACGGCGCGGTAGTCGAAGGAGTTGATGAGGTTGCCCTGGTCGGTGCTCTGAGTGTCGGTGATGAAGGGGATGTCCTGGCCGTCGAAGAACTCGGCCTCCTGGTTGTCGCTGGTGAAGATGCGGGGCTCGGAGAGGATCGAGACGTCGGTCTTCTCGTTGAGGGCCTGGATGAGGACGTTGAGGTCGACGCCGACGTCGAGCACGCTGGTGTTGAAGAGGTCGCCGATGAAGTTGTCCTGCTGACCGGACATGTTGGAGGTGATGGCGAAGGCGTTGTCCTGGCGGCTCGGGGTGATGGCGGTGTTGGACCAGCGGATGCCCAGGGCGTCGGCGTCCTCCTTGGACAGCTCGACGATGATGGCCGAGACGAGCACCTGGCGGCCGGGCTTGTCGAGCTGCTCGATGAGCTGCACGAGCGATTCCTGGTATTCGGGCGAGCCCATGATCATGACGGCGTTCTGGCGCCACACCGGGACGATGCGGAGCTTGCCCACGAGGTTGGACGAGCCGGCGGAGTCGGTGGGCGGGCGGGCCCGCTGCCACCAGAAGTTGATGAGGTCGTTGTTGGTGGTCTGCTGCTGCTGGTTCTGGGTGGTGGCGGCGGTGTCGGTGCTGGCGAAGGGGGAGATGGTGCTGGAGGAGTCGGACAGGCCGCTCTCGGCGCGCCGGATGGCCGCGAGCGTGCCCTCCTGGCTGAGCAGGGCGTTGAGCTGTTCGCTGAGTTCCTCGGCGGAAGCGTGCTTGAGTTCAACGATGCGAGGGAGGCCGGCGGTGAGGGGCTTGTCGAGCTGCTCGATGATGTCGTCGATGGCCTTGAGGTTGTCGGGGCTCTTGGAGATGACGACGAGGCGCTGGGCCTCGGGGATGGCCTGGAAGCTGAACTGGCCGGAGAGGCGGCTGCCGCCCTGGTTGGTGCCGCCGGCGGCGTTCTGCGAGCCCGGGGCGCCGAAGAGACCCTCGAGGGCGGAGCGGAGCTTGACGGGGTCGGAGTACTTGAGGTTGTAGACGCGGGGGACGACCGCCTCGTCGGGGAGCGGCTGGTCCCAGACCGTCTCGACCTGGCGGGCGATCTGCTCGAGTACCTGCGGGTCGGCGACGACGGTGACGGAGTTCTGCTGGGGGTTGCTGGTGACACGGAGCGTGGCGCTCACGGCGGACTGGTCGCCGGAGGCGGCGCGGGCCTGGCCGCCGCCTCCGGCGGGCTGAGCGCCGCCGCCGCCCCCGCCCCCGCCGGGTCGACCCTGGCCGCCCCCGCCCTGGTTGCCGCCGCCCCCGCCGCCGCCGAAGAAGGCGCGGAAGGCTTCGCGGGGGTTCTGGGGGGTCTGCTGGGTGCGTGAGCCGCTGGCGCCGGAGCCGAAGAGTTCGCGGATGTTGTCGGCGACGACGGTGGCGTCGGCGAAGCGGAGGCGGAAGGTGCGGGTGTCGAGGCTCTGGGCGTTGGGGCGGTCGAGGCTGGTGATGAGGCGTTCGAGGCGCTGCAGCAGCGCGACGTTGGCCATGACGACGATCTGGTTGGAGTCGGTGTCGGCGTAGTACTTGACGAAGTCGGGGAGCGAGTCCTTGATGATCTTGCCGATGTTCTCGGCGGAGGCGTGCTTGAGGGCGAAGACCTTCTCGACGATGGTGCCCAGGTCGGTGCGGTCGGCGAGGGTCTGGTCGGGCCCGACGACGGGGACGTCCTGGCGGGTGATCTCGTTGATGTCGCGGATGACGATGAGGTCGCGGGTCTCAACGATGCCGACGCCGGCCTGCTGAAGGGCGATAAAGACCAGGTCCAGCGCGCGCGAGCGCGGGATGGGCTGGTCGTTGAGCAGGGTGATGCGCCGGGCGAGGATGTCCTGCTGCGGGAGCACGACCTTGCCGGTGGACTCGACGATGAAGGGGATGACCTGGTCGATCGTCACGCCCTTGAACGCGAGCGTGGTCGGCTCATCGCTGAGCGCGCGCCGGCCGGTGACGGGGTCGAGGGTGAACTCGGGCTTGGGCTTGGCCGGAGCGGGGGTCGCGGCCGGGGTGGCCGGTGTGGTCGCGGCGGGGGTGGCCGGGTCGGCCGCGGGCTGCGCCGGGGCCGGCGCGGCGGCGGGCGCAGGGCTGGGCGAGGAGCCGGGCTGGGTTTCGGGTGCGCGGGCCGGGGCGTCCTGCGTGAGCGCGGGCGCCAGGGGCGCGGCGGAGCCCGCGACCAGCGCCAGGGCCAGGGCGCGCGAGATCCACGGCGAGGAGGTCATCGGGCGCAGGCGCTTGGCGAGGTGTGTGCTCATGGGCGATTGGGGCTGGGCGCTGGGGACGGATAAGGTGGTGTGCCGGGGGGCGGTTCTGAAGGCGGCGTGGGCGCCGGCGCGGGCTCGGCGCCGGATGCGTCGAGAGGACGGCCCTGCACGGGGGCGCCATCGCCGGGTTTCGCGTCGGCGGGCGCCGGCGCGGGGGTCGTGGCCGGGGTCGATTTGGCGTCGGCGGCTTTGGCGTCGGCCTTGGGTTCGGCGGTCTTGGCGTCCGACGGCTTGGAGATCGCGGAGCGATCAAAGAGCGGGACGTCGAACTCGACGCCCTGCCAGCGGACCTTGGCGCTCCAGGGCGCGCTGATGGAGAGGACCGCGAGGGTGCTGTCGGCGCCTTCGTCGCCGATGGCGAGACGCCGGCCGTCGCTGAACCACACCTCGCCGTTGATCATGGCGATGAGGGCGGGCCCGCCGTAACGGCTGGGCGGCGGGGGCGGGCCGCGGTCCGGCGGCGGCGGCGGGGGCGGCGGGGGCGGGGGCGGCGGCGCGAAGAACATCGAGCGGCCGAGGACGCGGTCGGACGCGAGGGCGAGGTCGGGGGCGAAGCGGTCGGCGCCCGCGACGGGGGTGCTCGACTGGGCCGGGGCGTTGACCACGAGCGAGACGAACGGGGCAACCGTCACGGCGGCGAACGCGCCCGCGCCGACCAGGCCGCCCAGGGCGATCACGCCCGCGCGCCGGGGCGGCGCCCAGAGGTCGGCCCAGTCGCCGGTGCGGGGAACGAGCCTCATGCGCCGCTCCTGCCGGGCCCGGCGCGACCGGAGGGCGCGGCGCCCAGGGCCGAGGACTTCACGGCGATCCAGGTTTCCACCGAGATCTGGGCCCGGACGATGCGGGCCGGGGCGTCCTTGGAGCCGGGGCGGCTGGTTTCGGTGGCCTTGCGGACGCTGAGGCGGCCGACGCCGCTGACTTCCTCGGCCTTCTCGAGGTCGGCGAGCACCTTGGCGACGGTGTCGGGCGCGGCTTCGAACGTGAGGTCGAGCACGAGGCGCTCGACACGGAACTCGGGGTCGACCAGGGACGCGGCCTGCGGCTCGCGCAGGGGGGTCTGGCGTTCGGTGATGCGGGCGACAACGTTGTGGTCGCGCAGGATGGCGTTGACGCGTGCGCTGAAGGCCTGTTTGCGGGCGGCGTCGGGCCCGGGCAAGAGCGGGGCGCCGAACATGGCGCGGGAGACGGCGAGGGTGGAGGAGGTGCTGGACGCGGCGGCCGCGAGCTGCTGTTCGCGCTCCAGCGAGAGCGCGAGGGCGTCGGCGCGGGCCTCGAGCGAGGTGCGCCAGTCGAGCAGGGGCTCGACGACGCCGAAGTAGCCGACAAGAGCGGCGACGAGCCACGCGAGCCAGCGGACGGATCGCGGCAGGGCGCGGAAGCGTTCGATGAGCAGGTCGGCGTTCACGGCGTGCCTCCGCCGGATGCGGCCTGCGTCATGCGCTGCTGGAGCTTGGTGGCCTCGGATTGGAGGCGCTGGCGGGTGGTCTCGTCGATGCCGGGCGTGGCGGCGGCGCGCCGACGGGCGGCGAACTCCTTCATGGCGGTGGGCCGGTCCATGGCGGCGATCGCGGCGTCGGTGAGTTCGGCGGGCGGGGGCGTGCCGGCGGTGGGGCCGGAGGGCTGGGCGGGGCGCTCGGTGGAGGCACGCTCGTCGCGGCGCGGGCGCTCGGCACGTGAGCCGGCTCGCGAACCGGAATCGCGTTCGGACGAGCCGGAGGTGGTCGTCGTTGACGCGGCAGACGAGGCGGCGGCGTTGTCGCCGTAGAGCCGCTGGGCGAGGGTTTTGGCGGCGAAGTCGTCGGCGGGCGTGGCGCGGAAGAGCGGGGCGCCGACCTTGGCGGCGAGCTGGAAGGTCGTGAGGCCGTCTTCATCGGCGAGCACGGGTGTGGCGATATCGCGGAAGACGGCGGTGTCGCTGAGGCGCTTGCGGAAAGTGCCGGCGAGGTCGGGGGACTGGGCGGTGCCGCGGATGACCAGGCCGTCTTCGGGGGAGAGGTCGAGCGCATCGATCTCGACACCGACGGGGGCGGCGCCGGCGACGTCGGCCCAGAGCTTGGTCATGGGCCAGCGCCGGGCGCGGAGCAGTTCGGCGTGGGCGGCGCGGCGTTCGGCGTCGGCGAGGCGCTCGGCGATGGGCGGCGTGCCCCCCCCACCGCCGGCGCGGGCGGAGAGCACGGCGTAGCGGGCCGCGGCCGTGCCGACCGGAGCAAGCAGCACGAGCCCGGCGGCAATGGCGACGGCGGCGGCGACGCGCGAGGGCGAGGCCAGGGCCGCGACGGCGCGGTGAAGGTGCGACGTGTGCAGTTCGGGCGAGTCGGCCAGGAGCTGCGCGCCGGCGCGGACGGCGGGGTCGGTGGACGCGGCGACGAGTGCGGCGCCCAGGGCGGGACCGAAGCGGGCGAGCCACGAGGCGTCGGCGGTGTCGGCGCCGGTGACGGCGCCGGGGCGGATCGGGGAGGAGAGCCACAGGCCGGCGCCGGCGAGCTTGACGCTTGCGGGCGGTTCAATGCCCAGGGCCGGGGCGCTCTCGGCGATGGCCTCGAGCACCGCGCCGTCCCAGTCGGGGCCGGGGTCGATGCGCAGGGCGCGGGCGATGGGGCGACGCGGGCCGGCGCCCAGGATCGTGAGCACGCCCGAGGCACGGTCGGGGCGGGCGACGAGCGTGGACGCGGAGCGCGTCGCGAGCGCGGCGAGGGCGGCCAGGGCGATCGGCTCGGGGCACCAGGTCTCGGTGCGCGCCACCGGGGCGGGGTGGGCCGTTGGGCCGGCGACCCACGCGGCGAGGACCACGGACTCGCTGGGCGCGGCGTCCGCGAGGTCAAAGGCGGCGGCGGCGCGACGGTGTGCAGGAGCGGTGCCGGGGAGTTCGGCCTCGGCCAGCAGGGCGAGGGCCTGCGCAAGTTCGCGCCGGTCGCCGGCGCCGGGGGGCGCAGAGACAGCCCGGGCGACGCACCAGGCGCTGGGGGCGACACGCACGATGTGGGCCGGGCGGTGGCGCTTGATGGCCGCGGGGACCGCGGTGGCGACCTCGGCGGGCCCCAAATGGTTCGCGGCAACAAGCGTCGGGCCGGAGGCGGCGGATGGCGCGCGGACGACGACGAGGGCGGCGCCGTCGGCGGATTCGTGCAGGGCAAGCACGAGCGCGCCCGCGCCGGCGCGGGGTGCGCTGGCGGCGGCGGGCGACTGTGGACGGGGCGCTTGGGTCATTCGGGGCGAAGATCGCTGTGAGGCGGAGGTTCGGGCAGGCTTACCGAGTGCGCAGGGAGAGGATGCGGACGGGAATGGTTGAACGATCGAGTTCGGCGACCATTTCCACTTCGAGGCCGGTTCCGGTGTCGCGGCCCGTGACGGTCAATCGGTACACGCTCGAGCGCACCTGTATTTGTGGGTACAGCTCGGCGAGCCGGGCACGGGTGAACGCGGGCACTTCGAGCAGGTCGAGGATGGTCGCAAAGCCCTGCGGCTTGCCCTGGCGCTCGAAGTTGAGCACGTCGGCGGCCGCGGGGTCGAGGCCGGGGAGATACTCGAGCACCGCGGCGGGAGCGGTGTTGAGGTTGAGCTTGCCGGGGGGCAGGTCGGCGGCGGCGGCGACGGGGATGACGGTTTCTTCGAGCAGGGCGGCGAGCTGGGCGTCGGTGAGGTCGGCAGGGGCGGGGTTGATGGTCTGGCCGGCGGAGGTAGCGAGGTCGGAGATATCGGTGCTGATGAAGTCGGCGAAGGTGACGCCGGGGCTGGCGGCGGCGGCGAGGATGGCGCGGGCCTGGTCGAGGTCGACGCTCAGGCGCTGCTGGATGTCCTGCTCGCCGGCGGTGGTGAGGTCGAGGCGTTTCTCGCCGGAGAGGCCGTAGGAGTCGACCAGGGACGGGCCGTCGACGGTGCCGGCGGTGAGGTACTGCGACCAGCCGGCGTCCAGGACGTTGTCGGCATTGTCGGGGGGCCAGGAGGCGTCGCCGTCGTTCTCGTTGGGGTCGAGGCGGCCGTTGAGGTTCCAGTCCTCGCCGCGGACGAGGTCGGGGCGGACGCCGATGACGAGTTCGAGTTCCTGGATGGAGCGCATGGGGCCGTTGCGCGGGGCGTAGGGCGAGGCGAGCAGGGCGTAACTGGCGGACTCGGCGCCGAGCTGGAGCGGGTCATCGTCGGCGTCGATCCAGTCGAGGATCGCGTCGGCGATGTCTTCGGTCATGTTGGGAAGGAGCAGAAGCGACTCGGCGTCCATCAGGTTGATGTTGATCTTGGCGTGGGCGTCGGCGGCGCCTGGAGCGTCCTGCGGCGTGGCGTAGTACGACGAGGTGAACGACGCGCCGTCGAGGTCGCCGGTGGCGACGGCCTCGAGGTCGGTGGTGATGGTCGTGGCCGAGCCGGTGTCGGGGCTGAGGGTGTTGCGCTGGAGTTCGGCGATCGCGGCCTCGACGCCGGCGCGGGCGGCCCACTGGGCCCGCACCTTCGCGACGACCTGACGGGCCTCGCCGGCGTCGCGCCAGGCGGTGGCCTGGAGGCTGACGATGACGACCGCGACGAGCGCGACGATCCACATGACGAGGACGACGGCAAAGCCGCGACGAGCGTTCGGCACGCGCGGGGCGCGCCGGCCGCAGGGGATCGAGACGTGGAGCGGCGCGGAGCGCGTCATCGGCCACCTCCGCCCGGCCGACCACCACCGCCCCCACCCCCACCCGCAGCAGTCCCACCGCCGCCGCCGCCCGCACCGGGACCGCGGTTGCCGGCTCCACCACCGGGGCCCTGACCGCCACCACCGGGGCCTTGGCCTCCTCCACCGGCGCCGGGGCCTTGTCCGCCGCCTGGGCCGCCACCTCCGCCGCCGGGACCACCGGCGCCTCCACCTGCCGTACCTCCGGGCCCGCGACCGCCGCGGCCGCCGCCGCCGGGGATGACGACGCGGCCGGGGCCGCCGCCACCGCCGCCGGTGGCTCCGCCGCCGGTGTTGCCACCGGGGTTCGCGGCGTTGGGGTCCGGCTGTGTGCCGTCGGCGGGGACGGCTTCACTCGGCGTGATGGGCAGGGGCGTGCGGTCGATGGCGACGGTGCGGCGCGCGGTGCTCGTGTAACGGCCGGTGTCGTCGCACGCGACGACGGTGACGCGCACGGCGTGGGGATAGCCGTCGAGGTCGGAATCCCAGGTGTCGCGCCAGTCGGCCTGGTCGGTGGCTTGGATGGTGACGCTCACGATGCCGGGAGTGACGACGCGGGCGACGCCGCCGGCGTCGAGGTATTCGTCGGGGGTCGGGTCGTCGCGGCGCCACAGGACAAGGCCCGGCAGGCCGCTGGTGGGCTCGGCGCGGAAGTGAATCTCGTGGGCGATGGATTCGGGGCTGCCGGTGCCGGGGCCGGCGGGCTCGGGGCGGGTGCGGCGCAGGTCGAGGGCCGAGAGCAGCAGCGTGTCGGTGCGGGCCGGGCCGGTGAAGGTGGCGGGCGTGGGGGCCGCGGCCGATTCGCCGGGGGTGATGAGCACGCGGAAGGAGGCGGGATTGGCGTCGCGGACGATGTTGACGAGGTCGTCGGCGATGACGCTGGCGCCGGTGACGGCGCGTTCGAAGGCGGCGGCGCGGGCCGCGGCCGCGTCGCGCGAGCGGACGGCGGAGGAGAGGGCGGTGACCGTGCCGGCCGCGACCAGGCCGATAAGCACCGTCGCGAGGATCATCTCGACGAGGGTGAACGCGGGCTGGTGGGCGCGGCGGGTCATGGGGAGAGGGGACGGGGCGCGGCTACTGGATGCGGCTGGGGGCGGACTGCGGGCGCCGGTCGGGATCGGGGTCGTCGCCGGGGCGCGGGGCCATGAGGGTGGAGATGGTGAGCGACTGGGGGCGGGCGCCGGTGCGCCAGCGGATGGTGGCGGTGGCGGTGAACGGGGTGAAGTCGGTGCCGCCGGTGAGGGTGAGCTCGTAGGCGTAGTCGTCGAAGGGCGGGTCGCACGGGCCCTCGGCGGGGAAGCGGCGGAGGTATTCGTCCGGGCCGAAGGCCAGCAGCAGGTTGAGCTGCTCGTCGGCGAGCATGGCGGCGACGGCGAGCTTCTGGGCGTCGCCCTGGGCCGCGGTGGCGCGGCCGACGATGCCGAGCATGACCGCGAGCGAGACGCCCAGCAGCACGGCGGCGACGATGACGTCAACGAGCGCGAACGCGCGGGACCGCTGCCGGCGAGGCGTCGCGGGCGGGCGTGGGGCGCGCCGGGTCACCACGGCTGCATCTCCAGGCCCAGGGCGTCGAGGTCGAGTTCGGAGCCGGAATCGGAGGTGAGCGACGGCGGACCGCCGGCGGCGCCGGCGCCCGAGGTCACGCGGGCGCTGGTGCGCCCGGCGGGGAGCTCGACGCGGTAGTACACGGGGTCGCTGGAACGGGAGCGGTCGGCGAGCACCAGCGCGATGGGCTCGCGCTGGCGGTCGGCGGGGACGGTGATCGACCAGGCGGGCGAGGAGCCGGCGGAGGCGGCGCCGGCCCGGGTCGCGGCGCCGCCGCTGGTCCAGGTGTTGGCGCGGAAGCTCGAGCGCTCGGCCTGGGACTGGCCGTACCAGGCTTCCTGCACGCTGAGGCGGTCGAGGATGACGGGGGCGACGACGGGGTCGGGGCGCCAGCCCTTGGTGGGGGCGGCGGAACTGGAGTCGGCGGGGCCGGGACCGGCGCGGTAGACGAGCAGGCGGAGCGAGTTGCTCACGGGGTCGTACTGCAGTTCCATCGGCTCGGGGGCGACGGCGGCCCGCCAGCCGACGATCGAGAGCAGGGCGCCGACGCCCTGGGCCTGGGCGTCGGCCAAGCGCCGGTCGGAGCCGGCCATGCGCGGCACGACGATGCCCGCGAGGACGGCGAGCATGACGATGACGATGATGACTTCGATGAGCGTGAAGGCGGGGGAGCAGCGCGGAGGACGCGGAGAGCGCGGAGGGACGCGGAGAAAACCGAAAGCAGAGGAAGGATGAAAAGAGGAGTCCATTCTGCCCGTCTTCTTTCTACGCTGATTCTCTCTGCGTTCCTCCGCGTTCTCCGCGTTCCGTGCTTCAGGGCTTACGGCGCGACGACGTCGGCGTTCTCGGCCTCGCCGCCGGGCTTGCCGTCGGCCCCGTAGCTGACGACGTCGAAGTCGACGTTCTTCTGGCCGGGGACGATCAGGACGTAGGGCTTGCCCCAAGGGTCGTTGAGCTTGTCGAGCGAGTCGACGTACGGGCCCTTCCACTTGCTGACGTCGAGGTCGGCGGGCTTCTCGAACAGGGCGCGGATGCTGATGTCCGGCGGCAGGCCGCCGGCGTCGACCATGAGGATGCGGACCTGGTTGGCGAGCGTCGCGGCGCTGCTCTTGGCGGCGCCCTGCTTGGAGTCGCCGATGCGTCCGACCAGGCGCGGCACGACGAGCCCCGCGAGGACCGCGATGATGACGATCACGACGATGACTTCGACGAGGGTGAAGGCGGAGGCCACGGCGGTACGCGGAGAGCGCGGCGTGCGCCGGAGGGACGCGAAGGAAGAAGAGGCACGCGCGTTGATGCGAGTGTTCATGCTGATGCTCTTCGCTGCCGCGACGGTCTCTGCGTCACTCTGCGTACGGCTTTGAACGCCGGACATAGACAAGGTGGAATTCATCCGATCATCTCCTGGATCTTGAGGACGACGAGCAGGATCGCCGCGATCACGAAGCCGGCGATGCCCGCGAAAATCATGATGAGGACCGGCGGAAGCACCGCCGTAAACAGTTTCAAGCTCGCCTGGGTGCGGTTCTCGAGCGCGTCGGCGGCGCGGCGCAGCAGTTCCGGCAGCCGGCCCGAGCGCTCCCCCACGCCGACGATCTGGACCAGCAGAGGCGGGAACACGCCGCTGGCCTCGAGCGGCTCGGAGATCGTCTTGCCCGCGGCGACCTGCTCGCAGACGTTCTCGACGGCGTTCTCCATCGCGCGATTGCCCAGCGTGGGTCGGGTCGAGCGCAGGGCCGTGAGGGCCGGCAGGCCCGCCGAGACGAGCGTGCCGAGCGTGCGGGTGAAGCGGGCGACGGCGGCGTCGCGCAGCAGCGGGCCCAGGGCGGGGATCCGCAGCAGCGTGCGGTCGATCGCCAGGCGCGGGCCGGGCTGGGCGTAGAGCCTGCGGAAGAAGAACAGGGCGGCGACGATCGCCGCGATGAGCAGCCACCACCACTGGCCGACGAACTCGGCGATGCCCATGACGATCCGCGTAGGCATCGGCAGCTTGTCGCGGGTGATCTGGCCGGCGAGCGGAGCGATCAGGCGCGGGATGATGACGGTGACGAGCACGATGGTCGCGACGGTCACGAGGCCGGCGAGCACCATCGGGTAGACCGTGGCGCCGATGACGGCGCGGCGCAGGGCGACGTCGCGCTCCATGAGCTCGGCGGCCTGGGCGAGGACCTCGTCGAGCTTGCCCGAGGTTTCACCGGCGCGGATGAGGCTGACGAGCAGTTCGCTGAAGGGCTTGCCCCACGCGGCCGCCGCGTCGGAAAGGGGCTTGCCGTGCTCGATCTGGTCGAGCAGGAAGGCGATCATGGCCCGCTGGCGTTCGGAGCGCCCTTGCTTGGCGCTGGTGCGCAGGGCCTGGGGCAGCGTGAGGCCGGCCTGCAGGGCGGTGGCGAGTTCGCGGATGAGCGAGGCGATCTCGCCGCGCGACATGGTCACGCCGCGGCGCGGGGCGGTGTGGACGTGCCGGGCGTGCGCGGTCTCGCTCGCGCCGTCGGCGGCGCTGGACGCGGCGGCGGCGGCGCCCGAGACGGGCTCGATCTTGACCGGGGTGATGCCGCGCTGGATGAGGGCGCGCACGGCGGCGGAGCGGTCCGGGGCGTCGATGACGCCCACGCCGGCGGAGCCCGACACGGTCTGGTACTTGAAGGCGGGCATGGCGGATCAGCCCCCCGCCGCCGGCGGCGCTGTCGGCGTGACGCCGGGCGCGGTCCCGAAGGCGGCCTCGACGTCCTGGGTCGCCCGCAGGACCTCGTCGACCGTGCTCAGGCCCTGCGAGGCCTTGATGAGGCCGTCGCGGCGCATCGAAACATGGGTCGGGCCCGCGGTCGCGAGGATCTCCGGGGCGCTGGTGCGCCCGCGGGTGATGGCCTCGCGCATCTGCGGCGTGACGAGCAGCAGCTCGTAGAAGCCCACGCGTCCCTTGCAGCCGGAGTTCTCGCACGCGTCGCACCCGGCCCCGGCGAAGCCCATGCCGCCGGGGAACATCTCCAGTTCGCTGCGGCTCAGGCGGTGGCGCACGGGCTCAGAGAGGTCGACCGGGCGGCGGCACACCTGGCAGACCCGCCGGCCCAGGCGCTGGGCGAGCACGCCCTCGAGCACGCTGGCGACCAGGAACGGCTCGACGTCCATGTCCAGCAGGCGGCCGATGGCGCTGGAGGCGTCGTTGGTGTGCAGGGTCGAGAAGATGAGGTGGCCGGTGAGGGCGGCCCGCACGGCGATGTCGGCGGTCTCGCCGTCGCGGATCTCGCCGACCATGACCACGTCGGGGTCCTGGCGGAGGATGGCCCGCAGGCCGGTGGCGAAGGTGAGTCCGCGCTCGGGGTTGACGGGGATCTGGTTCACGCCGGCGAGCTCGTACTCGACGGGGTCCTCGATGGTGATGATCTTGAGGCTGGGGTCGTAGAGCTTGGTGAGCGCGGCGTAGAGCGTGGTGGTCTTGCCCGAGCCGGTGGGGCCGGTGACGAGCACCATGCCGTGGGGCAGGTCGATGAGCCGGTCCATGGACGCGCGGTCGGCGTCGCGCATGCCCAGTGCGGCGAGGTCGAGCTTGACGGCTTCCTTGTCGAGGATGCGCATGACGATCGACTCGCCGTAGATCGTCGGGACGGTGCTGACGCGGATGTCGACCTTGCGGCCCTCGAAGCGCAGGGTGATGTGGCCGTCCTGGGGGACGTAGCGCTCGGCGATGTTCATCCCGGCCATGATCTTGATGCGGCTGGTGATGGCGGCCTGGAGGGGCTTGGGGGGGCTGTTGCGCTCGCGCAGCAGGCCGTCGACGCGGTACTTGACGCTGAGCTTGCGGTCGAAGGGCTCGACGTGGATGTCGCTGGCCTTCTCGCGCACGGCCTCGAGGATGATGAGGTTGACGAGGTTGATGAGCGTCGGCTGCTCGGCCATCCGCCGGACGTCGTCGGCGTCCACGGCCTGCAGGTTGGCGAGCATGTCCTCGTCGGAGGATCCCGGGCCGTCGCCGGCCCCGCCCAGGCGAGCGGCCATGGCCGCGGCGGTGGCGCCGAAGGCGGTGCGGACGAGCTGCTGGTAGAGCTCCTCGGTGACGCCGACGCGCCGGACCGCGCGCCCGGAGACCACGGAGAGTTCGTCGGCGGCCGCGAAGTCGGCGGCGTCGACCATGGCCACGAGCATGGGCGCGCCGGGGGCGTCGGAGGTGAAGCGGATGGGCACGGCGCGCAGGCGCACGGCCTGCTCGGCCGGGACCAGGGCGGCGGCCGCGGGCTCGAGCGCGGGCAGTTCGTTGAGCTTGGCCGCGGGCGCGGCGGTCGCGGCGGACGGCGTGCGCGCGGGCGCGGGCTCGTGGTGCGAACCGTTGAGCGCGGGCTTGGCGTTGGTCGATCCGGCGTCGAGCATGCGGTCGGCAATCACCCCTGGACTCGACTCTTCGGGGCCTCGTGGCCCCGAGCGTCAGCGAGGGGGTTCGCCGACGTCCTCCATCCGTGTTGGACGGGCCCGGGCGTCAAGGCGTCCCGGGCCCAGGTGTTCGAGGCGGGCGCTCAGCGGGGGTTGGCCGGGGGCGGGGGGGCGGGGGCGACGATGACGTCGGCGCCGCCGCCGTCGTTGTTGTTGCCGCGGCGTCGGCGCGGGCGATCGGCGTTGTCGCCGCCGGGCCCGCCGCCGGGCCCGCCGCGCTGCCAGTCCTCGCCCTGCTCGGGGAGCTTGGCCCGCTGCTCTTCGGTGAGCAGCTCGCGGACCTTGGAGACGGTGCTCTCGACGAGTTCGCGCCGGGAGCGGCGGATGCCGTCGAGCTTCTCGTTGCCGCCGCCGCGCATCATGTTGGCGGGGCTCCAGGACTCTTCGGACTCCTGGGTGGCGGATTCGAGCTGGGAGTTCATGGCGGCGATCTCACGGGCGAAGGAGTCCTTCATGGCCGTGAGGCTGGACTTCTGCGCGTCGGAGAGGTCGGTCATCTTCTCGGCGGCGTCGATGACGCGGGAGGCGTAGGTGGGGCGGTAGATCATCGGGAAGCTCTGGCGCCGGAACTCGTCGGCGAAGGCGGCCCGCTTGTCGTCGGGCAGGCTCGACTCGATCTGGCGGGCGTAGCGCCGGTTGGTGTCACGGACCTTCATCGCGGCCTCGCGGCCCTTGGTGAAGAGCTCCTGCATCTTGGGGTCTTCCATCATGGCCATGGGGCCGCCGCCCTTTTCCATGGCCTGGCGCATCGCGGTCATCGCCTCTTCGGTGATCTCGTTGCGCTTGACGAGCTCGCGGTCCAGGTCGGTCTCGTACTGCTCGAGCGTGGCCTGGATCTCGGCCTTCTGCTGGTCGGTGAGGCCGGCCTTGCCGACGAGGTCGACCAGGTCGACGCGCTCGCCGCTCATCAGGCCGCGCTGGATGGTGGTCTCGCGCCGGTGCGTGCGCTCCACGGCCGGGAACATGGCCGCCTGCTTGTCGGTCAGCAGGCTCTTGAGGTCGGCGAAGAACTGCTTCTCGACGGCGGTGCGCTTGGTGCGCAGGTCCTCCATCGCGGCGCCCATGTCGCGCCACACGCTGGGGTCGCGGCTCTCGCGGAAGGCCTCGCGGGCCGACTCCATCTTGTCGCGGGCGGCCTTGGCGACGGGGTTGAACTCGCCGATCTGGGCCTCGAGCAGGGCCTGGGCCGCGGTCTTCTGATCGGCGTCGAGCCCGAGCATCTTGGCGTAGCGGTCGAGCTGGGCCGACTCCACCGGCGGGTCAAACGGGTTGCGGTCGCCGAACATGCCCATCGGGCCGCCCATGGTCATCCGGGCTCCGCCGCCACCGCCTCCCCCGCCACCACCACCGCCGCCCTGGGCGAGCACGGGGGACGCGAGCGCGATGGCGGAGCACAGCGCGGCGATGCGCAGAGACTTGGCAACCAACGGCATGGGGAACCTCCAGGTCGTCCGGCGGATTCGTGCCGGCGGATATCAGCATCGGTCGGGGCGCTTCGCCCCGGATACATGCTCGAACGAGCGGGGCGAACACTTGTTGCGACGAGAAGCGAGACGGCGAACTCTACCGCGCCGAATGCTTTGCGTTGCAAATCATCGAGCCGCGGCGAACGCTTCGCGCCCGGTCGCCATCAAGCGGATGAACTCGTCGAAGAGGTAGCTCGAGTCGTGCGGACCGGGTGACGCCTCGGGGTGGTACTGCACACTGAACAGGGGGCGGTCTTTGAGGCGGAAGCCCGCAAGGGTCTGGTCATTGAGGTGCACGTGGGTCGGCTCGCCGCCGACGGCGCGGAGCGAGGGCTCGTCGACCGCGAAGCCGTGGTTCTGGCTGGTGATCTCCACCCGGCGGGTGAGCAGATTGAGGATGGGCTGGTTGGCGCCGCGGTGGCCGAACTTGAGCTTGTAGGTCTTGGCGCCGACCGCCAGGGCGAGGAGCTGGTGGCCGAGACAGATCCCGAACGTGGGGATGGGCTGGGCGGCCTTGCCGCCGACGGGGACGTTGCCGACCACCGATTTAAGGGTGGCGATGGTGGCCTCGACGGCCGCGGGGTCGCCGGGGCCGTTGGAGATGAACAGGCCGTCGATGGCGCCGTCGGCGTGGAGCCTGCGGATCTCGTCGGCGGAGATGGTGTGCGGGACGACGACGACCTCGCAGCCGCGTTCGGCGAGGTTCCGCAGGATGTTCCGCTTGGCGCCGCAGTCCAGGGCCAGGACGCGGAAGCGCCGGGTGCTGTTGGCGGGGATGACGGTCGGACGCCATTCGCCGAGGGTTTCCTGCCAGGTCTGCCTGCTGGAGCAGCCGACGAGCGGGACGAGGTTCTGGCCGGCCATGCTGGGGGCCGAGCGGGCTTTGTCGACGAGCTGGGCGTCGGAAGGGCGGGGATCGTCGGTCAGGACGCCCTGCATGACGCCGGCGACGCGCAGGCGCCGGGTGATGGCGCGGGTGTCGACGTCGGCGAGGCCCAGGACGTTGTTCTGAGCGAGGTAGGTCGAGAGGTCCAGGGTGGCGCGGAAGTTCGAGTGCCGGCGGGTGAGTTCCCGCACGATGAACCCGGAGACCTGGACCTTCTGCGACTCGACGTCGACGGTGTTGATGCCCGTGTTGCCCACGAGCGGGGCGGTCATGACCAGGATCTGACCGGCGTAGGACGGGTCGGTCAGGGCTTCCTGGTAGCCGCACATGGCGGTGTTGAAGACGACCTCGGCGGGGACGACCAGGCCGCGGCCGGTGGCGCCGAAGGCCTGGCCGTGGAAGACCGAGCCGTCCTGCAGGGCGAGGCGGGCGGGGGCGGGGAGTGGACTTGGCATCGAAGGTTCAGTGTAGACTCGATTCGGCCCCGCTTGGCGTGGGCGAAGCGGTTGGAGGGCGTGATCGGTGAAGGTCTTCCGGATGGAACTGCACGGGCGGCTGTTGGAGTGCCGCGAGGGTGACTTCGGGGGCGAAACGGTCCTGGTGGACGGGCGGTTGGTGTCGGACAAGCCGCTGGCGGGGTGGGTGACGGGGCTGGGGGGCGTGGTGTCGCACTTCTTTGCGATCCGCGACGAGGCGGGGAAGGAGCGGGCGGTCGAGGTGCGGTGGGAGGCGAAGAAGAAGACGCTGGGGCTGACCCAGCGGGTGCGGGTGTTCGTGGACGGGGTGGACCGGGCCGCGCTCGAAGCGGTCAAGGACGCGAGGCGCACGGGGGTGTGCGGCAACTGCGGCTACGACCTCGCCGGGCTGGAGGTGGTCGACGGAGAAGTGAAGTGCCCCGAGTGCGGGCGGCACAACAACGCGAAGGTGGCGGGGGTGGGGTGAGGAGGGTCGCCGAGTGGGGAACGCCACCAGCCGACAATCGCTGCGGCTCTTCGGGATCAGCAGGAAGATCCAAGAGGCCGGAGAACTGCTCAACGTGGACTGGGCGGAGGAGGTTCTCGACGCCAAGACGTGCGGGTACTACTGCACATTCACGGCGAAGAACGTGTATCCGGCGCCCGTCGATCTTGTTCTCAATCGAAGCCCAAAGTCCTCGCTGACGTGGTGTCAGGGGCCACTGATCATCCGAACGACGCTTCTCGAGCGGTTTCGCACGTCCATGGCGCACTGCGCCGTCGGCGAGGTGTACGTCGGGTCCGGCGCGAGCTTCCGACTGGAGCCGGAGTTCAAGACGGTGTACACCGACGCGCCGTGGGAACTGTGGGTGCGGGGAAAGCAAGGCAGCCGCTACATTCCGTGCGATGAATGCGGCAGGGTGGTGTCCATGAACAAGGGGCCGGGGTACGTCCTGTACGACTATCTGCTTGACAACCAAGGGGTGTACTTCGACTGCACGGAGATGTTCATCGACGAGTCGCTGGTGACGGAGTTCGAAGCGCACGCACCGAAGGACCTGCGGCTGTACGGGATCAAGATCGTTGATCAACCACAGGACGGGCTGCCGGTGTGGCCGCGTGGAACGCGGGGCTACACAGGCACTTGAAGGGCGTGGTGTGCAGAACGCGGAGCGGATAACGATCGCGAGCGCGAGGTAAGGGGGGTCACGGAATGGCGACGGGCAAACCGCTGCACAACGACCAGTGACGGTTCACCCGCCGCTCGCGCGGACGGGCTCGTTCACGGCGGTTGCTTGCGATAACCTGCGTTGATGCCCGCCCGGACGGCTTCACTCTTCGGGGACACGCGGCCGGCGCCCACGGACGCCGTGTACGTCCACGTCGCCGTCGAGCGTGGGATCGATCGCGCCGGGGCGAGCGGGGACGACTGGGGGCGCGGCGCGACGCTCACGTACTCGGCGCCGGCGGCGCTGCCGGTGGGGCGACGGGTCGAGGTGCCGCTGGGGCGCGGCAAGGGCACGAAGACCGTGGGCGGGATCGTGGTCGCGTCGGGCGGGCCGGAGCTGCTCGGCGGGCTCGATCCCGAGCGGGTCAAGCCGATCCTGCGGGACGCGGGGAGCGGGCTGGGGCCGCGGCTGGTGGAACTGGCGCAGTGGATGAGCGGGTACTACGTCTGTCCGCTGGGGATGGTGCTGGCGACGATGATGCCGGCCGCGGTGAAAAAGGGCACCGGGGTGAAGTCGGTGCGGGTGCTCGTGCGGGCTCCCGAGGCAGACGCGGCGGCAGCGATCGCGACGTTGGAGGGCTCCGCGAGGCGTTCGGCGGAGAAGGCGTGGGCGAAACTCGGCGCCGTTGAGGCGGCGGCCTTCCCGATTTCGCCCAAGGGGCTTGCGGCCAGGATCGGGCTCAAGACGACGGGACCGCTGAAGGCGATGGTGGCGACGGGGCTGCTCGAGGTGCGCGTTGAACGCGTGGTGGGCGGTGGGGCAGAAGGGCTCGGGGGCGCACAGGACCTCCCGCTTGCGCGGGAGGCTCGGAGGGAAGGCCGGATCGGCGGGCCGCCGCTGACGCCCGAGCAGACGCGGGCGGTCGACGGGATGGCGGGAGCGCTGGGGGCGTTCGGCGTGCACCTGCTTCGCGGCGTCACGGGATCGGGCAAGACCGAGGTGTACCTGCGCGTGATCGCTTCGGCGCTTGACCGCGGGATGGCGGCGATCGTGCTCGTGCCGGAGATCGCGCTGACGCCGCAGACCGCGGCCCGGTTCACCGAGCGGTTTGCGCGCGAGGGCGTCGCGGTGCTGCACTCGGGGCTGACGGCCAGTGCGCGGCACGCGGAGTGGGACCGGATCGCGCGCGGGGCGGCCCGGGTGGTGGTCGGGGCGCGCTCGGCGGTGTTCGCGCCGCTGCCGGCGACGTCGCCGCTGGGGGTGATCGTCGTCGACGAGGAGCACGACTCGTCGTACAAGCAGGACCAACTCCCTCGGTACCACGGGCGGGACGTGGCGATCAAGCGCGGGCAGCTCGAGGGGTGCCCGGTGGTGCTGGGATCGGCGACACCGTCGCTGGAAAGCTGGGCGAACGCCACGCTCAAGGGCTCGGGGGGTGGCGGCGGCGGCGGCGGGGCGGCGAAGTACGCGCTGTGGGAACTGCCGCGGCGGGTCGGCGGGGGCGTGCTGCCGCGGGTCGAGGTCGTGGACATGGTGGAAGAGCGGCGCCGGGCGAAGCTGGGGCCGGCCGCGGGAGCAACAGGAGCGGGCGGAGGCGGGCCGCCGGGGCTGTCGATGGTGGGGCCGACGCTTGACGGGGCGATGCGGGAGACGCTGGAATCGGGGGGGCAGGTCATCCTTCTTTTGAACCGGCGCGGGTTTGCCCATTACCTGACGTGCCGCGACACCCGGTGCGGGTGGGTGTGCGGGTGCGAGCACTGCGATGCGTCGCTGGTGCTGCACCGGGCGGACTGGGGCGGGGCGGCCGGGGGCGGCGGGGACGCGGTCGAGTTTGTTCGGTGCCATCACTGTTTGGAAGAGACGCGGGTGCCGCGGGTGTGCCCGGTGTGCGGCAAGCGGGTCGGTCCGCTCGCGGCGGGGACGCAGCGGGCTGAAGAGGAGATCGCCGAGCGGTTTGGTCTGGCGTCGGGGGGGGACCTGGTCCGGGTGGACAGCGACAGCATGCACGGCGGGCGTGACTACTTCGAGGTGCTGTCGCGGTTCGGGCGGGGCGAGGTGAAGGTGCTGCTGGGCACGCAGATGGTCGCCAAGGGGCTCGATTTCCCGAACGTGCGGCTCGTCGGGGTGCTGGACGCGGACACGGCGGCCAACCTGCCGGACTTCCGGGCCGGGGAGCGAACCTTCCAACTCGTGAGCCAGGTGGCGGGCCGGGCCGGGCGGGCGGGGGCGGGGGGACGCGTGATCGTGCAGACGTTGAACCCGGGCATGGGGGCGATCCGTCTGGCGGCGGCGCACGATTTCGTGACGTTCGCGAACCAGGAACTGGGGCTGCGGGCGCGGGCCGGGCTGCCGCCGGCGACGAAGATGGCGCGGATCGTGGTGCGCGACCCGGATGTGGCGAAGGCGGAGCGGCACGCGAAGGACGTGGCGGGGCTGCTCGCGAGCGAGGCCGCGGCGATGTGGCCGGAGACGACGCCGGGCGGGGCGGGAGCAGCGGCGAGGGGCGGGGTGCGGATGCTCGGGCCGGCGCCGGCGCCGATCGCGCGGATCGCGGGTCAGCACCGGATCGCGATCGAGCTCATCGCCCGGCGGCGGGGCGACCTGCAGGCGCTCTTGGGGGCGCTGCGGGCCAAGGGGTGGCTCACGAGCGATGCGCACACCGCGGTCGACGTGGACCCGGTGGCGCTGATGTGAAGAAGGCACGGAGGCACAGGGGCACAAAGGCACAGAGGCGCAGCGGCGCGGGCCGATATCCTGTGGCGTGATTGTGCATCTCAACGGTGAGTTGGTGCCGCTGGAGCGGGCGCGGATCAGCCCGCTGGACCGCGGCTTTGTCTTCGGCGACGGGGTGTACGAGGGGCTGCGCTCGTTCGATCTGCGAGATCGCGGGGTGGCGCGGCCGCACGTGGTCTCGCTGGAGCGGCACATCGAGCGGATGAACGGGTGCCTGCGGGAGATCGGGATCGCGTACGACGCGTCGGACATGGGACGGATGACGCAGGAATTGCTCGAGGCGAGCGGGCTGCGGGACGCGTTCATCTACTGGCAGGTGACGCGCGGGGCGCCGGGGCCTGGTGAGCCGGCGCGGGCGCGGGTGCCGCGGGGCTCGATGGTGCCGACGGTGTTCGGGATGGCGTCGGCGCAGCCGGCGCTGGCGGCGTTCGAGGGCGAGCCGGCGTCCAAGAGCGCGGTGACGGTGGAGGACATCCGGTGGCTGCGGGGGCGGATCAAGTCGGTGTCGCTGCTGGGGAACGTGCTGGAAGCGATGGAGGCCGACGCGCGCGGGGCGGAGGACGGGATCCTCGTTCGCAACGGCGTGGTCGGCGAGGGGCTGGCGACGAACGTGGTGCTGGCGCTGCCGGGGCCGGGCGGGACGACGGAACTGGTGACACCGACGCTCGAGAGCGCGCCGATCCTGGCGGGGGTGACGCGGGCGGTGCTGCGCGACCCGGCGAGCGGGGCGGGCGTCGTGGAACGGACGGTGCTGGTCGACGAGCTGCCCCGTGCGAGCGAGATCATGCTGCTGGGGAGTTCGACGATGGTGGCGAGCGTGACGCGGCTGAACGGGCGGCCGGTGGGCGCCGGTCGGCCGGGGCCGATGGCGCGGGAGCTGCTGCGGGCGCTGGTGAACGCGATCGTGCGCGAGGCGCAGGCGGCCGGCACGAGCGGGGGCGCGAGCGCGGGTCCGGTCGGGGGGTCGGTCGGGGCGGTACACTCGGCGCGGTGACGCCGGCACATCGCACAATCGTCAAGGGCAAGCGGGTGGTGGTCATGGGCCTGGGCCGCTTCGGCGGCGGGGTCGGCGTGACGAAGTGGCTCGCGAGCCCGGCGCAGGGAGCCGCGCACGTGCTGGTCACGGACCTGGATCCGGCGGAGAAACTGGGCGAGTCGGTCGAGGCAATCCGGGGGCTGATCGACGCGGGCGTGGTGGAATTGCGGCTCGGCGGGCACGCGGTGAGCGACTTCACGTCGTGCGACCTGGTGATCGCGAACCCGGCTGTGCCGGCGCCGTGGGAGAACCGGTATCTCGAGGCGGCCGCGCGGGCCGGGGTGCCGATCGCGACGGAGATCGGGCTGGTGGTGGAGCGGATCCCGCGCTCGTGCGTGACGATCGGGGTGACGGGGACGGTGGGCAAGAGCACGACGACGGCGATGATCGCGCACGCGCTGCGGGCGGCGCTGGGGGCGCAGCGCCGGGTGGTGATGGGCGGGAACATCGGCGGGTCGCTGCTGGGCGAGGTGGACGGGCTCGAGCCGTCGGCGGTGGTGGTGCTGGAACTCTCCAGCGCGATGCTGCACTGGATCGGAGAGCAGAACGTGGGCGGCGGGTGGTCGCCGCGGGTGGCCGTGTGCACGGGCTTCGCGCCGAACCACGTCGACTGGCACCGGTCGGTGGAGCACTACCTCGTGAGCAAGCAGCGGATGCTCGCGCACCAGGGGCCGGGGGACACGGCGGTGCTCGGCCCGGGGCTGGAGTCGTGGGCCCAACTCGCCCGCGGGAAGGTCGTGCGGGTGGAGCGACCGGAGTTTCCGGCGACGTTGACGGCGCCGGGAGCGCACAACCGCCAGAACGCCGCGGTCGCGCTCGCGGCGTGCCGGGCGGCGGCGCCGAAGGTCGACCCCGCGGTGCTGGTGTGGGCGCTGGCGTCGTTCGAGGGGCTGGCGCACCGGCTGGAACTGGCGGCCCGGGCCAGCGTCGGCGGGGGCGAGGTGCGGTGCTACAACGACTCAAAGTCGACGACGCCCGAGGCGACGCTCACGGCGGTGGCGGCGGTGCTGGAAATCCCCGGGGTTGCGCGCTCGAACGTGCACCTGATCGCGGGCGGGTATGACAAGAAGATCGACCTGTCGGCGATCGCGCGGCTGGCGGACCCGAGCGACGGGGCCGGGCCGATCGGCGGGCTGTACACGATCGGGGCGACGTCGCCGGCGCTGCAGAGCGCGAGCCGGGGCAAGGGCGTGCCGTGCGGAACGGTGGAGGCGGCGGTGCGGACGGCCGCGGGTCGGATGCGGGCCGGCGACGTGCTCGTGCTGAGCCCGGGGTGCGCATCGTGGGACCAGTTCACGAACTTTGAGGCCCGCGGCGACCTGTTCCGCACGCTCGTGTGCGACCAGGCGACGTGGGCGGGCGGAAGGGGCGGCTGATGACACGGACGCTGGTGCACGCGAGCGCGGCGATGGGACTGGTGATGGCGATGGCCGCGGGCGGGTGCGGGCGGTCCGGGCGCGAACGGGCGCCGGAAGCGGCAAGACCGGCGCCTGTGCTGGGGCGGCCGATCGCGGCGCCGACGACGGCTCCCCCACTGCCCGCTCAAGTCCCCGATGTGCCTCCGGCACCGGCTGCGCCTGAATTGGCGGCGTTGGACACTCCTCCGGCGCCCGAGGCGAACGCACCAAGGACGGGCGGGCTGCGGGAGGTGTTCCCATCGGTGCGCGTGGACGCCGCGGCCAGGGTGGTCGAGTTCGACGGGATTGTCCCGATCGACGCGTTCGACCCGGACGCACCGCTGGTGTATCTGGAGCTGGTCGCGTGTACGCCGGACACGCGCGAGCACGAGTCGCTCGTAATGACCCAGGCCGACGCGGCCCACGTGCACGCGGCCCTGCTGCTGATCGGGCTGGAGCCGGGCACGCCGGGGTCGTGGGCGTGGGACGGCAAGGACCTGCGGGCGATCGCGCCGACGGGGCCGGAGCTGGAGGTGCGGCTGGTGACCAAGGGGGTGGACGGGGCGGAGGTGTCGGCCCCGCCGCAGGCGTGGATCGTGAGCGCTCGGGACCGGCGTCGCTTCGACTCGGCGGGGACGGGTGCTTGGCTGTTCTCGGGGTCGATGGTGCGGACGCGTCAGGGGCGCGAGGTGTACGAGGCGCAGGGCGCGGGGACGCTCATCGGGCTGACGACGTTCGGGAGCGAGACGATCGCGTGGCGCGAGGTCATCAGCCCCGAGGCGGCGGTGTCGGAGCCGGAGTGGATCGCCGACAAGGCGGTGGTGCCGAAGATGGGGACGCCCGTGACGGTGCGGATCACGCCGGCCAAGCCCCGGTGAAAGGGCGCGGGGTCAGTAGGCGATCTGCAGGTCGACGGAGCGGCGGCGGCCGTTGGTCTCGAGGATCTCGATCGGCACGCGGCGCCCGTTGAGCAGGCCGCGGTCGTAAAGCTCGGTGAGCAGTTCCTGCGGGGTGTCGAAGGTCTTGCCGTCGACGCCGACGATGGTCTGCTCGGGGCGGAAGCCGTCGGTGGCGGCGGGCTTGGACGGGTTGACTCGCACGACGACGGTGCGGCCGTCGACGTTATCGACGACGAGGCCGTAGTCGCGGGCGAGGGATTCCCAGACGCTGCGCCAGGCGACTTCCGTGCGCGAGAGGTCACCGAGGGTGACGGAGAGGTCGGTGATCTGGCCGCCGCGCCACACGCGCAGGTTGGCCTTGTCGCCGGGGCGGTTGACGGTGATGCGCTGGCGGAGCACGCCGATGCTGGGGGTGGGGATGCCGTTGAGGGCGAGGACGATGTCGTTGGTGCGCAGGCCGCCCTGCTCGGCGGGGCCGCCCTTGGCGACGGCGGGGATGACGACGCCGTCGCGGTCGAAGCCGAGGCGGCGCTTGAGGAAGGCGTTCTGGTCGTCGTTGTCGGGGAGGCTGACGCCGAGGTAGCCGCGCTGCACGACGCCGTTGGCGATGAGGGCGGGGACGACGCTTTCGATGGTGTCGAGGGGGATGGCGAAGCTGATGCCGGAGTTCTGGCCCTCGGCGCCGTTGACGCCGCGGGGGTTGGCGGCGGTCGCGATGGCGACGTTCATGCCGACGACGCGGCCCTTGACGTCGACGAGGGGGCCGCCGGAGTTGCCGGGGTTGACGGCGGCGTCGGTCTGGATGAAGTTGGTGTAGCCGCCCTCGCCGATGATCTCGCGCGGGTCGCGCCCGAGGCCCGAGACGATGCCCTCGGACATGGAGAACTTGAAGTTGAAGGGCGAGCCGAAGGCGTAGACGCGGTCGCCCTGCTCGATGATGTCGCCGGTGGCGCGGGCCGCGGGAAACAGGCCGTCGCGGGATCGGACGCTGAGCACGGCGATGTCGGTCTGGGTGTCGACGCCGACGACCTCGGCGGGGACGGCGCGGCCGTCGAAGAACTGGACGGTGACCTCGCCGCCCTGCAGGGCGCCGCGGGCGACGTGGGCGTTGGTGACGATGTGGCCCTGGTTGTCGAACACCCAGCCCGAGCCGGTCTCGGCGCGGCGCATGCCGGGGCGCTGCTCGGGAGAGACCACGGAGATGTGGACGACCGTGGGCTCGACCGACTTGGCGATCGCGCGGGTGGCCGCGTTGATGCGTTCGAGGATGTCGTCCTGGGCGATGCTGGCCCGGGCGACGCGGACCTGCACGTCCGTGCTCGCGTAGCCGATACGCCGGATGGCCTCGGGGACGAGGAAAAGGGTGGCGACGGCGGTGATGAGAACGACCAAGGCGGGGCCGAACGTCGTGAACCGGCGCATGCGTGCTTCGTCCTTAGGCCCGGTGCCGCTGGTCGCCGAGGGTGTTCCCGGCGGGCGCGGTTCCGGGGATGTGCGGCTACTTCGCCGGGCGATTGGCGGCTTGGGCGCCGGCGCTCGACCGGAACCGCTCCGCTTCACCTGGCTTCATGGAGTACGTCCCGCTGCCGACACGGCGCGCCGAGACGCGCTCGCACCAGGCGCGGGCCGCGGTCTCGATGCTACGACCAAGGGCGGCGAGGGGTTCGGCGAACCGCGGCGGGGTGTCGGTGAGTCCCAGAAGGTCCTGGAGCACGAGCACCTGGCCGTGGCAGGCGGATCCTGCGCCGATGCCGATGACCGGAACGTCCACACGCTCAAGGACGCGCGAGGTGACCTCGTCCGGCACGGCCTCCACGAGAATCATGCGCGCCCCCGCCCGGGCCAGGGCCTGGGCGTCGGCGACGACCCGGTCGGCGTCGGCGGCGGTGCGGCCGGCGGCGGCGTACCCGCCGGTGAGGCCGGCCTGCTGGGGCTTGCTGCCGACGTGGCCGCAGACGGGGATGCCGGCGCGGGTCATTCTTTCGATGAGCGGGGCGAAGGACTCGTCGGCCTCGATCTTGACGATGTCGGCGAGGCCGTGGGTGAGGAAGCGGCCGGCGTTGCGCATGGCCTCGGCGTCGTCGGCCTGATAGCTCATGAAGGGCATGTCGCCCATGACGACGCGGTCGGTGGCGCCGCGCTTGACGCCCGCGGTGAGGGCGAGCAGCACGTCGAGCGGCATGTCGATGGTGCGGGCGTAGCCCAGGATCATCTCGGCGGCGGTGTCGCCGACGAGCAGCACGTGCACGCCGGCGCGGGCGAGCCAGCGGGCCGTAGTCGCGTCGTAGCAGGTGAGGCAGGCGAACGGCTCGTTCCGCTCCGCCATGCGGGCGAGCGAGGCGATGGTGACCCGCGGCTCGGGGGCTGGCGCGGCGCCGTTGGACGCGGGTGAGGTCATCGGGTCAAGGGTATGAGGGGGCAAGCGACGGGGTTCGGCGGCGAAACCAGCCGGCTGGAGCGGGCCCGGGCTTGTCGGCACGACCGGCCGCCACCCCGTGCGCGGGCCCGCGCGGGTACGCTTGGCGCGATGACCACGGACGGCGATTCTCTTCTCAGCGGCGGAGGCGCCGCCAGCGTGCTCGACGGGCTCACGCCGGCGCAGCGCTCGGCCGTGACCACCACCGAGGGCCCCCTGCTCGTGCTCGCCGGGCCGGGCTCGGGCAAGACCCGGGTCATCACCCGGCGGATCGCGTACCTGGTGCACTGCGGGGTACCGGCGTGGCAGATCCTGGCCCTGACCTTCACCAACAAGGCCGCGGCCGAGATGAAGGCCCGCGTGGGGGCGCTGCTGGGCGAGGGCCCGGCGTCGCGCGGGCTGACGGTGAGCACGTTCCACGCCCTGTGCGCCCGGCTGCTCCGCCGGTTCGCGCCGGTGGCCAGGCTTCCGGGGCTGAGTCCCAGCTATTCCATCTATGACGACTCGGATCAGCTTGCGCTTGTGAAGGCGACGATCGCGGCGTTGAACCTGAGCACGACGAACTTCCCGCCGCGGAGCGTGCTGAGCCGGATCAGCGCGGCGAAGAACGATCTTCAGGATGCGAAGGCGTTCGAAGCCTCGGCGGGGGACTTCGCGACGCGGGTGATCGCGAAGATCTACGCGGGCTACGAGGCCGCGATGCGCAAGGCGGACGCGGTCGACTTCGACGACCTGCTGCTGCTGACCGGGCGGATGCTCAAGGAGAGCACCGAGGTGCGCGAGGCGTGCCGCGAGCGGTGGCAGTACCTGCTCATCGACGAATACCAGGATACCAACAGAGCCCAGTTCGTGATCGCGTCGCTGCTGGCGGGCGAGCAGACGGCGGAACGCCGGCCGAACATCTGCGTGGTGGGCGACCCGGACCAGTCGATCTACGGCTGGCGCGGGGCGGACATCAGCAACATCCTGGACTTCGAGAAGCAGTACCCCGGGGCGGCGGTCGTGGCCCTGGGGGAGAACTTCCGCTCGACCGAGCACATCCTGCTCGCGGCGGACGCGCTCATCCGTCAGAACAAGCTCCGCAAGCACAAGCCGCTCATCAGCTACCGCGGGGCGGGCGAGCAGGTGGAAGTGGTGCTGTGCCGCGACGAGCACCAGGAGGCGGGGCTGGTCGCCGACTGGCTGCGTGCGGCGAAGGACGACGCGCAGCCGCCGTTGGCCTGGAAGGACCTGGCGGTGTTCTACCGCACCAACGCGCTGTCGCGCGTGGTGGAGGAGCGGCTGCGGGGTGAGGGGATCCCGTACACGATCGCGCGCGGGACGGCGTTCTACGACCGCGAGGAGGTCCGCAACGCGCTGGGGTACCTGCGCGTGGTGGCGAACCCGGCCGACGACGTGAGCCTGGGGCGGATCGTGAACGTGCCGACGCGCGGGATCGGGGACACGAGTTACGAGAAGATCGAGGCGGCCGCGGCCCGCGAGGGCGTGCCGGTGCTCGAGATGCTGCGCGAGGCCGGGACCGTGCCGGACGTGTCGAGCCGGGCGGCGAACGCGGCGGCGAAGTTCGTGGCGATGCTCGACGGGTGGACGGGCTCGGGCAGCTTCATGGGCACCGACACGCCCGCGTCGCTGAGCGAGCTGGTCGAGCGGGTGATCCGCGAGAGCGGGCTGGAGGGGATGTACAAGGCCGCGGCCGGCACGGGGGGCGAGGCGGTGGACGCGTCGCGGGTGGAGAACCTCGCGGAACTGGTGTCGTCGGCGGCGGAGTTCGAGACGACGTACGTGCCGGAGGAGGATGCGGGGCTGGGCGGTGAAGGGACGCCGTTCGGCACGGACGTGCCGCCGCTGCTGGCGATGCTGCGGGCGTACCTCGAGCGGGTGTCGCTGGTGGCGGACGCGGACGCGGTGGACCCGCAGCAGGGCGCGGTGACGCTCATGACGCTGCACGCGGCCAAGGGGCTGGAGTTCCGGGCGGCGGCGCTGATCGGGCTGGAGGAAGGGTGTCTGCCGCACAGCCGGGCCCAGACGAGCGAGCGGGAGCTCGAGGAAGAGCGCCGGCTGTGCTTCGTGGGGATCACGCGGGCGATGGACCGGCTGCTGATCACGTCGAGCAAGTACCGGACCATTCGAGGCGTGAGCGAACGGACGATTCCGAGCCGGTTCCTCGACGAGCTGCCGCGGGAGCACGTGCGGGTGAGCGATCGGAGCGACGCGTTCGAGGGGCTGGACGCGAGCTGGAGCGGGGACGAGGGGATGGCGAGCGACCCGGTGGCCAAGCTGCGGGCCCGGGCGGCGGGGATATCGGAGGCCAAGCCCACCGGCCCGTTCGCGGACCTGGTGGTGGGCGCGACGGTGCGGCACCCGCAGTTCGGCGTGGGGACGATCCGGTCGATCACCCGGGGCGTGAACGCGCGCGCGACGGTGAAGTTCCGGGACGTGGGCGAGAAGACGCTGCTGCTGGAGTATGCGAGGTTGGTGAAGTTAGGATAACGCTGCAACGCGGGAACGCGGGCACGCGATACATAGGAGCATCTCCGAATGGGGCGTTTGCGCATGGACACTCTTGAGCGCTTCGAGGGCTTTGCCACGCGTGTCGTGAGCCTGGCGGACGCCTTGGAGAAGCAGCGGCGATCACGGCGTGTGATTGACCAGCTCACCGGCGCCGGCACCGGCGCCGGAGCGAACATGTTCGAGGCGGACGAGGCCATGAGTCGGGCCGACTTCGTCAAGTGTGCCGCGATCGTTGCGAAGGAACTCAACGAAACTCGGTTCTGGCTCCGGCTGATCACTCGGTGCGGATGGATGTCATCGCAACGGGTAGCCGGACTTGAAACCGAGTGCGACGAACTACGCCGAATCGTCGGCGCCATGATCGTGCGAGCCAAACGCACGTCGTCGGTACGTCCGTCTTGATGTATCGCGTTCTCGCGTTCTCGCGTTCTCGCGATTACGCGTTCGCCTACGCGGGCCTCACCCCGCGGTACAGCTGGCGCACCCGCTCGGCCTGCTCCTTGCGGACGCTCTCGAGCGTTGAGCGCGGAATGCGCCACTGGGCCTGGTCCTCCGTGACGTTCGAGCAGTGCTCGTTGAGCACCTGGTAGAGCATCTTGAACGCGTCGCGGGGCTGGTGCATCTGGTCGAGGGCGTCCACGAGGTCCTGGCGGGTGACGTCTTCGCTGAACAGGTCGAGCAGCGACACTTTCGGGGCACCCGGCGCGAGGCACGCCGCGAGGCGGGCGTTGCACAGGTCGTACAGCATCGACCCCGTCCAGCTCAGGCGCTCGACGAGGTTCTGCTTGTCGAGCCGTGCCTCCTGGAAGAACGCGGCGCTCTCGCGGAACAGCGCGTGGCGGAGCTCCATCGGCAGGAGCATCTTGACGCCGATGCCGCCCTGTTGCAGGAACTTGTTGTTGAGCATGGGCCAGATGACGGCCTGCATGCGGTCCGGGTCACCCGAGACGAGCGTCGGCTCGTCGACGCGGTCGATGACGACGATGATGCCGGCGTAGCCGAACGGGCGCAGGGCACGGCGGAGCCGCTCGAGCATGGCATACCGGGTCTCGTCCGAGTCGGTCGCCGGGAGCACGCCCGGCGTGCGGCTCTCATCGTCGAGCTGGCGGAACGAGCGGGCCAGCGACAGGTCCGAGCGGTTGCCCACGCGCAGCTGGCGCCGGACCTTGTGAGCGAGCGAGAGGTTCCCGAGCCGGTCGACGAACAGGAACTTGCCCAACACGCCCAGCCAGCCGAGCGTGAGGGCCGCCACCACGATCTTGGTGAGCAGGTTCCACTCGAAGCCCTGGTTGTCGTACACCGACCACGCCGCGACAAGGGCCGCGGGGATCCAGCCCCAGTACGCGGCGTATGTCCACGCGAGCAGCGAGCGCGAGCGCCCAAGGCGGAGCAGGCGGCGCAGGCGGTGGCTGCGAGCGGCGGCGCCCTCGCCGCGGTCGTAGACCGATTGCAGCACGAGCAGGTCGGAGCGGAGGCTCTCGTCGAGCTTGCGGGCGGCCTTGCGCGGCTCGGGGCCGAGGTCGATCGACTCGGCCTTGTCTCCTTCGCTCAGCAGGGCGTCGACGATCCGCGGCACGACGCTCAAGAGCAGGCCGTCGATGTGGTCGACCAGGCGGATCTTCTTGAATAGCTCGATCGGCGTGACGCCCTTGCGTTCGCCGCCGGAGCGCTCGAAGAACCGGTCGAGCACGGGGTTGAGGTCGTCATAGGGGATGAGCAGGCAGCGGGCCCCGGGGTTCGCGCTGTTGTGCGACGCGATCCGCTCGGCGAGCTGCAGCCGGATCGCGGTCTTGCCGCTGCCCTTCTCGCCGAAGACGATCGAGGTGCTCGGCCGGGTGAAGTCGCCGGCGATCTTCTCAAAGTCCGAGTGCGCGGTCGGGGCGATTCCCCCGGCCTGGGCGCCCGCGTCGGCGCCGCCGCCCGCCGCACCCGGAGACCACGGCGCGCCCGGGGCGTGGCCGAGCCGCTGGAACACCGGATCCTGGCGGGCTTCCTCGCCCCGGAAGGGGTTCTCGGCGATCTTCCAGTGCTCGAAGAAGCGGGAGAGGTTCATGGGAGGGAGGAGCCAATGGGCAACAGGCAGTGGGCAACGGGGAACCAGTGATCGCGGGTGTCGGGCCCATTGCCAATTGCCCCTTCCCCGTTGCCCCTCATCAATGATCCACTTTTTGACCGAGCATCGGCGCGATCTCGGCGAGGCGCTTGTCGAGGGTCAGCTTGTCGCGGGCCTCGAGGTTCAGCCGCAGCAGCGGTTCGGTATTGCTCTTGCGGACGTTGCACCACCACCCCTGCTTGTCAAAGCAGTCGACGGTGACGCCGTCGAGCTCGTCGATCGTGCCCTGGCCGGCGAACTTCTCCTTGAGCTGCGCCAGGGCGGCGTCCTTGTCCTCGATCGTGAAGTTGATCTCGCCGGACTGGGCGTAGCGGGCGATCGGCTTGACCAGGTCGCTCATCTTCTTGCCGCTGGCGGCCAGGACCGTGAACACCACGGCCATGGCAATCGCGCCCGAGTCGGCGTTGAAGTTGTCACGGAAGTAGAAGTGGCCGCTGAGCTCGCCGCCGAAGACGCCCTTGGTGTCCGACAGGGCCTGCTTCATGAACACGTGCCCGACGCGCCCGCGCACCGGCTTGCCGCCGCCGCGGACGATCTCCTCCGCCACGGCCTTGGTCGAGCGCAGGTCGAACACGACCGCGGCCCCCGGGGCCTTCTTGAGGAAGTGGCCGGCGAGCACGCCGGTCAGGTGGTCGCACCCCACGGCACGGCCCTTCTCGTCGATGATCACGCAGCGGTCGGCGTCGCCGTCGTACACCACGCCCAGGTCGGCCTTCTTCTCGACCACGGCCTGCTGGCACTGCACGAGGTTGGACGCGACCAGCGGGTTGGGCTCGTGGGCGAACTCGCCCTTGGTGTTGTCGAAGTTGATCTCGATGATCTCGAGGTGGCCGGGGTCGCCCAGCACCGACTTCTTGCCGAAGACCTTGGGGATCATCGTCCCGGCCATGCCGTTCGACGCGTCGATCACCACTTTGAGCTTCTTGCGCCCCAGGGGCGACAGGTCCAGGAACGAACGCACGTGCCGGGCGTACGCGTCCCACAGGTCGCGCGTCTCCAGCCGCCCGCCCGCGGGCTGCAACGTCAGCTTGTCGACCGTCGCGGCGTACTTGCGGACCTCCGCCAGCCCGCTCGACTCGCCCACCGGCTTGGCCCGGCGCTTGGAGACCTTGAAGCCGTTGTACTGCGGCGGGTTGTGGCTCGCCGTCACCATCACCCCGCCGGCGCAGTCGAGGTGGTTCACGGCGAAGTAGATGAACGACGTGTCGACCATGCCGACGTCGATCACGTTCCCGCCGTGGTCCTGGATGCCCTGGATCAGGCTCTTGGCCAGGCTCGGCGAACTCTTGCGCATGTCGCGACCGACGACGATGTTCTTCATCATCGGGCTGGTCTCGCCCGCGGCGTGGGCGTCCTGAAGCAGGAAGCGGCTGCAGCCGTACCCGATCTGCCACGCCATCTGCTCATTCAGCGGGTCGGGGTAGGTGCCGCGGACGTCGTAGGCTTTGAACACTTTGCCGAGCATGCTGGCCCTTATCGGGAAAGTGAGGGATGCGATCGGATCGAGGCGGCCAAGGGTAGCCGGTCGCGCATCGGCGCTGCGAACGATTCGGGCTTGGTTCGGTTAATTTTGTTCTTGGGACGTCGGCTCCCCGAAGCTCGAGAGCTCCACAATCCACCCACCTCGGTGACATCGAAGTACGGCTGTATGGTGATCGTACGGTCGCCGGCACAGAGATGTGCCGTACCCAGCACTGTCGGAGCCGGAACCCAGCGGCTTTGGCGTGAGCGCGCACGCGCCGGTACGCTGCCCGCTCGATGACCATCACCATCAACCCGGCTGTGATCGCGATGGCCGTGACGGCGCTCTTCTGGCTGCTCGTGCTGGTCTGCACGCTGCGATCACCCCGCCGGCGAACGGCGTGGAGGCCGCCCGAGGGGTTCATGCGCGACCCGTCGACCTCGCAGTGCACGCACTTGTAAGCGCCGTCACCGGGCCCGCGCGAGGGCTTCGCGGACGATCTCGCGCTTGGCCTCGGGCGCGGTCGCCAGAGCATCCTGGAGCGCGTCCTTCGCGGTCGTGCGCACCGACGCGCTGGCGTGCTTGTTCGCCACGGCCCCGAGGGTGAGCGCAGCGCCGCGATCGGCGTCGCGGACGGGCGTCTGCTCGCGCAGCACGGCCGCGAGCTCGGCGATCACCACGCCCAGTTGCCGCTCGTCGAGCCCCGCCCCACCCGGCTCCTTGAGCAGGCGTCGGCCGATCGCCACGGCCCGCGCACTCCGCCCCACGGGATCTTTGCTGAGGTCCTGGTCGGCCAGGGAGCCCAGCCCCTCCCACGCGCCGATGACGCCCATCGCCATCTCGCGCAGCGACGCTTCAGCGTTCGGATCCGCCGCCTCGGCCCAGCGTGCCTTCATGGGCGCGGTCGGGGCGAACGCCGTCTCGCGCACGACCGCCGGCGCCGGTCGCGGCAGCTTCAGCCGCGCGAGCGACAGCAGCGCCTGCTGCGACACGCCGACGGTCGGATCGGCGAGCACGCTGACGAGCGGCTCGACCACGCTCTCGCGCCGTGCCGGCGGCACACGCCCCAGCGCGCCCGCGCACGACTGGCGGATCGCCGAGGTGGGCTCGTTGAGCCCGGCCAACAGCCGGTCGACCTGCCGGTCGGTTACAAGCACAGGGCCGTCAGCGCCGGGACGCACTTCGCCGACGCCCGCGAGGGCCCAGTACGCCGTGGTGCGAACATCGATGTTCGCGAACGCGGGCTCTGACTCGATGGCCGCGGCCAGGGCGTCAGCGAGCGGCGCGAGGGGGTAGTTGCGACGCAGTTCTTCGATCTTCTTGCGCTTGTCGGCGGCGGTGGCGAGCTCCATCACGGCGCTCTTGACGTCCTGGGCCGGGGCCGGGGCCGCCGCGGGGGGCTGCTTCGCGCCCGGTTGCCCGGGCGCACCGGCACTCTGCCCGGAGGCCGCCCCGCAGGCGCACGCCGTCGCCAGCACCACCCACACGCCCGTCACGCCGCACACGCCTTCGCGCATCGATCTCGTCTCCACGCCGCGGTGCGGCGTACTCACTTCACCCGTGCCAGCACGCCCCTGATCATCTCGCCGATGCCGTCGAACACCTGGTGGACTGGGGCCTCGCCGTACATGTAGGCCGGGGCGGTGATGACGCGGGCCGTCTCGTCCACGGCGGCCTCGGTCACGGGCTTGGTCACGTGCTTCGCCCCCATGCCCGCGACGGCGTCGGCGGCGCCTCGATCATCGCCGAGCGTTACGCTGACCCCCGGGCCGCCCGCGGCCGTGCCGAGCGTCCGGGCCGCGAGCACCGGGGCGATGCAGCACAGCCCCACCGGCTTGCCCGCACCGTGAAACTCCTTGATCACGCGCTGCACGTGCGGCTCCACGGTGCACGCGGCGCCTTTGGTCGCAAAGTCGCTCAGGTTCTTGGCCGCCCCGAAGCCGCCCGGGAACACCACGCCGTCAAAGTCCGCCGCCCGCAGCTGCGCAAGCGGCCGGATCGCCCCGCGGGCGATGCGGGCGCTCTCGACGAGCACGTTCCGCGCCTGGGGCTCGGGCTGGTGCGTGAGGTGATTGACCGCGGGCATGGTGATGTCGGGTGCGAACATCTCGACCGACGCGCCGGCCCGCGACAGGTGCACGAGGCAGCTCACGGCCTCGTGGATCTCGCTGCCGTCGAACACGCCGCAACCGGAAAGAACGAGCGCGACCTTGGCCATGGGGGGTCTCCTCGGACTGGTCATTGTTGGGCCCATGTGCGCACCCGTGCGTGCCGGTCTTCAGGCTGAAAGCCTGACAGGACGTAGCCGGGGGTGGAGCGAGGCTCTGCGAGCGACACCCCCGGAAAGCCGCACCCATTCCTCTCTCTTCCCCTTCGGAATTGCACGCTGAAGGCGTGCCACAAGGCCGCCCCACGCGTGGTTGCACGCCTTCAGCGTGCAATGCAAAGTACGGAAAACGGGAATGGTGCGTCGCTTCCCGGGGGTGGCGCTCGAAGCCTCGCTTCACCCCCGGCTACTTCCTGTCGAGCCCTTCGGGCTGAGGATTTGAATCCACTCCCCCTCACCGCACCTTCTCGCTCACAACCTTCCCCTCGATCACCACCCCCGTGCAGTGGCTCGTGTACTCGAACGGGTCGGCGTCGTACATCGCCACGTCCCCGTCCTTGCCGACCTCGAGTGAGCCCACGCGCTTGTCGACGCCGATGAGCCTCGCCGCGTCGATCGTGCAGCCGGCCAGCGCCTGCTCGAACGTCAGCCCGTTCGCGGCCGCGATCGCGGCCTCGTACAGCACGATCCGCACCTTGGGCACATACCCCTCGAACCCCGAGGTGAACGCGTACGGCACGCCGGCCTCGCGCAGCTTCGCCGGGGTCGTGAACGCCTGGTTCTCCATCTCCCCCACCGCCCGCTGCATGAGCGGGTGCACGAGCACCGGCACGCCCGCAGCCTTGATCCGGTCCGCCAACACGTACGACTCCGCGGCGCTCTCGAGCACCAGCTTGAGCTTGAACTCCTCGGCCAACCGCAACGCCGCGTTGATGTCCTGGGCCCGGTCGCACCGAACCAGCAAGGGCGTCCTGCCCGCCGCCACGTCGGCCATCATCTCCATCCGCAGGTTGCGTTCCGCCGGGTCGGGCTTCTTGTCCGCCTCGTCCTTCTTCTCGCCGGCGTCCGGGGCGGGCGCGGGTTTGTCGGCGTCCTTGGTCGACTTCTCGCGCTTGGCCGCCCAGTCCTTGGCCTTGAGCAGTTCCTCCCGCAGCATCGCGATCGACTTGGCCCGCGTGCCCGGGTTGCCGCCGGAGCGCTCGGCGCCGGGCCCGAGCGTCGCGGCCACCATCGCCATCGGCACCATCACCGCCTCTTCGATCGTCTTGCCGTGCAGCTTGACGACCATCGTCTGGCCGGAGATGAGCTCGCCCGGGGCGTGCCCGGTGTGCACGGTCGTCACGCCGAAGGAGCGCACGAACTCGATGAGCGGCTCCATCGGGTTGTACGCGTCGATCGCCCGCAGCTCCGGCTGGATTGGCCCGGAGTGCTCGATCTGGTCCGAGTCGTGCGGCGTGTTGTAGATGCCCGTGAGCCCGAGCGTCCCGCGCGCGTCGACGAGCCCCGGCGTCACCACCGCGGCCTCCAGCACCGTGTGTCCGGCGGGGATCGGCGTGCTCGCCGCCGGCCCGACCGCCGCCACCTTCCCGCCGGTGATGACCACGACGCCGTCGGTGATCGGCGCACCGGCCATGGTGTAGACGGTCTTGCCTTTGATGGCGACCTGTGCAGAGGCCGCCGAGCAGAACGCCAGAAGAGCTATCGCGAAACGTGCGGTCATGGTCTTTTCCTGATCCGAGCCTCCCGCGCGAGCGGGAGGTGTTGGACTCTCGAACACCGGAGACCTCCCGCTCGCGCGGGGAGGCTCGGATCACTGCCCCTGCTGCTGCTGCACCTGGCTCCGCCACACCCAGCCGCCCTGGTCGCCGAAGCAGCAGAAGTACGGCGCCTGGTCCCGCCCCGCGCCGAAGCCGCCCTCGGCGTACAGCCGGTCGTCGGGGTTGCTGCGGTCGAAGACCTTCACGCCCTCGACCCAGGTCTGCTCGACCTTGGTGTACACGCTGAGCGGATCGCCGCTGAGGACGATGAGGTCCGCGTCCTTGCCCGGCTCGAGCGAGCCGACGCGGTCCCCCAGGTCCATGCACATGGCGCCCTCGATCGTGAGGGCCTTGAGGGCCGCCGCCCGGTCGAGCCCGGCCCGCACCGCCAGGCCCGCCATGCGGAACCACAGGCGCGAGTCGGTGATCCAGTCGTCGGTGTGCAGGCACACATGCACCCCGCCCCGCACCAGCACGCCCGCGTTCTCGTACGCCATGTCGCGGGCCTCGAGCTTGCCCCCGGGTGAGTCCACCAGGATCACCGAGCACCCCACCACGCCCTCGCGACGCCCGTTGGGCCCGGTCTTCTGGGCCGCGGCGATCTCCTCGGGGATCTTGTACGCCTCCGACACGTGGTGCAGCACGACGCGGAAGCCGAACTCGCGCTGCAGCCGCAGCACCGTGGCGATGTCGTCGGCCCGGTGCGTGTGATGATGGATGATCTTCTTGCCCTCCATCGCGAGCACCAGCTGCTCGAGGGCCAGGTCGCGCGCGGGCATCTTCTCGGGGTCGCCGTTGGCCCGTGCGATCTTGCCCTGGTACTCCTGGGCCCGGATGAACTGCTCGCGCACCATGGCCGCGGCCTTGCCGCGCGTCCCCGCGAACGGCGCCGCCCGCATCGGGTTGGTGCCGTTGGCCATCTTGATGCCGCCGGTCGGCTCGCCCGACGCGTCGCGGATCATCATCGCCTCGATCGTGCGCTCGTTGCGCGTCTTGACGTACACCGTCTGACCGCTGAGCAGGTGCCCCGATCCCGGCATGAGGTTCAGCGTCGTCAGTCCGCCCGCCTGGGCCCGGCGAAAGCCCGAGTCCAGCGGGTTCACCGAGTCGTACACCCGCACCGCCGGCTGGATCGTCGCCGCCTGGTCCGCCCCACCCACGCCGCCGATGTGGTTGTGCGTGTCCACCAGCCCCGGCATGAGCACCTTGCCCGAGACGTCGACCGTCGTGATGCCCGCCGGCAAGGTCGTCACGGCCAGCGCGCCCACCGACACGATCTTGCCCTTGTGCACGACCACGACGCCGCCCTCGATCGGGGCCGCGTCCTTGCCGTCCGTCACGATCGGCAGCACCCTCGCGCCGACGAACGCGATCGGCTGGTCCTGCCCGCGCGCCGTCGTCGCCGCCGCCGCCATCGAAAGCACCGCCGCCAGCACCGCACCGATCGCCCTGCGCATGTCTGCCACTCCGAGCCGCACCCACCGAAGCGGCGAGTATACCGAACGCCCCGAACGGCGCCGCGCCACCCGGGACCCGCGAACGCCCCGTCCGCCCCGGCTCGTACCCTCCCTCCCCGTGCCCCTGACGCCCCACCCCAACGCCGACCACTTCGAGGGCGTCTTCGAGCGCATGCTCGTGCGCGGGCTCACCGTCCCGTGGTCCGGCTCGATCTTCCGCAGCGTCACCCCCCGCTACGCCGCGTCCGCCGACCTGATCTCGGGCCTGGGCTCCAAGAAGCACGGCGGGCGCTGGAATCCGCCCCAGTCCTTCCGCGCCGTCTACGGCGCCGGCACGCCCGAACTGGCGGTCGCCGAGAGCCTCGCCCACTCGCGCCGCTTCGGCATCGCCGACGCGGACGCCATGCCGCGGGTGCTGCGGTCGATCGACGTGCGCCTGCTCCGGGCCGGCGACCTCACCGACGGGCTGGTGCGTCGGCGCCTGCGGGCGACGCTCGCCGACCTGGTCGAGGAACCGTGGTTCGAGCGCAACGGAGCCGGGCGCGAGGCCCTGACCCAGGCCGTGGGGCGGGCGGCGTACCAGGCCGGTCTCGACGGCCTGATCGCCCCGTCCAGCCAGTCTCGATCGGGCTTTGTTCTGGTTGTCTTCCCCGACCTGTTGAAGCCGGGCGCCCGGTGCGCCGCGATCGAAGGATCGCCGAACTGACCTCATGCATTTCCGCCCGGCGCGCCTTGACGCACGAAAAATTGCATGCAATAGTTAAGTCAAACCACGCACCGACCGAACTGTCGAGCTCACCCTTGGCACGCGCACCGCACCACACCCCCGACACCGACGCCGCCGTCCGCGCCATCCGCGAGCGGCTCGACCTCACCCAGCCCGAGTTCGGCCGGCTCGTGGGTGTCTCCACCCGCACCGTCGCCTCGCTCGAACGCCCGGACTTTCACCCGCGCGACGAGCTGCGGCGCAAGGTGATGGAGATCCTGCGCCTGTGCAACGCCCTGGGCGACGTCATGCGTCCCGAAACCGTCGGCCGCTGGCTCGTCACGCCCAACCCCGCGTTCGACCACCTCAAGCCCATCGAGCTCGCCGAGCGCGGCGAGATCGACCGCCTGTGGGCCATGGTGCACCAGCTCCGCTCGGGCAGCCCGGCGTGAACGTTAGCCGCCTTCCTAAAGACCCAAATTCGACGATACTTCTTGGCGCTGACGGTTTTTCTGGTAGCCTCGGGGCCGACCACTCGCCGCTGCGCACTCGCGCACCCGCGGCCAGTGGAGGTGTCCGTCGCCCGTTCGTTGTGACGACGCGACGGTTGAATGGAGCATTGCCCATGACCCGTCTGTACGTTGCCTTCGCCGCACTCGCGGGCGCCGCGGTCGCGTCCACCGCCGCCGCCGACGTCGTGACCGAGTGGAACGCCAATCTGCTGGAGTCGGTCGCGTCGACGCCGACCCCGCCGCCGCGGGCCGCCCGCGCGATGGCGATGACCCACGCCGCCGTCTACGACGCGGTGAACTCGATCACCGGCACGCATCAGCCGTACCTCGCATCGTTCCCGGCGGCGCCGGGGGCGTCGAAAGAAGCGGCCGCGGCGTACGCGGCCCACCGGGTGCTGAAGCAGCTCTTCCCCACGCGGGCCGCGGCCCTGGACGAGCAGCTTGCGCTCTCGCTTTCCACGATCGGCTCGGGCCCCGCGGTCGACGCGGGGCGGGAATGCGGCCTGGCGTGCGCGAACGCGATACTCACGGCCCGCGCAAGCGACGGCGCGAGCGTGGCGCCCCCGCCGTACCTCGGCGGGCTCGCGCCCGGGCAGTGGCGGCCGACGCCGCCGACCGAGGCTGCGGGCGTGCTGCCGGCGTGGGGTCAGGTGACGCCGTTCGGGTTGACCAGCGGGAGCCAGTTCCGTCCCCCGCCGCCGCCGGCGCTGGGCAGCGCCGAGTACCGCGACGCGTACAACCAGGTGAAGTCGCTGGGCGGCGCGTTCAGCAACACGCGCACCGAGGACCAGACCGAGGCCGCGTTCATGTGGGTGGCCGGGGCGGGCTCGGTGACGCCGCCGGGCCTGTGGAACCAGGTGGCCCAGAGCCTCGCGGCGGCGCAGTCGGTCGAAGAGAACGCGCGGATGTTCGCGCTGCTCAACTTCGCGACCGCCGACGCCGGGATCTCGTGCTGGGACGCCAAGTACGAGTACTCGTTCTGGCGCCCGATCACGGGCATCAACCTGGGCGACACCGACGGCAACGACGAGACCCTCGCCGACCCTGACTGGGTGCCGCTCATCTCGACCCCCGCGTTCCCCGCGTACACGAGCGGGCACAGCACGTTCAGCGCGGCCGCGGCGTCGATCCTCGCGCAGTGGTTCGGCTCCGACGAATTCGAGTTCAGCATCACCAGCGACGGCATCACCCGCTTCTACACCTCGTTCTCCGACGCGGCCCACGAGGCGAGCATGAGCCGGATCTACGGCGGGATCCACTGGATCTTCGACGGCGACTGGGGCAATACGCAGGGGTACCAGATCGGCGAGTGGATCTTCGACCATTACCTGCAGGTGCCCGCGCCCTCCGCCCTGGCGCTGCTGGGCGCCGGGGCCGCGCTGGTCGCACGTCGCCGGCGCTGAACCGCCCGCGGCGACAACGGACGAATGGGTCTGGGGCGGCGGGACGGGAGAGAGACCTGTGCCGCCGCCCCGCCGTATTTTTCGCGCGCGGGCTACTGTCGCCGGACATGCGCTCGATCACCCTGATCACCACCGGCGGCACCATCGAGAAAACCTACGACGACCGCTCGGGCGTGCTCGCCAACCACCGCTCGATCGTCCGCAGGATGCTCCGTCGGCTGCGGCTCGAGGACGTGTCGCTGAGCGTGATCGAACTCATGAGCAAGGACAGCCTCGAGATGACCGACTCCGACCGCGAGCGCGTCGCCGAGGCCGTGCGCGTCGCGGGCGGCTCCAGCGAGTTCGCGACCGAGACGAGCGGGATCGTGATCCTGCACGGCACGGACACACTCGCCAACACCGGTGAGCACCTCGCCGCGACTCTCAAGCCGCGTGTACCAATCGTGCTCACGAGCGCCATGCGCCCGTTCGAGATGGTGCGGTCGGACGCGCTGCAGAACCTCACCGAGGCCCTGTTCGCCACCGGGGCGCTCGCGCCGGGGGTCTACTGCGTCGCGCACGGGCGGGCCCTGGCGTTCCCGGGCGTCACCAAGGACCGGGCCGCGGGGACGTTCGTCAAGAACGCCTGACGGAAGCGACAACGGCACGAAGGCACAGAGGCACAACGAAAGCAGGCACAGGGGGCGTACCCGCTGTGCCTGGTCACTGTGTCCCTATGTGCCTCTGTGCCGTCGTGCCTTCCGCGATCAGCCGGTGATGCCGGTGATCTTCACCTTGGAGTACCGCTGGCGGTGGCCCGTGCGGCGCTTGTAGGTGGTCTTGGGCCGGTGCTTCTGGATGTAGAGCTTCTCGCCCATCACCAGCGGCTCGACGACCTCGGCGGTCACCTTCGCGCCCGCGACGTACGGCGTGCCGACCTTGCCCCCCACGAGCAGGACCTTGTCGAACGTGATCTGCGTGCCGACCGCGGCCTCGCCGCCCTCCACAAGATCAATGGTCACTTCGTCGCCCTGGGCGACCTTGATCTGCGTGCCGGAAGCTTCGATGATGGCGTACATGGTGAACCTTTACCGAACAGTCGTCCACAACCGGACGGGGCGGGCAAGGGTGCCCGGCTTGTGACCCGGCGGCCGATGGGGTCGAGAGGATAGGAACGGTCCGGGCGGGGAACAAGAGCCGGGAGCGCACGCGACCGGCCTCGCAAGCGCCCGTACTTCAGGGGCGCTTGACCCACGAGGGTCGGCGTGACCCGTCGCTCGCGCTTCGGGCCCTTAGGGCCTTACACCCCCGCCTCTTCCTTATCCCGGCTCTGCCGCTCGGCCCGCTTGCGCATGCTCTCGTCGAGGATGCGCTTGCGCATCCGCACCGTCGTCGGCGCGATCTCGACGAGCTCGTCGTCCTCGATGTACTCCAGGCACGCCTCGAGCGTCATCTTGCGCGGCGGCTTGAGCACGACCGTCGCTTCCTTGCTCGCGGCCCGCACGTTCGACAGGTGCTTAAGCCGCGTGATGTTCACCACCAGGTCGTTGTCGCGGTTGTGCTCGCCCACGATCTGGCCGGCGTACACCTTGTCGCCCGGCGACACGAACAGCACGCCGCGTTCGGCCATGAGTTCGCACGCGTGCGTCGTCACGGCCCCGGTTTCGTTGGCGATGAGCACGCCCTGCAGCCGCCGCTGCGGCCCGCCGCTGACGGGGGCGAAGCGCTCGAAGGTGTGGTGCATGATCGCCTGGCCCTGCGTCGCCGTGAGCAGGCGGCTGCGCAGGCCGATGAGCCCGCGGGCGGGGATCTCGAACTCCATGTGCGTCACGGAGTCGCCGCGCGGCTCCATGCTCTTGACCTCGCCCTTGCGCGACCCGATGAGCTCCATCGCCGAGCCGACAGCGTCGTTGGGCGCATCCACCACGAGCCACTCGATCGGCTCGTGCATCACGCCGTCGATCTCCTTCACGACGACCATCGGCTTGCCCACGGCCAGTTCGAAGCCCTCGCGCCGCATCGTCTCGAGCAGGATGCCCAGGTGCAAGAGGCCGCGCCCGGAGACGATGAACTCGTCGCCCGCGCCCGACGCCTCGACCCGCAGGGCCACGTTGCTGCGCAGCTCCTTGTCGAGCCGCTCGCGGATCTGGCGGCTGGTGACGTACTGGCCCTCGAGCCCGGCGAACGGCGAGTCGTTCACGCGGAACACCATCGTGAGCGTCGGCTCGTCGACCTTCACCGGCGGGAGCGGGGACGGGTTCTCCAGGTCCGCGATCGTGTCGCCGATGTCGACGCACTCCAGGCCGACCAGCGCGCAGATGTCGCCGGCGATGACCTCCTGCGTCTCCTCGCGCCCCAGGCCGCGGAACCGCAGGATCTTGGCCGGCTTGTCGGTGAGCTGCTTGCCGTCGCGCTTGATGACCGCGACCTGCTGGCCGTGCCGGAACCGCCCGTTGAAAACGCGCCCGATGCCGATGCGCCCGACGTAGTCGTTGTAGTCGAGCGTGGTGATGAGCATCTGCAGCGGCTTGGTGTCGTCGACCTTGGGGGCGGGGATGTGGCCCACGATCGCGTCGAACACCGGGCGCATGTCCGCCTGGGGGTCGGCGGGGAGGTGGTCCTTGCCCGAGGCCGCGACCGCCGCGGCCTGGTCCACGGTCGCCCAGCCCGAGCGGCCCGAGGCGTACACGATCGGGAAGTCCAGGGCGTGGTCGTCGGCGCCCAGCTCGACGAGCAGGTCGAAGACCTCGTTGATGACCTCGGCGATGCGGGCGTCGGGCCGGTCGCACTTGTTCACCACCACGATCGGGCGCAGGCCGAACTCGATGGCCTTGCTGAGCACGAACCGCGTCTGCGGCATGGCGCCCTCGGACGAGTCGACCAGCAGCAGGCAGCCGTCGGCCATGCGCAGCACCCGCTCGACTTCGCCGCCGAAATCGGCGTGGCCGGGCGTGTCGATGATGTTGATGTGGAACTGCTCGGGCTTGCCGTCGCGGGTTCGCATGTACGCGACCGCGCAGTTCTTCGACAGGATCGTGATCCCCCGCTCGCGCTCGAGCGGGTTGGAGTCCATGATCAGGTCGTGCTGGCCGCCGGCGAGCTTCTCGAGCTCGCCGGCCCGGAAGTTGCCCGACTGCTTGAGCAGCTGGTCCACCAGCGTGGTCTTGCCGTGGTCGACGTGGGCGATGATCGCCACGTTGCGGATGATCGCGGGGGTGATGTCTTTGGTGTCGAGGGCCATGCGTCAAACCGAGCGGAAGGGGAAGCGGCCGCCCCGTGCCGACCGGAGGATGCCCGGCTGCCCGTCGCGTGCCCGCGGTTTCACGTGAACCTCTCGAGGTATCCCGCCGCGGAAACCACTTTATGCGCGCCGCACCCCGCGAACGCGCCCGGGCCCGCCTCGGCGGCGTTATCTGCCCTTGCCGCCCTCGGGACGCATGAGATTTACCCGCACAACCCCGTCGATCCGGCCCCCATGCCCGATGTCGAAGTTCCAGCGAATTTCGTCGACCCGCGACAGCACCTCGCGCCAGTTCCCCAGGTCGGGCACCGCCGGCGAGATGGCCCGGGCCAGCGCCGCCGGCCGCACCACCGCCTGCGACAGCACCCGACCCGGCGCGTCGGCCTCGAGTGCGCCCTCGCGCAGCTTCGCAACCATCTGCCCCGACTGCTCACGCCCCGACGGGCCGGTCTGCGCCTCGCCCGCGGCACCGATCAGCCACCACCCGGGCGCGCGATCCGGGGTGTACGCCCAGCTCAGCCACACCGACGGCCAGTTCAGCCCGGACAGGCCCGCCCACGCCGGCACGGACAGCGACCGCATCGCCCGCGGCGCCACACCCGCGAAGTTCGCCGCCCCCGGACCCGCCGCGCCGGCGCCGCCACCACCTGCCACCTGCGCGGGGTCGAGCAGTTGCACCACCCCGACCATGAACGCGTCCGCGAGCGGCGCCACTTTCATCGGGTCGCTCAGCCGCAAGGCCGCGCCCACGCTCACACCCGGCGCCGCGGCCGACGGCTCCATCACGACCATCTGCCCGCTCGCCAGCGCCTGCTGGAGAGGGTCAGGCATGCGCACCGCCGCCAACACCGCCGCGAGCGGCGCCTGGCGCAGGGCCGCCTTCGTCGGGGGGTGCTCCACGATCGCGATCAGCGCGCCGGGGAACGCCCGATCAAGATTCACCGACGGCCCGCCCGCGCCGTCCTTGAGCAGTTCCTCCGCCCCCGGATCCCCCATCACGCACCGCGCCGACACGCCCGAGTCGTCGGCGCTCAGCGAGATGGCGGCGTACGCGGTCCATGCCGGCGCCGCCCCCGCGTCGCCGGGCGTCATCGCGTCGTCCATCCGCACGAGCACGATCGCGTCCGCGTCGCCCAGTTCCTCGATCGCCTTGGCGACCGGCGCCATCGACAGCGTCGTCTCACCCGCCAGCGGCTGGTCGTTCACCCCGCGCAGCACGCGGTCGAACAGCTCCGGGCGCTGGCGCGGACCGAGCACGAGCACCCGCGGACCCTGGCCGTCCTTTGACCGGTGCACCGCCAGCTCATACTTGCCGTGCTCGAGCGACCGCAGCGGGTGGCCGGCGACCTCGCCGCGCGGCGCGGCGTCGAGCCGCTCGAGCAAGCGCTGGTCGGTGGCGCTGTCCACGCGGCTGAGCACCGCCCACGCGGGCTCCGCCCCCTGTTCCGCCGCCGACAGCCCCGACACGATGATCATCACCTGCCCGCCCACCAGCGCGTCGAACGCCTCTTCGCGCGCCAAGCCAAGCCTGGTGGCGAGAGCATCCCACGACGAGCGCGTCCCCGCCAAAAGCCCCGCCCGTGACAGCAGGTCGCGCATCGCCGTCCCCGCCGGCGTGGCCCGAAGCCTCGCGGCGTCCTTGATCACCAGCACAACGTCCGCCGACGTGGGCGCCTGGCCCGCCCAGGCGCTCGGGCCCGACTGCGGCCCCTGGGCCCGCGCGGAGGCGCTTGCCAGCACAAGTGCCAGCGCCGCCGCGAGCCGCAGGATGAACACAGCGCATCGAGAGGTCATCGAGTCCGCCACGGTGGAGCAACGGGACAACGAACAGCCGGAATCGTCCGCGGGGTCAACGCCGTCACCGGAGATTTAGTGCGGCGCCGGCGGCGTCACCGGCTTGGTCTCGAGCGTCCGCGCGGCGACGTAGCGGTCGTGGAGAAATTCCGCCTTCAGCCGCACGAACGGGGTCGTCGCACCCGGTCCCGGCCCATCGCCGGCGGGCGTCGTCAGCGTCAGCACGGGCGACGCCCAGCATCCGCCCTGGACGCACCCCTTCGGCTGGCACGCCACCGGCACCTCGAGCGACGGGACCATGCCCCCCACCGTCGCGATCTGCGAGCGGATCGTCTGCAGGCTTTCGCCCACTTCGGTCTCGGCGTTGTCGATCACCGCCGACAGCGGCGCCGCGCGCCCGGCCCAGGTCGTCTGCTCCGGGGCCAGGCAGTGCAGCGTGTACACCGCGCCCAGGAGCATCAGCAGCCCCGCGGCCACCGACAGCCGCCCCGCCCAGATCCAGCGCCGCTCGGCCACGTCGGTGAACGGCCGCTGGGCGTCCACGCGCGACAGGATCGCGGCCGACAGGTCCGGCGCATCCACCGGCGTCCGCAGCGTGTTGATGACGTTCTGGATGTCGTGGAGTTTGCCGCGCTTGGCCTGGGCCGCGGCCCACGGATTCCCGGCCGGGACCGAGCCGCCCACGCCGCCGCCAACACCCCGACCCACGCCGTCGCCGACGGGGCCCGGCCCCCCCGCACGACCCGCCATATCTCCCGGCGTCATCTCGGGGGTCCACCCGGCGCTCACAGGAGCACCTCTTCGACCCGGCGCTCGTGCCAGCCAGACGCCTCGAGGGCGTGGCGCATCCGCTTGCGGGCGCGATGCAGGTGGCTCTTGATCGTGCCCTCGGGCATGTCGAGGTATTCGCTGATCAAAGCGATCGGCCAGTCGAGCTGGTGGAACAGCACGACGATCTCGCGCTGCTCTTCGGGCAGGGCCGCGAGCGCCTTCACCACGGCCGCGGCCGCTCCCGTCCGGGCCTCGCTCGTCACTGCGCCGGCCTCGGGCGACGCCCACGCCGCGCCGAACGCCTCGACCGAGTCGCTGTCGTAGCTGGGCTTGTGCTTCTGCATCGCGTTCACGTACAGCCGCTTGGCGATGGTGAACAGCCAGGTGCTGAAGCGGAACTTGAAGTCGAAGCGGTTCAGATTCGTCAGGGCACGCACGAACGCGTCCTGCACGATGTCCTCGGCCACGTCCGGCCGCCCGGAGATCCGCAGCATGTACGCGTAGAGCGAAGGCTGGTACGCCTTGATGATCCGCTCGGCCGCCCGGCGATCGCCCGCCAGGGCGCTCACGATCAGGTCGCGTTCTTCGGGACGGGTCATCGTCGAGAGTGTACCTTCGCCCGCGTCGTCCAGTTGCGAAGCCTGCCAGAACGCCACACCAAGTTTGGTCTTTGAACGGTTCAGGGCGGCGGGTATCGGGACCTTGCGGGCGGATTTCACGCGTCACCCCCCCGGTGACCGGGATGCCCGGACCGCGCCGCGGGCAAGTTCCGCCGGATGCCGGGATTTTCCAGGAGCGTTCGATGCCCGTTCACCGGGGTGACTCACGCAGCGAGCTCGAGGGCTTCGTCCTCGGCCTCGTCTGGCAGCTCGGGCCGTGCAGCCCCTACGACCTCCGCCACCACATGCAGGCCTCCCCGTCTACGCAGTGGAGCGCCAGCGCCGGGGCCATCTATCCCCTGCTCAGGCGGCTGGAGACCCTCGGCCTGCTCCGCTCCAAGGCCCGGCGCACCGGCAAGCGGGCCCGGCGCGAGTACGAGTTCACGCCCCGCGGCGTCGCCGCCCTGCAGCGCTGCGTCGGCCCCCCGCTCGCCCCCGAAGCCGTCACCGTCGCGCACGATCCGCTCCGCTCCCGGGCCCGATTCCTGGGCGCCCTGTCCCAGGCCCAGCGCTCGGCCTGGGTTGCCGCCGCCCGCGCGGCCCTCGACGAGGTGCAGCGCCGCGTGCGCGAATGGGACGCCACCTTCGGCGCCCGCCCCGGCGGAGCCGCCATGACCGCCAGCGGTGAGCTCGACGTCCGCTCGCGGCGCGAGTGCCTCGAGCACGTGCAGCGCGAGCTGGACGAGCTGACCGATCGCCCCCTCGGCGCGACCGTGCGACCACCCATACGGTTCGCCCGACCGTGACGCTCCCCATCTTCAACTTCTGGTTCGAGCTCGTCCTGCTCGCGATCATCGCGTGCCTGCTCGTGTACGCCGTGATGCGCGTCCGGGGCACGTTGGGACGCCTCCGCCCGGCGGACGCCGCGACGTTCCTGCGCCGTCACGCCCGGCGCATCTGGATCCTCATCGCCGGCACCACCGTCATCCTCGTCGGCATCATCATCTCGCCCCTGCCCGGGCCGGGCTTGAGCGTGCTCGGGCCCATCGGACTGGCGATCCTCGCCAGCGAGTTCGTCTGGGCCCGCCGGCTCGCCGCCATGATCAAGGAGCGCAGCGGCCCGCTCCGCGACGCGACCCAGCGGGTCGCCCAGCGGACGCCCCGCTGGGTCGTGCTGCCGGTGTGCCTGGGCTACTGGTCCCTCACGGTGCCCATCGCCCTGTTGACGCCCGTGCCGCAACTCGTCCTGTGGCCCGCGGCGTCCATCCTCTTCGCGCCCGTCTTCCTCTGGGCCTACCTGGTGCTCCGGGGCGCCCGCTGACGCGCGACTCGGGTCAGCACCCGCTCACCACGGCCTCGAACCAGTCGTTGATGAACTCGCTCACGTCCGTCGAATTGACGACCCCGTTGGCGTCCCAGTCGGTCACGAGCGTGCCCGCTGTGGTCTTGGAACCACGCGTTGGGACGGCACGCCGCCGGCACCGTCACCGGGAGCTCAATGGGCGTCTGAACGATGGACCGAATCGGGGCGTCAGGTCACGTGCACGAGTCGCCGGTGAGCGCCACCTCGCCGGTCGCCAGGTCACGCCTGGCGAGCCCCAGGGCCTCGAGCGCCAGGATCGCCGCCTGCTGCTCGGCCTGCTTCTTGCTCTGGCCCCAGACCGACGGGAAGCGGCGCGTCCCCAGTTCGACGCACACCTCGAAGCACTTGGCGTGGTCCGGGCCCTTGTCGTCGAGCACGAGGTAGCACGGGCTTTCGCCCAGCGTCCGCTGCGCGTACTGCTGCAGGATGCTCTTGAAGTTCTCCTGGTGCCCGCCCACGTGCGTCCGCAGGATGATCGGCGTCAAAATCGGCTCGAGGAACGCGGCCGCGGCCGAGTAGCCCCCGTCGAGATACACCGCCGCCACCACCGCCTCGAACGCCGCGGCCCCCAGCGAGCTGGGAATCTGCCCGTTGGACTGCATCCCCTTGCCCAGCTTGATCCGCTTGTCGAGCTCCAGGCTCTTGGCGATCTGCGCGCACGTGTGCCGCGACACCACCGCCGACTTGATCTTCGTCATGTCCCCTTCCAGCAGCGTCGGGTACTGCCGGAAAATGAGCGAGCACGCCACCAGGCCCAGCACGGCGTCGCCCAGGAACTCCATCCGCTCATTGGAGTCCAGCCGAGACTCGCTCAGCGACGCGTGCCGCAAAGCCAGGTCCAGCAGCGCGATGTTCTTGAACGGATGCCCCACCCGCTCGGCGACCGCGGCGACCTGCGGGCACAACTCTTCGTTGCCGGCCGTCGCGGGCAGGTCGGGAGCGTCCTGCCGCGCGGACGCCGCATCGGTCGCCACGCTGTTCACGGACGTCTCGCGAGCGCCAACCCCCTCCTCCGGCGCCAGAGGCGCAGAATCGGCCGGTGCTCGGCCCTTGGCCGTTGAGGACTTCGGGCGCCTGGCGCCCGGACGCTTCACTTTGGCTGTCGGCATACGCGCAACCGATCCCCGTCTGGGCGCCGTGCGGCGGCTCCCGCGACCAAGATCCGACCTCCGACATCGCTCTCGCGATCCCGGGCCGGTCGCGCGTGCTCGCTGGTCGAACGCGGAGAGTCCCTCCGGCTCTCCGACGCCGGCCAGCGAGCAAACGCGGCCGAACACTCCCCGGGTCCGCACGCCCGGGTCTTCCAAATGTACCCCGAGAAACGGGTACCAACGAGCCTACCCGCCAAAAGGCATCATTTTGGCATTATCGCTGGTTTGCACCCAGATTTGTGGATCCAAACAAAGTCCGTTCGCGCCGGCCAACAATGGCCGTCCTCGCTCCCGGGAGCGTGTTTTCCCCCGCCCGCTCGCCGCCGCTCCCCCACAGGCTACTATCTCGGCCCGGCGCGTCCCGCCGGGAGTTTGACTTGCAGTCTCGGGAGACAGCTATGCACTACCCCCATCGGGTGAGCCGTCTGAAGCGCAAGCGGGCCATCGGGTTCCGCGCCCGCATGAAGACCAGGAACGGGCGCAAGATGATCAACCGCAAGCGGAAGGCCGGGCGTTCGCTGAACGTCGCCGACAAGTAATCCGCCGCCCGCGGCCGGTACGCCGGCCCGGATCCACCGATATTCCCGCCCAGGTTGCGCGCTGGCGCACCGGGCGACCAGAGCGCCGGTCGCGAGAGCAGGGCTATGGCGCGTTGCCGCGTTGACGAGTCGATTCAACGCACCATCATCGACGACTTCGCCTTCCCCCTCGGCGTTTACCCCGTCGAGCCGATGTCGCCGCGCCAGGGCTACACCGTCTGGTTCGAGCCCGCCGACGGCGACGACGAGGACGACGACGACACCGGCGACGCCGGGGCCCAGTGGGAAGAGTGGCCCGACCGCTACGTCTTTGACATCGCCGTGACGTCGACCCGGCTCGAGGCCCTGGTCCGCCAGTTGCTCGCGCTGCTCCCGCCGCGGGTATTCCCCATTCTCGACGTCCTGGGCGCCGACGCGTACCGCGAGGTCGACCCGTACGTCGCGTACGACCCGATCGGCCAGGAACACATCCTCGATGCCCTGCGCCGGTACCGCGGCTACTTCTTCGAGGACGGCCTGGTCGGCTTCGGGGCCATGTCCGAAGACCCCTTCCTATATGTCTTCGTTGACGAGCACAAGATGGTGACCGTCCGGGTCCAGGCGGACCACAAGGAACGTCTTGAGGCGCTGCTCGCCGCGTTCGACCTGCCCCCCGTGGAGAAGGTCGCCGGCGCCGACGCCACGGTCCACGAGCATCGCGGCGTGCTCGACGCCCCCGAGGGCCGCCCCGACCTGCTCACCGCCGAGGAGATCGTCGAGGAACTCCGCGACGAGTGGGGCCTGGTCCTGAACGTCGACCCCTCGGGCAACACCGACGACGACGGCAACGAACTGGGGATCACCGGCTGGCGGTGCATCATCCGCTTTGAGCCCCCCATCCCTGAGCCCGTCGAGGACGAGTCGCAGGACGAACGCTCCGCGCAGCCCCAGCCCGCCAAGGCCGGGTCATCCCCCGCAACCGACACCCCCGCCTCGGGAGAGGCCACCCCCGCCACCCCCGCAGCACCCGCCTGGCGCTACGCCGAGATCCTGCTCACGGCCGACAGCCTTGCGGACTGCGAAAGGATGGCCCTGGAGATGGCCGAGCGCATGGTCCCCGCGGAGGACCGTGACCGCACCCGCACGGACCCATCGGCCGCGGACCTGCCCGGGATCCCCGCCGACGACCGCGGTCTCGCGGTCGACGCGGAACTCGGCCGACTGTTCATGGTCCAGGCCGACCGACTGACCCCCGAAGAGCTCCTCGAGGCGTACGCGGCCATGGCCGAAGGTGATGAATCGGGCGCCCATGCGGGCAATGGGGCGACCGGGCCGGCCGCCTCTGGCCAGGCGTCGGGCGCGGGGGCGACCGGCGTGACCTCCGGCGAGGCGGCCAAGGGCAAGGCGAGCGGGCCAACGGTCCAGACCGCGCGCGTGTGGCGGGCTCGCTGGATGGGCTGAGCCGCGCGGCGAGCCCGATCCGAAAATCTCTAGGTCCCGGCCCCGGTTGGATTTGCGTTGCGAGGTCGGCTTGGGTATCTTCCCGCCTTGCTTTCCGGACCCCCCCCGGTCCGCGGGCGATCGCGCCGAGCCACAGGGCAGGCCCCGTCCGGTGAAGCAAGTCGATTTCCGGACGCGGGTTACAAATGCCGCGGCGTCCGGGAACCGACGGTGAGTGTCCACGAACCTTGACAAGCGACGGGTCCAACAACCACCCGGCGCGTACCTGGAGATGGCGAATGCGGCCAGAGTCGAATCGGACAACGACCCGGATCGTCGGCGCGATGCTTGTTGCGGTCGGGGCCGCGCTCAGTTCGTCCGCGGTGCTCGCGCAGTCGGCGGCGCCGGCGACGCAGCCGCTGGGCGCCTCCGCGCCCGCCGCCGCCCCCAGCGCTTCGCTCACCCGCGTCGACACCATGCTCAAGAACGGTCAGGTGGTCGCGGCCAAGGCCGAGCTGGCCAAGATGCTCCGCCCGACCTCCGGCGGCAAGACCGGCTACGAGTCGCTCTCGGGCGCCGACCAGAAGCGGGTCATGGACCTCTTCAAGCAGACCGAGCGCAGCGTGGCCGCCCTCGACCCCGTCGAGGCCGCCCTGCAGCGGGCCGAGATCTCCCTGAACGACTGGGACATCGTCGGGGCCGAGCGTCAGCTCAACGTGGTGCTGCAGAACCCGACGATCGACGCCGCCCGGCGCGAGCGGGCCAGCGCCCTGGCCGCCGACGCCGCGACCCGCAAGGACGAGCTGCGTCCGCTCGTGTCGACCACGCTGGACCGGGCCGTGTCGGACTTTGAGTCGCGCCGCTTCGCCGAGGCCAAGACCGGCTTCGCTGCCGTGAGCCGCTCGGGCGTCACCCTGACCGACGCGCAGCAGCGCATCGTCGATCAGTACCAGCTTCGGATCATCTCCGAAGAGCGTCGCCAGGGGACGACCTTCCAGGTCGACGACGGGGCGAGCATGGCGCTGATGCAGCCGGGCAAGGTCCGCCGCCTCAACGAGAGCAAGGGCGCCGAGCCCGCCAGGGAGCCGGTGCCCGAGCAGCCCGCGGCCGAGTCCTTCCCGGCCCCCGCGCCCGCCGCCGTCCCCGCAACCGCCGGCGAGATGCAGCCGACCAACACCGGCGAGGGCACCTCGGGTCAGCCCGCGCCCGCCCCGGCCCCGCAGCCCTCCCAGCCGTCGACGCTGGCCCCCGCGCCGGGCGCGGCCCCCGCCGCCGCCCCGCAGGATGACCTGATCACCCAGGCGATGCGGGTCGACGCCCAGCGGCTCATGGCCGAGGCCGACCTGGCGTACCAGAACGCCCGGTACAACGAGGCGATCGAGAAGTACACCATCGCCCTGACCTCCAGCCGCCAGTACCTCTCGGGCGAAGAGATCGCCCGGGCCGAGACCAACCGCACCGAGGCCCAGGTCCGCCTGCAGTCCAACACCGCCGGCAGCCTCGACAAGCAGTTCAACGAGGGCCAGCGGATCATCCGCGAGCGTGCGAGCGCCACGTTCGACAACGAGCTCGCCCAGGCCGACGCTTCCCTCGCGGCGGGCAACACGGTGCGGGCCCAGGAACTCGTCGCCAGGGCCCGGCTGACCATCAACCAGAGCCGCAGCGCCTTCAGCCAGACCGAGTACGCCGAGTTCATGCGTCGGGCCGACGACAAGACCCGCCAGATCGGCATCGCGGCCGAGACGATCGCCCAGAACGAGGCCCGCACCCAGGAAGAAACCCGGGCCAAGCAGGCGACCGAGGCCGCCGACACCCACACCCGCGAAAAGCAGCGGAAGATCGACGAGGCCATCGACCGCGTCCGGGCCCTGCAGATGGAGCAGAAGTACGAAGAGGCCCTGCAGGTCTGCGACCAGATCCTGTTCCTGGAGCCCAACAACCCCACGGGCCTGTTACTCAAGGACATCATCGGCAACGTCATCCTCTATACCCGCTTCAACGAGGTGCAGAAGCGCAAGGCCCGCGAGATCGCCCGCTTCGACCTCGCCGCGGCCGAGGCGACCATCCCGATCACCGGCACCATGGAGTTCCCCTCGGACTGGCCGACCAAGACGTTCGACCGGGCCGACCAGGGCGCCTTCAGCGAGACGCCCGAGGACCGGCGCGTGCTGGGCGTGCTCGACTCCAAGCGCATCCCGGTGGACTTCAACGAGAACAACCTCTCGGACGTGCTCGAGTTCATCCAGACCGTCACCGGCGTGAACATCGACGTCGACTGGGAGGCCCTGCGGACCGAGCTCTCGATCGAGCGCGAGACCCCCGTCACGCTCAAGCTCAGCAACGCCACCGTCCGCTCCGTGCTCGACCGCGTGCTCGCCAAGGCGAGCGCCAGCTCCAGCGGCAGCGACAAGGCCAACTGGGCCGTCAACGACGGCATGCTCCTGGTCGCCCCCAATTCGGTGCTCAACCGCAACACCACGCTGGTGATCTACAACATCACCGACCTGATGCTCGAGATCCCCAACTACCCCGACGCCCCGCAGATCGACCTCGAGGGCGTGCTGCAGCAGAGCCAGGGCGGCGGCGGCGGCCAGAGCCCCTTCAACACCAATGAGGACGAGCGCCCGACCCGCGAGGAGCTCGAGCAGCGCCGCCAGGACCGCCTGACCCGCCTGCTCGACATCATCCGCAGCAATGTCGACCCCGAGGGTTGGCGCGACGCCGGCGGCGACGTCGGCACGATCCAGGAGCTCAACAACTCCCTGATCATCCGCAACACGCCCCGCAACCACCGCGAGATCACCGGCCTGCTCAGCAAGCTGCGCGAGATCCGCTCGATGCAGATCAACGTCGAGACCAAGTTCCTGCTCGTGAACCAGGACTGGTTCGAGCAGATCGGCTTCGACCTGGACATCGTCCTCAACGCCAACAACAACCAGGTCCGCTTCGCCCGCGACGCCGACCCGACCATCCAGGGCAGCGACTTCTTCAACTTCGGCAGCGACCTGGCGGCGGGAAGCGGCCGCGGCCTGCAGCGCGTCGTCAACGGTGCCAACGCCCCCGTCGCCCTGCGCGACCCCGCCACCGGGGCCCTTGTCCTCGACGACAACAACCAGCCCATCTTCGTCACCGGCGTGAACCAGCAGGGCGTCATCAACCCGCGCAACTGGTCCCCGGTCGGGGCCCAGCAGAACAGCCTCGGCCTGGGTGCCAACCTCGCCAGCGACAACTCCTTCGCCACCGGCATCCTTCAGCAGGCCCCCGCCCTGGGTATCGCCGGCCAGTTCCTCGACGACATCCAGGTCGACTTCCTCATCGCGGCCACCCAGGCAGACCGGCGCAGCGTACAGCTGACCGCCCCGCGCCTCACCTTCACCAACGGCCAGACCGCCAACATCTTCGTCGTCACCCAGCAGGCGTTCGTCAGCGACCTCACCCCCGTCGTCGCCGACTCGGCCGTCGGCTTCGACCCGGACGTCTCGGTCGCCTCCGAAGGCGTGACGCTGCTGGTCGAGGGCGTGATCTCCGCCGACCGGCGCTACGTCACCATGAACGTCGACGCCGGCGTGAGCCGCATCGACGGGTTCGGTCGCGAAGCCGTGACCGCCGTCGCCGGCGGCCAGCTCGTCTCGTCCGCGTCGACCCAGTCGTTCATCCAGCTGCCGACGATCACCGTCACCCGCGTCCGCACCACGGTCACGGTCCCCGATGAGGGAACCGTGCTGCTGGGCGGCCAGCGGCTCGTGACCGAGCTCGAGATCGAGACCGGCGTCCCGGTGCTGAGCAAGCTGCCGATCATCAACCGCTTCTTCACCAACCGCATCGAGAGCAAGGAAGAGCAGACCCTGCTCATCCTCGTCAAGCCCACCGTCCTGATCCAGACCGAGGAGGAGGCCAAGAACTTCCCCGGCCTGGCCGACCAGATGCAGACCGGCCTGGGCCTGCGGTAAGAGCGCCACCGACCTTCGCCCGCGAGGGCGTGTGCCGACGGGCCCCGGCCCGGTGCACACGCCCTCGCGGTCTTTTTGAAGTGGCGGAGTGGCGGAGTGATTGCCGCGGCCGCGCGAGGCGCCCGCGGGGGCGTACCTCGGCCCGGCTCCGTGCGCCCTGCGCACCCCCCCCCGCCACCGTGGGCTCCCGTCACGCCGTCAATTTGCCACTTCGCCACTTCGCCACGACCCCGCCCATCACCGCACCCTTCGGCCACTTCCGTTTTTTCCCCGGTCCGAGCCGTCACCGGCTCCGGCCCCCGCCGCACGGCGTATAGTCGGCGACCCATGTCGGGGCGTGCGAAAGGAGCCATCTGATGGCGGCTGGGGCCGGATCTCGTCTGCGGGTCAAGAAGGAAGCCGAGGTGACGCAGGTCGAGTTCGTCGACCGCAACATCCTCGACGAGGCGAACATCCAGCAGATCGGCGAGGAGATCGGCCGGATCATCGACGCCGGCCCGCGCCCGAAGCTGCTCATCAGTTTCGCCAACGTCGACCACCTGTCCTCGGCGGCCCTGGGCACGCTCATCACGATCAACAACAAGGTCAAGGGCAAGGACGGCCAGCTCCGCCTCGCCAACATCGACCCGCAGATCTACGAGGTGTTCCGCATCACCAAGCTGGACAAGCTGTTCCAGATCCACGAGTCGACCGACCGGGCTTTGGCGAGCTTCGCCTGAGACGCCTCGCGGCGCGGCCCACGGACCGACACGGTCCGCACGGCCGGGCCCGCGGGCGAAGTGCCACCATGACGCTGTCGCTGTCGCTCAACATCGCCAACCGCCGCGGGGAGATGGACTCCGCCGAGGCCAAGGTGCTCGACCTGCTCGACCGGCTCAACTACCCGGCGTCGAGTCGTCACGCCGTGCGCCTGGCCCTGCACGAGGCGATCACCAACGCCTTCCAGCACGGGCACAAGGGCCTGCCCCCCGACGAGCCCGTGCTCCTGGAGATCCGGGCCGACGAGCGCCAGCTCGAAATGTCGATCGAAGACCGCGGCCCCGGTTTCAACCCGGTGTCCGTCCCGGATCCGACGCTCGAGGAGAACCTCGAGGTCCCGACCGGGCGCGGGCTGCTGCTCATCCGCGCGTACATGACCGACGTCTCGTTCAACGCGCGCGGGAACCGCATGACCATGACGTACAAGGTCCCGGCCGCGGCCTCTTCCAACGGTTAAACTGAGACTCGATCTCGATACCGCACCAGATCCTTTCATAGGCGTATACTTTGTCTCAGGCTCATCGGGCCGGACGGCGCTACGTTCCTCGCAGGGCGAAACGTTCGATTCGGTCACGACGCCGGACAGGGATGGACACGATGCCGCTGAAGTTCCCGATCTATCTTGATCACGCCGCCACAACGCCGTGCGACCCGCGGGTGGTCGAGGCGATGCTCCCGTATTTCACCGAGAAGTTTGGCAATCCCGGCTCGCGCAACCACCACTTCGGCTGGGAGGCCGAGGAGGCCGTGGACACGGCGCGCCGGCAGGTTGGCTCGCTGATCGGCGCGGACGAGAAGGAGATTATTTTCACCTCCGGCTCGACCGAGGGAAACAACCTCGCCATCAAGGGTGCGGCGTACATGTACGAGAAGAACGCCGCGGGCTCGGGCAAGCCGCGCGGGCACATCATCTCCTGCACCATCGAGCACAAGGCCACGCTCGACCCGTGCAAGCGTCTGCAGAAGGAAGGGTTCGACGTGACCTTCCTCGAGCCCCCGCGGGACGGGATCGTCACGGCCCAGATGGTCAAGGACGCCATGCGCGAGGACACGATCCTCGTGAGCATCATGTGGGCGAACAACGAGATCGGCACGATCAACGAGGTCCCCCAGATCGGGGCCCTGTGCCACGAGCGCGGGGTGATCTTCCACACCGACGCGACCCAGTGGGCCGGCAAGATGCCCACGAACGTCGAGAAGGACAACGTTGACCTGCTGACGATGAGCGGGCACAAGATTTATGGAACAAAGGGCGTGGGCGCCCTGTACGTCCGGCGGCGCAAGCCGCGGGTCCGCATCCAGTCGCTCATCGACGGCGGCGGGCAGGAGCGCGGCTTCCGCTCCGGCACGCTCAACGTCACGGGCATCGTCGGGCTGGGCAAGGCGGCCGAGATCGCCCTGGCGGAGATGGGCGCCGACGCACAGCGGCTGCTGGCCCTGCGTCAGCGGCTGGAGCGCGAGATCTCCGGCCGGCTCGACAGCTGCGCCGTCAACGGGCACGCCGAGAAGCGGCTGCCGCACATCACGAACATCAGCTTCGGGTTCGTCGAGGGCGAGAGCCTGATGATGGCGGTGAAGGAGATCGCGTGCTCGAGCGGCTCGGCGTGCACGAGCGCGAGCCTGGAGCCCAGCTACGTGCTCAAGGGCATCGGCGTGGGCGACGACCTGGCCCACAGCTCGCTGCGGCTGAGCCTGGGCAAGTGGACCACGCCCGAGCAGGTCGACTACACGATCGAGAAGGTCGTGTCGGCGGTGAAGAAGCTGCGCGAACTGAGCCCGCTGTACGACATGCACAAGGAAGGCATCGACCTGTCGAAGGTCGAGTGGGCGCATCATTGACGAGGAAGGCACCAAGGCACCAAGGCACCAAGGCATCGAGGCACCAAGGCATCGAGGCACCGAGCAGATAGGAACGGACCATGGCATACGGACCGAAGATCATCGACCACTACGAGAACCCGCGGAACGTGGGCTCGTTCGGCACCCAGGCGGACATCAAGCAGCGCAAGGACGTCGGCGTCGGCCTCGTCGGCGCGCCCGAGTGCGGCGACGTGATGCAGCTGCAGATCAAGGTGAACCCCGCGACCGGGGTCATCGAGGACGCGAAGTTCAAGACCTTCGGCTGCGGCTCGGCGATCGCGTCGAGCTCGCTGGCGACCGAGTGGCTCAAGGGCCGCACGCTCGAGCAGGCCGACGAGATCCGCAACACCCAGATCGTGCAGGAGCTGAGCCTGCCGCCGGTGAAGATCCACTGCTCGGTCCTCGCCGAGGACGCCATCAAGGCCGCGATCAAGGATTACAAGACCAAGAACGGTCTGCCGGCGGACGAGGCCTCCCCGGCCGCGGCCGCCAAGGCCGGATAAACCCGGCCCGCACCGACGAGCCTCGGCGACCGATCCTTCACCCGGGCGTCGACGTACCATCTGTTGTCACGAGCGATTGAGCGAAGGAGCCAGGATGAGCACCATCACGACCCCCCCCACTCCCGCGGCCGATGCGTCCACGACCGAGCAGGCCCCCGTACGCCTCACCGAGGGCGCCGCCCGCGAGGTGAAGAACATCATCAAGCAGCACGAGCTCGACCCCGCCAAGATCCGCCTGCGCGTCGGCGTCAAGGGCGGCGGGTGCAGCGGCTTCAGCTACCTGCTCGACCTCACCGAGACCCAGAAGGACACCGACGAGGCCTTCGAGCAGCACGGCGTCACGATCGTGTGCGACCCCAAGAGCCTGCTGTACTTGACCGGCGTCACCGTCGACTTCAAGGACGAGATCATGGGCCGCGGCTTCGTCTTCAACAACCCCAACGCGACGAGCACCTGCGGGTGCGGCTCGAGCTTCTCGGCCTGAGCCGCGACCGACGCGGTCCGCTTGCTCGCGACACGCTTTCAACCAACCGCCTCGGGGCCTCACCCCGGGGCGGCTGACATTTTGGCTCCGTTCGCAGCGTGGTCACAGGGCCAGGCGCATGTGCGTCTCGGTGTACGAGCGGCCTTCGACGCGAATGGCGTCAACCTCGGTGGCGAACGCGACGAACCCGAGCGACTCGTACAGGGCCCGAGCCGCGGCGGCGGACTCGCTCACGCTCAGGTAGATCACATCGGCGCCGTCCCAGGTGCGGCACAGGTCGATGGCGTGCCGCACGACCCCGCGGCAGTGGCCGCGGCGCCGCGCCTCGGGCGCGGTGAAGACGCCCCAGAGCGTGACGATGTGGCGGCGCTTGGGCTGGCTCTCGCGGTTGAGGCCGGCGGAGGCGACGAGGCCCAGCGCGGGGTCGAACGCGCCGACGACCGCGAAACCCGGGGATTCGACCTGGCGCGTGAACGCCGCGAGGTCGTTGACGCGGTCGGTCTCGGGGCTCGAGCCGAACGAGGCCGGGGCGTCGTGCAGCATGCGCCGACGGAACGCAGCGTACACCGGGACGTCGGCGGCGGTGAGGGTGCGGATCATGGCGGGAGTGTATTTGACGTCGCGGGCCCGAAAGTGCGGTCCCGTCACACCGGCTCGGGCCGCTGGAACACCACGTGCCCGGCCTCGGCCAGGAGCGTGGCCGCGGGCGCGGCGAAGGTCGCCGAACGCTGCGGCGGCGCGAGCTCGGCCCACGCCTGTGGCATGGATGTGCCGTCCCACATCATGCGGAAGAGCTTGGCGAAATAGGGCCCGAACACGGCGTGCCCGCGGTCTGCGGTGAAGACGATGTTGGCCTCGCGGGTTCGTTTGGCGCGGGTGCAGTGCTCGATGGCCTCGGCGTCGTTGGGGGAGGCGACGACCACGATGGTGGCGTTGCCGCCGTTGACAATGTCGGCGAGGTTCAGCGGAGAGCCCACGAACTGGCCGGCGACATCGATGTCGGCGTAGATGAACAGCACGTGGCAGTACGGCACGATGCCGCCGCTGGTCTTGACGTTCACGAACAGCGGCGCGAGGTGCTCGCGGTCCTCGCGGACCATCGCGTCGCCTTTGGCGCCCAGCAGGTTGAGCAGGCCGATGACCGGGCTCCGAAGGGCGATCTTTCTGGGCCGGACGAGCGAAACCAGCTTTCCCAAAGGGCTCATGGCGGTGTTGTACCCGCGGACGGCGCGGCGTGCAACGCGTGTGCGCCCGCCACGCCCGCGTCGAGACTCATCCGCACCCCGCGGCGGTGTCCTCGAACCAGTCGTTGATGAACGCGCTCACGTCGGTGGAGTTGCTGACGCCGTTGGCGTCCCAGTCGGCCTCGAGCGTGCCGGCGAGCTGGTCCTGGAACCACAGGTTGATGAAGTCGCTCACATCGGTCGAGTTGGCGACCCCGTCATGGTTGATGTCGGTGGCGCAGTCGTTGGTGACGACGAGTGCGGCGGGCTCGGAAGCGCGGTCGCCGCAGCCGTTGGCGACGACCATGCGGTACGCGCCCGCGTCCGAGGGCCGGACACCGTCGATCGTGAGCGTGGGGCTCTGCGCGCCGGAGACGACGCCGCCTCCGGGACTCGCCCCGGCGGGCCCGTCGACGACGGGCACGCCGTCGCGCGTCCAGGCGTAGGTGATGGGCTCGGCGTACCCGCTCGTCCACGCCAGACCGTGCAGCGAAACCGTGCGGAACACGGGCGACGTGACCGGGAGGGGCTGGACGCAGATCCAAGGCACGGCGTCCTGCAGCCAGCGGCCCCACGGGCGAGCGAGAACGTCGCCGGCCCCGCCGGTGAGCACGAGTTCGGGCCCGAAGGCGTCCAGCGAGAAGTGGATGATGCCGGGCACATCGAGCACGATCCAAGAGTGGGTCGCGTCGTCCCAGTGCGAGACGACGGTCGAGCAGCTCGCGTACAGGTCGTCGCCCGCCGCACAGAGGCGCAGACGCCCGCCGAGCGCGTCGGTCGGGATCGGGCCGCCCATCGGCACCCACGCCCCGTCGTTCCACTGCACGGCGAACACCTCGCCCTGCACGCTGGCGTCAAAGGTCACGAGCAGGCCGCGCCACACCGTGGCGTCCTCCCCGATGGCGACGCCGGGTCCGATGGGCTGCCACGCGTGGCCGTCCCAGCGGGCGATGTGACGCACGGGGACGCCGTCGGCCTCGGTGAACTCGCCCACGGCGACGAGCGAGCCATCGTGGACCTCCAGGTCGTTCACGATGCCGTTGAAGTGGCCCATTGGCTGCCACGCCTGGCCGTCCCAGCGGGCGATGTTCCCGAGCGTGGACGTGCCGGAGTAGTCGAAGCGGCCGCCGGCGACGATCTGGCCCTCGTAGACGGCCAGCGTCCAGACGTACGGCTCGAACCAGCCCTGCAGCCCGGGGCCCAGAGGGTGCCAGGACGACCCGCTCCAGAAGCCCACGTTGTCGAGCAGAGACGGCTCGACGTAGTGGAAGCGGCCGCCGACGACCAGCACGCCGTCCCAGTCGACGGCCGCGAAGACCGAGTCGTTGACGGTGAAGCCCGGGCACATGGTTGTGACCGTCTGGCCGTCCCAGCGCATGATCTTGGCCGGGCCGCTGTCGCCGACGCACTGGCCGACGATGACCAGCTGCGGCGGGTTCGGGCCGGATCCGTCGGCGTCCCATGAACAGGACTGATAGTTCATGCCGACCGTCGAGTCGGCCGGGGCGGATTCGTGGTGCGGGCCGCACTGGCCCGCGGCCGGGCCGGCCGCGACCACGATGCCGACCGTGCACACGCTGATCAGGCTGAAGATTCTGCGATTCATGGGGCGCTCCTGCGGGGAACGTGGGCTCGATGGCGGCACTCCCAGACTTCTTACTATGAGAGTGTCTTATCCAGAATCTAGCACCCATCCCGCCCGGTGGTCTGCGTCTGAGCCGCCAGGAAGTTTCCGGTATTTTCGAGCACCGGAATCGTGATTCCTGATCGCAGCACCGTGGACCCCGGGCTGGTGGTCGCATATACATGACTTGAAAGTCAATTGAAGCACCCCGATCACCCGAGGTACCGCATGCTCCATGAAGTCTCCGGCGACATCCTGCTCTCCTCCGCCCATGCCGTCGCCCACGGCGTAGCGCCCAACGACCCCTTCCACAGCGGGCTCGCCCTGTCGCTGCGCGAGAAGTGGCCCGCGATGTACAAGGACTTTCGCCACTACTGCCAGACCAGCCATCCCAAGCCCGGGACGCTGTGGGCGTGGGCGGGGGTGGGCGAGGCCGGGCACGGGCCCGCCAGGATCGTGGCGCTGCTGACCCAGGACGGCGGCTACGAGCACGGCGCCAAGCCGGGGCGGGCCACCGCCAGCAACGTGAACCATGCCCTCAAGGCCCTGCACGAGTGGGCGGTGGCGGAGAAGATCCAGAGCCTGGCCCTGCCGCGGCTCGCCACGGGTGTGGGCGCAATGGCGTGGGAAGAGGTGTCCCCGCTCATCCGCCAGCACCTGGGCGGGCTGAAGATCCCGGTGTGGGTCTACGGCACGTACCACAAGGGCCAGAAGGCGGCCGAGAAGGCCTGAGCGCGGCGACGCCCGCGGGGACATCTGGCGTCGGGGCGGCAGGCGGCACGGGGCGCCAGCCGATACTCTGGGCTCGACCCACTGGGTCGGGCCGGAGGATCCCCGCGCATGGAGTGGTGGCAAGCGATCGTCCTCGGCCTGGTCGAGGGAATCACCGAGTATCTCCCCGTCAGCTCGACGGGGCATCTCATCCTCACGTCGGCGCTGCTGGGGCTGGACCGGCCGGCGGATAAACACGCGGTCGACGCGTTCAACATCGTGATCCAGGGCGGGGCGATCCTGGCCGTGCTGGGCTTGTACTGGCCCCGGGTGCTGCAGATGCTCCGGGGCCTGCTCGGGCGCGACCCGGTGGGGCTGCGGCTGCTGGTGTGCCTGGGGATCGCGTTCCTGCCCGCGGCCGTGCTGGGCCTGCTGCTCGATGACGTCATCGAGGCGTACCTGTTCCGCACGGGGCCGGTGATCGCGGCGTTGATTCTGGGCGGGGTGTTCATGATCCTGCTGGACCGCTGGCGCGACGGGGCGTTCGGACGGGGCGGGGCGCGGTACCACGGCCTGGAACGCGGGGTCGAGGACATCACGCCCGGGCGGGCCCTGGTCATCGGCCTCATGCAGTGCGTCGCGATGTGGCCGGGCACGAGCCGCTCGATGATGACGATCACCGGCGGCGTGGTGGCGGGGCTGCGCCCGGCGGCCGCGGCCGAGTTCAGCTTCCTGCTCGGCCTGCCCACGCTCGGGGCGGCGTGCCTGTACAAGCTCGTCAAGAACGTCAAGCACGCCTCGGACACCGGGACGCCGAACCTGTTCGAGCAGCTCGGGTGGACGCCGGTGCTGCTGGGCATGGCCGTCGCGATGATCGCGGCCATCGTCGCGGTGCGCTGGCTCGTCGGCTTCCTGAATCGGCACGGGCTCGAACCGTTCGGATGGTACCGCATCGTGCTGGGCGTGTGCCTCGCCGGCCTCATCGCCGGCGGGTACGTGCGGCTCGCGCCCGCGGACATCGACGCGGCGAGCCCGCTCCCGGCCGACGGCCACGGGCCGGCGCAGGCGCCGGCGACGACGCCCGCCGCGCCCGCGACCCCGGCGCCGTAGCCCTTTTCCCTCGACATCCCTCGACACCTCGACACCTCGGCACCTCGACACCTGCCCATGAAGACCTCGTTCCCCAAAGACAAGATCCGCGTCACGCTGCTCGAGGGCGTGCACCCGCGTGCCGCGGAGGTGCTGTCGGCCGAGGGGTTCCAGGTGAAGGCCCTCGCCAAGGCGCTCGCGGGCGACGAGCTGCGTGAGGCGACCGACGGAGCCCACCTTGTCGGCATCCGCTCCAAGACGCAGCTCGACGCGGCGTTTCTCGAGCACGCGTCCCACGGGGCGCACGCGCCCGGAAGCGGCGGGCGGCTGCTGGGGGTCGGGTGCTTCTGCATCGGGACCGAGCAGGTGGACACGGCCGCGGCCCGGCTGCTGGGCGTGCCGGTGTTCAACAGCCCGTTCAGCAACACGCGGAGCGTGGCGGAACTCACCATCGGCCAGATCATCGCGCTGTCGCGCCGGCTGGCGGACCGCAACGCGCTCATGCACAGGGGCGTGTGGGACAAGTCGGCGGCGGGGTCGAGCGAAGTCCGCGGCAAGACGCTCGGGATCGTCGGCTACGGGCACATCGGCAGCCAGGTGAGCGTGCTGGCCGAGGCGATGGGGATGCGGGTGATCTACCACGACGTGGTGCCGAAGCTGCCCCTGGGGAACGCCAAGGCGACGCGGTCGCTTGATGAACTGCTGGGCGAGGCGGACGTGGTGAGCCTGCACGTGCCGGGGGACGCGAGCACGCTGGGCCCGCCGTGCCTCTTTTCCGCTGCGCGGATCGGAAAGATGCGACCGGGGGCGCTGCTGATCAACAACGCACGCGGCGGGGTCGTGGACATTCCGGCGCTCGCGGGGGCGATCAAGAGCGGGCACGTCGGCGGGGCGGCGCTGGACGTCTTCCCGCGCGAGCCCAGCGGCAAGGACGAGCCGTTCGCGAGCGAACTGATCGGGCTCGCGAACGTGATTCTCACCCCGCACGTCGCGGGGAGCACACAGGAGGCCCAGGAAGCGATCGGCGTGGACGTGGCGACGAAACTGGTGCGGTTCGTGAACAACGGATCGACCACCGGGGCCGTGAACGTGCCGGAGGTGGAGTTGCCGAGCCAGAGCGCCGACGAGCAGGAGCCGTCTCGGCGCCCGCACCGCATCCTGCACTTTCACCGCAACGTGCCGGGCGTGCTCAGCCGCATGCACGGGCTGATCGCGGAGCTCGGCGGCAACATCGCGGCCGAGTACCTGCGGACCACGCAGGACATCGGGTACGTGGTGGTGGATATCGATCCGCTGGGCGGGTCGGATTCCGACCAGATCGCGCGCCGGCTGCGGGAAATTCCCGAGACGATCCGGGTGCGGGTGTTGTGGTGACGTGGTCCGCTAGACGCTTGCCGGGGGCGCCTTGGTAGTCGCCACCACCGTCTTGTGCTCGTCGTCGCCGGTGAACGTCGGCACCTGGGCCGCGTCGTTGAAGTACTGCAGGATCCAGTTCAGGCTTCCCGCGCGGTAGAGCTTCTCGAACGCCGCGACCGCCGCGGGGTCGTAGCGCGTGCCCGCGCCGGCCTTGAGTTCCACCAGGGCCTTCTCGGCGGCCTCGGCCCCGACTTCCTTGCGGTACGGGCGCACGCTCGTCATGGCGTCGAACGTGTCGATGACGGCGAACATGCGGGCCGGGACGGGGATCTGCTCGCCGACGAGGCCGTCGGGGTAGCCCTTGCCGTCGACGCGCTCGTGGTGGTGGCGCACGATCTCGAGCATGATCGGATCGTCCTCGCCCATGTTCACGAGCCGCTCGTGCCCGAGCACGGTGTGCGTCTTGATGATCTCGAACTCGTCGTCGGTGAGCTTGCCCGGCTTGCGCAGGATCTCGTCGGGGATGTCGAGCTTGCCCAGGTCGTGCAGGGCCGCGGCGTACGTGATCCGCTTGAGCCGGTCGTCGTCAACGCCGTAGCTCTCGGCCAGGGCCCGCGCGTAGAGCACGACGCGCCAGGTGTGGGCGGCGGTGGCGTCGTCCTTCATCTCGATGGTTCGGAGGAAGGCCTGAAGAATATCGGGCGGAAGACTCGGCATGGTGGGCGGGCTCGCTTCGCTGGAGTGTACACGACGCGGCGCGAGGGGCTACGGTGGCGCGGAACCCCGGGGCGGCGGGGCGGGCGCAAGGGGGAGTCAGAGGGCCGCGGCCATGGCCGACGCAACCGTCTTCACGCTCGCTGACCTGCCGACCGACCGCCCCATGTCGCGGATCGAGCGCCGGCGCGTCATCGGCGAGCGGATGATGATCTCGGACGTTGTGCTCGAGCCGGGGTTCGACCTGGCGTCGCATCGGCACGAGAACGAGCAGTTCATGGTCGTGCTCTCGGGGCGGTGCGTGTTCGGGCTGGGGGAGGCGGGCTCGGGGACGTTCCGCGAGGTCGAGGTCTCGGCCGGGCAGGTGCTCGTGGTGCCGCCGATGGTGTGGCACTCCTGCCGGGCCTTGGAGCGGACGCGGATACTCGACCTGTTCAGCCCGGTGAGCGCGGGCACGGGCGTGGATGCGCCGCGCGGGTGACGCCGTCGACCATGCGGGGGCGAAGCGCGGTCACTCCACCCGCACGAGCACCAGCGTGCGGTCATCGCTGGTCGTGCCGTGGGCGGCCGCGGCCCCAAGAACCGCGTCGAAGAGTTCGGGCAGCGGCCTGTGAGCGCCGGCGGCGAACGCGGCCTTGACCCCGGCGAGCCCGAGCTGGCGTCCCGACGAGTCGGCGGTCTCGCTCAGGCCATCGGTGAAGATGGCGAAGGTGTCGCCGCGGCCGGCTTCGGTCGCCGCGGACGCGAACGTCTCGTCGGCGACGAGCCCCAGCGGCAGGTGCTGGTTGGGCAGCTCGTGGACATGCCCGTCGGCGGCGCGAAAGTGCAGGATCGGCAGGTGGCCCGCGAGGGCGAACTCGACGCGACGCCGCGCCGACCGCGCGTCGGCGGGCCCGAACCTCAGGCACGCGAAGGTCGCGAACATCTCGGGGTCGATCAGGCGCTCGAGCACGGCGTTGAGGTCGCCCAGGAGCGTGTGCAGCGCGGCGGGCTCGCCGGAGCGCTCGGCGTCGCCCAGCAGCCGGGTGCGGATGGCGGACTTGACCATGCCCATGACGATGCCGGCCTTGACGCCGTGGCCGGAAACGTCGGCGAGATAGACGTCGACCGGACCGGCGTCCCCGCGGGGCAGGACGACGTCGACGAGGTCGCCGCCCATCTCGGTGCTGGGGATGGACCGGCCGAGGATCTGCACGCCGCCGATGCGCTGCGAGATATCGGGGACGAGCGTGCGGTGGATGCGCCCGGCCAGGTCGAGTTCGGCCCGGCTGCGCTCGGCGCGCCGTTCGGCCCGGGTGATGTAGTTGATGATGAGCGTGAAGCCGATCGAGACGCCGACGACCATCATGATGGCGAGCACGCCGCGGCGCCAGTCGGGCGGGAGCGAGCCTCCGACGTCGAACACGCCGAAGGTCGAGAGCCACGGGAACAACCGCTGCGGGACGATGAACGGCAGGATGTTCAGCGGCACGAGCAGCCACCAGCGCCGCGACGAGAAGGTGTACGCCCACCCGACCGCGATCGTCCCTGAGAACAGCGCGATGCACACCCCCCCCAGCCACCCCGCCGGCGGGTTCCAGACCATGCCCATGAGCATGCCCAAAGGGCCGAAAATGAGGAACACGCCCGCGTACATCTGCAGGGCGCCGGTGGACGTGCGGCGGCTGGGTCCGGGGGGCATCGGCCGAGAGTGTACCGGCCGCCGCCACCCCGCTGTTCGCCCTACGCTCGGCGTCATGAAGATCCACGAGTACCAGGCCCGCCAATTGCTCGCCTCCGCCGGCATCCCCGTGCCCAGCGGCACGGTCATCGAGTCGATCGAGGACGCGGCCGCGGCGTTCAAGCAGGCGACCTCGAGCCAGTCCTCGCCCCTGGCGGTGATCAAGGCCCAGGTGCACGCGGGCGGTCGCGGCAAGGCCGGGTTCGTCAAGCTCGTGAAGACCGCCGAGGAGGCGACCAGCGCGGCCCGCTTCATGCTCACCAACCGCATGAAGTCGCCCCAGACCCCGCCCGAGGGGCTCGAGGTCAAGAAGCTGCTCGTGGCGGCGGCGGCGGACATCGCCAAGAGGCCCGGCGGGGGCAATGAAGAGTTCTACCTCGCGGTGACCACCGACCGCAAGACGCGCCGCAACGTGCTCATCGCCAGCCGCGAGGGCGGCGTGGAAATCGAGCAGGTCGCGCACGACCGCCCCGACGCGATCATCAAGGAGCCGCTGCACCCGCTGCTGGGCCTGCAGCGTCACCAGGCGACCAAGGTCGCGTTCGACCTTGGCTTCCGCGGCAAGCAGGTGGCCCAGGCCACGCAGATCATGATCGCGCTCGCGAAACTGTTCATCGACAAGGACTGCACGCTCGCCGAGATCAACCCGCTCGTCATCACCCCCCCCACCGCCCAGCACCCCGACGGGCAGGTGCTCGCGATCGATGCGAAGTTCAGCTTCGACGACAACGGCACGTTCCGCCACAGCGACGTGCAGGCGATGTTCGACCCCACCGAGGAGAACCCCGCCGAGGCCCGGGCCCGGCGCTTCGGGCTCAGCTACATCGCGCTCGACGGCCAGATCGGCTGCCTCGTGAACGGCGCGGGCCTCGCGATGGCGACGATGGACATCGTCAAGCTCCACGGCAGGGGCAAGGCGGGGGGGGTCGAGCCCGCCAACTTCCTCGACGTCGGCGGCTCGGCGACCGAGGAGGCCGTGACCGAGGCGTTCAAGATCATCCTGAGCGACCCGCGCGTCAAGGGCGTGCTCGTGAACATCTTCGGCGGCATCATGCGCTGCGACGTGATCGCCCAGGGCATCGTGAACGCCGCCCGCAGCTTCGTGAACCCCGACGGCAGCACGGGCTTCAAGGTGCCGCTGGTCGTCCGGCTCGAGGGCACGAACGTCGAGGCCGGACGGAAGCTCCTGCAGGACGCCAAGGCCGACGTGCCGACGATGCAGGCCGCGACCGACCTCACCGACGCGGCGACCAAGGTGGTGGCGGCGGTGGGGTGAGCGGTCGCACACGGACGCCATGTCAACGACGCTGGTCAGCCTCAGGCCTGAGGAGACACGCTGTGCGGCCGCGCGCGGCGACGCGTCACGCCATGGCAGACGCTTTCGCGCCGGAGCCGGGCGTTGGCCCGCTCACCCGCCCTTGATAAAGATGAAGTACACGTTCGTCGCCAGGCTCAGCACCAGCAGCACGCACATCACCAGCCACAGCGCCTCGAACAGCGCCTGGCGGCGCTGCGTGGCGCCCTGGTCCTGCGACAGCTCGGTGGTCGCGGCCGCTTCCGCCTGCGCGATGGCCGCGAGTTCCGCCCCGCCGATGTCCTTGTGCGCGATCCGCGGCTTGCGCCCGGCCCGCACGTCCTTGAGGTCCTCGATCAGGTCCGCGCAGCTCTGGTAGCGCTCGCGCGGGTTCTTGGCCATCATCATCTCGATGACTTCGCTGATCCCGGCGCTCAGGCGCGGGTTCACGTGGTCGGGCGCGACCAGTTCGCCCTTGAGGTGCTGGTGCATCACCGCCGAGGGGTTCTTGCCGTCGAACGGCACCCGCCCCACGACCATGTGGTACAGCGTCGCGCCCAGCGAGTAGATGTCCGCCGGCGGGCCGATGTTGACCTCGCCGCGGATCTGCTCGGGGGAGATGTAGTACGGCGTGCCGAAGGCCTTGCCCTGCTCGGCCTCGGCGGCCTCCTTGTCGCTCATGGCCCGCGCCAGGCCCATGTCGGCGAGCTTCGCGACGCCCTCCTTCGTGAGCATCACGTTCTTGGGCTTGACGTCGCGGTGGATGAGCCCGCGCGAGTGCGCGTGCTGCAGGGCCTCGGCGATCTGCAGCACGATGTCGATCGCGCCGTTCTCGTCGTAGCGCTTGTTCTTGACGATGTCGTCGTAGACCGTCCGCCCGTCCACGAACTCCATGACGAAGTAGTGGAACTTGCCCGCCTGCCCGACGTCGTACGCCTGCACGATGTTGGGGTGGTTCAGTTGGGCCGCGGCCCGGCCCTCGTCATAGAACCGCGCGATGAACTGCGCGTTCTTGCTGAACTTCTCCGGCAGCACCTTGATCGCCACCAGCCGGTCGAGGCTGAGCTGCCGGGCCTTGTACACCGCCGCCATCGCCCCCGCGCCCAGCTTGCCCAGCACCTTGTAACCCGGGATCGCCTGGCCCTGGCGCTCGGCCTCGGCCATCTGGCGGATCCGCTCGAGCTGCCGCTTGGTGATGTACTCGTTGCGGACAAGCAGTTCGGCGACCGAACGCTGGTTGTTGTCCGCGGCGAGCGTCCGGGCCTGCTCGATGCAGTGCTGGACCTCTTCGCTCGTGGCCAGGCCCTGGTCCACGACGATCTTGCCGATGATCGTGTCGACGTTCGTCCCGCCCTTGGACCGGCCGCGGCCCTCGCCCGACCCGTCCGCGTCGCCGGCGTCCGGCGAGGTGATCTGCGTCGACCCGCCCTTGCTCCCGCCCTTGCCCGCGCCCGCGGCGTCGGCCCCGCCGTGCATCGGCGAGGTTTCCGACAGGTCTGGGGTGAGCTTGGGGTCGCTCATCGGTCCTTTCGTTCACCGGCCGGCACGGGGAACCACGCCCCGCGCCCCGGACACTCTCAGCCCGACCCACTATCGGTCGGCGGGCCATAGGGTCTCTCGCGGTGGAAATCCCCCGCGGCCCGTCTTTCCCGGTTCACCGGGACGCGGAGAAAGTACGGCCGCAAGCCGAACGCTGTCAATGGACGCACCCAACGCCCCCCGGGCGCGCGGCCGACCATGGCTGTGGTACGTCCCCGCGGCTCGGGCTGTTCCCCTCGCGGCCCGTCCGGCCCGCCACCGGACGGCGGCGCAAGGACCTCGACCCGGCCCCTGCCCCGCCGCCGCGAGCGGCACTTTTCGCGCCAGCGCCTCCCCTGACTGGACATTTCTCGGTCCCGGGGCGATATTGAAGGTATCGGGCCACGTTCTGTGGCCGCGTCCCGGGCCATTCGCCCCCGGGTCGACCGTCGGCGGCGCCTTCCGCGGCGTCGGCGAGCCGTGGGCTGATCGGAGCAACCTCCATGCGTCGTCGCGGATTTACGCTTATCGAACTTCTCGTGGTCATCGGCATCATCGCGCTGCTGGTGGCGATCCTGCTGCCGAGCCTTGGCGAGGCCCGCAACTCCGCTCGTGTTGCGGTCAGCCAAAGCAACCTGCGCCAGCTTGGCATGACGCTGTTCTTCTACTCCGGCGACAACGATGAGAAGTTCATGAACCCGTTCTGCCCGCCCAACGTCACGCCGGGCCCGGGCGTGGCGTGGGACTGGATCCTGCTGCCGTCAGCCACCGGCGGGCCCGGCGGCCCCGGCGGCTTCCCGATGAGCCAGGGCGCCGGCAACCGCGCGACCGAGATCTTCGCGGCCCACTGGGCCAGTCTCATGGGCGTGTACCTGAGCACCAACGGCCAGAACTACTCGACGCAGATTCAGTTCTCGCCCTTGGACATCACGGTTCGCCAGCGGTACCAGAGCTACCTGCCCATCCCCCCGGGCGTGATCTACATCTTTGACGGTTCGTACTGGTACTCCCCGACGTTCTGGATCAACCCGGCCCGCTACGCGACCGAAGGCGTCGTGAGCATGTCGCAGCCGAACGTCCGCTACAACCGCCAGGCCGAAGTCCGCTTCCCGCAGAACAAGGTGCTGCTGTGGGAGCGCTTCGACTGGACCCGCAAGTCCCGCCTGGGCTCCGGCTCCTCAGGGCGCGTGCCGCTCCAGCCCAACTGGAACAACCCGGAAGCCAAGACCCTCGTCACCCTCGCGGATAACTCCGTGCAGCGGGCCGATATGCGCGAACTCACCCAGCTCGCCAACGGCACGCCGGAGGAACGGGCCGAGTTCCGTCCCAGCGGCGCGTGGAGCGGCATCTCCGGGTACCTGCAGCAGTACGACATGCACCAGGACAACCTCGAGTCCGGTCCGCCGGTCTCGCCGACCTATCCCGCGTTCTTCTGGGCCACCCGCAAGGGCATCCACGGGCGCGACCTGGCCAACTTCTGATCACGCCAGTCTCTGCCGCTCGTCGCCCACGACCGTCGACGCCCTGACCCCAGGAGCACCATCGCGTGAAGCTCACCGACCGAGTCGCCGCCCTCAAGGATGAAGTCACCAGCACGCCCGAAGGCAAGCGAAAGGGCATGAAGCTCGCGGCCGCGGGCGGGTGCTTTCTGCTCGCGTTTGTCGTCCTCGCCGTTCGCCTGGTTGGCGGCTCGGACGAGCCCGTCACCGACGAAGTGCGGGTCGACGCCAAGTTGGTCTCTGAAGTCCAGGAAATGGCCGAGGAGCTCGAAGACGCGACGGCCGAGGAGACCGCGGCGTACGAGGAAGCCATCGCGTCGGGTGAGGTCGAACCGCCCGAGGACCAAGGCCCGATCGAGCGCCCGCACGGCCCCAAGGGCATCGGCTACCTCCCCGGGTCGCGCCCCGCGCCCGAGCCGGAACCCGAACCCGGGGGCCAGCCGACCGAGGAACCCGGGATGCCGCCGGCCGCCTCGCCGCCGGTGCCCGAGCCCGAAGATCCGGACGACGGCGGCTGAACGTTTTCACGTTCGTCATCACCACGAACCTTGAGGTCGAGAATCACTCAGCGCCAAGGTTGCACCCCGGTTGCCTTTCGTTCGCAGGTCGTGCGGCGCGAGCCGGGGAGAAACGTGCAACGTCCGTGAATGTGCGATAGCCGGTGCGGACACACCGGCACTTTCTGCTATGATCGAGCCCTTGGCCTGCCCGCCCGAGGTTGCGCCCCATCTCCAAGCCGATACGTACGCAAGCCCGCTCCGCCGCGGGCGTTGTGCGCACTGAGCCGTTGGACGGGCCCGCGCCGATGAGCGTTGTTGTCACTCCCAACCTGAACGCCGTGCTGGCCCAGCCGGCGCTGGCCCGATCGTCCGCCATCGCGGCGAGCGGGGAGGGTTCGGGGCGGATCGCGGCGCTGGACGGCCTGCGCGGGTTCGCGGTGCTGCTGGTGTTTTTGATTCACGCGACGATCATCGTGCCGCGGACCATTCCGGGCACGGTGCTGGTGTCGGCGACGTTCCTGAACGGCTTCGGACCGTTCCTGTTCTTTGCGCTGTCGGCGTACCTGATCACGAGCCTGCTGCGGCGGAATCTCGACAAGCCCGAGTACCTGGCGAAGTTCTACCTCAGCCGCGGGCTGCGGATCCTGCCGGTGTATCTGCTGTTCGTCGCGGGCACGCTGCTGGTGGTGCCACGCCTGGTCGGGGACCGGGTGCTGCTGTTCCCGCAGACGCACCAGGCCGACTGGGCGTACTGGGTGTTTCTGCAGAACTTCATCATGGGGATCTACGGGACGCCCCAGCACAAGATGCTGGACGTGACGTGGACGCTCGCGGTCGACTTCCAGTTCTTCCTGGTGTGGCCGCTGCTGGTGCGGAGCGTGTCGCGGCGCGGCCTGCTGGGGGTGTGCGCCGGGATGATCGTCTCTGCGCTGGTGGTCCGGGTGTGGCTGGTGTTCTTCTCGGGCCTGCCCAAGGACGCGGCGTACTGCTTCACGTTCGCGCGGCTCGACGCCCTGGGCATGGGGGCGCTGCTGGCGCTGATCGGCGAAGACCGCCAGGCGCTGCTGCGGCTGCGCCCGGCGGCGAAGATCCTGGCGATCGGCGCGATCCCGATGGTGTGGTCGTACCTGGCGATGGAGCGGGTGACGGGGCTGCGCTTCCGGCCCGAGATCATCCAGTCAGCGGGCTATTTCAGCCGCACGATCGGAGACTCGATCGCGACGCTGGGCGCCGCGTGCCTGATCCTGTGCTGCGTGACGGCGCGGCCGGAATCCGGGTTCGCGCGATTCTTCGGTTCGGCGCCGCTGCGGTTCCTGGGGACGCGTGCGTACGGGTTTTTCCTCGTGCACGTGTCGGTGATCTGGCTCGTCCGAACGAGCGTGTTCGGCCAACCTGACCCGACCGGGCACGTGCAGCCGCTGTTCGCGATGCAGCCGGTGGCGGGGACGTTCGTGCCGCACCAACTGCTGTTTTACGCCCTGACGTTCACCCTGTCGATCGGGCTGGCGAGCCTGAGCTACGCGCTGGTCGAGCGGCCGATCATGCGGTTCAAGGACCGAATCGTGAAGCGGCGGGTGTAGCCGAGCGCGAGCGAATGTCCGACCTGGTCGATCACGGCCCGCATGCGGCTCAGCGGCGACCGATCGCGATGACGCCGCGGTTGGCGGCACGTGCCCGAAGCGAGTGCGAAGGACCCGTTCGAGCGCCGCGCGGGACGCGTTGATGCGCGACCTCGCCGACGGGTCGGCTCACTCAATACTTGCGGAGGACGGAGCGGACGATGCCCTGGATGCGGCAGTCCTTGACGTAGATGGGCTGGAACTCGGGGTTGGCGGGCTGGAGGCGGATGCGGTCGGGCTCGCGGAAGAAGGTCTTGAGGGTGGTTTCGCCGTTGGGGAGCAGGGCCACGACGCGGTCGCCGTTGCCGGCGGTCTCGGTGCGCTCGACCAGGACGTAATCGCCGTCGAGGATGCCTTCGTCCCGCATGGAGTCACCGGCGACGCGCAGGGCGAAGAGGGCGCCGGTGCGGCCGGGGCGGGGTCCGACGATGTCCATGACGTCGAGTTCGTCGCGGTCCTCGATCTTCTCGATGGGGTAGCCGGCCGCGATCTTGCCCACGAGGGGGAAGTGCAGCGGGCGGGCCTCGTCGGGGACGGGGATGCCGTCAGCGATCGACAAAGAGCGAGCCTTGTTGGGCTCGCGGACCAGGGCGCCCTTTTTGATGAGCGCCTCGACGTGCTCGAACACGGTGACCTTGCTGACGCCGATTTCGTCGGCGAGTTCCTGCATCGTCGGCGAATAGCCGTGACGCATCCGGCAGTCGCGGATAAGCTGCAGAATCCGAAGCTGCTTGGGGGTCAGGTTCATACGCGAGTCCCTCCTGCGGCCGGGCGAACCGGCCGCTCAACGTCCCAACGCTCACACTCCCGACAGGCTGGCCGATCGGCTGGCTCATGCCGCGAACGTTCCGCCACTGCACCGACGTCGCCGACCGCATCGCGCCGCGCTGGGCCTCGAGCACCCGGACGGCCGCGAGGAGGCGGCCGATGCGAACGGGCAACTGGCCGGCGTGGCCCGGCCCGGTCTGATCAACCCCGGACCGGACAGCGGGCACGGACGGACGTGCGGGCTCCGCTTCGACCGGGACGATGGCCCCGTGCTCGTCGGCGTCGAAGTCCTCGACGAACGCCCCGCCGGGTCCCAGCCGCAGAAGCGGTTCGGGACGGGCGGTGCGTCCGGGGCCGGCGTCTGGGTTCATCCGCATGAGCGTGCCTCCGATGACTGGGCGTCGAGAGCGGCCTGGCCGTGTGCTCGGCGGTTCACACCGTGAACCGCCACGCCGACTCGCTCGCTTACCGATCGATTGGTCGTGCTCTTCTCGTACAGTTATCTTCCGAACCCACATCCGACAGGCGTGTCTGTTCGGTACACGATAGCCGATCATCGGCCACACGACAAGACCCTATCCATAGTTTTTTGCGAAAGCTGTTCGGTAGCCCCTTGCCCCGTGCCCGGCACGGGCCGGCGCAGAACACGCTCACGCCCGCTCGAGCAACGACCCGCGGCGTTTGAGCCTTCGGCGCAGTTCGAGCACCGTCACCTCGGCCCGGAGTTGACCCGCGTCGAGCCCCAGCATGCGGCCCAAATCCTCGATGGAACGCGGCGAATCCAGCGCCGCGACGATCGACGCCTGCGCAGGCGTGAGCGTGCTCATCGGCGGTTCGGCACCGGCCTCGGGCGTGGCAGCGGGTGTCACCATCCGCAGGAGCGGTTCGGTGTCGGCGAGGTCGGCGTCAGGGTCACCGGCGGCGGCGAACCGTGCGGCGTGGGTGCCCGCGTGATGGTGGCGGGCCTGACTTTCGAGTGACCGAATCACATCCTCCGGGTGGGTCACGATCTGGGCCGCGCCCGCCTTGAGCAGTTCGAGCGATCCCTCGGACGCGCTCGAGTCGACGCGGGCCGGCAAGGCGAACACCTCGCGGCCCTGATCCGCGGCGTCGTGGGCCGTGATCAGCGCTCCCGAACGCCGTCCCGCTTCGATCACGAGCACGCCGAGCGACAACCCGGCGATCAGGCGGTTGCGGGCCGGGAAGTTCTCCGAAACCGGGGGTGTGTCGAGCGGCAGCTCGCTGATGATGGCCCCGCGGGCGCCGGCGTCGGCGACGATGGCGTCGAAGAGAGGAGCGTTTTCGGGTGGATAGCGGTGCGCGAGGCCGCAGCCCAGGACCGCGACGGTGCGGCACGGGCGGGCGGGGGTGGACGCCCTGAGGGCGGCGGCGTGGGCGGCGGTGTCGATGCCGCGGGCGCCGCCGGAGACCACGGTGAGTCCGGCGTGGGCGAAGGCGGTCGCGAAGCGGGCGGTCTGCTCGAGCCCGTAGGGGGTGCAGGAACGCGAGCCGACGATGCCGACGGCGAAACGGTCGGCGTCGGCGGGGTCGAGCGAGCCCTGGACATAGAGCAGGGGCGGCGCGTCGGGGATCTCGGCGAGCAGGGCGGGATACTCGGGATCGGCCCGGGTGACGAGGTGGACGCTGAGGCGGTCGGCGAGGTCGAGTTCGCGATTGGCGAGGTCGGCGGACGCCGCGAGGCCGGCGTGGATGGTGCGGGACTTCTCCTGGCCGATCCCGGGGACGCGGCGGAGCGCGGTGGGCGAGGCGTCGAGGGCGGCGGCGGGGGAGCCGGCGGCGGCGATGAGACGGGCGATGAGGCGCGGGCCGAGACCCGGGGTGAGGGTGAGTCGGAGCGTCGCGAGGGCGTCGGACCCGATGTTCGGCATCTGTGCAGTGTACGGAATCTGGGTCGGTTCGCAAGCGGAACCGTGCGGGAACACGGAGAATGTGAAAGATGGGCGCGCAAAGTGCGCATGGTCGATCACTTTCGCACCATGCGGAGCGGACATCGCGCGAGCGGCGAGACCATGACGAGAGATCAATGGCGGATGACCGGGGTGCTGGCGGGCGCGGCGTGCGTTGTGCTGGCGCTGGGGTGGCTGGGGCTGGCGTCGTGCTCGTCTGGGGGCGGCACGACGACGGACGTGTCGGACGTCGCGGCGCCGATCGATGCGGACGCGTTCAAGGTGGCGGGGGTGCGGGGCGAGCCGCAGATGCGGGTGCGGATCGCCGCGGGGTCGACGACGGCCCAGTTCGAGGGGGCGCCGACGTTTTCGATCGTGCCGGCGGGGCTGGTGGCGGCGAAGGAGGATGCGCCGGTGGTGCAGGGGCCGCTGGCGGTGCTGCTGACGGGGAGCGAGTGGGTGGTGCGTGACGGCGCAGGTCGGGAGCGGCGGATCGGGGCGGACCGGGACCTGGAGATCGCGCCGGTCGCTTCGGGGGAGAAGGGCGAGTCGCTGGTGACGGTGACGCCGCCGGGGCTGAAGTACCCGGGGAGGTTCCGGCTGATCCCGTCGCGGAGCGAGTCGCCGCTGATGAACGCGGCGGGAGCGGCGGGGCCGACGAACGCGCCGGCGCCCGCGGCTGGCAAGGCGGTGAGCGCGGGGCAGCGGTCGCGCGCGGGGGTGGGGCAGGCGTACTCGCAGGAAGCGACGCCGATGGGCGGGGAGCGGTTCGACATCGTCGAATACGTCGGGCTGGAGACGTACCTGCCGGGCGTGGTGAGCAAGGAGCTGTTCGCAGACTGGAACCTGCGGACGTACCAGGCGCAGGCGATCGCGGCCCGGAGCTACGCGATCCACGAGCGGCTGCGGAGCATGGCGGCGGGCAAGAGCTTCGACGTCGAGAGCACGCAGCGCGACCAGGTGTACGGCGGGGCGACCGAGTCGGCGGTGGCGCTCGAGGGCGTCAAGTCGACGCGCGGGATGATCGTCGAATTCAACGGGACGGTGCTGCGGACGTATTACTCGAGCACGTGCGGCGGCCGGGTGGCGTCGGCGCGGGACACGTGGCCGACGAGCAAGGGCTTTGAGTTCAACCGCGCGGCCCCGCTGCAGGCCAAGCAGCGTGAGCACGCGTGCCAGCGCTCGCCGCTCTACACGTGGACGGTCGAGCGCGACCGGCTCGAACTCGTGCAGCGGATCAAGGCGTTCGGGCAGAAGAACGGGTACGCGGTGCGGAACCTGACGGACCTGGTGGCGGTGAAGGCGACGAAGTTCAACGAGGTCGGGCGTCCGACGGAGTACCGCCTCGTGCAGCCGGACGGCAAGTGGTGGACGCTCAAGGCCGAGGAATTGCGGATCGCGTGCAACACTGAGCCGGCGGGGCCGGCGGCGGACGAGTTCGCGCCGGTGGCGCCGGGCGCGGCGGGCGAGCCGGTGAAGCTCGAGAACGTGCGGGCGGTCCCGGCGATCACGCGCAAGACGCGCGTGAACTCCGGGGACATGGAGTTCGTGTTCAACGGCTCGACGGTGACAATCAGCGGGCGCGGGTTCGGGCACGGGGTGGGGATGTGCCAGTACTGCGCCAAGGGGTTCAGCGAGCAGGGCTACAGCGCCCCGAAGATGCTGGAGCTGTTCTACCCGGGGGCGAAGGTTGTGAAGGCGTATTGAGCGGGTTGGCCGACGAGCGCACTATCGTGTGTACATGGTGCTTTCGAAGGTCGGCCACGGGCTGAGGCGAGCGAGGGCGGGTCGGGGGTTCTCCCTGAGCGCGGGCGCGGCGCTGGCGCTCGCGGCCTGGTGCGCTGCGCCCGGGGCTGGGCAGATCGCCCAGCCGTCCGGGCAGACCGGGGCCGCGGGGCTGCGGCGGGTCGAGGGCGGGGTCGGCGACGTCGATCCGCTGGGGGCGAGCCTGAAGCAACTGTCGGTGGACTTGCGCCAGCCGGTGGGGTTTGGCGGGGTGTACCAGGTTCCGGCGTCGAGGTCTCCAACGGGGCGAGCGGCGTTTGCGCGGATGTCGGGGGCGACGGTGGCGGTGTTCGACCAGTCGATGTACGTGGCGTCGCCGAAGGGTCCGGTGGCGGCGATCCCGCCCGGCACGGTGTTTTACATCGGCGGGCTGCCGCGGGCGCGGCCGGCGGGGACGCCCGGGGACCCGAACCTGCTGGTGTCGACGGCGGTGGACATGAGGGCGCCGGTGTCGGTCGACATGACGAGCTCGAGCAAGCTGCCGAGCAAGGGGGAGAACGCGCCCGGGGATGCGACCGATTCGCAATCAGGGGCGGAGCGGGTGGCCGAGCAGTGGCCTCGGGATGCGGGGCTGGGCGGGGAAAGGCCGGGAACGGGGATGTTCGGGGACGAGGCGTACCGGGGCGACCGGGTGGTCGAATTGCTTCGGCGGGCGGCCCGGACGGCGAGGGCGGGGTCCGAGAAGTAGGCGGCGATTGGCGGATGTGGGGGCGGGTTGGGGGGCGGGTCGGACGGTGGTGGAGTCCGGACCGGTGGATCGGGCGTTGCGGCGGGGCCGCCGCGAGGTATATTTGGACGTTCACTCCGCGCCCACCTCGGGAACCGACCGGGCCTTCCCGGCGCACATGCCGAGTCGCTCGACACACTGACCCGGCATCGCGCGATGGAGCGGCTCGCTCCGTCGTCCGGGGTGCAATTTGGGCACGGAGTGATGCTTCGCGCAGGAGAGCCACGCGGCGCGGGCCGATGGCCAGATGCGTGTGTGTGGTTTGGTATCCGGCGGCCCCACCGCCCGGATCGTGCATTGGGAGACCCTGTTATGAAGACTGCGTCTCGCCTCCGGCGAGTGGCGACCGGGTGGTTGATCGCGGCCGCGGCGTTTGCCGGGGCGGCGCACGGTCAGGTGAAGGCGTCGGCGCCGGCGCCCAAGGGCGTGGCGGCTCCGGCGGGTCTGAGCGAGAAGGACGCGCTGGCGGTGCAGGGCGGCCTGCGGGTGAGCGCGTTCACGATCGCGGACTTTACGCTGCCGCGCTTCGGGACCCCCGAGGACGCGACGGTGCGGGTGCGCCTGGGGGGCGAGGATTATGACCTGGTGGTGGCGCGGTACTCGATGCGTTCGCAGGACTTCCGGGTGCTGACGACGGGGGCGGACGGGGTGACGCGCGAGGAGTTCGTGAGCGGGCCGGTAACGTTCCGGGGCTCGACGGTGCAGGACCGCGACGCGGTCGTTCGGGTGTCGATCGTGGACGGTCGGATGGAGGGCACGATTGTGCTCTCCAACGGCACGAAGTGGGGCATCCACCCGCTTGACGAGATCGTGCCCGGGGCGGCGCAGGGCCGGCACGTGGTGTACTCGGCGAAGGACATCTACCCGACGAAGAAGCGGTGCCCGGTGGAGGCGCCGCAGGGCGCCGGCGCGCACGAGCACGAGGGCGAAGAGGGGGTGCGCGGGACCGGCCTGAAGGTCGCCGACCTGGCGATCGAAGTCGACAACCCGTATTACGTGCTGCTGGGCAGCAACGTGCAGTCGGTCGTGAACGACGTCGAGTCGACGATGAACAGCGTCGAGTCGATCTACGAGAACGACACGGACATCACGTACGAGATCACGACGATCCACATCTGGACCGACGCGGCCGACCCGTACACGGGGACGGTGGCGTCGGGCATCCTGAACCAGTTCGAGGCGTACTGGAACGGCAACTTCGGGGGCATCCGGCGCGACGTGGCCCACATGTTCACCGGCACGAACCTGGACGACCCGGTGCTGGGGATCGCGAACCTCAGCAGCATCTGCACGATCAGCAACGCCTACGGGCTGGTGCAGTCGCGCTGGAGCCTGAACGCCGTGACGCGGGCGTGCCTCAGCGCGCACGAACTTGGCCACGGCTGGAGCGCGCAGCACTGCGACGGCGACCCGAACTGCAACATCATGTGCTCGGGCCTGGGCGGGTGCAGCGGGGTGTGCACGAGCTTCGGCGTAAGCTCGGCTGCGATCATCTCGTTCCGCAACAGCCGCTCGTGCCTGTCGGACCTTGCGGACGCGCAGCCCCTGCCGTTCACCGACGCGTTCGCAACGATCGCGCCGGATCCGACCAGGTGGTCGTACAGCTTCGGCGCCAGCCACCTTGACAGCCCGATCCCCAATCCCCCGAGCCCGGCCCGCGTGCTGCGGCTCAATTCGGCCGGCGCCGGCGAGTTTGCGGATGATGAGATCCGGACGAACTTCATTCTCGCGGCCGGGCAGCCGGCGCTGCAGCTCAAGTTCTGGTGGGCCCGGCGGAACGTGGAGTCGGGTAAGACGCTGACGGTGATGTACTGGGCCAGCAACCTGCGCTGGAACACGCTGGGCACGCTCACCAGCGACGGCGTGACCTCGACCGGCTACACCGAGCAGGCGTACACGCTGCCCTCGGACGCGGCCCACAACGAGCTGCGTATCCGGTTCATGGTGGACGGCACGCAGGTCGACGACGAGTGGTTCGTCGACGACGTGTACGTGGGCGAGCCGATCGAGGCGCCCATCCCGCTCCCCTTCACGGACAACTTCCCGGCGATCACCGCCGATCCGGCCCTGTGGTCGGTGTTCCAGGCGGACATCACCACGACGGCGGTGGCCGAGCCCAGCGCTCCCAACTCCGCGGAGCTGGACGGGAGCAACGGCACGGGCGAGCAGATCTGGACCAAGCCGCTCATGGCCGCGGGCTATGCAGACGTGACGCTGAGCTACTTCGTTGAGCGTCGCGGCGTGGAGGTGAACGAGAGCCTGACCATCGAGGCCCGGGACAACACGGGCACGTGGACGGCGGTGAACACGCTCATCTCGCCCGGCGGGGCCGACCAGTCGGTGTTCACGCAGTTCACGCACGTGCTGAACACGCCGAATTTCCTGTACGACGGCCTGCGGATCCGGTGGCGGTCGCAGTGCAACAACACCAGCGACAACTGGTACGTCGACAACGTGAGCATCACCGGCACCCCCGCGGGCCCGGCGTGCCCCGCCGACTGGGACGGCAACGGCGTGGTGAACTCGACGGACGTGTCGGAGTTCATCAACGCCTGGTTCCAGGACCAGGTGGCCGGGACGCTCGTGACCGACTGGGACCACAACGGCGTGGTGAACTCGACGGACGTGTCGAACTTCATCAACGACTGGTTCGCGTCCCCGCCGGAATGCCTCGGCTGAGATCGACGACTGCCCGCCCTTGCGTGTCTTCAGGGCGGCCCACAGCCCATCTCTCCAAACAACGCCCGGCGCGAGCCGGGCGTTGTCTTTTTGGGTGCGTCAGGCCCGGGGCTGGGAGGCCCAGTGGAGTTTGCGGGTGAGGGTGTCCCAGTAGGTGACGCGCGGGTTGCGGACGAAACGGACGGGCAGTTCGTGCTGGCGGACGAGCAGTCGGTCGCCCTTGTGCAGGCGGTGGTGCAGCTGGCCGTCGACGACGAGGGTGGTGCCGCCGGCGCCGGCGTCGTCGTTGGCGCGGAGCACGTCAAGCTCGATGGTCGAGAAGGCGCTGACGATGACGGGGCGAAAGCTGAGTGAGTGGGCCGCGATCGGGGTGATGGTGAAGGCCTGCACGTCGGGAGAAACGATGGAGCCCCCGGCGGCAAGGCTGTACGCCGTGGATCCGATGGGGGTGGCGACGATGACGCCGTCGCCGGCGACGACGGGACCGGGCCCGCCGTCGATGCTGACGCGCAGCTCGATGAGGCGGAAGGGCGGGCCGGCGGTGACGACGCAGTCGTTGAGGCCCAGGGCGGAAAATCGGGGAGCGCCGGCGATGCCGCCGGGGCCGGTGTGGCCGGGGCCGAAGACGTCGGCCCGCAGCAGGGGCCGCTTCTGCAATTCGAGGGCGGCGTCACCGAAGAGCGTGTCGGCCTGCTCCTCGAGGGCGGGGAGGTCGAACTCGGCCATGAAGCCGACCTTGCCGAGGTTGACGCCGAGCAGGGGCAGGCTCAGGGCGACGCCGCGGCGGGCCGCGCCCAGGAGCGAGCCGTCGCCGCCGAGGACGACGACCAGGTCGGCGTTGTCGCGGATGTCGGCGGGGAACTCGTCCTCGATGCCGTGCTCGGCGACGACGCGCCCGCGGGCGTTGACCAGGGCGCGGACGCGCGGGGCCGCGGCGACGGCGTCGGGCTTGGAGCGGTTGATGAGCAGCAGGACGCGGCGTGACATGGCGGAGTCAGTCTACCGGCCGGACGTCCGAAGGATGTCGATTCAGCGCCGGGCCCCCGCGGGACGCACGGTTTCGACGTGGGCCGTCTGAACCTGGGCCGGGCGCGACGCCAGGCCCGCGGCCTGGCGGATGGCCCGTGCGATGCCCGCGGCGTCGATGCCGGCCTCGGCGAGCTGGGCCGCGCGCCCGTCCTGCAGGATCCACGAATCCGGCAGGCCGGTGCGGACCACGCGCGAGGCGTCGAGGTTCATGGCCTGGGCGGCCTCGAGGACCGCGGCCCCGAACCCGCCGATGACGCTGTGGTCCTCGACGGTGACGACCGGGGTGCCTCGTTCGAGCAACTCGCGCACCAGGGCCGTGTCGACCGGCTTGGCGAAGCGGGCGTCGTAGACCGCGACGCGGTACTCGCTCGCGAGCGCGTCGGCCGCGGCCAGGGCGTCGATCGCCGGGGTGCCGAAGGCCAGGACGGCGACGTCGCAGTCGGGGGCCGGCGTGGACATGGAGCGACCGGCGGGCGCGGCGACGCCGGCGCCGCCGATGTAGCGGGCCTTGCCGAGTTCGAAGGGCGGGCACTCGAGCGCGAGCAGGCGGGGCGAGACGTTGTCACGCGGGTAGCGGACGCTCGAGAGCCCCTCGTCGTACTGGCGCATGAACTCGATGGCGGCCTTGAGGCTCGGCTCGTCGATCGCGGCGGTGATCGCCGCGCCGGGCAGGACGCGGAGCAGCGCGGTGTCGCAGAAGCCGTGGTGCACGGCGCCGTCGCCGCCGACGAGACCGGCGCGGTCGAGCAGCAGGCGGACGGGCAGGCCCTGGAGGCTGGCCTCCTGGAAGGCCTGGTCGAAGGCGCGCTGGAGAAAGGTGCAGTAGACGGCGAAGAAGGGCTTCCAGCCCGTCTTGGCGAGGCCGGCCATCATGTCGAGGGCGTGGCTCTCGCAGATGCCGGTGTCGAAGGAACGGTCGGGGTAGGCCGCGAGCAGCTTGCTGACGCCGGTGCCGTCGGGCATGGCGGCGGTGCAGGCGACGATCCTGCGGTCGCGGGCCATGGCGTCGACCATGAGGTCGCCGACGGCGGCGGTGAAGCTGCGGCCTTCCTTCCTGAGTTCGACGCGGCAGCCCTCGCTGGCGAGTTCGCCGTCGACGTCGAAGGCCGGGGGCGAGTGGAAGGTGCTCGAGTCGCGCTCGGCGAACTCGAAACCCTTGCCCTTGACGGTCTTGACGTGCAGGACCATGGGGCGGTCGAAGTCGCGGGCCTCGGCGAGGAATTCGATGAGCTGGGGGAGGTTGTGGCCGTCGATGGGACCGACGGTGAGCAGGCCGAAGTGCTCGAACCAGCCGCCGCCTTCGCTCTCGCTGACGAAGGCCTTGGTGGCCTCGCCCAGGCGGTGGTAGGCGTCCTTGAGGACCGAGCCGCCGGGGACGTGCTTGAGGACCTCGCGTGCCTGCTTCTTGAAGTCGCCGTAGAGGTGGCTGAGGCGAACGCGGTCGAAGTACTGCGAGACGGCGCCCTGTGGCTTGGAGATGCTCATGCCGTTGTCGTTGAGCACGACGAGGAACTGGCGGTTGAGCACGCCGGCGCCGTTGAGGCCTTCCATGGCGACGCCGTTGACGATCGAGGCGTCGCCGATGACGACGGCGACGCGGCGCCCGTCGGGGTTGGTCCTGGGGTCGAAGCCGTCCGCGTTGAGGGAGTCGCCTCGGGCCATGCCGACGCCGGTGGAGATGCCGGTGCCGGCGTGACCGACGCGGAAGAGGTCGTAGGGGGATTCGAGGGGCTCGGGGAAGCCGGCCATGCCCGCGCGGGTGCGGAGCTTGCCGAGCAGGTGGCGTCGGCCGGTGAGCAGCTTGTGGGGGTAGCACTGGTGGCCGACGTCGAAGAGCAGGCGGTCGTGGCCGAAGTCAAAGACGTAGTGCAGGGCGATGGTGAGCTCGACCACGCCCAGGTTGGGCGCGAGGTGGCCGCCGCTGCGCCGGACCTGCTCGCAGATGGCGGTGCGGATCTCGCCGGCGAGCTCGGTGAGCTGGTCGACGCTGAGGCTTCGCAGGTCGGCGGGAGAGGCGATCTTGTCGAGCAGGGCCATGCGCTGGAAACCTCGGGCGTGCGACGCGGCGGGGCGGGAGTGCCCGTGCGCGCTTCGAGAAGCATAGTGATTCCGATGCACCGGGGTTCGCGCCGGCGTGGACGAATCTAGCGGGACCGCACGGCCAGATAATCGGCCAATTCCCGCAGAGCGCCCGCGGGGGCGCCCAGCGACGCCAGGGCCGCGACCGACTCGTCGCGCAGGCGGGCGACCTCGGCCCGGGAACGCTCGATGCCGAGCACGCCCGGGTAGGTCAACTTGCCGGCGTCCAGGTCTTTGCCGGCCTTCTTGCCCAGGTGCTCGGTGGTCTGGGTGACGTCGAGCAGGTCGTCGACGATCTGGAACATCAGGCCGATGGCGTCGGCGTAGCGGGACAGGGCGCTCAGGGCCGAGGGCAGCGGGTGGGCGCACAGGGCGCCCATGCGGATCGATGCGCGGATGAGGGCGCCGGTCTTGTTCGTGTGGATGAGGCGGAGCTTCGCGGGATCGTCAATGCCGGGCGGGAAGCCGCCGAGGGTGTCGTAGACCTGCCCGGCGATCATGGCGCCGGTGGCCGCGGAAAGCTCGTTGACCAGAGCCGAGGCCAAGCCGGGGGCGGTGATGGAGCGGGCGAGCTCGGCGAAGGCGAGGGTGAGCATCGCGTCGCCGGCGAGGATGGCCATGGCCTCGCTGGTCGCTTTGTGCAGCGTGGGGCGTCCGCGGCGCAGGTCGTCGTTGTCCAGGCCGGGCAGGTCGTCGTGCACGAGGCTGAAGCAGTGCACCAGCTCGACCGCGGCGACCGCGGGCAGGGCCGCGCGGGGATCGGAGCCGACGCCGGCGCAGGCGTGCCAGGCCAGCAGCGGGCGCAAGCGCTTGCCCGGGCCCAGCAGCGAGTAGCGTACCGCGTCGGCGAGTGTCGGCGGCAGCCCGGCGCGATCAACGCACAGCGCCAGGTGAGCCTCGATCTCGGGCACCGGGTCGGTGAGCTTGCGCGGCGGGGTGTCGGCGGCGTCGGTGTGGCTGGGCACGGTCACGACCACGGGTTTCGCGAGTGGCGGGGCCGCGACGGGGGACGAGACGGGAGCGTCGGGCATCGGCGAGTATACCGGGCCCCTCCCGCACCGGCGGCCGCCGCGCCGCGCGGGGCCGGGAGCGGCGTTTGCTACCCTCGCGTGCGTGCCCCCGATCCATGATCAAGCCGTGTGCCTGCGTCTGTGGGAATGGTCGGAGACCAGTCAGACGCTGGCGGCCCTGACGCGCGAGCACGGGCTGGTGCGGGCCCTGGCCAAGGGGTCACGCCGGCCCAAGGCGCCGTTTTCGGGGGGGATCGAGGTGCTCACGCGCGGGGACCTGGGGCTCATCCTCAAGGCGCCCGGCAAGGACACCGGATCGGACGCGGGCTCGGGGCTCGCCGTGGCGACGAGCTGGGACCTGCTCGAGACGTTCCCGGCGCTGCGAACGCGGTTGCATGTGCATTACGCCGGAATGTTCGTTGCGGACGCGGTGCTGCACGCGGTGACGGACCACGACCCGCACCCGGGGCTGTATGACGCGGCGACGCAGTGCCTGCGTTCGCTGGGCGCGGCGGAGGACGGCGCGTCGACGTCGATACCGCTGGTGGGCTTCCTGTGGGCGCTGCTGACCCAGACGGGCTATCGGCCGCAGGTGCTCGAGGTGGGCGAGGCGGGCGAGGCGGGCGCACGCTTGGTGTTCGACCCCGACGCGGGGACGCTGGGGCCGGGGAAGGCGGCGATGAGCGACGCGCAGCAGGCGTGGCCGGTGCGGCCGGGAACGGCGGCGGTGATGCGGGCCCTGGCGGGGGGCGGGGATGCCGATGAGCATGCAGGGGAGTCGGTGGACCGCGCGGCGCGGCTGCTCGCGGCGTACCTGCGTCACTTGATCGGGCGGGAGCCCCCCACCATGCCGCTGGTTTTCGGACGTATTCCGTGGGGGCGCAGATCCGGCAAGACGGGCTAAATGTGCCGGACGATGAAGTCCCTGATGATGCGGGCCGATAGTCGGTGCGACGGCGAAAGGGTCAAGAACGCACACGCCGGGATCGAAGCGGCACCACCATGAACCCAGACGTCCTGGAAAAAGTCCTCGCGTGCCAGACGCTGCCGAGCCTGCCGGCGGTCGCCCTGCGCGTGATCGAGCTGACGAACTCCGACGCCGTGTCGGTGAAGGACCTCACCGACGCCATCCAGAACGACCAGGGCATCTCCGCCAAGCTGTTGCGGACGGTGAATTCGTCGTTCTACGGCCTTCGTCAGCGGTGCTCGAGCATCAACCAGGCGATCGTGCTGCTGGGCCTGAGCGCGATCAAGTCGCTGGCGCTGGGCTTCAGCCTGGTGTCGGCGATCGACGCGGCCAAGGGCAAGGGGTTCGACTTCCCGAACTACTGGCGGCGCGGGCTGTACACGGGCATCTCGGCCAAGCTGGTCGCCAAGCACATGGGCATCCAGAACCAGGAAGAGGCCTTCCTGGGCGGCCTGCTCCAGGACGTGGGCATGGTCGCGCTGCACCAGGCCATGGGCGACGACTACCTGCGGCTGATCGCCAGCGCCGGCGAGGACCACCGCAAGCTCGCGAAGTTCGAGTCCACCGAGCTGGAGACCACGCACGCCGACATCGGCGCGCTGCTGGCACGCCGCTGGAAGCTGCCCGACGAGCTCGTGCTGCCGATCAAGTTCCACGAGAAGCCCACGAGCGCCCCGCAGAACGTGGCCGGGGTGTGCAAAGCCGTGGCCCTGGGCAACTACGCGTGCGACGTCCTCACGGCGTCCGAGCCCGCCGGGCCGCTGTCTCGCTACTACGAGAAGGCCCAGTCGTGGGCCGGCATGACCAACGCTCAGGCGGACGAGGTCGTGACGTCCGCGGCGGGCGCGGCCAAGGAACTGGCACGGCTGCTGCAGCTCGACGCCGCCGCGACCGCCGACCCCGAGCAGATCCTGGGCAAGGCCCGCGAGCAGCTCCTGGGCATGTCGCCGATCGAGGCCGAGGAGACGCCGGCGAAGACCCCGGCGGGGCTCGCGGACGCGACGGCGTTCAACCGGGTGTTCATCGCGGCGTTTGAGCAGGCCAAGGTCGGGTCGCAGCCGCTGACGGTGATGATCCTGAACCTCGACCAGTACGAGGCGTGCCGGCAGCGGTACGCCGCGAACGTGAGCGAGAACGTGATGAGCGCCGCGGCGGGGCTGATCCAGGACGCCTTGCGTCCCAGCAGCGCGATGGTGTTCGACGGGGGCGACGGGCGGTTCTTCGCGGTGCTGTTCAAGTGCGACCGGCTGGGTGCCGCGAAGGCGGCGGACGCGGTGCGCAAGGCGTTTGGCGCCGGGCCGCTGAAGCTCGGCCCGGAGGCGGGCGCAATCCGCGAGTTCGCGACGACCGTGAGCCTGGGGATCGGCGTCATGGAGGGCGCGGTCGCCAAGTCGATCCAGGGCTCGGAACGGTTGCTGGGGCTCGCGGAGCACGGGCTGACGGCGGCCAAGGCCGCGGGACCTGGCTCGATCAAGCTGGCAATGGCGGCTCCGAGCGCGGCCGCGGCGTGATGCCCCGGCACGGCCTGTCGGTCACTCCTCGGATCCCTTGATCACGTTCGGATCGACGCCCAGGGCGACGAGCTGGTTGTCGATGTTCGACATGATCAGGCGTGAGAGCGTCTGGTCGCCGAACACGCCGATACGGATCTCCACCTTGCAGACCTGCGACGACACCCGCGTGAAGCGGATGGCGATGGACGTGCCGTCGAGCTGGCGGGTTGCGAGATAGGCGTCGTTCTCGTCGGGCTCGGTCGTGTCGGTGGGCTCGAAGCCCAAGGGGGCCATAGCGTCGAGCGCGGCCTTGTACACCGTTTCGAGGGGGACGCGCCGGGCGGCGTCGAGGCGGCCGTTGAGGTACGACGTAGCGCCGTACTGCGCGACCGTGAGCCCCGCGCTCGCGACGATCACCGGGGCGGCGCAACCGGCCGGGCCGGGCACGATGCCCAGCACAAGGACCCCGCCCAGCGCGACCATGCGACACCACCGCCCACGAGATCGCGTCATCCACAAAGTGTGCCGACGGGCGCGGGGCGTGCCAGTAATCCGCCCGACGATCGCGACGCGCATCAGGCCTCGTCGCTTTCACGCAGCTTGGCGAGCACCGAGAAATCTTCGAGGGTGGTGGTGTCCTGGCGGGTGTTCTCGACGCCCGCGGCGATGTCGCGCAGCAGCCGGCGCATGATCTTGCCCGAGCGCGTCTTGGGCAGAGCGGGGGTGAAGCGCACCTGGTCGGGGCGGGCGATCGCCCCGATCTCCTTGGCGACGTGCTCGCACAGGCGTCTGCGCAGGTCGTCGCTGGCGCTGAACGCGGGGGCGAGGGTGACAAACGCCGCGATTCCGGTGCCCTTGATGTCGTGCGGCATGCCGACGACCGCGGCCTCGACGACGGCCTCGTGGCTGACCAGGGCGCTCTCGACCTCCATGGTGCCCAGGCGGTGGCCGGCGACGTTGATGACGTCGTCGATGCGGCCCATGACCCAGAAATAACCGTGCTCGTCGCGCCGGGCGCCGTCGCCGGTGAAGTAGTACGGTTCACCGGTGACCGGGTCCTTGACCTTGCTGAAATAGGTTTCGATGAAGCGGTGGCGGTCTCCGAAGATGCCGCGGAGCATGCTCGGCCACGGCTTGCGGACGACGAGCATGCCGCCCTGGTTGGGGCCGAGCTCCTCGCCGCGGTCGTTGACGATCGCGGCGTCGACGCCGAAGAACGGGAGCGTGCACGAGCCTGGCTTGGTGGGGGTGACGCCCGGCAGGGGCGTGATCATGTGGCCGCCGGTCTCGGTCTGCCACCAGGTGTCGACGATGGGGCAGCGGGCGTGGGTGTCCGAGCCGCCGCCGATGAGCCGGTTGTACCACGTCCACGCCTCGGGGTTGATCGGCTCGCCGACGGAGCCGAGCAGGCGGAGGCTGGAGAGGTCGTGCTTGCGCGGGTGCTCGTCGCCCCACTTCATGAACGCGCGGATGGCGGTGGGCGCGGTGTAGAAGTGCGTGATGCGGTGCCGCTGAATGATGTCCCAGAATCGGTCCTCGCCGGGGGAGTTGGGCGCGCCCTCGTACATGAACGTCGGCACGCGGTTGGGGAGGATGCCGTAGAGGATGTACGAGTGACCGGTCACCCAGCCGATGTCGGCGGTGCACCAGTAGAGAGGTGTCGAGGTGACCGGGTGTCGAGGGGTCAAGGGGGAAGTTGCGACGCCCGGAACAGAGGTCTTTCCCTCGCCACCTTCGCACCTTGACACCCCGTCACCTTCGAGGTTGAACACCACTTTGCTTGTGAGGTATGTGTAGACCATGTACCCGCCGGTGGTGTGCATGATGCCCTTGGGCTTGCCAGTGGAGCCCGAGGTGTAGAGCAGAAAGAGCATGTCCTCGCTGTTCATGGGCTCGGCGGGGCAGTCGGCGCTGGCCGCGAGCGTGAGGTCCTGCCACCAGTGGTCGCGCTGAGGGTGCCAGACGATCTGGTTGCCGCAGCGGCGCAGGACGATGACGTGGTCGATGGCCGAGCCGGTGGGGCCGCCGTAGTAGCCGGAGCGCTCGAGCTGGGCGCACGCGGCGTCGACGTTTTCCTTAAGCGGGACGACCTTGCCGCGGCGCCAGGCGCCGTCGGCGGTGATGATGACGCGGCTGGAGGCGTCGGTGACGCGGTCGGCGATGGCCTGGGCGCTGAACCCGCCGAAGATGACCGAGTGCGGGGCGCCGATGCGTGCGCACGCGAGCAGGGCCACGGCGAGCTCGGGGACCATCCCCATGTAGATCGTGACGACGTCGCCCTTCTTGACGCCCAGGGCCTTGAGCACATTGGCGAGCTTGCTCGACTCGCGGAGCAGGTCGCGGTACGTGAGCGTGCGGACCTCGGGCTTGGCGTCCTCGAGCGGCTCGCCTTCCCAGACGATCGCGGCCTGGTCGCCCAGCCCGGCGTTCACCTGGCGGTCGACGCAGTTGTACGCGATGTTGGTCGTGCCGCCGACGAACCACCTGGCGTCGGGGGCGGTCCACTCGCAGACCTTTGACCACGGCGTGAACCAGTGCAGGTCAGCGGCCACCTCGCCCCAGAATCCCTCGGGGTCGCGCAGCGAGCGCTCGTGCATGGCGCGGTACCGCTCCATCGAATCGACGTGCCACTTGGCGAAGCCCAGGCTCGCGGCCGACGGAGGCGGGAACAGGCGGTTCTCGTGCAGCACCGACTCGATGGCACCCGCGGCGGAGGCCTGCGGCTGACGTGGCGTGGTCATGGCTCGTCGATCCCTTCGGCATGGGGCGGCCCGGCCCCCACGGGACGCCGGTGCGCGGCTCGCCGCCGACAGTTTACTTGGCCCGCTCGGCCCGGACTTCCCGCCCCAGCGTCCGGATCACCACGCCGGGAGACGCCCCGGAGGCGGGGCCCGCAGGGTCAAACTCCATGCGCAGGGTCAGCCACCACTGCTCGCCCGCGGACGCGAACGTCGGGCGCGGCTGGGTCGTCTCGGCCACGAGCGGCACGGCGATCGGGAACTCGTCCACCGAACGAATGTCCGTGATCGAGTCTTCCTTCCACAGCACCCGGGCAAGCCGCGACTCGGCCGGGTACTCCAGCAGCGCAAAGGTCTGCAACTGGCGCTCGACGGTGAGCGACGCGATCGGGCGCACACGTACGAGCGGTCCCCCGACGCTCGTGGTCCACTCGGCCGTCCACTGGGCCAGCGTCTCGTCCGAGACCGTGGGGTCGACCGAGCGGCGCAGCTCCCGCGCGTCGGGCTCGGCCCGCGTGACCCACGCCTTCAGGGCCCGTTCCGTCCGGCGCGTGGCGTGCTGGAAGATCGGGGCGGCGTGGGCCGTCGGCGGGTCAAGGATGATCGCGGCGTCCTGGCCCAGGGGCACGGCCCGGATCCCGGGCGGCTCGTCCGGCCCCGATGGGATCACCATGAGTTCGCCGCCGCTGGGCAGGGTGTAGATCCCCAGGCACGTGTCGACGAGGCGGGGATCGGGGGGTGTGGCGCTGGGGTCCGCGGGCGGCTGGGGCAGGGCGGGATCGCTGCCGTCGGGGCTCTTGAGCAGGGCACGCTCGAGCACCTGGCGCAGGATATTGATCTGCCCTGCGCGGGCGTTGCTGGTGATGACGGTGACGACCTTGGCGCCCTTGCCCGAGCGGGCGGAGGCCTCGTCGGGGAAGTAGCGGCGGAAGTCGGCTTCGAAACCGATGGCCGAGCCGCTGTGGCCGACCATGTACATGCCGTTGTCCAGGGCCCCCACTTCCCAGCCCATGGCGTAGGTGCGGATGGCGGGGGTGACGATGAGCTCGCGCATCTCGTCGGAGAGAACGCTGTCGCCGGCAAGCACGGTGTGCCACTTGAACAGGTCGCCGCAGGTGGTGATGACGCCCGTGGCGCCCCGGTGGCCCCAGGCGAAGGGCATGCGGTGCGCGGGGCCCTGCACGCCGTGGGGGTACCAGCCGTTGCCCATGTCCATGCGAACGTCGATGTCCTCGGGCGGGGCGTCGAGCTCGCGTCCGGTGGCGATGAGGTCGGCGAGGCGTGGCGGGGCGGGTGCGGCGGGGCTTCTCGGCGCCGCGGGCGCCGGAGCGGCCGCGCTCGCCGATGCCGGCGCCGTGGTCGGTGTGAGTTCCGGCGGGTCGGGCTCGCCGCAGATCATGGTGTCGGTGAGGCCGGCGGGTGTGAAGACCAGTTCGTGCAGAGCCTGTTCGAAGGGCATGCCGGAGGCCCGTTCGACGACCGCGGCGAGGATGAAGTAGTTCGCGTTCGAATAGACGTGCGTGCGCCCGGGCGGCCGCGGGAACTCGGGGGCGAGCAGCTTGGCGACCACCGCGTCACGGTCGGTCATGTCGATGTCGGGGAGCTCGAACTCCCGGGGAATGCCCGAGGTGTGGCTGAGCAGGTGCTTGAGGGTGATGGTGCGGTTGCGCTCGGGGATGAGCCCGAGAGTTTCGACGTCGAACCACCGGACGATCGGCTCGTCGAGCTTGAGTTTGCCCTGCATCACCAGCCGCAGGGCCGCGGCGGAGGTGAACTGCTTGGAGATCGAGCCCACGTCGAACCGGGTGCGCAGGTTGATCGGCACGCCCCCCCCCGCGGCGTCGCGGTCGGACAGGCCGTAGGCGTTGTGGAGGATGACCTTGTCGTCCACGGCGACGAGCACGCAGCCGCTGAAGCCGTGGGCGACGGCGCGGGTGAAGAACTCGTCCAGGGCCGCGGCGACCGGGCCTTCGACCACGGGCTTGGGGCCGAAGGCAAAGGGGTTGGCGGTCTCGCGCGGCGGCGCTGGGACAATCGGGGCGGGCGCGGGTGCAGACGACGCGGGAGTCGGCGTCGGCGTGGGGGAACGGTCGCAGCCGCTCACCAGAAGCGAGAGGATCACCGAAGCCATGCAAGCTGCGACGGCAAATCTGTCGGCGCACCGGCTCATGCGCCTGACTGTACCGGCGCGGAGACGGCCCGGTTTCGGATCATCATCAGCCGAGAGGTCAAGGCAGCGCTCGGAGGGAGTTGGGGGCCCCGCTGTACTCGGGATGGCGGCGCTTGGATGCCTCCCTAGTGCCCACCCTCGGTCACGCGCAGCACTTCCTCGACGGTCGTGAGGCCCTTGGCGACCTTCTTCATCCCGTCCTCGCGCAGCGTCGTCATGCCGCGCTCGATGCACAGGCGCCGGAACTCGGCCACGTTGGGGTTGCGGGCGACGATGTCGCGGAGCTGGTCGTCGACGCACAACAGCTCGTAGATGCCGACGCGGCCCGAGTAACCGGTGTTGCGGCACTTGCCGCAGCCCCTGGCCAGGAAGACCGCATCGGGGTCCATGCCCTGCATGGTCAGGAACTCGCGCCGGTCGTCGGTGGGCGCCCCCTGCTCCTTGCACTCCTTGCACAGGCGGCGGATGAGCCGCTGCGCAAGCACGCCGTTGATCGCGGCCCCGACCAGGAACGGCTCCAGGCCGATGTTCACCAGGCGGGTGATCGAACTGGGGGCGTCGTTGGTGTGCAGGGTGCTGAGCACGAGGTGGCCGGTGAGGGCGGCCTGCACCGCGGTGTGCGCGGTCTCCAGGTCGCGGATCTCGCCCAGCATGATGACGTCGGGGTCCTGACGCAACAGGGCCTTGAGGGCCTTGGCGAACGTCATGCCGATCTTCTCGTGCATCTGCGTCTGCGTGATGCCGTCGAGGTGGTATTCGACCGGGTCCTCGACGGTCGAAATGTTCATCGAGTTCTTGTCGAGCGTGCGCAGCGAGGCGTACAGCGTGGTCGTCTTGCCCGAGCCCGTCGGGCCGGTCACGAGCGTGATCCCGTGCGGGGCGTCGACCTGCTTCTTCCACAGGAGCAGCGTGTTCTCGTCGAAGCCCAGGTTCTCCAGCTCGACGTTGATCGAGCGCGTGTCGAGCAGACGCATGACCGTCTTCTCGCCGCCGCTGGCGCCTGCGCACGGGATCGTCGAGACGCGCAGGTCGAGCTTGCGCCCCTGCACCGTGCAGCGGATGCGCCCGTCCTGAGGGATGCGCCGCTCGGAGATGTCCAGGTTCGCCATGATCTTCAGGCGGCTGGTGATCGCGGCCGACATGCTCGCCGGCGGGGTGAGCATCTCGTACAGCTCGCCGTCGATGCGGTACCGCACCCGCAGCTTCTTCTCCGCCGGTTCGATGTGGATGTCGCTGGCCCCCTCGTTCACCGCCGTCTGGATGATCTTGTTGACGATGCGGATGACGGGGCTCTCGCCGGCCTTGGCCTCGAGGTCCACGGCCTCGCCGCTGACGCTCTTCTCGACCTCGACGTCGTTGTCGCTGACGTCGGCGAGGATCTCGCTGAGGTTCTCCTCGGCCTGCTGGCCGGTGGACGTGCCGACGATCTCCAGCGCGCCCTTGATGTCGAACGCGGGCACGAGCACGAGCTTGACCGAGCCGGCCCCCAGGCGGCGCCGCACCTCGTCGAGCAGGAAGACGTTGCTGGGGTCGACGCCGCCGATGACGACACGCCCGCCCGGGCTCTCGCCGCCGCGCAGCGGGATCACCATGTGGTCCTTGCAGAAGTCGGCCCCGAGCCGCTGCAGGAGCTTGCCGTCGAACCCGCCGTCGAGCCCGCGGGCCAGGTCGATCCGCTCGAACGCCACGTTGGCCAGGTCCGCGACGGTCTGCTGCACCGACGCCTCGTCGGCCCCCTGCTCGACGAGCACCTCCGAAAGCCGCCGGTCGGGGGTCTGCTTCAGGATCGTCACCGCGGCCTGCAGCTGCTGGCCGGTGATCACCCCGCGCTGCAGGAGCACCTGCCCCAGCTCCGCCGCGCCCGGTCCCGCCGACGCCCGTTCGGCATCCTCGGGCCGGTACAGCTCGCTCAGGGCCTCGCGCGCCGGCGCCTCGGGGGCCGGCTGCGCGGTGTACAGGGGCGGAGCGAACGGCGAGGTCGACAGCCGGGGCGGTTCACGCTCGGGCCCGCTCGAACCCGGCTTGCCCTTGGCGCCCGGACCCGGTTCGGCCTTGGCCTTGGGCCTGGGCGGCTCGTGTTCTTCGGGCCGGGCCCGACGCAGCGGCGCGTCCGGGCCGGGCTTCTCGGCGCCGAGCTCGGCGAGCAGGTTGTCGATGTCGATCCGCGGCATGGGGGCTCCGGGCCCGGCGCGCCTGGGCGCGGGCGTCGACTCGCGTAGCGGTTCAGCGCGGCTTGGACTTTGGCGCCGGGGCGGCCGGCGGCGCGGGCGCACCGGGCGCCTTGCCCCCGCCGACCGGGGCGCTCCCGCCGGTGGACATCATGAGCGTGAAGCTCTTGCCGTCGGCCTCGAGCGTCACCGTGCGACCCTGGATCTGCACGACCTTGAAGATGTTGGCGATGACATCGCCGACACGGACGGTCTGCCCGCTGATGCGGGCCACCGGCGTGGGGCCGCCCATGACGCTGTGCAGGTCCAGGCCGTTCAGGGTGGTCTCGATGGTCCGCTGGCGTTCCTCGGCCTCGCGCTGCTTCTTGTCTGCCTCGGCCTTGGCGAGCTTCTCGGCCCGGGCCCGGTCAAGCTCGCCCGCGTCCGCCCCGTCGCCGCCGACCTCGAGCTCCTCAAGGGCGCCGGCGAGCATGAACGGGTTGCGCTGCACCTGGCTGGGGGGCACCTGGGCCGCCTTGGTGGTCGCCAGTTCCGCGAGCACCTTCTGGTGATCGCCCGAGCCCGCCCTGGCCTTGTCGACGTCGTAGTCGATCTTCACCGGGGCCGCGAGGCTCGAGCGCGGCCCCCCGGCGAGGTAGCGCATGCCGCCGATCGCCGCGCCCGAGAGCGCGACGGTCGCGGCCATGAGCATGGTCGAGCGCGACATGCGGGGCCGCCGGGCCTGGGCCCCGCTGGCGCCGACCGCGCCGGCCGCGCCCAGCACGTCGGCGGCGCCTTCGGCGGCGGCGCCGGCGGACGAGCCCGCGGACGCGCCGTCCTCCAGGCTGGTCAGGGTCTGATCGTCGTCGTGTACGCCGGTGCTGGAAGCGCTCATGGGTTCGTCGGGGCCTCCGCCTGGTAGTAAATGCTCAGGGTGAGTTTGGCGCGCATCTCGCCGTCGACCTCGCCGTTGCGCGAGATCTCCAGGTCCTGCACGCGCGTGATCCGCGGGAGCTGCTCGAGTTCGAGGAGGAAGCTGTAGAAGCCGTCGAAGTTGCCGGTGATCTCGACCTCGATGGGCTGCTCCATCGCGAGGCCCGCGGCCAGGGCCTTGTCCTCCTTCTTGAAGTTCGGGATCCGCAGCCGGTTTTTCTCGGCGATGGTCGCGACCTGGCGGAGGATGTTGTCCATCTCCTTGGTCGTCGGCAGCTTCGCCTCGATGGCCGCGATGCTCTCGCGCACCTGCGCGTTGGCCTGGGCGAGGTCGTCGCTCTGGGCGGTGGCCTCGCGCAGTTTCGCCAGCAGCGAGCGCTTGTGCTCGATCTCCTGCTTGGCGCTCTCGATCTGCGTGTTCTGCGGGCGGAACACGGCGAAGTAGCTCGCAACGGGGATCCCCGCCAGCACGCCCACGAACATGAGTTCCCTCAGGCCGGCCATGTCACTTCTCCTCCGGGGGGCGGGTGGGGTCGAGCGAATCGTCGTTCGCGGCGGCCTGCTCGTCGCGGGCGCGGCGCGGCCGTTCGCCGACGAAGCCCGCGCGCCGGGCCCAGCCGGGCCCGCCGTCGGCGGCCGGGCGGTGCGCGCCGGCCATCGAGCGCGGAACCTGCAACGGCTCGATGTTCCGCGCATCCACGTCGGTCCGCAGCGAAGCCTCGATCCGGAACTTGCGCCGGCCGACGTCGTCCACCACCGATTCGATCGACGAAATCAGGTCGACGCTCGCCAGCAGCGGGCAGTCCTTCAGGGCGGCGTGATAGTCCGCGACTTCCTCGTCGTTGGCCGCGAGGCCGACGAGCTCGACCTTGAACTCGAACTTCGGCGGTGTGGGCTTGGGCTTGTCCTCGTCTTTCTTCTTGTCGTCGGCCCCGCCCTTCTTGGCCCCGGGCCTGGCCTTGGCGGCGGCGTCCTTGGGATCGGGCTTGGGCGGGGCGATGACCACGCGCTTGCCGTCGAGCTTGAAGTCGGTGAGCGTGAGCTGCTCGGGCATGCGGTTGATGATCTCGGCCAGCAGCACCGAGCGGGGCACGCGCTCGAGCAGGGCCGAGGTGATCTCGGCCTTCTCGAACATCTCGACCTTCTGCGTCTCGAGCTGCTTGAGCTGGTCGATCTTCTGGGCCTCGGTCGCGTAGTCGCGGTTGATCGATTCCTGCTGCGACTTCACGCTCGTCCACTGGCGCTGCGTCACAAAGAACGCCGACACCACCAGGCACATCACCACGCTGAAGCCCAGGGCCGCGAGGATGTTCGAGCGGCGCTCACGCCGGTCGCGCACGTAGTCCTCGGGCAGGAAGCTCCCCGCGCCCTTCGCGCCCGCTCCCGGCGTCGACGGCTTCAGCGATCCAAGGTTCAGCCCGCTCATCCCGTGCTCCCGGCGGCCCAGCCGCGTGCGTCAGTCCTCGATCCAGATCACCCGTCGCTTGTCGAACCCGCCGTCACAGACGTCACAGGTCCGTCGGCGCCAGCGCCGTTCCGAGGGCCACCGCCCATCCGGGCTGAGGGCCCGACAGCTCGATCCCCGACACCTTCGCGCCCGGGTCGCGCCCCAGCCGCGCCAGCGGATCGGCGAGCTGCGCGCCCAGACGCAGCACCTTGGCCACGTGCTGGCACAGCCCCCGGTGCCGCGACTCGCCCCCGGTGAACACGACCCGGTCGGGCCGCTTGCCCGGGAACAGCGACTCGTGGTACCGCAGGCACATCGCGATCTCGTCGGTCAGCGTCTCGAGCGGCTCGGACAGGTCCACCCGCGGCCCGGGACCGCTCGAACCCGGCGCCACCTCGGCCAGTCCCGGCGCCGCCTGGCCCGAACGGCGCTCGTCGGCCGCGGTCCCCGCCCCGCCCGCAGCGGGCGCAGGCGCAGCGCCGTCGGTCCCGGCCTGCGCCGTGGCCCGACTCATGCCCGCGGCCAGCAGGGCCATGCCGCCGCCGGCTTCGCCCGCGGCGCTCGGGGCGGCCGCGGCCGCCGCTTTGGGAACCACGTCCACCGCCGCCAGCCGCGCGGCCTTGGCCTGCGCGACGTCGCAGTGCCGCTGCGCGGCGACCGCGCCGTCGAGGTGCCGCCCGCCCAGTTGCAGCAGCTTGGCGAAGACCAGATCGCGCCCGTGCGCGATCGTCACCTTCGTCGACCCGTAGCCGATGTCCAGGTACAGGCTCGTGAGGGCGGCGTCGTCGGTCCGGCGCGTGATGTGATCGAACGACCGCAGCAGCGCGAGCACCTCGGGGTGCATCGCCACCGGGTCCAATCGCGCCGCCCGCAGCGCCCCCATCATCTTCTGCACAAGGTCGCGGGCCACGCCCAGGCAGATCACCTCCGCCTTGCCCGCCGAGCCGTTCACTTCCACGTGCCGGCACACCAGGGCGTCCGGGGCGCACCGCAGGGCCGCGCCCACCGACCCGGCCACCGCGTGCTCGAGCGTCCCGTCCGCGTCGCGGGCCAGCTGCATGTGCTTGCAGAACGTCTGCGCCGCCGGGATGGCGCACGCGGCCCGCATGTTCCGAAGGCCCAGCGTCGCCGCCAGCTTCGGGAGCTGCTCCAGCTGGAACCCCAGGCGGGCCGCGTGGTCGCCGGCGATGTCCACCGGCGTCTCCACCGCGCCCGCGGCGACCAGCCGGGGCGGGTCCTGCTCGCCCGACCCCGCCGCGAGGCGGAGCACCTTGAGCGAACCCACGCCAAAGTCGACCGCGACGGGCAGTTCCATGCCGGTCCGCAGCCGCAGACGACCCCATCGACCTGGTGAAACAAACCGCATGCAGCGCCTCGCTGGACATCGGCCGGCGCGGGCGCCGCCAACGGTCCACAGGCGTCATCGACCCCGAACGATCATCCCCTGAAGCGCCCGCACCCCCGCGCCGTCCCGCCCGCGCGGCCCACCCGCCAAGCCCGGGATAACCCTCAGAGCCGCACGCCGGTGGGACCGAGATCTCGCCCGTGCGCGGTCACCCCGCAAGCCGTCCCAGAACCTCGCCCAGCCGCGCCAGGGCTGCTTTCAGGTCCCACTCCTGCCGCTCGCGCGTGCCGGTCGTGTTGCTGATGATCCTCAGTTCGCCGAACAGAACATCCGTCCCCTCGTGCATCCGCAGCCGCTCGAGCACGTGCGCGACCGCCGCACCCTCCATCGCCTCCGCCACCCCGCCCGTGCGCGCGCTCACGGCCCGGGCCAGCGCATCGGTGCCCGAGCACGTCGACACCGTCGCCACAGGCCCCGCGGCGTCGGCCACGCCCCGAAACGCAGCCTGCACCCGCGGATCGACCTCAAACGCGCCCGCCCGCGACCGCTCGCCCGCGAGTGCGAACCCCATCGCCGACAGATCCACGAACCCCCCCACGCCGACCGCCTGGCGCTCGTCGAGCAGCCCCTCGTCGGCGTACACCGCGGCGGTGGCGCTCACCACGTCCCCGATCCGCAGCGCCGCCGCCCCGTCCGTCCGCGGCAGCGCTCCCGCCACCCCCACGCTCAGGACCACCCGGTCGTGGTCACGCAGCCCCCGGAGCGTCGCGCCCGCGGCGTTCACCTTCCCCACCCCGCTCACCACCAGCGCCAGCCCGGGCCGCACCTCGTGCCGCTCCCACGCTCGTCCCGCCAACGCAGGATCCCCCCCAACTCCGGTGAGTACGGCCCGAGCCTCGGCGGGCGCGGCGACCACGAGCAGCATCGGCCCCAGCGCCATCAATTCGATCATGCCCACGCGCGCGATCCCCGAGCGCCCCCACCCGGTCCGTACAATACCCGTTCTCACGACGAACGATCGCTGTTTTCGCATCCCCACCAACGCCGAACGGTTGAAGTGGACGGTTCGGCGCCCCTGGCGCGTCGATCCTTGCCAAAGGAGCCTCGAGTGACCCGCCAAACCCCCGCTGGCCGCCGCCGCCACGCCGTTCCCGCCCGGGTTCTGACGAAGATGCTCATCGGGGCGGCCGGTCTGGCCGTGCTCGCGGGCGGGGCGTACAGCGTCTGGGGGCGCACCGACACCACCGGCGGCGCTTCGGCCCATCAGACGCTGGAAATGGGGCGTGTGGCGAAGACCACGTTTGACATCACGACCACGGCGGCGGGTGAGCTTCAGGCCAAGAACCAGATCGAGATCCGCAACAAGCTCGAGCAGCAATCGACCATTGTCGAGATCATCCCCGAAGGCAAGATGGTCAAGAAGGGTGAGGTGCTCATCCGCCTGCAGTCCGACGAGATCAAAAGCCAGGTGGAGCAGGAGCAGCTGCAGGTCGAGACGGCCAAGGCCGACGAGATCGCCGCCCGCGAAGGCCTGGAGATCCAGATCTCCGAGAACGAGTCCGCCGTGCGCGAGGCCCAGCTCAAGCTCGACCTCGCCGAACTCGACCTCAAGAAGTGGGAAGAAGGCGAAGTCAAGAGCAAGCGCCAGGAGCTGAAGCTCGCCCTGGACCGGGCCGACCGCGAGCTGGTGCGGCTAAAGGACAAGTTCGAGCAGTCGCAGGCGCTGTACAAGGAGAACTTTCTCTCCCGCGACCAGCTGCGCCAGGACGAACTCGCGAAGATCGAGGCCGAGGACGCCCTCGCCAAGGCTCAGCTCGCGACAAGCGTCTACGAGGAGTTCGAGCATCCCCGCTCCGAGAAGGAGAAGCGCTCCGCGGTCAACGAGGCCCGGGCCGCCCTCGAGCGCGTGCAGCGCAAGAACGAGTCTGAACTCGCGTCCAAGAAGGCCAACCTCGAGAACCGCAAGCGTCAGCTCTCCATCCGCGAGGACCGGCTCAAGAAGCTCCTGGAGCAGATGGAGAACTGCACACTCACCGCGCCCAACGACGGCCTGGTCGTGTACGCCACGAGCATGGACCGCGGCTGGTCCTTCGGCGGCGAGGGACCGCTGCAGATCGGGCGCAAGACCTATCCCAACGAACTGCTCATCAGCCTGCCCGACACGAGCCTGATGGTCGCCTCGGTGCAGATCCCCGAGAGCATGGCCTCGCGCGTGCGCCCGGGCATGCCGGCGAACATCAAGGTTGAGGCCGCGGGCGGCAAGAGCTTCCAGGGCACCGTCGCGTCGATCGGCGTGCTCGCCGAGTCGGGCGGCTGGCGTGACCCGAACCGGCGCGAGTACACCGTGAAGATCGACCTGCAGAGCGTCGAGGGCTCGGACCTCAAGCCGTCGATGCGCGCGGAAGCCGAGCTGCGGCTGGGGCGCGTGGAAGAGGCCGTGGCGGTCCCCATCCAGGCCGTGTTCAACGAAGGCCCGATGCGGTACGTGTACCTGCCCCAGGGCGCCAAGTTCGTTCGCCGCCCCGTGCAGATCGGACGGCGCTCCGAGCGGTTCGCCGAGATCAAGGCCGGCCTGGCCGACGGCGAGCAGGTGATCCTGCGTCAGCCCAAGCCGTCCGAAGTGATCAACAAGCCGTGGGACGCCAAGGAGCTCGCCGCCGTCGGGCTCAAGCTCGACGACCAAGGCAAGGTGGTAGCCCTCGAAGGCGGCGCCGGACCGGGCGGTGAAGGTCGGCGCGCCGGGGGCGCCCGCAAGGCGGGCGGTGCGGCGGAAGGCGCCACCATGGTCGTCACCGGCGCGGGCGCGCCGGCCGGTGCCGCGGGTACGACCCTCGAAATCAAGGACGCCGGCGCCGTAGTGACCACCGAGGCCAAGGCCGACGCGACATCCGCGGACGCAAAGCCCGCCGAGACCAAGGCTGGCGACGCCAAGCCGGGCGAGGCCAAGCCGGCGGAGACCAAGCCCGCCGACGGCGCGGCCGCTCCGGCCCCGGCCGAGGCTGCGCCGACCAAGTCCAGCGACAGCGCCGCCAAGCCGGGCAGCAGCGGCAAGTAAGCTCCGTTTCGAGCCCACGTCCGGATGGCGGCGCGGCCCGACGCAGACGTCTGCGAACTATTCCTCGTGCAGCCCCGCCGCCTCGTAGCGGCGCTTCGCCCGCGATAGCTGCATCCACGCCGCCAGGCCCACGATCGCGGCCAGGCCGGTGCCGCCGGCGGTAAAGGCGCCGGTGTACATCAGCCGCTGGTCCGCAACGGGCTCGGTGCCCGCCGCCGCCGGCTGGCTCTGCACGCTGCCCGCCCCGTCGGCGCGGGTTTCCCGCGCGGCGTTGGCCATCGCGACCAGCGCCGTCACGAACGTCTCAAGCTCGCGGGCCGTGCGCTCGGAGCCCTGCCCGCGAAGTTCGAGTCTGATCATGCCGGGCTTGTCGCTGGTGACCATCAAGTCCGTCTTCAGCCGGGTGCTCAGCGCGGGGGCGCTCGCCAGGCTGGCGATGCCGCGCCGGCCCATCCGTTCCGCGGCTTCTTCCATCAGTCGCGGGTCGGTCACGAGCTGCTCGTGGTACGCCTGCCACGCCGCCAGGTCCGGCTCGCGCCCGCTCGACTTGGGCTCGGCCGCCACCACGGCGCTGGCGATGTACGTGGCCGGGAACATCTGCGAAACCGCGCCCCAACTGATCACCGCGACGAGCAGCACGGCGCCCACGGCGAAGCACACCCCGGCCGCCGCCTCCACCAGCGACCGGCGCGAGCCCGCCTTGGCTTCGCGGGCCGCGAGGGCCTGGGCTTGCTGCACGAGCTTGGCCCGCTGCGCGAGCACGAGCTCGCACTCGGCCTGGCGCTTGCCGAGCACGTCCTTCGCGGCCACGATCTTGCGGGCCTCGTTCTGCACGAGCTGGCGGTAGCGGCTCAGCCGCTTGCGCCGCAGCGCAACCGACTCGTCGATCGCCGCTCCGGTGCGCGACCCGGCGCTCGCATGCTCGCTCGCCTCCCGCAGCTTGGCGCGGAGCAGGTCGATCGCCTGGTCGCGCTTGTTCACCTGCTCGTTCAACGCGGCGAGCCGGGCTTCGAACTCGGCGACCTGGGCCGAACTCGCCGCACCCGCCGACGCGGTCGCGCCCGACTCCGCCTCCGCTTGGGCCTGGGCGAGCTGCTCCCGCAGCGACGCGGCCTGGTTCCCCGCTTCGGCCGCCGCGGCCTCGGCTCGCTCGAGCCGTGACGTAAGCTCCGCCGCCGCGGCCCGCAGGGCGGCGCACTCGTCGTCGAGCTTGCTCTGGGCGGTGCCGCGTTCGGAGCGGGCGCGTTCAAGCTCCGCCTCGGCCGCCTCGGCCCGCTCAATGGCGGCGATCGCGTCCGCCGCGCGCGCCGCGGCCTCCTTGGCCGCCTCGGCGGCGGCCGCCGCCGCCCGGGCCGCGGATTCCTGGCTCTTGCGCTCGCGTTCCTTGCTGCCGGCCTCAGCGGCCTTGAGCTTGGCCTCACGCTCGGCGAGTTCGCCCCTGGCCCGCTCCGCGGCGGCGTGCAGTTCGCCCGCCGCACGCTCCCGGGCCTGCACATCCGCCCGGGCCTTGTCGAGCGCGGCCCGGTCGGCGTCGAGTTCGGCCCGCAGGCCCTCGAGCGCCTTGGCGTCGTCCTCGACAGCCTTGCGGGCCTTGGCGAGCGCTGCGTCGGTCGCTTCCGCCTGGCGGATGCGCTCGGCCAGGGCCGCCTCGTCGCGCTTGAGCTTTTCTTCGTGGGCCTTGCCCAATGCCGAGAGCTTGCCCTGCAATTCCGCGATCACGCCGAGCACGCCCGGGTCTGGCCCCGCCGCGAGCGCGTCGGACGCGCCCGCCAGGCCGGCCGCCCCAGGTTGCTCGGATGCAGACGACATCGCGTGGGCGACCTCCGGGGACAAAAACGGGGATGTGCCCCAGCGCACGCGGTGAACACGCCGCCGCGTCGCCGTCCCGCGTCACTATCGGCCCTTGCTTCGCGCGCCTGAACCCCCGACCTATCCTCGATCGGTGGCGACCTTCCTGCTCAAGACCGAGCCGGGCGAGTACAGCTTCTCGGACCTTGTCCGCGATTCGCGGACCACCTGGGAAGGGGTCTCGAACCCCGCGGCCCTGATTCACCTGCGGACCATCAAGCCGGGCGACGACCTCCTCATCTACCACACGGGCGACGAACGGGCCATCGTCGGCCTTGCGCGGGCCGCGTCGGCCCCGTTTGAAGACCCCAAGCGTCCCGGCACGACCCCCAAGGGCGAGCCCAAGGCCGCCGTGGTCGACCTGGTGCCGGTCGCGCCCGCCGAGACGCCGCTCTCGCTCGACGACATCAAGGCCGACGCCAAGCTGGGCTCGACCCCCGGGTTCGACCTCGTTCGCCGGCCGCGTCTGAGTGTGATGCCGGTGCCGCCCGCGGTCGACAAGGCCATCCGGGAACGGGCTGGATTGCCGGCGTGACGTCGCGACCCAGCCGGCGGACCGTCGCCCGCCCTTCACCCCCCCGGTCACTACGATTGCCGATGACGAACGCAGGCCGTCAGACGCCGCCCTTCCGCTCAGCGTCGCACATCGTCCTGGGGCTGCTGGGATGCTCGGGCGTTGTGCTCGCTCAGCCGGGCGCGACGCCGCCGCCGGTCGCCGCCGGCTCAACAACGCTCGGCGCCAAGCCCGAGATCGGCGTGGGCTCGAAGGCCCCGCCCTTCACCATCGCGTCGTGGATCAAGGGCGAGCCGGTCGCGGCGCCGACGCCCGGAACAGTGTGGGTCGTCGAGTTCTTCGCCTCCTGGTGCGTCCCGTGCCGCAAGACCATCCCGCGCTTGTCGGCCCTGCAGACCAAGCACACCCAGGAGCGTCTGCGGATCGTCGCGATTTCGAGCAACGAGCCCCGCGGCGAGCCCGACGTGCGCGACTTCGTCGCCGCCAACGCCGCCCGCATCACCTACGCCGTCGCCTGGGACGCCGACGGCCGCACCGCCGACGCCTGGACCGGCGGCAGCGCCAGCGCCCCGATCCCGCTCGCGTTCATCGTCGACCAGCGCGGCGACGTCGCGTGGATCGGCAACCCGCTCTTTCCGGCCGGTGAGTTCGAGCGCACGCTCGAATCCGTCATCGCCGGCACGTTCGACATGGACGCCGCCAAGGCCGCCGCGGCCAGGCACGCCGCCGACCGCAAGGCGGCCCAGGAGATCCTCGTCAAGGTCGACGAGGCGTGGCAACTGGGCAAGCAGCGCGAGGCGATGGACCTCGTGGACCGGGCCATCACCCTCGACCCGGCCCGCTGGGCCCCGATGGGCATCGACAAGTTCATCACGCTCGCGACCCGGCTCAATGACACCGACGGCGCCTACGCCTACGCCCGCACGCTCGTCGACAAGACCTTCCACGACAACCCGGCTCTGCTCGCCGCGCTCTCGGGCAAGATCCTCGAGCACCCCGGGCTGACGCGCCGGGACGCGGACCTCGCCCTGGCCGCGGCCGCCCGGGCCGTCGAACTCGCCCCCGACGACGCGACCGCGCTCGACGCGCTCGCCCGGGCGACGTTCGAGAAGGGCGACAGCGCCAAGGCGGTGGAACTGCAGAATCGCGCGATCACCGCCGCCGAGGACGAGCCCACCAAGCAGGCCCTGCGCAAGCGGCTGGATCGCTACAGCACGCCCAAGTGACGCGTGCTCGTTAAAACCCCGCGCGGGCCATCCACTCGCTCGGCAGCCGCCCCAGCGCCGCCGAGATCACCAGCAGGCTCTCGAGGCTCGGCAGGTGGTTCCCGCGTTCGATCGACGACAACTGGCTCACGCTCACGCCGCTGGCCTCCGACAGGTCCTTGAGCGTCCAGTCTCGCTCGGCCCGGGCCAGGCGGATCTGCCGGCCCAGTTCAGCCCGCAGGCGGTCCTGCGGGCGCATGCCCAGGCCCAGCGCCGACGCGGCCTGCGCGAGCGTCGCCCGCAGTTCCTCCACCGAGAAGGGCTTGGCGAGGTAGTCGAACACGTCCTGCTTGAACGTCTGGCGCATCGTGTCGAGCGAGGGGTAGCCCGTCACGACGATGACGCACAGCTTCTCCCACCGCCGCCGCACCTCGGTCAGCACCTGCTCGCCGCTCGCGGGGCCCATCTTGATGTCCAGGAGCAGCACGTCGGGCATGCGCTGCTCGATGGCGTCGTACAGCTCGGCCGGCGTGGCCAGCACGCGGGCCGCGTGGCCCTCGTCCTGGAGCACGGCTCCGATGTACTGACGGAAGTCCTCGTCGTCGTCAAGGGCGACGATGTCGAGCGCGGGCGCGCCGGCCCCGGTGTGGGAAAGTCTGGTCGGGTCGCTCGTCACTGGCCGCTCCTTGACCGCTGCGGGGTGGCCTCGCCGGTCCGGTGCTCATCGGCACCGGGCCCCGGCGTGTCTTCCCCGACGGCATTCTCGATCGCCCGCTCGGGCAGCATGACTTCAAAGACCGCCCCCGGTCCGCCCTCGCCGCTCTCGCGGTTCCTCGCCGTGAGCAGGCCGGCGTGTTCGCGCACGATGCCCTGGCTCACCGCGAGGCCCAGCCCGGTGCCGCGGGCGTCGAGCTTGGTGGTCGCGAACGGCTCGAACAGGCGCGACAGCACCGCGGGGTCGATCCCCGGGCCGTTATCGCGGATCGAGAGCGTCACCCAGCGGGCCCCGTCGCGCATCGTCCGCTCCGCGTCGACCTCGACCAGCCCGGCCCCGCCGCCCTCGGCCCGGGGCGAGCCCGCGGCCTCCGCCGCGTTCCGCAGCAGGTTCACGAGCACCTGCGTGATCCGGTCCGGGTCGCACTCCACGCTCGTGCCCTCGGCCACACGCGACACAAACTCGACCGGGCGCGACCCCGGCTCGCCCGAGCGCGCGTTCACGCGGTCGAGCCGCACGAGCGTCCGCGCCTCCTCGACAAGCGCCGCCAGATCCGCCGGGCGCACGCTCGCGGGCCGGGCCCGTGCAAAGTCGAGCAGGCTCTCGCTCAACCGCTCCAGCCGGCGCACGACCCGCAGCATCAGGGCCGCCTCGTCGGGCGTAACCCCTCCACCCGCCCCGTTCGACGCCCCCGCACCGCCCGCACGCCCGGCCCCCGGCCTGCCAGCGCTCAACCCGCCCCCGCCCGCGTTCAGCTTCTCAACCAGCCCCTTGAGCACCGCCAGCGGCGTGTTGAGTTCGTGCGCGATGCCTGCGGACATCATGCCCAGGCTCGCGAGTCGATCGGCGTCGGCGAGGTTGCGCCGGGCGGTCTCGAGCAGGTGGTTCTTCTTCGAAAGGTCGCCCGCGACGCGCTCGAGTTCGGCGTACGCCCCCGCCAGGGCCCGCTCGTGCTCACGCAGCGCAGCGATGGACAGGTTCCGCGACCGCATGATCCCGCCCAGTTCATCCGCGGGCATGTCCTTTTCAGGAATGAGTTCGTGAGCCCGGTCCCCTTCGCGCACGGCCCGGTCCGCCTCGATCATCCGCTCGATCGGCCCGTACACGTGCTGCGGGAGCACAAGCGTCTCCAGAGCCGCGGCCACCAGGCCGTAGATCGCCAGCAGCGTCAGCAGCAGCACGATGTAGAGCTTGAGCGCCGCCGTGCGGGCCTCTTCCAGCCGTGCGGACACGACGACGAACTTCTTTTCCGAGCCCCCGGGCCCGGCCGGGAGGGCCGCGACAACCAACGCCGGCCTGCCGGCCTGCTGAACCACGGCGCCTTCGGGTTCATCCTGCGCGGATTCGGCCTGTGCCTCGGTAAGGCCCAATTCGGCCCGCGTGCCCACGCGCACCGTGACCGACGCCGGCACCTCACGGATCGGGGCGCCCGCCGCGTGGTCCGCCATGACCACCCTGACCACGACCTTGGCCTCATGCACCTCCGCCTGCGTAACGACCTCGTTCACGGCTCGGCGCAAGGCCAGCGCCAGCGCCCCCGCGAGCACGAGCGAGAAGACCGTGTGCAGGACGATCATCTTCTTGCGGATGCGCATGCCCGCGAGCAAGCCGCGCCGGCGCGCACCGTCGGCGGCCCCCGCGCCCGCCGCCCCGCCCGGTTGGTCCACGTGCCCGCGTTCTCGCATCGCGCCACAGCCCTCGCGGACGCTTAAAGTCCGCCCGTGACCAAGCCTAAGCGCCCGGCGCACCGCCAACCCCGCGACCGCGACGCGCACCCGCCTGTCCCCGCAGGCCCCCCGCCGCTCAACGACGCCGCCCGCGACGCGGCCGTCCGCCAGCTCGCCAACCAGGCCCGGCGCTGGCCCGACCTCAACCCCCCGTCCTGGCGCGACGACACGCTCACCCCGCAGGACGCGGCCCTGGCCCACGCCATCTATGACGCCGCGATCTCGCGCTGGCTCACCCTCTCCGCCCTGCTCGACCGCTCGCTCGCGGCCCCGATGTCGTCGCTCGAGCCGCGCATGCGGGCCGTGCTCCTGGCCGGGGCCGCCCAGCTGCTGCTGCTCGACCGCGTTCCCGCGTACGCGGCCATCAACCACGCCGCGGAGTGGGCCAAGCGCCGCATCCGCCCGGGCGCCGCGGGGATGGTCAACGCGGTTCTGCGGCGCACCGCCGCCCTGCGGGGCGACCCGCGCCCGGGCCCGGCGTCGCTCACCGATCCACGCGCCTGGCCGCGCGACGCGTTGCCGTTGAGCGACGGAACGTGGCTCGGCCTGACCGAGCCCGCGTTGCCGGAGGATGCGCTCGCGCGGGTATCGGCGGCCGCGAGCGTGCCGACCTCGCTGCTGACCGCCTGGGCCGAGACGTTCACGCGTGAGGGCGCCCTGGCGCAAGCCCTGCACACGCTCGTGGGACCGCCGACGATCGCGAACCTCACGCACGCGGACCCGGCCGGGCCGCCGTTGGCCGAAGTTCCGCACCTCGCGCCGCACGACTCGCCCCAGCACCGGGTCTTCACCGGCACGCGGGACGAACTGATCGGCCTGCTCGAGTCGCGCTCGGACATCTGGGTGCAGGACTCGGCGTCCAGCGCCGCCGTGAGCGCCGCGGCCGCCACCCTCGGCAAGCTCGGCCAGACCCCGCAGTTCATCCTCGACCTGTGCGCGGGGCAGGGTACCAAGACGCGTCAATTGGCCGCGGCGTTCCCGTCGTCACGCATCGTCGCGACCGACGTCGACGCCGACCGCCTCACGGCCCTGTCGCGCGTGTTCGCCGGCCACCCGCGCGTGCGCGTGGCCCCGGCGACGGGCATCCGCCACGACTACCTCGCCAAGGCCGACCTGATCCTGCTCGATGTGCCGTGCTCGAACACCGGCGTGCTGCCGCGCCGCCCCGAGGCGCGGTACCGCGTGGACGCCCCGACGACGGCCCAGATCCCCGACCTGCAGCGCCAGATCGTGGCGGACGCGATCGCGCTGCTGCGTGAAAAGTCCGGCGAAACGCCGCGCGGTCGGATCCTGTACTCGACGTGCTCGCTCGAGCCGCGCGAGAACAGCGAGATCGCCAGTTGGGCGTGCCGCTGGCACCGCTTCAACGTGCTCGCGACCGAGCTGCACGCCCCCACGGGGCTGCCCGGCGATCCCGCGGCCCGCTACAGCGACGGCTCGTTCTTCGCACTGCTCGGCTAAGCGCCCACGCACGAAAAAGCCGGAGACCCCGGTGCGCCCTCGCGAAGGCTGACCGGGGTCCCCGAAGGAGGTTCCGTTGTTGGTTGCGCTCGCGCCGCTCAGGACGCGCTTGCGCCGCCGTCGTTCACGACGATCTTGCGCGGCTTGGCCGCGGCCGTCTTGGGCAAGGTCACGGTCAGCACGCCGTCACGAAGCGTGGCGCTCACGGCTTCGGCGTCGAGGTCGGCGTCGATCGCGACCGTGCGGGTGAAGCGACCGAAGGGCCGCTCACGCCGGCGCAGGCCGGCGCCCTCGTGTTCGACTCGCTCGCGCCCGCCGGCGATCGTCACCTCACCGCCCACCACCGTCACGTCCAGGTCGCCCATCGCCACGCCGGGCACATCGGCTCGAATGACGAAGGCGTCGCTGGTCTCGAGCACGTCCAGCGGCGGATACACCCGCGAGACGCCCGAAGCGAGCAGCGTCGGCGTGCCGGCAAAGAACGCCCCGATCGCACGGTCGACGTCGCGGGCCACGCCCGCAACCCCGCCAACCGAGTTCGAAGGGCCGCAGCAAGACGTTCCGTTCCGAGTCATCATGGTCATGGTCTCCCGTTTCAAGGCCGCGCCGCCCGCGGCCACGAGGGAGTGCATTTCAATCCGCGTGCCAAGCCGTCCCGACCCCGCCCCGGGCCTTCCAACCCCATCCGGACTGCCACTGTGGCACCGCCCGCCTGCCCGGGTGCCATGTGCGCCGCCGATCGACAGTTATCCGAGCTTCACGCGCCGCAGGGCCAGCGCGTTGAGCACAACGCTCACCGAACTGAGCGACATGGCCCCCGCGGCGAACATGGGGTGCAACCACCCGGCCGCGGCCACCGGCACCAGCACCGCGTTGTACGCGAACGCCCAGAACAGCCCCATCCGGATGCGACGCATCATCGCCCGGCTCAGCACGACCGCCCGCGGCAAGGCCCGCAGGTCGCCCCCCACCAGGATGATGTGGCCCGCGGACGCCGCGATGTGCGTGCCGGAGCCCATCGCGATGCCGATGTCGGCCGCCGCCAGAGCCGGGGCGTCGTTCATGCCGTCGCCCACCATGGCCACCGGACCCGAGGCGGCCAGCTCGCGCACGATCCGCTCCTTGTCCGCCGGGCTGACGTTGGCGATGACGCGCTCGATGCCCACGCTGTCGGCCACCGCCTTCGCCGCGGCCGCAGCATCGCCCGTGAGCATGACCGGCTCGAGCCCCATGCGACGGAGCCGCGCCACGGCCTCGCGGGCCTCGGGACGCGGTTCGTCGCGCAGCGCCAGCAGCGCGAGCGTGCGCCCGGGCCGATCACCCGCGGCGTCGACCAGCGCCACGACCGTCGCGCCCTCGCGCTCGAGCCGCTCGATGTCAGCGGTGAGGTCCGCGCTGTCGGACGCGCCGCGAGCCGCGACCACGCCCAGCGAGCGGCCCCCGACCTCGCCCAAGACGCCCACCCCGGGCACGACGCGCGACGCCGGAGCCTCGACCCATTCGGCTTCCGCGGCGTGGATGATGGCCTGCGCGATCGGGTGCGTGCTCGAGCGTTCAAGGGCCGCGGCCAAGGCCACCGCGCGGTCCCGCTCGAGCCCGGGCTCGATGAGCGCTCCGTCAACGAGCCGCAGTTCGCCCCGCGTGAGCGTGCCGGTCTTGTCGAGCACCACCGAGCGAATCCCCCCGGCCCGCTCCAGGGCCGCGGGGTCGCGGATGACGATGCCCGAACGCGCGCCGGTAGCGGACCCCACCATCACGGCGGTCGGCACGGCCAAACCCAGCGCACACGGGCACGCGACGATCAGCACCGACACCGCGGCCCACGTGCCGGTGGCCCAATCGCCCCCGAGCACGCCCCACGCCAGGAGCGTTCCCAGCGCGATGACAAGCACCACGGGCACGAACACGCCCGCGGCGCTGTCGGCGATGCGCTGCACCCGTGCTTTGCGTCCCTGAGCCTCGCGCACCAGGGCCGCGACCTGCGCGACCGTGGATCCCGCGCCCACGCCTGTGGCTCGCACACGCAGCGCCCCGGTGAGATTGAGCGCGCCGGCCGCGATGCTCTGGCCCGCCCGCTTGGCGACGGGCGTCGATTCGCCCGTGACCAGGGCCTCGTCGACGTCGCTGGTCCCGTCGAGGACCTCGCCGTCGACGGGGGCCCGCTCCCCGGGACGCACGAGCACCTCGTCCCCGACGCGGATCCGGTCGATCGGGGTCTCCACGGGCGTGGCGCCCGTAAAGACAGCCGCCGAGGACGGCAGCAGCGCGAGCAACCCCGACATCGCCTCACCGGCCCGGGCGCGGGCCCGGGCCTCGAAGGACTTGCCCAGCGCGATCAGCGTGAGGATGACCACCGACGTGTCGAAGTAGACGTGGTGGTCGCCCCGCAGCAGGGCGACCACGCTCCAGCCGTACGCGCTGAGCGTGCCGATGGCGACCAGCATGTCCATGTCGACCCGCCCTGAGCGGGCCCCCCTCCACGCCCCGCGCACGAACGCCCCGCCGAGAATCACCTGCAGCACCGTTGCCGGAACGAACTGCAACCACGCGGACGTGGTCGACATCCACGCCATACCCAGCACCATCACCGGCACGCCGAGCACGGCCCCGAGCACGGTCCGCCGGCGCCACATCGCGGCGTCGTCAGGCTCGGACTCCGTGTCTGCCGTCGCGCCGGCGGGCGCTTGGTCAGTCTGAGGAATCGCCGTGTAGCCGGCGCGGACCACGGCGTCCACGACCCGGGACGATGCGTCCGGGGTGTACGCCGCGGTTGGTTCAAACTCCACCCGGCCGGTGCCGGTGGCGAGGTTGACAGACGCTGTGCGGACGCCCGGGACTTTGCGGATCGCCTTCTCGACGTGCGCGACGCACGCGCCGCAGTGCATCCCGCCGATCTTGACCGTCACGCCGTCCATGTGCCGGCCGGCCGCCTTTCCCGACCTCCCTCCCGACGAGGCTACTCACGATTCGACTGGGCCGCGAGCACAAAGTGCAGCACGTACCACAGCAGGGTCGCGATCGAGCTGACAGTCGCGGCGACGTACGTGAGGGCCGCGGCCGAGAGCACGCTGCTCATCTCGCGCGACTCGACCCCCTGGGCGACGATGCCGGTGCTCGTGAGCAGTTCGCGGGCCCGACGTGAGGCGTCGAACTCGACCGGGAGGTTCACCAGCTGGAACACCACCACCGCGCTGAACAGCAGGATGCCGGCGCCCAGCAGGACCAGGCCCAGGCGCGGCGCGATCGCCATCGCGAGCATGCCGCCCATGAGCACGAACATGCTCATGTTGCCACCGGCCGACGCGAGCGGCACAATGCTGTTGCGGATCACCAGCGGCCCGTACCGGGTCGCGTCCTGGATGGCGTGCCCCGCCTCATGGGCGGCGATCCCCAGGGCCGCGACGCTCCGGCCCGCGAACACGGGCTCGCTCAGGCGCAAGACTTTGCCCTTGGGATCATAGTGGTCCGTGAGATGTCCCCGAACGCCCTCGATGCGGACGTCGGTGATGTTGTGAGCCTTCAGAATCATCGCGGCGGTCTGGGCGCCCGTAAACCCGCTCGACGCGGGGATCGCGGCGGCCCGGGCGTACGACGACTTGATCCGCGCCTGGGCCCACAGGCCCAGCAGCAGGGGTCCGATCATGACCAGCAGATAGATCCACAGCATCGAACCGTCCCTCCACGGCCGTCTGCGGGGTTCCCTGGGTGTCGTTGGGTCACCCGCTTCGGGCGCTGTTCACACTACGTTCGTCGGGGGTCGAAGTTCGATTCATCCCTTAACCGTTCGAACAGCTCACGCTCGCGATCAGCGGGATGCTTCGGTACCACAATCTTGATCTCGACAAAGAGATCACCTGCTCCTCCGCCACGGGTCGGCAGCCCCTTGCCGCGCAGGCGGAGCTTCTGACCGCTCGACGTGCCGGGCGGGATCGTGACGACGACATCGCCCCCAGGGGTCGGGGCGGGGATCTTGGCCCCGAGCACCGCTTCCCACGGGGCGACGGGAACGACGGTGGTGAGGTCGTGGCCGTCCACGCTGAACCGGGCGTCGGGGGCGATACGGATGCGCAGCAGCAGGTCGCCGGACGGGCCGCCCCCGACTCCGGGTTCCCCCTGGCCGCTCAGGCGGATGACCGAGCCGTCGGTGGCGCCGGGCGGGATCTTGACGGTTAACTCGCGCCGCTCGCCCTGGTCGTCCTCGAAGGCAACGTGGCGCGAGCCGCCGTGGACGACGTCGGCGAGCGGGACCTCGATCTCGGACTCGACGTCGCGTCCGGGACGCGAGCGCGGGCGCCGGCGCGAGCCGCCCCGGCCGGAGCCCATGCCGGCGCCAAAGACGCTCTCGAAGATGTCGCCGAAGCCGGAGAAGTCGTCGGGGCCGGGGCTATGGCCGGCCTTACCATGTCCGCCGCCGCCCCGGCCGGGTGCACCGACGCCGGCCTGGTCAGCGGCCTTCCAGTTGGCGCCGAAGCGGTCGTACAGCTCGCGCTTCTTGGGGTCTTTGAGCACCTCGTACGCCTCGTTGACCTTCTTGAAGGTCTCGGCGGAGGAGGCTTCCTTCGCGACGTCGGGGTGGTGCTTGCGGGCAAGCTTGCGATAGGCGGCCTGGATCTCGTCGGCGCTGGCGCCGCGTGATACACCGAGCACCGCGTAGTAGTCACCGGCTGCGTGGCTCATCGGAGGGGACCCGGATCATGGGGTGCTGCTTCCTCATGCGGAGCCGTGTCACGACCGCAGCAGCACCCCGTGCGAGGCAAGGTACGCACGCATCTGGGCGGCCGTGTCGGCATCGTGGTCGATCCGCTCGGAGCGCCAGCCGGCATCGCGGGCGGCGTCGACGTTGTCGGGCAGGTCGTCGAAGAAGAGGATCTCGCCCGGCCGATCGGCACGCCCGCTCCGACGGGCGAACTCGTCATAAATCGCCCTGTCGGGCTTGGCCAGGCCCAGCAGGTGGCTCGCGTGGCAGTGGCGCGTGCGCCACGGCGTCGGATAGCCCGCGCTGCCGGGGGCGGGGGGAGCCGCCATCCGCTGCCAGTGGGCGTGGTTGGTGTTGCTGAGCACGCCCGTGTCGATGCCCGCGCCGTGCAGGGCGTCGACCAGCTCGCTCACGCCCTCGTACTCGCCCAGAAGCCAGGCGTCGTGGACGCGCCGGACCTCGTGCGGCTGGTAGCACCCGGCCGTGGCGTCGGCGACGCGCCGGAAGAACTCGTCGCAGTCGATGCGCCCGCGCTCGTACTCGCGCACGGCGTCACGACGTCGGGCGGCGAGCGCCGGCTCGTCCATCCCCGGCCGGTGCTCGACCCCCGCGCAGCGGCGGGCCTGCTCCCACGTGCGGCAGATGCGAACCACCACGCCGCCCAGATCGAACACCACCAGCGTCACTCGCTCAGCCATCCTCACGATCCTCTCGTCCATCGCCGGGGACATTTATTCCGGCGCCTCTTCGTCGTCCAGGGCCGGCCCCCCTTGGGCCGGCTGGGGCTTCATGATTTCACGCAGAACGACGGTGGCAAACGACCCTCGCGGCAAATCAAAGGCGACACGGATGTACGGACCGTGGTCGTCACGACCGCCCTCGACGTCAGGGTCCGTAATGGGGACGCGCAGCGGCCTTCGGGCCCCGTCCACCGAGTCGCGGACGCGTCGGGCATAGGCCGTGAGGTCATCGAGCGACATGCCCAGTTCGGCGAGGCAGCCGGTTTCCATGGCGTCGACGCCGCCGCGGGCCCGGAGCATCTCGGGCCCCCACATCGGGCCGCTGGGGCTGATCTGCATGGCCGCGAGGCGCGGGGCAAGGGTGGGGTCGGCGAGGGCGGCGTCGTCGATCACGAAGCAGGCCCGGTTGTCGTGCTTGAAGGCGACGTCGCCGGGGCCGAGGGTGTCGAAGGTGCCGGCCAGCAGGCGCCGCTCGAGCACGCGGTTGAACGCCGCGGACTGCAGGGCGGAGATGAAGAAGCGGCGGCGCATCGGGTCGATGCGGGCGATTGCGCGCTCGGGCGAGTCGCCGCGGGCGAGCGACTCGAGCAGGCGGCGCTCGAGCACGGCGGATCGGGCGGTGCCGTCGAGGGCGGCGGCGAACCGGCCGACGGCGAAGGCGTCGCGGGCCGGGCGCTGATGCTCGGGGGCCGCGTCGGTGGGGCCGAGGATGAGGCGGAGAATCTCGGGGGCATCGCCCCGGACCAGGGCCGCGCCGACGAGGTGGTTGTTGCCCAGGTACCCGAAGCGCTGCTCGCCAAAGCGGTTGGGGACGCCCGATTTCTCGAGCCGGGCGATGACCTTGTGGGCCCGCAGGGCGTCGGCGGGGTTGACCGCGCGGATGCGGACGATGAAGCGGTTGCCCGCGAGGTGCCCCTGGCGGAGCTTGTTGGCGTGCAGGTCGGCCCAGAGGATCTTGATGCGCTCGTGCTCAAGGGCGGGGAAGTCGGACGGGCCCTTGCCGGGCACGTGGATGCTCACGAGCTGGCGGGTGATGGCGACGCGGTCCTTCAGGCCGGCGACGCCGATGTCCTGCTCACGCACGCCGAAGTGGCGGGCGAGGGTCGAGACCATGGACATGGTCGACATGTCGCGCTTCTCGACGAACAGGTACAGGTGCTCGCCCGCGCCCGAAGGCTGGTACAGGGGCTGCTCCTCGACGAGAAAGTCCTCGGGGCGCTGGCGCAGCACGCCGCCGGTGCCGGGGATGTCGCCCGTCAGGAACACCGTCGGCGCCACGCGCGGGTCGTTCGGATCCGACTCGGTGGTGGTCACGACTGATCGTTCTTCGCGGCGTCGAGGACGTGGTCCTCGACAAAGATCGGGACGTTGCTCGCGATCCCCAGCGCAATGGCGTCGCTGGGACGCGAGTCGATCTTCACGGTCTCGCCGGTCCTGGTGCGGACGTTCAGCAGCGCGAAAAACGTGTGGTCCGCCAGGTCGTTGATGACGATGGACTCGATGCGCCCCCCCAACGCCTCGATCACGTTCATGAGCAGGTCGTGGGTCTGGGGGCGCTTGATCTGGATGCCCTTGAGGCGGCGCTCGATGGCGTGGGCCTCGGGCAGCCCGATGACGATGGGGAAGCTGCGCCCGTCCTCGACCTGCGAGAACGTCTCGGTCCCGGCCCCGTCCTCGGCCTCGTCGGCCCCCGACACGGCCCGGACCTCGCGCAGCTCGATGATCTGACCATCGATGAGCTCGCGTATCAGGATCCTGGAAAGTTCCATCCGCACAAGCATCGTGAACTCCACCCTCGCGGTGTGCTGACGGGCACCGCACCCGCCGGATCCTTATACGCACCATCCATCGGTCAGGTCGGTCACCGGCCGTCAGCCGGACGAGCCGGGTGAGCGCCCGGCACCGTACCGGCGTGCGAGGAGGCGAGGCCCGTGCGGGGGTTCCCGAATTCCCGGACCAGTTCGACAGGACAACCGATCGGGACCACCTCGACCACGCCGACAAACCCGCGGCCGGCGCGCGTCCGGAAGCCCGGCTTGGGCCCCACGAACGTCACCGTGCGGGCCGCCACCACCGCGGGCGTGCCCCCGGTCGACAGCCCCTCCCCGCTGAGCGCGTCCAGTCCCGACGGAACATCGGCGGCGACGACGACCGAGCCCGCCCGCCCAAGCCCGTTGATGGCGTCGATGGCCTCCGCCAGCACGCCCTGCACCGGGGGACGGACGCCCGTGCCCAGCAGGGCGTCGACGACGACCGGCGCGTGGGCGACCTCGGCCGGCCAACGCGTGTGGACTGGGATGGTCCCCATCGCCCGCACGATCCGCAGGTTGACGGCGCAGTCCGCGGCGAACTGGGCGTCGGGCTCGACGAGCACCACCTCGACTTCGACGCCGGCGTTGTGAAGGTGGCGGGCGCAGGCAAGGCCGTCCCCCGCGTTGTTGCCACGCCCGCAGACGATCAGGACCCGTCGAGCGCCCGGCGAGGGAATGGCGGCGAGCACCGCCGCGGCCAGCCCACGGGCGGCGTTCTCCATCAGGACGATGGACGGCATCGCGTACCGCTCGACGGCGGCGCGGTCGATCCCCCGCAGCGCCTCGGGCGTGAACTCCAGGTCGCTATCCTCGCCCGTGCCGCGGTGCATGCGCGGGGATGCTACGACCCGCGACCGCACCAACGCCCGACCCGCATGCCCATCGCTCTCACCATTCTCGTCGGCGCCGGGGCCGTGACCTCGCTGGTCAGCCTCGGCTACTGGTCCATCGTCCTCTACCACATCGCCCGCACCGCCCGCGCCATCCCCACCGCACGCGACGGCCTGCACCTGCCCCTCCCCGACCCCGCCCCACGCGTCTGCATCGTCGTCCCCGCCCACAACGAAGAACGCAACATCGCCACCGTCGCGGCCACCGTCCTCGCCCAGGACTACCCGCGCGACCGCCTCGCCGCCGTCTTCACCCTCGACCGCTGCACCGACGCCACCGAGCCCGCCCTCCTCAAGGTCATCGCCGCCGACCCGCGCATGACCGTCCACCGCGTCACGTCCTGCCCCCCCGACTGGGCCGGCAAGGTCAACGCCCTCTGGCAGGCCGTCACCACCGAACCCGCCTGCGCCGCCGCCGACTACCTGCTCTTCATCGACGCCGACACCGCCTTGCACCCGGCCTGCGTCCGCTCCACCGTCGCCATCGCCCACCAGCGCGGCCTCGGCATGCTCACCCTGCTCAGCACCCTCACCGACGACACCTGGTTCGAACGCCGCGTCCAGCCCGCCGCCGCCTTCGAACTCGTCCGCCAGTTCCCCCTCGACCGCGCCGCCCGCGCCGACAACCGCCGCGCCTTCGCCAACGGCCAGTTCATCCTCTTCGCCCGCGACGCCTACGACGCCATCGGCGGCCACGCCTCCGTCCGCGCGCAGATCTTCGAAGACGTCAAGATCGCCCAGCAGGTCGCCCACAAGAACATCCCCGCCGCCGTCCTGCTCGCCGACACCATGCTCCACTGCCGCATGTACCCCGACTTCGAGTCCTTCAGCCGCGGCTGGCGCCGCATCTACACCGAGTCCGCCAACCGCAAGCCCTGGCGCCTCCGCCGCTCCGGCCGCCGCCTGCGCACCACGAGCACCGTCCTGCCCCTGGTCGCCATGGCCACCCTCCTCGCGGCCATCGCCGCCCTCGCCCTCCTCCCAGGCGACACCCTCGCCCTCATCGCCGCGTCGATCGCGCTCCCCGCCACCCTCGTCTACTGGCTCGCCGTGCTCGCCATCTACCGCATGGGCAACACCCCCGTCCGCCTCGTTCCCTGGTACCCCTACGGCGCCTGGATCACCGGCGGCATCCTCGCCCGCGCCGCGGCCGACCTCGAGAACCGCGAACCCATCCGCTGGGGCGGACGCGAATACGCCAACGAAGCGCGGTAGGCAATCACCGGATCCAATCCGAGCCTCCCGCGCAAGCGGGAGTTCACGGGCATCGCCACGTGCGAAGCGTCCGCCGTGCTACCGAAGCCACGCGCCGTTGAGCGGGTCTCCGGTGCGTCGTCGCGGGCGCCCGCCCCAAGCCTCCCCATGAGGGTGCCCGTCCCCGGCCGCTTTGCGATGCTGGCGGCGAAACCACACCAGCACGCTCCCCATACCATCACGGTGGAGCGATCTCATGCGGCACGGCCCGACCGACCCGGTTCGAACCAGCACCGAGAGCCCGCGCAAAGCCGCGGGCACTCGGTAGCACGTCCGCTGGTTGCCCGATGGTGCGGAGGCAGAGGAAACTCGGCGCCACGCCCCCGGGCAGTTCGGTGCCAACGACGGCTCGGCGGCGCGATTAATCACCACTACCGGACCGCGGCATGAGTGATACAACGTTGCTCAGTCCAGAAGCCCTGATCTCCCGCGGGATCCCTACACCTTGATCGCGTAGGCGGCGACCTTGAACGCGGCTTCGGCGAACAGGGTGTTCTCTTTGTGGCTTCGCAGCGTGCTCCCGCTGA